>OGGJ01000005.1_pt1 | contig 226362 bp, 220 predicted proteins | sample 1571071 | NCBI WGS metagenome assembly OGGJ01 (sample SAMEA2581954, study PRJEB24529) | metagenome | biome: Human gut stool | place: China | collected 2011
GCATAGCGGGTGGTTGTTTGTACCACGCAAGCGTGGCACTGGGTAAACCCATTAATTTATGTAACAATCTGTTACATAAATATTGTAACAGATTGTTACAATAGTGTCAATAACCAAATGCAAACAGGGATTGATATTTTGATGAAAATGGTCGGACTTCATGCCATAAGAAAGAAAAAGGGATACAGCCAGCTTAAAGTCGCTATGGATTTGAGCATAAGCCGTGAGGCTATCTCTTATTACGAAAACGGTCTGCGTTGCCCAAACCTCGAAATGCTCGTAAAACTGTCCGATTATTTCAATGTTTCAATTGACTACCTTATTACAGGGAAAAATTTCGGCGAATAGTCAAACAAATTATTTTGCAGAATAAATCACCGCTCGGCTCAAAATGTCAAATTTCACAAAAATGTGTTGACAAATCGACTGAACGGTGATATAATTTATCTTGCGTTGAAATTTATGAGTAAGTTTGCAGAACCGACCTTCATAATTTTATCGGTTGAAATTAATATAGGGGTATAGCTCAGTTGGTAGAGCAGCGGTCTCCAAAACCGCGTGCCGAGGGTTCAAGTCCTTCTGCCCCTGCCATTTAAAAGCACTTCAAAAAGGCGATACGCAAGCCGTTTTTGAGGTGTTTTTGTTATTTATCAAGGATTTTCAAATTTGCCCTGTAGCTATTGATTTCTACAATTTTGGCTGATTTTTCTACAACTTTTCGACTTTTTTCTTCTCTAAAAATCTGTTCATAATCAGAAGCTATTGCAATTTTAGAAGTTTTATCAACATGAGCATAAAAGCGAAAAGTAGTTGACGGATTACTGTGTCCTAACCATTCAGCTGTTTGGACATAAGAAAAACCTTTATTAAGCAAATTACTTGCCACACTATGTCTTAAATCGTGCAAACGCAAACCGTAATAGCCCAAACTGTCAGCTATTTTACGAAAATTTTTCGTTAAATAATTCGGTGTCATAACTGAACCGTTTTCGTGCGTAAATACAAAATCACTATCAGAATACAATTCTTCAAATTCCTTCTTGTTTTCAATCTGCCATTGCTTTTGAACAAGAAGTTTTTCTTTTATAACAGGAATTAACGGCATTGTTCTGTTACTGCTTGCATTTTTAGTATCATCGGTATAGTTTGATTCGCCAGTAAGTTCCTTTGTGCTTTGCTGTAAAGTTTCGCAAATATGAATGGTGTTATTTTCAAAATCCACACAACTCCACTTAATGCCCAAAACTTCACTTCTTCTCAATCCATATATCGAACACAGTAAAACAGGCAAATAAATTATTTCGTTCTCAATAGCCGTCAGCATATTGTTAATCTGTTTTTGATTGAGAAACTTTGCATTAAAAGTTTTCAACTTTGGTCTTTTGGAACTAACATCAGGATTAAAATTTATGTAACCCTTTTCCACAGCGTCATTCAGTGCTTTTGAAATATTTTGATGATGGTGCTGTATTGTGCGAGGAGAAAGCGGTTCAGCTTTTTCAAGTTTGCTGTTTGTATTATTTTTAAATTTGTAGTAAGCCGTTAAATCGCAAGGTTTTAGTTCCTGTAATCGTATACCTTTTTCACGAAAATATGGGATAATATGCTTTTCCATATTTCCTTTGTAATTTCGGTAAGTATTGGGTCTTACTTCTGATTTAATATCGTTCAGCCACAATTCAAAATAATCTGCAACAGTAATTTCACTATAGAAGGTTTTACACTCCTTGCTGTACTGTTCAATAAGATCTTGCAAAAACGCTTCTGCCTTTCTCTTATTATTTTTGACAGGCAGTTTTGTTGTACGCCAAATCTGCTTTCTTTTTCCGTTTTCATCAGTTACATATAATCGAGCATACCAAATTCCGTTTTTCTCAACTATGCTTCCATTGACTCTATTCTTATTCATTACTTTCCTTTCCGAAAGAGCCAACCATAACTGATATAATAATACCATTTACAGTTGGCTCTTTCAAGATTTTTTGCTAAAAACAGCTATTCAAATATGTTTGTATGCTCTTCTTTGGAATTATGTATTTAGTGCCGATTCTTTTGGATTTCAGCGTTCCGTTTTTAAGCATTTTATATACGGCATTTCTGCCTATACCTAAAATATTCTGAACATCTTTAACCGTCAGCACCTCTCCATAATCACATAATTTTTTCATATAATCACCATTCGCTATCATCAAAATAATAAGCCTTAAACAGCACACCTGTATTCGTAAAGAATATGCCTTGCTTGTCCTTTGGGATTTTCTCCGCTCCGTCAGGGTTATCAAGAATAATCTGAGAAAGCACCTTGTCAGCCCTACCGCAAATTCTAAAGTCGATATTATTTTTTATCTGACCTTTGAGAATATCGGCATCAGGTCTTTGAGTAGCTAAAATCAAGTGTATTCCAAAGGCTCTGCCTTGTCTTGCTATTGTTGATAACAAACTCTCAATTTTTGCAATCTGAACCTTGCTTTCTTTATCAAGCCCTGTTTTATCAAGCAATTCTGCAATTTCATCGCAAGCAAAAACTATTCTGTGAAAATTACAATCAGTCAGTTTATTGTATTGTTCAATGTTAGCACACTCACAATCAATAAATAACTATTTACGGCTGTTGAGTTCTTCCACAATGTATTCAAGACGATTTATAAGTTGTTCTTGTTGAGTGATTATATTACATTTTCTTTTCCATATTCCGTAAAAATCCACTCCGCCTTTAAAATCAGCTATGTAAATTTCAAAACCTTTTTCAACACACTGCATTATAACCAGTTTTAGCAAAACAGATTTTCCCGAACCTGAACTACCGCCTATTAAAATATGCGGAGTTACCTTTAAATCTGTCATTACCTTATCAAGCTGACTTTCTCCAAGTAACAAAACACTTTCCTTTTCGGATAAATATTTATTTTCCCACATAAGTATTTGCGGAAATTCTTTGTTCGCTGTCACTGTTTTTATAAACACATGCTGAAAGTCTTTTCCTGATTCAATGCTTACTATACGAACATTAAGTGCGGTTTCAATATCAGAACGCTTTTTCTCGTATTCGGTAATTGGTATTGTAGGAGAATAAAATTCAAATACTTCTGCTTTTGCTTGTCTAAATCTTGATAACAAAAGCGGTGTTTCTCCAAATCTATCCTTAAATCCAATACTACTTAAACACATCTCAATCCTTTTAGCTGATAAAGGTGTACCTAAAAATGAGATAATAAGCAAAGTTCCAATAATTAAAAAAACAATCAGTATAAAGTCAAAAATCCATAATAAAACTTCATTTAATATTTTATCTTTTACAATGAACCACAATAAAATCACAGCAGTTAGAAAAGCTAAAGGCATTACTGCTTTTATTCGTTTATTCTTTATATTTTCAAATCCTTTGGATAATCTAATTACCTTTATTTCACCAAATAATCTTTTCAAATTATGTCACCCCCTAACAGATAGATTCATATGTGTTGATGTGCTTTTTATATATTTGTTTTACATAATTACTTTTAAAATCTCGTTCAATATCTGAAATCTCCAATGCATACTCACCTACCTTTGTGAAACCTTGTTTTGAAACAAGTTCTATTGCTTCTCCATAAGGCAATCTGCAAACTGTCGGTTTCTTGATTCCTCTAGAGTGCCGAAACATTCTGATTCCAACAGGGAGCATTTTTAATCTTGCACCTTTTATAATCTTTTTACTGTTACCCATAACAGATATTTCTTTTATTTCTCCTCCAACTATTTCAGGAGAAACTTCTAAATCATTATCAATCGGGAAATCAGTTAGATATGCAGTAAGATATTTACCTATATTGTCAATATTCTTATCTATTGATTTAATAGATACAAAACCCAATCCCCATATATCAGCAACAATTTTATTATCAATATAAGGAGCCTTCCTATTAAAGATAAATATCCCGTGCAGATGAAATGCACCTCGTTCTTGTGCTTCAACTGTTATAATGTACTCATATTTGTAACCCTTTTTAGATAAAAACCTCTTAAAGCGTTTATTAAAGTTTTTAAAATCATTATAGAGTTTCTTAGAATCTCTCATATTTTCTTTGTAGGTAAAAGTTATAAATCTGCATTGTTCTGCATTATCAAAAGTTATATTTGAATTTATTAAATCCGATAAACTACGCATACTTTTTTCTAGATTACGCAAATTCTCTGTTCGGTCTAATGCGTGGTGCTGTACTTTTTTAACTTCACCTGTAGATACTACTACAAATTCTTCTTTAGATAAAGGTACAATAGTTAGGGCGTTACTGTTTGGGTACAAAATTTACTCAAGGTTGATTTTGCCAATCCCTAAATAATAAATATGTACTTGTTGACTGCGTTTGTTGTTCTCTTTTTCTGCTTCGCAAATTTCAATTTTATCAATCAAGTCAATTAACACATTTCTTGACAGCTCTTTAATTGGAACTTCGTACATTTCAAGTTTTCTCAGAAATTCACAAATCTTTTTTGACTGAGAATCAATGTTGACCTTAATACGAGATTGGTTAATTACTGTTTGATTGAGATTTGCTTGTTCACACAAAAACTCATTTTCGAGCTTTTTAAAAGTTTCAAGAGTGATATTTCCTCGCACTTTATCTTCATACAAGTTTTTTAATATTGCGTCAATCTCAGAAATGCGGGTTTGGGCATTTTTAAGATTTTTAACACTTGCACATTGTGCCGTTTTGGCATCAGTGTGCATTTTTGTTTTTGCAAACTCAACAACTTTTGTCTTATTAGCTATAAGTTTGTTAATTTCGCTTTTAACACAATCTGATAATCTGTTTTCATTGATATAATGCGATGAACAACCTTGTACTTTTCGAGCGGTTGAGCAAGTGTAGGAAGTTGAACCTTTATAGCGTCGCTGTGCATACATTCGATTTTTACAATCTGCACAACGCAGAAAATCCGAAAATAGAACAGGTTCGCTGTAAGAGTGTCTTACCGGTTTTTTGCTCAAACGCAATTTTTGTGCTTCTGCAAAAATTTCTCGACTTATAATAGGTTCTTGTTTATCTGGAAATATTACAAGATTATCAACATCTGAACGCTTAAAGTTAATCATATCTCCGCAATAATCCTGACAAGTCAAGATATGTGCTACGGAATCTTTCGACCAACGATATGGATTTCTCGTTTTATCAGATATTTGCAAACCGGTTAAAGAAGGAATCTTAACTTTGTTTGCAAAAAGATAATTTGCGATACTTGCCGGACCGTAACCTTTTAAATATAAATCGAAAATTTTGCGAACAACGATCGCAGCCGGCTCATCAATTATCCAATCTCCATTTTCGGCTTTTTTGTAGCCGTAAATTGGTCTTGTGGATAATCTTTTGCCCGCGTTGCCTTTGCTCTTAATTACAGCTCGTTGTTTTCGTGACAAGTCTTTTGCATACCACTCATTCATAATATTTTTAAATGGGATAAAATCGTTGATTTCATCTTTTGCAGATGTATCAAGATTGTCAGAAACCGAAATAAATCTAACTCCTTTTGATGGAAACAATATTTCTGTGTAATATCCAACTTTAAGATAATTTCTTCCGAATCGTGATAAGTCCTTAACGATTATTGTTTTGACTAAATCATTTTCAACATCAGATAACAGTCTTTTAAAGTCAGGTCTATCGAAATTTGTTCCGGTGAAGCCATCATCGACATACACTTCTGTTGGAGTTAAACTATTTTTAAGAGCATAGTCTTGTAGGATTTGTTTTTGATGTATTATGCTGTTGCTGTCCCCTTTTAGCTCGTCATCAGACGATAAGCGACAGTACAGGGCAGTAAATCGTATGTTTTGCTTGTTTTCCTGCATATGTGGATCTCCTTACGGCACTTTTTACGCAGGCAACAATTGATTTACCTCCATAATAACATCTAAAAAAATCAAGTCAAGACTTCGTGAGGATTTTATCCTCTTAAATATATTCCGCAAAATTTGCGGTTTGTCACCCTAAATAAGTAAAAAAATCAAAAGAATTTTCAAAACTCAGAATATTGCTCTAAAAGTGTGCGTAATTTGCGTAAAATTCGGCATAACTTGTTATAATAAGCACCTTTGGACAGATTATGCTTTTCGCCGAGTTCCTCATATGTTTTTCGCTTAACATCATTGTAAAAAAAGCATTCTTCAATAATTTGCCTTTCAATTACAGGTAGGCTGTCTAAAGCTTCCGTAAGAGCGTTGTGCAAGTATCTTTGATATAGTATGTTATCAATATCTGCCTTCTCGTCTTTTAAAGCTTTGACCTTATCATTCGCAAACTCGTCCAAAGATATTATTCTTTTGCAATTGTTTTGCCGATAGTCTTTTTCGTAAAGCAAATAATGTTCTTGTCGCCAAGATTTACGCTTATGAGCTTTAAGTAATATGAGTTGTTTTTGCTCATCAGGGTAATGATTTCCGTCATTCACTAAAAGAACACTCCATTCTTTTAGCGAACGAACAGACAACTATTGATATATCTATACTATCACAATATATTTGCAATTACAAGATTTTTCTTTTCAAAAGAAAAATCTTTTTTTTATTCTCAAAAAAGAGTGACAAATAGTCTTTTTTGCGGAATATATATAGGGGGATTTTACAAAATTCGCTGATTTGTCAAAATATACCCGATTCTATAATAGCAAGCATTGCGGTGTGTCGGACATTCCGTCACACACCGCCAATTTTTAAAATCCGTCAGATTTGAAAAATTGCTTGTTAAGGGACACCCCTAAAACCCCGAAATATTAAATTTTATAATTTAAAAGAAAGGCATTTTTATGAGTAATAGCAGTAATAAAAAAATCAGAATTAGTGTACGAGTATCTGAAGATGAATTAAATATTATTGAAAAACGAGCCTTGCTTACTAATGAAAAATCGTTAAGTGCATACTTGAGAAAAATGGCAATTGAAGGTGTGATTGTAAATGTGAATTTTTCAGAATTTGCGGATTTAAAAAGAGAGTTGGCTGCAATTGGTGCTAATATAAACCAAATTGCAAAGCGAATAAATTCAACAAATCGTTTTTATGACGATGATGTTGAATACATTAAAGAGGTGAATAAAAAAATATGGCAATCTCTAAAATCGGTGGAATCAAAACTACGCTCTCTGTAGCTGTTGACTACATCTTAAATCCTGAAAAAACCGATAACAAAAGATATGTATATTGTTTCGGCTGTACGGATGACGGTAAGAAGGCTGAAAAAGAATTTTTGTCTGTTCGAAGTTTTGGAACAGGCAAAGGTAATGTACTTGCCAAACATATCAAACAATCGTTTAAAGGACAGGAAGTTACACCTGAACAAGCACTTGAAATTGGTATAAAAACTGCTGAGCAATTACTTGAAAACAAGTATCAATACATTGTTGCAACACACATAGATAAGGGAAATATTCATAACCATATTATTTTTAATAATGTCGATTTTGTGAATTTCAGAACCTTTGAATGGCAGAAAAACCGTGGCGGAAAATCGTGGGAGAAATTAAGAAACATAAACGATGATGTATGCAGAGAATACAATTTATCAATAATTGAAAATCCAAAAAATCAAGGTAAATGCTACTATGAATGGCAGCAGGATTATTTAGGTAAGTCTTGGAAATCGAAATTAAGGAATTTGATAGATGAAACCATAATGCAATCTACAAGTTTTGAGGATTTTCTTAATAAACTTGCAGGCTGTAATATCGAGTATAAATATACACCTGAGAATGTTATTAAAATAAAATTTAAATTACAAGGACAACAGCGATTTTCAAGAGGTCGCACCCTCGGTTGGTATTATGATGAACCTCAATTGCGGAAACGCATTGAACAGTATCAATTGCTTAAAACAGGTGTATCCGGAAAATCTTATAAAACAAAAATCATAGATACATCTGCTGAAATATTTCAAAATTCAAAAGGCTTATTGCATTGGGCAAATATTAAAAATATGCAAGAGGCAGCTGATGCAATAAATTTACTTACATCCGAAAATTATCAAGATTTAGAAAGTTCAGCAACAAATAAATATAACGAACGGATGGTTATTGTGTCACAACTGAATGCTAAACAACATCAAATTGATGAGTTATCAGATACAATAAAGCTCATCAGAACATACGAAAAATACAAACCTGTACACAAAAAATATTTATCCCATAAAGATAAAAAACAATTCAAAAAAGAAAACATCACCGCACAGAGAAAGTACGATGATGCCGTAAAAAACTTATTAACTTTATATCCGAACAGAAAATTACCACCTTTAGACAAGCTGGAGGATGAAAAGAAAAATCTGATTGATGAAGTGCGAAAAATGAATGAACGCTACAAGCAAATTGTAGCCGAGTTAAAAGAAATTGAATTTGCCCGTCAGAGCATTGATGATTATCTGAACAATCAAAAAAAGTCGCACAGTCAGGATTTACAATAGTGTATTACTCTCAGTATCTTCTTTGTCGAGTTGATCCATAAATAATTGCATTGCCATATTATATGCTTTGTTCAAGGTTAAGTTTTTAGTTTTTACCCAATCCTGTATTTTTACCTTCTCGCCCTTCGGAACATAGATATGGATTGTGTCATATGATAGGTTTGGATTTTGATATGTAGTTTTTTTGTACACTCTTTTTTTTGCACATTCTTCGCAAACTTTTTGATTTCCGGTTTTTAGAACAAAGGTTTTACCGCATTGAGGACAAACTTGTTCAGATCCGATTTGTCTTGCAGTACCGGATTTCAATTTATCTTGATGAGCTTGTACTCGCTCAACCTGTTTCTTGTCACGGCAATATTTACAATACTTAGCGTGATTTGCATAGGAGTGGAATTTTCCCCCACACATTTCGCAAGTGAATTCTTTTAATTTTCTCATATTATCACTCCATATTTATATTTAATAATACTACTATAAGTTTATCAGATATAACTCGGTTGTCAATATGTGAAGGCAAAATTAAAAAAATTTTCAAAAAAGCAAAAACTTATGCTTGACAATAGCACTATTCTCATTTATAATGTAACCATAGAAATTAAAATAAATTCAGGAGGTAAGAAAATGAAAATTCTACGAGTAGTCGAATATACCGACCTTGATGATGAGAACCACACGAAAGACTTTGAAAACGCAAGCGATGCAGTAAGATTTTTTATGATGATTACATCTGAAAGGCTTGTAAAAAGAGCAATCTTATCTGACAAGGTAATTGAAAATTAACTTTTGCCCCGGTGGGGCAAAAGTTGCAGATTAAAGAATAAAATCAAAGGAGCTAAAAATTATGATTAGAAACGAAGCAAAACTTATAGGCAGACTTACCGCAGATCCTGAACTTAAATACACCAAAAATTCAAACACACCGGTGTGTAATGTGGTGTTGGCTGTCAACAACATTTATAACGATGACGCTGAATATTTGCACCTCGTTTTTTGGGACAAGAAAGCAACGAATCTTTGTAAGTATAAAGGTAAAGGTGATTTGATTGCTGTAACAGGATATCTCAAAACAAGGAGTTATATTGATTCAAACAATTCTGTTCGAAACATTGTCGAAATCATCGTTGATGAAGTTGATTATCTTGGCTTCACCAAAAAGGGTATTGATAAGAGTGAAAATATTCCTGACCTTGACCCAAACCACAAGTCACAGGAAGAATATCAGATGATACATAATGCGTTGTCAGAATCAGAAGATTTACCATTTTAACGGAGGTAAAAATTATGTGCAAAATCATTTCAGTCGCCAACCAAAAAGGCGGAGTTGGTAAGACAACAACGGCTTTCAATATAGCAACTGCTCTCGCTCTAAAAAACAACAAAGTTCTTGCAATTGACTTTGACCCACAGGCTGACTTGTCAAAATATGCTGATTTTACAAATACAGACTGCAACCCAACAATGAGCGACCTTCTTATTGGTAAGGTAGGTATGAGTAAGGCAGTTGAAATAAAAGACTGCATCAGACATAACGAGGTTAATCACCTTGATTACATTCCTTGTGACATCAACCTTGCAAATGCAGACTTATTCCTCGCAGGGGTACTTTCGAGGGAAACAATACTCAAGCGTATTCTTGATAATGATATTATCAAACAGTACGATTATGTAATTATTGATTGTAATCCGTCACTTGGAGTTTTGCTGATGAACGCTCTCACGGCAAGCACCGGTGTAATTATCCCGGTACAGGTGCAGGACTTTGCCTTCGGCGGTTTAAAAACTCTTACAGGTGTTATTTCACAAATACAGGAAACCATCAATCCTAATTTAAGAATTCTCGGTGTGCTGCCAACAATGGTTGACCGCACAAACGCAAGCAAGCGTGTCATTGAGCAACTTGAAAGCATTTACAATAATGCTCTTTTTAACACTCAGATACACCGTGCCACACAGGCAGTTGAAAGCACTAAGCAGCACAAAGCATTATGCTTAATTAAAGGCAGTAAGCTCGGAGAGGAATACATAGCTTGTGCCGAAGAACTGACAAAAAGAATTGGTGTGTAATTTACGGAGGAACGACAATGACAGGCTTTAACTTTGGAGCAATGCTCTCGCAAAACAATCAAATAAAGCAAATACCGCTTGATATGCTTGTACCGTTTCACAATCATCAGTTTTCTCTTTACGACGGCGAACGCAGGGATGATATGGTTGAATCAATCCGCAAAAACGGAGTAATGACACCTATTGTTTGCAGACCAAATCCTGATGGAACAGATACATACGAAATCTTAATCGGTCATAACCGGTGGAATTGCTCTAAAATAGCAGGTCTTGAAACCATACCGGCCATTATTAAAGAGCAACTCACAGAAGAGGAAGCTCAAACTTATGTTGATGAAAGCAACCTTATTCAGAGAGGTTTCAATGACCTCAAAGTATCTGAACAGGCAAGAATTATTGCAAGACGATATTCTGAAATGTTTTCTCAGGGAAAGAGAAATGACATCATCAATGAAATTCGTGTGCTTAACGGCGAAGAAACTTCTTCCGGCAACAGCCGTGAAAAGGTTGCAGATGAGTACGGATTAAGTCGGAATACTATTGCAAGACTTGTGCGAATAAGCAAGTTATCTGACGGTATTCTCGGTTGGATTGATAAAGGTCAGCTTGCCGTCAGAGCAGGTGTAGAATTATCGTATTTATCGGCAGATGAGCAGTCGGAATTATTCGAGATTAACTCTGCTGACGATAATATGCTAATGAAAATATCAGAAGCTCAGGCAAGAGATTTAAGAATCTTGTCAGCTGACGGTGTACTTGATGGCGATGAAATGCTGAAAGTTTTATCCGCTAAAAAGAAAAAGCCCGATAAAAAGGTGTCTATCGCTCCAACACTCTACAAGAAATACTTTGCAGGTCTTAGCAATGAGGAAATCGCCGACACAGTTGCAGCAGCTCTTGATATGTTTTTCAAAAGCAAAGAAAAAGGCGATAGCAATGACTAAAGCGGTATTATTTCAGAAAAGCGGTCAGCCGGTATTGTTTACCGATTATGCGGAATATGATACCGGTACAGGCTATATAGTTGCTGAAAACAAAGAAAAAGGAATCTGCTATATTTGCAGAATCCTTGATAAATCAGAAATATTAAATTACAATGACCGAATTTTACCCATTGTAATTAAGGAAAAAGGTCTGAAAGAAATATCCGTTATACTTGTAACGGATAAATACAGGAGCATAGCAGAAGCAGAACAACACTATCCCGAATTGTTAGGAGGAAATAATTATGACAGTTAATGCTTTTTTAGAATTTTTTAATTTTGAAAATTCTATTCAGAGTAGCGAAAAAATAAATTACGGCGAAATTGAAATACCAAAATATGCCATTGAAGAAACAGTCGATGAACCGGGAAACAAGGAATTCAATTATTACAGCTATAATTCCGAAGAGAAAGCCTATGATGTGAGAAGATTGTATTGGGATGAAGGCTTTTTCACACACTACCTTTATCATTTCCGTGCTTCTGAACTTTGCAAATTACTGAATAGCGGAAATTTATATAAACACATACTTGCCGAAACACGCAAAGCTAATAAGATAATTGATGACTGCGTAGCTTTGATGGCTCAGGACAATTCTGAATGTCAGCTTGCCCTAAAAAATAATGACACGGAACATTACAAAAAGTTGCTTAACAATCTCAGATTGATAGTAAGCGAAAGCGTTTATCGTAATATGGTTTTAGTTTTTTAATAAGGAGATGAAGAAATGTTAGTTATAATTAATTGTATTCTCGCTTTAATTTTCTTTTTTATATTTTTAAAAATGTTACATTCAGAGCCGAGTTTTATTAAACTGGCAATTGTATTAACAGCACTTCTGATTAATATAGTGTGTGTAGTAACAATTATATCATCTTTTAAATACACAATTATTGATATTAAACTATCAGATGAAGTAAAAAGCAGTCAAAATATTGTTAATTTTAAAGACAATCGTGATTTACAAGGTGGTTTTTTTATTGGGTGTGGCGAAGTAAATACTGAGCAATACTATTATTATTACTACAAAACTGATAAAGGTAGTTACAAAGCAAGTAAAATTAAGGCTGACGATTGCGAAATAATCTATACTAAGGATACTCCGCACATAGATACTATAGTAAAATCGGCTGACGAAAAAGCAACTGAAAATCCGCTTACTTTTGAACCTCTTTTGTCGCTCAGAATTTCAGGTACAGGAGAAAAGTATAAAATTTATATCCCTGAAGGCTCAATTACAACAGATTTTTCGGTTGATATGAAATAATGAAAGGAAGAACTCTATGAAGTTTGAAATTAAAAATAATAAAATTTATAGAAAGGGTGAAGAAATCAAACCCGATACAAGCGGTACAAATGGAAAGGTTGTGAGCGGAATGTCGGCACACGGCTTATGGTTTTCAGCTTCAACAAGTACCGAAAAAATTACAATATACAAAAAGGACATCATTGACCTTGCCCCAAACGCCCACGAAGTTTTTATGAGCTATATAATTTGAAAAAACAACAAAAAGGCAGATAACATCTTTTTTGATGCTATCTGCTTTTACTTTTGTCCTTGTTATGTTGTGATTGATTTTCTTGTGTGTGGGATATAATTTTTGCGTTTTTCTTTATTTGATTTCTTGATAAAGGAAATTTTCGTGAAGCTGTTTTTGAATTAGATTGTGCATTAGACAATCTTTTTGATGATTCTAATATATATTGTGCTAAATCAGGTGCTTTCCTTGCTTGTTTAAGAAAAATTACGGTATTAATTATTTCCTTGTATGAACTGATTTCATCTTCAGACCACGCCCCGAACAACTTGTCTTTTTCAACCAGTACGGGAGATATTCCGTCTTTGATACTATATAGGTTATTTCCTTCTCTGTCATAAAGTTTTATATCATCAAAAATATTTTCTTTGAAAATTATATCCAAGTTGTCACAAATTGCATCAACCACTTTATCGTGGTGTTCTTTAGCGGTAGCTCGTGGTATCATACCAAATCTAATATTGTTTTCATATCTTAGTATGGTGCTTTCGTAAGAGATATCCTTTTTTACTGAAATCAAATATAATTCAACTTTATAATTCTTATTCTTCAACAAATGACAAGTATTGAGCGGAACATCAGCCGTCCTCAAAGTTCCTTCAATAATCAGATTATATTTCATATCACTTAAATCTGAAATAAGCCTTTCAACAATTTCATTGATGAAAGGCTGTGTATATTTTGGAGAGTCATCACCGAATTCATCCTGTATGCTTTCAAAACGAGGGTGCGATTGACGGTAAGCATCGGCATTTATGGCAATGACATTTTTGTTTTTACGAAGAATATTTTTCTGAAGTTGTGTTTTTCCTGCACCCGGTTGTCCGCCAAGAATATAGGCAATAGGTTGTTTTTCGGGGGTTTTGTTGACTAAAACACGCTCTAATATTTCTTTATAAGCCAAATTAAACTCAGCATCAGTATAAGTCATACTAACGCTCCAACCGAAACAGCAGATGGTATATGTTCAATTATCCACTCATATTCTTTTACATTGCTGTATAGGTCATCTAATTCAGATTGGTTATCACAAAGAATAATCTTTGTATTGTATGAGCATAAATCCTTATACATCTTTTTCACGCAATCCAAAGCTGAGTCAGAGCGAAGATACTTTTCATACTTTGCCATAACGGCATTTGCATATTCTACCAAAACTTCACATTGAGCGGTTACAAGATAATTAGTTTTCATATACATACTCCTTTCAGTCTGAGCAATAATAATTAATTGCAATTTGTTTTATCCGATTGAAAATACTCAGTTTATTCGGTTTAATTTTAAGATTATCAAATGATTCATTGTTGGCGAAATAATAATTGCTCAATGCTTCAAGAAAAGCAAGCTCATCTATGTTGTCATAATCAGAAAGCATATCGTTTATAGTCTGATTAACAGTTGTACATAAAACACCGTCAAAATTGAGATACTCTATATCGTCAAATGAATTGACAATATGATATTCAATGTTATCAAATTGTCCCTCGTTCTGAGCATACACCTGTATCTTAGATTCATTGACATAACCATTGAATAATTCAAGGTACTCAAGTGCCGAAACTCCGCACAGGATTAAATCCGTACCTTGAACCACATCTTGTAACCAATCGACATTAGAAAGATACCGTGTACTTGTAATTGACATCATAAATATCACCACACTTCATTTTCTTTACATATTATTATATGTCAAAATCGGCAAATTTGCAAGTTTTAAGGGCAACAAAAAAGAGCCGTTCAGAGCCATCTGAACGGCTGCTTTTTAAATTAAATAAAAAAATATTTATCTACCGCAAAATCGGTATAAAGAGCTGTTTAAAGCCGTTTCAAGCTATTATAATCACAACTCTTGTTCACTCCTTTGAGGTTCTGATTTCATAACTGTTTTATTCTGTGTTTGGTACGCAAGTAAAACCACGATTATTTATTTCTGTTTGCTTTAAAAAATCTATATAATCAGATTTAACAAAATAAAAATCTATATCCACGCTATTCATTCCTCAATATCAAAAGGGGAGCAACTGCAGTCAATGCAATTGCTCCCAAAACCGTTACTTTTTGTCGCATTCTCCTGATATGGTGGTCAGACGGTAGCGAAGCACAACACTAAGATGAGTAACCAACATCGTTCAAATACTATTATATGTTATAACTCAGAAAAAACAAGTGTTTTAAAAAGAAATTCAGAAAAGAATTTCTAATTTTAAAGTGAAGTAACAATATAAAATGTCACTTTGTCACTTATAAGATTATGAGCTAATAAATTTTGAACGGTTTTTCTGTCAAGTCCACCTGTTCCGCAACCAAGTAAAGGTATGGCTACTGAATTTATGTTTAAGTTTTCAGCTACCGCTACTATCTTTGGAATCAGATCTTTAATTTTTTTGATTTTTGCTTTGCTACCCGGAGTACGCATAGTAACTGCGTGTATTATTTTTTTACACTCAAGATTTGGAGCATCAGTCACAAAAACAGTTCCGGGTGAATAACCAAAAAAGGAGTGTGCCTTACATTTTGCTCTTGCAAGCCGTTCAACAGCACCGCAAGATGCAAATTGAATGCTCTCTGCAACTCCTCTATGTAATTCATTAACACATCTTTTACCTCCCATATAACCAAAACCGTTGGATGCATTTACAATAGCATCTACATCAAATTTTGTTATATCGCCTTGTGCGTAAACTATCATAATTCAGGTTCACTCCTTTTAGGTTCTGATTTCATAACTTCATTATTCTGTATTTGCTTTGATGATTTCTTTTTTCCAAGAATAAAATCCTTACCAAAATAATGAGTCTTTTTGGGTTTATCTACTTTGTGTTCTGACATATCAATGTTTAAGGCAGTTGTCAACTCATCAAGCCTTTTTGTACTGTTGTTAAGTTCATCCTCAAACTCAAACGGCTTGTGAAGCATATTCTGTGCAGTCTTATAGTCAATATCAAGTTTATTGAGTTCCGATTTTTTATCGTTCAGAACATTTTCAACCTTAAAAAGCAAGTTCTCAATCTTTTTAAGATTTATAATACTTGATACGCCCAGTTCAACTGAATAAGTATAATAACCACGAAGAGTTGCGGTTATTTTATCAAGGAAATATCCGTCATTGATTACCTCAACACCAAAGTTGCCGAGTCCCCCTATGGCGATTCTCTTATTCTTGTTAGCATCCCCTTTGACCTGTGCTACAGCGTTGGTTAATGCTTTTGCAGCTACTTTTCTTGATTCATCATCTAGAAGTGAGTAAGCATCTTTTCCTATAGTAATCCCAACCCGATAACTTTCAGTTTTGACATCAAAAGGTATGTTTTTTACCGTTTCCATATCCTTGCTGATATTGCCTATATCAAGAAGTAATTTTTTGCGTTCTTCGGGATAAGCGTTCACCTTGTCCTCAAGTTCGTATCGTGTGCTGTTGTATTCAGACTTGAGTGCCTGCAATTCTTTTACTCTGTTTTCAAGAGTCAGCTTTTCGCGGATACGCTCATCGCCTGTACAAAGAGCCTTGATTTCAGAGTAAGTCAATGCAGCTTGGTCAACATCTGCACATTTTCTGCCGGGCTCTTTCGAGGTCATAATCTGACTTATAAACTTCTGCTTTTTCTCCAAAAGCTGATAGCTGTAGGCATCAAAAGTGCCTTTTGTTACATAACGATAAAGATGTACCTTATCGTTGATATTACCCTGTCGAACCATTCTTCCTCGTCTTTGTTCAAGGTCGGACGGTCGCCACGGAACATCTAAATCGTGCAGAGCAATGATCCTGTCCTGTACATTTGTGCCTGTTCCCATTTTACCCGTAGAGCCGAGTAAAATTCTCACTTCACCGCTTCTGACTTTTGCAAAAAGCTCAGACTTCTGGGTTTCACTTTTAGCGTTGTGAATATAAGCTATTTCGTCAGCCGATACACCTTTTGCAATCAGCTTATCTCTAATATCATCATACACACAAAACTTTCCTGACTCTTCAAGCGAGTCAAGTTCTGCCACACTTTTTGTATCGTCATCTTTATTGCCATCAGCAGATGAGTTTTTGCTCGGAACACCCAAATCACAAAATACAATCTGTGTCAGCTTTTTGTCGCTTGTTTTTTCGTAAATATCAAAAACATTATTGACACAAACATTAAGTTTTGTACCGGGATCATCTTCAAATGACGGATTGATAAGTCGAGGATCAAGACCGAGTTTTCTACCGTCACCGGTGATTTTTAACATATTGTCTGTTGATGGATCAACGGAACCGTTGTTGACCTCATCAGCTCTGACTGATAATTCTTCAACAAGTTCAGTCTGTAATTCTGTAGGTTCAACATCAACAATGTGTAATTCACAGTCAGGCACTTTAAGGTTAAGAGTCTCAGCCGTGCGGACATCTGCAATCGTTTTAAACATTGACATAAGTTCCGGTAAATTTGCATATTCTGCAATGCGTGTGCGTTCCTTGAATTTGTTGCCGGCAGGAGCAAGCTCATATTCTTTTTTCTGTACACCAAATGTAGATACCCAGTTGTCAAAGTTTTGCATATTATTATGACTTGCAAGGAAATCATAGTTGAGATATCTCATCATTGTATGCAGTTCTGTTACACTGTTAGAAAGAGGAGTTCCTGTAGCAAATACAACACCCTTACCGCCGGTTTTTTCGTCAAGGTAACGGCACTTAGCGAATAACTCTGTCGCTCTCTGAGATGCCCTCGAAGAAATACCCGAAACATTTTGCAGTTTTGTTGTACAGAACAAATTCTTAAATTCGTGTGCTTCATCGACAAAGAGTTTATCAATACCGAGTTCCTCAAAGTACACCGTGTTGTCTTTTTTACTTGATTGTAATTTTTCAAGTTGTTGTTCAAGACTACGCTTAGTTCGTTCCATATCCTTGACCTTAAAAGAATTGCCTTCTTGGTATTTTAGTTCGGCAATACCGGCAACGATATTATCAATCTGCTCTTTGAAAATATTTTCCTGCCTTTCAGGTGATAACGGTAGCATTTTAAGTTGAGTATGACCGATGATAACCGCATCATAATTGCCTGTCGCAATTTTGCTCATCAGTCTTTTACGATTTTCAGCCTTAAAATCATCTTTTGTTGCAACCAATATGTTTGCATTGGGATAGAGCTTCAAAAAGTCTGCTCCCACCTGTTCTGTCAGATGATTCGGTACAGCAAACAAGGATTTGTGGCACAAACCGAGCCGTTTACATTCCATAGCCGTTGCTATCATTTCAAAAGTTTTGCCGGCTCCGACTGAATGAGCAAACAGAGTGTTACCACCGTAAATAGCGTGAGCTATTGCATTTTTCTGATGTTCGTGCAGTTCAATATTTGAATTCATTCCCGGAAAAGTAAGGTGTGAGCCGTCATATTCTCGTGGTTTAATACAATTAAAAGTACGATTGTATGTATCAACTATATCGGACCGTCTTACGGGATCGCTAAACAGCCAGTTTTTGAACTCTCTGCGTATCTTATTCGCTTTTTGTTGAACAACCTGAGTTGCCGGCACATCAATCACTCGGATTGGTTTGTTATTTTTATCAAACATAATCCGTCCGTACTCGTCAAGCTTATCTTTGTATACCTTTGGCTCTGATAAATTAAGAGCTGCTTCAAGAATTTGATATCCCGAATAACCGCAAGCTCCGTATGTTTTTGTTACAGTTACAGATTTATCTGCTGCCTTGTGTGAAATAAACCATTTACCGGAATATTCAGAGTATTCTACAGATATTTTACTGTCCTTAAAAATGCCGTCAGAACGATTGAAAAGAGGTGTTTCAAACAACTTGTACATAAATTGCTCATAGTATTCTGGAGCAATCCAAGTAGCTCCGAGATTAACATCAATATCTCCTGCTTTAAGCGGAGTAGGTAATGCTGCTTTGAGAGCAGTAACATTAGCACTATAGATATTGTCAACAGCAGCATAGGATTCTGCTGTATCAAGTTTAGCATATATATCGCCTGACAGATATTCAGATGCGGTCTGATATGTATATTCATTATTTTCCGTATTCATAGGTATAGGATATATTTCACCGTTATTACGCAAACTTTCTTCAAGACTTGCTTTGTCAATATCGGTAAGATTACTCATATAATCAAAGTCAATATATCCTTTTTCGGCGATACAAACGGCAAGAGCTTCCGATGCAGTATCAATATGTTCAATCTGCGGTTTCGGAACATTTACACGCTGAGTGAAAATATCCGATTTTTTAATCAAGGTATTTTTATCATAGTCCTGCTCAAGAGATGCCACAAGCTGATACGCTCCGTCAAATCCGAGAATATTACGGTTGTATCTGCTATGTATAAGACCGTACTTATCATAAAAGTTGTCATAGATTGTGTTAAGCCTATGCTGTAACTGCTCGACTTCTGCGTCATTATTATCGTGCTGTTGTACCTCAAGCAGTTCTCTTAAAGTATCACGGATTTCCATAAACGCAGTAAGTCTGTCAATGTTTTTTGTTGTGTACTTTTTATCAAGTAAATCTTTAGCCGACACAGTAACTAATTCTCCTGCGGAATTGCTGCCGTAAAAATAAATCTCGTTGCCTGATTTATAGTAGCTCTGTGAACGAAGTTCTTCGGGTTTTGATATAACAGCTTCTGCTTTAGAAACAGGCGATATTACCTCTTTTGCCGGTGAATAGGTAAATGTAATATGTTTTACAGCTTCAGGCAACAGTTCTGATAATGGTCTACCGTCAGCAAACGGTACACACATTGTATCATCTGTTCGTCCGTAGAGCTTGTTGCCTTGAACAATATTACCGAGCACCATTTCAGGATGTTCAATAAAATAATTATTGATTGATAAACCGTTTTCGGTTGTTCCCACATTTACCCAAGAGGGTATATTTTCAAGTGGTGCAGAACGCTTTTGGAGAAAGATAATATCGGGAGTAACTTCCGTTCCTGCCGATTTAAAGGCGTTATTCGGCAATCTCACAGCACCTACCAAATCCGCTCTTTCGGCCAAAGTCTTGCGGAAAGAGCTGTCCTTTTTGTCAAGTGTACCTTTGGAAGTTACAAAAGCAACAATGCCGCCGTCACGCACTTTATCAAGTGATTTCAAAAAGAAATAATCGTGAATTTTTAGATGTTCTGAGTTATATTTAGAATCATTAACGCTGAAATCGCCGAAAGGAATATTTCCGATTGCAACATCAAAACTGTTGTCATTGAAACGAGTATTCTCAAAGCCGTCAATCGTAATGTCAGCTTGCGGATACAGCTTTTGAGCTATTCTGCCTGACAGGCTGTCTTTTTCAACACCGTACAAATTCACCTTATCACGAAGCTCTTCGGGAAGTCTGCCGAAAAAGTTTCCTACGCCCATTGCAGGCTCAAGTATGTTGCCGTCCTCAAATCCTGCGTTACGAATGACCTCATATATACTGTCAACGATTGCTGTATCTGTGTAGAATGAATCAAGCACAGTTGACCGAGCTGCGGTATATTCTTCATCCGTAAGCAAACCCTTGAGTTCAGAATACTCATTTTTCCATTTATCATTATCAGACTCAAAAGCATTGGCAAGACCGCCCCAACCGCTGTAAAGGGACAACTGACCTTGTTCTTCAGGTGTAGCCGCTCTGTTTTCTGCTTCCGTTTGCTTTAAAATCTTAATGGCAGCAATGTTATTTTGAAACTTTGTTTTTGCTCCCGTGACAGCTTCTCTGTCCTCAATTACATAGTTTTTGGCTTTTTCATCATTTACGCTTGTTTCGGTCTGCTCGGAGCTTTCGACCATATCAAACAATGTAGGCGGTTCAGCTTTATTAACTACGGTAACTTCAGCTTTTTCTGCTCTTGACGGTGCGGCATTTTCAACCTCCACGGCAAGCTCGTCAACGCTCTGTAATTTTTCATCGCTCCTGACTTCTCTTTCTTTGCTTTCCGTTATCGGTAAATCTGCGGCTTTCTCATTTTCACCTTTATCAAGCTTTATATCGGCTTCGAGTATTTTTACAACACCTGAATACTGTGGATACTGCTTTAAGAAATCAATAACTCCACCGTCACCATCGCCAATATCCTGCCTGAATGTATGAGTTGTTCCGTTTGGCATATTAACAATAAATTTTGTCTTTTCATAACCAAGATGAATATTGTCAAGTTCACCGTTACGGTAAGCTTCGGCTACCGCATTTTCACTGCCGTATTCTTCAATTTCAAGCTGTCTTTGCTCAACCCATTCGTCATCGGCATTTTTCATAAGTGTGTCAAATTCAGAAACAGAGTATGTTTTGCCATTCTCAAATACCGGACTTTCACTCCAATCACAAGTAATTGTCGGACGAATATTTCCCTGTTCAGGCTCGTTTACCGGGACGGCTTCACTCTCCGAATTAAATTGATTAACAATTTCTTCTGAGCTGACTTTCAGAGCACCGGCATAGTTCCTTACCTTGATGTCAAAATTGTTCTGATAAAAATTACGCTCGGCATCGGTTTCTGCGTCAGCCATAACCTGTTGAATAAATGGATCACTGTTCAGCTTATCTTCATCGACAAGCTCACCGTTGACTATCCCTGCGTCCTCAAGCTGCTGACGAATAACTGCGGGATCTACGTCGTCAAGCTCGTCGTGTTCCTCATAAAACGGTGCAAGTTCCTCATCGGAAAGGTACACAAGGTCATCGAACGATAAAGAGTGCAGACAGTTATCAATCATATCTTTAAGGTCGGCATATGTTTCTTCTTTGAATAATTTGTCATCAACATAAGTTTCAAGCCTATAGTCAACAAGATTTACAACAGCTTCAACAGTATGCTTGCTGTCTTCTGTTGTTGTGTATGCCACTCCGACTTTTTTTAAGTCTGAAAAATCCGCTTCCGAATCAAATTCATCCTGACAGTATGAATTGATAAGTTGTTTTGCATATATAATAGTTGAATCACGAACAATATTGTCAATTGTAGCGTGAGTATATACATCGAAATCAATTTGATTATTGTGTAACATGTTTTTTAATTCGTTATCAATTGCAATGCTTTGTTCAAGATTATGTATTCGTCCCTCTTTTTCAAACACTGATGTATCACGCTCAACAAAATAATTGAAATTGTTATAAAGACCATAAAGTTTGTTCACACTATCAGAATATGCCGAATACACTTCGGTGTTTTTATCTTCATTAAGATAAGTGTTGTTAAGTAAAATTGGTGAGTCAGTAACTATAAAATCAACTTTACCGTACAAACGATTGATACGCTTCATCTGCTCGTTAAGAATTGCAAATTGATGTTCATAATGTCCGTCAAGCATAATAAGATTGTTGTCATATACAAGCTCTTTGGCATATTCCTGTACATATTCCGTAACAAATCCTTGCTTTTTCAATTTTTCGGCTACTTCAAGACAAGATGTTGTTTTTCCAGCACCCGGTCCGGCAAAAGCATTGATAACAATAGTATTTTTATCCGAATTATTGCTTGTGATTTCTTTTTGTTCAGATATGAGTGTATCAAACTTAGCTACATCAAAACTTTCAGGTTCAATAAGTTCGCCTGATTTTATCATTTCGGCAGTAGCAACATCTGCAATCAATTTTTGTGTGTCCGTAGTTAATCCCTCTGCAATTTGCTCACCAGAGTAAAAATAATTTAGAGATTCTCGGAAAAATTTACTGCCTACATCGGACAGAGTTTGATTTCCGGTGATTTCTACATATCGCCAAAATCGCTCGGAATCATTTGTAAAATCTCGGTTTCCTCGCCAAGCAACATTATAGTTTATATCAGTGCTTACGAACTGACCGCCTGTTTCGCTATCTGGATTGAAATACATAACCGTAAAATGATTTGCCGAGGGGTTATGAAAAATTAGATTTTTGCTTAAAAAATCATAATCGGGAATTTCGGGAGTGTATGTACCACCTTCGATTTGCCCTTCAATATCCGTGCGTGTAGTACCTTTAATATCTGCAATGAGATTGATTAAATCTTCATACGAGCCGTTCTTGTATGCTGTAAAGAAGTTTTGCATTTCATCAATCGAAAAAGTGTAATCAAGCAAGTTGATTACTGATTCGCTCATACCGTAAGTTACCATTTCTCTGATAATTTCAAGCTGAGTAGTTGAGTAACCACGATTTTCAGTTAATTTTGCAGTAATGTTATCATTAACAAAACGCTGTTTTAAATCATTAAACCTTGATGTATCTGCAAACATCAAAGATTTATCCGAAAAACTTTGATATGTGTCAACATAAATTTCGGCAAGAGCAGAAAGTTGTGATTCATAAAAATCAGTGCAGTCAGAAAACCATGAAACAAAGTTATCAGTCAAATTATCATCGTTTCTCGTTTGGATAAATTTTACAGACGGTGCAAGTGCCGAAAGTTGCGATTCATTGAAATGTAATTCAGATATTTTTTCATTAACTGATTTTGATTCTTCCGGTGATTCATTTTGAACAACCTCAGATTTTAACATAAATGATGCTCGCTGTTCTTTAAGTTCAGCAGATATTTTATTCAAGGTATCAGCATATTGCTTGTCAACAGTAATAGTTGTTGTTTTACCGTAAATTCTACCTGAGAAAAGGATACCTTGCTCAGTAAGTCTTTGACCGATTTTATAGGCAAAATCGGTATTGTACTTACGGTACAATTTGTCCTCGATAGAATCATAGGTTGTAGTTCCTATGATGTTGTTGGTTTTATAAATTTTCGAGTTACAATCAATTACAGCCTGATAATCAATATCCAATTTATCAATATTAGTTGCAGTGGCTCTGCCAATGGCAATATGTGCTTCACCGTTAAAAATATATGCACAATAATTAAGTCCTGAATTTTCAAGTTCCTGACATATATTATCAAGACTATCCTCACTCGCAATGATTACTTTTTTATATTTGTTCGGAGTGTTGCTGTTCCATATTTTGTTTCCGTATAATTCAATCATTTATTTTATTCACCTCTTAAAAAAAGACCTGTGCCTGAATGGCACAGGTCTAAAATAGCTTTATAATTCTTGTCCCTGAGTTTTGTTTTTGTCTTTCGTTTGTTGCTCATTATGAGCAATAGTGTTTGCATTTTGCTTAATTTGATTTCGTGACAAAGGTGCTGTCCTGCGTTCAGACTTCTTTTCAGACTCAGATTCCTTGAGTTTGTCATATTCCTGTTGCTTGTTACCGTTGTTAATAATACCGTCAATGCTGTCATAATCATCTTCAACAGACATTTCAGCATTTTTAAGATAATTTTCTTCGGTAATAACTTTTGCAGTTGAATTAACGATAGTATCTGCCTGCTCTTTGAGAGCCTGTGGGTTGTTCGTAAACTCATCAACAATATTCTGACAGCTCTTGTTGATGATATTATCAGCTTCTTTATCGGGCATTGCTTTGACTGCATCAAACTTTGCAGACCACTCGTCAAGTGCCTTGAGCTTTTGCATTAACTTTTCTTTTTTTGTTGTGAGCTTGTTAATCTGCTTTTGTAGTTTGAGCTTTTCAGACATATAATGAGTTTGACTGTACGCTTTTAGAGCACTGTCAAGTTTATTTTGAGTAGCATCAAATTTTTCTGAGGTCGTTCGCATCGACATCATTCGATACTCTTGAATCCCCTTAACAAAATTTTCTTTGCGTCCGTCAGGTGACTTCATATTGTCGAGAAATTTGTTGATTTTAATGCAGAAATCAGCACGGCTTTGATGTTTCTGAATTTTATTTTCATTGGATTTGATATTCAGTTTGTGGGCAGAAATTTTCTCGTTAATACTGACTATCTTTTGCCGTCTTTCTGTTGCCAAGAGCGAAAGAGCAGTATATACAGGTTTTGGCACAATATCTTTCAAGGATTCAATCGTAGATACAAACTCTGCATTTCGGGACTTTTTTATACTGAGCTTTTCAATTTTTGCATTGAACTTATCATTTTTGCTGTTAAGCTCATCAATTTTGCGATTGCATTTGTCATAAAGGGTAGCAAAAATCGGAATAGAAAATTCTGTGTCTTTTGATGTTTCGGTTACAATCGGTTCAGTCGGAACAGATTGTAAATTTTCTTTTTTTACACCGACACTTTTGGACTTTTTTTTATTAATAGTGTCAAAATTTTTGCTTTCTGTGTTTTCTTTTTCCTTAACCGGTTCATAATGATTTATGTACAGTTCTGACCCCCTGACTGTTTCGGCAAGATTATCATCTTTGTCATAAAGCATATATTTACTCTCATCATCCAATGATGTGAGTATGGTTTTGCCTTCGTTGATTTCATCAACATCGTCTTTTTTAATCCAAAGATAACGAATATCCTCCCCGAAAGTACCGGGAACTCTTGTTTTATACTCGAATTCGTTATCATCATAGACAAGTGATGATTTGTCTATTGTAATATCAGGCATTATTTTTCCTCCTTTTCCTGACAGCAAATGTAGCAATAACAGCTGTTATTGCTATTGCAATTATTGCCAGTAGAATAAAATCAAAACTTCTGTTATTAGTTTCTGCTTTTATGGCAGTATCGGGCGAAGCGGTTTCAGATACCCTTTCGGCTGTCACAATAAGTCTGTGGCTGTTGATGCCATAAGGATAACAAGTTATAAGGCTTAATAAGTCTTTTTCTTCGTCAACTGACAGTAACGATATGTTGTCGGGCTTAACAATGTTTTTTGCTGTTACAGCATAGGTAAGCGTTTCATCAAGTACGGATACCTTGATTTCATCACCGATTTCAAGCTCGTTGAGATTGTCAAAAAACACTTGCGTTGGATAACCCGTATGTGCAGACAAGACAGAATGATTGCCCACACCTCCAATAGGAAACGCTGTATTTGGCAGATGAGCAACACCTTTTTCCAACACTTTGTCTGTATCACCGTGGTAAATCGGCAGTTTAACATTGATTTTTGGTATATCAATGTAACCTATAAGTCCATCGCCAAAATTAAGAATATCGTCATATCCGTCAATCACGCTTGTTGTATCGTAAGAAAAGCCATTGACAAGCTCTGACAAATTGTTGTTATATTCAGCAGCAGCCGACAAGTACTGTGACCTGTCGGCTGCTGAAATGCTGTCAAGAGATGCGGCATAATTGTTAATTGTGTATGCGGCGAAAAAACTATTGACAGCATTTGATGCAGAAGGGTACAGCACAAAGCAGAGTGATGCAGTCATAAAAATTATTCCTATTATCAAGGTGCATTTGCTTCTGCATTTTTTCAATGAGCTGTACTCCTTTCTGTTTAATGTGAAATTACTTGTTTGTAGCTTTTACTCTTCTGCGAATGAGCAATGTTGCAATACCGCCGAGTGCAAAAGCTGTGCCGAGAATGTAGAACATAACTGTACCTGCACCACCGGTCTGTGGTACAACAACCTTTGTATCCTTAACATCAACGCTTGCTGTGCCGTCTGTTGGGCAGTTTGTGATGTACGAACCGTCAACAAATGTTGCACCGTATGTAACATCAATTGTCACAGGAATAACTTTGCCATAAATGTTGTAGTTTGTAGGAGCTTTTGTTTCGACAATATAATATTTACCGCTTGCAAGTTTGATTTCTTCTTTACTTGTGTTGTAGTAAGTAACCTTGCCGGTCTTGTCGGATACACCGCTTGCAATGGCATTTGTAAGAGCAGTTGCGTCCTCTTCTGTCTTGAAAAGGCTGAATTCTGCACCTTCGAGAGCCTTTCCGTCTGTATCTGTCTTGTTTGTTGTTACTGCAAAGGTGTAAACATAAACTGTATTGCCATTTACCTCTGATTCAACACCGTTCTTGTTAGAATAAACGAGCTTTGTTTCTGTATTTGGGTTGCCTGTCTTTCCTGCTACAGCGTACTTATTTAGCTTTGCTGAATAAGTTACAGATGTATAAGTAACACCCTCTGCATAAAAGTCATTTTTCTGAAGGTAAGCGTTTGCAATTGATACATTAAAAGTTGTAGCCTTTCCGTCAACTTCTGATGTTACATTGAGAGCATAATCAGTTGAAGCAAGGTCAGCAACCTTACCGCCCTGTGCGTTGAGAAGTGCAACCTTTACGCTGTCTTTATCAAGAGTAAGACCGGCTGACATTTCATCATATACGGTATATGATTTAAGTTTCATTTCGCTTGAACCGGCAGTCGATGACTTGATTTCAAAATTTACTGTGTCACCAAGGCTTACATCGGTAAAATTAACATTATCCTTTGTGCTGTTAGTGATAGTCTTGCCTGTTACAACATCACCGTCATTTACCTTTGTTGCAAGGTCAATATCATTGATACTGTAAACCCAACCGTTATTGTAGTATGGGAGCGATACAACAGAGTTTGTAACACTTCTTACACCGGCAGGAAAGTTCGTAGCCTTAATGTAGTACAAACCCTGAGCAAGGCTTGAAAAAGTCTTTTTTACCGATGTTGCCGATGTAGTAAATGTGCCAACCGTTGAAGCGGTTGACGGGATTGATGAAAGACCGTCAAGAGCTGAGAGAACATTCGATGTCTTTCCGCTTAAAATCTCATCAGAGATTGACGGAATGAGTGAATCATAGCCTGTCTTATACGGATTTTCGGTTGTTTTGAGTTCTGCAACTTTGTACACCGTAAATGTGTATCCGGGTTTTGAACAATTGAGTGTGAATGAAACCTTCTTTGTTTCATCAAGAGCGTTGTTGTTTGTTGCGGCACTTGCAAATGGGATTGCAGTAAATACCATCATAACTGCAAGCATTGTTGCTGTCAGAATTCGTGTGATTTTCTTTTTCATTTTTGATTTTCCTTTCGTGATTTTTTATATTTCTTGCTACCCTGTTTATGGTAGTCATAGATGAAAATTATAGCCATTGCTCCGAGTGCCACGGCAACGAAGTAAAACGGAGCAATTCCACCGCCGCCTGTTTGAGATAATACGGATTTATTGTCGGCAACGGTTAAAGACATGTTAAGTGTGTTTTCATTGTCGGCTGAAATTGTAAATTCAACCTTTTTACCGTATGGCATATAGCCTGACGGAGTTACAGACTCAACAAAATAGTAATCTCCTACCGGCAGTTTACGGATTAACAGAGTGCCGTTTGTTGCCATACAGTCAGTTGCAGATTCAGATTCAGAGAGGTACATATAACTACCTGTGCCGTTTTGAATGCATCTGACGGGTGTGTCATCTGACTTGTAGAGTTGCCAACCTGATCCGCCAAGAGCTTTTGTGCCGTCTGTTTTTGTGAGCTTAACCGAGCCTGTTTTTACAGTATTTTTGATACTTGCAAAGGTTACGGTATCAGTATCAAGCGTGACGGTTACACTTCGTGGCTTATTGTACTTATACGGTAAAGAATAAGTGCCGTCATCGTTCAGAACACCGAGTTCTGACACCTTATATTTGAGCAATTCGTCATTGCTGTTATAAATCGGCAAATCTGAGATTTCAGGACTTAAACCTTCAAGGTCGGTGCTTACTTTTTCGTTAAACCCTGTTTCAGCACAGCTTATTTCAAAATACAAACCGTCCACAACATCATCTTCAGATGTTTTTTGTACCTGTAACGAACCTGTTTTTACGGTGTTGGCACAATCATATGTATAGTTGTATTCATCGGTATCATAGATTGTAAATTCGACTGCATCTTTCAGTTCATAACGGCTCGGAAACTTGTATGTTCCGTCTGACTGTTTGATGCCGATTTCGGTCAGTCTGTAGGTGATTTGAAAGCCGTTTTGATTGAATACATATGGCAGAATTCCGTCAATTTTATTACCGTTGACATCATAGAACTGCTCATTGTTCGTACTTGCTTTACCGTTCGCATCGGTCGTTAAAATCAAGCTTGTAATTTCGTTGCCGTCTTCATCATAAGCCATAGGGGTAGGGATAAGGTTATCGCCGTATTCTCGTTCATCGTCAAAAGACTCAAGCTTAAAACTCAAGCCCTCGATAACTCCGTCCTCGGAAGTCTTATTGATGTTAATCCTGCCGGTTGCAGGAGCGTTGTACATGGAATAATTAAGCGTTGATGTTGTTCCGTATTTGTTGGCAGTCTTACACTCTGATTCAGCCTTTTCAAGGTAATTTTCGGGGAAGTAGTAACTGCCTCCGCCGAGAAAACCTTTTTCGACAACTTTATATTTTATAGGGATACAAATTGCTGAGTTCGGAACGGTCAGACAGCTTTTGAGTTTTTCGCCGTACCTGCTGTAATAATTAGCTGTTCCGCTTGAATCTGTGACTATAGACCCGTAGTATTTACCGTTTTCATCCCATACATCAAACCACACACCCGATACTTTACCGTTGTAGGAAGTTTTATTGACGGTCAAATTTGTTTCGGGAATTGTGTTTTGGACGCTGTACGTAACGGTTTTGCTCTCGTCAAGTGTAAATGACTTACCGTTAGCGTTGGATTTTGCTTCTGATGATTTGCCATAGTAGTATCTTGAATAAGCATTCTCACAATTGCTGAATACGGCATTTGAAACACCTTCATAATATGAGCCTTTGTAGCTGATTGCATTTTCTTTCTTTATTGTCCAAGTGTAACCGCCATAGCTGTGAGATCCTAAAGTAGTCTTAAAACCAAGCTCCTTGACGGTATAGGTTATCTTATTGCCTTTATCGTCATAAACCCTTAAACCTTTAACTGTAGCTTCACCGTTTTTGTCAGTTGAAACTGCGTTGTACTCGTTGCCGAGGCTATCTGATATTGCAAACCACAGATTTGAAACAATACCGTCTGTTGATGACTTCTTGATTTTGAGGTCAGCTTTTATGGCATCTTCATAAATCGTCTGAATAACGGCTGTTTCAACGGTTGAGTTTTCCTCATTTGCAATGACAGGATAAACAGTATCGTCAAGCTCATAGCCTGTCGGTGCGGTTATTTCTTTGATATAATATGTTTTGCTGACATCTACTGATTTTGCAAAAGTACCCTTGCCGTCAGCATTTGTTGTGAGCTTGTCATACAAGCTTGCACAAGCTGAATCAGAGTACAAGCCATATACTGCACCGCCGACACCTATACCTGACCGATTAAGTTTGTGTATGCCGATGTATGCCTTTGCCGGCATTTCATCAATCGGCACATTGATAGGGGTGTTTGTGTCCTGTGCAATACCGGCAATCTCTTCATTGATTACTCTGTAGAACACGACATTACTTAACGAGTATCCGTCAGGTGCTTTTACTTCTCGAATGACAACTGTACCAATTGGGATAGCAGGTACTGGGTTTTCAGCCGAAGTATAATAAAAGTCATCTGAACTGTACTCCGAAGCAAGATATTTTTTGTTCAGGTCACAATATCCATCTTCATCAGTCTGAATATACCAAGTCCTTTTAAGGTTTTTGCTGTCAAGTGCAGGAGCGGTTTCATCTGCTTTGACATCGTAGTCCTTGTCAATTTCCTGTGCGTAGTATTCAATGCTGAAAACCGCACCGCCAAGACCTTGACTTGTCGTTTCGCCTGTAATTGCATTTTTCTTTTGCAAAACAATACCGACAGGGTCATTAACCGGATTATCTTGTGGCTCGGTTTTTTTATCAGACAGCCTAACTGCTTTAAATATTGCATAGCCGTTGCTGTCTTTTTTTCCCGAACTCACAAATGTATATACAGTTTTATCAAGCTCATAGCCTTTTGGTGCTTTTGTTTCTTTTGCATAGTAAGAAGCTGTTGAATCAACATATTTACTGTAACTGCCGTAACCGCTTGCATTTGTCGTTATACTGCCGATTTTTTGGGTACAAGCCTTGTCTGTGTATATGCCATACTCAGCTCCCGACAAGCTGTAACAACCGTTGCCGGCTGTAAGCTCTGTGTTTGATGATGATTTTTGAAGTTGCAGCTTGACAACATCCGGAAATGTCAACTTAACATATCCGTCTTTAACTGCATAATTAGAACCCTGAGCAAAAGTCTGATATGATGCAAAGTCATTACTTGTAATTAAATACAAACTGTTTTTGCTCTTGATTCCATGTTCCTTCAAAAAAGAGTTTTTCATTGTCACATTAACTGTCGTACCAAGATTTTTGGAACAAGTGAATGTAATCTTATTTCCGCTTACGCTGACCTTAACATTTGAATTGCTGACGATTACATCGGATGCTTTAGTTACTGAAGCGGTACCGTTCTTATCAGTCAAAGTGATTGAATACTGTCCGTTTGATTGATTATATGACATTTGATACGACTTCGCAGAACTGAGCGATGATGCAGTATATGACGGATTTCTCACGGATCTTTTGCACCAAGAAACCATATTGTTGTATGCCGTTGTGACATTCGCAAGCGTAGTTTCTGCCGAACTCGTTTCCGTCATTGTATTTGCAGGTGTAAGTAACGGCTTACCGGTAACCGCTTCAAAAGTTGATGCGTTACGCTTGCCTGCAACAATCTCAAAAATCAAGAGCTGCGTTGCATAGTAGTAATGAACCTTCTCTTTCTTTGCAGCTTCAAATCCGCCAAAGCCCCAAGCAAGTATCAGATTAACTGCATTTTGCTGTGCAGTAGTTAGCTGTTTCCAAGCTGCTGATTGAGATGTACTTTTTACAGTAGCAGAACCTGTTAATTCAGATGCTTTATCCGGTTCAATACAGTACGCTCTCTGTGTGTAGTCTGAAAAATTCAAGGTTTTTCCGGATGCAGCAAAAAAATGAACCTTAAAATTTTCCCAACCTTCATAATGCTGACTGTGCTTTTTTCCGTTTGCGTCTGTATAAGTATATTCAGCTGTTTTCTTGTATATAAAACCTTTGCCGTCTGCTCCACGATTGCCTTTAACCGAGGCAGCACTTACGGAAAACGAACCAACAGACAATGAGCCGATAATTACAGTCAAGCATAAGAAAACCGACAATATTTTTTTAATTAACTTCATTCAAATTTTTCTCTCCTTTCAACTAAATATTTAAATATTGAAAAAGAAAAACTACTGTATTCTTTTGGGTGATGCACGAATCATATTTACCTCCGTAAATTTATATTATTAACCACCTTAGTGGGGATTGTAGGAATGCATCGGACAAATTAATGCCCGATGCAAAAGAAGAATAACAATGAAAACTTAAAAAGTCTTGCTGTCAAGTGAATAATGAGAGTCATAAAACAGAAAGTTGTAATCAACTTCCAATGTTTTCGCTAATTCTCTGATATATGCAAAAGTCGGTTCATAATTATCGTTTTCCCATTTGGTATAGGCTGACCGTTCTATATGCACGGCTTCTGCAACTTGTTTCTGTGTCATATGCTTGTTTTTTCGAGCAATAAGCAACTGCTTTCCAAACGACAATTATTTCACCTTCTCAAAAAGTTGTTATCAATTTAAAATGTTAAGGTTATATATGTAGTTAAGGTCAACGGCTGTTGATATGCCGTTAATTCTGCCTGTTTCCGAATACTGCCACACATCACAAGTAATTGACGGCTTTATATACCATTCTGCGTTCCAAATGGAAATACCGTTATTTTTTAATGTTGTGCGATTGAGCAGATAGTCATAAACGCTTGCAGAGGAATACACACCCGATTTAAAGCCGTTGTTTTTGAGTTTCTTACAGAAATTGACTGCCATTTTTGTATAATTGCTGTTGCTTGTATTCATAGCCGGTTGGTATTCCATATCGTAGTAAACAGGAAGTTCAAACTTTTTACCTTTGATACAACTAAGGCAAGCATCTGCTTCTGCTGTTGCCGTTGACGGTGACATAGCATAACTGAACCAATATGCTCCGACTTTAAGACCGGCGGCTTTGGCGTTTTTGTAGTTTATTTCAAACATATTGTCTTTTTGGGTTTTTTCTTTACCGTAGCCGGCACGGATAATCACATAATTATATCCTGCCGACTTAACCTTATTGAAATCTATGCTTCCCTGCCAAGTCGATACATCCAAGCATTTTACAGCCGACCCCGAAACTGTTATTTTGCATTTAGCAGTTTTTCCGTTATAGGTCTTATATGTAATAGTTGCAGTACCCTGCGATTTTGCGGAAATTTTACCGCTTGAATTAACGGTTGCAACATATGTATTACTGCTTGTCCAAGTATTTCGGTAACTGTAAGCATTACTGTTATATGCAGCTGTCAGCGTTTGACTTTGCCCTACTTTGAGAGTTGATGATGAGTGATTTAAAGATACGCTTGACGGAGCCGACTTGACAGTTACTTTACAAATTGCTTCTTTGCCATTGTTTAGCTTGCATCTTACAGTTGTTGTTCCTGCTGTTTTGGCTGTTATAAGACCGCCTGATTTTTGAACAGTAGCAATTGCAGTATTGTCAGAATAATAAAGTCTGTAATATGCGGTTGTATTGTTTGGAATACTGCTGTTTAAGTCAAATTGTTCGCCAACACCTAAGGTAATGTTTGTCTTATTAAGAGTGACTGTTCCGGCAAGCTTTTTGACTGTTACGGTACAGCTTGCAGTCTTGCCGTTGTAGGTCTTAGCCGTAATCTTTGCCGTGCCGACATCAACAGCAGTTATTTTTCCGTTATTGTCAATGCCTGCCACCTTACTGTTACTTGTTGTAAACGATATCTGTGACAGCGTACCGTTTTCAACCGTAGTTTTTAATGTGTAGGTTTCGGTTGTGCCAAGTGTGATACTTGACTTGTCAAGTTTTACACTTTTAGGTACAGTAGTAGGCTTTGGAACAGTTGTAGGTTCTGTAACTGCTTCCGTTGTAGGCTCTGTTGTTGATTCTGCTGTTGTCGGTTGTTTTTCTGTTGGCTCTTTAATCAGACCTACGATAATCTTCTGTACAAGTGTTGAATCAACAACGGTAATCACACCGTCTTTATTAAGGTCGTACAGCTTAATTTGTTTTTCATCAAATGTCGTCATACCTACAACATTCTTCTGAATAAGCGTTGCATCTTCGATCGAAAACTTTTGCTCTGTGCTTACTGCTCCTGCACCGAAAGCACAAAGGCTCACAAGAGTAGTGGCAGTAAGTAAGCCCGAAATAATCTTATTTTTCAGTTTCATAAATTCCTCCTTAAAGGGTTCTATATATATTCCGCAAAATTTGCGGTTTGTCACCCTAAAAATCAAAAAATTTTAAAAGTTTTTTTAAAATAAAAACCTTCTCATATATATTCCGTAAAAATCGGGTTTTCGCACCCCCAAAAATGAAAAAAATTTTAAAATTTTTAAATTTTTTTTGAAATTTCTTTAAAATTATTCTCAAAAAGAAAAAATGCTCCGTTCAGGAGCATAAAAAGAGCATAAAAAAACAGAGCCGTAGCTCTGTCTGAAATTTGTTATGTAATTTTACAAAAAATAAAGGGACGGAAAAACCGCCCCTTTACACATTAAGGTTTCTAATTTTATAAACAGAAAAAATCAAGTGCGAAATCGCTCAAATTGTCACCGATATTTTCTAAGAAGTCTGCAATTGAATCGCCCAAATTAAACAGAATGTTAAATCCCATAGCAAACAGCCATAATATGCCGATTACAACGCAGCCTTCAAGTAATTGAAATGAGCCTTGCTGTATCCATCCCACAACAACTATAGTTCCGCAGATAGCAAATATTGTAGTGAAAAAACCAACTATCAAATGAATGACTCCGCAAAAATCGGCAATGAAGGTTAATATGTAGGCTAATATGTAAAGTATGCCTTTTAATAGGTAAGCAATAATCAGAAATATTAGTTTTAAGGGGAATAACAGTATTTTTTTCATATTGTTCACCTCTCGTTAAAATCAATTATACTCAACTTTACCGCAAACTGTACACTTTCTGCCGACAACTTCGGTTTTTGTTTCATAGTGAAACTTTTCAGGGACAGTTACCGTCTTTGTGCCAACTTGAACATTTACCCATACATTGTGATAAGATACTGGTTCTCCGTTCAGTGCGTGCTGTTTATTATGTTCGCTGCAATTATCAGTAATATCAGCTCCGCAAACCTTACAAATAGTTCTATCGTGTTTCTCGTAAACCGGCTCTTCGTAGGTATAGGCTTCCTTATCCACAACCTTTACTTGTGTTTCTTTGGTAATATTCTGCCAAGTGTGGGTATGCTCCGCAGGAGCTGATAAAGTAGTTACGGTAAAGCCCTTTGAATTATATCCGCTTGTGAATTTGTTTGCTGATGAATTGATACATCTCACGGTGTATGTATATTCTGTATCGGCATAAAGGTTTGTGTCCGTGAATGTGGTACTTGTTGTATCAAACAACCTTGTCCAACCTTTTTCGCCCCTGCGATATACACGATACTTTTCGGCACCGTTCACTTTGTCCCAATTTAAATTTACACTGTTATATGTTGCCTCAGTTTTTGAAATCTTAGGAGCAGATACATATTTAATTGACTTGCCTGTGCTGTTGTAACCGCTTGTGAATTTGTTCTTGCTCTTATTAAGACATCTGACTGTGTAGGTGTAATTTTTGCCTGATGAAACATCCTTATCAATATATGAGGTTGAAGTTGTGTCGACCATTCGTGTCCAACCTTTACGGCCCTTGTAGTAAACTCTGTACTGCTCTGCACCGCTTGATTTGTTCCAACTGATTTTTACACCGCCGTCTACGCTCTCGGCTTTGGTAATCTTCGGAGCTGAAATATATTTTACGGATTTGCCCTTTGAATCATATCCGCTTGTGAACTTAGTTGCAGATGAGTTGATGCACCTTACCGTGTAGGTGTAATTTTTGCCTGATGAAACATCCTTATCGATATATGAGGTTGAAGTTGTATCGACCATTCTTGTCCAACCTTTACTGCCCTTGTAGTAAACTCTGTACTTTTCTGCACCTTTTACCTTGCTCCAAGTCAGCTTTACACCGCCGTTGACATTCTCTGTCTTTGAAATCTTCGGAGTTGCAAGATTAGAGCTGACTGCTCCGACAACCGTAGATGATACTGCTGTTGCCGACAGAGAAATTACTGCCGCCATAGCTACTGATAATAATGCCTTTTTCATTGATAATCCTCCTTAAAAAATTTTGTTATTTCTTCTTCTTCTTTTTTACAGCCATAACACCGACCGTTCCGAATCCGATGACAATCAGACCTCCGATAATTGACAACACAACTATCTGTCCTGTACTCATTCCGTTGTCATCTGCTGTAGCTTCGGCTTCTGCCGTTGTCGGCTGTGTTTCTGCGATAGCTTCAACTTTGCTTCCGTCAACATCAGATTTTGAATTTGCTACTGCCTGATTGTGACTGTTCTCGGATTCTGATGATTGTGTGTCGGATGAATCTGTATTGCTGCTGTCAGTTTCTCCTTCAGGGTGATAACGGTCATATGATTCTGCAATTTTACCGTTATCATCATATCTGATAAACTTGTCCGAACTCGCATCATAAGTCCATATAAGCTTTGTGCCGTCTGTTAGCAACTCATAAAGCTGACCGTTGTCATCAACATCAAGCGTATCAACATCAGCTGTCTTTTCTTTCATATACTCATAAAAAAGATTGGCAACATTACTGACTGTTACATCTTTGTTTTCAGGAGTATAGTCATCTAAAAAAACACCAAGATAATATCTTGACATTGAAGCATACAGGGCAATAGGTTCAGGCATTTCGGACTCACTGTAATTGATGTTTCGCAATTCGAAATAATACCACGCTTCGTTATACAGCTCGTCTTTGGTACATTCATATGCTTTTTTGTACGCTGCCGATACACAGAATGTTTGTAAAGCTATTAGCAATACGGCGATTGCTGCAATTGCAAATTTTCTGACCTTTCTCATTTGTTACTCTCCTTTTTGTAAGTTAAAAGGTTTTGGTTTTCCTTTCAATTATATTATACATCAGTATAGCACTACTGTCAAGCATAAGTTTTTGCTTTTTTAAAAAAATTACCAACGGTCAAAAAACAGTACATTCTCATATTGTAGTATGAAGTTCTGTGTTGAATGAAAATTACCGGGTGTGCTGTCATAATAATCCTTTGTACACATATAAAACAGCCTGTGCCTGACCGCAAGATTGTTATCATCGAATATGTATTTGACAGCATTAACTGCGTTCTGCGAACGGTTGGCAGTTGAGCCGACATATCCCATACCTTTAATTACAGCCGATACGGAAGTATAGCCGTCATACACTATGGCACACTTGATTGACTGAGCAATAAGGCAAGAGCCTACATAACTGCCGCCAAATTCGCCCGTAACAATTCGTTCAAGCATATCTCTGTCCTTATCCGACAGCTTTACCATAGGTAATTTAAAGTCTTTGTTATCATATTTTGTTTTGACAAGATAACTTGTCTTGTTATTATAAGATTTATTGATAATATCAATATTCCTGTTACCTTTAACTATAATCTTATCTGTCGGATATGTCAATACTTGTTGCTTAATACATTTATGTGATATAATTTCGCCGTTTACATACTTATCTTTATATATATACTCTGTACTTCCCGGTTTGCCTTTTTGGAGCATTTTGGTTTGTCCGACAAAAAGTTTGTCCGACTCCTGTTCAACAGTTTTGTATGGGATAGATTTGTATATCGGATAGTAAGCATAATTAACACGGTCAATTTTAATCTCTTGACCGAGATAGACCGTGTCTGATAAATCAGCATTTAATATATCATCATCCGAGAGTGATATATTAAGATAATTTAGTGCATTGCTAACTGTCCCCATAGGCACATAATAATCTTTGCTTACATCATCTACGGTTATATGTATTCCTATTTCGGGATTTAAAATAAGTCTGTTATCAACAACAGACTGCCCATTATGAGCAGTCTGTGTTGTTGCACCTGCTGTGGGTGCTGTATTGAGTAACGCTGCCATAGATATTATGACAGACAAAAAGGAGAGCTTAATTGTTGTATGTTTAAATTTGTTCATAATCCACCTAACTGTTATTATTCCTTGTTATGTTTTCCGGTTGCTGACGGTCATATTGTTTTGATTTATCGTTGTTGGCAATTGTTTGTGCATTTTGAAGAATTTGATTTCTGTTCAATAAGTATGACCGTTTGTTTATGCGTTCTTTAACCTCTGATTGCTGTAAATCTTTTTCCACAGCCTGATTATCACATTGTTTTTCTTCAGGCTTAATACCGACTTTATCTATATCAAGATTTACTATGCTGTTCAGAGCTTTTGCAGCTTCGTCCTTGCCAAGCTCACAATTATTGATGTAGGCTTGGCAAAGGATTAACTGCATATCACGAGGATACTGCTCAAGTTGAGATATAGAGGTGTTAAGTAGTTCGGCAATTTCGGGTAATAATTTATCTGTATTGGGGGATTGATTTTCTCTTGAGCGTTCTCGTTCCATAGTAATTTACTTCCTGTAAGATTTTTTTGAGCTTGAAAAGATAAACTCTGTTTTGTGGTCTGCATTGAGTTTGATTGCAGCATCAAATGTTTTACCGGTTTTGGATTTAAACCCTTTGATTGTATTGGTTTTGCCTTTGTCAAGTAATTTTACCGCCTGTGCAGATGTAAGGCTTTTACCACATATGTTTTTCCATATGTTAAAATTACACTCTTTGCTTTCGCAAGAATATGATTTTGGATAAGATAAAACTTTTTTACCGCATACAGGGCAAATGCCTACGCATTCCCAACGGGTAAAATGCTTGCTGTTGTCAACTTCGCTGTAAGTATCAACAAGATATTTAACTGAATCTTCAATCTGATTGATGAAATCATCCGAGCTTACAGAACCGTTTTCAATATGCTGTAAAGCAGTTTCCCACTCAGCTGTCATTTTCGGGGATTTAACATCATCAGGGACACAATCAATGAGCTGAATACCTTTATCAGTCGGCAAAATTTTCTTATCCTCTCGCTTTATGTACTGTCGCTTGACAAGATTTTCAATTATTCCTGCACGGGTTGCAGGCGTGCCGAGTCCTTTTTTCTCAACATTGCTATCTTCAACATAATCTGTATTTCCGGCTGTTTCCATAGCTGAGAGCAAGGTTGCGTCTGTGTATTGCTTAGGCGATGTAGTGAAGTGTTCTGATACGCTTGCAGAAACTTTTTCCAACACCTTACCCATTTCTAACATAGTGAATCTGCTCTCATTATTTGGTTTGAAATATTCTTCAAGTTCAGATTTACTTTTGGAGCGTACACAGGAATCCGTTTGTTTCCAACCACTAAATTTAAGTAAGGACACTTTGTTATTGAAAAGCATATCACTTTTATCAGATTTTAATTTAATAACATCAATATAATATTCATAGTTCTCGCCGGTTGCAACACAAAGTCTGACGGCAAGCATAAACAATATATTATATTCAGCTGTCGGCAATGACGATAAGTCATAGCTTGTTATCTGTTCAGTTGGCAGTAAGGCGTGGTGGTCTGATACTTTTGCATTATTGATAACTTTTGCAATATCAGTAGGAGTATGCGGTATTTTCTCATACACGCTGTAAATACTCTCAATAAGATTTTTTGCTGTAGTAGCCATATCATCGGTGATGTAATTGCTGTCCGTGCGAGGATATGTAGCAAGCTTTTTTTCGTAGAGCGACTGCAAATAATCAAGCGTTTGCTGTGCTGTATATCCGTAAACACTATTTGCATCACGCTGTAAAGCAGTTAAGTCATAGAGCTTTGGTGGTGATACCGACTTTTTTTGCTCGGTTATATTAACAACCTTAAAATCTGTATTATTAACGCAGTCTGCAAGTTTACTTGCTTTATACTCTGATTCAAAAACATCTTCGCTTGTTGCCTTAAACCCACCGCAGTCAATATCAACTCTATAAAAAGATTCCTTAACAAAGTTGTTGACTTTGTTGTTGCGGTCAACAATCATTGCAAGTGTAGGAGTCTGCACTCTGCCGATATTGAGCAACAAACCGTAACGAACAGAAAACAGCCTTGTAGCATTCATTCCGACAAGCCAATCGGCTTTATTTCGTGCAAGTCCTGCCTGATATAAATTGTCGTATTCAGAATCATCCTTCATTTCTGAAAACGCTTTTTTAATTGCTTTTTCCTCAAGTGAAGAAGTCCATAACCTTTTAACCGGCTTTTGGCAACCTGTTTTGTTATATACATAACGAAAGATACATTCGCCTTCCCGACCTGCATCAGTTGCACAGATTATTTCATCGACATCATCACGCTCCATCAGACTTTTAAGCACATAATATTGAGATTTTGTTGAACCGGCAATTGAAAACTTCCACTTTTCAGGGATAATAGGTAGGTTCTCAAATTTCCACGGCTTTTCAGCAAATTTCGCTCCGTATGAATCGGGATCATCAAGCTTGATAAGATGACCGACACACCAAGATACAATGTAATAGTCGTTGTAAAAATAATTGACACCTTTTTTATCTGCACTAAGCACTGTGGCTATAGTATTTGCAACAGAGGGCTTTTCTGCAATGACCAACTTCATAATTATTTTTCCTCCTCAGAGGTATCGCCATCTTCATTTACTTCATCTTCGTATTCAAAATCATCATCTGTATATTCCGGACTGTCATCTTCATCAGATTTCTTTTTACCGTCTTTGCCCTTTAATTTAAAGAAAGCAAAGCCAATACCGCCGAGGATTGCTATTCCGAGAACGAGATACAACATAAATGAATTGTTTGAATTCGAGGAGCTGTTGTCGTTCTGTGTGGCTGTTTCGGTATCTGCATCTTCATCGGCAGGAGCCGTTGTTTCGGTAGAACTGTCACCGTTACTGACATTACTGTCATCATTTGCAAGTTTGTCGAGGTCAGCAGTATCTACTTCGTTCAGAAAGTACACATTATTTTCCTTTTTTGTTTTATCTATGATGACATAAAACATATCATCATCTCTTGTTGTAACAGCAATGAGCTGATATGTACCGTTTTCCATCACCACGGTTTGGTCAGCTGCAAGGTTTGCATTACCAGTGGTGTTTTTTGACCAGTCATAGCTTGTCTGTGAATTATCGTTGTCATCAGAAGTGTCATCGACAGAATCTGATGAATCCGCCATATCGTCATTATTGTCTGAATCAGTATCAGAGGACGAATTGCTTGAATTGCTTTTGGTCGTTTCGGCTGCCGAAACGCTTGAGATACTGCAAATGGAGATTGACAAGCACATTAAAACTGTCATAATCACAGCAAGTATTCTTCGTTTAGTTTTCATGGTTAGAGCCTCCTAAAAGTTCAAGTAAGTCTTGTTGAGATAGATTGTTTTCCTTTATAACTTTAATCAATTTAATATCGTTGCTGAGGTCAACAACTGTATAATTGTTATTGCGAATGATTTGCATAAACTCTTTTTCTTCTGTATCTTTAATTTGTTTTTCTACAGTTCTTTTTTTAGCCATCAATGAATTGATTTTTTCGTTGAGCGAATCAAGCGTAGCTTTTAAACTATCAAGTTTATTGATTTTGTTTGCGGACAAAAATATTTCCTCCTTCAACTTATGCCCCAACGGGGCATAAGTTATTATTTGTTTTCACGGTAAATCAAAAATTGTGGATCTACATCGTGCCACACCAGACCATACTTTATTTGCACACCTAAATGCAAATAATTTTGATTAGCCTTAGTATCGTTACCGTCACAATGCTTATAACTATCCACTTTGCCGATATAATCTCCTAATTTAACTTTACTGTCCTTTTTTAAGCCTGTTTTAGGAGTTATATTACCGTATGTCAGTTTAAATGTTCGTGCGGTATCGTTTTCATACCATATGTTACGGTCTTTCTCGGTGACAATAACAATAGTATGATTTGATGTATCAATACTTTCGACTTTGCCGTCCATAAGTGAATACACATTAGTACCCTTGCTTGCAACAAAGTCTGTGCCATAGTGCATAGTATTTTGACAATGGCGAGAATACCAACTTACAACATCGTAACCAAAATTGTTATATATTTTCGTATTAACAAAATTTCCGGGAAGAGGATTACACTCAAATGATTGATGTAAGCCGTATGTTGTCTGTGTTTTGCCATTTTCGTCTTGTTCAAGGCAGGCAAGCACTTGATAATACTGCTTCCGTTGTGCATAATCTTCTTTGATTTTTGATTGAGAGGAATACAAACTTTGACTCTTAGAATTTAAAACTGCGTAAATAGCATCGTCAAATGACCGTATTTGTTGCACATTAGTGTAGAGTGTACAATCCGTAATGTAAGTATCACGCTTATAAAATCTAACAGCTTGCTTACCATTTTCGCCAAATCTCGTTTTAACATCGTCTGAAGATATTGCCCAATTAAAATCTTGACCATTGATAGTAAGCTGCGTTTTGCGATACACCTTTGTGCCTGAACCTCGCCAACCCCAAAATTCTTCATTATTTTTTTTGATGAGACTATAAAAAGAAGGAATGATGCCACCCATAGAATCCACAACTTGCTGATTACAATTTTGAAAATAGTATCCGGTTTTAGCATAGCTTTTATTGACATTGAGTATTTCGCCGGTTGATAAATTAAAATACACTTTTTTACTTTTGTGGTAAGAAGTTAATGCTGACGGTACTCCACAAGAACCAAAATCAATATAACCATAGGTTTTACCATTGTCGGTGATAGAGCCGGAACTTTTACTGTAATAGTATTCGTCCGATGCGTAACCGGGATAAGCGTCGTAGCTACCCAATTCCTGCCAATACGAACCATTAATGTACTTGTATATAAAGCTGTATTCCTTGTCAAACAAATCCTGAAGTATGTCATCAAACTTGTCATCGCTGTATTTCCAAGTTTGTTCTTTATCTTCTGTGTCAGTAAAATCATAGGTATAGGCACACATAAAAGCTATTAATTTGTTGGCATCAAAGTCATACACAGGTTCATAGTTTTGAATGATATTTTTGCCGTAATAATATTTGGTTGGTGTATCATCCATACTGTCTGTATTGACTTTAAGATTTTTAAGTCCCTGACGCCATTCGTTTTTGCTCTTGCACCGGATAAGATTTAAGTTGTACTCATAAGCAATATTAGTGTACGATTCGATCGCCCTTGACATATCGTAGTCATTACAATAGTAAGTACCGAGGATTGCCGAGTTTTTGGACGCACCGCCACCGAAAACCATAAGAATCAGAGAGAAAAAGAAAATAATAATCAATAGGGGAGCTGCAATAAATCCAAAAAATTTAAAAATAAAACTGAATAATTTTCCTGCGAGCTTAGCAACCTTGTCCGTTGTTTTCGGCTTTGGTGGCTTTCTTTTTTTCTTATGCTTTATTTTTTCCTTTTGAAGTTTATTCTTTCGTTGCTGTAATTTGTTTGATTTTTTAGAAAGTTTTTCTTTTCTGCTCTCAGTTTTTGAAATCTTATGATTTTTACGCTTTTTTGAAATTGTTTTTGCGTGTCGGGTATATGTGACTGCTTTGTTGGCAGCTTGCACGAAATCATTGTCGGCAGCTTCCTGAGCGATGCGGTTTGAAAATCTGTAGACAGAACCCGATACAGAAGCTCCGACAGCTAACCTAATAAGTGACTTTGGCTTATACAGTTTTTTCAGCTTTCGCTTATTTTTGTAAGAGCGTTTCTTGTTTTTATATACCTTTTTGTTAAGCTTATAGTCATTCTTTATAAGTTTCCGCTTACGCTTAATCAACTTATAAGTCTTAACCTTTTTAGTTACGGAGGTGTTTTTGACTTTATCAAAGTTATTTGAGATAGATTTAAGTTGCTTTTTTTGAGCGGATTTTGCAACCTTGAAATTTTTCTTCTGACCTTTGAACTTAACCTTTGCACCCAACCGTATTGACTTTGCAGATTTAGCGGTCTTTTTGTGGAGCGTGTATTTTTTCTTTTGCAGATGATGCTGCACTATTGTTTTGCGAGCATTATCAATAGTCCGCAAAGTAGTAGCAGTACTCAACACAGCTTTACCGCTATCTGTAGTATCGGTTTTGTATCGGAGATTTTGCATTAACTGTGTTTTTGCAAAGTTGCCAAAAGTCAAACCAACCGTTTCTGCCGACAAAGCCGATTTCCAAACTATTCTTGTACCAGTCTTACGCACCTTATTTACAGCTGATAAAGTGTACTTTGTACCTTTACCGAAGGCTGTTGTCGGTCGCATATTCGATATACGCTTTGTTACCGATAAGGTCGGCTTATCACCTTCAAACCGTCTGCCTAATCCGTCAATGCGATGCAAAATTCCTTCCTGCTTAAATGCAGGAGCGTTTGCTCTTTTAAGTCTGACTGCGGTATGATATTTACCGGTTAATTTACTTTGCCGGCGGACAAATTTTATATGATATTCTTTTCCGGTAAGTCCCATAGAGCCACCTCAATTAAGTTGATAACGGTTGAAGTTTGCGTTTTGACGGATCCGTGTTTAACAGTTGGAACATAAGAGTATCTTCCGGGAATTCATCTTCAAACGGCAGAATTGTATCTCCGTAGAACACAAGACCGTGACCGGGTTTTGAACCTTTAACATACTTGATTTGTGCGTCTGAAATTTCAAGCTTTTGTTGTAAAATCTGTCTGTCACCGTCACTCTGATTCAGCATATAGATGAAGTCGGAGTTATCAAGAATATTTTCGATTTCCGGTGATGAGAGCAAGTCTTTAACATTTTGCGTAATTCCTGTCGGCACACCGCCCCACTTACGGAAACGCTTCCACATTTCAACAGAATATTTAGCAGTCTGTTCTTCACGCAAAAGCAAGTGAAATTCGTCAATATAGTAGCGTGTTGTCTTTTTACCTCTGTTCTGAGCCACTCTGCTCCATACCTGATCCTGAATAATGAGCATAGCAATCTTTTTAAGCTGACTGCCAAGCTCTTTAATGTCAAAGCAGACAAGTCTGTTACTGATGTCAATGTTGGTGCGGTATGAAAATACATTATGAGAACCCGTTACATACATTTCGAGCGAGTTATGTACCCTGCTTAACACATTTATAACATCGGGTGCAGTAAATTCCTTGTTAAGGTCTGCGAGTGTCGGCATATTGTCCTTTGTCGGATTATTCATCAGATAATCGTTGTACAATCGCCTTGTACATTTATCAATCGCCGAACGCTCCTCCGAGGTTAATCCGTACTTATCAGCCACAACAAGCTCACACAGAGAAATGAGAAAATCCGATTTTGTGGAGATTGGATTTTCTCCCTCCATATCGTCAATCAGATTGATGTCAAGCGGATTTATGTGATGAGGACTGTTGGTAGATATTTTTACAACCTGACCGTCAAGATGTTCAACGAGTGGATAATATTCGCCTTCGGGATCAGTGATGAGAATATCATCATTCCTTGTAAGAAACACATCGGTCAACTCACGCTTAACAGAAAACGATTTACCCGAACCCGGTGTACCGAGATACAAGCCGTTAGGATTCTTTAATTTAAGTCGGTCTGCTAAAATCATATTTTTTGTTACCTGATTAACTCCGTAGTAAGCACCGCCCGGCTGAAAGATTTCTTGTGTGGAAAATGGAATAAACACAGCTACAGAGCTTGTCGGTAAGTTACGGATAATCGGTACTGCATTGTATCCTATCGGCAGTGATGATGCAAGAGCTTTTTCCTGCATATAATCAAGTGAGATAAGTTTACAATTGTTCTTTTGAACAATTCTGGACAGCGTTTCAAGCTGTAATTCGCTCTTATTTTTGCTTGAAGCATAATTTCTGATTGTTACCGTAATATTAAAAAGCCTTTCATTCTTGCTGTTTAGATCTTCAAGCATAGTTTTAAGCTCATCAAGATAAATTTGAATGTTCTCCGGCAAAATATCTGAGTCATAACCAGCCTGAAAAGCCTTTTTTTGCTCATCAATTTTCATTTTTTGAACATCTGAAAGTTTGCCCCTGATATATTTGAGAGCTTTGAGTTGGTCAAACGGCATAATATGAAAATTGAGGGAAATCAGTCCGTCTGTATTATCAAGAAAATCAGCAATTATACCGTCTGATAATTCGCCTGCAAGAATATTGATTGATGTTATGCAGCCGTAAGCGTCATTGATTTCAAATTTATTTTTACCAACAAATTTTACCGAAGACGGAGCGATGAAATCTTTTGTATCGTACCCTTTTTTTACAAGTTCCCAGTCAAAAAGAAACGGCTGAGCAGAGTAAGGATTAAGCGATTGATACATAGATTCAAGTCTTTCTTTGCCGTTAAGCTTATGTGCAGATACTTTCATATCTCCGAAAAGTCGTACAATTTCATTTGATACTGTTCCGAGCTTTGCTCTTGCTTCACGCAAGTTTTTTGCTTCAGTTGAAAAAGTAAGATACTTTTTAACACTTCTGCCGTTTTTTCCGCCTATGAGATTTTTGACTCTGATGTTGCTATATTCCTTACGAACATCATTAAAATCGTCATCAACATCATCAATCTTGACATACTTAATCATTGCATCTTTGTCAATGATTTGATTTTCATAAGTATTCTGAAACTCAATTGATTCGTCAAAGTAATTGAGAATATCGCACCAGTTAGTAAACTTTACACCTTTTTCATCAAATGTTGCGAGCTGATAGTTGGTGTCATAAAATTCAACTGTTTGAGAATAGCGTTTGCCCGAAATATGACAAGTACCGTCAGGAAACATAGTCTTGTATGGGATTATCGCTTGCGTAGATGACTTAGAACCCTCGTTTTGTTTTTTAAGGGTTGCCATACGCTTTTTTATAGCGATTATCTCATCCTTAGTCAGAGTATTATTTTTTCTTTTTGATTTTGTCAAATATATTCACCTTCTTTTGAGTATCAAATTCTGAAGTGTCAACTCCTGCTCTTTTAAGTTTAGTACGGAGTTTATTATATTCAATCTGATTTTCAATTGCTTTAAACGCATTTATAGGTTGAAATGTGCGTACTCGTGGTTTACGAAAAAATGTAATTATCAATTTGAGATATTCTTCAAGAAACATACCGTTTTTATTAAATAAACCACACGCTATGCCTGGAAAAGCTAAAAAGCCAAGAGCAAAAACCGAAACAGTAAGATTGTCGGTTAAGGCTTTAGAAACGAAAAATGCAGGAATGCCCATAGCAATACCAATGCCAAAACAAATAGCCTGCCTTTTCGTCAAACCAAAAATAAACTTTTGCTTGATAAGGCTCAAATCTTTAGGTATTCGCACAAAATTTTGTTGCATATTTCCTCCTTTCAACTTCTGCCCCAGTGGGGCAGAAGTTAAATGTAACGAAGTTAATGTGCTGCAAATGCAGACTTTGATATGTTTGAAGTCCTGAACATCGTGAAAATGAACGCTATAACAAAACCAAGTAATGTTGCCATAGTCATTACTACATCCTGTCCGCTCATCATATTCGACAATGTATTGTTGAATAAAGTTTTAAAAATTGCCAGAGCGACAATGATGAAAAAGCCCTGAAAAGCAAGAGCAAGCAGATTCCTCAGCCAGTTTTTGCCGATATCGCTCCAGTCTTTATTCATAAAGCTTGCCATAGGTATAGGGGAAATAGACAGCATCATATACACATCAATAATCCTTGATGCAAGCACAATTACGATTGCAGCCAACAAGACAAATGTCACAATAATAATCACAAATGCAATTATCAAGGTAGTTATCAGAGTACCTATATCCTGTGCCATTAGTGCTTGATGAAACTCAGAAGAATTTACTACATCGGTAGATATAAATTTACCGCTTCCAAATAAAGTGTTTAATCCGGAATTTACAGCGTCTGTTCCGAAAACAAAAATACCGGTTGCAATGTAAAACACATTGCTTACAAGCATAATTCCGCAAAATGTTTTTAGAATCCAACGGATGAAAATCGAATCATCAAAATCTTTGAAATTATTGCCTTCTACGACCATTGAAAAAAGCTCGTAACACACAACTATCATAAGCATAAAGGCTCCGATGGGTACAATTACATTGTTTGATAATTTTTCAATTGTTGTCCAAATACTTGTACCACCGGAACCGGTTGTACCGGTAAAGGTTGTAGGATTACCGAGAAATTGTGAAAAAATACCGTTTACACCGGTGTTGTCACTATTGTTAAGAGCTCCCGAAAGCATATCGTTAACGGTGTTAAGACAACCTTCAATTGCTCCCGATAAAATTCCTTTAAACCAATTTTCAAGAGCATTCATAAAATCTTCAACAATCCAGATAATCGCCCTCTTTCTTACTTGTTTCCATATGCGGATATGGACATAAGTTTATTATCATCAAAATAATCAGCCTGACTGAGCCTGTGACATCATATTACCGAGAACAGGCACAATAAGTACGCCGACAGCAATCAAGGCTATTCCTGCCATTAACTGTTTCATTCCCTGTGATTTTGCGCCAGGGTTATCGTTACCGTAACCTTCAATGAGGTTTACAACACCCCAAACGCCAAGACCTGCACCGATAAGGCTGATTACGGCGGTTAATACAGTCTGAGTTTTGCTGATAAACTGACTTGAGTTTACTACTGCGAAGCAAGACATACATCCGATAGCTGCAATGCAAGCAAGAATTGTCATAATGAGCGTAATTTTTTTTGCATTTCTGCTTTTTTTAGAGAGCCTTTTAGGCTCTGTTTTAGTTTTTAACAAGTTCATTTGGTACTCCTTTATTTGTTGTATTTGTATTCGGTATAAACCGAATTTTTGTTTATAAGTGCCGACCTGTTATTACGATGAGCGACAAATTTCGCTACATCGAAATAATTTTGTTTGGCATAATCGAAAAGCATTTTGTAATTTTTGTGTTTAGTAATGTCAAATTTTTTTGAGAGAAATGGATGTAATCCTCTGATTTGCAGGATGCATAATGAGTTATCCATAACTGCCAACTCATCTTGTGATTTAAGCTCTTTACCAAGCTTTTGGTAATTTACACCATAGCTTTCCTGCGTTCCTCGACTTCGTGATGTGTTAAACATATAGATTGTTTCTTTACCGAGTGACTCAGAAATATCTTTGAGCGTTGTTTTTTCTTTACCACCCAAAAACAACAAGGAATCACAGTTGCCCTCAATAGTTTCAGCATTGTCCTTATACAATGACTTGAGCTGTGATTTGGTCTGCAAAATGATACTTGCTGATATTCCACGGCTACGAATTACCGAAATAATTTTTTCAAACTGTGGAATCTGTTTGATATTTGCAAATTCATCTATCAGACAACGCACAGGATACTTGAGCCTACCTGAACCGTCGGGGTTGTTATCAGCTTTTGTACACAGCAAATTAAATAGCTGCGTGTACATCATTGCGACCAAAAAGTTAAAGGTATCATCCGTATCAGAAACGATAATAAACAATGCTGTAAGCTCATCACCTACAGTGTCGAGATGCATTTCGTCATAGCTTGTAATTTCGAGAATACGGTCAATCGAAAAAGGAGCCAATCTTGTTGCACAACTGATCAAAATTGATTTTGCGGTCTTACCGGCTGCAAGTTTATACGCTTTGTACTGTCTAACTGCAAATCTACCGAGAGATGCTCTCCACGGTTCGACCTCAATATCTATCAAATCCGAATAATTTGCATTTTGTTCTGCAAACTTCTCATCTTTTTCCCAGTCTTTTTCTATCCATTTTTCAAGATAGTAAAAAGCCCAATCAATTGCATTCTTGAAACTTTCATCATCTTCTCGGCATTCTGATGCGTTGACAAAGTCGATGAGTGTTTCAAAATTCCATTCGTTTTCCGGACACATCGTCAATATCAAAGCTATGTATGAGGTGTAAAGTAATTTTTCAGCTTTAACCCAAAACTCATCTCCGCCTTTTTGTTCGCCTGTTGTGTTAGCAATCAGCACCTCGACTGTACGCAGTATATCCTGCTCACGAGTTTTAGGGCGGATATATGCGAACGGGTTATAATGCATTGACTTGTCGAAATCAATCGTGTTAAACACTCTGATACTGTATGGTTTATAGCCAATGATTTCACCGTTTCTCACAATCGGTTGTCCTCGCTGAAGCATTTTTCCGCACTCGGGCAATGTTGTACCTTTTGGATCTGTTACAACATAACTTGAGTGCATTTGCATCAGATTAGGCTTAACATAAAATCGGGTTTTACCTGAGCCTGAACCGCCGACAACAAGCACATTTTGGTTACGGGCATACTTGACATTAGAGGGTTTACCCATTGTCAAGCGTTCAGATTGCGTGAGCAATACATTGTCAGCAAAATCTTTTTTGTCCATATACGGCTCAATATCTTTTGCATTGCCCCAACGAGCCGAGCCGTATTCTTCATCTTGAGCAAATTTTTTACGATGCTTATCCTTATAAATCAAGACTAATCTTGCAATAACTGCTGTAGCCACACCAACAAACACATCAAGGGGATGAAATGACGGTAGTGGATTGACTAAAGTTGTGCCAAGATTATCAAGGAACGGCATTAGCTTAACGCTAATATCGCCGACAACCGTTACGGTACGATATGCAAGGCAGAGCTTGTCACCTATCCAAAAAAACAAAACGAGAGGTAGGGCAGTTATTATAATTTTTTTGAGCTTATCAGTGTCCATAAACTCACCTACCCATATCAGACTTGTTTTTAGATTTTTCGACACTCTTGTCCGCCTGTTGACGAGATATTGTCTTAGCGTTTTGCTTTATCTGCTCACGATTGACGACCTGAGTTACCGATTTTTTATCAAAGCTTTTTTTGATACCTAAAGCATATTCAGAAAATGCCTTTTTAAAATTTTCAGTATGTGAACTTTCAAAAAATATGTGATATGTAGCAGGAGATGTTGACTTATCTTTCTTAAGAGCAAAATCTATGTCATATTTCTTCGCTGTCTGCAAAAAATCCTTGATATTGCTGTCAGTTATCTTGATGTTTTCAAGTTTGCCGGATTTCGCAAGCTTGCCGTAACGCTTTTTGCCTGATTTTTGCATTTTGCCGGATAAAAAGTCACGCATTACATTTTTCAGGACTTCGTTCGTAACTTGTCCCGCCTGTATAGCAAAGTCAAGTATTTTTTTACCGTCACTCATTATGCGGTCACTTCCTCAATCGGTTCAGGCATCAAATATACCGGTTTGCCGGTATTAAGAGCTTCAATGAGATTCAGCAAGACATTTTCACATTCCTCAGCATTGTTGTATATACCGAGAACCGTGTCGTTATCGCTGTCAATATCATCGGGGACAGACTCAAAAGCAACGATTGCATAAATCGTTGTTCCGTCAACCTCGCCCTCATACATTGAGATTTTGGCAAACTTATCGTAGTTGATAAGCTCATAATCCTGATTTACAATTGTCATTTCCTTTCCTCCTTTTAACTTTTGCCCCGGTGGGGCAGAAGTTCGATTTATCTGTTGTACAGGTCATAAGCAACCTGTAAATCGGTATCAGGCTCCATTGTTGTCGGAGCATTGTAAAGACAGCTCAATAAATAACTTCTCGGATTTTTGATTTGCTTTGTATTTGCGGATGCATCAATTTTTTCAAAAAGATATTCAATATGAGATTCATCTATCGTTTTCAAACGGTCGGCAACAATACCGATTGATGTTTTGATACCGTTAATTCTGACAGAGGTTGTAGGATGAGCGTAAGCCGACACATATACCTCCGCTATCAGGCTGACTATTAAGTCAAGATAACCTTTTTTACTTTGATGATTGGTGAGTAAGTACATATACGAGATTTGGAGCTGCGTTTCTGCAACGGCATTTTTGTAAAAAGAAATTTCTGAGTTCGGTTTGCTTCTATCTATCAATCCATCAGATGATGGGTTTTCAGACTTCGGTTGTGATTTTCCATTAGTTTCTGTAATATGATAGATAGATGGATAAGTATTACTATTCTCAGTATGGTTAATCTCAGTATGGATATATGACTGATTTTCAGAAGTCAAGACTTCTGCTTTATCGAAGTCCAGACTTCGGTTTTTCAGAAGTCTAGACTTCGGTATGGTACTGCTGCAATCAAGTTCAGACTTCGGTTTTTTAGAAGTCTTGACTTCGGCACGCTTTTCTTCAGACTTCGGTTTTTCAGAAGTCTGAACAGCTGTTTTAGAAGTAATGTCAGAAGTCTTATTTTTAGACTTGCACTCGGTCAAAGACTTGATTTTTTGCAAAGCCTTCGTATTGTTTTTAGATATTGGCTTTGAAAAATTCATCACATAGATTTTTGTGGGCTTTCCCTGCCCTTGTTTTTTTCGGATTATCAAGCCGATTTTTTCAAGTTCAACAAAAATCTTAACAGCCTTATCTTTGCCAATGTTCAGACTCTCCTGTGCATTTTCCTGCTTGTAGAAAACATAGGTTTTACCGTCTGCGTCAACCCATTTGCTTTTTTTAGATAGGGAAGTCCTGTCAAGCAAAAATCCATAGAGTAATTTTGCTTCACAGGAAATGCTCTTAAACCTGTCATCGGTAAAAAGCACTTGAGGTACTCTATAAAACTGATACTGTTCGCTGTCGCTGCCATAGAAAAAATCAAACATTATGCACACGCTCCTTTTCGTTAGCCTTTTTCAGCTCGCCCTGAAGTGCGTTGATTTCAGCTTTTCCAAGCTGATTGATTAAATCTGCTACATTCATTACAGCCGATGCAGTAACAGAGTTGCTCAAAATCATTCCAAAGAGCAATTTCGTTTCGGCAGAGTAGCCGTTGTATTCGTTTGTCATAAGTTCTTTTGGCAGATAAATGCATTGTCCCATACTAATTCCCATCTTTACTTTTAAATTTCAATCGTTGCCTGCTCAATTCGCTTTTTAAATCAAAATAAAAAAAGCCAATCTCTTTCGAGATTGACTTTAGTGTGTCTTGAGTATTTAATTTTGTACCCTGACAGTAACGAGTATTTTCCCGTTATTCCTGTTACTGGATAACGAAATTTCTTGAATATTACCCATAGTTTTTAATGTAGCAGTAGTATATAAATCAATTTTATCGGGCACATCAATTTTACGCTTTATAACACTCATGGAATAATATCACCTGATAATCAAGTTAATAATGCTTAGTCTGCAACCCTTTTACAGGGTTGCAGACCAGCATAGTTTTAATTACTTACCAACTATTTCAATATTTTCTGCGGTAATACTGAGTGCATTTCTATATTCACCATATACAACTGCTTCAGGATTAACTAAGCGGATAACTGTATTCATCGGAACATTATTGAGCTTTGCAGGGATTTTTACAGACAGTTTCTCATAAAGATTATTCACAACATTTCCGTCTGAATTTCCGTAATCTGTTTCATCGGAAACTATGACTACATCAATTTTTGTTCCGAGCACCCTTTGCGTTTCGAAATCTCTCCATTCCTGAATTCCGACAGACATAAGTTTCTTCTTTGCCAACCATGTATCTATATCAAAATACTGGAAGAGTGAAAGTTTTTTTAAAGACATAATAGCCACCTTTCTGCCTGATATGTAAGGCTGTAAAATTTGTTTTATAAGGTAACTAAATGCAAAGATTTTTAATCTTTGCATTTAGTTGTTGGGTGAAAAATATCATCCATCAATTCTCAAGAATAAATATTTTTCTGCAAATACATCTAACATTTTTTTTAGATGTATTGTATATTCGCACATCAAAAAATACATCAATTCAAAAGAATGCATAGAATTGATTTCAAAAGCTCCTTTGGCATTTATATGTCCAAATTCATTTATCTGCAAGAAATCAAAATAATTATCATCTTCCAAAATAGGATCAATAACAACATTTATAAAAAGTGTAATATTGCTATATATATCATTAGATAACTTAGTACGATACTTCTTAATTCTATTGAGATTGTTCTTGATAAATATTTTGTTTTCTATATTATCAACATCAATGCACTCTCTCAAAAGGTTATAGCATTTATAGGCAATAACAGAATTTTCATTAGTCATTATAACTTGCTCCTTTCTGTCAGATTATCATGAATCTCTGACATTATTCAAGTGAGCTCTCTTGACATTTTTAATTATACATATTTTTTTACAAAAAAACTCACTATTCACATATTTCTCACATTTATATATTATTATAATTATAAATTCACATTTATGAAATGAGGTAAAATCATGAAGAAAAAAGAATCACCTTACTTTGACGGATTAGACCAAATGGATATTAAAGCCATTGAATCATTACCCTGTTTTTGGCAACAATGTTTTCTTAAGCGATTTTTTAAAAAATTAGAAGAAAAAAATATAAATAAATGTGAGGTTTGTAATAAAGCAAATAACAATGAAGATGTAAAAAAACTTACGGCTAACTATCAATTATTATCAAGTACACTTTCACAATATACAAATTTGAAAAATAAGTCTGTTCGACACATTTCCGTTGACGCTTTAATATCAGTTTCAAAAGCTCTTAATGTTTCAATTGATTATTTACTTGGTATAGAATCGTCGGAGCAACATAATCTTACTGATATTTTTGAAGAAACTGGTTTGACGGAGAAATCAATATACGCTTTACAACAAAACTCTAAAGCACCTGATTTTATTAACTCCTTTTTGCAATCTAAAGAATTGACTAACTTGCTAAGACTTGTAAATCAAATCTTTTATTCAGATTATATTACTAAGGATATTTTATCCGCTTATAGTAAATCTTTAAGGAATATTATTGTATCGGCATATTCAAAGTATATGGAATCCACCTCGCCTATTGAAATGAAAGAAGAGACTTTCAAAGTGGCACTGTATAATGAAATAAAGAATAACAACATCACTCTTAACAAGGAATATATATCTTTTAATGTTTCAAAGGACAGATTTTCTCAAATAACAGTTTTAAGCAAACGCACTAATATAGAATTATCACAAGCATTTTTAAACGATACAGTTTCATGCGTTTATGGTATTCTGTCTTATGCTAACAGCTCCGATTATTACCGAAACGCTCTATCCAATTCATTTTCAAAAATCGTTGACGAATTTCTTACTACCAAATCTGAAAAGCTATTAAAAGATTTAGGCAATTATGCAAAGTTAGACAAAACGAATAATTCAATAGATAAATAGGAAAACAAAAGCAACCGTACCAATCTAATCTTGATACGGTTGCTTTTATTTATGTTGTTTAGTTAGCAAAGCTTGAAATAACTTCTTGTTCTCTTACTTTATAAATTCGTCATTTGCCATTTCGGCTATTACAGAAATCAATTCCTTGAATAGATGTTCTCATAGATAATTTAATGTTTTGTTCATTTTCAAAGTTAATTCATCTATCCATTTTTAATGTGAATCGCATTACTAACTCATCTTCTGAGTAAGTAACTGAAAATTCATTGTTATCTATTGGATATCTAGAGTAGCTATCTGTGGTAAATCGTAATTTTTTTGGTTCTCCTAAAATTTTAATAACATCGTTCTTTGTGGAATTTCCGTTAATGCCTTTATAACTATACTTAGTTTTACTTGATATTTCAGAATAATCAACAGTTATACTGCTAATTAAATTATTAGCTTTAGTCATCACAAGTCCATCAGAAAATTTGCATATTGGGTTACCTATACTGTTGTAAACATCATCATCATATTCACCGAACTTTTCAACAGCTACGCTAATTGGTTGACCAATAAACTCGCTCACATCAATTGAAGTAACAGTTTTTTCACTTGTTTCGGATGAATCTTGGACAGTTGATTTCAATGAACATCCTGATGAAACTAGTAATAGTATTGTCAACATTGTACTCCAAAGTATGAGTAATTTTACATTGTTTTTTATTATTGTTTTATTGAACATATTTTTTATTAACCTTTCTTGATAAAATTTATTTAAATTCTTCATTTGACATCTCCTTTTTGTGATATGAGCTATTTTATTATTACTTTCTGCTTTTTCCTCCTTTGGCATATAGGCAGTAAGTCAAAAGAACAAGTATGCTACAATTTTTTTAGAATTCATTTTATACACAATCTATCACTCCACCTTTGTTAAATCAATCGGATAACCTTTCTGACCTACTCCCTTAATTTTGGATTTTTCAATATACAAAATTGCAGAAATATCTGTAAATACATTTTTGTTATTATCCTCAGTTAAATTTATTATTAGACTACTCATATCAATAGTACCGGATACATTATAACTTCCTGCTTTTCTGTATTGATCAATTTTATCAGGTGTATAGCTGTAAACTCCTTTTATTTTGCCATCTTTTGTAGCCTCTGTAATTTTAAGCGAAGATTTTCCTTTATTTCCTACTCCGTTATAAGTTCCATTCCATTTACCCTCAATATTTACTGAATCCAATTCAGCTTTAATTGTTGTTGGTTGAAGCAGCCATCTACCCTCATAGACATAATAAACCTGAGTGTCAAACTCAATAGTCGCATTTGGTTTTGTTAATGTACCTTTACAGTAAAATCGTCTGGCTTTGCCTCTATTCTCCGATATTTTTTTGTAAACTTCAAAATCCGATATTTCAGATTTAGCCATACTTACAGTTTGACTATTTGAAGTGTCACTAAATAATTTCTTTTTGTGCAATCTCATCAATTAAATCGCTGTCCCTAACCTTTAATTCACATTCGTTTTTTTCGGTAGTCTTAAACTCGCCTTCATTAGAGACAGCCGTTACTTCCCACTTTTTATCAAAAATATAACCGATATTTATCTCTCCTTCTGCCTCTAATACATCATCGTCTAATATCAGCGTAACTGTAACATTGTCTTTTCTTTCATCAATATTAGTTTTTTGACTTTTAATGGAAAGATTTTTTATATTACTGGATTTAATTTCCCATTCTTCATCATTTATCGTTACATGTTCGCCATTTAGTGAAGAAACAATTATTTCTTCATTAACACCTTTTTTAGGAGTAGCGGTCGATTTATCTTTGTCCACTTGAGAAACATTATCAAAAACCCATTTATCATCAGACGAATAATAATATGTAGCTATAAAATAATTTATATATTCAGCAATTTCATCGCTTGATTTTACTCTAAGAGATATAGAAGTTTCTTTCGTGTTATCTATATTATATTCTAATATTTCTATATCATCTATTTTTTTATCACTGGATAAAATTTTACTTACATCAGGTTCAATATCTTTCATAATCGTTGATTTGTATATTTGATTAGAACAAGCGGTTAGAAATATAAACATACAGACCGCTAAAGCGGTAATAAGCACGATTCGTTTTTTCATCACAATTCCCCTTAAAATATTATTTATTGTAGTGTGAAATATATAGTTTTATTCATTTTTATAAATCCCCACCATAATACAGTATACAACATGTCTTGCAAAAATGCAAGACAATATTAATTGCAATTTTAATCGCTTTATTCAGTGCTTATTATTCTTCGCTTATGCAATATAATAAATATTATGGGAGGTGTCCTAATGGCTTTTCAATTAAAACAAAACAGAAAAGAATCTGAAAACAAAACAATCAGATTCCCCCTGCCCCTTATACAAGAAATAGAATCTGTCATAGCAAACCAAGATGTTACTTTCTCCAGCTTTGTTTTACAGGCTTGCGAATACGCTCTAAAAAATATGGATACAGATGAAAATAAATCAGAATGATTGTATCTATTATAAGCGAAATCGTATTTCTTGCTAAGGTGCTTGGTTTTGTGTTTCTACACTCATTATTACAAATGTAGAGCATGCACAACTATAATATGATTATAATTAGTTAAACATTAAATTAAACAAAGTCCTCGTAGCAGTAATAATATAATTAATGGTGATGATCATGATCAAACAAATTACTATAGAAAATTTCAAATCGATAAAATATGCAAATTTTAAATTTAAAGATAATCACGACATTGTTTGTTTAATAGGAAAAAACGGTTCAGGAAAATCAAATGTTTTTAAAGCTATCAAATATTTCTTTGACAATATAAGCAGACCTTATTCAGAAGCAAAAATAATTGATAATAGCAATCCATATATACAAAAATGTAAAATTTCAATTATATTTGATCTAAAGCTACTATACGAAAAATCTAAACACAATACAGAACTTCGGAAGAAATTCGATAAAATTGATTACTATATAGAAAATCATTTCGAAAATAGTAATCCCAATTGGGAAATTTCCTTAAAAAAGGAATTAGAATTGTCAATGACACAATTTAAAGATGGGGCAATATCATGGAATATTGATAATAATAACATACGCGAAACTATCAAGTTGTTATTTCCGATATATTATATTGATACTAGGAAACTTGATATTTTTACTTGGGAACAATTATGGCAAATAATTAGTGACTTATCAGCCACAATGCCTCAAATAAGTCAAGAGGAATGTCGTGATCTTATAGATTTCACCTTTACCGAGATCTACGGAAATAAATATACACTTAGCAAAGAAAAAATAGAAGTGGCATTTAAAAAAAATAATATTTCGCTTGATCCATATCATTTTGACTCAAAATATAAGAATGCTTTTGCAATGCGATTTGGCGGCGAACAATTTTTAGTTGATAAACATCCTCTTTCTTATTTTTCAGATGGAACTAACTCTTATAACTATCTTATTTTACTTACAACTTTAATTCCTCAAATATCTGATATAAGTTGCAAACACCCTTTAATTCTATTAGACGAACCTGAAACTGGCCTCCACTCGGAATATATCTCTAAGTTTGTTAACACTATTTTTAATAATTTAAAAAACAACTCTCTAATGTTAATTAGCACCCATTCATCTAAACTTATATCTGAATTTACAAATCATCTTATTAACTTCCAATTGTATAAAATTAATAGAATTGGTGCCAATTCAGAAATATTTAAAATGAATACATCCTGGCTAACTGATAACAGCCATCGAATTACAATTAAAGAAACTGAGTGTTATTTCTATGATTATCTTGTATACATAGAAGGTGAAACAGAAGTTGAATTATTTGAAAATAAATATATAAGAAGTATATTTAAAAAAATTGAGCAAATACATTTTTATTCTTTTGATAGTAATGATGAGCGTTTAAAGGCTGTTAATTCTAAAAATATTAATTTGGGTGTAAAATATAAACTAATAGTTGACTCAGATAAAATAATTAGTTATAACAATAAAACTTTAAAATTCAAACTATATCATGGAATTAACCCTTTATACAATAAAGAAAATAAACAAAAAAATGCATTTAGATTTTTCAACAGTAGTAGTGATGATTTAATATCTGCATATAACAACATAATTTCAATGCTAAAATCCACATATTCTTATTCTCCAAACTCACATTATATAAAAAGCCAGAATTTTAATATTTTAATGCAGAATATTAAGAAAATTTGTAATTATTATAATGTTATAGTCAATTGGTCAACTATTGAAGGAGAATTAATTACTTATGAGAATATAGATAAGTTTTTGGAATTTGTAGAAACTCAATCTATTCCCCAAAATGTCAAAAATCAACATAGTAACATAAAAAATATAACAGACAGTAAAGAAAAGGCTATTCTTGTATTATGCGAATATTTAGGCAAAACTGAAACTCAACAACAAAAGGATGGGGTAAAATTTAACAACAAATCACTTAAACCTTTAACCACAAAAAAGACTAACGGTTGGGTACAACTTTGGATTAAATATTATTTTAAAAACTATATTGACACTTTTTCCACAGAAACCGAAAAGAGAGCACAATTTAGAAAAGATTTTCCCAGTTTATATAATACTTTACAAGAACTTGAAAATATGGTAGAATAACATTGTGAGTAGAAATTTGTATAAAATGTGCATATTTTATACAGCCTTGTTGATATTGATACATAATGCGAAAGTAAAATGCAATCTTAATAATCCAAGGTTATTTTATTTGCTATTCGATAGAGAGTCGCACAATTATTCTTTAAATAATAACCGTGCGTACTCGCGGTGCGGTAATCTGGGTGGTACTCACAATAAAAAGAGCCTTAATAGGCTCTTTTGTTTTAGGAGAGTTTTATGAATAGTTTTAGAATTGAAACTAAAGAGGAATTTTTTAAAATTTTAGATTGTGATGAAGATACTGTTACTAGTGCTATAAAAGATAAAGAAAAAGCCTATTTTAAATATAAATTACAAAAAAAGATTGGCAGTAGATATATTTACGGTTTAGTAAAAGACAATCTAATTTATACTCTACAAAAGAAAATAAACAGAGAAATATTTAAAAACATACTTTTCCCAGATTGTGTTTATGGATTCTGCAAACGCAGATCTTATTTTGATTTTTTAGTCTCACATATTTCCAACAATCAAAGAAAACATTACTTAAGATTAGATATTTCTGATTTTTTTGATTCTATTGAAATTGACGATATATATCAATGCTTATCATATTATATTAGTAATGATATTTCTGGCGATGATAGGGATTATATTCTACAACTTATAGTTGATATTACAACATTAAATAATCACGCAATTCAAGGGGCAATTACTTCTCCTGCTATATCTAACATTATTTTCCGTAGTTTAGATATACGCATAGAAAAATATTGTGAAAAAATTGGAGTCCATTACACCAGATATGCAGATGATATGTTATTTTCATCAGAAAGCAGTTACATCCATAGTTACAAATTCACAAACGCTATTCAAGCAATTATTTCAGATAAAGGTTTTTATTTAAATCGAAAAAAAACTTTAAAATGCGAAAATGAAATATCTTTAAATGGTTATGTAGTTGGTACAAATATACGTTTATCAAGGAAAAAATATAAATCAATAAACAAAATCATTTATACCTTGACTACATCTTCTTTTACCGGTTTTAAAAACAACTACCATCAATATATAACACGAAACAAATTGGCAGGATATCGCTCTTTTTTAATACAATATAGCAGATATATACAGGATGAAAATCAAAATAAAAAAATTCAAAAGAAAATTGAAACAATTCAAAATTTAATCTTAAAGTATTGTGTTTCATCGATTTAAATGCACTTTCATCTCTATCTATTTACATAAAGTTATGGTTGACCTCTTTCTACAATAATTCTACAAATTATTTGTTTTAAAACTATTTTTACTCATTTTTTATAACACTGTCAGGGATAGATTTCTACAGTTTAACTACCTATAAAACGGCTTAAACTGTAACTTTCGTCGCTCCAAAACCGCGTGCCGAGGGTTCAAGTCCTTCTGCCCCTGCCAACCAAAAACGGCTTAAACACTGCGTTTAAGCCGTTTTTTGATATGTTTTTATGTACGGAGCACGGTCTGATTTCCCGCTTTTGACGCTCATTTCAGGCATCAAAATGTTTAACCGGCGCTAATAATTCCAACGTTTCCGTCTGCTACATCATCAAAATAGCATCAATGATAGAAATTTAATCTGAGGTATAATGTAGAAAAAATATTATAACGATTTAAATCTTTATGTATTTTAATAGTGATAGTAAAAATTGAGGGAAGTTTATGTCATTTTTGGATTTTTTAGGCGATATATATTGTGTTGCTTTTTCTGTTTATATTATCTATCTTGTAATTCGATATATTTTAAGTTTTATTATTATACCTAAGACAAGTCAATATATAGAAAAAACACATACGAAAAGCTCTTTTGACGATACTTATGCTAATATAAGAACAATGTTTGGCCTAATTAGTTTAATTATTGTTGCGATTTTATTGGCGGCTAACTCAAATTATTCTTGGGTGCTTCTTATTATTATTATGCCATGGTATATTAAATTTTTTGGAGGGGTATATGCATCTACCAGGATAATTAAGAATATTATTAAATCCCCTAAAGGAACGGAAACTAATTTACTTGAAAAAAGTGCCATTCTTTTTGTGGGAACGTTTTTATTTTATTTCGAGAATTTAGATTTATGGAGTAAGTTGTTTTCTTGGATGGACTCAAGTATAACTGGAGCGGCTCTAGATATATTAAAATGCGTTATTATGGTTTTTATATGCTTTTACAATGTATTTTTTATAAGTATTCTTTTTACAATACCAGGTATTTTTATTTTAAAAAGCGTTGAGAAATTTATAAGATTTTTATCTGCTCATATATCTGTTTGGTGCAGAAAAATGATTGCTAAAGAAGATAAGGCGATTGTTAGTAATAAAAGTTTGTTTTCACTCTTAACAAGAAACATAAAAACCAAAAGATTGAACAATGATAAAGCACAAATATGCTTGAGGTCTATATTAATTCCATTTATTATTATAGACTTAATGTACGCATTTATAAGTACACTATTTTCTATGTTAGTTATAGCACCGTTCAGCTACACATTAGTTTTTATTAGACTTTTGAAAAATACTTTTTTGGATTTTTGTAGTTGGTTTTGCTCAAGATCCGACAGAATAATTATTGCTTTTTCTTTCCGAGTGTCAATAATCGCTGCTTTTGTGTTTATTGTAATAACTAATCGAATCACACCTATTTTCACTAACAACGAAGCTTATACAACAATATTAGAATTCGTTTCGAGTGCAATAATAATACCAGTAATTTTTGACGGTATATCTGCAATGAAAGATGGTAGAAAGAGAAAAAAAGACTCAGACAAATAATTCCCTACTTTTCTTATATTTCAAACCCGTCCGTTACCCCATTCAGTTTTGTCAAATCTCTTTTTACATAATACAGCTCTGTAATTTCGGAAGTTGTATGTCCGAGAAGGTCTGCAACCTGTCTTGGGGTTAATGATTTGATTGAACCGTCTGCTTGTTTTATGCCGTTTACAAGGTTTGTTGCGAAAGTATGACGGAGCGAGTGCAAGCCTTTAGTTTCTATTCCTGCGACTTTGAGGATTCTGTAATAGCGTTTTCTGAAATTCACAGGTCGGGTGAAATTTCCGTTTTCATCGGGTATCAGCGGTGCATCTTCTCCAAAATAAAATTCTTTTCTAAGGTCGAGTATCATCTCTATTGCCGTATCGTTCAGCGGAACATCTCTCTTGCTCGTGGCACTTTTCAGCTTGCCGACCTTAACCTCCCGTCCTTTTTCTGCCGTTACGCCGTCACGCTTTGATATTTCCTTTACACCTCTGTTAAGGTGCATAACACGATTTTCAAAGTCAATGTCGCTGTTGAGAAGACCGAGCACCTCACCTGTCCGCAAGCCCGTATTCAGCATAAGAATGTATGCGGCGGCTTGCTGATATTTTCTCTTGCCGTTTGAGAATGTGCTGAACGCTTCATCTTTGAATATTTTAATCTTTTCCGGCGTGAACACCGTTATGGTTTCGCGCGTCGGAAGATTTTCTTTGTCCTGAGCTTTCATTTCAATCGTTCCGGTGAATTCTCCGACCTCTTCCATCATCTGATAGCCCGAGGTGTCGATCATCATTTCTCTCATCTCAATGAGCGAGAATACTTTTGCGTTGTCGTTCATTTGCTTCTCCTTTCCACTTCCCGAAAAAGAAATGTTTTCGCCGCCCATATAGGTAGGTGTGTTAAGATAAACTTCTTCTTTTTCGGTTAGTTATTTTTTTATTTGTCTATTTAGTTATTTATATATAGGAGCTGTTTCTGTCGTTCACGCTGACGGCGTTTACGTTCGGCTGCCTTCTGCCGCTTGATTCGTTCGGCGCAGTGATCGCAGTAGCGTTTGTTGCGAGCCTTGGAATAAAAGCGTGAGCCGCAGCTTTGACAACGCTTGTAATCGTTGTCGCAGATCAGCTCCCGATACAGCTCCTTGTCGAGAGGAAGCACGGCGTCCTTGAAATGGTTGCAGAAGATGTGATACTTGGAAATCAGCTGCACACAGGTGTGTGTTTCTCCGTCGTCGAGCAACAGACAGTTGCCGTCCATACAGTTGCAGCACTCCCGCCTGACCAAGCGGCTGACCTTCCGAAATTGCCCTGCCTTAACTTCAATGAGCATTTGACCTCCTTTCCTGTCACGCTTAATAAGTCCGAAAATGCGGTAGGGAATATAATTACTCTCCTTCGTGCGTTTTGTCGCTCAGAGGGTGCATACAGAGCGGCTCGTGAGCCTTAAAAAGCGTGACATCAAACTGTATGTTATGTGTCACACTGCCAAAGCGTACTTTCCTGACAGGCAATCCTGCTCGACGCTGTGCCGTCAGCCTTTCGGCTGCGCTCGCTCCGTAGAGGTCGTGGCGGTTTATCCTTCGCTTGGCAGCTATTCAGTTGTCAGTAGATAATCTATAATTTATTTATTAAGATTGTCTAACGATATTTTAACGATGTATTGACAGGAAATCAATAGTTTTGTATAATGTTTATTGGGATTATCAGGATTTGCTAATTACCGACAAATTTACATTTTCTAAAAGGTGAGATATATGCAGGGTCAAAACCTATTTCTTACAACCGATAAATACAGCGCTGTTTCCTTCGGTTTCGATAAAAACACTTGGAGTTTGTACGAGGATGGAAAGATCTTTGTTTTAAGCGTGGGGCCGAAGTATAGTTATGATTTCCTCTACAACGCTATGGAAGGCATTGATGACGATAGAGTGGAGTTGATAGTTAAAGCTGTAATAGGCGACAGAATGGAGCTGTTGTCTGCTGACGAATACTGCTTTATTTTGGATCACACAGATGAATATTTGGAAAGAGCAAGGCGAGTTGCAAACCGTGTTGTGTCAAACAGAGATTTCTTGTCCGAGAAGGACGACAACCCTTATATTTCTGTCTTGAATTTCTCGACGGTACACCTTAATATCGGTGAAGGATTATTTGATTTTCTTTACGCAGATTTTGATACCGCCTATGAACAGTGCAAAGCGAACATAAAAAAAGACTCACCCAAAAATCTGGTGAGTCTTGATATAAATGAGTTGTCAGAAAAAGAAAAGAAACTTTACTATTACATTTGTATGGCTGAGACAGCCCGGCTGTTCCGTCCGTTGATTGAAGCTTCGTTTTTTTCGGCTGCGTTTCCTCCAATCGTATTTGAATTTGCAGAAAGCAGTTTATCAGAATACTATCAGTACCTTAAAACGATTCAAAAGAATCTAATGGAGTTATTCCGCTATGCTTATGATGAAAACTTTGCTGAGGGTATTTTGAATTGTTTTTCACACCGCACCCGTTATGCAATCTATTGTAAAAAGAACGGATTGTCAACAGAACGTCGTCGCACGATAACCCGTAACATCAGTATCAGTGAAGCAGAAAACGCAGTGCAAAATGTAACTGAAGGATATATCAACTATAACTACGAATTAGACGCGCTTATAGATCAAGCTAACCTCAATAACTATGATGAGGATTTGACCAAAAAGGTTGAAGCTGTAGGCATCACTATGGCTGACTATATCGCATTGCTTCAATACGAAGCGGAAGAATATGAAACCGTTGAATGCGAGAATATCGAGCAGGCTCTTGAGCTGGAATTTTTGCAGCTTCTAAAGAATGAGTCAAACATCCGACAATGCAAGCGCTGCGGCAAGTATTTCATTATGAAGGGCAACTATGATACCAACTACTGCGACAGAATCGCAGAGGGCGAAACCCGCAACTGTCAGGACATAGCCGCTCAGGAAAACTACAAAAAGAAAATGGCGGACAATGCCGCCATTCCGTTGTATCAAAAATATTATAAGCGTTATGCCGCCCGTGTTCGCTCCCGTCAAATCAAAGAACCGGATTTCAAAAAATGGAAATACGAGGCAATGACCAAACGCAACGAATGCACCGACAAAAAGATTACCGTCGAGGAGTTTGAAGCTTGGCTAGAGGGTTCGTTTCCGAATAGGAAGAAGAAATAATTTTTTGGCTACCTAATTTTTAGGTAGCCATTTTTATTATTTCGCTTTCATCAAATAGTTCAGTTCCAAGAATTGAAGCATATGCTTTCTCTACATCAGATGTATATAAAACTATCGCTAGACTCTCTTGAGCACGGCTACAAGTAACATACAGCAATCTGCGAGTGCGATCTAAAACTGTTTCTTTCCCTTCCAGCTCATTTTTCTTTTCCGAATCAGTTTTCTGTTTAATACCAAATAATTTTTCATAACTAAACCACGAGCCTCTAGATTCTTTATCATCAATAATAACTTGCACTCTATCAAATTCTAATCCTTTAACTCCTTGATGAGTGTCAAAGCTTGCATTTCCTTGAACGTAATCATAGTATTTTTGCACTTCAGAAAAAGATGATTCCAATGCATTTCTTAAACTTTTAAACTTATCATAATCATCGTCCTCCGAATCAGGAAAATCTTCAATGATTCTCTGCAAATCTTTATGAACAGGAAAAATCTTATTCACATATACAATATTCAGCAAATCTTTACAAGTACTTGTTTCGTCCAACAATTTACTAACCAGTTGTTCTACGGCTACATTTAATTCCTGAATCATTGTAGGTGTTAAAGATAATTTATAATCCCTAAAAAGTGTAGAGTAATCTCTTATAATTCTCATTACTTCAAATTGATCACATTCAATACTAGCTTTTTTTAACGGGATTAAAATATGAGTAAACAAACCAATAACTACAAGGTTTCCTTTTGACAAGCCTTGTCTATATGAGCTTACATCACTTAGTGGCTCATAAAACGATTTAAACCCCAACCTTGAAGCAGCCATTTTATGTTCAAGGGTTAAGCATTTTACATTTTCAATATTATCCCATTTTTCATCAGATGACACTTCTTTCATTATGACTCTAATAGCTTGCTCGCAGGTGTATGCATCATCTGAATTAGTAATAAACAATCGGATTATCCCGCCTTGCTTGTCTGCTCGAGAGAGTTGATGTATTCCATCAACTTCTTTTCTAATATCGTTACACAAATCTACTATTCTTTTTTTGCTACGATGATTCATTACTTTGAGCGGCTTTTCCCAATCATCAGGAATAAATTCAACTAAATTATCCTTTCCGTCAAAATAGATACGCTGCATAGTATCCCCAAATAAGCCGAGTATAAAGTTACTCTTGTTTTCTTGCTGAACATTTATTAGTGCTGTCATTAGATGTTTATTTGTATCTTGGCTTTCATCGATTAATACTATTGGATATTTATCTATTAAGATAGACTTAAAGGTTGGTTTTGATTCCAAAAAATACGAGAAAATTTTTATAACTTCCGAATGATCTAAAGCATTATCTTCAAAATTTAAGCCATCAGGATTATAGATGAATTTATTTGCAGTATCTAAAAATTGAAGCCTTTGTGTGTGCTTTTCAATTTTTTCAGCACGTTCCAAGTAAGTTTTTGTAGTTGTACTTTTACTTCTAGCCTGCTTTTGTTGTAGGTCATCTATCTTTTCAACTAATTCAGTTTTTAGCCATTCTCGAATATCAACAGTGTGTGCTGATATCAAAGTCCAAGTAAAACTATGAATCGTTGAGATTTCAAAAAGAGGATTATACTTAGCTCTTAGTTTTATTTCTTCGCTGGCAGCATTTGTATATGTTATAACAGCAACTTTTCTTCCGCTCTGTAGCAACGTAGTGCCAATAGAAGAATTGATATAATTTAGCGCCTTTACCAAGCTACGCGTCTTACCACTTCCCGCTCCTGCAAACATAAAAAAGCTTTTTGGATTATCCATATCCAGGCATTTGTTAATTAAAACATCTGCTGGATCATCTCTGTTATCATCAGTAATGACAGATTCAGTTTCCAATTATTTACACCTCCTCTTCTAAGAAATCGCTGGAATCTTTCGATTTCAATTCTTCTTGCAACCAATTCAATCCTTCATCTATGTAATTCGGTGCGACAATATCTTCAGGATTTTTATAACAGATCAAATCTAAAGCAAATTCTGCCTTGTCAACGCCCTTTGCTTTTATTGCTTCATATGTTTCCTTTGCAATTATCGTTGGATCTGTTTTGCAAAATGCAATTTTGAATTTTTTAATCAGACCTGTTTTACGCATTATTTTGAAGGCCTCAAAATTATTATACGCTAAGGAATCCTCAAATGTTGTTGGGATGAACTCATAGTCAATGTCATCTGAGAGCTTAACTGTAACGGGCGTTTGATATGCAACCCTAGTTTTTGCATCGGGAATATTAGGATTAACTTCTTCTTTTTCTTCAAAACTCAAGTCAAGCAAATGATCCAAATCTTTATTATTTATTACCCAATTCTCTATTGTCGGATTTGATGAATAATACCCCTGCCCTCTTTGAGGTTGAATTGACTCATTTCTATTATTTCCATTCTTATGAGAACAATCCAAGTCTGTAATAACCAGACAAGTTATTCCCAAAACATTAATTAAGGGCTTGAAATAGTGAGCGTACCGTCCTCCTATTTCTAATACAGAAATATATGACTCATCTAATTGTTCGTATCTTTTTATAAAATACGGCATAAATATTCTTTCAGCAGCTCCCTCAATAAGAATTGCTGCATCCGCAAAGAACAAATCACAATGAGTCGTCTTTAGATATCTTTTAACGAATCTTGTGGTCGTATTTGACTTTCCAAACACATCTGAGAGATTCACAACATTCGATACTGGAAGGCCATTTTCACTTTTGGTTCTCCTAAAGTATCTTAAATTTACAAATGACGATTCCAAAGCAATTGTACTTGAGTGCGTAGATACTACCATCTGTGTAGTATATGGACTATTGCCTTTTAGCAACGGGTTGTTTCTTAAAATTTTATATGCGTTTTTTATAAACACTTGCTGTACTTGAACGTGCAGATGTGCTTCAGGCTCCTCTATTAGGACTAAATGAATTGGGCAAATCATCTCAGTTTCTTCATCATCGGGTTTCCTTCTGTCACCATTAACCCAAGAATCACGAAAACTCATCAACCTGAATGACATTGATATCAGATTCTGATATCCTAAGCCATTATAGTTTTCAGACAGTTTATAATCTTCTGTTCCGTCATTGAAAATAGGATATTTTACTGAAGTACTATGTGTTAATATATCGCTTGTTTTTATTCTTGATTCAATTGATATTTTTGGATTAGATTTCCCAGGATACCCAAATGTTGACAACTCATCCATTGCCACTTGGAATTGCTTGGTAATTTGAGCGTCAAATACATCTTTAGCTTTCTGCACTTCTTTTAAAGCGTTAATATCTGATTTTGATGGTTTACACTCTGGATCCAACTGTCTATCATAATAATCTCGCAACTGTTGTGAGAGCAAGCTACTTTCTTTAGCTTTTTCCGATTGATCACTGCTCGAGTCATCTAACCACCTTTGAGCAGAAATCGTATCAATTCTTATCAAATGTTTGAATGGATCAAAATTCAAAGGTGAAGTATGGTAAGGCGTTTCCTGAGGATTTGCGATATTGTTTTCCGAAGGACTCACTAGTTTGCTTTCGTCCAGAATATAAGCATTAATCTTAAAATATGATGAAATTTTTGTTTCTAAGAAATCTGCAAAACTAGAGGGCCAAAGTTTAACTTTTTTGTTTGATCTCTCCTTTGCTAATTCAAAAGCATCAATATAGGCTCTGTAGAGCGTTTCAACGTTCTCGGGTTCATAGATTAATCGAATACCTATTCGTCCTTCTCGCCAAGATAAGGTAGGAATAATATTAGCGACATAACGTAATTCATCGTTTTTAACATTGAGCCACATATCTAAAAAAGGACATAAGCCAGACCAGTCTGCTATAGATGGTGTATGTGGAGTTTCCTCGTCAACATAAGATTTTCCAAGTTGTTGTATTTGAGAAATATTACTAATGGTAAAATCATCCAGCAAGATATTGCGCCTTTTTAAGAACTTTATTAGTGCGAGCATAGCTGATGTCTTTCCGCTGTTATTTGCCCCCACAAAAACTGTAGTTTTATCGCTAAAGTCTATTCTGCAGCTCATCAATTTCCTAAAGTTCTTGATTTCGACTAAATCAATTTTCATTTTGTATCACCTTATATTCTGTCACTATACGGAAGTGATTTGATATAGTTTTCCATCCAATCCCAATCAGGTGTTCCATCTGCTTTGGAGGGTAATAGAATTGTGGATTCTTTCATCTTTTCCATCGTCCACTTGCGCCCATAATCATACTTATATTTATTCGCTTTAATGATTGTTATAATAAACATCGCCCGATATACATTGAGTTGCCACCAATCTTTTGCATATAAAACATTGACATCATCAGAAGCCCAAAAGGGGTCTTTTTGATAGAAAGCTTCACCAACACTTCCGTTATAATTAACGGTAATACAGTTTGGCGCATATAGATCGGATTCCTGACAAGATATTTTCTGCCTTACTCCGTTATTACCGCTTATTGCACCTAAATAATTAACATTCCCATCTTCCATATCTTCCTTTATGAGTCGAGTACCTTTTTTTAGATCAAACAACTTATCTAAACGAAAGCTTCTCCAAGATATTATATCAATTGTATTCTGGCAACTTGCTATTTTTGTGGTCACTTTCTTTGCGTGAAGACTACTAATGTATTTATCAATCCATATCCAGTCCGGTTCATCATTATTGTCGGAGGGCAATAAAACTGTTGTAGCCAAAATGTTTTCTCGTGTCATTTTACGTCCATAGTTATATCTATTTTTATTCACAAAAATAAGAATGGTTGATAGAAATAATAATTGATTTGTACTCCACTTTCTATGCTTTGGATACATTCCTTGAACGTGTGCAAATCCAATAAAATCATTTGGCTGAACGAAGAAGGTATTTCCTTCGGTTGTATCGCTAAAAGTTATTATTCCGCCTTTTTCTGTTGGATTTAACGTGCTATAGCCACCTACTCCATTATTCTCCGCAGAATTAACAATAAAAGGGGTATTTCCGCCATCACTTAATTCTTCTTTTGAAAGATTTTTATATGCTTTAGTGGGATGGATATCAAACATATCTCCAATTAAATACGGTAACCACTCTTTATTCTTAATCTTCATAAACCGTTCCTTCTTTAACTAGATATGATAAATAATCATTCAGTACTTTCTGGAAGTCATTATCTGTAAGAGTACTGTAATCTGTTTCCATATATGCTTCTGCTAACCACTCATCTTTATATGTTACTTTATGCATAACCGATAAGCCAGCAACTTCACGTTTGTTTTTATATAAATCCAACCATTTTTCTTTAATGTCTATCCACAGACTATTTCCTTCGTCATTCGTCCTTTCAACTCTGCCTAAACCTTTTCTCTTCACAAATTTATCATCCTTAAAGAACCCAAAGAAAGTATCTCTATTTGCTCTTTCGTGTTTTTGTGACAAGTCAAATATCATACAACAAGCTACCGCAGAAGCACCCGGATAGAACATTTCGTTTGGCAATGAGAACACGGCTTCTAAAGTATAATGATCTAACATTTTCTTTTTGAAAGCCTTTATATCTGCATTATTGCCAATAGCAGCTTGCATTGGTAATAATACTGCCATTTTACAATTTGAAGATACGTTTCTGGCTACCCATTCAACAAAATGAAAACCCTTTGACGGATCTTCTTTTTTATTAGCGCTCCAATCTTTAGTGTATTGCGGATCACAACATTTCTTTGTTGCATTGTAAGGAGGATTCATTAAGACAATATTAATATCGTTTTCCTGTATCCACTTTCCTCTTTTAAACATTGAATCCTGAACAACGTTTGAATTACCATCACCGTGAATCAGCATATTTGTAGAAGACAAACCAAAAGCACCGTCTTCATATTCTATACCAAATATCTGATTTTTCTTTACATTTTCACGCTCTTCTTCTGTGTCACAATCATCCATTGCGTCTGTCATTGCACGGACTAAAAATGCGCCGCTTCCGCAACAAGGATCAAGTACTCTGGAATTCTTATTAACACCTACAGCTTTGCTCATAAAATCACAAATATGATCAGGAGTAAACGCCTGATTTTTATCAGATTTTCCGACATATTTATTAAATGTAGTAAAGAACAAATTCAACAAATCTTGTCCTGCTGTATTTTTGTCATTAATATACGGTACAACATTATCGTCAATAAAGGAAAGAATATCTTTTAATTCATCATATGTAAGACTTCTCACATCCTGATCACCTAAAACTTTATTGTTCAAAATAGAAAGCTTGCTAGCCTTATTCAAGCTACCACTTCTGGTCAACAATCCCTCCAAAATATCTTTAATGCTTTGGAGTACAACCTTTTCTGGAGATTTTTTCTTACCTGTTTTCGGATCCAAAGTTTCTTTTACATCTTTATATGTCAATCCATTTTTTAACGCCAGAAGGCAAGTACCAACAAACTGGCTGCGTAACTTTTCGTTTATTCCGTTGGAGTGAAGCTTTTCATTCAATGTCTTGATAGAATCTACAACCTTAATTTTGTCATTGACTTTACCAAAACATAAATCTTCATATTCTTTAAAGCTTTTCAGAACCATTTCTTCTGATATGTGATCATCGTCAATGATAACCGATTGTCCATACCATACCCAAACATCATCGCCATCAGTTTCAGCTAAAATAGCAACAATCTTTTTATCAGAATAAGCTTTTTCATAACGAACATAATCTTGTAATTGTCCTTGGATTTTCGACTTATCCCAACGGCTAAATCTATTCTTGCATTCTACAAGAATAGCTAATCTTTCATTTTCAAACCTTATATCCAAGTACTGATGTTTGATCCCGCTTGTTCCTTTTTGATAGTCCTTTATATCTTTTCCAACAGACTTTAATGCCTGCACATAACTAAATTCACCTGTTTCAGTATTACCTACGTGGTAGTTATCTCCGATTTTCGCTATTATATCAAATCTATTCATTTGTTATCCCTCACATTATCTTTTTAACAACATCGTTTAGTTCAGCATTTATTGTGTCAACAACTACGCTGTATTCAATGAATTCGAGCTTAGTTTTTTTAATAAAAGCCTGCCACTTTTTCTTCATAGCTTCATCCCCGCCAAAGCTCATAACCTGCTCAAACTGCTCCATCGTGAAATGATGATTACGGTTTTCAAATGTTTTCTTCATAGCCTCCGCAAGAGTATTATTATCAAACTCAAAATGAGTAAGAATGTAGTATAAATCGTAATAATCCTTCATACGACTTGAGTATTCCATCAAATCGAGAATTGCATCCATTTTTTCTGCTATAGTGGTTTCTAAAGAATATGTATTTATGACAGGTTTGTCGAAATCATCAATTTGTGTCGGGATTTCTCTCTTTTCTTTTCGGGGAACAATTATATCTCCCACACCGAAGTCTATTTTTATTGGAGTCCGAGTGTTCTTGATGATGGCAACTAAAGATGCGCTTATACCTGTATATTTCTTTGCTATGGCTATCGGCTGTATTGTTTTTAGTTCAAACTTCACGAAATCATTTCCCGTATCAGTAGAGATAACCTCTTCAATAATTGGCTGTAATTCTTCGGGCGTATTAGGCAGCTTTTGAAGCAATAGATCAATGTCCATCGTAACTCTGCTTTCAAACTCTGTCAGAGTATAAATGAATAATCCGCCTTTCAAAACGAAGTTATCGATATACTTGGATTTTTCTAATCTACGCAAAAACTCTTCTTGACAGAACAATTGCAAACAAAGCTGATAACTTCTCCCGCTTTCTGTAGATTTATTTTTTAATCTGGCTAATACCGATGCTGCTCTATCAGCCATTTAGAAGCACCTCCATCATTTCCATAACCTTTTTATAAACTCTCAGTTGCTTTGCATATTTTGATAGATTGCTCAAATTCTTCTCTTTGTCAACGCTATATGCATTTATTGCTTTTGCAAATGTTTCACTATCCATTTGGTTACGATATTTAAAACAATCACATATTGTTCTTTCTTTGTCATAAATTCGGAGGTTCACTCCATTAAAATCAGCCTGTGATATTCCTAGTCCATAATTAGCTTCCGGAATATAGTGTGCGTTCAATGGCAATCCTTCAATTCTCAGTTTAGATTGAGAAATCGCTCTTGGAACTGCAACACTCCAAGCAAGCGGAGCATAATCGCTATACCCGTAGTGATACAGTGCTGATTCCAAACAAACTATTCCTTCAGGGAGAAGTTTAGATAACAGCTGTTCTTCGCCTAATGGTGAATCAGGCAAACTATAATAACCGTGTCTAATTCTGACAATCAATCCCTCTTTACACAAATTGCTAGTACTATATTTCTCTAACCCCGCGGTTTTAAAATCAAGAGTTGTGGCTATTCCACCAGAATCATTAATTATTCTTTTTGCAATTTCATAAGCTTTCATACTCAAATTATCCTCATACAGTTTTTAACTATTGTAAGCTAATAATAGCATATCATTCATCGTCCTTTAATTCAACAACTTTTCGGTTACAGTTTTGAATAATTGTATGAATAAAATGCAAATATCTTTTCAAACTTGTAGGATTTCTGCAAAACGAAAAGCGTGTAAGTGGAATCAACTCCTGCTTACACGCTCGTTTTATTTTATCTCTTGTTCAGTTTCATCAAACAGCGGGCTGTCAAAGAACTCTCGGACGGTAATTTCAAAACCGTCGCAGATTTTCTTGATGGACACCACGCCCGGATTCTGGCTTTTTTGGTTGAGCATACTGTATATGGTTGACGGCGAAACACCTGAAATATTTGCAAGGGCATTGACAGCGATGTGTCTCTCACGGCACTGCTCCAAAATGCGTTGCGCCACAGCTTCTTTTGTTCTCATAGCCTTCTCCTTTGCGATTTATCGTAATTCAATTCTACAAAAATGTGCGATAAATCGTGTGGGATATATCACAATTATAAAAAATTCGTGCTATAATTTACGATATATCCCACAAAGGAGATTATTATGTTTTCAGTTTATACGGTTTGCTTTTTCGGGCATCGTCAGATAGATGATTTTAGGACAATTGAGCAATGGATTGAACAGTTGGTAGATAAACTGCTTAATGAACACGAATATGTTGAGATTCTTATCGGACGTGACGGCGAGTTTGACCATCTTGTAACTTCTGCAATTCGCCGTTGCAGAAAGCACTTGGATGTAGCCAATTGCTCTGTCACTTGGGTTATGCCTTATCTGAAATCGGATTATATCAAGAATCAGAAAAGCTATGATAATTACTATGATTCCGTTGAGGTCTGAGAGCAATCCGCTAATGCTCACCCGAAAGCAGCTATTCAAATTCGCAACAGAGCAATGGTTGACCGTTCCGATTTGTACGTTTTCTGTGTTACGCATAAGAGCGGCGGTGCTTATCAAACACTTCGTTGCGCAAAAAGGTCAAACACAAATATTGTCAATCTTTTTGAATAACTCTACTTTTCAGTTACAGTTTTGCATTTCTGTATGAAGAAAGTTTGTGTTTAACCATTATGCTGTTATCATATATGATAACAATTCGGCGAGGTGATTCATATCAGAACAAGTGATGATGTAGTTAAAAAGCGTCAAGCAATTATATCAAAAATAGCTCAAGTAAGGCTCGAAAAAGGGTTTTCTCAAACGCAACTGGCTAAACTTACCGGAATGCACCGCTCAAATATCTGTCGCATTGAAAGCGGACGTCAAAATATCTCTCTTGATACTTTAATAAGAATATTTGACGCACTTGACATAGATATTTCGATTGAACTGAAAGATAAATAAGAATACGCTTTTAGAAAATCACCTAAAAAACAAAAGCTGATGTAATTCAATTAAGAACCACATCAGCATTTGTGTTAATTATAGATTATTTCAGCGTTCACAACTTCTCTCGCTCGTTGGGCAGCGTTATTCATCTTGCGTACCCATAACATTTGATTGGCGGCTTTGAGTTGTTCGGTGCAGCCTTCTTCCTTTGCGAAAACCTGCACAAGCTCGTCGTACATCTTCTGCGCCTGTTCATCAATGTCGGCAAGGTATTCGTTCAGCCTACATTTTGTGAGCAGGTTGGTATAAAGAATCGGGCGACTTCTTTTGATATAGCGAAGGTGTTGTTGTCCCAACAAGCCGATTGGTCGGTTATCCTGTTCGGGAAGCGTTAAATTCGGCAGCAAATAATCGCCTTGCATTGTATATGTGATTTCCATTTTCAGACCTCCTTAATCCTGATTTTCTTGACTTTAGCTTTAGTGAACTTGATTATGAGTTCATCTATGATGTCGGTGTACTTACCTCGTGAAATGAGATCGTTTCTCAAATCAATCAGGCTGTTGATAACGGCTCTGCGTTCCTCTGCTGTGAGGTAAATATGATATTTAGTTTTCATAATTGAATCTCCGATTTTATAACAAATTCAGCGGGCGTTCATCAATCAAAAATTCTACCATTTTTCTACCAAAATCATTTATCAAACAGATTTAGGCGTTGTTACTGATTCCCTTTAATTTTATGACAATCCGCAGTTTAAGGGCATTTAAGCAGAAAAGTGATTATATAAAAATATTCAAATATGCTCCTATTCCGCTTCAAGTCCTTCTGCCCCTGCCAAGGTATGATGTCTCAAAAATGGCTTAGATAAGCCGTTTTTGAGACTTTTTTCTTTTTACAGAAATATTGCAAATTATATCAACGGATTTTAAACCTATGATATGTAAATCCTATATTTGTTTCATATTTTTGATGGCATTTACATTCGGGAGGACATTCTCGGATTTCTATCGGAACATTAATGTTGTTATTTTCTATTGAATCCTTAATTGCCTCATACGCCAGAGAAAAATACTTTTGTCCATCTTCTCCGGGATTATCAATAATAATCTTCTTCAAATACTGAAAAGAAATCGGTTTGCTTATATTTCTGACGGTAATATGATTACCGAAATCTCCCTTATGAAAACCATAATACAAGCTGTCAACATCAGGAAAATATCGTTCCTCATAAGGAATGTCTTCATCCCAATTTGCAGGATTTTCCTGAGTAATGCATATATCATAATCTGCAACCTCATCCAAAACATCTACGGAATAAATAAATGTTATTACGCCGTAATTGTTCACATCCTTTGCACGCTCATGTATGTCAACCGAATCAAAGAATATGTCATTGTATATATTGAATTTTTTATCAATGTCGTCACTTGGCTGATCTGTTTGAGGAAGATTATATTCTTCAACCGTTTCTCTGGACAATAGTCCGCCATTATTGATAAAAGTTAATGACGTTATTACCGAATTCACGTGAAATAATTCTGTAACACCTTTGTGTATAAGTACCTTCTTGACTTTTGCAACTTTCATAAATAAATTCTCTCCTTTCAAAAAAGCTGTCACCGATAAAGAAAATTACAATGATTAATTAAGATATTCCGTGTAATTCCTGATACAATGTTTTTGCATAAGTATCGGTCATTCCGCATATATAATCAGTTACAAGCAAAAGACGAAGATATAATTTTTCCTCCTTTGTTTTTTCTCTGGAATGATGTCTGTATGCGCTCATATAGTTTTGTGAAATTATATTCATCAGGCGTCTATCCAACGCATTTTGCTCAATTTCGGTATCGTAACTGATTGCCGCATTCACAAATTTATCAAGCAAAAAATCTATTATTGTACCTGCTGATATTTCAAGCTTTTGGATATGTTGTGACTCAAACACTTTTTCTGCTGTAATATTCCCCAAAGCTTTCATAAGTACATTGCCATGTGACACTTTTAATATTTCACTTTTGAATGTTCCGTTCATAATGTCAATATAATTTGATGTAAATCCATATATTGCACAACTGATCAAAAAGCCCTGTATACTGACTATCCAATTTTGTACCGCATATAGATCCGGATTGGCAATTTTCTTGCTTTTTGCAATTTCATATTTATTTTCAAGTGTTTTCACAGCATCCAAATAGCATCCTTTTTCCTCACCTTTACACATATTGAGATATGCATCTTTTTTAAGTTCTTCAAGAATCATATCATATGTCAGATAATTTTTCTTTACAGCATCTTCTATGTCCGCTGTTCGATAAGCTATGTCATCAGCCGCCTCAAGCAGAAATGTGAGCGGATATCTGCAACCTACAGCTCCTGTGGATTCACTTATATCATCATACAAGTCCTTTTCTGCATAATAATACCCCATTTTCTTATTCTTGATATCTCCGCTTTTGGTATTAATATCACATGAAGAAACAGGATATTTTACAATTGTATTTAAAAGAGCGTATGTTAAATGCATTCCATTTTCGTCAACAAGGTAATGCAGTTTTGTTAAAAGTCTTAACGCTTGTGCATTACCCTCAAAGTTGTAAAAATCATTACACATCTGTTCATTGAGCAAATCTTTGACATAATTTTTACCAATTTTTAAGTTTTCAAGATTATTCTTAAACCATATTCTTATTGAATATTCGCCAAAATGCCCGAAAGGCGGATTTCCTATATCGTGAATCAATCCCGCACATTCAAGGATACTGCAAATTTTATTAATATCCTCATTTGAAGGTTCAAATTCAGAACGAAAGCCACTTTTATTTTTAAAACTGTCTATATGATCTATAATGTACAAAAAAGACGACTGTCCCAAAGATTTTGCGAACGAAGCAACTTCGAGCGAATGCGTAAGCCTTGTGCGGACAAAATCACTTTTATCAAGAGGAAAAACCTGTGTTTTATCCTGTAATCTTCTAAAAGAAGCACTTCCGATTATTCTGTGATAGTCCTTTTGAAATTCATTACGCATATCATTATTATTTTTCTTATTATTTTTATTACTTTGATTGCATTGACGCTTTTCACATAATAATTTTTTCCAATCCATATTGTTTCCACCTTTTTTTCTTAATGAACTACATCTCTATGCTTTATCTTCCAACTTGAATATACCCTGTACCTTTTTTACATTGTCATCAGGTGTGTCTACCTTTTGCAACAAATCTAAATAAAAAGCTTTTATATCATGGTCTTTTAAAATCCATAGCACTTGATTGTTACTAACAGCAATCTCAAATAATAATTTAATTTGTTCGGATGACCACTCATTATATACACTCAATTTTTTTACAATCGTGTGCGTACTGATAAAGTCAGAACTGTTTTCCAATGCATATATCAAATCTTCTTTTGCTTTTTCTTCGTCGGTCTGAATACAATTCTTATTAACATTTTCTGCTTCATTCTTACATTCATAATGGTAGTTTTCAAGTTTTTCATTATATGCTGTTCTGTCTATGATGGATTTGATGAGTAAATCTAATTCAGTTCCTTCAGAATAATCTGCAGGAACAAAATATTTTATTCTGTTATCATTCATCATTTTATAGACTTTCTTTTTATCAATTGTGTCCGGATTATAAACACCAATTGAATGTCCGCCGTATGTATTCACCAATTTCATACACGGAATATCTGTATCGCTGTCACCGATATACACCATATTTCTGAACGGCACTCTTATATCCTCCGGTGCAAAATAATCATTAACACACGGATCATTCACATCTAACACGCCTTTTTCAATTCTAAAGAGAAATTGAGTTTTATTGGTGTAGTTTACAACCTGAGCAGGCCACTTTGCTACTCCTTTTTCATTAAAATAGAATGAGCTTGCATAGATTTTTTCAAAAGCGCCGTTCTTGGCTATCTGAGTTCCTTCAATCATTTCTTTCAAACCGGAAGAAATAATATAATGTTCAACTATTACACCATTTCTAATTCCATAATCTCTGATTCGTTCAAACCACTCGGCTACACCGGAGAATAATTTCACTTTGGAACCATACTCTTCCAATTTCTTTCTGTTAAACACAAAGTTTCCTTCTGCTTCAACCATCATCTTATACATGTAGGCTAAATTTTGATCCATTTTGTTTTCTTCAGCAAGTTTATTAGATTCAAGCCAAAATTTTTTAACATCGTAATTTACTGACTGAATATATCCCTGCGCCTGCATATCATCCGGAGATAGCGTTTTATCGAAATCATAACATATCGCCAATACCGGTTTGTCTTCTTTTTGCTTTCTTTGATATTCTTGAGTTGTCATCTAATAATCCTCACTTTCATTGTTATATGTTTTTATTAAAAATTATTGTGTGATAATATATCACGCGATAAAAACTCATTCTTCTTTGATTCGTCAATCAGATGTTATTTTTTGAATGTTGACTTACAAAATAATACCTACAAATTTATTTTAGTATGCAATTCAATTTACAGCAAGCTATATATATCATTCACCTTTACAATACCACTAATAACAATATTTTGCAATACTTTTCAATTTTTTTATTCATTGTTTACATTAGCTATTAATACTTTTACACAAATCAAATAGGAGAACATATCTTCGCAATATGTTCTCCTGTATAATAAACTAAATTTCCTTTATCAAATATTCTTCGACTTTTATCCCAGTATGTTATTATAAATATTCCAAGTAATCCATATGCTTTCTGTTTTGCCATGATAAAATCCTCCTGCATTTTTAAATTTATAATTCTTTCAACCTGTTATCAACATTATACCAAAGGTCACTGTACCATTATCTACCCTTTGTTTGCAAAAACAGCCCTGCAAATGGGTACAGGGCTGTAAATTTAAAGATTTATTCATTGCTTATCAGATTTAATCGTCTGTAGCTTTGAAATTTATTTTATTTTCGGTCGCAAAGGTGTGTGCATAGGAATCTGTCGGGGCGTGGATTGTTAGGTCTTTTGAGTCTTTGAAGGCAGATTTTCCTATGTAGGACACATTTTTGGTCAGGTAGATATCCTCAAGGGAGTAGGATTCTTTGAACGCATTATCGGCAATGAATTTTACTGTGTCGGGAACGACTGTTTCCTTTGCACCGCCGTAATTTATTGCGTCATCTGCAATTGAAATCACATCCAAGCCGTCAATATTTGCAGGAATTTCAAGCTTTTCCTCTGACGACATTGGGTTATAGTTAGTTATTACGCACACGGGCTTGCCGTCATCATAGATAACATTATAATTATAATATTCGCCGTAATACGCACCGTTTCTGATTTTTGAATAATCGGTATTTTTAGCCTCCGGATTTTCAGGCTCGGTCGTATAGTTTTTATAATTGATTTTATTTTCAACCGCAAATTTTTCGGCATAAGAACCCTTTACGGCATATATCGTAAGGTTGTCAATGCCGTCAAAAGCGGTTTTTGCAATCTTATTTACGGAGGACGCAATATAAATTTCCGTTATATTTTTTGAATCCTTAAATGCGTCATCCTTGATTTCACAAATGCCGTTGGGGATAACAACTTTTTTAAGACAATCAAAGCCGCTGAAAGCTTCCTTTTCAATAGCGGTTATTTTTGTATTTTCATCATATGAAGTAGGAATATACGCATCGTCCAAGCCGTAATATCCGCCCTGAAACAAGCCGACAGTGGCATAAAAATTTTCGTTTTCATCGTCTTGAAACTGAATTAAAAACTGACCGTCGGCTGAAGGTTTTAGGCGATATTTTTGATCAACAGCCATTTGTTCAAATCTGTTATTTACGATTGTCGCTCTTGCAATGAATGACAATCCGAGCAAAGCGGCAACCGAGATGCAAAGAACAATGAAAAATTTATGAGTAAACAGTTTACTTTTCATGCAGCTCACCTTCTGTCATTTCCAAAACAACATCACAAACTTCTTCCAAATCCTCTTTGTGATGAGTTGTGATAACCACGAGCGCACCTCTTTCTTTTTCTTCTTTAAGAAGCTTGTAAATCAGCTGTACACCGTCATTATCAAGAGCATTTGTCGGTTCATCAAGCAGGATGATTTTCTGTTTTTCAAACACAGCCTGAGCAATGTTCAGCCTCTGTTTCATACCAAGCGAAAACTTTTTCACCTTTAAATCGGACTTTAATCCAACACGCTCAAGCGCTGTTTTAATGTCCTCATCGGTGGCGGTTTTCTTGATTTTGCCGAGGATTTTCAGATTGTCAAAGGCATTGTACTGGGGCAACAGGTTCATATTTTCAATCACGATGCCTATGCTCGGAGGGAACGACATATCCTTGTGCAAAACCTTTCCGTCAATCACAACAGAGCCGCTGTCGGGAACAAGCAAGCCTGCAATTGCTCTCAAAAGCATAGTTTTGCCCGAACCGTTGTGTCCGTAAATTCCGTAGATTTTGCCGTACTCAAAATTGTAACTTACATTATTTAAAATCGGTCTTGATTTGATACTTTTACAATAATTTTTTATTTCTACCATAATATCACCTCAAAAAATATCGGTTTTCTTAAATCTCAAATTCAGAATGAAAATGCACAAAGCATTTAACGCAACTATGAATAACAGGTATCCGTAGTAAATGCTCTCGCCCGACACAGCACCGTTCTGCATTCCGAACATCAAGCTCGGGAAGAGAATCATTTTCCAAATCGGTGCGTCAACAAAATTCTGAACCAAATAGTACGCAATAAAGCAATAGGTGAAAATTCCTATATTCACAACATGTGCAGGAATACTGATTTCAAGCAAAGACTGAATAACTATCAGCGAAAAAATTGTCAGAAAGTACATAATCAAAGATTTAAGAGTTCCGCTTTCAACGGGAGTCATACTTTCTCTTGCAACAAAAAAGATTATGAACTGGAACAAAACAATGCAAATCAATGCTATAAAATTGTTAAGACAACGCTTTAAAATCAGCACTGTTTTTGAATAATTGCGTACAATCAACATCTTGCCGTAGCCTTGTTTAAGGTTCTCAATTGAGCCGCTTGTAAAGAAGAGAATAAAACACACAGGCAGCAAAAGCAGCATAAATTTTGTAATTTCAAAGCCGTAATCGCTTGGGGCTAAACCAACCATAAAGGCATTTTGAAAGTTACCCTGAAATACACAGCTGAACAATTGAGCAAGGCACGCAACAATCAGTATTATCGACAAAACAAGCTTACTTTTTAACATTACTCAAAACATCCTTTTTCTGATACAAAAAGTAGGAAGAGAAGATAAGCATAAACATCATAAGCAATGCTCTTAATATAATGCCCCACATATCCGACAGAACCATTTCGCCGTGCATAAGTTTTGACACCACTACGGAATCTCTGAACGGCAACCACACTTTACTTATCATGAAAGTAATAGTCGCAAATAACTCTATAAGATATAATGCAATAGTAATGAACGGAGCAACTTTGGGAGAAATGATTATTCCAAATGAGAGCATAACGAGTCCTGCTCTGAAATAAAACAAAAACAAAGTCAAAAGTTCAAGTGCCGAATATTGCAGAAAATTCAATTCTAAAATCAGGTTAATGTCAAAGCAGATGAGTGCCGCAACTACGCTGACTGCTTCTATCAAAAACGAAAACAAAAAAGCGAATACCGCACTGTCAGCAATTCTTCTTGTAACAAATGAGGCTCTCGATTTCAGTCTTACAATGTAACTTTCATTCTCATTCGCAAATATGTAAAACAAAAACAAAACAAATAATATTATAAAAAAGCCGATAACATTGCCAGATGTGATAAAGTCACCATCACCGCCCGCAACATTATAAAAAATATTTTTTTGGCTTAACTTCTCAGAATAATCCGAATTCAAATAATTATAAAATCGTAAATATGTGTATGCGCAAAGCAAAATAAAAAACACTGCGCAAAGCGGAAGTACGATTGCATATTTTCTTAATTTACACCTGATCATACTTAGTCACCTTAAAGAACGAAAACAAAACAGCAACCACATTTGTAGCTAATACGAAAATAACTGAAGGAAGTGCATATGACAATGGATATTCGGTAAAAGGCTGAAAAGCCATCATAATAGACTGTTTAGCAATTGACGGTATATACCACAATATAAATATTAACGGATAAAGAATAAATCTGTTTGGAAATGCCATTGCAAGTGCCGTTGCACCGCTTCCCACAACGCCACCGGCGAGCGACAGCAGAAGAATACAAAGCAGGTTATAAAACATTGGATGGCTATAATACTCTGCCATACTTGGAATTGCTTTTATAGATTCCGGATCCATAAATAAATATGTACCTCCTGCAAAAACGATATGCACCATAAGGAGATTAAGTAAAAGAGGAATTATAATAATCAAAAAAGAAATAACAAAACTTTTAAGTATATTTAAAACAAAATATTTATTTTTACCTCTCTTTGTAACAAGAATATTTTTGTATCCTATTTTGTAATCTTCAATGCAATCATCGGCAACAACGATTGCTAAAGGCAGTGGTAAATACCACATAAATAATTTTCTTAACCCTCCAATTGAGAAACCTCCTAAAAAGGTAGCCAAATACGGTGCAGGAACAGAAGCTCCTTTACTTAGATCAATCAGAGTCAACAGTATATCAATTATAGGTGCAATGAAGATATACAGTATAATACCTAATTTAAGTTTGTTGTTAAATATTCGGGTAATATAATATGACATATTTTTCACCTCAATTATAGGCTGATTTGTTATATATTTAATGGTAAATCTGCAAATGACTTATGAGGAACAAAAGTTAATTAACTAACAGTAATTATCAAAAACAGAAAACTTATTCGTATGAAAAGCTGTGTTTATCTGTTTCTTCATCCCAGTAACCTGCAACATAATATTTAGTACTAACATTATTGTTATTAAATACAGCAAGTCCAACATCCATATTTTTACAGTTTTGATATACTGCGTAATAGCGATTGCCACTTCCTTGATGAACGGAATGCGTATATGATTGTTCTGAATACCAAGGACCAGAAAGAAGGAAGTTCATTATAGTACCTTTACCTTCTTCTGAAAAGGAAAAGTCTACTTTCCAAGGAACTTCCGTTCCTGAATCGCCCCTGTGTTCAGCATCGCTATAAACTTTGCCTTTACTACCTGGAACACGCAGATAGAACGGAATATCATTATCCGAGCCGTATGCCGTTGCACCAAATGCAAAAACGGAAATAAAAACGGTTGCCACAATTGCCATTGCTAATAATCTTTTATAGAATTTCATTTCGTCACCTCATTTTTCTTAATATCAAGACCTCCTCACAAGCCATTGTACAGATTTACCATTTAAACAAACGCAAATGCATGATTTATCCGTTTAAATTATTTATAATATTTTGATGTTTTTAATTTTCAGTTATTACATCTTTAGTCGTATACAACTGATAATTCAGTAGATTACACTTCAATTAGCTCTGTAATTATTATTGCAATACTTTTTATACACTGGCTTTATAATGCTATTATATCACATTTTAATAATATTTCAAGCAAATCAGGTAATTTTTACGACAAATTTTTACACAATAATTTGTAAATATTGCACAATGGCTATTATTTAATATTGTATTGCTATATGCTTTAAATCAACCAATTTCTTTTATATTCAAATTATACAAATGCAAAGTGACTGTAAAATGACTATAGCCCTTTTACAAAATAAAACAGGAAAACAAAGTGACAAATACGCTTTTTGTTTTCCTGTTTAAATCATTTAATATTTTATTGTATTGTTAAAAATTTCCGCACATCAGAGCATTTTCCAATTTTCTGCATCAAACACACCTTTGGTGGTTATTCTCAAGCTTGGGATAACGGGCAGGCTTAGAAACGAGAGAGTCATAAACGGATCAATGCTTTTATCCGCACCGAGTTCATATGCAGATGACTTTGCATTTTCAAGCTTTTCGTTTACGGTTGTCAGCGGTTCATCGGACATCAAGCCTGCAATCGGGAGTTCGAGCAGAGCCTTGATTTTGCCGTTTTCAACAACTGCAATACCGCCCTTGCTGTCCTTGATAGCGTTCACGGCAACGGCAATATCATCATCATTACAGCCGACTGTGATAATGTTGTGCGAATCGTGGGCAACCGAGGTTGCTACTGCACCCGATTTCAGCGAATAGCCTTTAACATAGCCGACACCGATATGGTTTGTGCCTTTGTGACGCTCAATGCAGGCAATTTTCAAAATATCGTTTTCCACATCAATTTTATCTGCTGTGCCGAGATTGCGTGTGAGCAATTCACCGCCGACAAGACCGATAAGTCCGAGTTTTCCGTCAACCTTGAAACTGCTCGGCTTTACGCTGTCAAGGTGGAAAGTGTCAAAGCATTTTTCGGCAAGCTTTTCATCAACTGTGGGAGCAGAAAAGTCCTTAACTTCGCCGTCAAAAACAAGCTTGCCACGCTTGAAAACTGTTTCAACATTGAAATCTTCAAGATTATCGACAACCACAATATCGGCAAGATAACCCGAAGCAATCGCACCTTTGTTATTGAGCAAAAAGTATCTTGCGGCATGGTGGGTTGCTGTTTTGAGAGCAACAATCGGATCTGCACCGTTTTTCAGCGCCTGTTTTACGATGTAGTCAATATGACCTCCGTGAAGCAAATCGCTTGGATGCTTATCATCTGTTGCAAACATACACCTTGAGTAATACTGCTGAGTCAAAAGCGGCATAAGCGCCTTGAGATTATGAGCGGCAGTACCCTCTCTTATCATAATAAACTGACCTTTTCTCAGCTTTTCAAGGGCATTTTCAAAGGTGGAACACTCGTGATCGGAATAGACACCTGCGGCAATGTATGCGTTGAGGTCATTGCCCGAAAGCTCAGGAGCGTGACCGTCAATCTTCTTGTGATGAGCCTGCGAGGTGACAATTTTTGAAAGCACATTTTTATCGCCGTTGATAACACCGACATAGTTCATCATCTCTGCAAGTCCGAGTACCTTTTTATTATCCAAGTACCAGTCAATATCCTTGCAGTCAAGTTCCGCACCGCTCTCGTCAATTTCTGTGGCAGGCACACATGACGGCATCATAAAATGAACATCAATCGGCAAATTTTGCGATGCCTGAATCATATATTCAACTCCGTCAATGCCCATTACATTTGTGATTTCGTGAGGGTCGGTTATGACTGTGGTTGTACCGTGGGCAACAACTGCCTTTGCAAATTCAGCAGGAGTCACCATTGAACTTTCAAGGTGAATATGTGCGTCAATAAAGCCGGGGAGAACGAGTTTTCCGCTGACATCAATCTCTGTTTTGCCGTCATATTTTCCGACACCGGCAATCAGTCCGTTTGCAACGGCTATGTCACCGCACAAAAATTCATTTGAAAACACATTAAGATACTTTGCGTTTTTCAAAACAAGGTCTGCCTTTTCCCTGCCTGCCGCAACCGCAATTATTCTCTGCTTTGCTGCAAGCTGTCTGTCTGTTTTCTGTCCGTATATTTCCTGCATAAAAGCACCGCCCTTCTTATATATATTTACAAGATTATAGCACTTTGCAAAAGCCATTTCCATAAGTATTTTTCACGAATATTCTTCGCAATTTTTTGCTAAATTGCATAAGATGTGTGCATATTTTCATCTGTCAGACAATAATAATTTTAACAATTTATTGTGCTAATGTATTGAAATGTACAAACTGCGGTGATATAATTTATTTATAAGTATTGTTTTCGGAGGGATAAATTATGTCACACACATACAGCGAATTTTTACCGAGTTACAGTGTGGGAGTTGATTGCTACAAGGCGATTCCCGAAATTGTAAAGCCGTACGGCAAAAAGGCGGTTGCAGTCGGCGGTAAAACAGCTATGGAAAAATCAAAAAAGGCTTTGCTTGAAGGCATCAAAGGCTCTGACATTGAAATCATTGATTTTGTATGGTACGGCGGTGACTCCAGCTATGAAAATGTTGAAAAAATAAAGAACAATCCGTCTGTGCAAAAGGCTGATATGGTGTTCGGTATCGGAGGCGGACGAGCTGTTGACACGGCAAAAACCTATTGTGCTTTATATAACAAACCGTTGTTCACATTCCCGACAATTGCATCAAACTGTGCGTCATGCACCTCGCTTTCGGTAATGTACAATCCCGACGGTACTTTCAAGGAATATTCGTACCACAAAGCCCCTGCAATTCACACATTTATCAACACAAAAATTATTGCCGAATCACCCGAAAAGCTTATGTGGGCAGGAATCGGTGACGCACTTTCAAAGGAATATGAAGTAATTTTTGCGTGTCGTGAAAAGAATATGATTCACACACCGTTGCTTGGCAAGGCAATTGCCTCCGCAAGTACCGAACCGCTCATAAGCTTTGGCAAAAAAGCTCTTGAGGACTGCAAAAACAATGTGCCGACAGAGGCAATTGAGCAGGTTGCGCTTGACATTATTATCACGGCGGGACTTGTTTCAAATTTTACCGTACACGAAAACAATCCGAATCCCGAGGAGGATTATTACTACAATTCATCGCTCGCACATTGTGTTTATTACGGTGCGTCACTCTTTCCGCAATGTGAACGGCAACATCTGCACGGCGAAATTGTTTCATTTGGTGTGCTGTGTCTGCTGACATTTGACGGACAATTTGAGGAGCGAAACAGAATTTTTGAATTTAACCACAGTATCGGACTTCCTTGCACCCTCGGCGAAATTGCACTTACTCCGGATGATGTGCCTGCAATTGCGCACAAAGCCGCAAGCGTTGTTGAGTGGAAGTATGTCCCGGGTAATCCGACTGAGGACGCATTCATCAACGCAATTCTTGCAACCGATAAAGCCGGCAAGAAATTTTTGGCTGATAAATAATGAAGTTTAATTGTAACTGACTACTACATTATTTCGGTAAATGTATCCCATTTATACAGTTTATTTTCATCATAAATTTTCTGCAATTACTTAGCGGGCGTCCAATGAACGCCCCTACTGGATTGTACGAACGGTTGCAATATTACGCTCGGGCATAATATGCTTTTGACATTACAAACTATCTGCACGAATTGGGAACGGCGGCTCGCCGTGCGGGCGTCCAATGAACGCCCCTACTGGATTGTGCGAACGGTTGCAATATTACGCTCGGACATGATATGTTTTTGACATTACAAACTATCTTCACGAACTGGGAACGGTGGCTCACCGTAAAACTAAGCCGCCCTCGGCAGTGCATGCGCTGTCGAGGGCGGTTCGGTTTTACAAGGGGTTTCCTGGAGTTATCTTACTGAAATCAGTTGTTTTTAGGGGTTTTGCTGTTATAGATTTCTTTGTTAAGGCAATGTTCTTTTGCACAAACTATAACATTGGTAGCGGCATCACCGATAACATTAAGTGTGATAACAGCCATACCCGGGAGGTAGTTCATGGCAAGAATGAGCGAGTAGCCAATCATACAAAGATCTGAGTTCAAGCCAAGTCCCATCATTACAACATAAACCATTGTTGTGCCTGCAACAGGGATTGCCGGAGTACCGACTGCCGTGCAGATTGAGAGGAATGCTGTAAGGCAAAGGGTTGCAGGAGTAATGTTGACGCCTGCGGCTGTGGCGATGAATGTAATGGCAATCATATGCATTGCGGTTGTACCGTTCATATTGATTGTCATACCTGTTGGAAGAACAAAGCTGCTGATTTCTTCGGAACAGCCGAGTTCGTTAATACAGGTTTCCTTATTAAGCGGAAGCGTTGCGGCAGACGAGTTTGTTGCTGCTGCAAACATACCGATTTTTGCCGCCTTTTTAAGGAAGATAAACGGATTAAGTCCCGTTGTAATGAAAATACCGATTGGGTAAATTGTGCAAACAAGAAGAAGGCTTACAACAATTGTTACAACAATCCACATCATTGTCGGTGAAATGTACTCAATTCCGTAAACGGCGAGTGCTCTTACGATCATACAGAAAATTGCGATAGGAGCAATCTTGTTGATAAGGAAGTTGAGGAACATCTGAACGACATCGTTGATGTTTTCAAAAACTCTCTTGAGCGGATCTGCTTTTTCGCCCATCTTTGTCATACAAAGACCAAAGATGATTGCGATAACAACAACGCAAAGAATTGTGTTGTTGGATGACATTGCGTTAATCATATTGCTCGGAACAGCGTTTACAATTGTTACGAGCGGGTTGTAACCCTCCATTGTAACGATGTCCTGAGCCTGTTGTGCCGGAAGATTGACTGTGAACCAACCAAGGCTCTTTGCAAGATAAGCTGCTGCGCCTGCAAGAGCTGCTGCTACGATATAGAAGCAAAGGTAGGACACAAATGTTTTACCTGCGATTCGACCGAGTTTTTTCGGGTTTGCAAGGCTGCAAAGTGCAAGTGTCAGCGAACAAAGGACGAGAGGAACAATCATCATCTGAAGTCCCTTCATAAACAGCTGACCTACGATGTAGAACAAGCCGAGTCCTTCGATATCTTTTGTTGCGGTGATGTCCTGGAACAAAATTGCCTCAACAACTTTCCAGGCTCCTTCGCCGTCTGTTCCCATTACCGCACTTTTAATCAGCAGACATATAAAGCCGACTACAAAACCTGCGACAACGGCAATCATCATTTTCTTGACAATTGAAGCTTTCTTCTTCTCCTTTTGTTTTGTCATTTTTACATCTCCTTATCTGTGAATTTGGGTAACCCCTTTATTTCGGAACTGCCGAATAAACTTTCTCAAGGAATATTTGCACATCCTATCCTCATATTTAATCGGTGTGTCCTTAATGTGACGGGAACCGTCTCCGATTGGTCTCCCGTCTGCAAAAATAACCGTAATTAATAGAATTTCCATAGTGATATATAAAATAATTACTATGTTTAAAATTCAACTCAGATTTAACAATGCTATCCAATAATAACAAAAATAATTTCTATGCGTTCTCAAAACTGTTAAATCTGCTAAAGTTTTGACAGCGCAAAAGCTCCTGCCGTTTTTGATTAAAAAGAACAGGAGCTTTAATGGGTAAAATTATAAAAAGCACTGACTCAAACTATGTACCGGACAAGGTAAATCAGTACATAAGTTTTATTTTCATCTGCTCACAAAACTCAAGCCATTCCTGTGACGGCCTTTCGTCGGTAATCAGATAATCGATCCTATCCCAATCCAAAAAATTAACGAATGCAGTATGGTTGAATTTTGAATGGTCTGCAAGTAATACCACACATTCGGCACGGTTTGCCATCTCAGACTTCAAATCAGCCTCACCTTCGGAAGAATCAGTTATGCCTCTTTCCATATCAAGCCCTTTGCATCCGAGGAGAACAAGGTCAACATTGTACTTCTTCATAGCCTCTTTTGCAGGTTTTCCGTAGAAAGAACGGGTTTTTTCATCATAAAGTCCACCGGTTGAAACCAGCTTCATTTTACAAGTGTCGAGTTCCTGAAAAATCTGTGCAGAAAAGGTAATTGCGGTAAGATTTTCATTGTCCTTAAAAAGCTTAACAGCCTCAAGAACAGTTGTGCTGTTATCAATCATCATCGTGTTCACACCGATAAATTTATCAACAAGCAGCTTAGCAATTTTCTTTTTGCCCTCAAGGTTAATTCCCTTGCGTTTAAAGAAATGCACTCTGTCATTCTGAGGAGTTGTGTTAAGAACAGCTCCGCCGAAAGTTCTGGTAATGATACCGTCATTCTTCAGCTTTTCAAGATCACGCCTGATAGTTTCTTCGGTTACATTATATATTCTGCTTAAATCCGAGACGAAAACCTCGCCTTCGGTTTCAACCTTTTGTCTGATTTCGTCAATTCTCTTTGCCATAAACATTTCCCTCAACTTTTATTACATACTAACATAATTATCAACAAAAGTAAAGGGAATTCGACTGTTTTTACAATAATTTTAACAATCGGGAGCGGATTCCTTCACCCTATACACAAAGGTGTATTAAGCAACCCTTAATTATTTGTCGATAGCTTCAACCATATCACGCATCATTGCAACATCAGCGGAATCAAGTTCAAGTTCGGCTGACTTAACATTCTCGGCAATCTGATCTACAGTAGTAGAACCGCTGAGAAGGTTGATAAAGTCACCCTGAGCAAGAATCCATGCAAGAGCAAGGTTAGCAATTGTACAGTTATATTTTTCACAAAGAGGCTTCCACTGATCCATAACATCCATAGCCTTCTGCATATTTTCGGGCTGGAACCATTTCTTTGGAATCTGTGCGCCTACAGGCTTGTAATCTCTTGGGAATGTACCCGAGAGAAGTCCCATTTCAAGCGGTGAATAAGCCTGAATTGTAACACCGTTTTCACGACAACAAGGAATGATTTCATCCTCAATGCCACGGTCAAGAATTGAATACTTGGCCTGAACAATATCAAGCTCACCCCACTTGAGGTACTCCTGAATCTGCTTGATATCTACATTTGCTGCACCGATAGCCTTGATTTTGCCCTGAGCCTTGAGATCGTTGAGAACCTCCATAGTCTTCTGAATCGGAACATAATACTCGCTGCCCTCGATTGACTGCCAGTGTGTCATATATACATCAACATAGTCTATACCCATTCTCTTGAGTGATTCTTCAATTTCTCTCTTGATTGAAGCACTGTTGAGGTTCTTATAAAGCTGAATGCCGTTAACCTTGTTGAAAAGGTCGCCCTTCATCTCCTGATCCCATGTAACACCGCACTTTGTGATGATTACAACATCTTCACGGTTCATGCCCTCAAGAGCCTTGCCGAGGATTTTCTCGCTGTTGCCGAAGTTGTAACCGGGAGCTGTGTCGATAAGGTTTACACCGAGCTTCGGAGCTTCACGGATTGTATCTACAACAACCTGAAGGTCGTGGTCGCCGCCCCATGCCGAGCCGCCGCCGATTGACCAGGTGCCGAGTCCCATTCTTGAAATATCAATGCCTGTTTTGCCAAGCTTCATCGTCTTCATTTTGAATCTTCCCTTTCTTTAATAATATATTGGTGGGGGTTGCCCTGCATTCTTACGAACACAGGGCGTAATGTCACAGATTTATTACTATTACAGGATATAATCTTTTTTATACTTTTCAAGCATTTCTTCAACCATTTCTTTGTTCCGAACGCCTGTTGTTGCACCGACATACTGAACCGAAATAGCCGCTGTGCAGTTAGCATAGATACCGCAGTCACGGATATCCTTGCCCTGAAGAAGTGCTGAAATAAAGCCTGATGCAAAGTTGTCGCCTGCACCGATTGTGTCGATTGCGGTTACACCCTTGCAGGCAGGAACAATCATTGCTCCTGCGGCATTGCGGATGTAGCATCCACGCTTGCCTATCTTCATGATTACATTCTTAACGCCGCATTCAAAGAGCTTGTCCGCAACCTTTGATTCTTCGGTTTCGCCTGTCATAAGGCAAGCCTCGTCAAAGTTCGGGAAGAAGTAATCCACATAGCTTAATGCTTCTCTGATATCGTCAAGAGTTTCACCGAGTCGTGGCTTTATCATATCGGCGGTAATTGTCATACCTGCCGCCTTTGCCTCTTTGAAAATCTTTACAAGCGTCTTACCGTCAAGAAGAGGACAGTTAAAGATACTTGCGAGGGAAAGGATTTTTGCCTGCTTCATTTTTTCAAAGTCAACATGCTCAATGTTTTCTTTCCACAAGCTGCCATTGCGGTTTGTAACAAAGGTTCTTTCACCGTCATCGGTTACAAGACCAATGTTCATTGAGGTGTCGATTGTCGGATCAATCTTGATGCCTTCAACATCTATGTTGTCCTTCTCGCAGGAGCGAAGGATAAACTGACCTGCAGCGTCATCACCGATACAAGCGATAATGCCTGTTTTAAAGCCTAAACGGCTGATGATTGTTGCCTCGTTCATTGCGTCACCGCCGACAGACATTGCGATTCTGTCAACCGGATATGACTCGATATCAAAAATATCTCTTGATACCGGACGGAGAGGAATGTCAACTACCGCTGCGCCAAGACAGATAACATCAAGTTTTTTCTCTGTATTACTCATATTACTCATCTGCTCTGCCGTCATCGCCAAAGAGCTTAATCTTGTACATTGCACGCTCTTTAACAGCCTTTCTTACTTCACGCTCAACAGCAAGGAACGGCTCGTCCTTGTGAGCATTAATAGCTTCCATAGCAGCCTGGCAAAGCTCTGTGTGAATGTTGATTTTAGCGATACCGAGTGAGATAGCCTTTTTAATATCCTCATCACCGATACCCGATGCACCGTGGAGTACGAGCGGAACATCTACTTCTTTGGCAACTGCCTCGAGTACATCGAAAGCAAGCTTTGGCTCTGAAGAATATACGCCGTGAACATTACCGATTGCAACTGCAAGTGAGTCACAGCCTGTTCTCTCAACAAATTCCTTAGCCTTTGAAGGATCTGTGTACTGATACTCTGAAAGTGCCTCCTCATATACTGTTTCGTTACCTACATGACCAAGCTCAGCCTCAACAGGAATGTTGTAAGCGTGGAAGTAGTCAACGCATCTCTTGATTTCGGCAACATTTTCTTCATAAGGAAGAGCCGATGCGTCACGCATTACCGAATTCATGCAGTGATTAACAGCGTTCTGAAGAATTGTCATATTTCTGCCGTGATCCCAATGCTCAATTACAGGAACAGTAGCCTTCTTTGCCATTGAATCCATCATGTAGCAGAAGTCTTCAAAAGAAGTGTTGCCTGTGAAACCTGTACCGAATGAAATAATGATTGGAGCACGGAGCTCTTCGGCTGCGTCAATAACACCCATGAGCATTTCTGCATTCCATACATTGAAGTGAGGAATAGCGTAGTGTCCCTCTGTTGCCTTCTTTTCCCAATATCTGATATCTGATAACATTTTAATCACCTTTCCTTATGAAAATTTTTAATAAATCTGTGTATATCAGTCGGCTACCTTGATAACGCCCTTAACCATATTGGCTTTCTTTTCGGGGTCGATAGCGTCCATAAATGCCTGCTGAACATCTTTGTAATCATAGATGTTTGTAACCATATCCTTAACATTGAACTTACCGCTTGCAATTGCCTCGATTGTCTGCGGGAAGTTGTTGCAGTAACGGAATGATGTCTGAATCATAACCTCACGGTTAATCTTGAGGAAGTCAATCGGAACAGGCTTTGACTGTGTGCCGACCATCATAATCTTACCGCCTCTTGCAACGATCTGAACAGCCTGCTGAGCTGTGAATACAGAACCTGCTGCCTCGAATACGAGTTCACAACCGTGATCACCGAAATATTCGGGTGAACGGAGAAGTGCAACCGTATCCTGTTCCTTGCCGTTGATAACTCTGCTTGCACCGAGCTTTAATGCAAGGTCAAGACGATTCTGCATAATATCAACAACGGTGATGTCTGTTGCACCAAGGCTCTTACAAGCCTGAAGTACCATAAGACCGATTGTGCCGCCGCCGAGGATAACAATGCTCTTACCAAGCTGTGCGCCGCCGAGGATTGCTGCGTGCATACCGACTGCTGCCGGCTCAACGAGAGCTGCTTCCATTGTTGTCATTCCCTCGGGAATGTGGTATGTCCACTCCTCGGGATGTGTCATATACTGTGTGAGTGCGCCCTTGTAGTTAGGCTGTGTAGCCATAAAGTCAACATCGGGACAGATGTTGTATCTGCCTGTACGGCAGTATTCGCATTTGTCATCCGGAACACCGGGTTCGATAAGAACCTTGTCGCCTGCTTTGAATCTTGTAACCTTTGAGCCAACCTTTACAACCTCGCCTGCAACCTCATGGCCAAGACCGATTTTCTGGTTAGGATCCTTAGGCGGAATGAAAGGACCGAATTCAAAGCCGTGGATATCGGAACCGCACATTCCTACATATTCAACCTTCATAAGAATCTCGTGATCCTTTGGCTCGGGAACGGGGCATTCCTGAATTTCAAACTGCTTTGGAGTAACTAAGATAGCTTCTGAATTTTTCATAATAATCTCCTGCACTTTCTTTATAATAATTTATTTAAGCATTTTGCGCCCGATGCGCTTTCTGCGTATGTTCTGATTTAATTTGCCTATATGAGTTAAATAATTTAAAGTTAAAATTTCTTGAATGTTTTTAATTGCTGTTTATCTGTTTCATTAGTAAGGAATTTTAGTTTGCGGTGCCCGATGCACTCAGACACCGCATCTAAAATTTTTGGTTGTATGTATTAGAGGGTTTTGCAGAGATTACTCTACATCACCGATGTCCTCAACGGATTCGCCTCTGGTTTCAACACCGAGGAAGATAACTGCAACAGCGATGATTGCTGCAACAATTGCGATAAGAATGAATACACCGCCTGAGCCCATGCTGCTTGCAGCAACATTTGTAACGAGGAACGGGAAGAAGATGTTACTTACACGACCCATTGCGTTACTGAAGCCTGAACCTGAAAGCTTTGCCGATGTAGGCCACATCTCAGGAACATAAACTGCTGATGCGTAGCAAACATACATATAGATGATTGTGTTGAGAAGGAATGTCATAACAATGAGTCCTGTCATTCCGAGTGTCGGAGCAAGAAGACCTGTTGCAACACCAAGACCTGCCATGCCTGCAAGGAGGATAACGCCCATTACACGGCGAGGAATCTTATCCATGATAAGAGATGCGATAAAGATACCGAACGGAGCACCGAAGAGTCCGAACATTGTCATAAACTGTGACTTTGATGTGTCGTAGCCAAGACCTGAAAGCATTGACGGCATCCAGTTCATAAGTGTGTACTGGATTGTGTTCATACCGATGAGTACGAGAGAACCAACGATAGTTCTTCTGAGGAGTTTGCCTTTAAAGAGAGCTGTGAATGGGAGCTTCTTAACAGGCTTTGGATTTGTAATTTCAACCGGTGGGAGCGGTTTGCCTGTTGATTTTTCAATTTCTTTCTCAATGCTTGTCATAATTTTATCAGCTTCATCAAGTCTGCCCTGTGATTCGAGCCATCTCGGTGATTCAGGGAATTTAACATAGATGAAGATACAAGCGATGATTGAAAGGATTGAAGGAATCATAAACTGGATTCTCCAGTTCATATTCATGCTTACGCCTGTTGAAACGATAAGAAGAGCAATACCGTTGCAGATTGGGTGAGCCCAGTTGCCGATGAATGATGTACGGCTTGACCATGTACCACGGTTCTTACCGGGAACATACTCTGTGAAGCCTGCGAAAAGAACTACGAGGAGAGCGCCGAGTGCAAGACCCTGGAGAAGTCTGAACACATAAAGAACTGCGATGTTCGGTGAAAGAGCGCCGCCGATCATAGCGATGATATGGATAATTTCGTAAAGAAGGATACTCTTTTTACGGCCGATTTTATCACCGATAGGTCCGCCGATGAGTGCGCCGAAGAGCTGTCCTGCTGTGTAAGTTGTACCCCACATTGCGAGGAGTGTTGAACCGGGTTCGAGCCAGTGAAGTTCGTTCAAAAGAATGTTCTGAACGGAACCGCCGATACCGTTTGACCAGCATACTAAGAGTGCAAAAGCTGTAATCAGCCAGATCTTAACATGCCATTTTGATTGGGGCAAGCGGTCAAGTCTTGCGCCAATATTGACAGAAGTTTTGTTAGCCATTTTTCTTCTCCTTTTAATTTCCTCTTTGACTTTTTATTTCAATCAGATTTTTCTCTCAGCACCGTCAAGCTCTCGCTCAAGCTCACTTTCCATTATGTCCCAAGCCTTATTGAAATCCGTGTCCTTGTTCCATAATGCCGGAGGTCCCAGAATTACGAGATCTGCGCCTGCCTCGTAAAGCGGACGGTAAAGACTGCTGTTCATTGAACCGTCGGCTTCAATTAAGAAGTTAAGACCTCTTTCCTTTCTGATCTTAGCGAGTTGGTTGATTTTTACGAACATTTGCGGATCAACCGGCTGACCTGCGATGCCCGGATCAACAATCATAATTGTAACCTTATCAAGCAACGGGAGATAATATTCAATAGTAGAAAGCGGAACCGAGGGACTTAATGCAACGCCTGCCTTACAGCCAAGCTCTTTGATCTTGTGAATCGTTACAAATGCGTCACCTTCGATGCAGTCTGTATGAGGTGTTATGTATGCAGCTCCTGCCTTTGCAAAGGTTTCAAGATACTGCTGAGGATGTTTTACCATAAGGTGAGCGTCCATTGGTTTGAGATTCTCAACATGCTTGTTAAGGTAGTCGAGATAATCAGGACCGATTCCGTAACTCGGAACATAAACACCATCTTTAATGTCCATGTGGAGGTAATCTGATTTTTCGTTAATCAACTTAACCTGTTCTTCAACATGGAACAAATCACAGCAGCCCACTGACGGGGCAATCATAAGCTTTCTCATTAGAAAATCCTCCCTGATGCATATTTTCTTTAATTAATCTTCGTAATCGTAGTGGAAGATAACCTTGATAGCCTCTTTCTTAGCCATCTTGTCGAAACCTTCCTGCCACTGTGAAAGACCGAGGCGATGAGTAATCATCGGCTGAACCTTAATCTGACCTGACTGGAGAAGTCTGATGCAGTTTCTCCATGATGTTGAGTCATAAGCCATGTGACCGATAATGCTCTTGTTCCAAGCTGTAATGTCGTTGATTGAGAATTCAAGAGGTTTGAAGCCCATACCTACACGAACGATTTCAGCGTTTGGTCTTGTCATTTCGATTGCCTGCTTGAGAGCTATGTTAGCACCTGAACATTCAATTACGAGTCCGAGGTTATCTCTGCCGCAGATTTCTGTACATCTTGCAACTACATCTTCCTTAGAACCGTTTACACAATGTGTAGCGCCAAGCTCTTTTGCAACGCCGAATCTTACTTTTACATCATCGTCAAGACCAACCATTACGATGTTTACGGCACCCATAAGCTTTGCAACCTGTACTGAGAAGAGTCCGAGAGGACCTGTACCGAATACTACAACATCCTGTCCGGGGATAAGATGTGACTGCTGAGCAACTGCCTTGTATGCGTTACAGATAGGATCGAGTACACAAGCTTCTTCGTACTTGATGCCCTCAGGAATTTCCCAGATTGCGTGTTTGTGAATTGCGAGGATTTCGCCTGGTACTTTACAATACTTTGAGAAGCCGCCGCCCCATGTGTTGTTATCAAGTCCAAGGTTTACTTTATGTTCGCAACAGAGGAAGTCACCCTGCTCACAAGCCGGACATACGCCGCAAACATGTGCGCTGTTGTCTGAAACAACTCTCTGACCGATATGCCAGTCTTTTACATTTTCACCGACCTTAACGATTTCGCCTGCGAACTCGTGACCACGAACCGACTGCTGCTGATCAGGAGTGATGTTTGTGTCATCGTAACCGTTGTCAACACCCCAGTGTTTCATGTCGGCACCACAGATAGCGGCTGCCTTGATTTCAAGAATAATGTCGTCCGGACCGCATTCGGGAACGGGGTAGTTTTCCATCATTTTATATCCGCCGAAAGCTGTACCAAATCTTTTTAAAGCATGCATAATATTTTCTCCTTTTCTTTATTAAATAAGATTTAATGTTTCCGATTCGTTTGTTTGATTTCCGTTTTCCGAATCGGTTATTTCCTTTGACACCTATATAATACAACACAAAAATGTGGATTTCAAGCATTATTTTCTGTTTTTCGCAGATTTGTAGCAATGCCTAAAAAACAACACCGTTCTTTGTGCAATTAGCACATATACATATTTTTATTTCACATATCTGTTATTTTTATCAAGATTGAACAGTTGGATAGCAATAATCAGCCCATATTCCGACCTATAACCGCTAAACGGGCGTGCTTCTGTACAAATTTTGCTACATATCGTACGAAACGGATAATTTGGATTTCGGTAGAAATGTTCTTTATTTCACAGATTTTACTTTTAAAGCGGACAATTCTGCGTTTTGACTTTTCCTGACCGTTTCGGATGTTATTTTTGTTCATGGAGGTAAGTTGTAATATCAAAAAACATATTATGCTTGAGCGAAAGTTTTAATTAAATGTAAAATTGAAAAAGTTTCCTTTCGGGCAACCTTACTCTCTCCCTAATAAGACTATCTGCACGAACATAAAAGGCTGAAAGAACAACTATGCTCTTTCAGCCTTTGATTATAATTTTATTCTGTTTTATCGGATTGCCGAATCATTTGAGTGCGGCAATTGCGGCCTCGATAAGGGCAATCTGCTCTCTTTCCTTTGCGGCCTGTCCCTTAACCTTTTCAATTACAGCCTCGGGAGCTTTTGCAACAAAGCCCTGATTGTTAAGCTTGCCCTCGCTCTGTGCAAGACGCTTTTTAACCTGTTCAAGCTCTTTGTTGAGTCTTGCAAGCTCCTTTTCCCTGTCAACAAGCTCGTCCATAGGAATGTAAATCTTTGCGTCTGCCGTTACAATGTTCACAGCACCCTCAATTTCAAAGCTTTCTGCAACTTCAACCTCACTTGCTGACGCAAGCTTCTGAATGAACTGTGTGCCGTCTCTGAATGTTTCGGCAAACTTTGTTGCAACATAAACCTTTGCTTTTCTTGACGGCGGAACATTCATCTCTGCACGGCGGTTACGGATTGCACGGATTGCATCCATAATTTTTTTCATTTCATCCGACGCCTCGGGATAATCAAGCTCTGCGTTGTATTCGGGGTACTTTGCAAGCATTACTGTTTCGCCCTCGTGAGGGATTGTCTGCCAGATTTCTTCTGTGATGTACGGCATAAACGGATGGAGAAGTCTGAGAATTTGATCAAGCACATAAAGAAGTACCTGTCTTGCATTCTGAGCGTCCTCACCGTCACTTGAAAGTCTTGTCTTAACAAGCTCAATGTACCAGTCGCAGTAGCAGTCCCAGATGAATTCATAAATCTTCTGAACAGCAATGCCGAGTTCAAACTTCTCAAGATTTTCGTTTACTTCTTTTGCAACTGTGTTGAGAGTTGAAACAATCCACTTGTCCTCTGTTGTGAGAGTTTTCGGAAGTTCATTCTTAACATCGTGGTCGTCAATATTCATGTGAACATAGCGAGATGCGTTCCAAAGCTTGTTTGCAAAGTTAGCGCAAGCCTCAACACGCTTGTCGGAATAACGCATATCGTTACCGGGTGTGTTGCCTGTTGCAAGGAAGAAACGGAGTGCGTCTGCACCGTATTTGTCAATAACTTCAAGCGGATCAATACCGTTGCCGAGAGATTTTGACATCTTGATACCGTTTTCATCTCTTACAATGCCGTGCATAAATACGGTCTTGAACGGAGCAGAACCCATATTTTCACAAGCCGAGAAAATCATTCTTGCAACCCAGAAGAAGATGATATCATAACCTGTTACAAGAGTGCTTGTGGGATAGAAATATTCAAGTTCGGGAGTTTTGTCGGGCCAGCCGAGTGTTGAGAAAGGCCAAAGTGCCGAACTGAACCATGTGTCGAGAGTGTCCTCGTCCTGATGAATGTGTGTACTGCCGCACTTACAGCACTTTTCGGGTGCATCTTTTGCAACCATAACTTCGCCGCAGTCATCGCAGTACCACGCAGGGATTCTGTGTCCCCACCAAAGCTGACGGGAAATACACCAATCCTTAATATTCTCCATCCAATGGAAGTAAACCTTTTCAAATCTTTCGGGGATGAACTTTGTGTCGCCCTTGCGGACAACATCAATTGCAGGCTTTGCAAGCGGAGCCATTTTTACAAACCACTGCTTTGAAACCATAGGCTCAATTGTTGTGTGACAACGGTAGCAAGTGCCGACATCGTGAGTAAGCTCTTCAACCTCTTTGAGAGCGCCGATTTCTTTAAGGTCGGCAACAATAGCCTCTCTTGCCTCCATTGTTGTCATGCCTGCGTATTTTCCGCAGTCGAGAACCTCGGGTTCGTTTTCGGCAAGCTGTCCCTTTGCCTTTAACTCGTTGTATTCTTCAACATCCTTTGCACCTGTAAGGTGACCGTCATATGTAAAGCAACGGACAATCGGAAGATTGCAACGCTGACCGACTTCAAAGTCGTTAGGATCGTGTGCAGGAGTGATTTTAACAACACCCGTTCCCTTTTCCATATCTGCGTGTTCATCACAAACAATCGGGATTTCCTTGTTAAGGAGCGGAAGGATTACATGACAGCCATGGAGGTGCTTGTAACGCTCATCGTCCTTGTTGACGGCAACAGCAGTATCACCGAGCATTGTTTCGGGACGGGTTGTTGCGATTTCAAGGTACTCGCCTGTTTCCTTAACCTGATAGAGCAAATGCCAGAAATGACCGTTCTGCTCCTTGTATTCAACCTCGGCATCCGAAATTGATGTACAACAATGAGGACACCAGTTTACCATACGGTTGCCACGGTAGATTTTTCCGTCATTATAAAGGCGAACAAAAACTTCTTTAACAGCCTTTGAACAGCCCTCGTCCATTGTGAAGCGCTCACGCTCCCAGTCACAGCTTGAACCGAGCTTTTTAAGCTGACTTGTGATTCTTCCGCCGTACACCTTTTTCCATTCCCATGCACGCTTTAGGAATTCTTCTCTGCCGATATCCTCTTTAGTGATACCCTCTTTACGCATTGCCTCAACGATTTTAGCCTCTGTAGCGATTGACGCATGGTCTGTACCGGGGAGCCAAAGTGCGCTGTAGCCCTGCATTCTTCTCCAACGGATAAGAATGTCCTGAAGTGTTTCGTCAAGTGCGTGTCCCATGTGCAGCTGACCTGTGATGTTTGGCGGCGGCATTACGATTGTATAAGGTTTTTTATCTTTGTCAACCTCTGCATGAAAGTAGTTACCTTTCAGCCAGAAGTCGTAAATTCTGTCCTCAAACTCTGACGGGTTGTAGGATTTAGCAAGTTCCTTTGCCATAGTCATTACTCCTCTTGATTTATTGTTCGGATAAACCGAGTTCATATACCTTTTTATTATCTCATTTATGTGTCGATTTGTCAATTATCAGCAAATAAAATGTGGCATATAATTTCAATTTTATAACATTTAAAGTTTGACGAATAAAGCGTAAAATGGTAAAATATACTGCATAAGAGGAACAAACAAATTCAAGGGTGTGTATTATATGAAAGTCAGGGTTATGTGCCTTGTGCTGTGCGTGTTTGTTTTCGCATCAATTTTCTGCGGATGCGGAAGCAACGGAAATACCGAAATAATCGGCAAATGGGTACCGACAACAGCAAAGACAGACGGCGAAACAATTTCATACAGCGAGCTTGGAATTGACGAGGATCAGTTTGGTCTTGATTTCAAGGACAGCAGTAACTGCACGGTTACCCTTGCAGGAATTTCGTGTGATTCAGCCTACACATTCAACGGAACCTCCGTTGACCTGACAGTAAACGGTACGGCATACAAGCTGAGCTATGACAGCGGTGTGCTGACAATGGTGCTTAATTACGACAACAACAGAATTGAGTTTTCATTCACAAAACAAAGATAGTTTTACAAATTTAAAATTGAAAATGTAAAATAAAAATTTTCGGTCGGGCAGTTGCTTTGCAAAACGCATAGCTATGTTGCCCGACCGTTTTTTATATATAAAATTTTCGGTTCGTTTGCAACATTACTTATTTGCCAAAGCATAAACCTTAATCGGCACATTTTTTCTTTTGCAATTTTCATTTTTTCACACTCCTAAAATTATGACACCATTATGACATCATAATAGCACCATTTTCGTTTTGACGCAATAATTACATTAAAATAGTGTCATAATAACATTTAGGAGTACCGATTATGGATGATAATATTTTACGATACACTCTGAGAGTTAACCGCACGCTTTTTCAGAAATTCAGATATGTTGCCGACTATGAAGGTCGTTCCGCAAATCGTGAAATTGAGCAATATATAAAGCAAAGGGTTAAGTCCTTTGAAGAAGAACACGGCGAAATTGAAGTAAAAAAAGATTAAACATACGCATAGATTAACACCCTTTCGGAGTATTTCCGAAAGGGTGTTTTTTAATCAAACAAAACAATTTTCAACTTTAAATTTTCCATTTTTAATTTACACAAGAAACTTTCCTATCACCGCAACTGCATCGGCATGACACAACAGGTTTGCGTTTTCACGCACTCTTGCCGCTGCGTTGCGGGATTTTTGTCTTTCACCGTATTCCGACAACACCCGTATCATATGCTTCGGTAATGAAAAATAATCAAACACAAGGTAATAATTTCCCGACATTTCGTATGCGGAGCTTTTTCTGCAACATATGTTACTGCGGTACAAAGCCTCTACCGCATTCAGAAAATCCGACACATTCGCCATTTTCCAGCACAGACCGCTGTCGGACTTTTTCAGCCTGTATTTTCGTTTTTTCGGATTTGCCGTAACGAGGATACAACATTCATCGCCGAGCAGAAAAGCCTCTATTTTCACATTTTTACCGTTCGTGTCAAGTCCCGCCCTGCAACAGGCAAGTCGCATAAGTCCGATAATCACCTTTTGATTATCCTCGTTTTTAAAGCTCATTTTTCCGAAATCAAGCTCAAAATTCTCCATATCCGATTCATCAAGTTTAATCAGCAGTTTATTATCACCGAGTTTGTCAACAGTCAAAATACTCCCTCCCCTAAATTCCGATACACATACATCTGTTTACATATTATGATGAACGAAGCATTTTTGCAAGTAAATATTAATGGAATAAAATTTGGCTGTTTTTTCACACATAATTGTCAGGTTTTGTGTATGCAATACAAAAAGGTTGCCAACATAACAATTTAATGCTACAATGATGCCGTAAGATACAGCCACAGAAAATAAAAAGCAAAAGGAATGATTTTTATGCCAAACTGGCTTAATGACGCTGTTTTCTATGAAATTTATCCGCAGAGTTTTTGTGACACCAACGGTGACGGAATCGGTGACATCGAGGGTATCATCAGAAAGCTTGACTATGTAAAAAGCCTCGGCTGCAACGCAATCTGGCTCAACCCGATTTACGATTCACCTTTTATGGATGCAGGCTATGATGTTCGCAACTACAAGAAGGTTGCAGAGCGTTACGGCACAAACGATGACCTTGTTCGTCTTTTTGACGAGGCTCACAAAAAGGGAATTAAGATTCTTCTTGACCTTGTTCCGGGTCACACATCAGACCAGCACGAATGGTTCTTGGAGGCCAAGAAAGCCGCAAAGAGCGAATATTCAAACCGTTACATCTTTACAAAGAGCGTATGGGACGCACCGCCACAGTACCGTATGATGTGCGGACTTTGCGAGCGTAACGGCAACTATATGGTAAACTACTTCAGCTCACAGCCTGCTCTTAACTACGGTTTCCACGAAATCACACATCCCGAATGGCAGTTGCCGTGTGATCATCCCGACTGTCTTGCAACGGCAGAGGCTATGAAGGATGTTATGCGTTTTTGGCTTGACAAGGGTGCTGACGGTTTCAGAGTTGACATGGCTGACTCACTTGTTAAGAATGATGACGATAAAATTGCAACGGCAAAAATCTGGCGTGGGGTGCGTGATATGCTCGACACGGAATATCCGAATGCCGCAATGGTTGCAGAGTGGTGCAATCCCGAAAGAGCAATCAACAATGCAGGTTTCCACATGGACTTCTATCTTGACCACTACGGAAACGGCTACAGCAGACTTTTCCGCTACGGTGAATTCGGCGATCAGGCTGTTTTCAATCCTAACGGCAAGGGTGATATCAAAGCATTTGCAGACGAGTATCTTCCTAACTACGAAAAGACAAAGGACAACGGCTACATCAGCTTTATGACAAACAACCACGATATGCCGAGAGTTACGGCATATCTTGACAAAGAGGCTATCAAGCTTGTGAATGCATTCATTTTCACAATGCCGGGTGTTCCGTTCCTCTACTACGGTGATGAAATCGGCATGAGATATCAGAAAGGCATCGTAAGTAAGGAGGGCGGTTATTCAAGAACAGGCTCCCGTACTCCTATGCAGTGGAACAGCGGTAAGAACCTCGGTTTCTCAACAAGTGACGAGCCGTATCTTGCAGTTGATAAGAGTGCCGACGCTCCGACTGTTGAGAATCAGAAGGACGATCCCGACAGCATCTACAAGGTTGTAACAGACATCATTGCACTTCGTCACAAGTACGATGACCTTAAAGGCAACGGTGAGCTTGAATTTATGTATGAAGAAGGCGAAATTCCGTTTGCATACAAGAGAGGCAACCTCGTTATGTACTTCAACCCCCTCGGTGAAAGTGCAGTAATGAACGCAAAATATACAGGCAAAACAGTATATGCCCTCGGCAACGCTGAATTTGCAGACGGCAAGGTAACAATGTCACCGCAAAGCTTCGCCCTCGTAGAAATTGACGGCTGATTAAATATAATTTAAAAGTTTGAGTATTAAAAACACCCTTTCGATAAAATCCGAAAGGGTGTTTTTTTACAAATCAGTAGGGGCGCTCATTGGGCGCCCGCAAGTAACGGTAGAATTTATATTTTTAGATAAATTATTTGAATGTCACAATGAAACCGCCATAATGTAGGGGCGAACCGTGTTAGCAACGCACACGATTGAACGCATTGCGTGCAAAACAGGATACATATTTTTGAAAAAACAATACAAATTACATTAAACCGAAAGTTTCATCAAGGCGGGCGCCCAATGAGCGCCCCTACAGGATTGTATGAACAATTACAATGTTACGCTCGACCATAATTTTCCATTTTCAATTTTCAATTTTAATTTAATTAAGCAACTATTTCTCCATATTATGCGAGATTATCAAGACCGACAATATATTTCTGAATAAGAGTTGCATCGACAACAGAAATTTCGTTGTTATCGTTTACATCTGCCGATTTTTTCTGAAAATCTTTGAGATTTTCCAGACCAACGATATATTTCTGAACAAGAGTTGCATCGACAACCGAAATATCACCGTCACTGTTTACATCGCCAATCGCAAAAATTTTAGCATTCCGTATTACATCGGAATTTGCAACTATGACCGTGTATTCTCTGTCTGCATGGGCATTTTTTGAAACCTTCATCGTGTATGTTCCGCTTGCAACACCCGAAATTGAATATTTGGCGTTGTTGCCTTTTACGGTTGTTTCATATGCTACCTCACCCGATTTTATAAGCTGAATTGTAACCGTATCACTTTCGGACAGATAGCTTTTTACAGTACCTTTAACAGTTCTCAGCTTTGCCGTAGTGGGTTCTACAGTTGTTGGTTCCTCTGTAGTAGGTGCTACAGTAGTAGGCTCAGTAGTTGTTGGAGCTACTGTTGTAGGCTCAGTAGGCTTTTCACCCCTTGATGTAATTTCTACATCATACGAAAGATATGAAAAATCTCCTGAATAATCAATCTCATTATTATCACTGAGCTGAAGTTCTGTAAAAGAGAAATCAAGATCACTTACCTTTGTTTCTTTTATTACATCATATACAAGTGAAATAATTTTTTCACCTGCTTTTACCTCTGGACCATAAGCTGTAAAGGCTGAAACAGATACATCTTTGTAATCTTCAGTATCTGTAGCAACCATAGGCCACAGAACCCAATGATTTTTGAAAGAATTGTATTTTACCATTTCAAACGGATAATTCGTTCTAAACAGATAGCAAGGACAACCCGCCGGGATATCTTTTGCAAAGCTGTAAGTAATGGTTATTTGATCCCCAGGATAAACCGTATCGTCTTCTGTGTCAAGTGCCTGACAAACCGTTGTCAAACCCGACAGGCTTGCTATAATAAGCAAAGCCGATAATAAAATGCTTGTGATTTTTTTCATTTGAATTTCCCCTTTTTATTTTATTTTATTTGATATATAAACAAATAATTTTTCTGCCGTAAATTCACTATTAGAAAACTTTTATATAATTTAGTTTTTGTTTTGTGAACACTTGTGTTATACAGTTTTTGTTTACAAAACGCAAGTGTTTTAAAATATTCTTATCAAAAACTTTTTTGAGGTGAATGTAATGTTTGATTTCGGATTAAGAATACGAGAGCTGAGGGAGTCAAGACATATGTCGCAGGAAAGCTTGGGCAGGAGAATCGGCAGAAGCAAGCCTGTTATAAGCAATTACGAAAACAACATCAAATATCCTCCGCTTGAAGTTTTAATTTCAATTGCAAATGTGTTCAATGTTTCGCTTGATTACCTTGTTGGCATAGAAAAGAAAGACGCTCTCTACATAAATAATCTGAACGAAATGCAGACAAATATAATGAAACTGCTCTACGAAGAATTTACCGATTGCAATCTTAAAGGCAAAGAGCTTTCATCACGCCAACAAAAAATATTAAGCCTGCTCTTAATTGAGTTTTTGAAATGAAAACCAAATCAACATTTTGACATATAAAAACACCCTTTCGATAAATTCCGAAAGGGTGTAATTTTTTGAAATTGAACAAATCAATTGTAACATTGCAGTCGTTCGCCGTGCGGTTTATTTAATCGGGAACTCGGGTTCTGCGTAGTTGCCTAAAAAGCTGAATTCGGGCATTTCTTCGCTAAGCTGACTTACAAGTTCAATAACATTTTCACTTCTGACATTACCCGAAAAGTCGAGGTAGAACAGATATTCAAATTGTCTGCCCTGACGGGGACGGGATTCGATTTTTGTGAGGTTAAGACCGATCGAATTGAATCTGCACAAAAGGCTGTACAGCGATCCCGTAACATGAGGGAGTGAGAAACAAAGACTGATTCTGTTCGCATCTTCGGGAATGTAAAGCTTTTTGGAGATAACAATGAATCTTGTTGTGTTCTCGTCATTGTCCTGAAGATGATTGTCAAGAACCTTCAAGCCGTATTCCTCACACGCTTTGTATGAACAGATTGCCGCAACATTGAGGCGCTTTTCCTTTGCGACATCACGGGCGGCAATTGCCGTGTTGGAGCATGGAACAGAATCAAAGCCGTGGTCGGCAATATACTGCGCACATTGTGAAAGTGACTGCGGATGCGACCACACGATTTCAATGTCCTCAAAAGCAGATTGTTTAAGACCTGCAAGGCAGTAGTCAATCGGCAAATCGAGTGCCTTTACAATGTAAAAACGGTGCTTGAGAATAAGGTCATAAACTGCCGAAACAGAGCCTGCACTTGAGTTTTCAACAGGAAGAACACCGAATGCAACCTCGCCGTTGTCAACGGCAGAAAATACATCTGCAAAGCTTTTGTAGCTGACAGCCTCGCCGTTCGGGAAAAGTCTTAAGGTTGCCTCATGACCGTTAGCGCCCTTGATTCCCTGATACGCAACCTTGATTTTGCTTGACGGAATATCCGTGCTTGCATTGTTGATAACGCTTTTAAGCTCTTTGCCGCTGCCGACAATGTTGTGCTGGAGCGCCCTTGAAAGCTCCATAATGTTTGAGTAGAGAAGTCTTGCGGATGCGCCGTATTCGCCTCCCTTTTCTTCAACGGCATCAAGAATTTCATTCTCTCTGCCCTCATTAAGAACGGGAATGTTGTTTGCCTGTTTGTAGATACCTACCTCTTTGGCACAGTCCATTCTCTGCTTAAAAAGCTCAATAAGCTGATTGTCTATTTTGTCAATATCTTTTCTGATTTCTTTTAAATCTCTCATAAAGACCTCACATAAGGTTAATAATTGCAACAGCCGTAACAGCCTCAATAACGGGGACTGCTCTCGGCACAATACACGGATCGTGTCTGCCGTGAATAATAAGCTCTGCATTTTCTTTTGTCTGAAGATTTACAGTCCTTTGCGGTTGTGAAATTGACGGTGTAGGCTTTACGGCGGCACGGAAAATAATCGGCATTCCGTTTGTAATTCCGCCCAAAATACCGCCGCAGTTGTTTGTTGCGGTAACAACCTTGCCGTCTTTGTATTCAAACGGATCGTTCGACTGCGAACCTCTCATTTTTGAAAGCTCAAAGCCTTTGCCGAACTCAATGCCCTTGATTGCAGGAACACCGAAAACAGCCTTGGCAATAACGCCCTCAACACCCTCAAACATCGGCTCACCGTAGCCTGCGTCAATGCCTGTTACGCAACATTCAATTGTTCCGCCGATGCTGTCCTGTGCCATTCTGGCATCTTCAACGGCATCCCTCATAGGTTTTTCGGCAGTTTCGTCAATGAGTGCAAACGATGAGTTGTTCAGCTTTTCAATGAGTGCGTCATCAATTTCCGTCGGACAGAAAGGCTTGTCCGAAACATCGCCTATACTGCTGATGTGGGCGGCAATTTTAACGCCCTTTGATTCAAGAATCTGACGGCAGACAGCACCTGCAAAAACAATCGGCGCAGTAAGTCTGCCCGAAAAATGACCGCCGCCACGAATATCGTTTGACGCATTATATTTTACAAAGGCTGTGTAGTCGCTGTGACCGGGGCGGGGACAGTCGAGAAGATTGCCGTAGTCACCGCTTTTTGTGTTGGTGTTTTCAATTACGGCACAAAGCGGAGCGCCTGTCAGCTTGTTGCCGAGCATACCCGAAAGAACCTTCGGAAGGTCTTTTTCTTTTCGGGGAGTTGCCGTTTTATCCTTGCCCGGAGCACGGCGTGCCATTTGAGTGAGAACCCTGTCAAAGTCAACCTCAAATCCTGCCGGAAGTCCGTCAATTACAACTCCGATTCCGTTGCCGTGGCTTTCGCCGAAAACGGAAATTTTTATCTTATCACCGTAGGTCGAGGACATTCGCCTTACCTCCAATATTATTATAATCTATGTAAAAATCAGGGTAACTTTTGTTGATTGAAAGCGCATAGCTTGACTCAATTTCACCGCCAAGTCTTACTGCGCAGACACCTGCCGACATTACAATTCTGTGGTCATTAAAGCCCTCGCAGAATCCGCCCTTGAGGGTATCAATTCCCTCAACAACAAGTCCGTCAGGCAATTCGGTCACCTTACCGCCGAGATCGTTTATCAGCTTAGCGGTTGCCGTAAGACGGTCACATTCTTTTATGCGAAGTCTTTCGGCATTGTAAATCCTGGTTGTTCCCTTTGCAAATGCGGCACAAACCGTCAGCACGGGTACAAGGTCGGGAATCTGCGAAGCATCAATGTCAATTGCATTAAGCTCTCCCTTTTCAACGGTTACGGAAGTATCCGTCTGCGTTACCTTTGCACCAAACCGTGCAAGCAACTCGGCAATCTTCCTGTCACCCTGTGCGGAATTTCTGTTGACGCCGTTCACAGTCACCTTTCCGCCGAGTGCGCCTGCAACCATAAAGAAAGCCGCCTGCGACCAGTCGCCGTCTGTTGTGTAATCATGCGGAGTGTATGACTGACCGCCCCTGATGTGCCAGCCGTTGTCGGTTGTTTCAATTTCAACACCGAACTGTGCCATAGTGTGAATTGTCATATTTATGTAGCCGACACTCTCAATCGGAGATGTCAGCACAATGTCGCTGTCGCCCTCAACAAGCGGAAGAGCAAGCAGAAGTCCCGTAATGAACTGCGAACTTACATTACCGGGAATTTCAAAAGTTCCGCTTTCAAGCCGACCGCTGATTTTGAGCGGCAGACCGCCCTCGGTTTCACACTTTACTCCTGCTTTTGGCAGAGCCTCCGTAAAAATCCCGATAGGTCTTTCGGGAAGCTTTCCGTGACCGACAAAGGTGGCATTAATACCGCCGGCTGCGGCTACGGGTATGAAAAATCGCAAAGCACTGCCGCTTTCGCCGCAGTCAAGCGTTACATTATCTGTTTTAAAAATATTTGTACCGTCAACAGTCAGCACTCCGTCCTTTATTGAGGCGGTGCATCCCATATCCTCAATCACGCCGATTGTCGCCTTGATGTCATTTGACAGAGCAACGGGTGCAATTGTGCATTTGCCCCTTGTGAGGGCGGCGCAGATGATTGCACGGTGAACATCGCTCTTTGACGGGGGAATATTTACCGTGCCGTTTGGTACAAACGGAAGATACCGTACATACGGCTTACTGCTTTTGTCGGTGGACAAAGCCATACTTCCACAGCCTTTCATTAAAATATGTTTACCGTGTTACGGTGTGATGAAGTCAAGCAAATCGGAAATTGCAACCTTCTTGGTAAAGCTTGTGCCGATTTTCTCAAGCAAAACAACATTGATTGATGAACCCGAAGTTTTCTTGTCGGTCTGAGCCGCCTCGGCAATGCTTTCAAGGCTTGCGTCATCGGTAGTCGGCAAGCCGTAGGTTGCACAAACTTCTTCAATCTTGTATGCAGTTCCTGCCTCGGTAAGTCCGTGCTTTTCGCTTGCCTTTGTCATCATTACCATACCGACGGCAACTGCCATACCGTGTGTGATGCCTGTATAGTTGTAGATTTTTTCGATTGCGTGACCGAGTGTGTGACCGAAGTTTAAAAGCATTCTTTCCCCTGCTTCCTTTTCGTCACGGTTTACTACATCACGCTTAATTTTTACACAGGTTTCAATTACATCGTCAATGTGTTCAAGAGCGTCGCCGTTTGCAAGCATTTCAAAAAATTCGCTGTCCTTGATACAGCCGTACTTGATAATCTCAGCCATACCGTCTGTGATGAACTGGTCGGGAAGAGTTGAAAGAGTGTCAGGATCAATCAAAACAGCCTTTGGCTGATAGAATGCACCAACAAGGTTCTTGCCCTGTGCAATGTCAACGCCTGTTTTTCCTCCTACGGATGAGTCAACCTGTGCAAGCAGAGATGTCGGAATCTGAACAAAGTCGATTCCTCTCAGATATGTTGCGGCGGCAAAGCCTGCCATATCGCCCGTAACACCGCCGCCAAGTGCAACGATAAGGTCTTTTCTTGTCATCTTAAAATCTGCAAGTGTGTCATAGATATCTGCGATTGTGTTAAGATTCTTTGACTGCTCGCCAGCCTGAAAAACATGGGCGGTAGTCTGATAACCCTGCTGTGAAAGAGAGTTGAGAACTCTCCATTTGTACAGCGGAGCAACATTTGTATCTGTTACAATAGTGATTTTTTCTGCATTTGAAAGCTTTTTGATAATCTCGCCGCAATTGTCAAGGATACCTCTTTCAATCATAATGTCATAGGGACTTCCCGTGGAAACATGAATAGTTTTCATAAAAGTTCTCCTTCCTCTTTATTCTCCGAGTGCCTGTTTGACCTCTCTGCCCTTTTCAAGAAGTGCCTTGAGAGCGTCGGCATCTTCGGCACTTATTGCATCTTTAATTTTTGTAATATTATCTATAAGTATATCAAGCTCGGAAATAAGCGGATCTTTGTTTTCAAGGAAAAGCTCACTCCAAAGCGTTGAATTTATGTTTGCAACTCTCGAAACATCTCGGTAACTTCCTGCCGAAAAGCCTTTGTGGTTCGGACAGCACGGACTTAAAACATATGAACACGCAAGCACATGCGGAAGCTGTGATGTGAAAGCAATCATTCTGTCGTGTTCTTCGGGAGTTGTGATTTTTACTGTGCCAAAACCGATTGATTTTGCAAAGTCAGACAACATATTTACAACGCTGTTATCAGCCTTGCACGGAACGATAATGTAGCTTGCATTTTTGTAAAGGTCGGCGTCCGAAACATCAAAACCGTTTGTTTCCTTGCCTGCCATCGGATGACTGCCGGCAAAAACAAAGCCGAATTTTTCGGAAAGCTCTGTCATCTGCGGACAAATTGCCCTCTTGATGCCTGAAACATCGGTTACAACCGCACCTTTTTTTATGTACTCGCCGTACCTTGCAACATAGTCAACAACCGCCTGCGGATACATTGAAAGGATAATTAGGTCTGCGTTTTCAAGACTTTCATGTGTGCCGATTTCATCAATCGCACCTTCTTTTAAAGCCTTTTCGGCAGTAGATTTTGTTCTGTTGATACCGATTACACGGTGGTCGGTGTACTTTTTTATCGCCTTGCAAAAACTGCCGCCGATAATTCCGAGTCCTACAACTGCAATATTCACTGCATTAGCCTCCGTTTGTTTATTCTTTAGTAAAGTTAATTAAAGTCCAAATCGGTACGGCTGAAAAACCGTACCGAAAGTAAAAATCTTAATTTAATTTGTCAACAGCCTTTTTTAAGCCGAAAACCTTCTTTGCAACTCCGTCAAACTGCTTTGGAGTAAGTGACTGCGCACCGTCCGAAAGTGCGTGCGGCGGATCGTTGTGAACCTCTATGATAAGACCGTCTGCACCTGCGGCAACTGCTGCCATTGCAAGCGGTTCAACAAGCCATGACTTGCCCGATGCATGGCTCGGATCAACAATAACAGGAAGGTGAGAAAGCTTTTTGATAATCGGAATAGCCGAAATATCAAGAGTGTTTCTTGTAAATGTTTCGTATGTGCGGATACCTCTTTCGCAGAGCATAACCTTATCGTTACCGCCTGCCATAATATATTCGGCACTCATGAGCCACTCTTCGATTGTTGCGGAAAGACCTCTCTTGAGAAGGATAGGCTTGTCAATTTTGCCGAGCTCCTTGAGAAGCTCAAAGTTCTGCATATTTCTTGCACCAACCTGAATAATATCCACATTCTCGAACATATCAATGTGTGATGCTCTCATAATTTCTGTTACAATCGGCAGACCTGTTTCTCTTCTTGCTGTTTTAAGAAGGTCAAGTCCTTCTGCCTTGAGTCCCTGGAAAGCGTATGGTGAAGTACGGGGCTTGAATGCGCCGCCTCTGAGAAGTGTTGCGCCCGATGCTTTAACATCCTTTGCAATCTGAACAATCTGCTCCTCGCTTTCAACAGAGCAGGGACCTGCCATAATGTGCAGACTGCCGTCACCGATTGTTACATTGTCATTGATTTTAATGACTGTATTGTCGGGGTGGAACTTTCTGTTAGCCTTTTTGTACGGCTCCTGAACTCTCTTTACATTTTCAACAATGTCCTGAGCGTCAATATACTCAATGTCAATCTTTGTTGTATCGCCGATAAGACCGAGTACGGTTGACTGAACACCGTCCCACTTATTAACCTTTACATCATAGCTCTCTTTGAGCATATTTGTGAATTTTGTAATCTGCTCCTCTGTTGCAGACGGTTTTAATACTATAATCATTGCTTTAATTTCCTTTCAATTCACTTTTGACGAAACGAATCGAAGTTCGTCATATTTCTTTAGCCATTTTAGCACTTTAAAGCGTGATAGTCAATAGAATAAATGCAGAATCAAGCGTTTTTATGCGGTTTTTCAGCCACATCTGTTCCGCTTACTGCGTCGATTATTGCAAAAGCGGTTTTTAACGGCGTATTTTTGCCCTTTACCACAATGTCGGCAGCGGCATGATAAATCGGATATCTGCTGTCATAAAGGTCTTTCATAACCCTGTCCCTGTCCGGACGCTGAAGCAGGGGTCTTGTTGTGTCATTTTTAAGACGGCTTTTGATGATTCCCAGCGGAACATCAAGAAAAACAATCTTGTCCTTGCCCTTGAAGGCCTCAACATTTCTCTTGAATGTAAACGCACCGCCGCCCGATGCAATTACAAGACCTTCAAGCCCTGCAAGCTCAATGCAGGCATCGTGTTCCATATCACGAAACTTTTCTTCACCGTACTTTTCAAATATTTCGGAAACGGTCATTCCTGCTTTTTCTTCAATGTATGAATCCATATCAAGGAATTTTCTTCCCGATTTTCTTGCAATGTTTTTGCCTACGGTTGATTTTCCGCAACCCATAAATCCGCATAAAACTATGTTGTTCACTTTAAATTTCTCCGTTCATCAGAAATTCTTTTCAAGCTCTTTTGCAGAGTCGATACAAAGCTGAGCAATGTCGTCCTTGTCATAAACAGAGCCGTCCCAATGTTCGTGAGAAACAACTGCCTGCCATACGAGCATTGCCATTCCGCTTTCGGCTGTTGCGCCGTTTGCCCTTGCCTTTTTAACAAGCATTGTTTCAAGCGGATTGTAAACAGCGTCAAATACATTTGCACAACGGTTTATTACACTGTCGCTTACAGGCTGATTTTCAATCTTAGGATACATTCCGATAGGAGTTGCGTTGATAAGCACATCAATGTCACCCGAAAGTTCGTCAATAAGGCAGAAGCTTACATCGCAGCCTGCAACTGTTTTTCTGATTTCATCGCATAAAGCCTCGGCAATTTTCAAATCCTCTTTTCTTACGGCAAAGAGGAGGGGCTGTTTTTTGAGAACAACCTCATACGCCATTGTTCTTGCAACGCCGCCGCAACCGATGATTACGATTCTGCCGTTAAGCATAATTCCTGCCGCATCAAGAGCCTTTAAAAATCCGTCGGGGTCGGTTGTGTAGCCCTTTGAAATGCCGTTTTTGTTTGAAACCGTGTTTACACTGCCGTACATCTCGGCCTTTGCGTCAATTTCGTCAAGAAACGGAATGACTGCCTGTTTATGCGGAATTGTAATGTTAAATCCGTCAAGCCTTGAAAGGGTATTTTTAAATTCATATTCAAGATTTTCGGGAGCAATGTCAAGCTTTGTATATTCGGCTTTGACGCCCTGAAGTTCAAAAAGTCTTGTGTGTATAAACGGTGACATTGTGTGACCGATTGGGTGACCGATTACGGCAAATTTCTTGGTTTCCATAATAAAAAAATACCTCCGAGGTTCATATTTTTAGCTATGCAGAAATAAACTTAAAAGAAATTATTTATGCAAAAATCAGAAATTTTTCAAAAAATTTCAAATATATATTGACAAAGGGGTAAATAATCAATAATATAAGGGAAGTGAAGCAATCCGTTTGCTTTCATACCATTGTAGCATAAACTAAGTGCTTTTGTCTATAATTTACTTTGGACAATCAATATTTTTACCGGGAGGAATTATTAATGGTATTAGAAAAAGTTAAGGCAATTCTTGCTGAACAGTTCGATGTTGAAGAGGATAAGATTACTGCCGACACAGATCTTCAGGAAGATCTCGGCGCAGATTCACTCGATGTTGTTGACCTTCTTATGTCAATCGAAGACGAGTTTGAGGTTGAAGTTCCCGATGAGGAAATCGAAAACATCAAGACAGTTGGTTCACTCGTTTCTTACATCGAGGCTAACTCATAATTTGCTCTTGTTTTTTCGCACTTAATTTTTGAGAGGTCGTTTTTACGGCCTCTTTTTGTTTTGCTCAAAAAGGTTGAAAATTTAAAGATTTAGGCTGTATCAAAAAGGTTGAAAAATAAAAGAATTAGTGTATAATAGTAATGTTATAGATGTTATGACAGCCGTGTATTCGGCATTTTGAAAATGCAAAAAAATATGTTAAAAAATAAGTAAAATTTTATTTTACGGAGGGAATATAATGGCAAACAACAAAAAAATGGTTGAAGCTATCACAAGCAGAGATGAGGACTTTGCAAAATGGTACACCGACATCGTTAAAAAAGCTGAGCTCGTTGACTATTCGGGCGTAAAGGGTTGTATGGTTATCCGCCCCTACGGATATGCTATCTGGGAAAATATTCAGGCTGACCTTGACCGTCGTTTCAAAGAAACAGGTCACGAGAATGTTTATATGCCTATGTTTATTCCCGAAAGTCTTTTACAGAAAGAAAAAGACCATGTTGAGGGCTTTGCCCCCGAATGTGCATGGGTTACGGTAGGCGGTCAGGAAAAGCTTCAGGAGCGTCTTTGCGTTCGTCCTACATCGGAAACTCTTTTCTGTGAACATTATAAAAAGATTATCAACACATACCGTGATCTTCCAAAGCTCTACAATCAGTGGTGCAGCGTTGTAAGATGGGAAAAGACAACCCGTCCGTTCCTTCGTACATCGGAATTCCTCTGGCAGGAAGGTCATACAATGCATGAAACCGAAGAAGAAGCAAGAGAAGAAACTCTCAGAATGTTACATGTTTATTCTGATTTCTACAAAGAAACTCTTGCTATCCCGGCAGTAATCGGCAGAAAGACAGAAAAAGAAAAGTTCGCAGGTGCCGAAGAAACCTACACAATAGAGCCGATGATGCACAACGGTGTTGCTCTTCAGGGCGGTACATCACACTACTTCGGTGACGGCTTTGCAAAGAGCTTTGGCATCACATACACAGGCAAGGACAACAAGCTTCATTATCCGCATCAGACATCATGGGGTGTTTCTACAAGAATGATCGGTGCGCTCATTATGGTTCACTCTGATGATGACGGTCTTGTTCTTCCGCCAAAGATTTCTCCTATTCAGGTTGCACTCATTCCTGTTGCACAGCACAAGGAGGGTGTTCTTGAAAAGGCAGAGGAGCTTAGAAAGGCACTTGCCGAAAAGTTCAGAGTAAAACTCGATTCTTCAGACCACGCTCCCGGCTGGAAGTTTGCCGAGTATGAAATGAAGGGCGTGCCTGTAAGAGTTGAAATCGGTCCCAAGGATATCGAAAAGAATCAGTGCGTGGTTGTTCGCCGTGATACCCGTGAAAAGGCATTTGTTTCAATTGACGAGCTTGTACCATTTGTTGAAAACCTTATGGTTACAATCCACAACGATATGTATGACCGTGCTCTCAGAAACACGCAGGAAAAGACATTCACGGCAACAACATTTGATGAGTTCGTTGACACAGCCAAGAACAAGCCCGGCTTTATCAAGGCGATGTGGTGCGGTGAAACAGCCTGTGAAGAGAAAATCAAAGAAGTTACAGGCGGTGTAAAAAGCAGATGTATCCCGTTCAACGAGGAGCATCTTTCAGATGTTTGCGTATGCTGCGGCAAGCCTGCAAAGCATATGGTATTCTGGGGCAAGCAGTATTAATTTGTAAATAAAGTCAATAATATTTTCGGAGGTGACGGGAATGCAGTCGGTCGATTTGAAAAAGCGTAGGCGTGCAGTAAAAATTGCAAATGCCGTAAACAGTATCGAGGGTGTTCCTGCCTCTGAAAGTTCAAAATTGTTGTCAGACCGTTGGTCAAACGGTGAAATAACAACCGAACAGATGAAGACAGAGTTGCTTGTAAAATATAAGACATCAATAGTACAATGACAGGTTCGGGACGCTAAGGTATGATATAAACCTTACTGTCTGCTCGTAAGAAAAAATAAAGGTGGTGAGAAAATGCCAATCAAGGTACAAAGTAATCTTCCGGCAATCAAGGTGCTGGAATCGGAAAATATTTTCGTAATGCCTAACGAGGTTGCCCTCAGGCAGGATATCCGTCCGTTGAAAATTCTTATTCTGAATCTGATGCCGACAAAAATCGAAACCGAAACCCAGCTTTTAAGGCTGCTCGGCAACAGTCCTCTGCAGGTTGATATCGAGCTTTTGCAGATGGCATCACACACCTCAAAAAACACATCTCCGCATCACCTGACAACTTTTTACAAGACATTTAATCAGGTGAAGAACGAAAGCTTTGACGGAATGATTATCACGGGTGCGCCTGTTGAACAGCTCGACTTTGAAGAGGTCGATTATTGGGGTGAGCTTTGTGAAATTATGGAGTGGTCAAAGCATAATGTGTGTTCAACATTCCACATCTGCTGGGGTGCTCAGGCAGGTCTTTATTATCACTACGGCATAAAAAAGCACCTTTTGCCCGAAAAATTAAGCGGAATTTACACCCACAAGGTGCTTGTTCCGCATCACAAACTCATGAGAGGCTTTGACGATACATTCACAATCCCTCATTCAAGGCATACGGGAATTGATGAAGAGGCGTTGAAAAGATGCAGAGGGCTTGAAGTACTTGCTGTTTCCGAGATTGCAGGTTCATGCGTGATTTGCAGTCGAAACGGCAGACAGGTGTTTGTTACAGGTCACGCAGAGTATGACCGTGACACCCTTGCCAAGGAATATTTCAGAGATAAAAACAAGGGACTCAATCCGAATGTTCCCTACAATTATTTCCCGAATGACGATGCGTCAAAAACTCCGCCGATGATTTGGAGGAGCAACGCAACCTTGCTCTATACAAACTGGCTCAACTATTTCGTTTATCAGGCGACTCCGTATGACCTCCGTGAGCTTATCAACAGATATCCTCACTAAATTAAATACAAAATCAACCCCGAAGTGCCAAAACTTCGGGGTTTTGTTATGTAAAGTGTTGTATTTATCGTGTACATTATGTTATAATTATTTTAATTGTACATAATGAAAAAGTGCAAAAATGAAAATCTGCAATGAAACAGGTGTTTTTATGGAGAAAAAGCGTACCGTAATCAAGGTTGGTACTTCAACGCTGACTTATGAAAACGGAAAAATAAATTACAGAAGAGTTGAACAGCTTTGCAAGGTGCTTTCCGATTTGCAGAACCGCGGAGAACAGGTTATCTTCGTTTCTTCGGGTGCTATTGCTGTAGGAATGGGCAAGGCAGGTCTTGACAAGCGACCTACCGAAACCAAGAAAAAACAGGCTCTTGCCGCAATCGGTCAGTGCGAGCTTATGTTTATGTATGACAAACTTTTCGGCGAGTACAACCACTCTGTTGCTCAGCTGCTGCTTACCCGCCACGCTGTTGAAACAGAGCAGAAAAGACAGAATGTTATCAACACAATTGACGAGCTTCTCAGAATGAACATCATCCCCGTAATCAACGAAAACGATACCGTTACAATTGATGAGCTTGAGGGCAACAATTTCGGCGATAACGATATGCTTTCCGCAATTGTCGCAGGACTTGTTGCCGCAGACAGACTCATTATTCTTACGGATATTGACGGTCTGTACGATTCAAACCCACGAACAAATCCAAATGCCAAAAAGCTTGATATTATCGAAAAAATCAATGCGGAAATTTTTGAAATGGCGGCAGGTACAGGCTCAAACCGTGGTACAGGCGGTATGATTACAAAGCTTCAGGCGGCTGATTATGCCACAAAACGAGGTGTTGAGGTCAGCGTTATCAACGGCTCAAATCCTGAAAATCTTTATGAAGTAATTGACGGAAACAAAATCGGAACAAAATTTTTACCTGTTAAATAATCGGAGGAAAATTATGACTACACTTGAACAAATGGGCGCAAAGGCAAAAGATGCGTCAAGATTTCTTATGACAGCCGGTTCAAAAAAGGACATTGCCCTCGGTGCAATTGCAGACGCACTCTGCGAAAACTGCGAAGAAATTCTTGCAGCTAACAAAATTGACCTTGAGAACGGCGAAAAAAGCGGTCTTACGGCGTCACTTCTCGATAGACTCAGATTGTCTGAGGAGAGAATCAACGGTATGGCTGACGGGGTAAGACAGGTTGCGGCTTTACCCGATCCCGTGGGCAGAGTTCTTGACGGCAGAACCCTCAAAAACGGCTTGCAGATTGAAAAGGTAACAGTTCCGATGGGTGTTATCGGAATCATCTTTGAGGCAAGACCTAATGTAACTTCCGATGCGGCGGCTCTTTGCCTTAAAGCAGGCAGTGCCGTAATTCTTCGTGGCGGTAAAGAGGCTTTTCATTCAAATATGGCAATCGCAAGGGTTATGCGTGACGCACTTGAAAAGGCAGGATTTCCCCGTGACTGCGTAGCACTTGTTGAGGACACAACAAGACAGAGCGCAACAGAGCTTATGCAGCTTTCCGATTATCTCGATGTACTCATTCCCCGTGGCGGTGCAGGACTTATCAAAAGCGTTGTTGAAAATGCAAAGGTTCCCGTTATCGAAACAGGCGTGGGTAACTGCCATATCTATGTTGACAAGAGTGCAGATATTGAAATGGCGAAGAATATTGTTTTCAACGGCAAAACCTCTCGCCCATCTGTGTGCAATGCGCTTGAAACATTGCTTGTACACAAGGATATCGCAGAAAAAGCTCTGCCTGTAATCAAAGCAGAGCTTGATAAAAAGAATGTTGAAATCAGGGGCTGTGACAGAACAAAACAGATTCTCGGCGACTGCGTTGTTTCTGCAACGGAAGAAGATTATAGAATCGAATTTCTCGATTACATCATTGCCGTAAAGGTTGTTGACAGCCTTGATGACGCAATTGCTCACATTCAGAAGTACAGTACAGGTCACAGCGAATGCATTGTGACAAGCGACTACAACAGTGCAAACGAGTTCACAGCACGAATTGATTCTGCGGCGGTTTATGTAAACGCATCAACTCGCTTTACCGACGGCGGAGAATTCGGACTCGGTGCAGAAATCGGAATTTCAACCCAGAAGCTCCACGCAAGAGGACCTATGGGACTTAACGAGCTTACAAGCTCAAAATATATCATCAGAGGAAACGGACAAATCCGATAATCACATCAGAAGATACATCAGCGCAAGCAGAACCGACGGATCGGTGTTTTCTTCCATAAGCAGTATCACAAGCAAAAGAATCAGGCTCTGTTCCTTGTTTTTGAACATCAGATTCAAAAGGCCGTCATCCTTTTTCACAACGGGCGGTTCGGGAATTTCGGACTTTGGTTCTTCCTGCTTTTCGGGTTGTTTCGGAACTTCTCTTCTTGGTGCTTCACGATTGAATTGCGGCTTTCGGTGCATCTGCTGTGCTCGGTTAAAAGCCTCCTCTTCAAAGCTCGGCAAAAAATCACCTCCTGTCAGAACAATCCGTTTTCACGCAGTAACGGCATAAGGCGGAATAATTTCAGCATCTTTTCGGCTTTGTCAAGCTTTTCCTGCCGTTCATGTGAAAGAAACGGTCTGAGCGAATCAAGCAGTCGGGTGGTGTCATCGCTGTTGTTCAGCGAGCTTAAAAGCGGTGCAAATTTGGCAATTGTACCGATTGTGTCGTCACCGCCCAGCACTGACATAAGGTTATTTTCGGGCGGTTTCGGCTTTGGCGGTTGTTTTTGCTCACCTGTCAGACCAAGCTGTGCCCCAAGACTTTGCACCTGTTTCATTGCCTCGGGGTTCTGCAAGATCTGATTGAGCTTATCCTGTAAATCAGACATATCATTCACCGCCGAGCAGTTTCATCAGCGCCTGAGCCTGCGGACTTTGCAAAAGTTTCTTTGCTTTTTCGGGATCCGACAGAACGCTCTCAATCTGCTTTGATTGATTCGGATTTGTATTTTTCAAAAGATTTTCTATGTTACCGCTTTGTGCGGCACTTTCAAGCTGTTCCTTAGAGATACCGTACTTTTTCGATACCTCACCGAGCAGTTTATTAACTTTTTTATTATCAGACATACCAACACCTCAACATATACTATGCGGAAATTTTATTTTTAGAACGGAGAATTTTCAATGCGTATTTTGGTAGTTTCGGACACTCACGGAGATCTTCGCAGTCTTATCAAAGCCGTTGACGCACAGCGCAAGGCGGAAATAATTGTTCATTGCGGTGACGGTGAAGAACAACAGCGGTTTTTAAAAGATAATTACAAAGACAAAATGATTGTAGCCGTAAGGGGCAACTGCGATTGGAACAGCTTTTTTCCGTCAAAGGAGATTTTTAAAGCCTGCGGTAAAACCATCTTTGTAACACACGGACATCTCTATGACGCAAAATCGGGACTTTACCGCATTACCTCCGCCGCAAGAGAAGCGGGAGCGGATATTCTCCTCTTCGGTCATACACATATGCCTCTCACACTCTATGAGGACGGTCTGTATATTATGAACCCCGGTTCATGCCACGGATACTATGCGTCCTACGGCATTATCGACATCACCGACAAGGGCGAAATTGTTACCAATACCGTAGCCTTAAAATAATTGTGGAAATTGCAAAAATAAAATGATATAATTAAATGTGATAAATAAGCGGAGGTGGGATTTTGAATTTTGACGGTTTTGATTTTGACGACAATATAAAACAAACCTTCAACACCCTTGATATTCAGGGCAGAGTTCCCCACGCTGTTGTAATAGAAAGCAGGGACAGCGAAAAGGCGATGAACCTTGCCGTGTTTCTGTCAATGTATGCGGTGTGCACCGAACCAGTAAAGCCTTGCGGTCATTGTGAGCAATGTCACAAGGCAAAGAATAAGGCACACGCCGACATTAAATATGTTGAACTTCCAAATGACAGAAAACAAAATTCAATTGAGCAGATGAGAGAGATAATCGGCGACTCTGTCATAAAGCCGAATGAGGCAGATGCAAAGGTGTATATCTTTCCTTTTGCCGACACAAGGCTTTCGGACATTGTTCAAAACTCGTTTTTGAAACTTCTTGAAGAACCTCCGCAGAATGTATATTTCATTATGCTCTGCGAAAACTCCAAGAAACTGCTCCCGACAATTCTCTCCCGTTCAAGTGTATTCCGTCTGAAAACAAAAGATGTTTTCAGTGAGGATGCGGTTGCAGGTGCAAAGAAAATTGTAAAAGGAATTTTATCGACACGGGAGTACAACCTTATGCAGGCACTCTATGCCCTCAGCGACAAAAACCTTGCAGACGAAATTCTGCTTGTCGTAAAGCTGATTCTGCGTGACGGAATGGCAAAAAGCGTTGGAGCGGATGCGGTTTTTGACGAGGAATGTGCCGGGGAGCTTGCAAGACGATTTACTCGGGCAAAGCTGATTTCTATGATTGAGCTTACCGAGAACGCAAAACTGAAAATACCGAAACACATAAATATAAATCTCCTCACAACTTGGCTGTGCGGAGAATACAGGAGGATTTCATGGCAGAGATAATCGGAGTACGATTTAAAGAAGTCGGCAAAGTGTATTACTTTGATCCGCTTGACAATAAGCTTAACACAGGCGACAGGGTAATTGTTGAAACGGCAAGAGGTCTTGAGTGCGGAGAGGTTGCAACTCCGAACAAGACCGTTGACGATGCGGAAATTTCGCATCCGCTCAAGCCGCTAATCAGAATTGCAACCGAAAAAGACCTGAATCACCTTGCGGAAAACAAACTCAAAGAAAAGGAAGCATACAGAATCTGTGAACAGAAAATTGCCAACCACAAGCTTGAAATGAAGCTTGTAAATGTTGAATACACATTTGACAACAGCAAAATTCTTTTCTACTTTACGGCTGACGGACGAGTTGACTTCCGTGCACTTGTAAAAGACCTTGCAAGTGTGTTCAGAACAAGAATTGAACTTCGCCAGATAGGCGTGCGTGATGAGGCAAAAATGCTCGGAGGACTCGGCATCTGCGGTAAGCCGTTCTGCTGTGCAAGCTTTATGGGCGAGTTCCAGCCCGTTTCAATCAAAATGGCAAAGGAGCAGGGCTTGTCACTCTCTCCCGTTAAAATTTCGGGAACCTGCGGCAGACTTATGTGCTGTCTTAAATATGAACAGGAGGCATACACAGACCTTCTTAAACACACCCCCAAGGTAGGAGCAATTGTAAATACTCCCGAAGGCAGAGGTCTTGTTGTTGAAAACAACCTGATTGCAGGAACTTTAAAGGTTAAGCTCAACAACACTCCCGAAGACGCCGCTCCGAAATCATTCACAGTCAAGCAATGCAAGCTTGTTAAGGACGGCTACATCAAGCTTGACAAAAAGGAAATGGAAAAATTCAAGGGACTTGAATAATTTTTTGTAATGTGTACAGCGTTCGTCAAGTTGCAGTAAAAAAGAACTGTTTTCAGTTTAAAATATAAAATTCTTTCCAAAAGGTTGCTTTTTTCAAAATTTATGTTACAATAAAGGTGAAATTCATGAAGGAGGTATTTCCCTATGGCATATACTATCAGTGACGATTGCATCATGTGTGGTGCTTGTGCAGACAACTGCCCTTGCGACGCTATTTCAGAAGGCGACGGCAAGTATGAAATCAATGCAGACGCTTGTGTTGATTGCGGTTCATGTGCTGAAGTTTGCCCCGTCGGCGCTCCACAGGAAGGCTGATTAAGGGTTAATCCACAAAGACAGGCGGCAGGGATTTCCTTGCCGCTTTTTAATTACTGTTTTCAGGGGAATACCGATGAACAATAAACATCTTGAACCGCTTGGCGGCGGTATTAAAATATATGTGTCAGACAGCTACCGTTTTTCAACGGACACAATTTTACTTGCCGATTTTTCAAAGCAAATCGGTGCGAAAAAATGTGTTGACCTCGGCACGGGTTGCGGAACTATTCCGCTTTTGTGGTACAAAAACAACAACCGCCTTGATATCACGGCGGTAGAAATACAGGAGAATGCCTGCAAGCTGTTTTCACAAAGTCTTGAATACAACAATCTTCAGGATAAAATCAGAATTGTAAACTCGGACTTAAACAAGCTTGACGGTGCATTACCGCTCGGCTCGTTTGACCTTGTTGCCTGCAATCCGCCCTACAAAATCAGCGGAGGCGGAATTACAAATCCCGAAAACGCAAAGCTTGTTGCAAGGCACGAATCCGAATGTACGCTTGACGATGTGTGCCGTTGCGGTTCGTCGCTTTTGCAGTTTGGAGGACGGCTCTGCATTTGTCAGCGCCCCGAAAGGCTTGCCGATGCAATGGAGGCAATGCGTAAATATTCGGTTGAGCCGAAAAAATTAAGGCTTGTTCAACAGCGAAAGTCAAAAGCCCCGAAGCTCTTTTTGCTTGAAGGCAGAAGGGGCGGCAAAAGGGGATTTCTTGAGGTTATGCCAACCCTGTTTATTGAGGACGAAAGCGGAAACTTTTCCGAAGAAATGCTGAACATCTACGGCAGTTACAAGGAGGACTATATAAATTGAGCGGAATTTTATATGTAACGGGAACGCCGATCGGCAACCTCGGAGATTTTTCACCGAGAGCCGCAGAAACCCTCGAATCGGTTGATTTCATTGCGGCAGAGGACACAAGGGTAACACTTAAGCTCTTGAATCATTTCGGTATAAAAAAGCCTATGGTGAGCTATTTTGAACATAACAAGCGTGAGCGTGGCGAAATCATCTGCAACAGGATTGAACAGGGCGAAAATTGTGCAATTGTAACGGACGCAGGAATGCCGTGCATTTCCGATCCGGGTGAAGATTTGATAAAGCTCTGCGAGGAGCGTGGAATAAAAACCGTGGTGATTCCCGGTCCGAGTGCCGTGATTTCCGCACTTGCGGTTTCGGGACTTGAAACAGGCAGATTCACATTTGAAGGCTTTTTGAGTGTGAACAAAAAGAGCCGCAACGAGCATCTTGACAGTCTGAAAAACGAACACAGAACAATGATTTTCTACGAAGCGCCGCACAAGCTTCCTCAAACTCTCCGAGATTTGTACAGCTTTTTCGGTGACAGAAAGCTTTCGATTGTTCGTGAACTCACCAAAGTTCACGAAGAAGTAATCCGCACCACAACAAAATATGCTGCGGAAAATTATGCAGACGGCAGTCTGAAGGGCGAATTTGTGCTTGTGCTTGAGGGCAAAAAGCAAGAGGAAAAATCCGAAGAATACACCCTTGAATTTGCGGTTGAAACCGCCCGAAAGCTGATTGAAAACGGTGCAAAGCCCACCGAGGCGGCAAAAGAGGCGGCAAGTATAACAGGCTTTAAGAAAAATGAGATTTACAGGGAGCTGTTGTAAATGACATACGAAAATGCTGTTGAAAAAATTCATTCACTTTTGACATTCGGTTCTCGTCCGGGACTTGACCGAATGAGAATTTTACTTGACAGGCTCGGAAATCCGCAGGACAGGCTGAAATTTATACACATTGCAGGTACGAACGGCAAGGGCTCGGTTTGTGCTATGCTTTCATCCGCACTTGTTGCGGCAGGCTACAAAACAGGCTTGTTCATTTCACCGTATATCACGGATTTTCGTGAGAGAATACAAATAAATAATTGTATGGTAAGCGAGTCCGTTCTCACGGATGCGGTTGAAAAAACTTTCCCTATTATCGAGCAACTGCGTGAAGAGGGCACAATCATCACAGAATTTGAGTATGTCAACGCTCTTCAATTTTATATACACGCAAATGCAGATTGTGACATTGTTGTTCTTGAAACAGGAATGGGCGGTCTGCTCGACTGCACCAATACTATAAAATCACCGCTTTGTGCCGTTATCACCACAATCGGACTTGACCATACGGCAATTCTCGGCGATACAATTGAAAAAATTGCACAGCAAAAATGCGGAATCTTCAAGCCCGACTCAATGGCGGTTACTTCAAAGCAGGATATCCGTGCAATGAAGGTTATTGAATCAACTGCAAGAGAAAAGAAAATTCCGCTTGCAACGAGCGAGAGCGTTAGTATTGATGTCATCGAAACCACCTTAAAGGGCAGTCGCTTTATGTTTAACGGTGTTGAAATTGACCTTCCGCTTTCGGGTGATCATCAGCTTGAAAATGCAAAAACCGCACTTGCGGCGCTTGATATGCTCCGTTGCAATTCTCTGATTTCAATAACAGATGAGCAGATTGCAAACGGTTTTGCAAAGGCTGTCAACCCTGCAAGACTTGAGCTGTTGAGTGAAAAGCCGATTGTTCTGCTTGACGGTGCTCACAATCCTAACGGAATTGAGGCGCTTAAATCGGCAATCCAAAAATTCCTTCCGAATAAGTATATAATTGCAATCACGGGGATGCTTGCCGACAAGGATGTCAGCACTTCGGTAAAACTGCTTGACGGAGTTTTTGACAGAGTTTACACAGTTCCCGTTCACAATCCAAGGGCAATGCACCCTGCAAAGCTTATGCAACAGTATGCAAGATTTGTTGACGATACGGTAACCTTTGAAAGTGCCGAACACGCATTTGATATGGCTTTTGAACAGGCTGAAAAGACCGATTGTGCAGTTGTAATCTGCGGTTCGCTCTATCTTGCAGGCGAAATCCGTCCGTATATCATCAATAAAATTAAGGCTGAAAACGAATCAGCCGAAAAGTAAATTTTTCGTTACAACAGAATAAAACAAATTTTTTGCTCCGCACTTATTATCATTAAGATAACAGGTGCGGAGCTCTTATTTTTTAGAAGGACTGATAAAATTGCTGAAAACGGAATTTAAAAATAATATTCTCACGGCATACATTGACGGCGAAATTGACCACGATTCGGCGGCAGGAATACGCACAAAAATTGACGCCGCCGTGCAGACAAACAAACCGAAACTTTTGTGCCTTGATTTCTCTAAGGTATCGTTTATGGACTCATCGGGCATAGGTCTTGTAATGGGGCGATACCGCCAGATGAAGCTTGTCGGCGGAGCATTGCGTGTGATTAATATTCCCGACAGATTGTACAGGCTTTTTTCAATGTCGGGACTTGAAAGTTTGGGGGTGTTGAGATGAAAACAGTAAATGAAATGAAACTTTGCGTGCCGTCAAAAAGCTGTAATGAGGCTTTTGCACGGTGCGTTGTGTCGGCATTTGTAATGAGCCTTGATCCTACCGTAAACGAACTCAGCGACCTAAAAACCGCTGTGTCCGAGGCTGTGACAAACTGCATTGTTCACGGCTACCGCCACCAAAGCGGAACAATTTACATAAACGGAAAAATCACCTCCGAAAACAAGGTGATAATCACAATCCGTGACAAAGGCTGCGGAATTTCCGATATTAAAAAGGCAATGGAACCGTTGTTTACAACCGCTCCCGAGGAGGACAGGGCAGGACTCGGCTTTGCAGTTATGCAGAGCTTTTGCGACAGGGTGCGTGTCCGTTCAAAACCCGACAGCGGAACAACCGTAACTCTTGAAAAAATTATAGGTTCGGAAAATGACCGATAAAAATAAACTTGCCGACAAAAATATGGGACTTGTCCATGCCTGTTGCAAACGATTTTCAGGCAAAGGAATAGAGTACGAAGAACTTTTTGCATCGGGGTGTCTCGGACTCGCAAAGGCGATTAATAACTTTGACGAAAGCCGTAACCTACAGTTTTCAACCTACGCCTTTCCTGTAATTATGGGCGAAATTAAGCGACTTTTCCGTGACGGCGGTGCAGTCAGGGTCAGCCGCACATTAAAGGAGCTTTCACTTGCAATATCGAGGCTTAACAATGAAAGCAAGCTGAAAAACGGCAGAGAACTCACCGTGAGCGAGCTTGCCGAAAGGCTTGATACAAGCGAGGAAAAAATCATTGATGCACTCAACAGCACAAGAGTTCCTCTCTCTCTGACTGCCGAATATGACAGCGAGGGCAACCCACAGCTTGATGTCCCGACAGATGATATTCAGGACGAAATCTCGGAACGATTGTCGCTTGAACAGGCGGTAAAATCCCTCTGCGAAACCGACCGAAAAATAATTCAACTGCGGTACTATCGGAGCAAAACACAAACTCAAACCGCCAAAATTCTTTCCATGACGCAGGTTCAAATCAGTCGGCGGGAAAAGAAAATCCTCACCGCCATTCGGGACAAAATGTCGGTTTAGCACCCCGATTTTCCGAATGTGGCGTTCAATGAATCCCCTGCATATTTTTATTTATAAAAAATTTTCATATTTAACAACAAAAGCGCCCGAACAACGGACGCTTTTACTTTTTATTTAATTCTGTTTTTCAAGCTTCAGCTTTTCAACAATTGCATCAACCGTGGTTTCGATACTGCTCAGCTCCATTGACACCGTGATATCGGCATACTTTTTATAGAGCGGATAACGCACTCTGTACACATCATCAAGAGTTTCACCCTTACCGAATGCAATGCCTCTTGTTTTGATATTTGTAACTCTGCGCTTGATTTCATCAAGGTCAACATCAATGAAAACAACCTTGCCGTTTTTTCTGAGGTTTTCCATGGCATTTTCGCTGAGAACCATTGAACCGCCTGTTGCGATAACGGTATTGTCGTAGTCAAGCTCTGCACCGATTTTTCCCTCAAGGTGGAGGAAAAAGTCAAGACCTTCATTATCAAGAATCTCCTGCAACGGCTTTCCTGCCTCTTTGCAGATTATCAAATCTACATCAACAAAGGAATAACCCAGCGCCTTGGCAAGCAACACACCGACTGTGCTTTTGCCCGATCCAGGCATTCCGATTAAAACTATATTTTTCATATTAAAGAATCCTTACATTAAGTGAATCTGTGCTTGAAGTCGGGCAGGTTTTGTTTGACGAAAGCACAACAACCGTGTCGCCTTTTTTGACAACGCCTGTGCTGAGTGCCTTTTCCATAGCCTGTTTCGTGATTGAATCAGATGTGCGTTTTTCTTCGCCCATGACAGCCATAACACCCCAGTTAAGACAGAGCTTTCTGCACACAAGCTGTGATGTTGCAACTGCAATAACGGGACAGTCAGGTCTGTAATGAACCATCGCTCTTGCAACTCGACCTGTTGCACTTTCAACAATAATAGCCTTTGCACCTACTGCCTGTGCAATATTCTTTGCAGCTTTACAGATACTTGATCTGATTGGGTTAGTGTCCTTCATTCCGTGTTCTTCCACATACTCATGAAGTGCGGTAAACTCACCGTTTTCCTCAGCCTCCGAACAAATTGCGTCAAGTGCCTTTACGCTTTCAATCGGGTACTTACCTGCGGCGGATTCTGCCGAAAGCATTACTGCGCTTGTGCCGTCATAAACTGCATTGGCAACATCGCTGATTTCGGCTCTTGTAGGACGGGGAGCCGTTGTCATACTCTCAAGCATCTGGGTTGCAGTGATTACATATTTACCTCTTGAAACAACCTTTCTGATGATTGTTTTCTGGATTTCAGGCAGCTTGATAAACGGAATTTCAACGCCCATATCTCCTCGGGCAATCATAATACCGTCTGCGTAATCAATGATTGCGTCCATATCGTCAACACCGCTCTGATTTTCAATCTTTGCGATAATTTCAACATATTCATAGCCGAGGCTGTCAATAAAGTCACGAAGAGTTCTGACATCATCGTGATTGCGGACAAATGATGCGGCAACAACCGTTGCACCGTGGTTAAGACCGAACTCGATGTCCTTTCTGTCCTGAGCGCTTACATACGGCATATTGATGAAGTAGCCGGGAATGTTGATGCTCTTGCGGTTTTTAAGCACACCGCCCTTGTTTACGGTACAAACGATTGACTCGGGATTTACCGACTTAACGACAAGCGAGATAATACCGTCATCAAGCAAAAGCTCTCTGCCGATTGCCTTTTGACCTTCGGATTCAAAAATATCAACAAGCTTAGGAAACGAAAGGCTTACACCTGTTTCGTCACCCTCATCTTTGTTTTTAAAAAGACTGAACTCTGCACCCTCGACAAGTTCAACAGAACCGTCCTTGAATGTGCCGACTCTGACCTCAGGACCCTTTGTATCGAGCAGAATTGCAACATTTTGACCGCTCTCTGCAATTGCCTCTTTAAGGTTTTTGATTGTAACCTCAAGCCGGTCATAAACACCGTGTGACATATTGATTCTGGCAACATTCATACCTGCGTCAATCATTTTACGCATCATTTCTTTTGAATCGCAGGCAGGCCCGATGGTACAAACTATCTTAGTCTTTCTCATGATTTCTCCGTCCTTTTAAAATGCTTATATTCTGTTATTGTGCATATGTATAAATCTGTGTAAAAATTTTGATTACACTCATTATATATTATTCACAACACAATTTCAATCTTTGATATGTAAAATTTTACATTCTGTGGCTTGTACAAAAATTTTCAAAACAATAACAAAAAATCGGGCAGTTTCCTGCCCGATTCTGTGCTTGAATTATACAAGATTTACGACAATCTTCTGAATTTGTGTTGCGTCAATAACGCTGATTTCACCGTCACCGTTTACATCGGCAACATTGAGCTGACTGTCTGTGAGTGTTTCAAGATTTACAATGTACTTCTGAACAAGAGTTGCGTCCATTACAGTAACTTCGCCGTCACCGTCAACATCACCGATTTTAGCGGAAGGAGTGTACTCGCTAAACCACTTACTGCTGATCCATGCCGCACGGCTTGTCATCCAATCAGCCGCATAGTTATACATATCCGTAAAACTGCCCTGATTATAGCTTGTCTTAGTGTTACTTACGGTATATGTACCTGTTGTCATATCAAAGTCAGCCTTGTTCATTGATGTGTGGTCACAAATCCAACTGCTCGTTCTTATACTCCAGCCGCTTTTGTAGTTCATCTCACCGCTGTCCTTGAGAAGGTCAAAATACTGTGTTTTTGTATAGAATTCGTCAGAGCCCTTGTAAGATGCGGTCTTGCCTGCAAAATAGTTGATTGCAGGAACAAACTGCTCAAACCAGATATTTACGGCAGCTTTATTAATCTGAGTGTTTCTTGAAATATTATTAATGATATTACTGCTGTTCTGGGAGCGTTTCTGTCTGTCCTTAAATCTGCACCACCAGCCTGAATACTGTGTGTAATCCTTAACACCGAAGTTTTGAAGATCCCAAGCACTGCCTGCAGCATTACCGAGCGCATTATCGTAGTCCCATACAGGTGAGCCGAAGAACTTGTAGTTACCGTCGGAATCCTGCTTATAAACAAAGTAAGCGCTTGAAACACCTGAATCCCAGTTTTTACCGAGTTCATTTATGAGCCACAGTTTTGCACATGAATCAACATCAGCATACTGTGAAAGGTCGGAGTCTGCTTTTTTAGCGGCATTGTGGAAAGCGTTATACTTTTCACGGACATAGTTCTTAACTTCATTATAGCCCTTGTCGCCTTCTGAAAGCTCAGGAGCTTTAATTGTAACCTTGATACCGTCATCACATTTTACATAGTAATCTTCACCATCTACAGCACCGGAATCAACTTCACAAAGGAACGGGAAATCCTTGTTTACATTGCCGTCAGCGTCAAGGTATGCAGTATCGTCAATATCGTTGACAAGAGCGCTCTTACCCACCTCAATCTTTTCGGTCATCTGATATGAGCCCCAGTAAAAACCGTCTGAGTAAAAATCAACATATCTTGAATCCGAAGCATAGGGAGTTCCTACTGCATCTGCAAGATCATAAAGAAAACGGTTTCTTGTGAGTGAATCATCCTGATAGTTTGCAAGGAGAGAAAACTTTTTGCCCTTTGACATACCGCCGATTGAAACCTTATCGGAATATGTGATGTTGTAAGGCTTTTTAGCCTTGCCCCATGTTGAGTTGCCTCTGCCTTTGATTTTCTTGATTGAAGTATTGTCAATCTTGCCGTTCTTATCGACAATAGCGCCTGTTGCAGAGGAATAGTTGCTCTTATCCTCGTTAAGATAAGAGATAAGCTCCTTGCCGTTGCCGTCAGCGTTGCTGTTGTTTACATAGATTGCAGACTCGGCAGACGACTTTAAGAATGTGAGGGAATAGGTTTTTCCGTCGGCAGTAACATTGCCTGCCTTATCAATTGTGTACGAAACCTCCCTCGACTCACCTGACGGTATGGTTACATTATTAACCGTAACGCTTTTTGAATATGCGTTATAAAGCTCAACGCTTGTTGACGAAACACTGCTTGGAAGGAAGAAATACTTCCTATTAGTATTCAATTCCTCCATATCTTCGTTGTGTTCACATTGCCATGCAACCCATGCATCAGAATCGTCAGAACCGCTTACTGCGTGTGCATAAAGTGCATTCTGAGTTTTAAATGAAAGAGTCGGTGTTGATGTTTGAGCGGCAGAAACAGAAAATACCGACATACCGCCAACGGTCATCAAACCAGCAAGTACAATTGAAATCGCTTTTTTTGTTGTCCTCACTATAATCACTCCTAAAAAATTATATCAATAAGGAACTTTTAGATATATTCACAAAAAGTTCACTTGTTAATCACATCTATCAAAATTATTGTACCATTTGCATAAAATTAATACAAGTAATTTTTCAATATATAACGGTACAATTTTGCGAAATTTCTTTATTTTCGTTGATTAATTTGATATAATATTATGGTAAAGATACGGTAACACTTACAGAAATTTTAAATCACATTAAGGAAGTGGCATAATGCGTAATTACGGCAAAAAGAAAAACTATTGTCTTATTGCGGCACTTGCATCACTTGTAGCTTTTTCAACTATGGCTGCAAGCGTTATGAGTGGTTGCGGAGAAAATTCGGATGAACAGAAAACAACAAAGATTGTTCACGAAACACGCATAGATACTCAGATTGAAACAAAAATTGAAACATACACCGAGGTTGTAACAGACGCTCAGGGCAACACTGAATATGTTGAAGAAACAAAAGCTGTGCCTGTAAACAACAACGCCGGCGGCAACAGCAAGTCAGGCGATTCAGGCAATAACTCCGAAAACTCAGGTGGCAGTTCTTCGGGCAAAAATTCAAACAGTAAACAGAGTTCCGTTATTGAAAAGAGTGAAACGAGCAAAACTACTAACAACAGTTCTTCAAAAACAGACTCAGGCAAAACAAATAACAACAAGAATAATAACAACAGCAATAAAAATAACAACAGCAACAAAAATAATAACAGTTCATCTTCAAAGTCGGATTCATCAAAATCTGATAACAACAGCAAGTCGCTTAAAATCGGCGGCAAAACATTCAATGTCGGTGACACAATTGTATGCACATACAATCTGACAACACCGGCAGTTCTCGAAAACTATCAGGCAACAATCAAATATGATTCATCAAAGCTTACCTGCAAAAGTGCAAAAATGTCTGAACCCGCTAAATACGGAGCTATGCTCAACATAAAGATTGCCGGAGAAATTTCTATAAGCGGTGTCAACATCGGTGATGGTTATGACTACACAAACGGCGGTGCGTTTATGACCGTAGTATATGAAGTTAAAGGCGGCGGCTCAACATCACCAAGCTATCACTGGGAAGTTGCCTGCAGAGCGAGCGACAGTAAGAACCTTATCGACAAAAAGGGTAAGCCTGCGAGCGGTTTCAAGCTCAGCACATCTTATAAAGATTAGGTTGCCAACTAAAAATTGAATTGCTTTTAAAACCGTAAAATGAGGCTGTGAAGAAATGAAGTTTAAAACTTCGTTCTTCACAGCCTGTCTTGTTTTGTACAAAAGCACGGCGCACCCCCGTTTCCTGTTCGTGAATACAGTTTGATAAATAAAAAACATGGCTCTATAATAAAAGTCGGGGTAGCAAAAGAGCCTACATTTTGAAACAAACGCAAAAACTCCCGACTAAAAAGTCGGGAGTCAAATTGAACTTGTATTAACTTAAAAAGAATTAAACGAGCTCGATAATTGCCATTTCAGCGGCGTCACCACGACGGGGACCGATTTTAGTAACTCTTGTATAGCCACCGTTTCTATCGCTGTATTTTGGAGCAATTTCCTTAAAGAGCTTGCTTGTAACATCTTCCTTAGTAACAAAAGCCAAAACAAGGCGTCTGTTGTGAAGAGTATCTTCTTTAGCTGTAGTAATCATCTTCTCTGCCATAGCCTGAACTTCCTTGGCACGAGTAAGAGTTGTTTCAATTTTGCCGTTTTCCAAAAGGAAAGTAACCATAGCACGAAGCATTGCAGTTCTCTGTGCAGTAGTTCTTCCTAATTTTCTTGTACCTGGCATTTCTTTCACTCCTTTACCGTTGAGTTTATTGGTAAGAATTTGACAGAATAGCCTGTCAAAGACTTTGGGAAGTTATTCGTCTTCCTTCTGAAGACTAAAACCGAGAGAATTGAGCTTCTGTACAACTTCCTCGAGAGATTTTCTACCGAGGTTACGCACTTTCATCATATCCTCTTCGGACTTGTTGATCAAATCCTCTACCGTGTTAATGCCTGCACGCTTGAGGCAGTTGAAAGAACGAACTGAAAGATCAAGATCTTCAATTGTCATTTCAAGAATCTTTTCCTTACCCTTGTCATCCTTCTCAACCATAACTTCAGCACTTGAAGCTTTGTCGGAAAGGTTAACAAAAAGGTTAAGGTGTTCGGTAAGAACCTTTGCTGCAAGAGAAACAGCCTCCTGAGCATTGATAACTCCGTTTGTCCAAACATCCAAAGTAAGCTTGTCATAGTCAGTAATCTGACCTACACGAGTGTTATCAACTGTATAGTTTACCTTTAACACGGGAGTATAAATTGAATCAATCGGCAAAACGCCAATAACATTGTTGCCGCTTAACTGCTTGTTGCGCTCTGAAGGAATATATCCTCTGCCCTTGTCAACTGTGATTTCCATATTGAGCTTAGCACCCTCACCGAGTGTAGCAATATGGAGTTCAGGGTTGAGAATTTCAACCTCATCATCACATTTGATGTCGGCAGCCTTTACCTCACAGGGACCCTCGGCTGCAATTTCTATAACCTTGGGACTTGTTTCATGGAGCTTTGCAACAAGACTTTTCATATTAAGAACAATTTCCGTAACGTCTTCCTTTACGCCGGGAATAGTTGAAAATTCGTGAAGAACGCCGTCAATCTTGATTGATGTAACAGCACAGCCTTCAAGAGAGGAAAGCAGCACACGGCGCAAACTGTTGCCGAGTGTGTTGCCGAAACCACGCTCGAGCGGTTCAACAACAAACTTGCCGTACTTTCCATCCTCGGTTAATTCCTCGGTTTCAATTCTTGGCTTTTCAATTTCTATCATTCGCGAATCCTCCTAAACATTATGCGACTGCAAAAGCAGCCCATCTGTGTGTAATCTGCCTGTGAAATATAAGATTACTTGGAGTACAACTCAACGATGAGGTGTTCTTCAACAGGAAAGTCGATGTCTTCTCTCTGGGGAGCTGCAACAACCTTGCCGCCGAGAAGGTTTTCGTTCTTCTCAAGCCACTTTGGTGTTACAATTGAAGATGTTTCGCCCTCTGCGATTGCCTTGAATCTTGCAGTTGAACGGCTCTTCTCCTTAACTTCGATTACATCGCCAACCTTAACAAGGTATGAAGGAATGTTTACCTTCTTACCGTTTACGGTAAAGTGGCTGTGACTGACAAGCTGTCTTGCTTCTCTTCTTGTAGCTGCAAGACCGAGTCTGAAGATAACGTTGTCAAGTCTTCTTTCAATAAGTGTAAGCAATACGGCACCTGTCTTACCCTCAGCTTTTTCAGCTTTTTCGTAGTAAGCTCTGAACTGCTTCTCCATGATGCCGTAGATAAATTTTACCTTCTGCTTCTCAGTGAGCTGCATGCTGTATTCGCTCTTTTTTCTTCTCATCTTACCGCCGGGATTTCTGTTGGAAGTCTTCTTGGAATAACCCATAACTGCGGGTGAAATGCCAAGAGCTCTGCAACGCTTAGCGATAGGCTGCATATTTTTAGCCATAGTAGAATTTTCCTCCTTTTAAAATACTATACACGTCTTCTCTTTGGAGGACGGCATCCGTTGTGCGGGATTGGAGTAACATCCTTAATCATTGTTACCTCAAGACCTGCAGTCTGCAATGCACGGATTGCAGCTTCACGACCCTGACCGGGACCCTTTACATATACTTCAACATACTTCATGCCGTGTTCCATTGCTGCCTTTGCAGCTGTTTCGGCTGCTGACTGAGCGGCAAACGGAGTTGACTTCTTTGAACCTCTGAAACCGAGCTCGCCTGCGCTTGCCCATGAAACAGCGTTGCCCTGTGTATCGGAAATAGTAACAATTGTGTTGTTAAATGTAGACTGGATATGCGCTGCGCCTTTTTCAATGTGCTTGCGTTCACGGCGACGGCGGATAACCTTCTTACCACCCTTTGGTGCTGCCATAGTCCTTTGCCCTCCTTACTTCTTCTTATTAGCCATGGTTTTACGGGGACCCTTACGAGTACGAGCGTTAGTCTTTGAACGCTGACCTCTTACAGGAAGTCCTTTTCTGTGGCGAACGCCACGGTAACAACCAATATCAATAAGTCTTTTAATATCATAAGCGATGTCACGGCGAAGGTCACCTTCAACGCGGCAGTGATGCTCGATGTATTCTCTGAGCTTTGCAATATCTTCTTCTGTCAAATCTCTGACACGAGTGTCCGGATTAACACCTGTTGCAGCAATAATGTCGTCTGCAGTCTTACGGCCGATACCGTAGATATAGGTCAAACCAATCTCAACTCTTTTATCTCTCGGTAAGTCAACACCTGCTATACGAGCCATATAGTTGCACCTCCATATAAATTCTAAAATATAGTTTTGTTTTCGTTAGGTAAATTAACCCTGGCGCTGCTTATGCTTGGGGTTTTCGCAAATAACTAAAATCTTACCTTTTCTTTTGATTACTTTGCACTTGTCGCACATTTTCTTTACTGAAGGTCTGACTTTCATGTATAATCATTCCTTTCTAAAAAGTCGTGTTTTTACCCGAATTATTTAGTTCTCCAGGTAATTCTGCCTCTTGTCAGGTCATAGGGGGACATTTCCACCTTTACCTTATCACCCGGCAATATGCGAATGAAGTTCATTCTCAGTTTGCCTGAAATAACAGCTAATATCACGTGACCGTTCGGCAACTCTACCTTAAACTGTGCGTTCGGTAAAGCTTCCTTAACAATACCTTCAATTTCGATTACATCCTGTTTTGACATATTGTCAACCCTCGCTCTTTCTAAAATTGTTCAAAATTTTTCTTATCTGCGGATTGGTCTTGATTGAACCCTCTATCACGGTTCCTGTAGGAGAAATATGAATAAGCTTTTTCTTTTTAGGCTTCTCAACCTTTCTTCGCTTTCCGTCTGCAATGTAAGCAAAAACGGAATCGCAGTCGAGAACAACAAAAAAGCCGTTCTTTTCCCTTCCTGCCACAGCCTTTACGATACTGCCTTTTACTGTGTTCATAAAATCACCTTTAATCGCACAAAGTCATAATTTTAGGTCCGTCAGGAGTTATTGCAACAGTATGTTCAAAATGAGCTGAAAGCTTTCCGTCAGCAGTGACGGTAGTCCATTTGTCATCAAGAACACGCACATTGCACCTGCCCTGGTTCACCATGGGTTCAATGGCAATAGTCATACCCGGAATAAGCCGCACTCCTCTGTGAGCAGTGCCGTAATTGGGTACGCTTGGGTCTTCGTGCAGTTTCGCACCTACGCCGTGGCCGACAAAATCTCGTACCACCGAGTAACTGCGAGCTTCGACATACTTCTGAACAGCGTTGCCTATGTCACCGACACGGTTGAAGGCAAGAGCCTGTTTAATTCCCTCATACAGACTCTCTTTTGTGGCGTCAAGCAAAGCCTGTGCGTCTGCACTGATTTTGCCGCAGGGGAATGTAAAGGCGTTGTCGCCGTGAAATCCCCCGTAGAAAGCGCCAACATCCACGCTTACTATGTCGCCCTCTTTTAAAACGAGTTCTTTACTGGGTATGCCATGGATAACCACATTGTTAACGGAAATGCACGCACTCGCAGGAAAGCCGCCGTAACCGAGAAACGAGGGAATTGCTCCCTGTTTCTCGATGTATGAGCGGACAATGTTATCTATTTCATAAGTAGTAACGCCGGGCTTTACAGCCTCTCCCGCAACACGCAATGCCTCGGCAGAAATTCTGCAGGCATCTTTCATTTTTGAAAGTTCCCGTGCTGTCTTAACTACAACCATGAATTAAGCCTCAATACCTTCAAGGATAGCCTTTGTAGTAGCTTCTACATCGTCCTGTCCTTTTACAGTAACAAGCTTACCCTGCTTCTCATAGTAAGAAACGAGGGGCTCGGTCTCTTTGTGATATGTTTCGAGACGAGCAAGCACGGTATCGGGGTGGTCGTCCTTGCGCTGAACAAGGGTGCCGCCGCAATCGTCACAAACGCCTTCCTTTTTGGGCTTTAAAGTCACAATGTGGAAAGGTCTGCCACAATTTTCGCAAACACGGCGTCCGGACATACGGTTGATGATTTTTTCATCAGAAATGTCGATGTTGATGACATGCTGAATCTCAACACCCATATTATCCAGAGCCTCAGCCTGAGGAATAGTTCTTGGAAAACCGTCAAGAATGAAACCCTTCTTGCAGTCATCGGCAGAAAGTCTTTCCTTTACAATACCGATTACTACTTCGTCGGGAACAAGCTTGCCTTCATCCATAAAGGATTTAGCCTTCAAGCCCATCTCAGTGCCGTTTTTCAGCGCTTCACGGATCATGTTTCCGGTTGAAATTGTGGGAATACCAAAGTGTTCACAAAGTACAGCAGCCTGTGTGCCTTTACCTGCACCCGGAGCACCTAACATGATAATGTTCATCTATTATACTCCTTTTTTCTCAATTAGTCAAGAAAACCTTTGTAATGACGCATCATCATTTGTGACTCGAGCTGTTTAACAGTTTCAAGAGCAACACCAACTACGATGATGATTGATGTACCGCCGATTGACATCTGTCCCATTCCGGAAGCAGCGCCGTAGATAAGCGGAACCATAGCGATAACAGCGAGGAACATTGCACCGATTAAAGTGATTCTTGACAAAATCTTTCTGATATAATCAGCTGTCGGAGCACCCGGACGGATACCGGGAACTGTGCCGTTGTTAGCTTTAAGATTGTTAGCCATTTCAACAGGGTTGTACTGAATTGATGTATAGAAATAAGCGAACATTATAATGAACAAGAAATAAAGTACCATGTACAGCCAGCCTGTGGTGCTGAATGCTGCAAAGAATGCACCCCAGAAACCTTCTCCTGCAGGAATCTTGAGGAAGAGGTTGATTGTACTTGGAATCGAAAGAATTGAGCTTGCAAAGATGATTGGAAGAACGCCGCCGAGAGCAACCTTGATAGGAAGGTGGCTTGACTGACCGCCGTACATCTTTCTGCCCACAACACGCTTTGCATACTGAATCGGGATTCTTCTTTCGCTGTCCTGCATGAATGTGATAATCCATACAACAGCAACAAAGAGAACTACCCAGAGAGGTACGAGGAAGAAGAACTGTGTGCTGCCGTTAACAGCAAGGTTCCAGTACTGACCGAGTGTGTTGATAATCTGTGGGAACTGAGCAACGATACCTGCAAAAAGGAGAATGGAAATACCGTTTCCGATGCCGTGGCTGTTGATCTGTTCACCGAGCCACATCATAACCGCCGTACCTGCGGTAAAAACAAGGATGATTACGATAGCAGAGAACCAAAGTTCAAAACCGCTGTTGTAAAGTGTTACCTTGCTGTTGAGAAGGTAGAAGTAATATGCAGTACCCTGAATAATACCGAGACCGACTGTTACATAACGAGTGATAGCACTGATTTTGCGTCTGCCGGCTTCGCCTTCTCTTGCCAATCTCTCCAGAGGAGGAATAGCAACGCAGAGGAGCTGGATGATGATTGAGCTGTTGATGTAAGGGGTGATGCCCATTGCAAACAATGTTGCGTTTGAGAATGCACCGCCTGAGAGTGTATTCATATAAGAAAGCATTGTGTTAGACCAGTCATCCGGGTTCATAACACTTCTGAGGGCTGCGGTATCCAGGAACGGAACCTGAATAACCGAGCCGATTCTGAATACAACAATGATTAAGAGAGTAAATAAAATTTTCTTTCTTAAATCGGGGAGTGACCAAGCATTTTTGATGGTTTTAAACACTTAGATCACCTCTGCCTTTCCGCCCGCAGCCTCAATTGCAGCTTTAGCTGATTCGGAAAAAGCAGAAACCTTTACTGTAAGTTTTTTGTCAAGCTTACCGTTGCCAAGAATTTTAACAGCATCAAAGCCGTTCTTAACAACGCCTGCATTAACAAGAGCCTCAATATCTACTGTCGCACCGTCTTCAAACTTTCTGTTCAAAGTGCTGAGGTTAACTGCTGCTACAGTCTTAGCAAAAATATTGTTGAAACCTCTTTTAGGGATACGACGCTGTAAAGGCATCTGACCGCCCTCAAATCCGGGACGGATGCTGCCGCCTGAACGAGCCTTCTGGCCCTTATGACCTTTACCGGAAGTTTTGCCCCAGCCCGAGCCGTGACCTCTGCCGATTCTCTTTGAGTCCTTCTTAGAACCCTCAACAGGAGAAAGTTCATGTAACTTCATTAGTTCGCACCTCCTTGCTTATGCTTCACTAACCTCTACGAGGTGGATGATTTTTGCTACCTTACCCTTAGTCTGAGCGTTATCGGGCTGAGTTGTAACATCACCGATTTTCTTAAGACCGAGAGCGTGGGCGGTTGCAATCTGATCCTTCTTAGAGCCGATAAGACTCTTTACTAACTTAATTGTCATAATTTACAACCTCCCTATTAAAGAATTTCTTTAACGGATTTACCGCGGATTGCAGCAACTTCTTCAGCATTTCTTAATGCGCCAAGACCTGCAAGAGTAGCTCTAACTACATTACAGGGATTGTTGGAACGAAGAGCCTTTGTTCTGATGTCCTTGATACCTACTGCTTCAACAACGGCACGAACAGGACCGCCGGCAATAACACCGGTACCGGGAGCTGCGGGCTTCATAAGAACTCTGCCTGCACCAAACTCACCGATTACTTCGTGAGGGATTGTTGTACCTCTGAGTGAAACCTTCATGAGGTTCTTCTTAGCATCCTCAATACCCTTGCGGATAGCGTCGGGTACTTCGCCTGCTTTACCGATACCGAAACCAACTGTTCCGTTACCGTCGCCTACAACTACGAGAGCTGCAAACTTGAAAATACGACCGCCTTTAACTGTTTTAGAAACACGGTTAATAGTAACTACTCTTTCTTTTAATTCGCCTGTTACTTCTACTGTTTTAGCCAAAGTTATTCCTCCAATCCTTAGAAATTGAGGCCGCCCTCACGGGCGCCTTCGGCCAATTCCTTAACACGGCCGTGATATATGTTACCGCCTCTGTCGAATACAACATCAACGATATTCTTTTCTTTTGCACGCTCAGCAACGAGCTTGCCAACAGCCTTAGCTGCCTCTTTGTTTCCGCCATTGCCTGTGATTTCCTTATCAAGGCTTGAAGCCTGAGCAAGTGTAACACCGGCTACATCGTCAATAATCTGAGCATAGATGTTGCTTGTGGAGCGGAATACGCAAAGACGAGGACAAGAAGCTGTACCGCTGATCTTGCTGCGGACTCTCTTATGGCGTTTTGCGCGTGCCTTTTTTGTATCTGGTCTGCTTACCATTAATTATTCACTCCTTAATTATTTGCCCTTACCGGCCTTGCCTTCCTTGCGGCGGATAACTTCATCAGCGTACTTAATACCCTTGCCCTTATATGGCTCCGGAGGACGCTTTTCTCTTACTTCGGCAGCAAACTGACCAACCTTTTGCTTATCAATGCCGGAGATGATGATTTTGTTAGGATCGGGAACTTCAATCTTGATGTCCTCTGTATCCTCAACGATAACCTGGTGTGAATAACCAAGGTTCATAACGCACTTGTTACCCTGCTTCTGAACACGGTAACCAACGCCGTTAACCTCAAGAGTCTTTGAATAACCCTCTGTAACACCGATAACCATATTGTGGATAAGTGTTCTTGTAAGGCCGTGAAGTGAACGGTTTTCCTTTGCGTCGTTAGGACGTGTAACCTCGATTACATCGCCCTTGATTTCAACAGTCATAGCAGGATTAAACTTGAAATCAAGTGTACCCTTAGGACCTTTAACTGTGATAACGCCGTTGTCAACTGAAGCTGTAACGCCGGCGGGAATATTTATAGGTTTTCTTCCAATTCGAGACATTTATCGCACCTCCTCTTACCAAATGTAAGCGAGAACCTCGCCGCCGATGTGCTGCTTTCTTGCCTCACGATCTGTCATAACACCCTTTGAGGTTGAAATGATAGCGATACCAAGACCCTTCATTACCTTTGGCATATCTTCTGCATTACTGTAAATTCTGAGACCGGGCTTTGATACACGGCGGAGACCTGTGATAACAGGAGTCTTGCCGTCTGTATACTTGAGTGTTACCTTAATAACGCCCTGCTTGCCGTCTTCAATAACTGTGAAATTCTTTACATAACCTTCGTCAACAAGAATCTGACAAATTGACTTCTTGAGGTTTGAAGCGGGAATTTCAACAGAATCATGCTTTGCTGAATTTGCGTTACGGATTCTTGTAAGTAAATCAGCAATTGTATCTGTAATCTGCATTATGCTTTACCTCCCTTGCTTACCAGCTTGCTTTCTTTACACCCGGAATTTCGCCCTTGTAAGCGAGTTCACGGAAGCAAATACGACAAATGCCATACTTACGGAGGTAGGCGTGTGGTCTACCACAGATGTTACATCTTGTGTACTCTCTTGTAGAGAATTTCTGCTTTCTCTGCTGCTTTACTTTCATTGAAGTTTTAGCCACAACAATCCCTCCTTACTTTGAAAACGGTGCGCCCATAAGCTTTAAGAGCTCGCGAGCTTCTTCGTCTGTTGTTGCAGTGGTTACGAAACAAATGTCCATACCACGAACCTTGTCGATCTTGTCATAGTCAATCTCGGGGAAGATGAGCTGTTCTTTGAGGCCCATGTTGTAGTTACCACGGCCGTCAAATGAATCAGGGTTGATACCTCTGAAGTCACGAACACGGGGAAGTGCTACATTGAAGAATCTGTCGAGGAATTCATACATTCTCTCGCCTCTTAATGTAACCTTACAGCCGATTGCCATACCTTCTCTGAGTTTGAAGTTAGCAACTGACTTTCTTGCCTTACAGATGAGAGGCTTCTGACCTGTAATAGCAGAAAGGTCTGTGCAGATAGCATCAATTACTTTTGAGTTATCTTTTGCTTCGCCTGCGCCTACATTGATAACGATTTTATCAAGCTTAGGAATCTGCATTGTGCTCTTGTAGGAGAACTTTGACATAAGAGCAGGTGCAACTTCTTTTGAATAATATTCTTTAAGTCTTGCCATATCTTATTTCCTCCTTAAAGTGCTTCGCCGCATTTAGCGCAAACTCTGCCCTTAGAGCCGTCCTCATAGAACTTATGAGCAACTCTTGTAGGCTTTTTGCATCTTGGGCAAACAATCTGAACCTTAGATGCATACATAGCACCCTCAGCCTTAATGATACCGCCCTGCTCGCCCATCTTCTTGGGCTTAACATGCTTTGAAACCATGTTTACCTTTTCTACGATAACTTTGCCTTCTTTAGGGCTTACAGCCATAACCTGACCTGTCTTGCCCTTGTCCTTACCGCTTAATACGATAACGGTGTCGCCTGTTTTAACATGAACTTTACTCATTGTGACACCTCCAATTAAAGTACTTCGGGAGCGAGAGAAAGAATCTTCATATAATCTTTATCACGAAGCTCTCTTGCTACCGGTCCGAAGATACGAGTACCCTTCGGGTTCTTATCTTCCTTAATAATAACAGCTGCATTTTCATCGAAACGGATATAAGTACCGTCTTCTCTTCTGACGCCCTTTGCAGAACGAACAACTACAGCCTTTACAACGTCGCCTTTTTTAACAACACCGCCGGGTGCTGCCTTTTTAACCGAGGCTACGATTACATCGCCAATGTTGGCATATCTCCTTCTGGTACCGCCGAGTACACGAATGCACATAAGTTCCTTTGCGCCGGTGTTGTCGGCAACCTTGAGGATAGTTTGCTGCTGAATCACAGTGTAATTCCTCCTTTACTCAAAGCCGCTAAAATAAACTTATTTAGCTTTCTCAATAATCTCGACGAGTCTCCATCTTTTGTCTTTAGAAAGAGGACGGGTCTCCATAATCTTTACACGGTCGCCAATGCCACACTCGTTGTTTTCGTCGTGTGCCTTGAAACGAACTGTACGCTTAACAATTTTGTTGTAAAGCTTGTGCTTTACGCTGTCTTCAACTGCAACGACAATTGTCTTGTCCATCTTGTCGCTTACAACTTTTCCGACAACAGTTTTTCTCATATTTCTTTCACTCACTGTTAAGTCCTCCTCTCTTAAGCTTCAGCGCCGTTAAGTTCCATCTGACGAAGAACTGTTGAAATTCTTGCGATGTCCTTTTTAACAGCACCGATTCTGGATGAGTTTTCGAGCTGATTAACAGCAAGCTGGAAACGAAGATTGAATAATTCTTCTTTGAGTTCAGTGAGCTTTGTCTGAAGCTCTTCTACTGACATATCTCTGAGTTCTGATGCTTTCATTACTGCTCACCCTCCTCTTTCTTAACAAACTTGCACTTGATCGGAAGCTTATTTGCAGCAAGGCGAAGAGCCTCTCTTGCAGTAGCTTCATCTACGCCGCCGAGTTCAAACATAACTCTGCCGGGCTTTACTACGGCTACCCAGTACTCGGGTGAACCTTTACCTGAACCCATTCGTGTTTCAGCAGGCTTTGCTGTAACAGGCTTATCAGGGAAAATTTTGATCCATACTTTACCGAATCTTTTGCAGTAACGAGTCATAGCGACACGGGCAGCCTCAATCTGGTTTGAGGTGATCCATGCAGGCTCTGTAGCCTGAAGACCGAAATCGCCGTAAGTAACCTTGTTACCACGAAGAGCCTTACCTGTCATACGACCTCTGTGAACTCTTCTGTATTTTACTCTCTTAGGTAATAACATTACTTTCTGCCTCCTTCTCTGCGGGGCTTTCTTGACTTAACTTCGTTAAGAACCTCGCCCTTGTAAAGCCAAACCTTAACGCCTACTTTACCGTAGGTTGTGTTAGCTTCTGCAAAGCCGTAGTCGATGTCAGCACGAAGTGTCTGAAGCGGAATAGTACCTTCGTGGTACTGCTCTGAACGAGCAATTTCAGCACCGCCGAGACGGCCTGAACACATAATCTTAATACCCTTAGCGCCGCGACGCATTGCGTTGCCGATTGACATCTTCATTGCACGGCGGAAAGAGATTCTCTTTTCAAGCTGCTGAGCGATGCTTTCTGCAACGAGCTGTGCATCAAGCTCAGGAGCCTTAACTTCTACAATATTGATTGCAACAGGCTTTGAGAGCATCTTTTCGCACTGTGCTCTGAGCTTTTCAATCTCAGAACCGCCCTTACCGATTACAAGACCGGGCTTAGCGCAGTGAATGCTGATTTTAACCTTTTTGCCGTCACGCTCAATTTCAATCTTTGAGATACCGAAGTTGTAAAGCTGAGCCTTCAGAGTCTTACGGAGGTTATAGTCCTCAACGAGTGTAGCACCGAAGTCCTTCTTGTTTGCAAACCAACGGGAATCCCAATCTTTAATAACGCCGACACGGAGACCGTGCGGATTAACTTTCTGACCCATAATCTAACCTCCCCTTAGTCGTCTTCTCTTTCCTTGAGTACGAGGGAAATGTGAGAAGTTCTCTTGTTAATTCTGAACGCTCTGCCCTGTGCTCTCGGACGAATTCTTTTAAGGATGGGGCCTGCTGTTGCATTGCACTGAGCAATGTAAAGCTTGGATACATCCATGTCATGGTTGTTCTCAGCATTTGCCATAGCTGAATTGAGCAGCTTTAAAAGCGGCTCGCAAGCGGCCTTGGGAGTGTGCTTAAGAACAGCTTCCGCATACTTAACGTCTTTGCCTCTTACGAGGTCAAGAACTACATTAACCTTGCGGGGTGAAATACGAACAAATTTTGCATTTGCCTTTGCTTCCATCTGCAATACTCTCCTTCCGCTTATTTGCTTGTCTTTGATCCTGCGTGACCTTTGAATGTTCTTGTCGGAGCAAACTCACCGAGCTTGTGACCAACCATATCTTCGGTTACATATACAGGAACATGTTTTCTGCCGTCATGAACGGCAAATGTGTGACCAACGAACTCAGGGAAAATTGTTGAACTTCTTGACCAAGTCTTGAGAATTCTCTTTTCGCCTGCTTCGTTCATTTCGATAACCCTTTTGAGCAGTACAGGCTGAACATAAGGGCCCTTTTTAGTACTTCTACTCATGTTTTAGCTCCTTTCCGCCTTACTTACCGTTTCTTCTTCTTACGATAAGCTTGTCGCTGCTCTTGTTGTTCTTACGAGTCTTGTAGCCGAGTGCGGGCTTACCCCATGGGGTTACAGGGCCCGGACGACCAACAGGTGACTTACCCTCACCACCGCCGTGCGGATGGTCGTTAGGGTTCATTACAGAACCACGAACAGTAGGACGCCAACCCATGTTTCTCTTACGACCTGCTTTACCGATCTTAACATTTTCGTGATCGGTGTTACCTACCTGACCGATTGTAGCCATGCAGTTTTCAGGAACGTTTCTGAGCTCGCCTGAAGGAAGTCTTAAAAGTGCAAGACCGTTTTCCTTAGCCATGAGCTGAGCCATGTTGCCGGCTGAACGAGCGAGCTGAGCGCCTCTGCCGGGATAAAGCTCTACATTGTGGATAAATGTACCAACAGGGATTGCTGTAAGCGGAAGTGCGTTACCGGGCTTAATATCAGCGTTTGCACCTGCTGTTACCTTGTCGCCTACCTTAAGTCCTTCCGGAGCAATAATGTAAGCCTTCTCGCCGTCTGTGTACTCTACAAGAGCAATGAATGCAGAACGGTTTGGATCGTACTCTAATGTTTTAACTGTACCTTCAACATCAAACTTCTGACGCTTGAAGTCAATAATACGGTACTTTTTGCGGTTGCCGCCGCCTCTGTGACGAACGGTGATTCTGCCGTAGCTGTTACGACCTGCCTTTTTATTTAAAGGAGCAAGCAAGCTTTTTTCCGGCTCAACCTTTGAAAGACCCGAATAATCTGTAACCGACATATTTCTTCTTGAGTTAATGGTCGGCTTATATACTTTAATGGCCATTTGGTTTCACTCTCCTCATGATGGCTTTGCGGGAATATGGCATTTCCCATACATTCTGCCTGAATAATGTTTTTCAGACTCAATACTGAACCTGAGTCAGTATTACATCATGCCTTCAAAAAATTCGATAGGCTTGCTGTCTTCGGTAAGTTTTACGATTGCTTTCTTCCAGCTCTTTGAGTAGCCGCCGTTGTTTCTGCCCTGACGACGGAATTTGCCTCTCATGCTTACTGTGTTTACCTTTGCAACCTTAACGCCGAAAACTTCTTCACAAGCTTTTGCAATTTCAATCTTGTTTGCTGACTTAGCAACTTCAAAGGTATAAATTTTGTTAACTGCGCCGAGCATACTCTTTTCGGTAATAACAGGGCGGATTACAATATCATGAGCTATCATGCATATACCTCCTCAATCTTGCTTACCGCATCCTTAACGATGATAAGCTTGTCAGCATTCAAAATGTCATATACATTAAGAGTGTTTACCTGAGCTGTTTTAACACCGGGGATGTTGTTAGCTGATTTAATAACCTTGCTGTCAACCTCAGGAAGAACAATGAGAGCCTTCTTTTCAGCTCCGATTGCGCTGAGCATTGCAACAATCTTCTTTGTCTTGTACTCGTCCATGCTGATTGAATCAACAACGATGAGCTCGTTCTCCATAACCTTTGAAGAGAAAGCTGACTTCATAGCAAGTCTTCTTACCTTCTTGTTTACGGAAAATCTGTAATCTCTTGGCTTCGGAGCGAATACAACGCCGCCGTGTGTCCACTGCGGAGCTCTTGTTGAACCCTGTCTTGCACGGCCTGTACCCTTCTGTCTCCACGGCTTTTTACCGCCGCCTGAAACCTCTGATCTTGTAAGAGCGGACTGTGTGCCCTGACGCTGTGCTGCGAGGTAGTTAACTACCATCTGATGCATAACAGCTGCATTTGGTTCGATACCGAATACGGACTCAGCAAGCTCGATTGTACCGACATTCTTGCCTTCCATATCTACTACTGCTAAATTTGGCATTTATAATCCCCCTTCCTTAAGCCTTTACGGAATCTTTGATTACAATGATTCCCTTGTTAGGACCCGGAATAGCACCCTTAACAGCGATGAGGTTGTTTTCTGCGTCAACCTTAACAACTGTGAGGTTCTGAACCGTTACCTGTTCTGCGCCGAGGTGACCTGCCATTCTCTTACCCTTCCAAACTCTTGAAGGTGATGAGCAGGCACCGATTGAACCGCCGTGGCGTACGCAAGGACCTGTACCGTGTGATTCCTTAAGACGGTGGAAGTTCCATCTCTTAATAACACCTGCTGTACCCTTACCTTTGCTCTTGCCTGTTACGTCAATCTTGTCGCCGGGGGTGAATACGTCTGCTTTAACGAGATCACCGATGCTGTAAGCGTCTGTGTCTGTAAAGCGGAACTCTTTGAGAGTTTTCTTTGGTGCTACACCGGCCTTATCAAAGAAGCCCTTCATTGGCTTGTTTACCTTGTGAGGTTTAACATCGCCGTAGCCGAGCTGTACCGAAGCGTAGCCGTCGTTTTCAACTGTTTTCTTGGCTGTTACCACGCAAGGGCCTGCCTCAACAACAGTTACGGGAATCATGATTCCCTTTTCATCGAAAATCTGTGTCATACCGATTTTCTTACCGATGATTGCTTTCTGCATAAATTGTATCCTCCTTATAGGTTATTGGTTGGTTTCCCAACATGACCCTGTCTGCTTGTAGGTTGGTATCCGATTATAACTTAATCTCGATATCAACGCCGGCAGGGAGCTCTAAGCTCATAAGAGCCTCGACTGTCTTGTTTGACGGTCTTAAGATGTCGATAAGACGCTTGTGGGTTCTGATTTCAAACTGCTCACGGCTGTCCTTGTACTTATGAACAGCACGAAGAATTGTTACAACCTGCTTCTCAGTCGGGAGCGGAACGGGACCTGAAACTCTTGCGCCTGTGCGCTTAGCTGTTGCCACGATTCTCTCTGCAGACTGATCAACGAGCTGATGATCATAACCCTTTAATCTTATTCTAATCTTTTCCTTGACTGCCATTATCGTCGCCTCCTTAAAAATGTTAGTTGGCGGGCGTTGCTTTTCAAAACTTTTTGAAACTCTGCCGGGTGTTTCCTCACCCCGCATTAAAAAACCCGTTTAACTATTCAGTTAACCGGGAAGTTCTGAAAGCGTTTGAGCGCAGTTATGGCAAAGCAACCCCATTGCCACTCAATCGCTCTGTGTTTCAATTTAATCGCCCGGTTTAAAATCGGACATACTCCACGGAAAAACCGGCTTAATGCCGCAACCTCCCGCTTCATCGCATATCTTGTGCAGTCACACAAGCATTATTATAAACGAAATACCGCATTATTTCAACCTTTTCGGCAAAATAAGCGGTATAGAAGTTTTTAAAATATTTTAAATTAATTTTGTTTAATTTGTACATACTCCCGTTTGCCGATTTTATGTTATAATTAGGCAGGCGAAAATGTCTTTTCTATACTATTGTATATAAGGGATTCCATTTTGTCAATTGTGCAGTTTTATGAAAAGGAATGACAAACAATGAAACATTTGTATTTTGGTGACGGTAAGGGCAAAACCACAGCCGCCATAGGAATTGCCGTCAGGGCGGCAGGCAGTAACCTCAAAGTGCTGTTTGTGCAATTTTTAAAGACGGAATTTTCGGGTGAACGCCATGTTCTCAGTCACACCGAGAATGTGACTCTCACGCTCTGCCCCGCCGACCTCAAGTTCACATTTCAGATGAACGAAAAGGAAAAGGCTCAGGCGGCAAAAATTTTCAAGGGTATTTTTGACCGCAGCGTCACACTTGCATTAACAGAAAAGTATGATATGGTCGTATTTGACGAAATCATTGACGCAATCAATGCTGAAATGCTCACCGAATCCGAGGTTGTTGAGTTCATCACCAACGCTCCCTCAAGCATGGAAATCATCATGACAGGTCATAACCCGTCACAAAAAATGATTGACCTTTGCGATTATGTGACCGAGTTCAAGAAAATCAAACATCCCTACGATCGAGGCATCACCGGCAGAATCGGTGTTGAATTTTAATTTTACGTTTGTGTAGATAGTTTAATTTACAAAAAACATAAAACGCTCGAGCGTAGCGCTTATAAAATCGTATCCGACACCACCCGATTTATGGGTGGTTATTTTTTTGCATTGTTTTATGGGGAATGTGGGATATAACGGATTAAAAAATCACAAAAAACGGCTGTCACTTGACGAAAGTCAATTCATCAGCAACAGCCGTTTTTAATTCAATTGAATATTAAAGAATCTACTTGAGCCATACGATATCCGTATCGGTTGCAAGGTTGTCAATTCCGTAAAGCACAACAACGTGTTCGGGGTTGTAGGTTGTCACAAGGTCTGACACGCTTTCCTTATAATAACGCAGGTCAACCAGAACCACCTTGCTGTAGTTTTCTGCAAGGAACGGTGCAAGGCTGTGCGAAAAGCTGTCCTTGATGAGAAGAATTGTGCCGTTCTTTGCATTGGTGTTTGTAATCTCCGTGAGAGCGTGATTGCCGTCAATAAACACGGGGTACTTGTCGTCCTCTTTGAGATGGTCGGTAAAGTACATTGAACCCGAAGTTTTAATATTTGCGCCCTCGGTAATTTTTACGGAGATATTCCTGTCGGAATTTTTAGGGTTATTCCAAATTTCGATATTATCGGGCGGAGTGAGCCAAAAACCGCTTGAAGAATATGTTGTGCCGTAAAAGTCGGGGTAGCTGTCTTTTTTCAGGGTTGAATCATCAATCGGAGTAATGCCGAGTGCCTTGCAAAGCTCTTGGTAGCCCGTGTAAGCACCCTTTGTTGTCCAATGGTGGTCGGTTTTGTAGTAAAGCTGACTGCCGTTTTTGTATTCGCTCTTAAAGCGTTCACGCAAATCGACAAATCCGATTTTATCCTTTGAAAGCGTTGAAGAAATCTTGCTTATATCCTCATCATCGTTGTATTTATCGTGGAATGTCGGAAGCACATCATCAACAATATATCCTGTTGACGGAACGAGCATAACCGTTGTCGGAGTGTCGATTGATTTTGCAAAGTCCGCAACCGCACCGATATTCTTATCGAGATTGTTCTCAGTCGAAACAGGCTTGTTGATAAGGTAGCCGTTTTTGCAGTTATACACACCGCTTGCACCGTTGTTACCCTCCGCAAGGGCGGTGTATGCGTTAAGACCTACCCATGTGTTTCTCTGCGGAAACCTGTCGGCAAAGAATGTTTCAAACTCACTGCCGAAATCACCCGAAAGCAATTTTTCGGCTGTAACCTCCGGAAACTTCTGCAAGTATCTTTTTTCGGAAGAGCTGTAGTCGGGCTTCGGAGAAAAGATAAACCACAAAGCCATTCCGTATATGAAAATCAGAAATACAACCGCAGGAATGTATTTTCCGATTTTATTTCTGTTATCAGCAAAACGCATATATATTCACCTGACTTTTTCTAATTATTCACAGCCGTTTTAAAATCTGAAATAAAGGAACGGGTTGTAGCTCTGATTAACAAGGCTTGCCGTGCTGACAGCAAGAACACCCATACAGTAGAGTGTTTCGGGAATCCACATAAAGCGTCTGTGTTCAAAGCGTGTGTAAAGCATTGTTGCAAGCGGAGTTGACGCAACAGCCGCAATAATAAGCATTGGCAGGTTGCTCATAATAAGATTGAACGCCTGATCACCGCAAATTCCGTTGCCGAAATTGAAAAGGTCAACCATAAACTCACCGAGCTGTCCGACATCCGTGAAGTAGAAAAGCCCCCAACCGATGATTATGATAAACAGAGTGTAAATGTGCTGAATAAATGACGGCAGTCTGTCGAGAAATTTTTTGAGTACGAATTTTTCAAGAATAAGAAGAAGTCCGTAGTAAAGTCCCCAAAGTACAAAGTTGTATGCCGCACCGTGCCAAAGTCCTGTAAGTCCCCACACGATGAGAAGGTTGAGAATCTGCCTTTTAACACCCTTTCTGTTACCGCCGAGAGGAATATAAACATATTCTTTGAACCATGTTGAAAGAGAAATGTGCCATCTTCTCCAAAAGTCTGTAATCGACTTTGCGATGTAGGGATAGTTAAAGTTTTTAAGAAACTCGAATCCCATCATATTGCCAAGACCGCAAGCCATATCGGAGTAACCCGAGAAATCAAAGTAAATCTGGAATGTATAGGCTATCATACCCACCCATGTTCCGACAACACCGTTTTCATCGGTTGTTGCAAAAATGTTTGTTGTGAGCGTTCCCATGGTGTTTGCGATAATTACCTTTTTTGCAAGACCGACCATAAAGAGCTTCACGCCCCTTGTGAACATTTCAAGCGTTTCACGGCGGTTTACAAGCTGTTCGGCAACGTCACGGTAACGGACAATCGGACCTGCAATAAGCTGCGGAAAAAGTGCAACATAAGTACCAAAGTTGATAAAGTTCTTCGACACTGGCGCATCGTCACGGTAAACATCAATAACATAGCTCATTGTCTGGAATGTGTAGAAGCTGATGCCGATCGGCAGGCTGATTTGAAGCTCCGGAATATTGAGAAACGGCAGCATATTGAGCGTTTCGGTTATCATTCCCGTATATTTAAACACTGCAAGAATAGCTATATCAAGCACACAGGTCAGAATCAGAAACAGCTTTTTCTTTTTGGCGTCGGCTCTGTATTTGTCAACAAGCCAACCGCCTATGTAGTTAAAGAAGATGTTGAACACCATGAGCAGAACAAGCTTAGGTTCGCCCCAGCCGTAGAATATAAGGTTTACGATAAAGAGAAAAATATTGCGTCCCTGCCTTGGCACAAGATAATAGGCAAGCAAGGTAATCGGCAGATACGCAAACATAAATACAAGGCTCGAAAATACCACTCGTTTTATCCTCCTGCAAATTTAAATTCATAATTTTCTCACATACTATCCTACATATTTTAACTTATCGCTCTTTTTCAGTCAACATACAAATTATATGATTTTTTGCCCATAAAGAATAAAAGTAATGTTAATGATTTTGTGCTATTAACGGAAGGGGTCGTTCTGTACGGTTCAGTTGACATTTCGTGACTTTTTTCGACAGACAAACAAAAAAACGGACTGCCGTGTGACAGTCCGCAGATTGCAAGCAATCAAATTATTTTGTTGCGTTGTAAGTCTTTGAGAAAAGGTTCTTGCCGTCCTTAGTGTTAATTTCAATAACAACCGATGGATTGTCAACACCTGCTTCATCTTTAATATCATTAGCAAAGCCTTCAAATGTTGATGACATAGAATCAAAACCTGTTTCAAGAGTTGACTTTACAGTGTCAAGTGATTCCTCGGGAAGGTCTGTTTTGTAAGCAAATGTGAAAACTACATTTTCGCCCTCAGCCTTAACATCAATATCCAAAGTTGAGCCAAAAGAAGATTTCAATGTATCAATATCTTTCTGGCAAGTATCTGATGCAATGTAGTTTGCGAGTTTCTGCTCAGGTGTTTCACCGCAACCTGCAAAGCAGAAGATTGATGTTACTGCGATAAGTGCTGCAGCAAGTGTAAGCATAATTTTTTTCATTGTTTTACTCTCCTTAAAAAACATAGTGGTCACATTGTACTATATTCGCATTATATTGTCAACAACTATCAAAATATTTAATTTTTGAGCCAGTTTTATTTTATCTTGCTGTAGTTTTTTGTAAATCATTGCCAACGGTAAACTTGTATTTCCTTGTAAATTCCTTTGTTTCGTTATTACGCACGACTTCGCTCTGATTTTGCTCAACAACGCTTGTTATAGCACCCACATCAATCCATATCTCGTTATTGCTTTCTTTTTGGCTCTCATCAAACACAAGCTCAAGTCCGAGATGCAAATGACTTTCGGTTATTCCGTTTGTATTTTCGGTATCGCTGTAACCCGTTCTTCCCACATAACCGATTACATCGCCTGCACAAACCTTGTCGCCCTCTTTTAAGTTTTCTGCAAACGGACGGTTCTGTCTTAGGTGGGCATAGTACCAATAGCGTTTTTTGTCGGCAGAACGGATTCCGATTCGCCAACCGCCGTACCTGTTCCAGCCCATAATTTCAACCGTTCCCGACTCAACCGCCACGACAGGTGTGCCGACAGCCGCCATAAGATCATGCCCCAGGTGCGGTCTTGTGTAGCCGTAGGTTCTGACCGCACCGAAATCATCATAGCAGGAATACGGAAAAGATTTGGCAATCGGTGAAAACCAGCACAAGCCGTAGTCTTTTTCAGTGCCTTTTGAAGTTTCTTTTTCGTAATCACCGACAATTCCCGAAAGTGCCGCACCGTATGCCTGAGAGTAATAGTTGAAATATTTCATATCCTTTGTCAGGTTTTCAACGGTTTCGCCGTTTTTGATTTTGTCGGCAAAATCTGTCATATCGCCATATTTGTACTTTGTAAAATCACCGCCGTATTTCGCACCGAGATACGCAAGCGTGGTTATGCAGTCGGTATGCCTGTCGTCATCGTGAGTTTGTATGTCGAGGTCAACGGCATTTTGCAAAGCGTCTTTCGTAACATTAAATTCAACATATTTTATGTAGTTTTTTTGCGTGTCCTTTCCGCCCGTAAACACGACAGCCGACAATGCCGCAAGCATTACGCAAAAAAACACACAGAGCAGTTTTTTCATATCAATCACCGATAATGTATATGAAAAACGGCATACAGTTATTCATTGCGGCTTTGCCGTAAAATGAAAAAAACAGCGGTGTAACTCGCTGTTTCTTCCATATTTTAATTAAAGAGAGAGGAAAAATATATCAAATGAAAATCTTGTAAGCTGTTTAACATGGGTTATCACCACTTATTCTGTCACGCTCGGGCAAGACTTGTCATAAATCAAGCCGTTCTGCCTTTACGAACTGTAAATAACGGTTGTTTGTTAACCCTTTCTTATGTTGTGGGTTTATTCTATCATAAATCAGGAAATGAGTTATGATAGAATCACCCATCGAGAATTTTGCAGAGCAAAATTTGAGGGGAATATAAATTGACATAATAAGCACTTTGCAAAATTATAAATCTAATCACACTTGCTGTGCTTATTCTATCATAAATCATGAAATGAGTTATGATAGAATCACCCATCGAAAATTTTGCAGGGCAAAATTTGAGGGGAACATAAATTGACATAATAAGCACTTTGCAAAATTATAAGTCTAATCGTACTTGCCGTGCTTATTATATCACGGCAATAGTGACAGAATAATGACAAACAAGAGAATGTTTTGAAAATCTTTTAAAAAAATTTTCTGATTACGCTTTATCTACTGTAAATGTCAATTTATTGTCGGCAATATTGATTTTACCGCCGATATTTGCAAAATAAGAGGTTAAAAACTGATATACTTCGTCCTTCTCTGCTTCATCAAACGAAAAATACTGTCCTCCGCAGGCATCGTGAAAATGTAGATACACTCCGAATTTTTCGTCAAGAATCCTCTTGAATTCAAGCACCTGTGAATATGAAAAATTCATAATAAGCTCCTTAAATCAGGTTTTCTTTTTCAAAAGCCTGTCTTAAATCTTCGATGATATCTTCGGCATCCTCAATACCAACGCTGAAACGGAAAAATCCGTTGTGGAATTCTTCGGGATAAAGATACTGTCTTTCATCGTTTTCACCGAGAAATACGATAAGGCTTTCATCGTGACCGAGTGATACAGCCGATGTGATTACTTTAAGATGTGTAACAAAACGGTTGTAGGTATCGTGGTCGGCTTTAAGTCCAAACGAAAGCACTCCGCCGAACCCGTTTTTCATCTGCTTAACTGCAACATCGTGATTCGGGTGATCCTCAAGTCCCGGATATGCAACAAAGCTTATACCTTTGACCGTTTTCAGATAACGGGCAACCTTGAGGGCATTTTCGTTGTGCTGTTTCATACGCAACGGAAGTGTTACCGAGCCTCTCATAATCAGCCATGCATTGAACGGGCTGATTGTTGCACCGAGGTTAATCTGCGACTGCGCACGGATAATGTCGAGGTATTCTTTTTTGCCGATGATTGCACCTCCCATTGCATCACCGTGACCGTTGATGTACTTTGTAAGGCTTTCAACGGTAAAGTCTGCACCGAGTTCAATCGGTCTTTGGTTGAACGGAGAAGCAAATGTGTTGTCAACCGACAAAAGTGCGCCGTTTGCATGGGCAAGCTCTGCAATCTTTTCAATGTCGGAAATTGAAAGAGTAGGATTGCCCGGTGTTTCAATGTGAATGAGCTTTGTGTTCGGACGGATTGCCGCCTTAACTTTTTCAATGTCGGTTGTGTCAACAATTGTTGTTTCAACACCGAATTTGTCTTTGAGAAGTTCGTTCAGAAGTCTGTAAACCGCAATATATGTTACGCTTGAAAATACAACATGGTCGCCGCTTTTGAGCAATGCAAAGAAAAGTCCCGACAGAGCCGCCACTCCGCTTGCAAGAACAACGCAATCCTCTCCGCCCTCAAGGGACGAAAGCTTTTCCTGAAGATACTGCTGATTTGAACCGCCGTTGCGTGTGTAGAGGTTTTTGCCTGCACTGCTCCAGTTGAGGTCGCTCGGGTCATATGGGAGTTCATAGCTGTTTGCCATTGTGATAGGTCTTTTGATTGCTCCTGTTTCGCTGTCAACATCATTGCCCGTGTGAACAGCCCTTGTCTGAAATCCGAATTCATCGCCAAAATTCCTTTTTGCCATAACTGTACTTCCTTTCTTAGCATGATTTTTATGTGCTTGATTATGTATGTGTTTTATTTCCACTATTCCTATGTATTTAGTATGTTTTAATTATAGCACCATTTTTTGCATTGTCAAGATTAATTTTATAAATGGCGAACACGGTTTGCGACCGCCGCCTGTGGCGGATAAAGGGAGCATTGCGCTGTCTGAAATACAGTCGCAAGGCTACCCCTACTGATTCCATATAAAACAAAAATTGCATCAGAACCTTATTCGGGCATCTGATGCAATCTTTTTATCTAACTATCTTCTCAAATTGACAGCGGTGGCACACCGCCGACTGTAAATTTACATTTTCAATTTTCAACTTTTAATTTGCAATGCTCATTGCATTACCGAGTTTGCCATAATATATTTTCTGAGCGGTCCCTGCATAATTGATTCAATCTGCTCGGGTTCATCGGGCAGAAGAATAAGAATTTGATTTGCGGCTCTGACAACATATCCGTCATCGCCGTTTTCATTTTTCAGCTTTTTGCAGTCATTAACAGGGGTTTCACACAAAGCACGGGAAATTATGCTTTTTATTCCCTTTTCATCGTCAAATCCGAGTCCGCCGACAACGAAAACCACATTCAGTTTTTTGAAAGCGTCTGTAAGTTCATTTCCGAGTTGTTCGGAATCGGTTGCAAAGCAGGTTTTGACGAGTTCAAGGTCAAGCTCGGAAAAGGATTTTTGCAAAGCTCTTTCGCAAAACGAGGTTTTGCGAGCAGCGAAAAATACAAGCCTGCAATTCATTTTCCGTCCTCCTACTGTGCGTTTGCGTATTCGGGTTTCAGCGTTGCCTTGAATTTTGGTGCAATGCTCAAATTAGCCGTTACCTTTGTATAGTCATAGGTGGTGTCCCAACCCTCAAAGGTGTAGTCATAATACTCATCACTCGGTTTTTTCGGTACGGTCTTAGGCACAACCGCCGACTTGCCGTACTCAACCTTTTGCGTTGACAAGGCTGAACCGTCGTAGTTAAGGAAGGTTACATTGCAATAAACCTTTGCCTCTGTTGTAGGCTGTGGCTTTTGTGTTACAACCTGACCTTTTGTATCTGTTGCGGTTGTAGCCTCGGTTTTCTTGGTTACCTTTTGGTTCTTAAAGCTGTAATCTCCGTCATACCAGGTAATCTGACCTTTCTTGTAAGCCGTGTCAAAGTCTGTGACGGTAGGTCTTGTACCGCCGTAGGATGAGTAATAAACCTGCGGCCATACTGCATTCTTATTAAGCGATGCCTTTGAAACATCAACCTTTGTTGACTCGCCTGCTCTTACCTTTCTTGCAACAACAACCGTTCTGAAATTTGTGAACTCATACGAACAGGTTGAAAGTGTTACAAGCTCATCGTCCTCGTTTACATCAACAGGACAATTAAAGAGTGAACGAACACGGACATTGTAAACATAGTTCATAAAATCCTTGTCATTTTCAAAGTCGCTTATCATGTAGTTGAAGAAATCGCCGTGTGCGGTAAGAGTGTTTGTCTTGAACACGGAGATAATCTTATAAGTACCTTTGCCCTTTGGAGTGTCAAAACGGAAGGTCGGAACTTCTTTGTAGAAATCAAGGTTTCCCGTTGTTCCGCCGAACTTCATAAGATCACCGAACATTGAACCGTCCTGAATGTGGTGAGAGTGAAGAACAAGGTTCTTGCCGTCTGTACCCTTTGTTGAACGGTAGTCAACAAATACGCTTCCAAAGCCGTCCCACTCATTCTTGTAGTTGTGGTTAAGGTAATACTGTTGCGGTGTGCTGTCTGCCTTATGCCAAAGAACGGGGTAGTCAATGTGGGTATCCTTCATCTGAATCCAGCCGACAATTTCATCGTTGATTTTCAGAAGTTTATCCCAATTGATTGTGTCATCCTTTTTCTTTTCGGGTGTTGTTTCACCGTCATCAACGCTGTGAGCAATTCGCTGAATTTCTCCGTTAAGCTCGGCATTTCTCAGGCTGAGGTAAATCATATTGTAGAACAACAGCGAAAGTGCTGTAAGAAACACGAGAAACGAAACAATTACAACGCATTTTCTTGTAACTTCCTTTGAACCGTCACCACGCATAGGAATGAAGTTGTTGACAAAGCCTGTCTTTGCCGGAACAAATTCCCTGTCGCTGAAACCGTTAGGATAGTCAATTGCAGAATTTTCAAAGTTTGACTTTGCTCTTATGCAGGCAAGACAAACCATATCTTCGGGATTTTCACCGGCAAGAGCCGACTTTGGAAGAACGGCAACCTGAATACCACGGTACATAAAGCAGTATCCACGATAGCCGTTGCCCATATCTTTAAGACTGAAAATTCTTGACTTTTTACGGAACATTCTGTACTTGTCCTCGAGCTGTTCCATCTCTTCCTTGTCTGCCTTACGCTTTTTGGCATTAAGAAAATCAAGATTTCTCTTTCGCCAATAGTCCTTCGGCACAGGAGTATTCTCATACTTCTCGGATGCCGCAACAACCTCGGCAAACCTTTTGCGAAACGATGTGCTGTCCTTTGTTGTAAGAGCCTCTGCAATCACAACCTGATCAGGCGCTTTTTCGCTTTTCGCAAGCTCGTTAAGTGCAGAAATAATTTTAGAATATGAAGGTGAAACGCTTTTTACTTTGGTTACGGAAAAGCCGTTTTGTTCAAGCTTTTTTGCAATTTCACCGCTTGTTTGAGAAAGGTCAGCGGAATTTTTGCCCGTTAAGGAAAAAATCTCAACATCCATATCAATTCCCCTTTCAATCGTTTGATTATTCATCATCAGCCGAAATTCTTGTAACTTTGAGGTTCTGAAGAGCCTCCTCAACAAGAGGTCCGAAGTTCGGCTTTTCCTGAGCCTCTTTTACATATTTGAGAACAGGTCTTGTACGGGGATGCTTTGGTGTAAACACGGTACAGCAGTCCTCATATGGCTCAATTGATATATCGTAGGTGTCAATTTTATAGGCAATGTCGATAATCTCCTGCTTATCCATACCTATGAGCGGTCTGAACACGAGCATATCGGTTGCCTCATCTGTACACGAAAGCGCACCAATTGTCTGGCTTGCAACCTGACCGAGACTTTCGCCTGTGATGAGTGCCTGACATTCGTACTTTTCGGCAATTTTTTTGGAAATCTGCATCATCAAACGGCGCATAATGATTGTGAAAAGTTCCTCGGGACATTCGTCCTTGATTTTTTCCTGCAGCTTTGTAAACGGCACGGTGTACATAACCATATCGCCTGCATATCTGCTGACTCTGCGGAGAAGTCTGACAACCTTGTCTTCGGCTCTGGGGCTTGTGTAGGGCGGACTTGCAAAGTGAATTGCAGTAAGTCTGATACCTCTTTTTGCCATCATATAAGCGGCAACGGGAGAGTCAAGACCTCCACTGATGAGAATTGCGGCTCTGCCGCCTGTGCCGACCGGTATACCGCCTGCTCCTCTTACCGGCTCACCGTGAACATAAGCGCCGAAGTCACGGATTTCAACATTTACAACAAGGTCGGGGTTGTGAACATCAACCTTGAGATGCGGAAACTTTGAAAGGATTTCACCGCCGACCTCTCTGCAAATTTCGGGAGATTTAAGCGGAAACTTCTTGTCGCTTCTCTTTGCCTCAACCTTGAAGGTTTTTATATTTTTAAGCTGATTTTCAAGATATTTCGGAGCGGTTTCAAGAACGGATTCGATTGTCTTTTCACAAACTGCGGCTCTTGAAAAAGCGATGATTCCGAACACCCTTGAAACGATTTCGCAAGCCTTTTCAAGATCTGCGTCATCATCAAGCGGTTTTACATAAATTGTGGACTGTGCGGATGTAATCTCAAAATGGCCTGCACTCTTTAATGCGTGTTTGAGGTTCTTTTTGAGGACATCTTCAAATGAACGGCGGTTAAGTCCCTTGAGAACAATTTCGCCGTCTTTCAAAAGTAAAATTTCCTTCATAAAATGTATTCCTTTGTTTTAATATGTATTCATACGATTTTATTTGTGAGCAAGGGTTTTCAGTCCCTTTTCAATACCGTAACAAAGTGCGTCGATATCTGCCTCTGTGTTAAATTTTGAAAAGCTAATTCTCAGTGCGCTGTCGGCTCTGTCACGACCGATATTCATTGACTCAAGCACATAACTCGGTTTGCCCTTTGCGCAGGCACTTCCCGAGGACACATAAACCTCAAGATTTTCAAGAAAATGGAGCATGGTTTCGCTCCTGACCTTTCCTGCCGAAATATTCAGTACATACGGAAGTGCATTTTGGGGAGAGTTGAGGCTCACACCGTCAATTTTTAATAGCTTATCCTTTGCGTAGCTGTTAAGCTTTGAAACATAATCGTAATTTTTATCTATGTTAAATTCACCGCAGGCAACACCCATTGCGGCAATCAGCGGAATTGCCTCTGTACCGGGGCGGAGTTTTTTCTCCTGCTCACCGCCGTAGTGAAGCGGAACAAGCCGTACACCCTTTTTCACAAAGATTGCGCCCACACCCTTCGGGGCATGGATTTTATGACCGCTCACGCTGATTAAATCCGCATGAAGCCTTGACGCAGAAAGCGAGATTTTGCCGAACGCCTGAACGGCATCCGTGTGGCAGATTACATCGCTGTTTTTCGCCTTTACGGCAGAAAAAATATCCGAAACATTCATAATTGCGCCCGTTTCGTTGTTGACGCACATTACAGACACAAGAATTGTGTTTTCGTCAACCTTTTCAAGCACATCTTCCTTGTGAATTGTGCCGTCCTCACGGGGCATAATGTAGACAACATCAAAGCCGTTATCCTCAAGTTTTTTTGCGGATTCCATAATACTGCTGTGTTCAACGGCAGACACAACAATCCGCTTTCCTCTGCGTTTTTTAGCCTCGGCAACACCGAAAATTGCAAGGTTATTCGCCTCTGTACCTCCGCTTGTAAAATAGATTTCGTCGGCAGTTGCACCAAGCTTTCTTGCAACCTCTTTTCGAGCCTTTACAAGCTCCTGCTCTGCATACATTCCACGCAAATGGAGTGACGAAGGATTGCCGTAATTTTCGGTCATTATCTCAAACGCTTTTTCTGCCGCCTTTTGCGACACCTTCGTAGTTGCGCTGTTATCGAGATAATGCTCCATTACTTTACCCTCATTTCGTTTTACATAGCTGTACATATTAATAAGTATACTACAACAGTCAAAAAAAATAAAGTGATAATTCAAACATAATTGAAATTTATACGGCAAAAATATATGTAAATTAATTAACGGTGCAAAGGTGGCATTTTATGATTTCAAAAAAAGAATATAGCACGATTGTGAAAAATAATTCACCGAAAAGTAAATGTTTTGTGAACGGGACTAAGGCATTTTTCATCGGCGGTTTCATCTGCCTTATCGGTCAGGTTCTGACGGACTGTTATTCAATGCTTGACCTCAGCAAGGATGATGCAAAAACGCTGACATCTGTAACGCTGATTTTCATAGGAATTTTGCTGACAGCAATCGGTGTTTACGATAAAATCGCCAAGCATGGCGGTGCAGGTACGCTTGTGCCGATTACAGGTTTTGCAAATGCGGTTTCATCGCCAGCAATTGAATTCAAATCCGAGGGATATGTTGCCGGACTTGGTGCAAAGCTGTTCATCATTGCAGGACCTGTCATAGTTTACGGTGTTACCGCATCTGTTGTTTTCGGTGCTGTTTTATGGGTACTGCATATGTTCGGAATTACCTTATTCTGACTTTTCAATAATTACAACTGCAAAAAGAGGTGTCGCAAACGCTGACACCTCTTTTTCTGTTATATTGTTATCTTTTTTTGTACAAAACAAACCGTAGGGACGCTCATCTGACGCACACTTGATGAAGTCTTATGTTTGATAAAAATGTTTTGATGTGATGGATGTTATGTGTAAACTGTAGCAGCGAACCGAGTTCGCCCGTCTGAAAAATAGTCGCAATGCGTTGCACATAAATGTGCTGCCTTTTGCTCATTATTTCAGACAGCGCTTTGCTCCCTTTATCCGCCACCGGCGGCGGTCGCAAGGCTACCAATCGTATCGTGTGCAAACACGATGCGAACACAAAAAGAGCCGATACAAATGTATCGGCTCTGAATGTTAGAAAATAAACGATAATCGGTTAAAATTATTCGTTAATAGCGATAACTGCGCCTGAACCTACTGTTCTGCCGCCTTCACGAATAGCGAAACGAAGACCAACTTCGATAGCGATAGGAGTGATAAGTTCAACGTCCATTTCAACGTTATCACCAGGCATGCACATCTCTACGCCCTCTGGGAGTGAGATTGTACCTGTTACGTCAGTTGTTCTGAAATAGAACTGCGGACGATAGTTGTTGAAGAATGGAGTATGACGGCCACCTTCGTCCTTAGTAAGAACGTAAACCTGGCCACGGAACTTTGTGTGTGGGTGAATTGTACCTGGCTTAGCAAGTACCTGACCTCTCTGGATTTCAGTTCTCTGAACACCACGGAGAAGAACACCTACGTTGTCGCCTGCTTCAGCGAAGTCAAGAGTCTTTCTGAACATTTCAAGACCTGTAACAACAACTTTTCTCTTTTCGTCTGTAAGACCAACGATTTCAACTTCTTCACCAGTCTTAATCTGACCTCTTTCAACTCTACCAGTTGCAACAGTACCACGACCTGTGATTGTGAATACGTCCTCAACAGGCATAAGGAATGGCTGGTCAGCCTTACGGTCAGGAGTTGGAATATACTCGTCAACAGCGTCCATAAGCTCGTGGATGCACTTGTACTCAGGAGCGTTAGGATCCTTAGATGTGCTTGTAAGAGCAAGATAAGCTGAACCCTTGATGATTGGTGTATCATCGCCCGGGAACTCATACTCGTTGAGGAGGTCACGGATCTCCATCTCTACGAGCTCGAGAAGCTCAGGATCGTCAACCTGGTCAGTCTTGTTCATGAATACTACGATGTAAGGTACACCTACCTGACGAGAAAGAAGGATGTGCTCTCTTGTCTGTGGCATAGGACCGTCAGCAGCAGATACAACGAGGATAGCGCCGTCCATCTGAGCAGCACCTGTGATCATGTTCTTTACATAGTCAGCATGGCCTGGGCAGTCAACGTGTGCATAGTGACGCTTGTCTGTTTCATACTCAACGTGAGCTGTGTTAATTGTGATACCACGCTCTCTCTCTTCAGGAGCCTTATCGATGTTAGCGTAATCAACGAAATCAGCATCGCCTTCGAGGTTGAGAACCTTTGTGATAGCAGCAGTAAGTGTTGTTTTACCATGGTCAACGTGGCCGATTGTACCAATGTTAACATGGGGCTTATTTCTTTCAAATTTTTCTCTTGCCATTGGAAATTTCCTCCTTATTGTTGTAAAAAGAATTTACAATAGATTTAATCATATTGTATCAATTTTTTCTAAAAAAATCAATACATTTTTGAAAAAAGTGCTTTAAAAGGTATGATTAGTCCTTTTTAGCTCTTTCACTCATAATCTTTTCAGCAATGTTCTTCGGAACCTCTGCATATGTGTCAGGCTCCATAACATACTGACCACGACCCTGAGTCTTGGAACGCATATCTGTTGCGTAACCAAACATCTCTGAAAGCGGAACATGAGCGATAACTCTCTGAACGCCGTTGTCAGCTTCCATGCTCTGGATCATACCACGACGAGAGTTAAGGTCGCCGATTACATCGCCGAGGTATTCCTCAGGAGTGATAACAGTAACCTTCATGATCGGTTCGAGAAGTACAGGATCTGCCTTCTTCATAGCGTTCTTGAATGCCATTGAACCGGCAATCTTAAATGCCATTTCTGATGAGTCGACTTCATGATAAGAACCATCATAAAGCTCAACCTTAACATCAACTACATTGTAGCCTGCAACAACACCGCTGAGCATTGCGCCCTGAATACCCTGGTCAACAGCCGGAATGTATTCCTTTGGAATAGCACCGCCGACAATGTTGTTAACGAACTCATAGCCCTTGTCCTTGTTAGGATAGATATTGATCTTAACATGACCGTACTGACCCTTACCACCTGACTGACGAGCATACTTTTCGTCAACAGAAGCTTCCTTGCGGATAGTTTCCTTGTATGCAACCTGTGGAGCACCGATGTTTGCTTCTACCTTAAATTCACGGAGAAGACGGTCAACAATGATTTCGAGATGGAGTTCACCCATACCTGCGATGATTGTCTGGCCTGTTTCTTCGTCTGTATAAGCCTTGAAAGTAGGATCTTCTTCTGCAAGCTTTGCAAGAGCGATACCCATCTTTTCCTGACCTGCTTTTGTCTTCGGCTCAATAGCAACACGAATTACAGGATCAGGGAATTCCATAGACTCAAGGATAACAGGAGCCTTCTCATCACAGAGAGTATCACCTGTTGTTGTATTTTTAAGACCAACGGCAGCAGCGATGTCACCTGCGTATACGCAGTCGATATCTTTTCTGTCGTTAGCGTGCATCTGCAAGATACGACCGAGACGCTCGTTGTTGTCCTTAACTGAGTTGTAAACAGTTGTGCCGGCAGAAACTGTACCGGAGTAAACTCTGAAGAAGCAGAGCTTACCAACAAACGGGTCAGTAGCAATCTTGAATGCGAGAGCTGCGAATGGCTCTTTATCTGATGACGGTCTTTCAACCTCATCGCCTGTTTCAGGGTCAACACCCTTGATAGCAGGTACATCTGTCGGAGCAGGCATATAATCAACGATAGCATCAAGGAGCATCTGAACACCCTTGTTACGGTAAGAAGAACCGCAGGTTACAGGTACCATTGTGTTGTCAATAGTAGCCTTTCTGATTGTGCTCTTGATTTCGTCGATTGTAAGCTCTTCGCCGCCGAAGTATTTCTCCATAAGATCTTCATCGAGTTCAGCAACTGACTCAATAAGTTTCTCATGATACTCGTTAGCGAGATCCTGCATCTCTTCCGGAATTTCCTCTTCACTGTAGTCTGTGCCGTCTTCGTTGTGATAGATTTCGGCCTTCATAGTAACGAGGTCAACGATGCCTCTGAAATCGCTCTCAGCACCGATCGGAAGCTGAATCGGAACAGCATTACATTTAAGTCTGTCCTTCATCATCTGAACAACATGGTAGAAGTTAGCGCCCATGATGTCCATCTTGTTTACATAAACCATTCTCGGAACGCCGTAGTTATCAGCCTGACGCCATACTGTCTCAGACTGAGGCTCAACGCCGCCTTTTGCGCAGAGGACTGTTACAGAACCGTCAAGAACACGAAGTGAACGCTCAACTTCAACAGTGAAGTCAACGTGACCGGGGGTGTCGATGATGTTGATTCTGTGCTTGTCATACTGATGCTTGCTGCCGAACCAGAATGCAGTTGTAGCAGCAGAGGTGATTGTGATACCACGCTCTTTTTCCTGAACCATCCAGTCCATTGTGGAAGCACCGTCGTGTGTCTCACCGATTTTATGGTTTACGCCGGTATAATACAGGATACGCTCAGTTGTTGTGGTTTTACCGGCATCAATGTGAGCCATGATACCGATGTTTCTTGTTTTTTCAAGTGAAACCTGTCTTGGCATAAAATCCTCCTAATAAACGCTGATGATAAAATTACCATCTGTAATGAGCGAAAGCCTTGTTAGCTTCAGCCATCTTATGAGTGTCTTCACGCTTCTTGAAAGCACCGCCGGCACTGTTTGTGGCATCAAGGATTTCTCCTGCAAGTCTTTCCTTCATTGTCTTTTCGCTGCGAGCTCTTGAATAAGTAGAAATCCAGCGGAGACCGAGTGTCTGGCGTCTTTCAGGACGAACCTCCATAGGTACCTGATAAGTAGCACCGCCGACACGACGAGCCTTAACTTCGAGAACGGGCATTACATTTTCCATAGCCTGTTCAAAAACCTCAAGCGGGTTGTTACCTGTCTTTTCAGCAATAATATCGAATGCACCGTAAACAATTTTCTGAGCAACGCCCTTTTTACCGTCGTACATAATGTTGTTGATAAGACGAGTTACGAGTTTTGAATTATAAAGCGGATCCGGTAATACGTCACGCTTCGCAATAGAACCTCTTCTTGGCACTTTGCTTCCCTCCTTCACAATAATTGAGATATCATAGGTACTCGAAAGCGACAAACTCCCGTATGCCAACAAGACATTCTACCATAATATATATAGTAAAATTCCTGCCGCATAGCAGAACTTAAATAATTTAAGTCAAGAGAGTTTTGTCAATTCCTTATTTACCCTTCTTCGGACGCTTAGCACCGTACTTTGAACGGCTCTGCATACGGCCCGAAACACCCTGAGCATCGAGTGTACCACGAACGATGTGGTAACGAACACCAGGCAAGTCCTTAACACGGCCACCACGAATAAGAACAACGCTGTGTTCCTGAAGGTTGTGACCTACGCCGGGAATATAGGAACTGACTTCAATACCGTTAGAAAGTCTTACTCTGGCAATCTTTCTGAGCGCTGAGTTAGGCTTTTTAGGTGTAGCGGTCTTTACTGCAGTACAAACACCTCTCTTCTGTGGGGAGCTCTGGTCAATAGCAACACGCTTTTTTGAGTTCCAACCCTTTAAGAGAGCAGGTGCCTTTGCCTTCTTCTCGGAAACCTGTCTGCCCTTGCGTACCAACTGGTTAAATGTAGGCATTATTTGTCCTCCTTTCAAAAAATATAAGAATTGATAAAACTGCTTTGCTTTTGCAAAGCCCTGTGAAACATCAATAATATCCCCAAAAACGGGCGCAATTACAGAATGTCCCACGATTAAACATTATAAACTATCCGCTCACTTTTTGTCAAGCATTTTTTTGTAAAATTTAAGCGGGCTTATGCTTGATAAATATTATACATTCCCACGAATATGTTTTGATATTATGAAAGCTGTTATTAATCACAGCGACTCGCAATAAATTGTCTGCACGAATTGACAATGGCGGCACACCGTAATGAAAAAGAGGCTGTAAAGAAATGAAGTTTAAGACTTCGTTCTTCACAGCCTCCGTTTTCATTTTTATTTAGGAGAGAGGAAAATATATCAAATAAAAAAACTTATATACTGTTTAATCGGTACGGTGATTGCCGTTCCCTTATGTTGTGACTTTATTATACCACACCAATATTGACAACTGTGTGACGAAAACAAGAATTTTTTCGGAATTTTCAATTTTTATCATTTGTAGTAAGAAACAATGTATTTGAGAATTTTTAAAATTTGTTTTTAAATATAATTTCTGCCGTTACTCACGGAAGAATGAGGTTTTCCCCTACAAAACAGCAGTCATTTTGCGACATTTATAAAATTACATCTGTCAAACATTTTGTGATATTACTTGCAGGACTGTGAAATAACAGCTTTACAAAAACAAGAAGGCAGATAACCGTCATTGTTTTCGACTATGTGCCTTTTGTGGTTTATATATCCTTATACAAATGTTGCAAAGCTTCTGTGATACCGCTACAAAATAACTGTCTGCACGAACAAAAAATCATTCAGCAGACTTAATGATTACCGTTGACTGTGGCGGTACAGAGATTTTACCGTCTTTAAGCTCGGTATGCTTTGAGCTGCTTTCGGGGATAAGGTCTGCACGGAGAGTTGCATTCTTAATCATATCGTCTGTAATTGTAAGCTCCTTGGCGTCATTCTTGCTGAAGTTGTGAATAATGAGGAGCTTTGAATCCTCATACTCAACATAGTAAGCGCCGACTGCCTTATCATCAAAGCCCTGTGTGCCAACAATTCTGCCCCTTGCAATTTCGGGGTTCTGATTTTTGATTGTAATAATTCTGCGATAGTAGTTGAGAAGAGAATCCTTGTCAGCAAGCTGCTGTTTTACACCGCCGCCGGTAGGCACTTCTGCCTCTTCTCCGATACCGTTTACATAAATATCGGGAAGGTTGTCGCTGTCAAAAACCATCTGTGTTCTGTATGCAGCATCGTTTGTGGTATTCGGAGCCTTAATGCCGATTTCCTCTCCGTAATAGATGAACGGATTACCCGGCGCAAGCATATAAACTGCGGCTGCAAGTTTTTGAGAAGAAAGTCCCTGAGTTTCAAGTGCGTTTCCGCTACGAACCTGATCGTGGTTTGAAAGGAACATTGCATTGATAGCATTAGGATTTGACTCTGTCATTTTGTTATCGTAGTTCATAATTTTTTTGACAGTAGCCATACCGCCCTGCGAAATGATGTTGCTGATGATTGTGCCTGTTGAGGTTGAAAACTTAAATGCGAACTGGCTGTCGATGCCGGATTTGTAAAGCTCCTGAATATCGGAATCATCGGTCCAGTTCTCGCCAACCATATAGACATCTTCCTTAATACCCTTGCAGGTGTCATAGAACCACTTGAGAAATTCTGTTCCGTCGGTTTCCTTATTTGTAAAGTATTTGCAAGCGTCAAGTCTGAATCCGTCAACTCCTCGGTCGAGCCAGAATTTCGCAATTTTTGTAAATTCTTCTCTCGTCTTTTTAGAATTGAGATTCCATTCGGGCATCTCCTGAGAAAAGTTCGCCTCACAGGCATAACCGTTTCCAAGACTGATAGTCTGAGTATCGCTGTCAAAATATGAGGATTTGTGAATTTCAAAATACTCGGCATTGCCGTCAAGCTTATTATCGGCAACCTCTTCAACAGCCTTTGTAAAAAGCGGATTTTTTGAAGATGCGTGATTCAAAACAAGGTCAAGAATTACATTTATGCCACGCTTGTGACATTCTTCAATAAGCTTGTCAAAATCGTCGAGCGTACCGAAGTCGGGATCAATATTGTAATAATCTTCAACATCATACTTATGATATGACTTTGACGGCATAATCGGAGTAAGCCAGATTGCGTCAACACCGAGGTCGTCACCTGAATTCGGGTCGCCGTCATTAAGGTAGTCAAGCTGAGAGATGATTCCCTGAAGGTCGCCTGTTTCATCACCGTTTGAATCGCAGAAAGAGTTTACGAAAATTTCGTAGTAGTTTCTGTATTTATCGGTTGATGCAGTTGCCTTAACGCCTTCAATCGGGTCGGTAACTTTTGCAGTATTGCCGTCGGATGAATCTGACTTTGATGATGAAGAATCAGAGCAGCCTGTAAGCACACAGCCCGCAAGCATTGCACCGGCAAGAAGAATGGAAAGAATTTTTTTCATAGTATCCTCCGTAAAATTAAAACGGACGGCAGCCTGTGACTGCCGCCCGTGAGAGCTTGTATATATTGGGATTAACCCTTTACGCCGCCGGCTGTTACACCTTCAACATAATACTTCTGCATCTTGAGGAAGAGAAGTGTAATCGGAACAGCAACAACAACAGAACCTGCAAGGAACTGCTTGTAGTATGTGTTCTTAAAGTCCTGATCAATCATTAGCTGAAGACCGATAGCAACAGTATAGTTGTCACGAGCATCACCCATGATAATCTTAGCAAGAATGAAGTCTGTCCACGGTCCGATGAATGAAGTAAGAACCGTGTAAACAACAATCGGCTTTGACATAGGAAGAATAATCTTCCAGAAAATCTGGTTCTTGGTAGCACCGTCAATGGTTGCCGCCTCGTCAAGTGCTCTTGGAATTGTATCAAAGAAGCCTTTTGAAATCTGGAAGCCAAGACCGGCACCGCAGCTGTAGCAGATTACAAGAGCAACGAGAGTCTGAGTAAGACCCATTGCCTTGAGAAGATAGTAAATAGCAATCATTGTCATGAAGCCGGGGAACATACCGAGAATCATACCAACATTCATAAACTTTTTACGAGCCTTAAATCTGAGTCGGCTGAATGCGTAACTAACCATAAGAACCGAAATTGTAGAAATTACGCAACTGAAACAAGCAACTACGAATGTGTTGAGGAACCATCTCGGGAAGTTAAGGCTTGCAGTACCGCCTGAACCCGTGAACAAATCAATGTAGTTCTGGAGTGTCCATTCCTGCGGGATAATTGTACTTCCGTAAATTTCAGCACCGCCACGGAATGAATGCATTAAAAGATAGATGAACGGAGAAATCCAAACGAAACCCATTACAATAAGGAACAGGTAAACAAAAGCGTTCGCAATGTGTCTTCTTAACTTGTAACTTTTTATCATGAGAACGCCTCCTCATCCTTCATTGATTTTGAGTTATTATACACAATGAGTGAGAGCGTTGCGCAAATAACAAATACCAAAATACCTATTGCGGCGGCAAGTCCGTAGTCCTGAGAGTTCATGGTCAGCTTAAAGAGCCATGTAACAAGGATATCGGTTTGACCGGCCTGATAATATTTTTCGGTCGTCGGATTACCGTTTGACAACAGGTAAATAACATTAAAGTTATTGATGTTGCCGACAAACTGGGTAATGAGCTGAGGAGTTGTAACAAAGAGCATATACGGAAGTGTGATAGCCGTAAATGTCTTTACAGGACTTGCACCGTCAATTCTTGCAGATTCATAGAGATCCTCAGGGATATTCATAAGAATACCAGACATAGAAAGGATGGTGTACGGAATACCTACCCAACAGTTGATGATGATAACCACCCAACGAGCCAGTGTTGCATTATCATTCAGCCACTGAATTTCAACATGACTGTTTGTAATGTTTGAAAGCAGAATGTTTATAGCACCGTTTGACTGGAGCATCTGGTTCATGAGAAGAAGTGATACGAACTGAGGAACAGCAATTGTAATAACGAAAAGTGTTCTCCAGAGTGATTTAAACTTGATACCCTTCTTGTTGATCATAAGAGCGAAGATCATACCAAGGATATAGTTTGAGAATGTAGCTGCAACAGCCCAGATAAGAGTCCATTCTGTGAGCTTAATAAATGTATAGCCCTTCTTAGCACCTTCAACGAGGTTGAAGAGTGAGCCGAAGTTGTCAAAACCAATCCATGTGAACAGTGTTCCCGGAGGCATATGCTGTTTATCATAGTTGGTAAATGCAATCAAAATCATAAATATGAGCGGCAGAACATTGAAGATACCGATCATAAGTACAGGGAATGACATAAGTGTGATATGATACTTACCGTCAAGGAACTGCTTCATATCATATTTGAATGAAGTCGGTTTCTGACCGTTAGCCTTCATAATCTGATGTCTGTACGCATCTTTGATGTTTGTTATGTAAACAGCGAAAACCACTACTGTGATTACGAGTGTCAATACCGAGTAAAGCAGAATAAGCATTGAGTTATCGCCGGGTACCTGCTTTGGAATGATACCGTTGATATATTCAGTTCTCTGAGCCTGAATACCAAGTGTCGGGAACATTTTGAGATATCCCCAACCGAAAAAAGCCATATAAAGGATATAGAGAACTTCAACAGCGAAGAAAAGAATACCCTTGTAATATTTACCTTTGCTAAGATCACCTACACCGAAAATAAGGTAGGAAAGTTTTGTAGCCCAGTCGCCTTTTACGAAGGTCTTGCCGTAGTTGGCAAAGCCCTTGCCGATGCCTACGAAGAACTTAACTATTGCCTTGCCGAGTGCTGTAAAAAAATGGGCAACGGCATGAGGAATGTTACAGAAAAACTTCTTTGTGTTGTAGGCAAATCTCTGGAAAGGATTGAGCTGTTTGTATTCAACATATGTCATTAGGCGCTCTCCTTAATAATTTGCAAATCTCTCTAATACACCAAACTAATAATATTCTTTACGCTATCTTATAATAGTTGCCGTTCGTAATAAAACATTATTAGTCAGGCGAATACACAAATTGATAACGCAAGCGGACAATCCGCATTTTTTCTTTTTTTACGGGACACTCCGTTTTCGGAGTGTCCCGCAGCTAATTAATCGATTAAATTAAATCAATTTAACTTACTTAACGATTAGCCCTCATCCCTAACGTTAGAAATTGTTTCGTTAAGAAGCTTCTTCATAGCAGCTGCATCTGAAGGATTGCATGTGTCAGCGATGATCTTGTTGCCAAGGTTAGCCATAGGATCCCAGAATGTATTAGCAACATTAACCTGTATACAAGCATTCTTAGCCTGCTCACCGATAGCCTTGAGAACAGGAGAATCTGCTACAACTTTGTTTTCCTGAACCTTCTTATTTGAAGGACCCCAACCAAGCTTCTCGGCTCTCTGGAGCTGGCAATCTTCACCTGCAAGATAGTAAGCAAGAATCTGAGCTGTTGCCGGGAACTTAGAAGAACCGTTTACACCGATGTACTTATAACCGAACATTGAGATAAGCTGCTTGTCTTTGCCGTTAACATTGATTGTAGGAAGCTTTGCAGCGCCGAAGTTGTCACCGAGAGCCTTCTGGTTAGAAGCTGTATCCCATGAACCGTCGATACCTGCGCCGCACTTACCGCTTGCAAAACCTGAAGCGATGTTAGCAATGTCAAGCGACTGGAATGTACCTCTGTAATCCTTAATGAGCTTTGCAAAAGCCTGAAGTGTTGCAACAGCTTCATCTTCGTTATACTTAACAAACTTCTGTGTAATACCGTCTTCTTCAAGACCGTCAATTTTAACACCTGCAGTGAAAGCGAAAGTACAAGCATAGTAACCGTCACCGGCATTCATAATGAACTTCTTGCCTGCCTTCTTACAAGCATCAAGAACGCCCTCAAGTGTCTGAGCCTGCTCGTCGGAAACTACTGACTTATCATAAACGAGATAGTAACCGTTATCGTTTGTTTCAGGATAAGCGTAGAGAGTACCATTAAGTGTACCTGCTTTTACAGTTCCCTCATCATTAGCCTCTGTTACGGCATCCTTAAATGCAACCTGAGAAATAACGCCTGCGTCAACGAGCTTGTTGAGCTGATCACTCGGGAAGCTGAATACATCTGCAGCTGTTGAAGCATCGTTAAGCATATTTGTAGCAGCATCCTTTTCGCCCTGTGCTACAACTGAGATTTCCTTAAATTTTCTGTTAGGATAAGCCTTTTTGAAAGCCTCAATCTGCTCTTTAACAAGGCTTACAGCAGCATCAGGAGCCCATACCTTAAGAGTTACAGGCTTGCTGTCTGTACCTTCATCGCCGAAGTAGCTGTCGTCAACGATTGAGCCTTCAATCTTAGCAGCACCGTCCGAAGAACCGTTGTCTGCTTTTGAACCGTTGTCTGTTTTCGATGATGCGTCTCCGCCGCCGCAGCCAACAAGTGCAGTAGCAGTCATCATACCTGCCAATAAAATGGCGAGAATCTTTTTCATTGGAAAAATCCCTCTTTCTGAATATTTTCGTAGTGTCCTTTCGGATTACATACTTTTTTTGAGGATATAACGCACAAAGTGCATCATATCCGCTACATAAATCATATCAAAAAATCGCCTGAATTTCAACTCCCTTTGTACTTTTTATCTATGTTGTTAAAAATCAAAATTATTTTTGTGCAATATGACATCTTTTTTATTGAAATTTTACCTATTGCACAAATTGCGTTGACTTGAATTATTTATTTTGCTAAAATACCATTTGTACAAGTTGTACAATCACACCCGACGGTTATGTGACATAACACCCAAATTATATTCTTTATTCATAAAATAAGCTTGAATTTCGGCGAATTTTCCTGATTTTAGTAAAAAATGACCAATCACAAAACAAAGTCATTTATTTCAAACATCACACATTAATTTTTTAACATACAGTTGTAATAAGTGCTGACAATTGTTATAATTATAAAGACAGTGAAAATAAGCAAGCCGACTTTATGTCGGGGAAACGGAGATATATATGATGAAACTGAAAGACCTTCTTATAAATTTTGAATACACGGTTCAGGGAAATCTTGATACCGAAATTTCGGATATTATCTATGATTCACGAAAGGTAGAAAAAGGCACGGCTTTTGTGTGCCTTAAGGGCTATACCTCAGACGGACACAGGTACGCAAAGTCAGCCGTTGAAAAAGGTGCGTCGGCACTCGTCATCAGCGACAGCCTCGACTTTAAAGTGCCGAGCGATGTTGCCGTTGTAAAGGTTGAGGACACAAGATACGCTCTTTCGCTTATGAGCATTGAATTTTTCGGACATCCCGAGGATGAGCTCTACACGGTTGCAATCACAGGCACAAAGGGCAAAACCACAACAACAGCAATGGTTGCGGAAATTTTTGAACATGCAGGAATCAAGACAGGCACAATCGGAACACTCGGTGTTGTTTACGGCGGAGAAACCCACAAAACCGACAACACAACTCCCGAATCATACATTATTCAGAAATCGATGCGTGATATGATTAACGCCGGCTGCAAGGCTATGGTAATTGAGGCATCGTCAATCGGACTTAAACACAGCCGTCTTGCAGGCATGACTTTTGATGTCGGCATCTTTACAAACTTTTCGGATGACCACATCGGCGGTGTTGAACACAAAGACCTTGCGGAATATCTCTACTGCAAGAGTCTGCTTTTCAGACAATGCAAATTTGCCGCTGCAAATATTGACGATCCTGCATGGAAGGATATTACAAAGGATTTCAAGGGCTCTGTTCTCACCTACGGTTTTGCCGACAATGCGGACTTGAAGGGCAAAAATGCTCATCTTCTCTCCGAAAACGGATTTGTCGGTGTTCACTTTGAAACAGAGGGAATCAAAAACCTTTCTGTTGATGTTGACATTCCCGGCAAATTCAATGCATACAACGCACTTGCGGCAATTTCGGCAGTTTCATTCTTTGACGAAATTGAAGATCAGATGATTATTGACGCTCTCAAGGTTGCCAAGGTCAAGGGCAGAGTTGAGCGTGTGCCTGTTCCCTACAACTACACACTCATCATCGACTACGCACACAACGCACTTTCAATGGAAAATGTACTTGAAACACTTCGTCAGTACAATCCGCACAGACTTATTACAATGTTTGGTGCAGGCGGCAACCGTCCTAAGGTTCGCCGTTATGAAATGGGCGAAACCTCGGGCAGACTTTCAGACCTTTCGGTTATAACGGAAGACAACTCAAGATTTGAAGATGTTATGGACATCATTGCGGACATCAAGACAGGTCTTGCAAAAACCGACGGCAAGTATGTTGTCGTGCCGAACCGCAGAGATGCAATTAAATATTGCATGGACAATGCCGAGGACGGCGATATTATCGTACTTGCAGGCAAAGGTCACGAGGATTATCAGGAAATCAAAGGTGTTAAGTACCATATGGACGAGAGAGAAATCATTGCCGATATTCTCAACAGCAAAAGCTAAACCCTTAAACATATAAATACAGTAAAAAATCACGGTCGGAAATCAAATTCCGACCGTTTTTTCATACTCTTATTAAGTTAAATAATCATTCCGCCGTTTACACCGACAATCTGTCCCGTGATGAACCTTGCCCTGTCGCTGCAGAGAAACACAGCAGTTTCGGCAATATCATCGGGCATACCGAGCATATTAAGCGGAGTTTCCTCTTTAAGCTCCTGTACGGTCTGCTCATCAAAGCCTTTCATCATATCGGTCATAATCACACCGGGACAAATACAGTTGACACGCACCCCCGACAGACCGACCTCCTTGGCAAGACCTTTGGTAAGTCCGATTACACCCGCCTTTGACGCACTGTAATGTACCTCACAAGACGCACCGACCTGTCCCCACATTGAGCTGATATTGAGAATAACACCGCTGTGGTTCTTAATCATATATCTTTTGAGTGCCTGTTGCGAGCAGTAGAAAACGCCGTCAAGATTAACCCCCGTCATTTTCTTCCATTCATCGGGAGTTATGTCGGTAAACAGCTTTTGCTGTGCAATTCCCGCATTGTTGACAAGCACATCGAGGTTACCGAAACGGCTGTCGATTTCGTCAAACATTTTGCAAACGCTTTCATAATCGGAAACATCTGCCTGAACAGCAAAGGCATTTATGCCGTATTCATTTGTAAGCTTTTCGGCAAGGCTTTCGGCTTTTTCGGAATTTTTCGAGTAATGCAACGCAACATCGCAACCGCATTTTGCAAAAGCAACAGCAGTCTGCGAACCGATTCCGCCGGACGCACCTGTTACAAGTATTTTTTTCATCATATTAATACCCGGTAGGGGCGGTTATCATCCGCCCGTTCGTGTGTATTGCACACGATTGAACACATTGTGTTCAAATTTAAACATATTATTGGTTACATCAAAACATATTTAATGAACACAAATTCCTATTAAAGCGGGCGGTCAAAGAAAAGACCGCCCTTTGTTTATTTTACTTCTTAAAACTGTCTTTAAGGCTTACACTGCGGTTGAATACGAGGTGTTCTGGTGAACTGTCCTTGTTGTCAATGCAGAAATAGCCGTGGCGCATAAACTGATAGCTCTTCGGAGCCGTTGCACCTGCAATATTCTTTTCAGCCTTACAGCCTGTGAGAACTTCAAGTGAATTTTCGTTAAGATAATCGAGGAAGTTTCTGTCGCCTGTATCGGGATCCGGAACCGTAAAGAGATTATCGTAAAGTCTTACTTCCGCATCAAGACAGTTGTTAGCGTCAACCCAATGGATTGTGCCTCTTACCTTTCTGCCGTCGGGAGTATTTCCACCCTTTGTTTCGGGATCATACTCTGCATAAACCTCAACAACATTGCCGTTTTCGTCCTTTTTACAGCCTGTACATTTTACAATATAAGCCGACTTGATTCTTACCTCATTACCTGGGTAAAGACGCTGATACTTCTTTACGGGTTCTTCCATAAAGTCGGTTTCTTCAATGTAAAGCTCACGGCTGAAAGTAACCTTTCTTGTGCCGTCCTCGGGGCGGTTCGGGTTGTTCTCAACCTCAAATTCTTCGCTCTGTCCCTCGGGATAGTTTGTAATAACAAGCTTAACAGGCTTTAAAACGCACATTGTACGCTCTGCTGTTTCGTTAAGGTCATCACGCAGACAATGCTCAAGAAAGCCGTATTCAACAATTGAATTAACCTTTGAAACACCAATCTGCTCAATGAACGAACGAATTGACTTTGGTGTGTAACCCCTTCTGCGAAGTCCGCAGAGTGTAGGCATTCTCGGATCGTCCCAACCGCTTACATAGTTCTTTTCAACGAGTTCACGGAGCTTTCTCTTTGACATTACCGTGTTGTTAATTCCGAGTCTTGCAAATTCAATCTGTCTTGGCTTGCACGGAGCGGAAATATTGTTAATTACCCAGTCATAAAGCGGACGGTGAGCCTCAAATTCAAGTGAACAAAGGCTGTGCGTAATACCCTCAAGAGCATCCTCAATCGGGTGAGCAAAGTCATACATAGGATAGATGCACCACTTGTCGCCTGTTCTGTGATGCTTGAGTCTGTTAATTCTGTAGATAACAGGATCACGCATATTAAAGTTACCCGACGCAAGGTCAATCTTTGCACGGAGAGTCATTTTGCCGTCCTCAAATTCGCCGTTTTTCATTCTCTCAAACAAATCAAGGCTTTCTTCTATAGGACGGTCACGGTACGGGCTCTTTGCAGGTGTCTGTGTGTCGCCTCTGTATTCTCTCACCTTGTCAGGAGTAAGCTCGCAAACATATGCAAGTCCCTTTTTGATAAGCTCAACGGCAAATTCATACATCTGATCAAAATACTGTGATGCATAGAAAAATCTGTCGTCCCAATCATAACCGAGCCACTTGATATCCTCTTTGATAGCGTCAATATATTCTACATCTTCCTTTGTAGGATTGGTATCGTCCATACGAAGATTGCAGATTCCGCCGAAATGCTCGGCAGTACCAAAGTCAATGCAAAGAGCCTTTGCATGACCTATGTGAAGATAGCCGTTCGGTTCGGGAGGAAAACGGGTGTGAACCTTTTTACCCTCAAATTTTCCGCCCTCGGCAGTATCCTCTTTTATAAAATCCCAGATGAAGTTGCCCTGAACGGCAGCTTCACCCTCAACATTCTTTATTTCATCAGCCATTTGCCGTGTACCTCCGTCAGTAGAATTATGCGCCGAGCTTTTCAAGACCGATTTCAAGTCTTTTGAGCGACTCTTCTCTTCCGAGAATGTCAAGAATTTCAACAGCACCGCCCGGAGTTACTGTTTTGCCTGCTGCGGCAATTCTTACAGGCCACATAACTGTGCCGTTTTTAAGCTCTTTTTCAACCGCCATATTGATAAGGCAATCATGAATTGAAGTGTTGTCCCATGTTGGCAGAGCCTTTAATCTTTCGTAAGCCTCACGCAATACAACGGGAGCGTTTTCAAGATTAGTCTTGCTCTTCTTATTCACGAAAAGCTCCTTGTCATATTCGGGAAGTTCTGCAAAGAAACCGAGCATTTCGGGAATATCCGTAAGCTTTGTAGTTCTTTTCTGAAGAATTTCGGCAAACTTCTCAAAAGGCATCTCTCTGTCACCGAAAACCTTCTTATAGTATGGCATACAAACATCCGTAAATTCTTCGGGAGTCATAGCCTTTAAATACTCACCGTTGAACCATGAAAGCTTGTCATAGTCAAAAATTGACGGTGACTTGCTGATACCGCTTACATCAAACTCTTTTTCAAGTTCTGCAAGGGTAAAGATTTCCTGATTATCCTTTGGACACCAGCCGAGAAGTGCAATATAGTTGATGATTGCCTGTGGGAGGTAGCCCTCGTTAATAAGATCATAGAAGCCTGTTGCGCCGTGACGCTTTGATAGCTTTGAAACATTGCCGTCGGCATCCTTGCCCATAATGAGCGGAAGGTGGATATATGTCGGGATTTCCCATCCGAATGCTTCATAAAGAAGATTATATTTCGGTGTGGAGCTTAAATATTCACAGCCACGGACAACATGAGTAATGCCCATTGTGTGGTCGTCAATTACATTTGCAAAGTTGTATGTCGGGTAGCCGTCAGTCTTGATAAGAATCTGATCCTGAAGTTCGCTGTTGTCAACGGTGATTTCACCGAAAACTGCGTCTGTAAATGTTGTACTGCCCTCAATCGGCATTTTCTGGCGAATTACATAAGGTGTACCCTCGGCAAGAAGTCTGTCGATTTCTTCCTGCGGAAGATTACGGCAATGTCTGTCATAACCACCGCCAACGCTGTCTTCCTGTAACTTTTCAAGTCTTTCCTTTGTGCAGAAACAACGGTAAGCCTTTCCCTCTTTTATAAGCTGTTCGGCATAAGGAAGATACATATCCTTTCTTTCGGACTGAACATAAGGACCGAAATCACCGCCGATATCGGGACCTTCATCGTGTTTAAGTCCCGCAAGTTTCATTGTATCATATATAACATCAACCGCACCCTCAACAAGGCGTTCACGGTCGGTGTCTTCAATTCTGAGAACAAATTTGCCGTTTTGTGATTTTGCAACGAGGTACTCATAAAGAGCAGTACGCAGATTGCCGACATGCATAAAACCTGTCGGGCTTGGTGCATATCGTGTACGGACAGTTTTTTCAGCCATAATAATATCCCTCCGAAATTTATGTTTAGGTGTGTCGGTCAGCGCATATTTCGCCCGCAACACCGTTGTTACACATATACGATTTATTATATCATACCGTTTTTTCATTTTCAAGTCCGATGAACGCACCTACGAACAATCCGAAAATTTCATATAAAAAACGGTCAGGCAACATTGTTTTGCGTTTTGCAAACTGTCTGCCCGACCATAACTTTTAACTATTCATTTTTCACTGCTGACGAAATCAGCCTGTATATGTTCCCATATACAGCGGAATGTCACTTTCGTTGTCGAGGATAACAAACATAAACGGACGATTAAATTCTACCGTCACATCGGTTTTTGAAAGTTCTTTTGTTCTTTTTTCAAGCTCTGCCTTGTCGCCGTTTGACTGTGTTCCGCCGACACCGCCTGCGTTAATTGAAAGCGACGGAGCGATGTCATACATTGCGCTGAACGCAATATCATCGGAACGGCTCAGATTCTTGTATCTTGAACGGTCAGCCATGAATGATGAATTGATTCCGCTTTTTTCAACAATCTGCGTTATATTTTCTGCAGACTTATCTCCACTGACTGAAAATTCAGGAATTTTTGCCTTGGCTGTTTTGGTCACATCAACGCTGTCAAGCAATGTTGTGTATTCAAGGCTCGTAAAATCGGTTGCGTAATCGTCAAGCGAAACACCTTCGTTCGGCATAACAACCATCATTTTGAGAGGTGTTTGCGAGAAATATTTCATAACGGCAGTCGCCTTGTTTGTCTTCATATATGTTTCGTTTGAGGTCATATATGTAACCTCTTTTTCACCGTCAGCCGACTTAAATTTAGCCTTTTCAATGTCGGTCTGTGCATAAGGATTAAGCCATCTGTCACAGATATCTGTCGCAGAAAGTGAAATCACACTCTGCTTTGTGTCAAGATTTTCAAAAACAGAACCGTTGTTTGTAAAATCGGCATATTTTTTGTCAAGCTTTTTCAAAGCGTCGCTGTCCGAAAAATTAAAACGCAGAACATTAGTATCATAATAGTCCTTTGTTGTCTGCAAAAAGCCTGTCATAATGTCGGCATTGTCATTTGAAATCAGCGAGTTGCAAAGCTTTACAAAGCTTTTGTCGCTGTTCTTTTCGGAATCTTTTTCCGAGCTTTGCGAGCTTTCGGGCGATTTGTCCGAAGATGCAACCGATTGAATACGGCTTGCAAAATATGACGCACATTGGTTCATATTTTCAAGCGTCACACCGCTGCAAAGTGCATTGGTGATTTCTTCCTGAGTATCGCCCGACGCACCGTTAGCCATAGCCTCAAGATTAAGAACCGCATTTGCGGGACAAAATACATACGAACCGCTTTTGTGACGGTTTCTGAAAAGCCTGAGTTCAAAATCGGTTATTTTTGCGGAATAGGTATCATATGATGACGGGGCGGTTTTTGCACCGTCGGCATAATTGAATGTATCATCGGTTTTGTCGGAGCGTGTGTATTTCAGCGAAAGGTTTTCACTGTCCGAAAATTCATCGGGATTTGAACACGCAGTAAGCACCGTGCCTGCCATAAGAAGGCACAATGCAACAGAGAGTGCTTTTTTCATCATTTGTCATTTCCCCCTTTGGAATTGTTGCAAAGCTTTTGTGCAAGCCTGAATATTTTTTCTGCCGAATCGGGGCGGTGCAGCTCTCTGCACTTTTCCTTCATCTCATCAAGTGTTTCTTTGTCCTTAACAAGGTTTACGATATCATCTGCTCCTGTCTTTTTTCGGAGCATAATTGCCGCACCCTTGTTGAGTAAAAATTCCGCATTGTCCCGTTCCTGACCCGGAAATGCGCTGTAGATTGCCATGGGAAGCGAACAGGCAAGGCTTTCGGTAACGGTAAGTCCGCCCGGCTTTGTAACAATAAGGTCTGAGATGTGCATATAATCCTCAACATTTTTTACAAAGTACAAAAGCTTTGTGTTGTCCTGCATACCCGTTTCTTCAATTACCTTTTCAAGGTTTGCAAAAAGCTTGATGTTTCTGCCCGTGATGACAATAAACTGCATTTCGGGAGCTTGCTCCGCAAGAGCTTTGTAGAAGCTCAGCACGCTTGTAACACCGAAAGAGCCTGCCATAAGCAGAATTGTAGGCTTGTCGGGATCAAGTCCTTCACGCTCACAAATCGCCTTTTTGTCAAAAGGCTCTGTAAAACGGTCAAAAATCGGAATGCCGAGCGGATATATTATGCTCTTGTCAACACCGTATTCATCAATAAGCTTTGTCGCCATATCAGGCTCTGCAAGCACATATGCGTCAACATACGGAACAATATATGTTCTGTGTGCGTCATAGTCAGTTATAAGGCTGATTGCCTTAACATCAATCTTGTGCTGACGGCGAAGCTTTGAAATCATTGTTGTAACAAACGGATGACACATAATAATTGCATCGGGCTTGTATTCATTGATTGTGTCAAGCAGCTTTTCCGACATCATTGTGTTGGACTGCATAACAGCCTTGTACATAAGGGTCCTTCTGTCGGTAATCTTATAGAATTTGCCGTAAACCTTTGGAATTTTCGTTGCCATAAAATGATAGCCGTCACAAACGGTTTTATCATATACCCTGCCGATTGTCTTCATGGCGTCAATAACCTTGACCTTCGTGTCGGGACTGACGGCTTTTATTTTTGCCTCAATAGCCGCGGCGGCTCTCTTATGCCCTCCGCCTGTTGATGCTGTGAAGATGATTATTTTCATATCAGTTCTCCGTAATTCAAAATAACCGAAAACGGTTTTGCACACAGGGGTGCTTTTACTATTATACTTTTAATCTGCAAGTATTTCAATAGATTATTTTTGCATTTCATCTGAATTTTAAATAAAAATAATTAAATTTTCGTTTGTGTTTTTTAATCGGGGCAACTGTTCCGAGCTTTTAAGGCGGTAAAAATTCACACTCGGAATATGAGTCGGAAATATTGCTAAAATATTTTGGTAAAAAGAGCTTAAATTTCTATAAAAATAATTTCTAAATTTTGTGTTTTCACACTTTATTTTTTTAAAATTATATTGTAAAATAAAGACTGTACTGTAATATATTTCAGTATAGGGTAATTAAAGAAAGTAATAAAAGCGTTTCCCTTTTTGAAAATCAAATGCAGTAGGTTTTCAAAGGGCAATTATTGGGTATATATGAGGTGAATTTTTTTGAACAGGAATTTTATGGACGATATTCTTATTGTTGATGAAGATCTTGTTGACATCAACTGCGACGGCAACAAGCAGTCTGATAACAAGAAAGGAAAACATTCAGCGGGCGGTCGTATGGCTAAAGGCGAAAAGAAAAGCAAGAAAAAGCTTGCAATCATCATTTCATCCGTTGCCGCAGTTGCAGTAGCTCTCGGTGTGGCAGGTTTCTGCATTTTTGGAGGAAACCTGTTCAACAGCGTTGAGGAGGCTATTGCCGGTGAGTTTAAGTTTCCTGACGGAACAACCGTTTCGGGTGTTTCAATTTCGGGAAAAACATACGACGAGGCAAAAAAAGCTCTTGAAGAAAAGGAAGAAAGCTTTATTAAGCCTCTTGACATTTCGGTTGATGTAAACGGAGTCATCAGTAAAGTGACCGAAAAGGATTTCAAATATACTTATGACATTGAGTCTGTACTTAATGAAATCAAAAATGAAGCAACCGATCCGTCTGTTGAAACTTCAACAGCCAAAAAGAGTTACACGGTAACAGCTACCGTAACCGCAGAAAGTGTTGACGAAGCAGCAAAGAAGGTTGCAAAGAAAAATTACAAAGAGGCTGAGAACGCAAGAGTTTCAAAGTTCCACCCCTACGAAAAAAAGCGTTTTGAATATGCAGAGGCGTCACAGGGACAGAAAGTAAACGAAACAGACCTTGCAAATCAGTTTAAGGGTGTGTTTGCAAGCGGTGCAAGCGAATACAGAATTATTGCCGATGTTGAAAAAACAGATGCAAAAATCTCGGTTGACGATTTGAAGAAAAACATCGTTCTTCTCTCAACATACGAAACCGTTTCCACCAATACGGAAAACGGAACAGAAAATATGCGTGTTTCGCTCAAAGCCTGCAACGGTTCGGTTATTGAACCCGGTGCAACTTGGTCATTCAACAAATGCACAGGCAACTCAAACCTTGAATCTCTCGGCTACAAGCCGGCAGGTGTAATTTCAAACGGTAAGTCCGACATCGGTGTCGGCGGCGGTATCTGTCAGTCAAGTTCAACAATCTACAATGCGGCTGTCAGAGCCAACATGAAGGTTGAGGAGCGTTATTGTCACAAGTGGGCGTCAAGCTATGTTCCCACAGGTCTTGATGCAACAATCGACTACGGCAACCTTGACCTTAAGCTTTCTAACCCGACAGATTACCAGATGTTCCTTGAATGTAAGGTTGTTGACAACACACTTTATGTTTCATTCTGGGGTTGGAAATCGGATTCATACGACCTTATTATGACTCGCAACAAGCTCACGAATAAGGGTAGTTCAAGCTACACGGTAAAGGCTTGGAGAGTTTATTACAAGGACGGCAAGGAGGTTGATTCCGAGTCACTCGGTTCGTCAACTTATGATACCGAAAACGGATATGTTTTCATTGATGCCAACAATGATCCCCGTGCAAAATACGGTGATGATGTTGTAATTCCGGATGAAACAGTTCCGAAGAATGACGACAGCAGTTCAAGCTCATCAAGTCCACAGTCATCATACAGTGAACCGTCATATTCAAGCAGTTCTTCATCAAGTCATTCAAGCAACAGCTCATCGTCAAGCTCATCAAGCCACAGTTCATCGAGCCACAGTTCATCAAGCCAGTCAAGTTCGGAATCAAAAACCGAGCCACAGCCAAAACCCGATCCCGAACCGACGCCTACAGAACCTGAATCAGGCGAAGAATAATTAAGCAAAACAACTTCCGATAATAATAAAAAACTCCCTTTCGCAGATAATAAAAGCGGAAGGGAGTTTTTTGTATGATAAAACGAACAGGCGCATATACAATTGCTTTTGAAAGTCAGCCTGTTATTGCCGGCTGGGGAGCGGTTGTCGGAAAAAAGGAAGCCGAAGGTCCCCTTAAAAACTATTTTGACAAGATTATTTATGACAGCTATGACGGCTGTGACACCTTTGAACAGGCGGAAAGTATGTTTCAGGGCGAAGCTCTTGAAAAAGCTCTGGAGCGTTCAAAAACACACGCAAACGAGGTTGACTGCGTTTTTGCAGGAGATTTGCTCAACCAATGCATCGGATCAAGCTTTGGACTTATGAAATTCGGAATCCCGTATCTTGGGCAGTACGGAGCGTGTTCAACAATGGCGCAAAGTCTTATTATGGCGGCATCTGCCGTTGAAAGCGGCGGAGCAAAAGTTTCCGCCTGCGTCACCTCGTCACATTTTGCATCGGCGGAACGGCAGTACCGTTTTCCGCTTGAATATGGCGGAGTTCGCACTCCAACCGCACAATGGACGGTTACGGGTGCGGGAAGCTGTATTCTGAAAAGCCTTAAAAAAGGAATCTGCGTTGCAAGAGCGACAGTCGGCAGAATAGTTGACCTCGGTGTAAGCGACGCCAATAACATGGGGGCGGCAATGGCTCCGGCGGCAGCTCAGACCCTTGAATGTTATCTTGAGGATACCAAAACATCGCCCGAGGATTACGATATGATTATCACGGGTGATTTGGGCGAAGTCGGCAGTAAATCACTTTATGATTTGCTTGAGCGTGACGGAATCAATATAAGGAAACAACACAACGATTGCGGACTGATGATTTTTGAACGCTCCAATCAGGATGTTCATGCAGGCGGTTCGGGCTGCGGATGCGCCGCATCGGTTCTTTGTTCAAAAATTATGGACGATTTTCAAAACGGACTCGTTCAAAATATTCTGTTTATGGCAACGGGTGCGCTCATGAGTCCGACATCAAGCGGACAGGGGGCAAATATCCCGTCAATTGCACATTTGGTGAATTTGAAAATTAAGTAAAATTTTTGCAAAATATCTGTTCAAATGAATTTTAATGTGTTATAATGAACCTGTATGAGTAATGATAGAATGCTGAACCAGCCTGTTTTGCAAGCATATTTTGCGACAGACAGGATAAATATTACGAACAGGAGTTGTGTTTATGTTTGGCAGAATTCAAAACATTGACAACAGGGTACTTGATAACATATCCCGAATTCATAAGCCGGCACTAAACAAAATAATGATTACTGCATCTCGTGCAGGCAATGCAGGTATTGTATGGTGGGCAATCTGCCTGCCGTTTCTTATAAACTCCAACTGGAGGGCAACAGGTGCAAACTTTGTGTTCGGACTTGCGTGGGCTCACCTTATGGGAGAGATTATTATCAAGCATATAGTAAAGCGTGTGCGACCTTGCCACACCCTTGATGATGACGAACAGCTTATTGACAGACCGAGATTCTACTCGTTTCCGTCAGGTCACACGACGGCATCGTTTGCAATGGTCGGGGTTGCTCTTATGCGTTGCAGAGTCATAACCTTTATGCCGATTCTTATGCTTGCAATGTTGATTGCATTTTCAAGAATTTATCTGCGTGTTCACTACCTTACGGATGTTATTGCCGGTATGATTTTAGGCTTAACCTGCGGAATCTGCTCTGTCCTTATTTTCAACACCGTAGTTCCGATGTGGTTTCCTATGGTATAACTTTTGAAAAAATAATATGATAAATGAATTGCATCGGTCGCCCGAACAAGGCTCCGATGCATTTTTGTTTGTACGCATAACTTTCGAGTGACGAAAACAGTATGTAATAGTTGTATCTTTCGGAATATATTTTTCAAGATCTCTGACTGTAAGCGTCCTTGAACCGATAACCGCAATTTTCATTAGCAAAGCACTCCCTCTTTTTATGAACCCATTATGGGTTCACTTTTACATTATAGCACAAGAAGGACTTATAATAAACCCATAATAGGTTCATTTGAGGTGCAATTTTATGAAGGGAAAGCCAAAGCATTTGTCACTACGCATTGATGAAGATTTATTGCGTAAATTTGAGTATGTCGCAAAGTATGATGACAGGTCAATGAATTGGTATCTTCTTCATCTGATTAAAAATGAAATTGCGGATTTTGAAGAAAAACACGGTGAAATCCCCACCGCCTCCGACAGTAAAACAGAATAATCAAAATTAATTTAAGGTCGAAAAAGCAATTTTTCGGTCTTTTTGTTTGCCTACATATTTTTTGATGTAATGAATGTTATGCTTTAATTTGGTATGCACACGAACGGGAGAACACGGTTCTCCCCTACATTTAAACACAACTTCTATATATAAAAAAACAGTCGGGCGACAATGATTTGCATTTTGCAAACTGTCTGCCCGACCGCAATTTTCAATTTTCCATTTTCAACTTTCAATTTAAAAAAACTTCCGCTCGGGCATAATATATTTTAATATTACAAACTGTAACAGCAAAGCAGTCGGTTGGCAATATACCAACCGACTGACTTTTTAATTATTCATTTTTACTTTTTACCCGAGTAATTTATTACTCACTATTACTCATAAAGCGGATATTTTTTGCAGATTTCTTCAACACCTGCTCTAACCTTTTCCTTGCTGTTCTCATAGTCGTTAAGAACGAGGGTGATGTACTCGGCAATCTTGTCCATATCTTCCTCGTTAAGACCTCTTGTAGTAACAGCGGCAGTACCGATTCTTACACCGCTTGTTACGAACGGTGAACGGGGTTCGCCCGGAATTGTGTTCTTATTTACTGTGATGTAGCAATCGTCAAGACGAGCCTCAAGCTCCTTGCCGGTTACATCTGTATCACGGAGATCCATAAGAAGAACATGGTTGTCCGTACCGCCTGAAACAAGCTTGTTGCCTCTCTTGAGAAGTCCGTCTGCAAGAGCCTTACAGTTAGAAACAATCTTTTTGCCGTACTCCTTGAACTCAGGCTTTAATGCCTCGCCGAAGCAAACAGCCTTTGCGGCAATAACATGCATAAGAGGACCGCCCTGTGTACCGGGGAAGATAGCCTTGTCAATCTGCTTTGCAAATTCTTCACGGCAGAGGATAAGACCGCCACGAGGACCACGGAGAGTTTTGTGTGTTGTTGTTGTAACGAACTCACAATACGGAACAGGGTTCGGATGAACACCTGCGGCAACAAGACCTGCGATGTGAGCCATATCAACCATAAGATATGCGCCTACTGCGTCGGCAATCTCACGGAGCTTTGCAAAATCAATGATTCTTGGGTATGCAGACGCACCTGCAACAATCATCTTAGGCTTGCATTCCTTTGCAATTTCAAGAACCTTATCATAATCAATTCTGTGCGTTTCGGGATCAACACCGTATGGAACAAAATTGAAGTATTTACCTGAAATATTAACAGGTGAACCGTGTGTAAGGTGACCGCCTTCGTTAAGGTTCATACCCATTACCGTATCACCGGGATTAAGCATTGCAAAATATACCGCTGTGTTAGCCTGAGCGCCTGAGTGAGGCTGAACATTTGCGTGTTCGGCACCGAAAAGCTCACACGCACGCTGACGGGCAATTTCTTCAACTACATCAACGCACTGACAACCGCCGTAGTATCTCTTTCCCGGATAACCCTCGGCATATTTGTTTGTGAGCAGGCTGCCCATTGCAGCCATAACTGCCGGAGAAACGATGTTTTCACTTGCGATAAGTTCAAGGTTTCTGCGCTGTCTTTTAAGCTCGTCTGTCATTGCGTTACCGATTGCGGGATCGTACTCGTTGAGGTAATCAAGAGTAGCGATATTTGTTTTTTCACTCATTGTTATATTCCCCTTATATTTTTATTTTAGGATACTGTGTATCCTGTTTGAATTTATGTCATTGCAACGAAAGGGCTTTTTGCCTTAATTCGTACAAATCATCAAGCGTTTTAATTTTTCCTGCCTCATTTCTCAAGGCAGCCGCACCCTTCATGCCTTTGAAATAGCCGACTACAAGTTTTCTTGCCTGAAGCATTGCCATATGCTCGCCCTTGTATTCAACCATTTTGCCGATATGTTCAATCATTACACCGAGCCTCTCTTCAAGGTCGGGAGTGTGAATCTTAACATTCGGGTTTTCAAGGTATGCGTTAATCTGCGAGAAAATCCACGGATTTCCGAGCGTTGCCCTACCGATCATAACAAGGTCACAGCCCGTGATGTCCATAACCCCCTTTGCCCTTTCGGCACTGTCAATGTCTCCGTTTGCGATTACGGGAACGCTGACGGATTCTCTTACAGCCCTTATGATATCATAATCAACAGGAGGCTTGTAATATTGCTGTCTTGTTCTGCCGTGAACGGTGATTGCCGCCGCACCTGCCGATTCGCAGATTTTTGCAACTTCAACGGCATTTACACTGTCATCATCCCAGCCCTTGCGGATTTTTACGGTTACGGGTATATCGGTAACGGCTGTCACAGCCTTGACGATTTCTCCGCAAAGCCGAGGATTTTTCATCAATGCACTTCCACTGCCGTTTGAACTTATCTTCGGAGCAGGGCATCCCATATTGATATCAATAATATCAGGTTTATTTTCAAGTGCGTGCTTTGCGGCATCAGCCATACATTTCGGATCATCACCGAAAATCTGAATTCCGCAAGGACGCTCTAAGTCTGAAATTTCCATCAGTTCTTCGCTCTTTTTGCTGTTGAAAGAAAGCGCCTTTGAACTGACCATTTCGCTTACGCAGTATGCCGCACCGAATCTTACGCAAAGCTCACGGTAAGCCCTGTCGCTTACCCCCGCCATGGGTGCGAGAACTGCGTGGGATTTCAGCGGAACACCGCCGATGTTAAGATTATCCATATTTTTACACATTTAATGCTGTTACCTTATTCTTTTTCTTGCACCGACTTTTGTGCTGATCATTACAACCGCAATTGCAACTACTCCAAGACCTACGCAAATCCACGAAACGATTCCCGCCGTGTAGCTTGTGGAATACTTTTTTTCGCTGACTGTTTTTGCGATTGTCGGAGCCTGAAATTCCGTTGAATCGGTCGCCTGAGTTTCAACATACTGATTCTGATACTGCGTTTCTTCCTGTTTCTGAGCTTCCGTTTCGGGCTGAACATACTCGGTTGTAGGTTCTTCCGTTTTGGGCTCAACATACTCGGTTGTAGGCGCTTCGGTGTAAACAGGCTCGGTATAAACCGGCTCTGTGTATCGCGGTTCGGTTTCATTGGGAACATACTCCGTCACTACGGGATCGGGCTGAGGATCGGGAGTTTGCGGATCGTCCTCTCCTACCGCAAAGGCGGTTATTGAACAAACCGACAATGCAAGAACCGCAAGCACGGTCGGAAGTATTCTTTTCCTAAGAATTTTCTTAAAATCTGACTTCATATTTAATACCCCGTTCATTCTGCGTGGCACATATTTTCATATACATACTACGATTATAACAAAAGCAGGCGTTCATTGCAAGATTTCAGACAACTTTTCTGCACACAATTAATGCCCAAACAATAAAAAATCGGAAAACCGATTGTAAAACCGGTTTTCCGACTTGATTATTATGTCAGATTTTTGAGCGTTTTTTAGCCTTTGGCATAACAAGATTGTAGCTTTCGTCAATCAGCGGAAAGATTTCTTCCCTGCTCACAGAGCCGTCAAGCAGAATACTTATCCACTTGTCCTTGTTCATATGATAAGCAGGCAGAAATCCGTTTTTCATTCTCAGCGAGCCGACAAGAATCGGATCGCACTTGACATTCATCACATCGACAAAGCCATCGCCGTCAAGCCCTAAAATCTGCCTTTTGACACACATAATTATTGCGTACCATTTGCCCGACATCATATTCCGCAGAACCGCATTATCGGGACTGTTCTCCCACGGATATTCGGGTTCTGTTCCGTATGTGCTAAAGGCATAGTTTAAAATTACATCTCTGTTCATGGAACACCTTACACTACCTTATATTTTTTAAAAATATATCTCTTAAAAAATCTGTAACACCGTTAGCGGAATGAATTGTTGCTATCATTAACTCGTCTGTGTCAATATCCGAAAAGTTAAAGTCATAACCGTTGTGCCGTATCAACTGCGAAATAAATAATCTTTGTGTTCTGCCGTTTCCCTCTCTAAATGGGTGTAGCATATTTGTTGTGCAGTAAAAATCGACTATTTCATCAACAAACTCTATTTTATCTAAATTTATAAACAAATGTTTTGATTTGAGATAGTCAAAACTCTTTCTACACATTTCTTCAAGATTATATGCACTGCAAAATGAAGTTCCTTTTTTTGAGATGTCAATACTTCGCAATTCACCAGCCCAAGAATACAAATCTTCAAATAAAAACTTATGGATAGCTTTGTAGTGATTAAAATCAAAACTTTCAAGCAATGGATTGCGTTCCCATTCAGATGATTTTGCAAATGTAATATCGGCTTCTATCGCAGATAACTGTTCTTCATCTCTTATATCAAATTTATTTATTAAGCATAAAGTGTTTGGATAACAATCATCTGTAAGTGAATTAACATTGTATGCCATTAAGCCTTAACTCCTGCTTTTTTCTTAACGAGTGAAATATATTCCTGCATTGTGATTTCGTTACGCAGTAATTTTCGACACCATTCTTTGCTTTTGCTGTCAATGGTATAGCCTTCCATTTCAACTGATGCGGCAGCATTTTCTATTATCTGTTCAATCGGCTTATTACCGTTCACAGTAACACTCCCTTTCGTGAAATCTGAACTTCATATCATTTTATCATAACAAAGGCATATGTCAACCAAAAGGTGAAAATCATTCGCCAAAGCTGATGCCCATTTTTCTTGCTGTTTCAACAACCTCGCTGTCTTTCGGAACGCTCTTGAGCTTGCCTGCAATGTCCTCAAGCGGAACGGCAACTACCTTATTATTTACAAGGGCAACCATTTTGCCGTAGTCTTTATTGATAATAAGCTCTGCGGCTTTAACGCCAAAACGAGTTGAAATCACACGGTCATAGGCATCGGGGCTACCGCCTCTCTGGAAGTGACCCGGTACTGTAACCCTTGTTTCCTGACCTGTTGCCTCCTCAATATCATGGGCAATCTGATAGGAAATTGACGGATATTTCATCTCTGCAATAGCGGCTTTTCTCTGCTTTTTCGGCAAAGCGGCAATCTTTTTTGAAATTGCACCCTCGGCAACTGCAAGAATTGAGAAGTTCTTACCGCTTGCTGTTCTCGCCTTGATTGTCTTGACAACGGAATCTATATCATACGGAATTTCGGGGATAAGGATAATGTCCGCACCGCCTGCAATACCTGCATAAAGCGTGAGCCAACCAACCTTATGTCCCATAACCTCAATAATGAAAACTCTGCCGTGAGATGTTGCGGTTGAGTGGATACAGTCGATTACATTTGTTGCAATATCAACGGCACTCTGAAAACCGAATGTCTTGTCTGTACCCCAAAGGTCGTTGTCGATTGTCTTAGGAAGCGAAACCACATTGAGTCCCTCTTCACGAAGAAGATTTGCGGTTTTTTGAGTTCCGTTGCCGCCGAGTACAACAAGACAGTCAAGGCCAAGCTTTTTGTAATTCTTCTTCATAGCCTCAACCTTGTCAACGCTGTTCTCGTCAACAACACGCATAAGCTTGAACGGCTGTCTTGATGTGCCGAGAATCGTACCGCCCATTGCGAGAATACCCGAAAAATTCTCGGGTTTCATCTTTCTTGTTTCGCCGTAGATAAGACCTCTGTAGCCGTCAATAATGCCGATAATTTCAACATCATTGCCAAGCTGATTATAAAGTGTTTTTGCAACGGCACGGATTGTTGCGTTAAGTCCCTGACAATCACCGCCGCTTGTTAAAATGCCTACTCTTTTCATTGTTCGGAGTCCTCCTTTTTCACTTCAACGGGTACAATCGGAGTTCCGACAGTGCTCGCATATGTTTTTTTCATTGCCTGCTTTTGAGCCTTTAACGCAAGCTTTGAAAAGAATTTCTGACAATTTGTTTTGTGTTTTCCACGCTTGTCAACAGACTTATATACACCTGTTGAAAGCTGTTGGCGTGCATTTACGGTATCCTTAAATGAAACCGTGATAACCTCCTGCACACGCTTTTTGATATCCTCGTCCTCAACAGGGAACACAAGCTCAACTCGTCTGTCGAGGTTTCTCGGCATCCAGTCGGCACTTCCCATATAATAAAGCGGATTTGAATTGTTTTCAAATATGAATATTCGGCTATGCTCCAAAAGCTGACCGACAATTGAAATTACTCTGATGTTTTCGCTGAATCCATGAACCCCCGGAACAAGACAGCAGATACCTCTTACGATGAGGTCAATTTTTACGCCTGCGTTTGACGCATCGTACAAAAGACTGATGATTTCAGGATCAACAAGCGAGTTCACCTTTGCGGTAATTTTGGCCGGAAGTCCGAGCTTTGCGTTCTCGGTTTCCTGAATAATCATAGCCTCAAAGAACGGACGCATTCCGTGAGGTGCAACGATAAATTTGTTGTATTCAGGCGGAGTTGAGTAACCTGTCAGCACATTAAAAAGTGATGATGCGTCAACACCGTATTCTTCACGACAGGTGAACATACCGATATCGGTATAGAATCTCGCCGTACTGTCGTTATAGTTACCCGTACCCATATGCAAATATCTTCTGATTCCGTCCTTGTCTTTTCGTACTACAAGACAGATTTTGCAGTGGGTTTTAAGTCCCGTAAGACCGTAAATTACATGACAGCCCGCTTTTTCAAGCTTTGTTGCCCACTGAATGTTGTTTTCCTCGTCAAATCTCGCCTTGAGTTCAACAAGAACAGTTACCTGCTTTCCGTTTTCAGCCGCCTTGATAAGAGCCGCAACAATCGGTGAATTTCCGCTGACACGGTACAAGGTTTGCTTGATGGCAAGAACATTCGGATCGGTTGCCGCCTTTTTGACAAAATCAACCACAACATCAAAGCTTTCATAAGGATGATGCACAAGTCTGTCCTTTTCACGGATAGCCTCAAAAATATCGTCATAACCGCAGAATTCCGCAGGCGGATTTACGGGGACGATAGGTTCAAAGCACATATCCTCACAGCCCTTAATGTGAGCAAATTTTGAAAGGAATGTAAGGTCAAGAGGACCTCTCTGAAAGTAGATTTCACGCTCCGTAACATCGAGAGCGTCAACAAGAAATTCACGAATTTCTCGGTTGCATTTCTTGCCGAATTCAAGACGGACAGGTTCTCCTCTCTTACGCTTTCTGATTGACTTTTTAATTTCAGCCATAAGATCCTCGGTATCCTCGTCAATGTCAAGGTCGGAATCTCGGGTGATTCTGAAAGGATCGTACTGCTTAATGTTGTAAAGCTCAAAAAGCTCGCCAAGGTGCATTGCGATTATTTTTTCAAGCAGAATAAACGCTCTGCCCTCGTGAGTCGGAAGCTCAAGAAATCTCGGAAGAATTGACGGAACCTGAACCAATGCGAAAAATTCTTCATTCTCGGCATTTGTAAGGCGAACCGCAATGTTAAGGCTTTTGTTTGCAAGCATCGGGAACGGACGGCTTGTATCAACAGCCATAGGCGTCAATACGGGGAAAACTACTTTTTTAAAGTATTCCTCAACAAACGCTTTCTGGTCGCCGTCAAGCTCGTCAGCCTCTTTGAACACAATGCCTGCCGAACGAAGTGACGGAATTATTGAACGGTTGTAACAGCTGTACTGCTTTTTGGCAAACTCGTGAATTTTTTCAACAAGTCCGTCCATAACCTCTGTAGGAGTCATGCCCGATGCGTCACGGCTTGTTCTGCCGTGATGAATCTGGTCAAGCACACCTGCAACACGAACCATAAAAAATTCGTCAAGGTTTGATGCCGTAATTGAAAGAAAGTTACATCTTTCCATAATTGGATTGGTCTTTTTGAACGCCTCTTCAAGCACTCTTGCATTAAAGTCAACCCAGCTTAATTCTCTGTTAGTATAAGGCATCTTTTGCCATTTTGACATAAGCTTTGCCTTTTCGGATGCTTTTTTATTGTTGTTTTTTGAATTTGACATATAATTCACCACCATAAAAACTGATATATAACCCAATTTAATATATCTGATTAAGTATAAAATAAAAAACGGATTATTTCAAGCGAATTGCACTAAATTTTACCTTTGGCAACGCATTCTTTACATATATTTTACAATAGCACAAATAAAATTGATTTGCAATAGATTTGACAAAATTCGCAAAGATAAAACCAAAATTTTCTTTTTGCAAAATATTCAAAAAATTTCAAAAAATATTGTTTTAATCTCTGTATTATGTTATACTTGCGTTGATTGTTTTATTTACAGATTTTAAAAAATTCTAAAGGAAAATGAGAGGTAATTATCATGAGTAAAAAAAGGGGAAGCTTTTCCGGCGGACTCGGATTTGTATTTGCCGCTGCGGGAAGTGCAGTAGGCTTGGGAAATCTCTGGAGATTTCCGTATTATGCAGCTAAGTACGGCGGCGGAACATTTATCTTTATCTACATAATCCTTGCGCTTACATTCGGCTTTTCACTTTTGACTGCCGAAATCGCAATCGGCAGAAAAACAAAGCTAAGTCCGATTCTCGCCTACAAAAAGCTATGCAGCAAATTTTCGTTTTTAGGCTACCTTGCAACGCTTGTTCCTACAATCATTATTCCGTACTACTGCGTTATCGGCGGTTGGGTTACAAAATATATGTGCGTTTATGCACAGGGACTTGTTGCCCCTGCGGCACAGGACAACTTTTTCTCGGACTTTATTTCCGACCCGTTGTCACCCATTGTGTTTTTCTTAATATTTATGCTGTTAAGTGCAGTGGTAATTATGCTCGGAATAAACAAGGGCATTGAGCGACTGAGCAAATTTTTGATGCCTGTTCTGCTTGTTCTGACAGTCGGAATTTCAATCTACACACTCACGCTCCCAAACGCAATGGAGGGTGTTTCGTACTACCTCATTCCCGATTTCAGCAAACTGTCAATTTGGACATTTGCGGCGGCACTCGGTCAGCTGTTCTTCTCAATGAGCATTGCAATGGGAATTATGGTAACCTATGGTTCATACACAAAGAATGAGGTAAACCTCACAAAGTCGGTTAACCAAATTGAGATTTTCGACACAGCCGTTGCACTTCTCGCAGGTCTTATGGTAGTTCCTGCGGTTTATGTATTCAGCGGTGAAGAAGGTCTTGGTGCAAGCGGTCCCGGACTTATGTTCATCACACTTCCAAAGGTATTCAACGAAATGCCTGCCGGCGGAATCATCGGATTTTTGTTCTTTGTTCTTGTATTCTTTGCGGCTATCACAAGCTCAATCTCCGTAATGGAAGCAATTGTTTCTTCGCTTATGGACAAGTTCAAGCTTACACGAATCAAGTCCTGTCTTATCGTTATTGGCATCTGCCTTATTATGGGTATTCCGTCGTCACTCGGCAACGGTATATGGTCAAATGTTAAGATTCTCGGAATGGACTTCCTTACATTCTTTGACTTCTTGAGCAACAGCATTATTATGCCGATTGTCGCACTTTGCACTTGTATTCTCATCGGCTGGGTTATCAAGCCAAAGACTATTGCAGACGAAATCACAAGGAACGGCGAGCGTTTCAGCAGAAGGGCTTTGTTTAATGTTATGATTAAATATATAGCTCCAATCTGCCTTGTGTTCATCTTAATTTCCTACACACTTGCGCAGTTCGGCATTATTTCACTTTAACCCGATACTTTAACACGATTATTTATGAATTCAAACAGTAATATCACCGAAATGAATCATAAGTAATTGTCTTTAAACAGATCATACAACAATTAACTATTCTCCGTTTATCCCATGAACTCTTGAAATTATATGCAATAATTGGTATAATTACAGTTACAGCTCATTTGCTGAATTTTAGGGAGGACAAATACTATGTGTCAGAAAAAACCATTTTACATTACAACGCCTATTTATTATCCGTCAGGCAATCCCCACATCGGTCATTGCTACACCACCGTTGCGTGCGATTCTATCGCCCGTTACAGACGAATGCAGGGATACGATGTTATGTTCCTTACGGGTACGGATGAACACGGCCTTAAAATTGAACAGAAGGCTGCCGAAAAGGGTGTTACTCCCAAAGAGTATGTTGACGAAATTGTAAAAACCTTTAAAGGCTTATGGAAATTTATGAACATAAGCTATGACAGATATATCCGCACAACAGACGATTACCACATTGAAACAGTTCAGAAAATTTTCAAGGAGCTGTATGACAAGGGCTACATCTACAAGGGAGAATACAAGGGCAAATACTGCACCCCCTGTGAAAGCTTCTGGACAGAAAGCCAGCTTATTGACGGCAAATGCCCCGAATGCGGACGAGAGGTTACAGAGGCAAAGGAAGAGGCATACTTCTTTAAGATGTCACCTTTTGCCGACAGAATTGAAAAGCTCCTCACGGAAACAGACTATTTACAGCCAAAGACAAGAGCTGTTGAGCTTGTAAACAACTTTATCAAGCCGGGACTTGAAGACCTTTGCGTATCGAGAACAACCTTCAAATGGGGCATTCCGGTTACATTTGACGAAAAGCATATTGTTTATGTTTGGATTGACGCACTTTCAAACTACATCTCCGCTCTCGGCTACAAGAATGAAAAATTTGACGAATTTGACAAATACTGGCCTGCCGATGTTCATATGGTAGCAAAGGACATCATGCGTTTTCACGCCATCATCTGGCCTGCAATGCTTATGGCTCTTGACCTTCCGCTTCCAAAGCATCTTGCCGTTCACGGCTGGATTACTTTCAACGGACAGAAGATGTCAAAGTCACTCGGCAATGTTGTTGATCCGTTTGTACTCGGCGAGCGTTACGGTGCTGACGCAATCCGTTACCACATTATGCGTGAAATGGCTCTCGGTGCAGACAGCTCATTCTCAAACGAAATTATGATTAACCGTATCAATTCCGACCTTGCAAACGGTCTTGGCAACCTTGTTTCAAGAACAGTTGCAATGGTTCAGAAATATTTCGGCGGCACACTTCCCACAGAGCGTGAGAGCGGCGAATTTGACGATGACCTTATCGAAACCGCAACATCGCTCCGTGCAAAGGTTGACGATTTCATGGACAAGACTCAGCTCCAGAACGCACTTGCCGAAATCTTCAAGCTTGTTTCCCGTGCAAATAAATACATTGACGAAACCGCTCCGTGGGTTATTGCCAAAGACGAAACAAAGAAAGCAAGACTCGCAACGGTTCTCTACAACCTTCTTGAGGCAATCCGTATTGCCTGCACCCTTCTCTCGGCATTTATGCCAACAACAATGCCAAAGGCTCTTGAGCAGATCGGTGCTTGTGAAAAATGTGCCGGCTACGAAAACTGCGACAAGTTCGGTGTACTTCCTGCTGATGTCACGGTTCACAAGGGTGATGCACTCTTCCCACGAATTGATGTTGAAAAGGAAATTGAAGAACTCAACAGCATCATCAAGAACAACGAGGGTGAAAGTGAAGAAACAAAGGCACTCCGTGAAGAGCTTGAGGGTGTTGCACAGATTGGCATTGATGACTTTGCCAAGGTTGACCTCCGTGTGTGCGAGGTTAAGACCTGCGAACCCGTTAAAAAGAGCAAAAAGCTTTTACAATTCACAATTTTTGACGGTGTAAAGGACAGGACCGTTGTCAGCGGTATTGCAAACTACTACAAGCCGGAGGAGCTTATCGGCAAGAAGATTATTCTTGTTCAGAACCTCAAGCCTGCAAAGCTTTGCGGTGTTGAAAGCTGTGGTATGATTCTTTCTGCAGTTCACGGCGATGATTTAAAGGTTGTTTTTGTTGACAATATGCCTGTCGGCTCAAAAATCTGTTAACGGCGAGTCGCCAGCAGCGTGTCGCTGCACCCAATTCGTGAAGACAGTTTGCAATATAAAAATATATTATGCCCGAGCGTAACTGTAGGGGCGTTCATTGGACGCCCGCCAAGTAATGGCAGAAAATTTATGATGAAAATAAACTGTATAAATGAGATAAAGTTACCGAAATAATGTAGGGGAGAACCGTGTTCGCCCCCTACAAATTATACACTGCTTTTATTGTATAAAAAGCTATGTGTATGAACATATAAATTCATCAATGTGGGCGGTCAATGACCGCCCATACTTTTAGGGAGATATACCGATGTCACTTTACAACAACATTTTCGATGCACACGCACATTATGATGACAAATGGTTTGACGATGACCGTTTTGAGCTTTTGGAAAACATTCACACAAAGGGTGTGTGCGGAATTGTCAACAATGCGGTTGACCTTGAAACGGCAAAAACCTGCATTGAATATGCCGAAAAATATGATTTTATGTATGCCGCAGTCGGATTTCATCCCGAAAATCTCGAAAATATTCCGGACAATTATCTTGAACAGCTTGCACAGCTTTCAAAACATAAAAGGGTTGTCGCAATCGGCGAAACAGGGCTTGATTATCATTGGGACATTCCGAAAGACTTGCAAAAGCGTGTTTTTGAGGAACAGATCAGGCTTTCTCTTGACCTTGAAATGCCGCTTATAGTTCACGATCGTGAGGCTCACGGTGATGTGTACGACCTTCTGAGGAAATACAAACCAAATGCGCTGGTTCATTGCTTTTCGGGCAGTGTTGAGCTTATGCGTGAAGCGGTTCGTATGGGAATGTACATCAGCCTCGGCGGTGTTGTTACATTCAAAAATGCCCGTCACAGCCTTGAGGTCGCCTCGGAAATTCCGCTTGACAGGCTTCTGCTTGAAACCGATGCTCCGTATATGGCGCCCGTGCCGTTCCGTGGTAAGCGTTGCGACAGCTCTATGATTGTCTATGCCGCAGAAAAAATCGCATCTCTGCGTAATATGAGCATATCGGAACTTCTGCAAATCACCTGCGACAACGCAAAACGATTTTACAATATTGATGATTAATTCATAAAACAACACGGTCGGAATCCCCGTTTGGAAATCCGACCGTGTTATTTTTTCATTATTTTAGTAGTGGCGAACCGTGTTCGCCACTACTAACAGACAACAACTTTCATATAAAAAACGGTCGGGAAGACAGTGTTTTGCATTTGCAAACTATCTTCTCGACCGTAATTTTACATTTTCAATTTTCAACTTTCAATTTCATCAGTCTTCACTTGCGTGTCTGCGCATACTCTTGTGCAGGAAGAAAAGTCCGATCGAAACTATAAAAAAGATTACAGAACAGATTGCAAGGGCGATAAGAATATTGTTCATACTCTGAACAAAAAGGTTGTAGAACGCCCTTGAATCAATATTAATCTTGCTCATATAGCCTGTTGAAAGCAACACCGCCGGAATTATACCAACCGTAAGGAATGCCGCAGATGTTGAATAACAGATATACCCTACCGCTCTGTGCTTCCAACGATTTGTAAAGATGATGATTACGCATATAATTGCGACAAAGACTGCAAGACCGCCGATAATCAACGGCATCATATTTTTCAATGCAATGAGATAAACAGAAAGTGTGGCAAAAAGCGGTATTCTGAGCGCCGCCGCATAAATGTTAGCAGCCTGATTGATGAGATATTCTCTGCTCCCATCGTTTGCAACCTTGAGATTATTCTTACTTATGTAGCTGTCAAGCTCGCTGTTGAATTTCTGCTTAAACGCTGTTGTGTCAATCTTAGCCTCCTCGCCTGCATAAAAGCTGTTGAGATAGGCCTGTGTATTATCGTGAATTGTCACTTCGTCAACAACATTTTCAAAAAACTTTTCATCAAGTCCCGACGCATAACCGAGGTCAACAAGGCTCTCTTTGATTTCGTCACGCTTGTCAACAAAATAGTTGCTCGTATTCATATTATCCATAATATACGATGGGTTGAGGATTGTTGACTGAAGAACTATTGCAAACGAAATCAAAAACAGTACAAACGAGAGAACGAACGAAATTATTCCGTAAATAATATGTCTTACTTTAGAATTCATCAGTTCGCCTCCTTATCAATCGGAGTACCCGACACTAACTTTGCATACACAAAATATCTCTGTGTTGTAAGACCGAGTGCATCAAACGGATAGCAGGTGTACATTATGAGATTTTCATAATCCGCCGAAAGGTCATAAGCGGTTCTGTCAGTCGCTTTTTTGACAGCCGTGTCGGTGATTTCATAGATGTAATTACCGTAGCTTGTCTTGATTTCAACCTTCTGACCGACTGCTGCGTTTTTAAGACCGTTGAAATAAGTGTTGTTATGACCTGCAACAAGGATTGTTCCGCCGTAACCGGGGACAAAACTTCCGGCATAAATGCCAACACCGTTTCTGAGCGCAACATCATTGTCACCGAAAAAAAGATTTGCGTCAACATTGCAGTCATTGATTATAAGCTCACCGAACAGATTTCCGTAGTTAGGGTACTGAACGGAGTCGTTTTTAACATAAGTTTTTTCCTGACCGTTTGAATCCTTTTTTGTAACGGTAGGAACGGTTGAGTTTTCTGACACGGGCACAAAAATATTATCGTACTCTGTTGAATAATCCTTTTCATTATCTGAGAAGAACATACCTACTGCCGAAATCACAGGTGAAAAGGACGGAACAAAAGCAAGATACAGCACAAGATATGTTATCAAACAAAAGATAATGGGAAGAATTATAAAACTCTTCCCATTCTTTGATTTATGACCGTGTCTGATTTTTTTATCAGACATTAGAATCAAGCTCTTTCTTTTTTAGATTTTGCAAGGTAGAAAGCACCGCCTGCTACCATTACAAATGCAACAGCAGAAACAGCGATAATGCCGCTGAAGTCAGCCTCTGCGCCTGTTGTCTTGATAACACTGTTATCCTGAACACTGCCTGCCTTTGTAAGTGTAGGAACAGCTGAGAATGCAACCTTGCCGTCTTTACCGTAAATTGTAAGCTTCTTTGAAGATGTGTCATATGACATTGTCATATCAAGCACACCGACAACTTCCTTACCATAAGAAAGAAGTGTCTGCTTCTGAGCAAATGTGAGATCTGCAATATTAGATGCACCTGAGTTCTCAAGGAAGCTCTCGCCCTTCTTGAGAATAGCAACGATCTGAGATGACTCATCTGCTGTCATGTCGATTGTGTTAAAGTAGTTTTCAGCCTGGTTTACAAACTCGCTCGGAATAACCATCTCTGAACCGTTCATCTTAACAGATGTCTTGAGTTCGTTGAGAACAGCCTGTTCGCTGTCATTGATTCCTGCTGCAAAAGCAGTGAAAGCAGTTGCTGCAACAAGGATGAACGCTACTAACATTGCTGATAACTTTTTCATAGTTCATACCACCTTGTATTTATTTTGTTTTCATCAGCAAGAAGCTTCACGGATTCATTGGCATAATACGCATCTGCAAGCCGAAAACTGCAGGGAGCACAATGGAAAACTTCACCATTTAACTTCTTTGTACAGTATTATACACCACATTTCGCATTTTGTAAAGCATTTTATTATAAAAATTTGTTATATTCGGAAAAATTACAATCCTTTTGTCAAATCAGGCATTTTCATTGTGCATTATGCCGTTTTAAATCAATTTTGCACTGCATCGTTTTCTCTGATCTTGTATTTTAATTCATTTGTACACTTGCCTTTTGCATAAAAACACGCCTACCGATTTATAAATTCCTTCTTTTGCGAATATTCGTGTGCAGACCTTATCCGCTTACCCTACACCTTTTTCTGTAATTGTTTCCTTATTATGACATATTGTGACATAATAATATATAAGTAGAAAATTTGTCGGTTATTCCCCATGTTTTTGTTTATTTTTTTGCAAATTTTACCTGAGCTTTATTTCAGCTCGTTATTTATGTATTTTTCGGCTAACTGCAACAAAATAATCATATATTTTATGTATGTTTTGTACACATGAAAAATCAGAGTAATTGCATATTTTGCAAAAAAGACATATTTTTCCTTTATTAAACCTCTGTTCATATTGATTTTTTTACTGATTTGAAATATAATAGGAGTGTCATGTTTAAAAGTAATTTGTGCTTTTGTGCCGTTTTTCGCCTACAGCACTTTCGTGTCGACTGTGGCATTATCTTGCCATATGCGTACAAAAGCCGAGAAGAGGAGTAATTTAATGGAGATAACATTCAAGGACATAACAAGAATTATCAAGAAAAATATTGTGTTTATTGCGGTGCTGTCGCTTTTATGTGCGGCTGCGTCATATTTTGTAACAACATTTTTTGTTCCGAAAACATATACTTCAACCGTAAAACTTTATGTTGAAACCAACTACAAAAGCCAGTCGGCTTATGACGACTATCAGAGTATCAACTACGCAAAGAATCTTGTTCTCACCTATATCGAGTTGCTCGATTCAAATTCTTTCTACAATTCCGTTTCAAAGGAACTCAAAGAAAAATACACAGCGTCACAGCTTAAATCAATGATTAAGTTTGAAAGCATTGAAGATACCGAGGTTTTTAAGGTGCTTGTAAATTCGGGCAGTCCGTCCGAATCAAAAAACATAGGCAACGCAATTGCAAAAATTGCACCAGATACAATTGCCAATGTAAAGGACAATGCAAAGCTTAAAATTGTTGACAAGGCTACAACACCGAAAGCTCCTACATCCCCGAATGTTTCGAGAAATGTTATGATAGCTTTCGCCGCAGGTATTATTATTTCACTCATCATTTCATTCGTCCGTGACATCCTTGATGTTAAAATCAAGTACAATGATGAAATGACAACCGTTCTTGACCTTCCGTTGCTTGCCGCTATTCCCGACTTTGAATACTTTTCAAATCAGAAGGCAGCCGAAAAGAAGTACGGTGACTACGAATCGGGTTATTAATTGTTAAAGGAGTGAAACTGCAATGAAAAAGACTAAAATCGACCGTTCAATCGACACCGAGGCACTTGGCTTTCAGGTTCGTGAATCATACAAAACAGCAAGAACAAACATCGCATACTCAATTTTCAAAAAGGGTTGTAAAAAGGTGGCCTTTACTTCTTCAACAAAAGGTGAGGGCAAAACCGTAACTTCAATCAATGTTGCATCTGCTCTTGCTCAACAGGTTGGCACAAAGGTTATCGTTGTTGAATGTGACCTTCGCCGTCCGAGAGTTAACACAGCTTTAAAAATCACACCTACTCCCGGTCTTACAAACTACCTCAACGAGGAATGTTCACTTGAGGACATTGTAAAGGATACAAAAATCGAGAATCTCAAGGCAATTACATACGGCGCTATTCCGCCGAACCCGTCAGAGCTTCTTGCGAGTGAATCCATGTTTGATCTTATCAAAACTCTTGAAAAAAATTACGACTACATTATTTTCGATACACCGCCAATCGGCGTTGTTATTGACGCCCTGCCTATTATGAAGGCGTCTGACGGTGTTGTTATTATTGCAAGAAATAACTCAACAACGTATCCCGAGCTTTCAAGAACAGTTGAAGTTATCAAAAGAACCAATGCAAAAATTCTCGGTGTTATTCTTAACCGTGTAAAGCCTCACGAAACCCGTAAGGGCAAGAGCTATTACTCAAGATACGGCGGATATTACAAGGCATCAGCAAATGACTGATGCCAAACCGCCTTTGCAAACATAAACTAACAGGTTCGTCCTGCCCACAGAGGAAAAAATGGAATCCGTAAAAAGCATAAACAAAAGTGCGTCATCAAGCGGACATACAACTGAACAAAAGCCTGTTTATGATTTTTTTAACTTGACGAGCTGCCTCAGCTTTTCAATATTTTAAAAGGCGACATCTCTATTGTAGGACTAAGACCCGTTATGGAGGTTGAAACTGAAATTTACGGCAACTACCGTGACATGCTTTTGAGCGTAAAGCCGGGACTTACGGGTTTCCGGGCGGCAAACGGCAGAAGCTGTACCTCATATGCATGCAGAAGAGCAATGGAGATTTGCTATATCAAAAACCGCTCTGTCTGCTTTGACCTGAAAATTATTCTCAAAACTATCACCTCTGTTTTCAAGGGTGAGGGTGCTGTTTAAGGAGGCAGAGTTTTGAAAGCAGTTATACTCGCAGGAGGATACGGAACAAGAATTTCCGAGGAATCCCAGTTCAAACCTAAACCAATGATTGAAATCGGCGGAATGCCTATTTTGTGGCACATTATGAAGCTGTACACCCACTACGGTGTGAATGAGTTCATCATATGTGCAGGTTACAAACAGCATGTAATCAAGGAATGGTTTGCCAACTATTTTCTTCATACATCCGATATCACCTTTGATTTTACTCAGGATGATAAGATTATTGTACATAACAAAAGAGCCGAAAAATGGAAGGTTACTGTTGTTGACACAGGTCTTGACACGATGACAGGCGGCAGGCTTAAAAGGATTAGCAATTTTATCGGAGACGAACCGTTTTTTATGACCTATGGCGACGGTGTTTCCGATGTTGACATAAACGCTCTGCTCAATTTCCACAAAAAGCACGGCAAGCTTGCAACTATGTCAGCCGTAAAACCCGAAAGCAGATTCGGTGTGCTTGATTTGACCGAAAGCAACGAAGTCAGAGCTTTCCGTGAAAAAAGCGATATTGACTCAGGCTGGATTAACGCAGGCTTTATGGTGCTTGAACCGAAGGTTTTGGACTATATAAAAGACGATACAGTTATGTTTGAGCGTGAACCGATGGAACAGCTTGCAAGAGAAGGTCAGCTTATGTGCTGCAAGCATAACGGATTTTGGCAGTGTATGGACACATTGCGTGACAAAGAGCGTCTTGAAAAGCTTTGGAACGACTGTACTGCTCCTTGGAAAGTGTGGTCGGAATAATGCTTGATTTTTATAAGGGTAAAAAAGTGTTCATTACGGGACACACAGGATTCAAGGGCAGTTGGCTCTGCAAGCTGCTTGCAAATGCCGGTGCGGATGTAACGGGTTATTCGCTTAATCCGCCAACCTCACCGTCACTTTTTGAGATTGCAAATATCGAGAGCGATGTAAAGTCGGTTATCGGGGATATCCGTGATTTTGATTCGCTTAAAAAGGCATTTGATGAGGCGCAGCCTGAGATTGTACTTCACCTTGCGGCTCAGCCGATTGTGCGTGACAGCTACAAAATGCCTGCATATACATATGAAACAAATGTTATGGGAACGGTCAACATTCTTGAGTGTGTACGGCAGTCAAGCTGTGTGAAATCGTTTCTCAATGTTACAACCGACAAGGTTTATGAAAACAGGGAATGGCAATGGGGATATCGTGAAAACGAACCGCTTGACGGGTTTGATCCGTATTCAAACAGCAAAAGCTGCTCGGAACTTGTAACCCACAGCTACAAAAATTCTTTCTTTGCCGACGGAAGAACAGCAATTTCCACAGCGAGAGCAGGCAATGTTATCGGCGGCGGAGATTTTGCAAATGACAGAATTATTCCCGACTGCGTGAGGGCGTTGGAAAAGGGCGAGGATATTATAGTCCGCAATCCGCATTCCACAAGACCGTATCAGCATGTTCTCGAACCGCTTTATGCATATCTTATGATTGCAAAAGCCCAGTACGGGGACATTAAGTTTGCCGACTGTTATAATGTAGGTCCTGACGAGTGCGACTGCATAACAACAGGCGAACTTGTTGACTTGTTCGTAAAATATGCCGGCAATATAAACCGGATTGACAAAAGTGAAAAGAATGCAGTCCACGAGGCTAATTTTCTCAAGCTTGACTGCTCAAAACTCAAGACTGTTTTTGGCTGGAAACCTCATTGGCATGTTGATGATGCAGTTAAAAAAACGGTCGAATGGTCATGCTGTTATATGGAAAACGGCAATGTAAGAGGCTGTATGGATAGGCAGATTGAAGAATTTCTGAAATAATCATACGGCAAATATAAAAAGAGGTTTACTTATGAAAAAGGCAATTGTAACAGGTTCAAACGGTTTTATCGGCTCAAATGTCTGCAAAAGACTTTGTACCGACGGTATAAAGGTGTTTGCTGTTGTTAAGGATGAAAACGAAAACATTGATAATATAAAGAATCTCAGCGCCATTGAAATTGTGTATTGCGAGCTTGATGAGATTGAAACCTTGGCTGACATAATTTCCGACAGAGATATTGATGTTTTCTACCACTTTGCATGGGTAGGCTCGGCAGGATCGCTCAGATGCGATGAAAATGTTCAGCTGCAAAATGCCCTGTGGACCGCTCGTGCTCTAAGAACAGCCGACAAAATGCAGTGCAAAAAGTTTGTAAATGCCGGTTCAATAATGGAAAAAGAAACCTACACCGCTGTTTACACTCAGGAAAGCAAGCCCGGACTTCCGTACATTTACGGTGCAGGCAAGCTGATTGCAAGAGCAATTTGCAAGCCGATTGCAAACAGCCTTTCAATTGACCTCTGTTGGGCAGTTATCACAAACGCATACGGTGTTGGTGAGCTTTCGCCCCGTTTTGTAAATTCTACAATCCGCAAAATCATTGCAAATGAGCCGTTGCAGTTCACCGCCGCAACACAGAACTATGACTTCATCTATATTGGCGATGTTGCAAGAGCGTTTGAGGCAATCGGAGAACACGGTAAACCTAACAAGGAATATACAATCGGCAGCGGAAACGCAAGACCTCTTAAAGAATTTATTCTTGAAATGCAACAGACGCTTGCCCCCAACGCAAAGCCGATTTTCGGCGATATACCTTTTACGGGAATAAATATGCCGCTTGAGGCATTTGATACAGCCGATATTGAAACAGACTGTTATTTCAAGCCTTCGGTTTCTTTTGCCGAAGGTGTTTCAAAAACAATGGAATGGCTTAAATCACTCAATTAGTTTTTTTAAAGTAAGGTGTATTTTAATGATACAGAAATTTGAATTTTGCAATACGGACTTTGAGGGTGCATACCTCATCAAACCGTTCTGTGCAACCGATATCAGAGGTGCATTTATAAAGGACTACTCAAAGGAAGTTTTTGAGGCTAACGGCCTTGAACACAACCTTGCCGAGGTTTTCTACACGGTATCTCACAAGGGTGTAATTCGTGCGCTTCATTTTCAGAGAGTTCACGAACAGGCAAAGCTGGTACGGTGCATTAAGGGCAAGGTTTTTGATGTTATCGTTGACCTCCGTCCCGAATCACCTACATTCAAAAAATGGCAGGGATTCTACCTTTCCGAAGAAAATATGAACGAGCTTTATGTTCCCGAACATTTTGCACACGGCTATCTTGTGCTTGAACCGTCTGTTGTTTCATACAAATGCGGTGAAAAATTCTACGGCGAATATGATGACGGCATTATGTACAACGATCCGGATTTGGGAGTTGAATGGCCGTTTGATGAAATCGGCGGTATTGAAAATCTTATTATAGCCGACAAAGATAAAAATCTTCAATCGTTCAAGAAATATGAGGAAATGTATCTTAAATAAGTTTTAGTATATAAGCCCCGGAGGGTAAAATGAATGTAGTTTATTCAAGTTCGGACAGCTACTCGATGGTTGCGGGTATATCAATGTATTCCCTGCTCGTAAACAACAAATCTGTTGACGAACTAAATATTTTCCTGATTGAAAACGGTATGTCGCAGGAGAACAAAGACAAATTCACAACAATGTGTCAAAAATTTAACCGTCAGATTACTTTTATTCCCATTTCCGATATTGAAAAGCTGACAAACTCATCAATCAACATCGGAAGATGGAATATCAGCACATTTGCAAGACTTTTTTATTCAAGTATGTTGCCCGAATGGGTTGACAAAGTTATCCACATTGACTGCGACACAATGATAATGTCCTCTCTTGAGCCGTTATGGAACATTGATATGAAAGACAAGATTGTTGCAGGTGCATATGAATGTATCGGTGACAGCTATAAAACGGAAGTCGGAATGAAACCCGACGACATATATATAAGCGCAGGCAATATTATGCTAAATCTTGCGGAAATCCGCAGAAGAAATCTTGAAGAAAATTTCAAGAAGTTTATACAGAATCACCGTCATCTCTCCTTTGTTGACCAGCCTGTACTGAATGCCTGCACTACAAACGAGGACAAGCTTCTTATTCCGCTCAACTACAACGCCTACTCAATTGTTTTTTATCTCAATTATAAAAATGCGAAAAAAGCCAAGAGGGTCAGCCGGTATTATACGGAATCGCAGGTGCTTGATGCAGTTTCCAACCCCTGTATTGTTCATTTTACGACCTGTTTTATGGACGGAACAAGGCCGTGGATTGAAAACAACAATCATCCTATGATAAAACAGTATCTTGATTACAAGCAAAAGAGTGAATGGGCAGACACACCGCTGTGGAAAGACAACCGCAGTGCCGTCAAGAAGTTAGGCGGCAAGATGTTCAATATTCTGCCACAGGGCTTTGTTGCGGGTTCAATCGGAATTGTTCATGACAAAATACTTCCTGCACTGCATAAAATCAGGAAATGATACGGAGGTCAGTATGGAACCGATAAGAGTTTTGCACAACATCGTGCTGATGGATGCGGGCGGAATTGAAACCCTCGTAATGAATTTATACAGACATATTGATAAGGAACAGATTTTATTTGATTTTCTCGTTCACAGACCGCAGGAGGGTTATTACGAAAAGGAAATCAGAGAATACGGCGGAAAAGTTTACAGAACCCGTCCGTTTAATCCCCTGCATATGAGAGAATACAAAAAGGAATGTATGAATATTCTCACAAGTCATCCGGAGTACAAAGTTTTTCATGTTCATCAGGAACTGGGACTCTGGACGCTTGATTATGCTCATCAGGCAGGAATTCCGACAAGAATTGCACATGCTCACAATGCGAAAACTGTCGTAAATCTGAAATATTTCTTTTTTCTTTACGAAAAAATGTTCATCAAAAAACATTGCACGGATATGTTTATGTGCTCAAAGCCTGCCGGAGAATGGCTGTTCGGAAAACAGGCTGTTCAGGACGGAAAAGTAAAATATATCAACAACAGCATTGAAACAGACAGATTCAAATATAACGAACAGACACGCAGAGATATGCGTGAAAAGCTCGGCGTCGGCGACAAAATCGTCATCGGTCATGTAGGACGTTTTGCACAGCCGAAAAACCATACATTTATTCTTGATGTCTTTAACGAGATTCACAGGATGAATAAGAACACGGTTCTTGTTCTCTGCGGTGAAGGAAAGCTTGAGGACGATATAAAAGCTAAAACAAAGGCACTCGGTCTTGAAAATGATGTGATTTTTACGGGCATTATGGACACAAGCGTATTGTATCAGGCGCTTGACCTTTTCCTTTTTCCGTCATTATGGGAAGGCTTGCCGCTTACGGGCATTGAAGCCCAGACTTCGGGCTTGCCGATTGTTATGAGCGATGTTATTGCCGATGAAACTGTTGTTACGGACAATGTAACACGACTTTCGCTTTCAAACTCTGCCGATGTATGGGCAAAAACCTGCCTTGATGTGCTTGACGCATACGAAAGAAAGGACTGTCAGAAACAGGTTACAGACGCCGGATTCGATGTATGCAACACGGCAAAGCTTCTTCAGGACTTCTACATTGACCGCACACTCAGAGCAAGACACGCACAAAAAAATTTATAATTACAGCAAAACATTTTAAGGTGGTATAAATGCAACAGCTCGTTTCCGTTATCATTCCTACATATAAAGGTGCCGACAAGATCAACTCTGCCGTTGACAGCGTTCTTAACCAGACATACAAAAACATTGAGGTAATCGTTGTTGACGATAACGGCGAAAATGAACCGGAACAGTTGCTTACTGCCGAAAAAATGAAAAAATACGAAACATTTGAAAATGTAAAATATCTTGTACACAAAAAGAATATTAACGGTTCTGCCGCCAGAAACACGGGAATCAGAGCATCAAAGGGATTTTATTTGGGCTTTCTTGATGATGACGATGTATTTCTTCCGGACAAAACGCAGAAACAGGTTGACTGTTTTGAAAAGCTTCCCGATGATTACGCAATGATTTACGGCTCGTTTCTGGAGCATATGACCGAGAACACCGACCGCATTGTAAAAGCGGATAATGCCGACAATTTTCTTTACCGCTTTTTGTGCAACGAAATAATTGCCTGTTCAAGTACAATTATGATTAAAAGAAGTGTGCTTGACTATGTAAAAGAATGGGACGAATCATTTAAGCGTCATCAGGATCTTGAATTTTTTGCCCGTGTTGCCTGCGGCTGCAGGGTTGCCTGCATAAGTGATATCTGCATTGAAAAGTTCAAGCTTGACCGCAATATGCCGAAGGGTGAGCTTTATGAACAATACAGACTTCATTATCTTAATAAAATGAAGCCAATTATTGAACAATTCACCGAGAAAGAACAAAAAAGATTGTACAACATTCATTATACGGAAATCGGCAAGGCGTATTTAAAACAAAAGCAGTTGAAAAAGGCTATGCATTGGGCGTTTAAAACTTCCAATCCGGCAAAGGCTCTGTTTTTGTTTGTTAAAGACGGAATGACTTTTATTCTACGAAAATAACCGAGGTAATTTATGGAAAACACGCTTCAAAACTCAAAAGACCGGCTTTTCATAAAACTTAACAGCTTTGTTGTAGCCATGATGATTTCAGCACAGACCATCACGGGTACAATCGTTCGTATTCCGGCTTTTAAAGATTTTCATAACAATTTCATAATTTTGGTAATTGCACTTACAATAATCTTTGCGGAAATAATTTACTACAAGAAAGTGACTATAGAACTTCCTGTTATGTTCTTTCTCTCTTTTGTAACCTTGTGGTATCTTTATTCCCTCATTTTTCACGGAAATAACTGCGATCTGGATGTGATTCAATTCATATTTTACGCAATAATACCGATTTATGTCATAGGCAAAAAGCTTGACGGGGAACTTGTGATGCGGTATATTCTCTATCTTTCCCTTATGACCCTGCCGGTTATAAATTTGTTTTTTGTTCTCCAGTATGTAAAATACAATCAGGCATATATGGGAAATATCTACGCAATTTTATCACCTGTTATCGTTGCCATGATACATTTTAAGCTGTACAGAAAGCAGTCGAACCTTCTCATAAAACTTACATATATATACAACCTCTACATAATGGTTAAGATTGTTTTGTTTGCAAACAGAGGCGCTGTTCTCTGTCTTGCCTGCTGTGCCATTGTGCTTGTCATAAACGCATACGATGACGACAAACGCAAAAAATTGTCTGCGATTAAGCTGTCGCTCATTATTGTCTTCTCTGTAATCGGAATTTTGATAATTATATTTGCACTTCCCCTGTTGCATTCGCTGGCAGACTTGTGCAACAGTATTTTAAACAGCGTTCCGAGCTTCATTTCAAAAATGATTAAATATCTTGAACTCGGTGATGTATCTGACGGACGAACCGCAATTGATGCATTTACATTACCCGCAATTGCGAACAATCCTATTTTCGGCTACGGCATTGAAACCTTCTCAAAGGTTTCGGGTGAGCTGGCAAACCGTTCATGGCCGTATCCGCACCAGTACATCTACCAATACCTCTTTGAAGGCGGAATTGTATTCGGACTTATTCCGGTATATTCAAGCCTTTCGCTGACGGCAAAGGTTGTATGCACAAGAATCAAAGATAAGTCGGAATTTGCGTTGTGCTGTACGCTTGTGTGCGTAACACTTCCAAAACTTCTGATTTCCACCGAACCATGGGCAACAACATCGATATGGATGCTGATTACTTATTCGCTGATATACATATGCAAGACAAATTCGATATTTATATCTCTTAATCAGAGCATCCGCTCACGGCGCAAATAATACAACGGAGAAAATACAATGGTATATAAGATAATGTATCCCCCTATTCCGAATATGGGAGATCTTCTTAATAAAGATATGCTTGAAGAACTGTTTAACATCAAGGTTGTAAGAAAAGGCCTTAAAAGCTGTAACCTGATTGCAATCGGTTCTGCACTTGACCACATAATGTATTCAACATATCCGAGGATCAGAGCAAAGCAGAAAATTGAGCATTTTATGAATGATAATGTCCACATATGGAGTACGGGCTTTATCCGAGGCAATGCCGAGCTTGATTTGGGGCTGATGTTCAGACATATACATATACACGCTCTGAGGGGCAGACTTTCATTGCAGAGAATGGAAAATATTCTCGGCAAAAAGCTTGATGTGCCGACAGGTGACGGAGGACTTCTTGCCGAAAGGTGGCTTGGATTTTATCCCGAAAAAAAGTATCGTGTCGGAATTATCCCGCACTTCAAGGAACAGGATCACCCTGTTGTGAAAAAACTTCTTGATAACTACGAAAATTCAACGCTTATTGACCTGAAGGAAAACCCAAAAAAGGTTGTCGAAAAAATAGGCGAGTGCGAATACATTATTTCAAGCAGCCTTCACGGTATGATTGTTGCCGACAGTTTCCACATTCCCAATATGCACATAACCCTTACGAACAATATGTTCGGTGACGGAAACAAGTACAATGATTACCTCTCCGCCTTTGACATTACACACACGCCCTTTGATTGTTCAAACGGCGATATGCCTGCAATCAGCGAGGTGAAAAATAATTACAGAATCGATCCGGATGTTGTTGAACTGAAGAAAGAACAGCTCTTCAATGCTTTTCCAAAATTTTAATCAGTTAAAACTAAGGTCATATTATGAAAAAATTATCAACAAGTAAACAAATGGCAATAAATATGGTTGCCGCCATAGTGTCTTTTTTGATAGGAACAGGAATTAACTTTGTTCTTGCGCCCTATCTTGTAAAGGAACTCGGTTCTGAAACCTACGGATTTATCGGGCTTGCAAACAACTTTGTCCAGTATGCCACCATTGTAACATCTGCTCTCAACTCAATGTCGGGCAGATTTATTTCAATTGAATACAGCAAAGGAAACATTGACAAGGCATCAAGATATTTCAGCTCGGTTCTGGTTGCCGACCTGATTATTGCCGGCGTTTTGCTTTTGGTTTCGTCAATTATTACATTCAACATTGAATTTATACTGAATGTTCCCGAAAATCTTGTTGACAGCGTAAAGATATTGTTTGCGCTCACTTTTGCAACATTTATAATCAGCGTCATCACGGCAATATTTACTACTGCGGCATTTGTAAAAAACAAGCTGTATATCAATTCTCTCCGTGATATTGCATCAAACACGCTCAAGCTCTTGCTTGTAGTAATTTTGTTCTCGTTTTTTCCCGCAAAAGTATATTTTCTCGCTATGGCGTCACTTGCAAGCGGAATTTTTCTTTTGCTTACCAATATCAAAGTCAAGAAAAAAATTCTGCCGGAAGTAAAGATGAACTTCAACCTTTTCAGTTTCAAGCTGGTAAAAGTTCTGATTTCCGCAGGAATTTGGTCGTCAATCGGTTATCTCAGCACAGCTCTGAACAGAGGTCTTGACCTGTTAATCTGTAACCTGACTCTCGGAGCGGGACTCATGGGACTTTTGTCGATTGCAAACACCGTTCCGCACTGCATTGATAACTTTATTACAACCATTGCAAATATCTTCACTCCCAGATTTACAATCCTTTATGCAAAGGGCAACACGGACTTACTTGTTGAAGAAACAAAGTTTTCGTCAAAGATTATGAGTTTTCTCATGACTGCACCTCTTGCGGGATTTATTGCGTTTGGCAACAAGTTCTATACATTGTGGCAGCCGACCAAATCTCCGGACGAAATTACCATAATTCAGATTTTGTCGGTGCTTGTATGTATTTCATACCTATTTACCTGTCACACAAGAACTCTTTCTAGCCTTTTCACCGTATGCAACAAGCTCAAGGCCTCCGTTCTTATCTCGCTTGTATGCGGTGTTCTTACGGTTATTATCGTTTTACTGCTCATACACTTTACACCGCTCGGCGTTTATGCTATTGCAGGCGTCAGCTCTGTTTTTATCGGTCTTAAAGCGATAGTATTTGTTCCGTTGTACGCCGCACATATTCTGAAAATAAAGCTTACAACATATTACAGGTCTATTTTCAGAGGATGGTTCTGCTTTGCTGTTGTTATCACCATGTTCATCTTTATCAACAGCTTTGTACACGCAAACAGCTGGATATCATTCCTCCTTCTCTGTGCAGCAAGCGGACTGGCAGGATATGCCGTTTCCGTTCCGCTCATTTTCTCAAGAAAAGAACTCGTTCTTATCAAGGATAAAATTAAGAAGAAGTTTAAGAAAAGCTAAATTATTATCATTTTGAGGTTGCAATGACTGAATATACTTTTTCCGTTTTTACACCGTCATATAACAGGGCAAAAACTCTGCCCAGATTATATGAGGCGCTGAAAAAACAGACATACAGAAATTTTGAATGGATAATTGTTGATGACGGTTCAGCCGACAACACAAAAGAAACGGTTGAGAAATTCATCAGCGACAGACCCGACTTTAACATAACCTATAAATATCAGACCAACAAAGGAAAACACATTGCAACAAATGTTGCGGCACAGATTGCAAAGGGTGAATTCTTTATAACGATTGACTCCGATGACAGCGTAAAAGACAACGCCCTTGAAACATTTATAAACGAATGGAACAAAATTCCCGATGAAGACAGGTCAAAATACAAGGGAATTTCATGCCGCACCTGTAACGAAAGCGGCAAAACAAACGGTTGTCCTCTGCCGTCAGAACGATTTGACTGTTCCGACCTTGACCTGAGATTGAAGTATAAAATTGACGGTGAGATGTGGGGAATGACAAGGCTTGAAATAATCAGAGCCAACCCCTATCCGTGTGTTTCGGGACTTCATTTTTATCCCGAAAATATCTATTGGGACAATATCGGAAGAAAGTATATAACCCGTTTTATTGACACACCGTTGCGATATTACATAAACGATCAGGAAAATTCTTTGACGGGTAACGCTTACTCGGCTCACAGGGAAACTATTTTCGTAAGACTCCACTTTATAAACGAATGTTGGGATTATGCAAAGAGCAATCCTAAGTTCTTTATCAAACAATTTGTGGGGCTTTCCCGTGACGGCTTACTCAACGGCAAAAGATTTTCCGAAATAAAAAAGATGCCCGACACATTTTCAAAGAGGGCTCTTGCAGTCATATTTTATCCTATGGGATATTTTTTGTACAAAAAACAATCAGGGGGAAACAGATAATGAAAAAGGTAGGCATTGTAACATTTCACCGTGCATTGAACTACGGTGCTGTGCTTCAAAGCTATGCGTTGCAAAAAACCGTTTCATCACTCGGTGCAGAGTGTGAAATTGTTGACTATATCTGTCCGAAAATCACAGCCGACTACAAACCCTTTCGCATTTATAAAAACGACCTTCTGAAATCCTTTGCAAAAAGCTGTGTCATGGTAAGAAGAAGAGCAAAACGCAGAGACGCTTTTAAGTCATTTTTCAATAACTATCTTGTAAAGAGTAAAAAGTCATATACTCCGCAGAATATCGGGGAGCTTAAAAGCGATTATGACTTATTCATTTCGGGAAGCGATCAGGTGTGGAGTCCGAGATGCGTTGGTTTTGATCCCGCTTATTTTCTGACATTTGCCGATGACAAACAAAAGTATTCATATGCGGCAAGCTTTGCCGTTCCGACATTGCCCGATGAATTTATTGATGAATATAAAAAAAGGCTGAACGGTTTTCAGAAGTTCTCAGTTCGTGAACCGAGCGGAGAAAAGCTTGTAAAAGAACTCACAGGCAGAACAGCCGAAACTCATCTTGATCCTACCCTGCTGATTTCAGCAGACGAATGGAAAAAGATTGCCGTTTCAAAAATCGACAAACCGTATATCCTCATTTTCACGGCTAATCCGGCCGTTTCGCTTGTGGATTTTGCCCTTAAACTGTCAAAAGAAAAGAACCTTCCCGTTTACTGCATAAACGATGCACCTCACCCTGTAAGTCACGGTATAAATTATATTGTTGCACCTACTGTTGAGGAATTTGTCGGCTGTTTCAAAAATGCCGAATATGTTGTTACAAACTCGTTTCACGGAACAGCGTTTTCTGTTATTTTCAACAAGAATCTTTTTGTTGAATTTAAGAACAAAAGCGGAAGAAACATCCGCTCCGAAGGTCTTTTGAAAAGTCTTGGAATCGACCGTGAAATTGTTGACGGAAACTGCCGAGAAACCGAAATAAACTGGTACGATGTGAACGAAAAAATCAAGAACCAGACAATAATATCTTTGGATTATCTTAAATCCTTTGTCAGCGGTGGTTAAAATGAGTCTTAAAAATACACTAAAAAAAGTCAGACAGGGCATAATCAAAACCTTTAAAGCAAAAAATGTTGTCCCCGTGTATGTGCAGAAGGAGAACAACAATATTCTTAACGGCAAAACCGCTCTGATTACAGGCGGTTCCGGAATTATCAAAAACTAAAGCGGAGGAAAGCGTATGTATTCTACAATAAAAAGCGTTCAGTTGCTCACTGCACTTCTGAAAAAATATAATATCAACAAATTGGTGCTTTCTCCCGGAGGCAGTGATATTCCTATAATTCATTCACTTGAAAATGACGATTTTTTTGAGTGTCATTCGGTCGTTGACGAGAGAAGTGCCGTGTATTACGGCATCGGACTTGCACAACAGACAAAATCCCCCGTTGCCTGTATCTGTACCTCGGGTACGGCTGTAAGCAACTATCTTCCGGGTATGACAGAGGCATTTTATCAGGATGTTCCGATTGTCGCAATTACCGCTGACAAAGACCCGTACAGATTAAATCAGCTTATGCTGCAGAAAACCCAGCAGGTCAATATTTTTGAATCGGTTACAAAAAAATCCGTTAATCTTCCCGTTGTGCGTGGCGGAAATGACAGATGGTACTGCGAAAGACTTATTAACGAGGCTCTTTCGGAGCTTGACCATCACGGAACAGGACCTGTGCATATCAATATTCCGATTGTTGAAAACTCGGCTGTATATGATTGTGAAAATCTTCCTCAGGTTAGGAAAATCAACAGAATTTCTCCCGATATGCCCTCCGAGAAGTGGCGTGAATATGCAGAAAGGCTTTCAAAATATAAGAAAATTCTTGTCATTGCCGGTCAGAACAACTGTTTCTCGGAAGATGACAGAGCGTGCGTTGAGAAGTTCTTTGAGAAATACAATTGCCTTATATCGGTTGAGCATATGTCAAACCTCAAGTGCAAGGGCTGCCTTATGACCTATCCTTTGTCAGAATGCTCAATGCAGGGAATGTTCGGCGAGTTATGCCCTGATCTTATTATTTCGTTCGGCAACAATATTGCTTCATATAAACTCAAGCCTATGATTAAGGCTCACAAGGAAAAATTTGTTCACTGGCAGATTGATACTGCGGGAAGAATCAGAGATTTTTCCGACAAGTTGACAGATGTATTTGAATGTACACCGCAGTATTTCTTTAACTGCTTTGCAGAGAACGCACCGCAGAATTCAAAAAATGATATGACATACTACAATATGTGGAATGACGATATCAAAATGCTTGATTATTCAAGCAATCTTCCGTTCTCAAATATGTATGTTGCCAAAAAGCTTGCTGAAATTATTCCCGACCGTTCTGTTCTGCACCTTGCAATTCTCAGCAGTACAAGAACTATGCAGTTCTTTGATTTGAAACCGAATGTCAAGGTTTACAGCAATATCGGCGCTCTGGGTATTGACGGCTGTATGTCATCGTTTTTCGGACAGGCATCGGCAACAGACGAGCTTGCCTTTTGCGTTGTGGGCGACCTCAGTTTCTTCTATGATATGAACTCCGCCGGCATCAGAGGAATCAAGAACAATGCGAGAATTATTCTTCTCAACAACGGCGGCGGTTCGGAATTCCACTTCTTTATGGGCAAGGAAAAGATTCCTACAATCAATCAGTACATCTGTGCCGAACATCACAAGGGAGCAAAGGGCTGGATTGAATCACTCGGCTATGACTATTACAGAGCAACAACCAAGGAAGAGGTTGACAACATTATTCCTACACTTGCAAAAGAGTCGGACAGACCGATTTTTGTTGAGATTTTCACCGATATGGAAGAGGACGCAAAGCTTATTAACAGGCTTTTTCATGACAACAGAATGAAATTTGGCGGAATGAAGCTCAAGATGATGGAAAAGGCAAAGTCAATTCTCAGTCCGTCACAGATTCAAAAGGCAAAAAAATTATTAAAAAAGTAATCAGGTGAAACCAAATGAAAATAGCAATTGCAGGGACAGGCTATGTAGGTCTTTCAAACGCTGTACTTCTTTCGCAGAAACACGAAGTTACCGCTGTTGATGTCGTTGAAAGCAAAGTAAGGTTAATCAATGAAAAGAAATCTCCGATTGCCGACAGGGAAATCGAAGAATATCTTGCTGACAAAAAATTAAATTTGGTTGCAACCGTCGATGCAAAATCTGCGTACAAAAATGCTGATTTTGTAATTATCTCTACTCCTACCAATTACGATGACGAAAGACACTTTTTTGATACATCGTCCGTTGAGGCTGTAATTGAGCTTGTAATTGAATGCAACCCAAATGCGGTTATAGTTATCAAATCCACTATACCGGTTGGATACACAAAAAGTGTTATTGAAAAATACAAATACACGAAAATTCTTTTCAGTCCCGAATTTTTGCGTGAGGGCAAGGCTCTCTATGATAACCTCTTCCCGTCAAGAATCATTGTCGGTGTTGATATGGCAAATGAAGAACTGAAAAAATCTGCCGAGACTTTTGCAACGGCACTTGCAGACTGTGCAATTAAGGAAAACATAGACACTCTCTTTATGGACTACACCGAGGCAGAGGCGGTAAAGCTTTTTGCAAATACATACCTTGCAATGCGTGTCAGCTTTTTCAACGAGCTTGACACATATGCCGAAATGAAGAACCTTAACACTAAAAGTATCATTGACGGTGTGTGTCTTGATCCGAGAATCGGAAATCACTACAACAATCCGTCCTTTGGCTACGGCGGTTACTGTCTGCCAAAGGATACAAAACAGCTCAAGGCCAATTTTTCGGATGTTCCGAACGACATAATCAGCGCTGTTGTAACATCTAACAAGACAAGAAAAGAATTTATTACATCACAGATAATGAATAAAAATCCAAAAGCTGTCGGAATTTACCGCCTTACAATGAAGTCAAATTCCGATAACTTCAGACAAAGCTCAATTCAGAGCGTTATGGAGCTTTTGAAAAATAACGGCATCGAGTTAATTGTCTACGAACCGACACTTAAAGTCGATTTATTCGAGGGCTTTAGCGTTGAAAACGACTTTGAAAAGTTCGTCACAAAATCGGATGTAATCGTTGCAAACAGATACAGCTCCGTTCTTGACTGTGTAAAAGAAAAGGTTTACACAAGAGATTTGTTTTTCAGAGATTAATTTGAGGGTAAAAGTATGGAAACATTGATTATCGGCAAACCGAAAATTGAAAAACTTGATAATCGTGCCAGACTCTGTTCAAAAATCAGCGAAAACGGAAAGCCTTCCTACACTCTCTGGTTTGATGTTGATGCAAAGTATGCTGACTATCTGACCGAAAGTGCCGACGCATTCGTTGTTGCGCTGTTGCCGTATGCAATGAACAACAGTCTGAATATTTTGGCAGAAGCAAAGATGTCGAAACAACTGTGTTTTCAGCTTAATGAAATTTTCATTCCCGTTCTTACAAAAAATTCAAAATTATTCAACAAAATTTCGATATCTGCAAAAGAGCTTACACAGGAAAACTACTGCTGCAAAAATGCGTCGGCAACAGGATTTTCGAGAGGTGTGGATTCATTTGACACAATTTGCAGTCTTTCCGAAAACAGCACGGAAAAGCTGAGTCATCTTACCTTTTTCAATGTCGGCTCCCACAGGAGTACGGCTAATTACACACCCGAACAATCTGCCGCGCTGTACGAAAATCGTCTTGAAATTGCAAAAAAATCCGCAAAAATCTTTGATATGCCGTTGATTGACATTAATTCAAATCTCGGTGAACATCTTACCCTGCCGTATGTAAAGGTTCATCATTATTGCAGCTTTTCGGCGGTCTTGTGTATGCAGAAATTTTTCAAAAACTATTACTATGCGTCTGGATACCCGATAAGCAGTTTTTCGATAAAACAATGCGACACCGGCTCGGCACACTATGAGGCATTTACGGCAAGTATGCTGAGTACCGAAAGTACCGATTTTTACATTACAGGTCTTGAAAAGACTAGGCTTGAAAAGGTTGACTTCATTTCAAAATTTCCGATTACATATGATAACCTCAATGTGTGTTACTACGGTGAGAACAACTGCGGTCACTGTGAAAAGTGCGTCAGAACGCAATTTGAGCTTATGGCACTCGGAAAGCTTGAACTGTATAAGAATGTTTTTGATATTCCCAAATTTTACAGGGACAAGAACAAATATATGAACTATGTTCTCAAACATCAGAACAAGGACTATTATGCGGAAATCCTCAGTCTTATGAAAAAGAAGGGTTTCAGGCTTACGCCAATTCAAAAAATTAAAAAGGCTGTCTATGCCGTTTATCTTAAATTCAGAGGGAATTAAGGCTTACGGTTACTTCGCACAAAACAAAAATGCATCAGACCTTTTCGGGCATCTGATGCATTTTCTTTTTTAAACCGTTTTCTTGAATAGACTGCGGTGGCACACCGCCGACATCATTATCTGTTTTCAACTTTCAATTCTTAATTGAAAGCACCGCTCGGGTATTTAACTTTTGCACATGCAAATACTGCTACTCGAATTGGGTGCAACAACTTGTTGCTTATTCTTCCTCAGCAAGCTCATCGGCTGTAACTTCTGCCTGCGGTTCTTCCTTTGCAGCCTCCTCAGGCTCTTTTTCGGAAACAATATCGTCAATTTCCTCAATAAGCTTCTGTTCTGCGCATCTGTGCTTTTTTAAAGCGAGAAATGCTGCTGTGGCAGCCGCAAGTGCAGAGATTGCACCGATGATTGTGTAGAATAATTTTTTGTTTTTATCCATTCCGGCACCTCTTTCAGTATTAATATAAATCAGCGGAAAAACCGTATTTTTCTACTTATTGCTATTTTATATCATTTTTACAAATTTTTCAATAGGCAACTGATAATCTTTGCACAAATGGCTGTCAGTGTGTTATATTCTCTTTTTACGCTCTGCAAGGGCAAAAAGCACTCCGCCCGAAATTACAACAAGCATCATAACAGCCGTTGCTGTCACTCCTGTCTGAACACCGCCGTTTTTACCAGGCTGTGAAGGAGTGCTGTCCGATGTTGCGGCACCGCCTGTTGCCGAAGTCGGATTTACAGAGGTTGTACCGACAGTTGCAGACTCACCCGTCGGAGCAGTCTGAACAGTCTGTTCCTGAGTAGCAGTCGGTTCTTCCAACGGTGACGATTTCTCAACAAGATTTGCATTTGCGGCAGCTTTTTCAAAATCGCCCTTGCCGATATAATCACGCAGAATTTGTTCGCAGGTGGTATATTCTTTCACGGTCGTAAGCGACGCAACATCGCCGTAATCGGAACTGTCAAACGCATAGTTATTTGAAACCACTCTGTAAGTTTTTAAAGTGTCAATTGCCTTTCCTCCGATTTTTACATCTGACACTCTGCCGCCGTACGGCTTTGAATAGTCATATACCGCACTTAAACCGCTGAACTGCATTACGGAACCGCTATTATCCGGCCAGCTGTACTGATACGGGTCTTCCCCGTCCTTTATCGCCTGCTTTTGAAGGTCATAAACCGCATTGTTTTTCTTCATAAGGTCAACTGAAAATTCAAGAATATCAATAATCTGCTGACCTGTAAGCTCCTTTTCAACAAGCACATTGCCGTAGGGTGAAATTGAAATCAAATCGGAATATGTCACATTACCCTTTGGAATACCCGAACGGATTCCGCCTGCATTCTCCATTGCAACATCAGCACCCGTAAAGTCAAGATAAGCGGCTGTTACGATTCTGCCTATCTCCTGCTCGCTTGTTCTCAGCTCTTCCCAGCTGTAAGTGTACTCCCTACTGCTCTCGCCGATTACTTCGCTGAGTACGCTCTGTTCACGCTTTTCAATTGCAGAAATATCGGACGCAATCTTTTCATCGGACATCCCCTGAGTATCGGCAGACGAATATGTTTTTTCGACTGCATCGGTAACGCCCTTTTCATTGGAATATGTCAGAGTAAGCACACCTACATTTTTGAAAAAGCAGTTTGCCTCAACAAGCTTTACGCTCTTGCCGTCACTGTCAGTACAGTATTTGTCAATGAGAATGTGCTGATGACCTGCGATTACCGCATCAATGCCCGATGTTTCGGCAATGAATTTTTCGGGGTTTGCATTATGAGTCAGCGCAAGTACAATATCACAATTCTCGTCATCTCTGAGAAAATTCGCGTACGCTGTCGCTGTTTCGGCTGAATTTTCAAAGCGAACATTTTCAACATTCTTTGCCGATGTTGATGTGTAAAAATCTTCGTCAATAACGCCGAAAACTCCGACTCTTACCTTTGTGCCGTCATCAGCAGTAACATTCTTTATATAAAAGTTGTTGTCAAAATATCTGTCGCCGTTTGTGTCTGCCACATTTGAGGCAAGTATGGTAAAAGAGCTTTCTCTGTCAAGCTCTCTCAGCCTGTCGGCACCGTATGACCAATCGTGATTGCCGGGCGTCATTGCGTCATAACCTACAGCGTCCATAAGCTCGGCAATGCTTTTTCCCTCTTCAACGGTGGCAAATGACTGTCCGTGAAAGGTGTCGCCTGCATCAAGTATCAAATCGGCATTTTCCTTGTCCGCAATGGTCTTGACTGCGTCAAAACCGATTTGACCGCCCGATGTGGACTTGTAGTAGCCGTGAATATCGTTTGTGTGAACTATATGAATTTCCGTTGATTTTTCTTCGGCAGATACAGCACACACCGAAATTCCCGAAAGCATTACGGCGCTAAGCAAAACACAACCGAATTTTTTTATGTTTTCTGATTTCATTACTTTACTCCTTTCATATTAAAAATATGTAGTAATTGTTTGTAAAATCAATGCTTTGTTGGCTGAATTGTACCATATTCTGCGCAATTTTTCAATAGTTTTATATTGGATACGGCGGCAAGCTGTTTTATTATTGCAAAATTCTGCTTTATCTGCTATTATTTTAAGATGTTGATAACCCAAAAGTTACGCTGAGATTTCTCAACAAGGACAGCTTAAAAATCTTTGAATACATCTTTGATTCATCAATTTTGCTGAAGAAAAAACAACAAAAGCAGAATAACAAATAAAAATCAAAACAAAAACGGCAGTACCAAAAAATCGGTACTGCCGTTGTTATATAAGAAATTAATCTCTTGTTTTTTCGCCGTTAAGAATCATTTCTGCATTCTTAACACGCTCTTTTGTCGGGGGATCAATGCCCTCGAGAGGATAGTCATAGCCGAGAGCCTTCCACTTATACACACCGAGGGTGTGGTAAGGAAGAACCTCGACACGCTCAACATTCTTGAGTGAGTGAATAAAGTCGGCAAGTCTGAAAAGATACTCGTCCTTATCATTTCTTTCAGGCACAAGAACATGTCTTATCCATACGGGCTTGCCCATATCGGAAAGCTGTCTTGCCATTTCAAGAATATTGGTGTTTGGCTGTCCTGTAAGGATTTTGTGCTGTTCGTTGTCGATATGCTTTATATCAAGCAACAGCAAATCCGTATATTCCATTAGCTCTTTCCACTTTGAATAGAACGGCTCTTTGGTCGTAAACGGGTTGGCGCTCGTGTCAATACAGGTATTAACGCCCTGCTTTTTAGCCTTCTTGAACAAATCAAGCAAAAAGTCAATCTGTAAAAGCGGCTCACCTCCGCTTACTGTGATACCGCCCTTATTTTTCCAATAGGGGCGGTATGCAAGCGCTTTATTAAGCAACTCGTCGGCGGTGTATTCCACGGTGTTTTCATCGTGTTTCCATGTGTCGGGATTGTGGCAGAACTGGCAACGCATTGCGCAGCCGCTCAGAAAAATCACAAATCTCACGCCCGGACCGTCAACAGAGCCAAAAGTTTCTATTGAGTGTACAAAGCCTTTAACAGCGTTGTCCGACATTACATTCTGTCGTGGCAGGTTCTGGCAATAACATCCAGCTGCTGCTCTCTTGT
>OGGJ01000009.1_pt1 | contig 203168 bp, 160 predicted proteins | sample 1571071 | NCBI WGS metagenome assembly OGGJ01 (sample SAMEA2581954, study PRJEB24529) | metagenome | biome: Human gut stool | place: China | collected 2011
TGGGACCTTCTCCAGCCCCAGGATGTGACGAGCCGACATCGAGGTGCCAAACCACCCCGTCGATGTGAGCTCTTGGGGGGGATCAGCCTGTTATCCCCGGAGTACCTTTTATCCTTTGAGCGACGGAGTTTCCATGCACGTCCGCCGGATCACTATGCCCCAGTTTCCTGCCTGCTCGGCATGTCTGCCTCCCAGTCAAGCGCCCTTATGCCATTGCACTCAATGAGGCCGGTTGCCAATCGGCCCGAGGGCACCTTTGGAAGCCTCCGTTACGCTTTTGGAGGCGACCACCCCAGTCAAACTGCCCGCCAAGCGGTGTCCGCACTATACGCGCGTTAGGCGCCGGACGGCCAAAGGGCCGTATTTCAACGACGGCTCCATGGACGCTGGCGCGCCCACTTCAAAGCCTCCGGCCTATCCTACACATCGGACGACCAACGCCAGCGCTAAGCTGCAGTAAAGGTTCACGGGGTCTTTTCGTCCCATCGCGGGTAATCGGCATCTTCACCGATACTACAATTTCACTGGGCTCACGGTTGAGACAGCGTCCGGATCATTACACCATTCGTGCAGGTCGGAACTTACCCGACAAGGAATTTCGCTACCTTAGGACCGTTATAGTTACGGCCGCCGTTTACCGGGGCTTCAATTCGGCGCTTCCCTTGCGGTGACGCCTCCTCTTAACCTTCCGGCACCGGGCAGGTGTCAGGCTGTATACAGCTTCTTTCGAATTCGCACAGCCCTGTGTTTTTGGTAAACAGTTGCCTGGGCCTATTCTCTGCGCCTCCCCTGAACAGGGAGGACCCCTTATCCCGAAGTTACGGGGCCAGTTTGCCTAGTTCCTTAACCGTGAATCTTCCAACGCCTCAGTATGCTCTACGCGGCCACGTGTGTCCGTTTGCGGTACGGGTGCCGCACGGGTTGAGCTTAGCGGGTTTTCTCGGGAGCATGGTTACGCGCGCTGTCCAGCTTCCCCGGAGGGAGGCCGGTACTGTCAGGTTCGGCTCGGGGCGCGTACTTCACTACGCCCCTCTACGCCTACGCCCTTCAACGGGGACTTCCGTCGCCCCGCGGCGCTTTCACTTCTCCTTCACCGCATCGCCCCGTGCGGCAGTGACGGAATGTTGACCGTCATGCCATCGCCATCGCCGTTCGGCTTAGGCTTAGGGCCCGACTGACCCCGGGTCGATTGGCGTTGCCCGGGAAACCTCGGCCTTTCGGCGGGGGGGAATCCCACCCCCCTTGTCGTTACTTATGCCTGCATTTGCTTTTCCATGCGCTCCAGCAGGGGTCGCCCCCTACATTCGACGCGCATGGAATGCTCCCCTACCGGTACTATAAATCAATATACTACCCCGCGCCTTCGGTACCTGCCTTACACCCGATTATTATCCACGCGCGACCCCTCGACCAGTGAGCTGTTACGCACTCTTTGAATGAATGGCTGCTTCCAAGCCAACATCCTGGCTGTCTCAGGAGTCACACTTCGTTAGACTGACTCAGGCAGGATTCCGGGACCTTAGGCGGCGGTCCGGATTCTTCTCCTCTCGGGGACGGACCTTAGCACCCGCCCCCTTACTGCGCGGCTGCGGCGCAAGAGCATTCGGAGTTCGTCAGGACTTGATAGGCGGCGAAGCCCTCGCGTCCTATCGGTCGCTCTACCTCTCTTGCGGAACGCCGCACGCTGCACCTAAATGCATTTCGGGGAGTACGAGCTATCTCCGAGTTTGATTGGCCTTTCACTCCTACACACGCCTCGTCCGGAAGCTTTTCAACGCTTATCGGTTCGGGCCTCCATGCCGTGTTACCGGCACTTCACCCTGGACATGTGTAGATCACTCGGTTTCGCGTCTGCCTACGCCGACTCGACGCCCTCTTCAGGCTCGCTTTCACTGCGGCGCGGTGGCTTAGCCACCATACCTCGCCGGCGGCGGCAACTCGCAGGCTCATTATGCAAAAGGCACGCCGTCACATACAAACGTATGCTCCGACCGCTTGTAGGCGCATGGTTTCAGGGTCTCTTTCACCCTCCTGCTCGGAGTGCTTTTCACCTTTCCCTCACGGTACTCGTACACTATCGGTCTCACGGGAGTATTTAGCCTTGCCGGATGGTCCCGGCGGATTCGCGCAGGATTTCACGTGTCCCGCGCTACTCAGGGTTCCGCTATGTCCCGAGGCGCTTCGCGTAAGGGGCTGTCACCCTCTATGGCCGGACTTTCCAGACCGTTCCGCTCGCGCCCCAAGGTACAACCACGCGGCCCTACTACCCCGGGGCGGCCTGGACCGCCCCGGTTTGGGCTCCTCCCCGTTCGCTCGCCACTACTGGGGGAATCACTGTTGTTTTCTCTTCCTGCGGGTACTAAGATGTTTCAGTTCCCCGCGTTAGCCTCACGCCACAGGCGTGATGACACCCTCAAAGGTGCCGGGTTGTCCCATTCGGGTATCCGCGGATCGCAGGCCGTTTGCGCCTACCCGCGGCTTTTCGCAGCTTACCACGCCCTTCGTCGCCTCCGTGAGCCTAGGCATCCACCATGCGCCCTTGCTCGCTTTTCCTTAATTTTATAGACGGTTGCCCGTCTCTCCGCGCGCCGGGACAAAACCCGGTACGCGCGGTGTCGCTTGTGCCAACATGTCAAAGAACGGACGCCGCTAAACCGCGCGCTTACGCACGGCGCGGACTAGGTGGAGAATAACGGACTCGAACCGTTGACCCCCTGCTTGCAAGGCAGGCGCTCTAGCCAGCTGAGCTAATCCCCCCTTGGGACAAGCCCGCGTAGTCCCAGGCAGACTTGAACTGCCGGCCTCCACATTATCAGTGTGGCGCTCTAACCAACTGAGCTATGGGACTGGCCGCCCCGGGACGGGGCTGTCTCCCCGTTTGCAGAATGAAGGACGGGCGGAAGGCAACGCGACATTGAGCCGCGCCTCTCCAGAAAGGAGGTGTTCCAGCCGCACCTTCCGGTACGGCTACCTTGTTACGACTTAGCCCCAATCACCAGTTTTACCCTAGGGCGCTCCTTGCGGTTACGCACTTCAGGTACCCCCGGCTTTCATGGCTTGACGGGCGGTGTGTACAAGGCCCGGGAACGTATTCACCGCGCCATGGCTGATGCGCGATTACTAGCGAATCCAGCTTCGCGGGGTCGGGTTGCAGACCCCGGTCCGAACTGAGGCCGGCTTTCAAGATCCGACGCGCCTTGCGGCGCGCCAACACTCTGTACCGGCCATTGTAACACGTGTGTAGCCCCGGACGTAAGGGCCGTGCTGATTTGACGTCGTCCCCGCCTTCCTCGCACCTTGCGGCGGCAGTCCCCCCAGAGTGCCCGGCACTACCCGATGGCAACTGGGGGCGGGGGTTGCGCTCGTTATGGCACTTGAGCCGACACCTCACGGCACGAGCTGACGACAACCATGCAGCACCTTCACAGACGCCCCGGAGGGCCTTCCCATCTCTGGGTCGTTCGTCTGCAATTCAAGCCCGGGTAAGGTTCCTCGCGTATCATCGAATTAAACCACATGTTCCTCCGCTTGTGCGGGCCCCCGTCAATTCCTTTGAGTTTCACCGTTGCCGGCGTACTCCCCAGGTGGGACGCTTAACGCTTTCGCTTGGCCGCGGAATAACAATCACCCCACGGCGGGCGTCCATCGTTTACCGCGCGGACTACCAGGGTATCTAATCCTGTTCGATACCCGCGCTTTCGAGCCTCAGCGTCGGTCGCGCTGCGGCAGGCTGCCTTCGCAATCGGGGTTCCTCGTGATATCTAAGCATTTCACCGCTACACCACGAATTCCGCCTGCCTTCCGCGCACCCAAGCCCACCAGTTCGCGCCGCAGTGCCACGGTTGAGCCGCGGCATTTCACGGCACGCTTAATAGGCGGCCTGCGCTCCCTTTAAACCCAATGAATCCGGATAACGCCCGGACCTTCCGTATTACCGCGGCTGCTGGCACGGAATTAGCCGGTCCTTATTCGTGCGGTACCCGCAATATGGGACACGTCCCACACTTTGTCCCCGCACAAAAGAGGTTTACAACCCGTAGGGCCTTCGTCCCTCACGCTACTTGGCTGGTTCAGGCCTCCGCCCATTGACCAATATTCCTCACTGCTGCCTCCCGTAGGAGTTTGGGCCGTGTCTCAGTCCCAATGTGGGGGATTCCCCTCTCAGGGCCCCTACCGATCGTCGCCACGGTGGGCCGTTGCCCCGCCGTCTAGCTAATCGGACGCATCCCCATCCCCTTCCGGCCAGAGCCTTTCGCCGCGACCTGATGCCGTCGCGCGGCCGCATCCCGCATTAATCCCCCTTTCGGGGGGCTGTGCCGGGGAAGGGGGCAGGTTGGATACGCGTTACTCACCCGTGCGCCGGTCGCCATCATAGGTGGCAAGCCACCTACATGCTGCCCCTCGACTTGCATGTGTTAAGCCTGTAGCCAGCGTTCATCCTGAGCCAGGATCAAACTCTACACTGTATATCTAATCTTGTTTTTTTCTTGTTCCTTACAAGGCGGACTGCACGTGGATTTCCCACGAGCGCCGCGCTGCTTCCTCGCCTGTCCCATTCTGTCAAAGAACGCGCTCAACAGGGACAAGCCCCGAAAAGCGGATGCAAAAGTACGCACTTTCAACACAAACACCAAACTTTTCGCAACTTTTCTTTAAGAAAATATCATAATTTAACATCCGTTTACAAATAAACAGCGAAAACGGATAAAAATATTTATCAATTAGAGCATACCTCCTCTCTCCTATTACTATTATACTTTCATTCTCCGCCATGAACAATTGTAGTAAAACAAGGCCCAAATGTACTCTTTACATCATTAGGCTTATTCTTAAATATTCCGAATACTGCACTACCACTGCCAGTCATCGAAGCGTATATTGCTCCCTTTTCATACAAAATTCGTTTAATCTCTCTTATTTCAGGATATAATACTGCAACACTTTTCTCAAAATCGTTTATAAGCAAATCTTTCCAAGTTTCAATCGGCATTGTTACAATATCCCTACAACATTTTTCTGGTATTCTCGGTGTTACATGGGCGAAGGCGTCTTTAGTGCTTATCATCAGAGGCGGTTTGACTATTACAATATAATAATCTGTCAAATCCACTTTAACGGGATTTAATTGTTCGCCAATACCGGTAGCAAACGATGGTACTGGATTCGCAAAAAAAGCGCAGTCTGCTCCCAATTTGGATGCTAACATTCGGATATCTTCTGTAGACATATTTAGGTTGAACATTTTGTTTAACATCCTAAAAGTATAAGTTCCATCAGAAGAGCCTCCTCCCATTCCAGCCTGAGTCGGGATATATTTTGTCAATTTGATAGAAACCGAAGGCAACTCCGGATATATTCCTTTTAATATATTATAAGCTTTTAAAACAAGATTGTTTTTCGGGTCACCCTCAATTGCAATACCATCTAAGCTAAGAATGCATCCAGTTGTATCATTGGGCATTCTTTGCATTTCTTCAATTTCCAGCTTGTCACATAAGTTTATAGGATAAAAAACAGTTTCAAGGTCATGATATCCATCAGCACGCTTGTGTGTAACATTTAGGCCAAGATTGATTTTTGCACAAGGAAAATCTATCATTTCAACGAAAATTTTGTTTGCAAATATAATCATTAAATCCGAATCAAGTAGCAAACAACTAAATTTTTATTTGTAATTTTGCATCGCTAAACCAATAAAAACATATGCCTGAAAATAAAAAAAAACATGCTCTTGACGGCAGTTATGCACATTTGCAGCCACAAGCTATAGATATTGAGCGCATTGTATTGGGGGCGTTAATGATTGATAAAGACGCATTTTCAATAGTAAGCGAAATATTGCATCCTGAAACCTTTTACGAGCCGCGCAATCAGAAAGTGTACAGTGCAATACAGCATCTAAGTTTCAATGAAAACCCCGTTGACATAATGACAGTAACGGAGGAGTTGAAACGGCAGGGAACACTTGAAGATGTTGGCGGCCCGGCTTACATTCTTGAATTAAGTTCGCATGTAGCTTCGTCCGCCCACATAGAATACCATGCCAAAATCCTGGCTCAAAAATTTCTCGCACGCCAACTCATATCGTTTGCCAGCGCAATAGAAACCAAGGCTTTTGACGAAACAATAGATGTTGACGAATTGATGCAGGAGGCCGAGGGGTCACTATTTGAATTGTCGCAAAAGAACATGCGACAGGATTATACACAGATAGACCCTGTAGTAAAACAGGCTGTGGAAATATTACAGAAAGCAGCAGCAAACAAAGGCGGTCTTACCGGAATACCTACAGGATATGCCAAACTCGACGATTACACGTCAGGATGGCAACGCAGCGACCTTGTCATCATTGCCGGAAGACCAGCCATGGGTAAAACTTCATTCGCCTTGTCACTGGCTAGGAATATTGCTGTCGACTATGGCCGCCCGATAGCATTCTTCTCTTTGGAAATGAATAATGTGCAGCTGGTAAACAGGCTTATATCCAACGTGTGCGAGATTGAGGGCCGCAAAATTTTGAGCGGACAGCTTGACGATGAAGAATGGAAACGTTTAGACAAAAACGTAGGCAAATTGCAAACTGCACCTATTTATATAGACGACACTCCGGGCATGTCTATTTTTGAGCTCCGCACGAAGGCGCGTCGCCTTGTACGCGAAAAAGGCGTAGAACTAATAATGATAGACTATTTGCAACTGATGAATGCCAACGGTGCCCGTTTCGGCAGCAGACAGGAAGAAGTTTCAACCATTAGCCGGTCATTAAAGGGGCTGGCTAAAGAGCTGGACATCCCCGTATTGGCTCTTTCGCAGCTTAACCGTACTGTAGAAGGCCGCGAAGGTGCAGACGGCAAACGACCATTACTTAGCGATTTGCGCGAATCAGGCGCAATAGAGCAAGACGCGGATATGGTTCTTTTCGTGCACCGTCCAGAATATTATCGTATATTCACAGACGAAAAGGGCAATGACTTACACGGCAAGGCGCAAATAATAATAGCCAAACACCGTAAAGGTGGTACGGGCGACGTTTTGCTTAATTTCCGTGGAGAGTTCACACGTTTTGAAAATCCCAATGACGCAAACAATGTCCCGTTCGATGGAGGTGAAATTATCGGTTCTAAAATCAACGGCGATGACAATATGCCTTTGCCTCCTCCATACGACGGGAACATTATAGGAGACGGACCTTTGCCTTTTTAACCGAGTTTAGCCTCAATATCCCTGACACAGGCCGCTTTATGATTGTTTAGTAAAAGGCCGTCAATCATCATCTGATTGACGGCCTTTTATAGTTCAATTGAATGTCTTTTACATCCCAATTCGTGGCCTTTTGCACAACAGCTTTGTTTTCATGCTGTGGCAGACTACAAACATATAAAACTTATCGTATTCATAATCAGCCTTTAATCACGTGATGCTGCAACCTTATATACGGCGAACGTGTAAGCACCCACTTCGGTTTCCAAAGCCTGTCCGTTAACTGACAGGACCTTCTCCTGCGGCACTATGAGACTGGGATTATCAAGCGTGTTGTCTGCATCAAGGTCGTCCGAATGGAATACAAGAACCTTGGTGTCGCCAAGCTTGACCGACTTTTTCAGTCCCTTGAAGTCAACGCGCAGCTTCCTTGCCTTGTCTGACGTATTGACCACCTTTATTATATATGTCTTTGAAGGCTCGTCCCACACGGCGCTTGCGAACAGGCCGTCCTGCCCGGGCTGTCCGCTCACGGGCTTCTTGTCCATGGTGAGCGGCACTACGTTGGTGCCGCGGTTGTGCCCGTAAAGCCACTGGACATACCAGCTGCATGTACGCACCGAGCGGAGATTGTCAAACCATATCAGGTCGGGACGCCATTGCCACCCCTCCACATGGGCGAACAAAGGAGCGTATGTAGCCATGTGCACCACGTCGGCGTTGCGCTCGACACCCGTGAGGAAGGCCGCCTCGAGCAGGGAAGCGTGAAAATGGTTCCACTTCTTGCCCTTGCCGTGGCAGGCATACTCGCCCGCAAACACCTTTGGGCCTTTCCTGTCATAGTTGTCATACCGGCTTCCCGAGGCCAGGAACCAATCTTCGGGGCGGTAAAAATGCTCGTCAACGAGGTCGACTTTCAGTTTCCGCATCTCCGGCCAGAGGTAGTCAAAGTCCTTTCCTTCGGAGTTAGGCCCGGACGAACCGATTATCTTGATGTCGGGATATGCCTTGCGGATGGCCTCCACAAAGACCTTCAGGCGGGCCGGATAGCCCTCGCCCCACTGCTCGTTGCCTACGGCTATGAACTTGAGGTTGAACGGCGCAGGATGCCCCATCGACGCACGGAGCCTTCCCCACTCCGTCGTGGTGTCCCCATTGGCAAACTCTATTAGGTCGAGCGCGTCTTGCACGTAGCTTCCGAGGTCGGATACTTTTACGTGAGCATCCTCATTGCCATTCTGATACTGGCACGCCAAACCGCAATTTACAACAGGTAACGGCTCGGCTCCCATATCCTCGGCCAATTGGAAAAGCTCGAAAAAGCCCATTCCATAAGACTGGAAATAATCAGGGAAAAAACGGTGCTGGAATGTATATTGCCAACGATTTTCGTTCAGTGGGCGGTTCTCTACAGGGCCTACGGAGTTTTTCCAGTTGTAACGCGTGGCCAAATCAGTGCCCTCTACGATGCAGCCGCCCGGGAAACGGAACACGCCGGGCTTGGTGTCGGCCAAGGCCTGCGCCAAGTCCTTGCGCAATCCGTTCTTGCGTCCCTTCCATGTATCGACGGGGAAGAGCGACACATGCTCAAGGTCAACGCTTCCGCCAGACTCGAGGAAGATTCGCAAATGAGCCTTGGCAAAGGTCTCCTTCGGCGTGATTGTAATTTCGTAACGCTTCCAATCAGCCGAGTTTATGGGCAAAACGTCGGAAGTCATCACCTGCGTCTCACCCATCGAGGCGGTGTTTACTAGCTCCACCTTGATTTTCTGGCCCTCGCCGCGCGCCCATACCGAGAAGCGGTAGCTCTCGCCTGCCTTCACGCCAATGCCGAAAAAGCCCTCGTTCTCAAGGCCGGTAAACTTCGCGCTGTGCCCCGATGGCGACAGGCGCACATAATGGGGGTTGCGCTCGAATGGGCCGTCATCCTTCAACGTCACGTTGCCAAACGTCTTCCACCCCATGAAATGCTGGGGAAACTCGAACGAGCGGTTTTTCACCAGCTCGGCATACAGACCTCCGTCGGCCGCATAATTGATGTCTTCAAGAAAATGTCCGTACATGGTAGGTTGGATTTCCGCGCCAACCTTGTTGGCCTGCACCACCATTACGTTAGTGTCCTGTGCGCTCGCCTTGACACCGCACAATAGCGACAAGGCCGCTAATAATAAATAATGTCTGTTCATGATTACCTTATGTTTGGTTTTATAGTATTATCTTTGCAAAGATAAAAACAAATATTGTAATATTTACACTTTTACGTGAAAATGTTTTGCTTGAATATGAAAAATCCATATCTTTGCCAAAGACTATTACCTGAATAAACATAATTTAACCTATAACGATTTATGAAAAAAGTCAAATTATTATTCCTGCTGGCTACGGCATGCACCCAGGCATTGGCGCAAGACGCGTCGATATACAGCCCGGACAGCCTGCTGAAGGTTGAAATCAGCGTTGACGGAGGGCGTCCGTCATACACGGTAAAGTACAAAGGCAAGACATTCCTTGAAGAATCGCCGCTGGGTTTCACGGCCGATGTGGGCGATTTCAGCCAGGGCATGACCTACTCAGGCAGCAAGACACGCAGCATCAGCGATAGCTACACGCTCGACAGGATAAAGCAATCAAGCGTAAGCTACAAGGCCAACGAGCTAAAGGTGGGCCTCATGAACAAGGACGGAAAGCCTATAGACGTGACCTTCCGCGTGAGCGCGAACGACGTGGCCTTCCGCTACGAAATGCCGCGCTACGGCGATACGGGCAGCATCGTCATAAAGAACGAGGCCACGGGCTTCAACCTGCCGGCGCAGACCACAACGTTCCTCACGCCGCAAAGCGACCCGATGGTGGGTTGGAAGCGCACCAAGCCGAGCTACGAGGAGGAGTACAAGGCCGACGCGCCGCTTACAGAACGCTCGCGCTTCGGCCACGGCTTCACCTTCCCGTGCCTCTTCCGTGTAGGCGGTGACGGATGGGTGCTGGTGAGCGAGACGGGCGTTGACTCGCGCTATTGCGCGTCACACCTAAGCGACGCCACACCCGAAGGCGTGTTCACCGTAGCCTTCCCCATGCCCGAAGAGAACAACGGCAACGGCACCGTATCGCCCGGAATGGCCCTGCCCGGCGCGACCCCCTGGCGCACCATAACCGTAGGCGAGACGCTGACGCCCGTCGTGGAGACCACCGTGCCGTGGGACGTAGTAGAGCCGCGCTATGCGTCGGAGCACAAGTATGAGTACGGACGCGGTACCTGGAGCTGGATAATGTGGCAGGACGCGAGCATAAATTATAATGACCAGATTGCTTATATCGACCTTGCCGCCAGTATGGGATACGAGTTCGTATTAATAGACAACTGGTGGGACAAGAACATAGGCCGGGAAAGAATGGCCGAGCTCGTAAGCTACGCCAAGTCGAAGGGCGTGGACGTGTTCCTTTGGTACAGCTCAAGCGGCTATTGGAACGACATAGAGCAATGCCCCACGAACATAATGGACAACCCCATAACGCGCAAGCGCGAGATGAAATGGATGCGCAAGCTCGGCGTGAAAGGCATCAAGGTTGACTTCTTCGGAGGCGACAAGCAGGAGACGATGCGCCTGTACGAGGCAATATTGAGCGACGCCGACGACCACGGGCTCATGGTAATCTTCCACGGATGCACCCTGCCGCGCGGATGGGAGCGCATGTACCCCAACTACGTGGGCAGCGAGGCTGTGCTCGCGTCGGAGAACCTCATCTTCAGCCAGCACTCCTGCGACACCGAGGCTTACAACGCCACGCTGCACCCCTTCATACGCAACGCCGTTGGCTGCATGGAGTTTGGCGGCACGCTGCTCAACAAGAGACTCAACAGGGGCAACGACGGGGGAAGCGTGCGCAAGACTACGGATGTGTTCCAAATCGCCACGGCCGTGCTGTTCCAGAACCCTGTGCAGAACTTCGCCATCGCACCCAACAACCTTACCGACGCGCCGGAGGCCGTAATCGGCTTCATGAAAGACGTGCCGACGACATGGGACGAGACGGTGTTCATCGATGGCTACCCCGGCAAATACTGCGTGCTGGCGCGCCGCCACGGCGATAAGTGGTACGTGGCAGGCGTCAACGCCACCAAAGAACCGATTAAATTGAAGCTCGACCTTAGTTTTATAGGCAATGGCAGCAAGGCTTCATACTATTATGACGACGCACGTCGGCAGGCCGTACTGAAGGACATAGATATGAAGAACCCTGCCAAGACAAAGATTACAATACAGCCTGATGGCGGAATTGTGCTGGTAAAATGACCCATAAAAAAGCGTAGCAAGTCTTTTTACTTGCTACGCTTTTTTTTAGAAATACTGCTTAATAGGCAAATAAAGGATATTTAAGCATCGTTTCATTTACTTTTCCACGGACACTGGATATAACCTTATCGTCTTCGGGATTATCAAGAACCTCCTCTATCAAATCTGCGATAAGCAACATCATGTCTTCTTTTGCTCCGCGTGTAGTAATTGCTGGCGTACCGAGACGAATACCTGAAGTTTGGAAAGCACTACGGGTATCATAAGGAACCATATTTTTATTAACAGTTATGTCCGCCGACACAAGAGCATTCTCTGCGACCTTTCCTGTCAGTTCCGGATATTTTGAACGCAGGTCTACAAGCATGGAGTGGTTGTCGGTGCCACCACTTACAATAGTAAAACCACGCTTAATTAGCTCGTCTGCCAATACGGCGGCATTCTTCTTTACTTGTTTTGCCCACTCTTTGAACTCAGGTTGAAGCGCCTCATTGAATGCTACAGCCTTTGCTGCAATGACATGCTCAAGCGGCCCGCCTTGTGTACCAGGGAACACAGCGCTGTTAAGCAGCTGGCTCATCATCTTGATTTGTCCTTTAGGAGTCGTTTTACCCCACGGATTCTCAAAATCCTTACCCATTAATATGATTCCTCCACGAGGACCACGAAGCGTCTTATGCGTTGTAGAAGTAACGATGTGGGCGTACTTCAATGGGTTATCCAGCAAACCTGCGGCGATAAGGCCGGCTGGATGAGCCATGTCTATCATAAGCAAAGCGCCAACCTTGTCGGCTATTTCACGCATACGCTTATAATCCCACTCACGGCTGTAAGCCGAACCGCCACCGATAATCAGTTTGGGGTTATGCTCCAATGCAAGCTTCTCCATCTCGTCATAGTCCACACGCCCTGTTTCCTTGTCAAGGTTGTACCCCACTGCATTATAAAGTATACCAGACGTATTAACGTTGGAACCATGTGACAAGTGACCTCCGTGAGCCAAATTTAAACCAAGAAAAGTATCACCAGGATTAAGAACTGTCAACAATACGGCAGCATTAGCTTGTGCTCCTGAATGAGGCTGTACATTGGCATACTCTGCTCCAAATAGTTTTTTAACGCGCTCAATAGCCAATGTCTCGACTTCATCAACTACGCCGCAACCCCCATAATAACGCTTCCCAGGATATCCTTCAGCGTATTTATTAGTAAGACATGAACCCATCGCCTGCATAACCTCATCGCTTACAAAATTTTCGGAAGCGATAAGCTCCATGCCCTTCAGCTGACGTTGATGTTCTTTTTCAATCAAGTCGAATATCAGTTGGTCTCTTTCCATTGTGTAATGTTTGTATGGTTTGAAAAATGATATGTATCTTTCTATATAAGTTGGACTTTGCTTATATTTTGTTCCTTGTCACAATAGTGGCATCGTATGATGCCAGCCTTCTTGTCCGTAACGGTGAATATCGTGTCCATAGGCTCGTTATTGGTAATACACTTGGGGTTGTTGCACTTCACGATGCCCCTCAATTCATCAGGTGTTTCTACTTTCTTTTTTTCCACAACTTCGTAGTTTCGTATAATGTTAAGCACCACGTTGGGAGCAACTACAGACAAGCGTGAAATCTCTTCGTCTGTGAAAAACTTATTTTCAATCTTAATTATGCCCTTACGCCCAATTTTCTTTGACAGGTAATTATAGCCGATTGTTACGACCGTATCCAGATTTTGCAATCCCAATACACTCGCAACCTCGTATGTTTTTTCTGAAGGTATATGGTCGATTACCGTTCCATTCTCTATCGCCGCAACCAATCTTTCTTTCTTGCTCATTGTTCAAGTCCCCTTTTTACTACACGGTTATTCTATAATAGTATTATCGCGTACTATATCCTCAAGAGATATTCCAAGCACGTCACATATTATCGCCTCACGTGCATATAATCCATTTTGAGCTTGCTGGATATAATATGCGTGTGGATTAGAATCAACTTCATACTCTATTTCATTCACACGCGGTAACGGGTGTAGTATTTTCATGTTTTCCCGTGCGTTTTTAAGCATCTCGTTTTTCAGGATATATACGTTTTTTACTTTTTCATATTCCATTAAATCCGAGAACCTCTCTTTCTGTACGCGTGTCATATAAAGAATGTCGGCGTTGCTTATCACGTCCTCACTGAAATCCGTATGCTCTACAAACTTAATACCGTACTCCTTGCAATACAGTTTGTATTCGTCAGGCATGGCAAGCTCTTGTGGAGCAATGAAATGGAATGTCGGATTAAAATGACGCATCGCCATGATGAGTGAATGAACCGTACGTCCGTATTTCAAGTCACCAACAAGGCAAATGTCAAGATTGTCTAATGTTCCCTGAGTCTTATATATCGAATAAAGGTCGAGCATACATTGCGACGGATGCTGGTGCGCCCCGTCACCGGCATTGATTATAGGGACGGGCGCAACCTCGCTTGCATACTGGGCTGCACCTTCTATATAATGCCGCATGACTATTACATCTGCATAATTTGAGACCATGAGAATCGTGTCTTTCAGGGTCTCCCCTTTTGTCGCACTGGTAACTTTTGCGTCACTAAAACCTATCACGCGCGCACCAAGACGGTTTGCTGCGGTTTCAAAACTAAGCCTTGTACGTGTTGAAGGTTCAAAAAACAATGTGGCTACTACTTTTCCTTTTAGGATTTCCCTATTAGGGTGTTTCTCAAATTCCTGCGCCACTTTTATCATATAAAGGATTTTATCCCGAGATAAATCGGCGATTGTGACAAAGTTGTGTATTCCCATTATTGATTGATGTAATTACAAATTCGTGTGCTAAGTTACGCATTATTTTTAATTTATGCTGGATAAATAAAAAGAAAAGTATTAATTTTGCAACTAATTAGTTCATGCGCAATAAAAAATGAGGAAAACATTTGTCCGAATATTATGGGGGCTGCTTTGTGTTTCTATAATATTTATAGTCGTAGCTTTTACATCCATTTGGTTTGGATGGATTGGATATATGCCAGACATAGCCGACTTGCAGAATCCAATAAGCCGATACGCCTCACAGGTATATTCCGTTGATGGAAAGATTCTTGGTACGTATAATATAAATAGAGAAAATCGTGTACATGTTGATTTTGACGGACTTTCCCCTTATCTTGTACAGGCATTGATTGCAACTGAAGACGAACGTTTTTACGACCATTCAGGGATTGACTTCATTGCATTGACGAGAGCCGTTGTAAAACGTGGCATTCTTGGGCAAAAAAGTGCCGGCGGAGGTTCTACAATAACCCAGCAACTTGCAAAGCAGCTTTATTCGGCAACAGCTAAAAGCACGCTTGAACGTGTAATGCAGAAACCCATAGAATGGGTCATCGCGGTAAAACTCGAGAGGTTTTACACAAAAGAGGAAATCATTACCATGTACCTTAATTACTTTGATTTCCTACACAACGCTGTCGGAATAAAAACAGCTTCAGACGTTTACTTCAAGAAAAACCCTAAAGAACTTACTTTGATAGAGGCCGCCACGCTCATCGGCCTGTGCAAAAATCCATCTTATTACAACCCTGTAAGATATCCAGAAAGATGTATTGAGCGTCGAAACGTCGTATTAGGCCAAATGGTCAAAGCCGGATATATAACCAATGCACAATACCAAGAAGCATCAAACGAGCAACTGGCATTGGATTTTCACCGAATAGACCACAAGGACGGCATAGCGACTTATTTCAGAGACTTCTTGCGCAGATACATGATGGCAGAAAAGCCTGAACTTGACAACTACCCGTCATGGAACCGGGTGCAATACAATATCGACTCAATAGCTTGGGAAACAGACCCGTTATACGGTTGGTGTAACAAGAACTTCAAGAAAAACGGAGAACATTACAATGTCTATACAGACGGCCTAAAGATTTTCACGACAATAGACTCACGCATGCAACGCTACGCCGAAGAAGCTGTGCTTAAGCATGTCGGCCATTACCTCCAACCTGCATTCTCAAAGGAGAACAGGACAAAGCCCAACGCCCCATTCACCAATGCGCTGACAGCTTCGGAAGTAAAAAACATACTAAACCGCTCAATAAGGCAGAGCGAACGTTACAGGGCGATGAAGGAGCAAGGCTCTACTGAAGAAGAAATACAAAAAGCCTTCAGGACTCCTGTCGAGATGTCAGTGTTCACATACCATGGTTCGGTAGACACGACAATGACACCTTTGGATTCAATCAGGTACATCAAATCGTTCCTGCGCGCAGGATTCGTAAGCATGGACCCGAAGAACGGGGCTGTAAAAGCATACGTCGGAGGCGTCGACTTCACACACTTCGCATACGACATGGCTACACAAGGACGGCGACAGGTAGGGTCAACGCTCAAACCGTTCCTCTACGCTCTTTGCATGTCAAACGGGATGTCGCCATGTGATGTTGCGCCAAACGTACAGCAGACTTACGGCAACTGGACGCCACGTAACGGTAGCCGCGCACGTTACGGACAGATGGTTACGTTGAAATGGGGTCTAGCACAATCAAACAACTGGATTTCAGCCTACCTTATGAGCAGGCTCAATCCTCAAGACCTTCTGCGTATTCTCGGAGATTTCGGCATCAACACTTACGGCATTTACCCGTCGATGGCTCTCTGTCTCGGTCCAAACGAGGTTTCAGTAGCCGAGATGGTATCTGCCTACACCACTTTCGCAAACAACGGAATACATTGTTATCCAATGTTTGTAACCAAGATAGAAGACAATGAAGGGAATGTAGTCGCCACGTTCCATCCACGCATGAACGAGGTGATAAGCGAAGAAAGCGCATACAAAATGATTGAAATGCTGCGTGCCGTAATGAACGGCGGGACGGGCAGCCGTATGCGTTACCGTTACAACATAACATGCGACATGGGAGGTAAGACCGGTACGACCAACCGCAACTCTGACGCATGGTTCATGGGCTTTACCCCTTCATTGGTCAGCGGATGCTGGGTCGGCGGCGAAGACAGGGACATACACTTTGATTCAACCAGTATGGGACAAGGTGCAAACATGGCACTTCCTGTATGGGCGTATTACATGCAAAAGGTATTTGCCGACCGTTCATTAGGATACAGTCCCGACGAGAAATTCGACATACCCGAAGGTTTCAATCCTTGTTCATCAGAGTTTGACGACTATCAGCCTGGAGGCATAGAAGAAGTGTTTGAATGAAAACCAAACTCCGGCATCATACCTATGTTGCATAGGATGATGCCGGAGTTCTCATTTGCCGTTACCTCAAATACGGATTGTACATCATTATTTCTTTTTATTTGACGATACCTTCTTCAGCCACTCACGCACAGGGAGGTCATACAACTTGTATGATGCGTAAGCCGTCAGTATTGCAAGGACAAATATGCCGACTGATACAAAAATGTGCGTAGCTAATGGAGCGTCCTCGTGGTTGTCGGCCCACGCCATCTGCATGTATATCAGCGGATAATGGGTTATGTACAGAGGGAATGATATTTCACCGAGAAACTTATTGGCCACCTCCGATTTTCTGCCTTTCACGCTGCTGCCAGCTCCAATGGCGACAATGAGTGGGAAGAATATGATTATGCATACGGCTTCATACAATCCGTTGGTCCAGCGCGAAACGCCTTCCGTGCCAAGCCCCATCCACGGCATACAGAGGATTGCTGTAATCATCAAGGAGCACCACCAAAAGCCCCCTTTCACCTTTACGAGCCAACACAAACGTGACAGAAGCAGTCCACAGAAGAACGGATAAAGCAGGCGCGTGGAGCCGACCAGCAGCTGCTCGGGGATAACGCTCCATCCTCCCACTATGGTATAGGCTGCCCCCGAGCGTGCCGCGAGAAGCCCAAATATGTCTATATTCAGACAAAGTGAAACGGTCATTACTGCAAATACGGCTACACATACGGCCAATAAAGATGTCTTCATACGCCTGAAAACGAGAGCGTAAAGAATGTTTGCCAGATATTCCCATTGCAACGACCATGTAGGGCCGTTTAGGGGATTGGTTTCCGACCATCCCCGTATGTCAAATGCAGACGGCACTGGTATTATGGTAAACGCCCATAGCATACCAACACCACCATATACCAAGGCGTACCGTCAATCAACGGGAATTCATCGCACGAGCCGAAATAAAACAAGACCGCACCGAAGAAAAATCCGAAGACAACCATTGGGTGAAGGCGTATCAGCCTGCGCTTGAAAAACGCCCATGTCGTCATGCGTCCCCAGCGGTCGTCATAGGCATAGCCGATAACAAAGACTGACAGCACGAAGAAAAAGTCTACCGCCAAATAACCGTGGTTGAGCGGTTGGTCTGGCGCACCGTGATAATATGTTTCCAGCAAATGATAGGCCACTACGAGCATTGCCGCCACACCGCGCAGGCCGTCGAGTATGTCATAGTGCGATTTGGACTGGAGGTATCCGTTGTTTTGCATTTCTAAAAAATATATGTCAACCGCATGCGACTCGACAATGCAAAGCGCTTGCTTTGCAACCAGTCATTGACCGTACAGCAAGTTTGCTACAGAAGCGGCTTCCAAGACGTACCATACTTCTGCCGCTTGTTCAAACGTACATTCGGTATGACACCGAGTGAATACCGGCGTCGTTGACAATCCGTAACGCCCTGATAATCAGAGGCCATGCAAAATGCCGTCTTTTATCCTCTAAAAGACGGCATTTTACGTTGCAATAAGTGGCCTTTTAGAAAGCGAAAGGTGGCTTATTGGATTAACCTGAAGTTTCGGCAAAAACAACGTAAAACATTAATTTGCAAATTTTTAACCAGCAAAGCGGTACAACGTATTGATATTTTTCGTAACTTTGCACCGTTTTTAGAGGTAAAATGAGCTATCGGCTTAATAATCAGGGACTTACAACTTTTAAGGTATTCAGATGAGACAGCTTAAAATTCAGAAAAGTATTACCAACCGTTCCAGTGAGGCTTTGGACAAATATCTTGTTGAAATAGGACGCGCACCGTTGATTTCAATAGATGAAGAGATTGAATTGGCACAAAAAATCAAGAAAGGCGGCCCTGAAGGAGAAAGGGCAAAAAACAAGCTTGTCACGGCGAACCTGCGTTTCGTCGTTTCGGTTGCCAAACAATACCAGCACCAAGGACTTACACTCACCGACCTGATAGACGAAGGTAATATAGGTCTCATCAAAGCGGCTCAGAAATTTGATGAGACCCGCGGTTTCAAGTTCATTTCTTACGCTGTGTGGTGGATTAGGCAAAGCATTTTGCAGGCCATTGCCGAGCAAAGCCGCATCGTGCGCCTTCCGCTGAACCAAGTAGGTTCGCTAAACAAAATCAACCACGAAATCAACAAGTTCGAGCAAGAGAACCAGCGCCACCCGTCGGTATCCGAACTTTCCGAAGTAACAAAGCTTGACGAGGAAAAAATCGGCCAGTCGCTTGCCGCCGACGGCCACCACGTAAGCATCGACGCGCCGTTCCAAGACGGAGAAGACAACTGCATGCTCGACGTGATGCCGAGCGGAGAAGACAGCCGTACCGACCGTGCGGTAGACCATGAGTCAATGGCTCTTGAACTTAACACGGTGTTAAGCAAGGTGCTCAAAGAGCGTGAAATAACAATTATACGCGAATGCTTTGGCATCGGTTGCCACGAGAAAGGACTTGAAGAAATAGGCGACCAATTGGGACTTACGCGTGAACGTGTACGCCAAATCAGGGAAAAGAGCATTGCCAAACTGCGTGAAAGCGGCAATGCCAAGATACTGATGAAATACTTAGGCTAAACAATTACAGTGTTTATTTAACGGCAAAGGGCTGGATGCGGCTGTACAACGGTAACCGTATTCCGGCCTTTTGCATTTTCACAGCCGTAGCCGCAGTTGCAGTTCCATGTCAGTAGCTGACGAACCGTCTATTTCCTGATAACTGCTGCCTATCTTGTCGCGGTCAAAATATTTTGTAACTCCCACCTTGGCCGAGATGCTTACCTTGTCAGAGAATGCCGACGAAACAAGCAACGACGCCCTTATTCCATTACCATAATAAGCCGGGGAATAAAATGAATAGCGCATGCCACGCTCGTAAGCATACACCCTGCTGTCATAATCGTCGGTGTCAAAATACGCTGATGAAATCGTTGCATTAAACAGATTTTCCATATTCAGGCTGAAATTCTGGCCTATCATCCAGCCAAAACTCTCATCCTTGTAATCCGTATAAGACACGTCCGCCTGTGTCTTACTGCTCCAAACGCCACCGTCATATAAGGCGGACAATCGTCCCCTGTGCTCGTTCTTGAAGATTAACGCGCTCTTGCTTTCATTGTCCCGTTCACGCATTTTGCAACGGTAACGTGCCGAAAAAGTCCAATCACCGTAGGAATATGTCGTTTGGAGCAAGTTGTCAAACGCCCTTGAACTATTTGATGCCTGGTACTTCGGCCATGCAAAATACGAAATGTCTGAATAAGCCATGACATCCAGCCCTGGGAAAGGCCGCCAATTTACACCTACATAAACACCACTCTCATTCTGTACAGCCCCACCCTCGCTGAAGCATTCTGCAAACAAGGAATAATACCTGAACGAATAAAACCGCTGTAACACCAATAAGTCAAGATTATCAAAAAGGCTAAGACCCAACGAGTTCACCGTAGCCAAAGCGTTACATCCCCCAGTTGCGGTTTCCCCATGGAACGAAATGCCATGCCCTGTATAGCCATAATCCACCCCGACATTATAAAAATTCTTGCCGCTAGCATAATGCCTGCGATACAAAGCCTCGGTCTTGGGCTTTAATTCCTTGTCCAATGAAACATATATGCCTATCAAACCGAAATGAAAACCACCAATGCGGTAATCCACGTTTCCGCCTGCCAGCGTGTGGGATGAATTGTTTTTCTTGGCCATTTCGGTTTCAGTCCGATGATAGCCGGAACTCAAGATGGTGGCAATTGTACCGTCGGAGGCGTTTAAAGTCGCATCAAACTTCCTGTATGAAACGAACGCGCTCACGTCAAGACCCTTCATTACGTTCACCGTCGCAGCAGCACCTTGCAGATAATTTCCGCTCGACAACGACGAGTGGGCGCGTATGTTGCTGCCTCCCCTGCCTAACGATGACAATGCGGACAATTTGCCAAAGCTGAAATTATTGTTTATTACAAGCCCCATGCCGAACCTTACACGGTAACGGCCTACGGCCAAAGCTTTCACCCTGCCCAAATTCTTGAGAACTAAATAAAACGAATAGAAGTCGTATCCGAGCTTGTTCTTGCCGGCGAAAAACGGCTCACCGGCATCCTGCGCACCCAAAACGCCAAACCTCACGTTGCCGCCATACGTAAAATCATACCTTATGCTATGTTTGTATTGATAACCTTCATATCCATCTTTGTCTCCCTTCCTTGTATAAAACGGTATTTTCACAGTGCCCGTCAGGTCGTGTCTGCCATACTTCATGATGTTCTTCAACGTAGGGAACGACCTTTTCCTGACTTCGCCTGCATACGTGAAATAAAACAAGAGACGCCTTTTGTAATAATCCAAGTCACTAATCATTGCCAATTCACCAAGAGACTTCATCGGCCCATGCAGGTAAATGTATTCACTTATATCTTCTACGTCTTTTGAAGTAAGAAAAGGAAAAGCCTCTAACTCATCACGCGTTGCAGTATTAATATTTATCGGGTTGGCTTCAAAATCGCACAACATATCATAATATGATTCACAAACATCCGTCTCCACATCCTCCATTTCACAGAGTTGATACAAAAAAGGCTCCCATCCATGCTTTTGCTGTGCATTCACCCTAATAATAGAAAATGTTATCAATATTGTTAAAATGTATTTTTCCATGAAAGATTAAATTCTTGCGCATGACACTATGTTTGTAATAAACAGGTCTGGCACAACCACTGTATTTTCCATTTTATACTGCAAAAATATAAAAATTATCAATAATACTGCTGTTTCAAAACTAATTAAAATATAATTTATCATTGAGATTGAATAAAATAAACGTTCAAATTACGAATCTTAAAAACAGCAAAAAAACATTTTAATAGCATAAATCAAAGGTATCAAAAGTACAACGTAATAAAATATATTGTACTTTTACACCCAATAACTAATACTTCTATCAACTAATACGCAAAACACATAAACAAAATGAAGGGCACAATTGCACTAATAACTGGCATAGGCATGGCGTTAACGAGCTTGTCTGCATGCACGGCAGAGACTAACACGAGTCTCACAAAATCAGGGCTTAATCCTGCAGATTTCGACACTGTAATAAACCAAAAGGCCGTTAGGCTGTACACGCTGAAAAACGCAGCCGGCATGGAAGCGTGCATAACCAACTTCGGAGGACGCGTAGTATCACTCGTCGTTCCCGACAAGGACGGCAAACCGACCGACGTAGTGCTCGGCTATGACAACATAGCGCAATATGCCGACACGGTTAACAGCCCGAGTGACTTCGGCTCGTCTGTAGGCCGCTACGCCAACCGCATAAAGGACGGTCGTCTGACCGTAGGAGGACAGGCGTACCAGCTGCCGCGCAACAACTTCGGCCACTGCCTGCACGGAGGTCCGTCGGGCTGGATGTACCAGGTGTATGACGTGGTGCAGGCCAACGATTCCACGCTACAGCTGACGATAACGTCGCCCGACGGTGACAATGGCTTCCCCGGCACGGTGAAAGCCACCACCACATACAGGCTCACGGCCGACAATACGCTCGACATAACATTCGAGGCGACTACAGACAAGGAGACCGTGGTGAACATGACCAACCACAGCTACTTCAACCTGAACGGCGACCCGTCGAAAGAAGCGATGGACATGGTGCTCTACATCAACGCCGACGCGTACACGCCGACAGACTCAACATACATGACAACAGGCGAGATACTGCCCGTAGAAGGCACTCCGATGGACTTCCGCCAGCCGCGCGCCATCAACAACACGATAAACGACACTACGTTCGCCCAGATAAAGTATGCCTCGGGCTACGACCACAACTGGTGCCTGAACACGTATAAAGACGGCAAGGGCGACGACACGGTGGTTACCGCGTCGCTCTATTCACCAAAGACTGGCATCATGCTTGAAATGTACACCAACGAGCCGGGAGTGCAGGTATATACGGGCAACTTCCAGGGCACGGGCGTTGAGTGCAAGCACGGAGTGAAGTATCCCAAGCACGTGTCGGTATGTCTCGAGAGCCAGAAATACCCCGACTCGCCCAACAAAAAGGATTGGCCGTCTGCTTACCTCAAGCCAGGCGAGAAGTATTACAGCCACGTTGCATACAAATTCTCTGTAAAAAGTGAGAATAAAAGAAAGTAAAAATTTTAACCGCATAACCGTAAAATATCATGAACTGGAATACAAATGAATTTGTGTGGCTCGACTGGGCCGTACTCGCCATAGGCGTAGTAGCGATAATATGGGCGGTGTACCGCGCCATAGAAAAGGACAAAAAAAGAATGAAGGGAGCCGACAGCCAGGACTATCTCTTCGGCAAAGGCGAGCCGTGGTATGTCATAGGTGCGGCCATTTTCGCCGCAAACATAGGCTCGGAACACCTCGTAGGACTTGCCGGTACCGGCGCAAAGGATGGCGTGGGCATGGCCCACTGGGAGATGCAGGGCTGGATGATACTTATACTGGGATGGCTCTTCGTTCCCTTCTACCAGCTACTCAACAACAAACTGGGCAAAATCATCACCATGCCCGACTTCCTCAAATTCCGCTACACGCAGCGCACCGGCTCGTGGCTTTCAATCATCACGCTGATAGCCTACGTGCTGACAAAGGTATCGGTTACGGCGTTCACCGGCGGCATATTCTTCGAGTACCTGCTCGGCCTGCCGTTCTGGTATGGCGCAATAGGACTTATCGCAATAACGGCCGTATTTACCGTGTTCGGCGGTATGAAGGGCGTGATGACTCTCTCGGCCATACAGACACCTATTCTTATTATAGGCTCGTTCCTCGTGCTCTTCCTCGGACTTAGCATGTTGGGCAACGGCAGCATTGCCGAGGGCTGGACGCAGATGATGGCAGTATGCAACGCCGCGCACGACGGTTTCGGCACCACGCACATGTTCCACACCGACCCGGCCGACCCGATGTATCCACAGTTCCCGGGTTACGTGGTGTTCCTCGGCGCGTCAATCATCGGCTTCTGGTACTGGTGTACCGACCAACACATCGTACAGCGTGTGCTTGGGCAGACCAAGGGCGAGGACAACGCCACCGTGATGCGCCGCGCACGCCGCGGTACGATAGCCGCAGGTTACTTCAAGCTGTTGCCGGTGTTCATGTTCCTCATCCCCGGCATGGTGGCATTCGCCCTTTCGCAGAAAACGGGTAGCGGCATCATAATTGACATAACCAACACGCACGACACAGACGGAGCCTTCGCCATGATGGTGAAGAACATCCTGCCCGCAGGCGTTAAGGGACTGGTGACGGTTGGCTTCATCTGCGCCCTCGTAGCTTCACTGGCAGCGTTCTTCAACAGTTGCGCAACGCTATTCACCGAAGACTTCTACAAGCCGATGAAGAAAGGCATGAGCGAAAGCCACTACGTATTCGTAGGCCGTGTGGCAACAGTTGTAGTAGTACTCCTCGGCCTGGCATGGATGCCTATAATGATGAACATGGGCAACCTGTATTCTTACCTGCAAGACATTCAGTCGCTCATAGCTCCGGCCATGGTAGCCGTGTTCACGCTCGGCATATTCTCAAAGAGGATAACGCCGAAGGCTGGCGAATGGGGACTTATAGGTGGCTTCCTCATCGGCATGTTGCGTCTGCTTACCAATGTAATTACAAATTCGGGCAAGGCCACAATGGACGGCGCATTCTGGGATTATACGGCATGGTTCTGGCAGACCAACTGGCTTATTTTCGAGGTTTGGTTGCTCGTATTCATCATTGCGATGATGATTGTCGTATCGATGTTCACACCCAAACCAAGTGCTGCACAAATTGAAGCTATCACGTTTACAAAGGAATACAAGGCATCAATTCTTAAGAGCTGGAACAAGTGGGATATTGTAGCCACGCTTGGCGTAATAGCCCTGTGTGCAGCATTCTATGCATATTTCTGGTAAATAAAAACATAAATGCTAATATGACAAACTATTATAGCGAACATTCCAAGGTCTTCGTCTCTGTAGATTGTATAATCTTCGGATTTGAAGACAAGGAACTGAAACTGCTTCTTGGCAAGAGAGCCATGGACCCAGGAAGGGGCGAATGGTCACTTTATGGCGGCTTCGTAGAAGAAAATGAAAGTCTAGAAAATGCCGCAAATAGAGTACTATACGAACTTACAGGCTTAAAAGACCTCTACATGAAGCAGGTAGGAGCGTTTGGAGCGGTAAACCGCGACCCAGGAGAAAGAGTAATATCAGTTGCATACTGCGCACTAATCAACGTGAAGGACTACGATAGTAAATTGCTCGAGACACACCAAGTAGAATGGGTCAGCTTAAAAGACATGCCCAAACTCTACTCCGACCACAACGACATGGTAAAGAAAGCCATAGCCCTACTACGACGCAGGATTTCAACTGAGCCACTAAGTTTCAACCTGCTGCCAGACATGTTTACACTTACACAACTACAACATGTATATGAAGCAATCCTTGGTGAACCGATAGACAAACGCAATTTCAGGAAGAGGATAAAGACCATCGAGTACATAGAGAAGACCGACAAGATAGACAAACTGTCGTCGAAACGTGGTGCTGCACTCTACCGTTTCAATAAAGAGGCATACATGGAAGACCCAATATTCAAACTATAAGATTATGCTGGAAGAACTTAAGGAAAGAGTATTCAAAGCCAACTTAGACTTGGTGAAACACAATCTGGTAATATTCACATGGGGCAACGTCTCCGGCATAGACCGCGAAAACGGCCTTGTAGTAATTAAACCATCGGGAGTAAGCTATGACACGATGAAAGTGTCCGATATGGTCGTAGTTGACCTGGCAACTGGGAAGACCGTCGAAGGCGACCTTAACCCGTCGTCTGACACACCGACTCACCTCGAGCTATACCGCGCTTTCCCTGAAATAGGTGGTGTAGTGCATACCCACTCCACATACGCAACGGCATGGGCACAGGCTGGCAAGGACATACCCAATATAGGAACAACCCACGCCGATTACTTCCACGATGACATACCATGCACTACAGACATGACTGCAAACCAGATGGATGAATACGAGAAAGAGACCGGTACGGTGATAATAGAGCGTTTTAAGGGGCTGAACTACGTACACACTCCTGGTGTACTTGTCAAGAACCACGGGCCGTTCTCATGGGGCAAAGACCCTGACAATGCCGTATATAACGCAGTAGTAATGGAACAAGTAGCCAAGATGGCGTTCGTATCATTATGCGTCAACCCCGAGACTACAATGAATCCGCTGCTCGTTGAAAAGCACTTCAACCGCAAGCACGGTCCTAACGCTTACTACGGACAAAAAAAGAAAAACAAATAAAAACAAGAACAAATACATTAACAATAAAAAACAATACTATGGTTAAAGCATTTGAAAATCTTGAAGTGTGGTTCATCACAGGAGCACAACTTCTTTACGGAGGTGACGCAGTTGTACAGGTAGACGGTCACTCGAAAATAATGGTTGAAGGACTTAACAACTCAGGACGCCTGCCTATCAAGGTGGTGTATAAGGGAACGGCAAACAGCAGCAAGGAAGTAGCCGACCTTTTCGCCGCCGCCAATAACGATAAGAAATGCGTAGGCGTGATAACATGGATGCACACCTTCTCTCCTGCAAAGATGTGGATACACGGATTGCAGATATTGCACAAGCCCCTACTCCACCTGCATACGCAATTCAACGAGGAAATTCCATGGGATTCCATCGACATGGACTTCATGAACCTGAACCAAAGCGCACACGGCGACCGCGAGTTTGGCCACATAATTGCACGTATGCGCTTGCGCCGCAAGCTCGTGGTTGGCTACTGGAAAGACGCCAAGACGCAAGACCACATCGCCGTATGGGAACGTGTCTGCGCTGCATGGGCTGACTCACAAGATATGCTCATACTGCGCTTCGGCGACCAAATGAACAACGTTGCCGTAACCGACGGCGACAAGGTGGCCGCCGAGCAGGTGCTGGGTTATCACGTAGATTACTGCCCGTTCAGCGAAGTGCTTGAATATTTTAAGAATGTAAAAGACGCCGATGTTGACGCTCTGGTTGATACATACTTCAAGGAATACGACCATGACGCAGAACTTGAAGACAAGTCTACCGTAGCATACAAAAAGGTGTGGAACTCGGCAAAAGCAGAACTTGCACTGCGCGCCATCCTAAAAGACAAGGGCGCAAAGGGCTTTACAACCAACTTTGACGACCTCGGCGACGTTGACGTAGAGCACAGCGGCATGGGCTTCGACCAAATCCCGGGTCTGGCGTCACAACGTCTTATGGCCGAAGGCTACGGTTTCGGAGCGGAAGGCGACTGGAAGTCGGCCGCGCTTTACCGCACCGTATGGTTCATGACACAGGGCATGGAGAACGGATGCTCGTTCCTTGAGGACTATACGCTCAACTTCAACGGCGAGCAAAGCGCCATACTGCAATCACACATGCTTGAAGTATGTCCCCTCATTGCCGCATCAAAGCCCCGCCTTGAGGTGCATTTCCTCGGCATAGGCATAAGGAAGAGCGAGACGGCACGCCTCGTATTCACCTCTAAGGTTGGCACGGGCGTTACCGCAACCGTAGTAGACATGGGCAACCGCTTCCGCATGATTGTAAACGACGTGAAGTGTATTGAGCCAAAACCGCTGCCCAAACTACCTGTAGCATCTGCCCTGTGGATACCTCAACCCAACTTCGAAGTTGGCGCAGGATGCTGGATTTACGCCGGCGGAACTCATCACAGCTGTTTCTCTTACGACCTTACCGATGAATACTGGCAGGACTATGCCGAAATCGCAGGCATCGAGTGTGTGTTCATCAATGAAGACACCAAGGTTAACGAATTCCGCAAGGAGCTTCGCTTCAACGACGTTTACTACATGCTCAACAAGGCGTTGAACTGATAAAGAATTAAGAGTTAAGAGCTAAGAATTAAGAAAATTACTTTTATAATTTTATCCATCATGACATATTTTCTTAACTCTTAATTCTTAACTCTTAACTAAAATAGATATGCTTATGAATAAATATGTAATCGGACTTGACTACGGCAGCGACTCGGCACGCGCCCTTGTCGTCAATGCCGGGACGGGAGAGATACTCGCTACAAGCGTAAAGTATTATCCCAGATGGAAGAAAGGCTTGTATTGCAACCCCATGACAAACCAGTGGCGTCAGCACCCGAAGGACTATCTTGAAGTGCTGGAAGCCACCGTTACCGACGCTTTGGGACAATGCGCCAAGGACGTTGCCGAGAATGTTGTAGGCATAGCGTTCGACACTACCGGCTCAACTCCCGCCTTTACCGACGAGAGCGGCACTCCGCTGGCTATGCTTCCCGAATTTGCCGAGAACCCTAACGCAATGTTCGTCCTGTGGAAAGACCACACGGCCATCAAGGAAGCTGAAGAGATTAACGCTGCTTGCGCAAAATCAGACGTAAACTACATCAAGTACGAAGGCGGCATATACTCGGCCGAATGGTATTGGGCGAAGGCACTGCACATACTCCGCGAAGACCCGGAAGTGGCGAAGAAGGCGTATTCCATCGTAGAATATTGCGAATGGCTGCCGGCCGTGCTTACAGGAGTAACGTCGGCCAAGGACATCGTGCGCAGCCGTTGCGCCTGCGGCCACAAGGCCATGTGGCACAAAGACTGGAACGGACTGCCTCCCGAGGAGTTTCTCACATCCATTGACTCGAAACTGGCTGGCTTCCGCGACAGGCTCTTCACTGAAACGGAGACGGCAGACAAACCCGTAGGCCACCTATGCAAGGAATGGGCCGACAGGCTCGGTTTGAACGAGAACGTGGTCGTTGCCGGTGGCGCTTACGACTGCCACATGGGTGCCGTAGGCGCAGGCGTTACGCCGCACACGCTGGTACGTGTAATAGGAACATCCACATGCGATGTCATGGTAGCGTCATACGAAGAGATTGGCGACAAGTGTATCAAGGGCATATGCGGCCAAGTGGATGGCAGCGTAATCCCCGGAATGGTCGGCCTTGAGGCTGGTCAGTCAAGCTTTGGCGACGTGTACGCGATGTTTAGGCGCATACTTGAATTCCCCATGCGCAACATCCTGCCCCAAGTCGTAGGCGACAAGCTGCCAAAAGAAGAGGTTGACAAGATGGTTGAAGATACGTGCGACAAAATCATAGTCCGCCTTACGGAAGAAGCCGAGAAGATACCCGTAAGCGAAAGCACGATGATTGCGACCGACTGGATTAACGGACGCCGCACACCAGATGCCAACCAACTGCTTAAAGGCACGGTTGCAGGATTCACGCTCGGCTCTACAGCACCGCAAGTGTTCCGCGCATTGGTAGAGGCTACTGCGTATGGAACAAAAGCCATTGTTGACCGCTTCGAGAACGAAGGCGTAGTAATTGATAATGTTATCGGCATCGGCGGCATAGCGTTGAAGTCGCCGTTCGTGATGCAGACCATGTGTGATGTCATCAACAAGCCCATCAAGGTATGCAACACCGACCAGGCCTGCGCCCTCGGAGCTGCCATGTTCGCAGCTACGGCGGCAGGAGTTTACGGCAAGGTTGAAGACGCCATAGCAAACATGAACAGCGGCTTCTCCAAAGAATACAAGCCCAACCCAGACAAGGTAAAGGCTTATGCCGAGCTTTACAAGAACTATCTGAAACTTGGAGAGTTCACAGAAAAAGAGCTGTTCAATTAACTGATTTGCCATAGGATTTGGCCTGACAAATTGTCATAGTACAACCATTGCCAGCCAAAACGTGGCTAAACAGACCGCCAAAGACCGTCTTTTGCAATGCGAAAGACGGTCTTTTACGTTGTCAAAAACCGCCTTTCAGCAACAAATCAACCAAGCGCGCCTAACACATTGAATATCAACACCTTGTAAAACATCCACAAACAACATTCCAACTGACATGCTGTCAAAAGCCAATATATAGCAAAATACCGTGAAAACAATGCTTTACGAAACAGGGTTTCAACTTGTGCTTAACTGTGAACTGAAACACATAAAAATAAGCTTGAAAGATGGAGATTTGGCAAGATGAAACTTTTAAAAACAAAAATGAAACATAATTTAATTACATATAAATGCATTTGAACTTTTGGGAGTATTATAGTGTCATTTCTTTTGCATTTAACACAATTTTTTATATCTTTGTACCTGTCAATCGAACAACAACACTGAATGCTAACGTTTAATACTATATTATATCAATGAACGACAAAAACTTAATGAACAAAGCAGCCGACAACATCCGTATACTGGCTGCGTCTATGGTTGAAAAAGCCAACTCGGGACACCCCGGCGGTGCCATGGGTGGTGCTGATTTCATCAATGTGCTTTTCTCTGAATTCTTAGTCTATGACCCCGAAAACCCGTCATGGGCAGGCCGTGACCGCTTCTATCTCGACCCGGGACACATGTCGCCCATGCTCTACAGCGCACTTTGCCTGCAAGGCAAGTTCACACTTGACGAGCTGGCAGAGTTCCGCCAGTGGGGCTCGCCTACTCCTGGTCACCCCGAGCGGGACATAGAAAGAGGTATAGAGAACACGTCAGGTCCTCTGGGACAAGGCCATACATTCGCAGCAGGAGCAGCCGTGGCAGAGAAATTTCTTGAAGCACGCCTTGGCAAGGAAGTAATGCAGCACAAAATCTACGCCTACATCTCCGACGGAGGCGTAGAGGAAGAGATTTCACAAGGCACGGGCCGCATAGCCGGCATACTCGGCCTTAACAACCTCATAATGTTCTATGACTCCAACGACATACAGCTCTCAACAGAGTGCAACGCCGTAATGGACGAGGACACAGAGGCTAAATACAAGGCTTGGGGATGGAACGTAATCAAGATTAACGGCAACGATGCCGACGAAATCCGCGCCGCTTTGACCGCTGCGCAGAAGGAAGAGCACCGCCCCACCCTCATCATCGGTAAGACCGTAATGGGCAAAGGCGCGCTCAAGGATGACGGCACAAGCTATGAGCACAGCATCAAGACACACGGTGCTCCACTTGGTGGCGACGCATACGTGAACACCATCAAGAACCTTGGTGGCGACCCTGAAAACCCGTTCCAGATATTCCCCGAAGTAAAAGAACTTTATGCAAAGCGTGCCGAGGAATTGAAGAAGATTGTGGCTGAACGCCGTGCAGAGGAAGAGAAATGGGCAAAAGCCAATCCGGAAAAAGCCGCACAGATGAAAGAATGGTTTAGCGGCAACGCTCCCAAGGTAGACTGGAGCGTGCTTGTACAGAAAGAAGGCTCTGCCACACGCGCCGCTTCGGCAGCCTGCCTCGGTGTACTGGCAGAACAGGTGCCCAACATGATATGCGCATCAGCCGACCTTTCAAACAGCGATAAGACTGACGGATTCCTGAAAAAGACAACATCTTTGACGAAGGACGACTTCACCGGAGCATTCTTCCAGGCAGGAGTCAGCGAGCTTACAATGGCCTGCATGTGTATCGGAATGTACCTGCACGGCGGTGTCATACCAGCTTGCGGCACGTTCTTCGTATTCTCCGACTACATGAAGCCTGCCGTACGTATGGCCGCGTTGATGGAAGTGCCAATCAAATTCATATGGACTCATGACGCGTTCCGTGTTGGCGAAGACGGTCCTACACACGAACCCGTAGAGCAGGAAGCACAAATCCGACTGATGGAAAAGCTCAAGAACCATCATGGAAAGGACAGTGTCCGCGTGTTCCGTCCTGCCGATGCTGACGAGACTACAGTATGCTGGGCCATGGCTATGGAGAACACCGAAACGCCTACCGCACTCGTATTCTCACGCCAGAACATTGCAAAACTGCCGGCTGGAAACGATTACGAGCAGGCACGCAAGGGCGCTTACATCGTGGCAGGGTCTGACGAACAGTTTGACGTGATACTGCTTGCCGACGGTTCAGAAGTTTCAACTCTTGTTGCCGGAGCAGAGCTTTTGCGTAAGGACGGAATAAAAATCCGCATCGTAAGTGTACCGAGCGAAGGTCTTTTCCGCAGCCAAAGCAGAGAATATCAGGAAAGCATCCTTCCTACAGGCGCAAAGATTTTCGGAATGACCGCAGGTCTGCCCGTAACGCTTGAAGGACTTGTAGGCGCAAACGGAAAGGTATTCGGAATGCAGAGCTTCGGTTTCTCGGCACCTTATAAGGTATTGGACGAGAAGCTCGGATATACCGCCGAGAATGTATACAAGCAAGTTAAAGCATTTATGGAGGACTAAGCCATGGACATTAAAACCGTCGGAATAGCTTGCGACCACGCAGGCTTTCCGCTAAAAAAGTTTGTAGTGCAGTATCTTGAAGAGCACGGGTATCCGTATAAAGACTACGGCACATACAGCGACATGAGTTGTGACTATCCCGACTTTGGGCACGCCCTGGCTGAAGGAATTGAGAGTGGAGAAGTCTATCCGGGCATAGGCATCTGTGGCAGCGGTGAAGGCATGGCCATAACACTTAACAAGCATCAGGGCGTAAGGGCTGGTCTCGCTTGGTGTCCAGAAATCAGTGAGTTAATCCGTCAGCACAATGATGCCAATGTCATAGTCCTGCCTGGACGCTTCATTGACAACAAGACTGCCGGGAAAATACTCGACACATTCTTCAAGACATCTTTTGAAGGCGGCCGCCATCAACGCCGTGTTGAGAAGATACCTGTAAAATAAAGACTATGAAGATAAAAAATGCCGCATCATTTGATGCGGCATTTTTATTTAATTACTTGACGTTTTATCTATAGGTATTCGGCAAATGAAATTCGTATGTACGGTTGAATACATCACACACCTTGTTTATTTCAAGGAATGTAGTACCACCGCCTTTACCGAAACTTCCGCTTAAGTAGGCTATTTTGTCATCCATACAGATATAACCTTTTTGCCTCAACATACGTAAAGCCGCAAGAAACTGTTTTTGCGGGCCAATTTGCTCGTGCTGTGCCACAGGTATAACGCCGTAACTAAGAGCCAACCAGCGTTGCACTTTTTCCTTATAGCAGATTGCGAGAACAGGATTTGGTCCGCGAAAGGCAGCAAGGTTTCTTGCTGTACGCCCGGTCTTACTATCAGTAATGATTCCTTTCACTCCAAGCAATTCGGTCGCCTCGATTGCATTTCGCGCCAAAAACTCTGTCACATCACAACCTTCACTTATATGGAAGTCGAAATCATGGTCGTACATCTTGTCCTGCTCCGCTTGTTCGGCGATTGCGGCCATTGTCCTAACAGCTTCAACCGGATATTTTCCACTTGCAGTTTCTCCGCTCAACATAAGTGCATCAGTACGGTAATATATTGCATTTGCGATATCTGTTACTTCCGCCCTTGTCGGCCTTGGATTGTTTATCATCGTATGCAACATTTGGGTAGCCACGATAACGGGCTTTTTCGCAAGGCGGCATTTTTGTATAATCATGCGCTGTATGCCTGGGATTTTCTCTATCGGAACCTCTATGCCAAGGTCTCCTCGCGCTATCATGATGCCGTATGATGCTTCGATTATTTCGTCGATGTTGTCAACGCCCTCCTGATTCTCTATCTTTGAGATTATCTTTATATCGCTTCCATGCTCGTCCAATATCTTTTGAACTGCTAAGACATCATTTTTACTACGCACGAAAGAATGGGCAATGAAGTCGATATCCTCCTCAATGGCGAGCAAAATATTACTTTTGTCTTTCTCTGTCAATGCTGGCAAATCGATATGCACACCAGGAACATTGACACTTTTATGAGAGCCTAAAGTTCCATCGTTTTGTACCTGCGCCACAACAGCCGGGCCATTGATGCCTATGACCTTCATGTCTATTGCTCCATCGTCAAACAATATATCATCGCCGACATGTACATCATTGGCAAAGTTTTCGTAAGACAGGTTAAGTATGTCATGCTCTGTTTTCATTTCAGGGCGTCCAAAAATCTTTACAACGTCCCCTGTTTTATACTCTATTGGAGCATCATTACCTGTAGTGCGCACTTCAGGTCCTTTGGTGTCTATCAATATTCCAATATGTTTGCTTACTGCGCGTGTATTCCTTATAATCGTCCTGATACCGTCAGGAGTGGCATGTGCAGTATTCATCCTCACTACATTCACTCCTGCGTCAAACAATTCGCGTATGAAGTCAACATCGCATCTTCTGTCACTTATCGAGGCTACAATCTTTGTCTGTTTCATCTTATGGGTTTATTCGATTTGCTTCTAATTTTGTTGCAAAATTACTAAACATATTCTATAAATGCAAACCATCATAATTAAAATAGCGCTAATCTTTAAAGTCAAGCTCTCCTTCTACCCATTCTTTACGTCTGCCCGTATCTGACGGATTGGATACAGACAGGCCAATAAGCCTTATAGGTTTTGAGGCATAGCCGACTTGTGTCATGAGCCGTTTTGACATGGACAATATTTCATTCTTGTCCTTCAACGGTCTTTCACATGTAAGGCTTCGCGTTACCTGTGTAAAGTCATGAAACTTTACTTTCAAAGTCAGAGTGCTCCCACAAAATCGGCTTTTATCCAACCTGCGTACAAGCTCATTTACAATATGATAAAGCTCGATAATCACGGCTGATTTCTTGCTTATGTCTTCAAGAAATGTCTGTTCGCAACCAACTGACTTCCGCTGCCTTACTGGCTCTACGGTACGGTTGTCAATTCCACGGGCGAAATTATAATATATTTCACCAACCTTTCCAAACACGTCTGTCAAATGTCCCAGTGAGCATTGCCGTAATTGCCAACCGTTAAATACTCCTATCCGATGCATCGTTTGCGCCGTTTTGGGGCCTACTCCCCAAAACTTCTCAATAGGCAAAGCAGCTATAAAGTCTGCAGCTTGCTCTTTAGGAATCGCAAACATACCATCAGGTTTGTTGTAATCAGATGCTATCTTTGCAAGAAACTTATTATATGAAATACCTGCCGATGCCGTCAACTTCAACTCCTCACGTATGCTTTTGCGTATTTCACCAGCTATTTCTTCGGCAGAAAGACCGCTTTCACTATCTGTCACATCGAGAAACGCCTCGTCTATAGAAAGAGGTTCTATAAGGTCTGTATACCTGCTGAATATTCCATGAACCTGTAACGAGACCTCCTTATAACGACTATGGTCTGACGATACTACGATAAGCTGCGGACAAAGCCGCTTAGCCTTAGCCATGGACATGGCTGAATGCACCCCAAATTTTCTTGCTTCGTAACTGGCCGTTGACACTACACCGCGAGGACCGTCAAAACCGACTGCTATTGGTTTGCCTCGGAGTTCCGGTTTGTCTCTTTGCTCAATGGAAGCAAAGAAAGCATCCATGTCGATATGTATTATCTTACGTTCAGACATCTACGATAAATAATTATATCCAGCTTAATGATTACGCGTTGAACTTTGCAGCGGCAGGACGAACAACCAGCACATCATGCATGCTACATACATTTAGAGCAAAAGCCTATGACTCTAACCGACTGAAATACAAATATAAAGCATGCAAATGTACTAATTTTACGACAGAGAAAAGTATAATACGGCAATTTAATAATATTGCAATATTATGAAACACCGCAAAATGCAATCCTAAAGACGGCAAACAACAAGGCAAAAGTCCGTGTTTTACATTGTAAAACACGGACTTTTATTCATTCATAATAATTCAGCAGAAAGGAAGCTGCTTGTCTAACGACCACAACAAACATGCTTGGGCGTTATTTGTTTTTCCTGTTTCTGTTGGCAGTACGCTTGAACATCTGCCGGTGAAACCTATCCTCAGCATTCAGTATGTCATACACTTTTTTAGCCGGAAGCATCAACATAAATTTATCATGGTATGATTTCTGTATTTCTTTTATTTCAATCTCAAACTCGTCACACTTTTTAATGCATTTCTCACATTCGGCATCTGTCACGGGCTTCACACGTTTCATGCGTCTCATTTCTTTATGCACCATGCGCTGCTTATTGCGCATCTCACGATATACAGGGAAAAATTCAGATGCCTCTTTAGGAGTCAGGCATGCTTTTTTTACAATGTATTGTTCCAATTCAGCCTGGAAACGTTCCGGGGCAAACTTTTTACGTGCCCCCTGGGCCGTTGCTCCGATGGATATGAACGCCACTAACATTATAAAAAGCAGGCGTTTTGTTCCAATCTCATTCATCCGCGATAAAAGAATAGTAATCTTCATTGTCAAACATAACATAATCAGACATTTCTTCCAAAATGTCATCAGTACTCGACGATGGTGTAATGTAGGAAAATGCAGCGTCGGCCATATGGCTTCCACTTATTTCAGACTTTGAAATGTAAAAAATGCCAGCTATAACCACCGCAGAAACACAAGCAGCCCAAGCTATAGGACGTAAAAAACGGCGCATACTACGTTTCTGTGGCATCGGTACACACCCGATATTATTTATCACATCGGCTTCAAGACGTTCAAAATATCCTTCAGGTATCTTGAACGGCCGGCATTTGCCAAATTTTCTCTCAAGCAATAATTCATCTCTCATTATCATCTTCGTTTGTACATGTGACGTTTCCATATACAAAAAGTTTAATCCGTACAAGGAAAATCATTCGTGCAAATGCAAATAATCACATATTTTCCTCATGGCAATATGATAAGACGCTTTCAGCGCACCTTCAGTCGTATTAAGTATTGCGCTAATTTCGCTGTATTTCATATTATTAAAATAACGAAGATTGAACACCGTACGTTGCACTTCTGGAAGCATGGCCACCGCCTGCAGAAGCAAAGCCTGGGCTTCATCCCCGTCAAAATATTCATCCGCCATCAACTTGCCGGCGACAGACATTCCGTCTGACGAATCAATTTTCTGCAAACTTTTGCACCTACGTAAATTGTCAAGCGCCTCGTTTATGGCTATACTATAAAGCCATGTTGACAATTTAGATTTTCCATGAAATGAATCTATATTATTCCAAGCCTTTAGAAATGTGTTTTGCAGTACATCGTCGGCATCCTCATGAGTCAAAACAATATACCGTATCTTCCAATACAAAGATTCGCCATAAGACTTTACTATCTGTTCGAAAGCCTTATGCTTGGTTGTATCGGACGCAAGCATTTTTATAATAAACTCTTCATTTATAGCCATGCTTATTCCATATACGGTTTCAACTGTTCTGCCAAAGCCTCGTCGTATCCGTAAACGTCTTGATAATCAACAAGTTGACTATCGTTGCCATAATAAATCGTATAATACGAGATGAACAGGGGCACGGATGGCTTGACATATAATGAATTTATCAATTTCTTCTTGTCTATATTTCTCTTTTTCAATGAATCATTATCGTTTACGAGCTTCACGGTCATTGAATATTTTAATTTTTCATCTGTCTTTTCGTCAATGTCACCCAATAGGAACTTGGCAAATTCGTATGGCTTCTCAACCCTTACGCATCCATGGCTGACAGCCCTTCGCTCACGCTGAAATATCCACGGGGAAGAAGTATCGTGAAGGAATACAGAAAAACTGTTGTCAAAACGGAAAATGATACGTCCTAAGGAATTTTTTGGACCACCCGCTTGGACTACATACTGTTCGCCATTCATAACCTTCTCATATGCAATTTGCTCAGGAGGCAATTTACCTTTTTTCTTATCGAAAACAAACATACCCATCCTGTGCATATACGCAAAGTCACCGATAAAACCTTTGGATATGCTTTTGGGCACTATCCATTGAGGATTAATATCCATACGTGTAATCTGTGAAAACAGCAAAGGTGTCTTGTTTTTCAAAGTTCCACAACCTACACGCATCTGCAAAACATTGTCTCCATTTATGGCACGCAAAGAAAATGAGGGTATATTAACTTCCGCATATCTACTAAAAGCGGCTTTGCCTGACAAATTCTTCAACCTCCATCTGCAACGCTCTATATTGCATAAGACCTTGAAACGATTTTCATTGGAAAGCCTTTTATCGTTCAATCGTTCAAGTAATTTGTAATAAAGTTTATTGCGTGGATGCAATGTCGCAACAAACTCACAGACACTATCATTGAAAGCCTTTGTAACAGCTAATGCATAAAATGCAGAATCAGGACGTTCTACATGTAATTCAGAAAGTCGTCTGAATTTTGTAGTTATAGAATCGACTCCATATTTTTCCAGATTATTGTAAAAATAATCCGGATTTATAATTCCGAACCGTATATATGACGAATAGCAGAAATATGCCCTGGTTAAATTGTATTCCAACCTTGCAGCGACTACATTAATCTTATTCTCCGTACCATCTACATCCAGATTATGCATCAGTTCCAGGTCTTTCCCTATTTGGGAAACCCTAATCATCCGTTCACTAAGGCCATATTTGGATGCCATGCTTATCACCGAAAAAAGAGAATCGGCACGACGATATATTCCATTTCGGTCAATCCAGATAAAACTGTTACCGTCTAAATAATATTTCCTAACCTGTCTTTTTATGTCTGCGCGCACATTGTCTTCATCTATTAAATGGACAATGTTTTTACGTATTTCATGTATATCAAACCGAAAACGCTCATCCCCAAACTTGGAAAAAGCGTCCAATGTGAAATCTTGGTTCGGCCTGCCTACTTTTTCATGACATGAGGAAAATATTAAAAAAGTAAGCAATAAAATGAAAACATATCTTAACAAAACACAGAAAGATACTTACTTAATAGATATTTTTCTTGTAGTTCTACCCACTTTTACGATATAACAACCTTTTGAAAGATTCAAGTCATAATACCAATCCTGGCTGTCAACTTTCACGCTCAATACACGGACACCCGCTACATTGTATATATGCATCATTTCTCCACTACCGCCAGTAACGTGTATCTTTGAAGCCTTGACTGATATATTAATATCCTGAATACTCACATCTATTATCTCTACTCCTGCGACAGCATTAACTGAAACTGGAGCAACAGACAATAAAGCCACAACAAATGGTATTACGAGTAATTTCTTTACCATGACAAACACTTTTTACTTAGGCAAAGATACACTAATTTTATTATGAATCAAAATTTCGTAAAGTTTTTTTGCACTTTTACACGTCAAAAACATCCATTTCATTGGTAAGAAATGTATTTGGGAACACTGAGCGGGCTTCTTCCAACAAGATTTTTTCATCGTCATAACGAGCAGAGAAATGCCCAAGTATCAGTTTTTTTACATTCGCCTTAAGTGCTACGGTTGCAGCCTGGCGAGCTGTACTATGGTAATATAATTCTGCTCGGTGCTCATTGTCGCTTGCGTACGTCGCCTCATGATAAAGCAAGTCTACATCCATCAACTCTTCATATAAGGTCGAAATATATTTTGTGTCTGAACAATAAGCGTAAGAGCGCGGCTTGTCACCTGGGAATGTAAGGGCGGAATTTGGGATTACATTTCCTTCAGGCGTAGTCCAGTCTGCACCATTCTTGATGTTATTCCTATAACATTCGGGGATATTGTAAAAATCTATCATATCCCTTCTAATGTGTGGCAATGTGGTTTTTTCTGTAAACATGTATCCGCAACAAGGGATGCGGTGGGCAAGAGGAATGGACTGCACAATGACACCCTTGTCCTCATAGACAACAGCGTTTTTTGTTGTATCTACTGAATGGAAAAAGACTTCATACTCCAGTCCCTTGCAAAAGAAATCCATCTGCTGCTTCAACATTCCTTCAAGTTCTTTCGGCGCATACACGTGTAATGGAGCGGTACGTCCAAGCATGCCGAATGTGGAAATCATGCCAATCAATCCGAAACAGTGGTCGCCATGTAAATGGCTGATAAATACAGCCATGACCTTGTTGAAATGTATTCTTGTCTTTCTAATCTGCACTTGCGTGCCTTCTCCGCAATCCACCATGAACGTTTTGCCCCTGATGTCGACAATCTGCGATGAGGCAAAATGCTTCAACGTCGGCAATGCACTGCCGCAACCTAGTATGCGGACCTTGAATGGTTGCATATATACCCCTTAACTTTTATTTGCTGACTTTTTTAGCGTCCTGTACCGTGGCAATCTGTTTTTGTATTCGCTTGTAGCCATATATACCTTTATTATTTTCCAAATATAAAGAGTCTGGGCCTAACTCATAAATGTCGAATGTATCTGGCGTAAGTATAAGTTTGCCATTCAATATTTTCCATTCGGTATAAGGTTTTGGCTCTCCAGTATTGCTTATGACTGTACCGCCTTCAGCTATTTCAAACTTCTTATCAAGGCTACTCCATGTTCCGAGTAAAGACGTCAGGTTGATTACTCTTTTTGCATACATTTCTTCATTCAGGCCGTCTATTTTTTCTCCTATGACTGCAATCCTATCTCCAACAAATAAGCCACCAAGTACATTAGTACACGTGTCAACTCCCTCAAGAGTATATATGATGGTATCTTCATTGTCCGTTACAAGCTCAAGAGTATGCATTGCCGTACCATCGCCACATCTTCCATATATTGTTGAATCAACGACAGTACTGTCTCCTGAAAATGTCACAACAGGAACATTCTTTTTCTTTTCAGTGCACCCTATAACAATCAGCGCACATAATGATAAAAAAATAAAATTAAATGTTTTCATTGTTCTTTTACTTTTTATTATTTTCCTCTCGTTTTGCTTCATTCCACAGTTCATCCATTTCTTCAAGCGACATGTCTGTTAATGGTTTGCCTGCCTTTATCGAATGGTCTTCTATGTAATTGAAGCGCTTTATAAACTTTTGGTTGGTATGCTCTAAAGCATTATCAGGATTCAAATGATAAAGACGCGCCGCATTAATTACACTGAACAAGAAATCCCCCAATTCTTTTGTGGAATTCTCTTTATCTTCCTTGCGCAATTCCATTTCAAGTTCGCCAAGCTCCTCCCGAACTTTTTTCCAGACGTCGCCTTTATCTTCCCAATCAAATCCGACATTCCTAGCCTTATCTTGTATTCTGTAAGCCTTTATCAATGACGGCAGGGCATCAGGTACACCTGAAAGCACCCTCTTGTTACCGTCTTTCTCCTTTAATTTTATTTGTTCCCAATTCTCGGTTACTTGAGTTGCGGTATCTGCTTTTACGTTACCGTAGACATGAGGATGCCTGAATATCAACTTATCAGCTTCTTGATTGCAAACGTCAGCTATATCAAAGTCACCTGTCTCACTGCCGATTAACGCATAAAAGCAAACATGAAGCAACACATCGCCTAATTCTTTGCAGACATTCTTCGTGTCGCCTTTCATCAACGCGTCACACAATTCAAATGTTTCCTCTATTGTATTGGGCCTAAGACTTTCATTTGTCTGTTTCCTGTCCCACGGACATTTCACTCGCAAATTGTCAAGTACGTCTATAAGCCGGCCAAACGCTTCCAATTTTTCTTCTCGTGAATGCATAATCTACATTTTAATTATGCAAAAGTAGATATTTTCCATGAATATTTAGTAAATTTGCATCGTTTTTTGTTGAATAAAATAAATCTCACATACAAAAATGGAATTAGCAAGCAAATACGACCCGAGAGAAGTTGAGTCGAAATGGTATCAATACTGGCTTGACAATAAATTGTTCAGCAGCAAGCCCGACGGACGCGTCCCATACACAATAGTCATTCCTCCACCCAATGTAACAGGTGTGTTGCACATGGGACACATGTTGAACAACACAATCCAGGACATCTTGGTAAGGCGCGCAAGGATGGAAGGCAAAAATGCTTGCTGGGTTCCTGGCACTGACCATGCGTCAATCGCCACGGAAGCAAAAGTCGTAAACAAATTAGCCCAACAAGGAATAAAGAAAGCCGACCTTACGCGTGACGAGTTCCTCAAACACGCATGGGATTGGACTCATGAGCACGGAGGTATCATCTTAAAACAGTTAAGGAAGCTTGGGGCAAGCTGCGATTGGGACAGGACAGCCTTTACGATGGACGAAAAACGTTCCGAAGGTGTAATAAAAGTATTTTGCGACCTATATAATAAAGGACTGATTTACCGGGGAGTGCGCATGGTGAATTGGGACCCGAAAGCAAAGACCGCACTCAGTGACGAAGAAGTAATTTACAAGGAAGAGCACAGCAAACTTTATTATCTTCGTTACATGGTGGTGGAAGAACCTGGGAAATACGCGGTTGTGGCAACAACTCGCCCCGAAACAATTATGGGCGATACTGCCATGTGTATCAATCCGAACGACCCGAAGAACACATGGCTCAAGGGCAAACATGTTGTCGTACCGCTTGTAAACCGCCAGATTCCTGTTATAGAAGACAACTATGTCGACATTGAATTTGGAACAGGATGCCTGAAAGTAACGCCAGCACATGACATCAATGACCATGCTCTCGGATTAAAACATAATCTTGAGACAATTGACATATTCAACGACGACGGCACAATATCAGAAGCCGCAGGCTTATATGTCGGTATGGACCGCATGGACGTCCGCAAAAAAATAGAGCAAGACTTAAAAGACGCAGGTCTGATGGAGAAGGTTGAAGACTACACTAACAAAGTGGGCTTCTCCGAAAGAACGAACGTTCCTATCGAGCCGAAACTGTCTACGCAATGGTTCTTGAAGATGCAACATTTTGCAGACCTTGCCCTTGCCCCAGTCATGAATGACGAGATAAAGTTTTATCCGTCAAAATATAAGAATACTTACCGCCATTGGCTTGAGAACATAAAAGACTGGTGTATTAGCCGCCAGTTGTGGTGGGGACACCGCATCCCTGCATATTATCTGCCTGGCAACGGCGGATATGTAGTCGCGGAAACGCCCGAAAAAGCACTTGCATTGGCCAAGGAAAAAAGCGGCAACAGCAATCTTACAATGTCGGACTTGCGCCAGGACGATGACAGTCTCGACACATGGTTCTCGTCATGGCTTTGGCCTATTTCAGTATTTGACGGAATAAATGACCCAGAGAACGAGGACATAAAATATTATTATCCAACTTCCGACCTTGTTACAGCCCCTGACATAATTTTCTTCTGGGTGGCCCGTATGATTATGGCTGGGTACGAATATCGTGGCACAATGCCTTTCAAAAATGTTTATTTCACCGGCATTGTGCGCGACAAACTCGGACGCAAGATGAGCAAGAGTCTCGGAAACAGCCCCGACCCAATAGAGCTTATTGAAAAATTCGGCGCCGACGGTGTACGTATGGGCATGATGCTGTCAGCACCGGCAGGCAATGACATCCTGTTTGATGAAAGCCTGTGCGAACAAGGCCGCAATTTCAACAACAAGATATGGAATGCCTTTCGCCTTGTAAAAGGTTGGGAAGTGGCCGATACGGAACAGCCTAATGCAAATAAAATCGCGGTGAATTGGTTTGAGGCGAAACTCAAGATGACGAACGCCGAACTTGACGACCTGTTCAAAAAATACCGCATTTCGGAGGCACTTATGGCTGTGTACCGCTTGTTCTGGGACGAGTTCTCAAGTTGGTATCTCGAAATGGTGAAGCCTGCTTACGGTTCACCAATCGACCGTAAGACATACGACATGACGTTAGGCTTCTTCAACGACCTGTTGAAAATGCTGCATCCGTTTATGCCTTTCATCACGGAAGAATTATGGCAACACATATACGACCGCAAAGATGGTGAAAGCATCATGCTCGACCGCTTGTCCATTTCGTCTCCAACAGATAAAGACAAGCAGCTTGCCGATGACATAGAATGCGTAAAACAGATAATAGGCAACATCAGGACGGTAAGAAACCAAAAGAACATATCGCCCAAGGAGCAGCTTGAACTACAGGCCATAAATGGGAACAATTATTCTGCATACAATGACATTACGCTTAAAATGGCTAACTTAAGCGGCATAAGCGTTGTGGACGGAAAAACAGCTGACACCGTACAGTTCATGGTTGGAACTGACGAATACGCCGTACCTGTTGGCAACTTGATTGACGTTGCAGCGGAAATAGAGAAGCAGGAGGCACAACTGAAACACCTTGAAGGCTTCCTTGCAGGAATAAAGAAAAAGCTTGCCAATGAAAAGTTTGTTGCCAATGCGCCTGAAGCCGTAGTCGCATTGGAGAGGAAAAAGCAAAGCGATTCCGAAGAGAAAATTGCAGCTTTGCGGCTTTCTTTGGCTGAATTGAAAAACAAGAAATAACACAAATACGGTAAACCGTGCCTGTAACGCAATGTGCGCACCGGCACGGTTTGCCATTCTAAGCACATAAACGATAATTCAAATCCTTGCATGAAAACGACCAATTTTCTGTCAAAGCTATTGTTTTTGGCATGCGTATTTGCCTTTCCACTGATACTTTCATCATGCAATGACGACGAATCCGAAGACAATCCTGGCATACCCGGCTATACCGAACCGGCCAAACAGACGTTGCTTATGTATATGCCGTGGTCTGGCGGTGGTAAAATGTATCAATGCTTGCTGGATAACATTTCGTCATTTGAGAAGGCCATCGAGAAAAACCGTGGAACGGACGGCAACGCGTTGCTTGTATTCATATCATCAGACAAGAACCTGTCAAATCTCATCAGGATATATTATGAAAACGGAAAGTGCCATCGTGACACGTTGAAGCAGTATGATTTCAGTACTTGCGACTACACTAAAGCCGAAGGAATAACCTCGATAATCAACGATGCGATGGAGGCCGCACCGGCTGAACGATATGCAATGGCTATAGGCTGCCATGGTACAGGATGGATTCCTGCTGGTACGAATGTTGGCACGCGCTCCTCCCGAATGCGTATGCAAGTGCAGCCAAGGCAGCTGACAAGGTTTTTCGGAACTGGTGATGGTGGCGACAAGACATATCAAACAAACATCACAACACTCGCCGATGGAATTATGAATGCCGGGGTGAAAATGAAATACATATTGTTTGATGACTGCTACATGTCAAACATTGAAATAGCTTACGACCTGAAAAACGTAACAAGTTATTTAATCGCCTCCACATGCGAAATCATGTTAGCAGGAATGCCTTATGCGGAAATTGGCATCGACCTGCTGAAGAATAATTTTAATAATGTCGTCAACAAATTCTACGAATATTATTCAAATTACAGCACTCCATGCGGAACAATAGGCGTGACTGATTGTCGTGAAGTTGAATATATGGCTTATATCATGAGGAAGATTAATGAAACTTGTCCCGACTTGCCATGTGATGTAACAGCCTTACAAGACCTTGACGGATATGAGAATACAATATTCTTTGACTTTGGCGACTATGTGTCGCATCTTTATATCGACCCGTCACTTGCCGATGCGTTCAACAACCAACTCGAACGCCTTGTGCCATACAAAGCGCATACGGAAACTTATTACTCGATGTACACTTACAAACGGCATCCCATAAACACATTTTCAGGCATTACAATCTCCGACCCGTCAGTAAACCGGAGCATTTCAAACGTGAAGACACAGACAAACTGGTATAGGGACACACACTGATAAAATTAAGAGTTAAGAATTAAGAGTTAAGAAAATATGTTTTGCAAATCAATAGCAATGGTATTTTTCTTAACTCTTAATTCTTAACTCTTAATTTTATCAGTCTCTTCTGAAAATATCCCTCGTATATACTTTATCTTTCACATCTTCAAGACATGCGTCATAGCGGTTGGCGATGATTGCCTGGCTACGTTGCTTGAAATCGTCAAGACAGTTGACGATTACACTTCCGAAGAATGTACTACCGTCTTCCAGCGTAGGCTCATAGATTATAACCTCCGCGCCCTTTGCCTTGATGCGTTTCATCACCCCTTGTATGCTTGACTGGCGGAAGTTGTCACTATTCGACTTCATTGTCAAACGGTAAACGCCGATGACGCATTTCCTTTCTTCCGATGGATTGTAGTCACCACGGTTGTAATAATCATAATAACCGGCCTTGTGCAGTACACGGTCGGCTATGAAATCCTTGCGTGTACGGTTGCTTTCCACGATGGCTTGGATAAGGTTCTCCGGCACGTCCGCATAATTGGCAAGGAGCTGTTTGGTGTCCTTGGGAAGGCAATAACCGCCATATCCGAACGACGGGTTGTTGTAATGCGTACCTATGCGTGGGTCAAGGCATACTCCATTGATGATGGCCTGCGTGTCAAGTCCCTTCATTTCGGCGTAAGTGTCAAGCTCGTTGAAGTAAGACACGCGCAAAGCGAGGTATGTGTTGGCAAACAGTTTCACGGCTTCCGCCTCGGTCAGGCCCATGAACAATGTGTCGATATTTTCCTTGATGGCGCCTTCCTGCAACAACGAGGCAAACTCATGCGCAGCCTTGTCAAGTCGCTCGTCGCCTTCGGGACGGCCAACGATGATGCGGCTCGGATAAAGATTGTCGTAAAGCGCCTTGCTCTCACGCAGGAATTCGGGAGAGAATATTACGTTGTCAGTGCCAAGTTTTTTGCGCACATGCTCCGTATATCCGACCGGTATGGTGCTCTTTATCACCATGATTGCATTAGGATTTACGCTTTTTACCAACTCTATAACCTCTTCCACATGGCTCGTGTCAAAATAGTTCTTCACCGGGTCATAATTGGTAGGGGCGGCAATTACCACATAGTCAGCATCACTATAGGCTTTTGCCCCATCCAATGTCGCAACGAGTTTCAAATCCTTCTCCGTCAGATACTTCTCTATGTAATCATCTTGAATGGGCGACTTCCGGCTATTTATCAGTTCCACCTTTTCAGGTATCACGTCAACAGCCGTAACATGGTGATGTTGGCTCAAAAGCGTAGCGATGCTTAATCCTACATATCCTGTTCCGGCAACTGCTATTTTAATATCATTTTTCATAAAATCTATGTTTTGTTCATCATTTATCAGAACTCAAATGAAGCCCTTACGTTTATCTGCCGCCCGGTTAGATAATTCGGCACAGCATATTGCTGGCTTGTCACATCTGTCACCCAATAATATGAATTGACATTGTTGATGCCAAGCAAATTAAGGCAATCTATACCCAGCCAGATGTTTTTGAAAATCGATTTGCGTGTACGCTTGTCGTTGTCAAGCAACCGATAGCTCATGCCTATGTCGGCCCTCTTGTACGCCGGAGTGCGGAACGGCATGGTGTCGAGACTGCGGTGCGGAGCACCAAACGGCAGTCCGTCGGCATAAGCCAGGCGGAGAGACATGCGCCAGCGCGTCGTACCGGGGAAATAGTCGGTGAAAAACAAGTTCAGCGAATACCTTTGGTCTGTCGGCATAGGGATGCTCTTGCCATTGATGTTCATCTTTGTGTCCATAAACGACAAGCTCACCCACGAGTCAGTACCTGGCACGAACTCTCCATAGAGCTTAAGGTCGAGCCCGGCAGCATGGCCGGTGCACTGCTGACTCGCATCATAAACTATCTTGACGTTGTCCACTGTGTAGGGAACAATGTTAGACAATGCCTTATAATATGCTTCCGCAGCAAATTTATACGAGCGGTTTTTAAGTTTGAAGCGGTAATCGAGACCGGCAATGAAATGAATGGAGCGTTGGCTCTTTATATCCCTCCTTAATGTAGCCCTGGTCACCCCGTTGACTGTCGACGTATCACGAAGCTCCTTGAAAAATGGAGCTTGATAATATATACCTGTAGCAAGGCGCAATGTCATGTCATGATTGAATGCCGGCACTATGCCAAGCGACACCCTCGGGCTAACTATGCTCTCCTTATTGAAATTCCAATGACTGAACCTTATGCCGTAATTAAGTGTAAAAAATGTATGCCCGCCCTTGCTGCTGAAACGCCACGTATCTTGCAAATAAGCCTCTATACGGTTGGCGTCAAGCCTGTTACGGGCGTTAAGCGAATAAATCATGTAAAGGTCTTGCCCTGTATGGGGAATGCTGTAGCCGCTCGAATCGCGCATTTCGTACTCCTTGCTGTTTTCCTTGATTGACTCCATCTTGTACGTAACACCAGCCAGGATGTCATGTTTGCCAGCCTTGTGGGCAACTGCCAATTTCACGCTTTTCACTGTAGCTTCAAGATAGTTACGTGCATGCTCCATGTAAGTGCCTACGCCAAGGTTCTCACTCGTTTCGGTCTGTGTCAGCCAATACTGCCCCTGAATGTCGTATCTTTCCTGCTCGTTCGTATGGAAAGCCGACGCCATAAGGGACAGGCTTGTATTTTTGCCCAGTTTACGCGTTATGCCCAACGAACCGAAATATGTGCGGAATACGTCTTTTTCCCAACCGTCGAAATACACCTTAAACGACTTTACGTCTTCCATTGTCCCGAAGCGCGTTTCGCGGTCTTCAGGATAGAAATTATAATGGTTTACCGACACGTCGCCCATAAACTCTATTTTCCACCTGCTGTTGGGCTCATACGTCAGGAAAGTCTGGTAATCTAAAAAGTTTGGACGGTACTCCCCCTTGGTCTCAAGCGTACCAAGCAGGTATTCGTTGGTTTTATACCTGATGCCGTTGCTCCATGAAAACTTTTTTGTGCTGAAGCCTATGTATGCGCTCGCGCCAAGCAGGCTGCCCGATGCTTTGGCTTCAAATTTCTTGGGTTTCCTGTATGTAATGTCGAGCACCGACGACATCTTGTCGCCATATTTAGCTTCAAAACCACCAGTAGAGAAGCCTACCGCCTCCACCATGTCGGGATTGATGATGGACAAACCCTCCTGCTGGCCGCTGCGTACAAGGAACGGGCGATAGATTTCCACATTATTTATATATACGCTGTTCTCGTCGAAACTTCCGCCACGCACGTTGTACTGCGACGAAAGTTCGCTGTGGGTCGACACTCCGGCCTGTGCCTGTATCATTTCTTCCACGGCATTTCCAGTCACGCTTGGGGCGTTTTTCATATCCTCCGCATCAAGTTGCTGTGTCTGCCCCATCTGCCTTTTCTGCTCCGTTACAGTTATTCCTTCAAGCTGATTGTCAGAGAACAGCTGCACAAGCAATGTCTGTCTGCCCTTAGGGCGTCTTAGGACGCGCGTCTTTGTCTTGTACCCAACCATCGAGAAACGCACGACTACACTGTCAGCCGACACCAACCGCAATGAATACTCGCCCTTCAGGTTGGTCATCGTCATCCGGCCTTGTTGCAGTACAGCCACAGTCGCAAATTCGACAGGGTTCATCTGCTCGTCGGTCACACGCCCTTGCAACGTAAATGTCTGCGCTCTTGAAACCAAAACGCACAAGAACAGCACCCAGAATATATAAAAACGTCTTATTGTCATTTCGTATATAACGACGATGAGGCTTAAATATTGCATCAGGATGCGGCAAGATGGACGATGCACAGAACGCCTTGTGCTGGCCATGCTCTTGCCGGTGTAATAAATGCCGGTTTGTCCTTTCCGCAAGCAAAATTCCGCCGTGGCGGTTCTTTCATTCTGCAAACAAAATTCCGCAATCTACTTTCACTCTGTATTCCGCTTTAACACGGAGAAGGGGCTTGCCGTGAAAAACAAGCTCAACGGCGGCAAATATCACAACGTCGAGTGTGCAACCGCAAATGCCTGACATACAAAACGATGCTCGCATAAAACATCAAGTGTACAGTCTGAAATCTCATTTTAACATCTTTTGGACGGTCTTTATAGACGGCAAAGACGGTCTTTAACACCCATAAAGACTGTCTTCAGCGTGCGTGTCGATGGCTGACGCTTGGCTTAAACACCGTGTTTCGCAATCCGAAAGACGACGTTTGGCAATGCAAAAGGCCACCTTTCTGAATACGAAAGGTGGCAAAACACAGCCAAGCAGGCACAACACGACGTTTCAAAACTCTATTTTTCATGATTTCATCGACAATTCCGCGATGACACTTTGACAAGCAAACGGGCTTGGATAGTTGCAAAAAGGGAGCGCAACTCCATAACCTGCCATTTGCATACAGGCAATATTTGTTTTGTCCCAAGCTGTCAGTCCCTGTAAATCCAAGAAAGGAAATGGTTGGCAAACTTGAACGAACAACGGAACCATCGGTATGTACCGACAGGTTTCCCACCAAAACCAAGGATAAATTCACGAAACTTGTTTTTCTTGAACGGCAAACCCACATCCATGAAATACATGTGCCAGCAACCTTTGGCATAAGCATGTTTCATAGCCGCCCACACCGTTATGGCGTTGGCGCGCTTCCTGTACAGCTTGTGCTTGGTGGCAAGATACCATAAATAACAATTGTCGCCGGAATACACACAGATACATCCGCCAACAACTTCGCCCTTATAACTGGTGGTAAAAAGGCTGCAAGAACCTTGCCGTGCAAGTTCGACAAATAGTTTGGAATCTGGTATGAACCTTCTGATTTTCAGCGAAATGCGCCGTCTTAGTATTTTAAGGAAATCCGAAAGTTCCTTTTCGGTTTTTGCTTCAAGCGTCTTAAAGCCAAGCCGCTTGGCATTGGCTATGTATTTGGCAGTCTTGGGCGTAAGCCTCCTCGTCGGACTCATGCTGTGCAATGAGTTGTGTATCTCCATCCAATGTACGGGGAAGAAGCCGTTGCTCCGGAACTTGCCATACCCGAACATCTTGCTGCTAAGGTCGCTGAACTCTATATACAGGCACAAGCCAAGATGCAGCTTCCTGACGACCTGGCGCAGCATCAGGCCAAAAATCTCCTCCTTGTCGTAGCCAGGCGCATATTCACCTTCGCCGTAAACGCGGCCTTGTGTAAAAAGATATGGTGGAAACAACGCTCCTCTGCGCCGCAGCATCACAAGCATGTGGGCAACCGGCTTGTCGCCGTCATAAGCTATCGCCATGTAAGGTTTTTGCCCGGGCGTAGCCTCAATGGCGCGGAACAAAGCCTCGCTGTGGAAAAAATCACGGCATTGCATACCAGGCAAAGCCTCACTGTTTGATACTATGACGACCCTGATTTCGCTCATAGCGCAAAAATAATAAATCTTTTCTAAAAAACAATAAGTATTAATCTTTTTGGCTCATAAATGCCTACCTTTGCGCCGCGGTTCATGCACGTAAGGATTATGAACCGCATAATGACATGATTTAAGAACATGATAAAAAGACATTCCATCGATACAGACAAAGAAACCGACATTAATCCGATGAAAATTGTCTTGGTTGGTGCGGGGAATCTTGCCACTAATTTGGGAAAATCATTGCTGCATAAAGGGCACGACATTCTGCAAGTGTACAGCAGGACGATGGAGTCGGCCACGGCCCTTGCCGACATCGTAGGCGGTTCGCCGACCAATGTCATAGGCAAAATCAACCCCGAAGCCGATGTTTACATCGTATCCATAAAAGACAGCGCAATATCGGAAATAGTACCAGACCTATGCCAGGGCAAAGAGGAAAAAGTGTTCCTCCATACAGCAGGAAGCGTCCCGATTGACGTATTCGAGGGCATGGCGTTGCATTACGGCGCACTTTATCCCATGCAGACGTTCACAAAAAACACCCCAGTCGAGTTCAACGGCATACCCTGCTTCGTCGAAGGGAATGACGACATGGCCTTCAACACTGCCTACAACCTTGCAAGCAGCATATCAAGCCATGTGTATCCGCTTGACTCGAAAGCAAGAAAAAATTTACATCTTGCAGCAGTATTCGCCTGTAATTTTGTCAACCACTGTTACGAAATATCGTCGGAAATCCTCTCTAAGCACAACATCCCATTCGATGTCATGCTGCCATTGATTGACGAGACGGCAAGAAAAGTGCATGCGTTGGCGCCTATTGATGCACAGACGGGTCCGGCTGTAAGGTATGACGAGAACGTGATAAGGATGCAATCTGACATGCTGAAAGACAATCCCATGTTCAAACAGATTTATGAGAGCATGAGCCTAAGCATATACCGAACCTCTCAAAAAAAGACGAAGTCGCAATGATTAATTACGATTTGAAGAACATCCGGGCAGTAATCTTCGATGTTGACGGAGTGCTTAGCTGCGAGACCATCCCCCTGCACCCGTCAGGCGAACCGATGCGGACGGTCAACATAAAAGACGGATATGCGATACAGCTTGCACTGAAACAAGGACTAAGGATTGCGATAATGACCGGCGGTATAACGGAAAGCGTCCGCTTGCGGTATGAACATTTGGGAGTTGAGGACATTTACATGGGATGCTCGGTCAAAATGACGACATATAAAATGTTCATGGAGAAATACGGGCTTCATGACGATGAAGTCATTTACATGGGCGACGACATACCCGACTATGAAGTAATGCGGCAATGCGGATGTCCTTGCTGTCCTGCCGACGCCAGCCCTGACATCAAATCAATCAGCAAATACATCAGCCGCCGCAACGGTGGCCAAGGATGCGGCCGCGATGTGATAGAGCAAGTATTGCGGGCACAAGGCAAATGGCTTAGCGACGACAAAGCATTTGGCTGGTAATAAACATTTTCCACACATGATAAAAGACCATCATATCATTTTAAGCAGTAACAGCCCAAGAAGGAAAGAGCTTCTTGCCGGACTGGACTTGGACTTTGAAGTCCGTGTAAAAGACGGGATAAAAGAATCGTATCCGGCAGACATTCCAGCAATAGAAACAGCCGAATACATTGCAGCTGAAAAAGCAGAAGCCTACAAAGACGAACTGCATGACAACAACCTGGTAATAACGGCTGACACGGTTGTCATATTGGGAGACAAGATTTTGGGCAAACCGCAATCGGAAGATGAGGCCTGCACCATGCTGAAAATGTTAAGCGGACAAACGCACAAGGTTGTCACCGGCGTATGCCTCACATCAGAAACTAAACAAAAACGTTTTTCCGTAATAACCGACGTGACATTCAAACAACTTTCACAAGATGAAATCAGCTATTATGTAAGCCGTTACAAGCCGTTGGACAAAGCCGGAGCTTACGGCATACAGGAATGGATTGGATACATTGGCGTAACGTCAATAAGCGGCAGTTATTTCAATGTGATGGGCCTGCCGGTACAAAGGATATATGAAGAACTAAGCAAGTTCTAATGTTACAAATGTGTTACAATTGCCTGCAAAACCTGTAATATATCGGCATTCGTTCGTCTTTTAAGTATCAAGTAAGTAAATTTGCACAAAAATTTTAATATAAAATGGATTCAGCAGAACTATTCAGATGGGTGTTGGAGAACTTGGATTATTGGGTCGTAACTATATTTATGGCCATTGAAAGCTCTTTCATCCCTTTCCCGTCGGAAGTCATTGTACCTCCAGCTGCATGGAAATCAATGGCCGACGGTAGTATGAACATCTTTCTCGTTATTGTTTTTGCAACATTAGGCGCAAACATCGGAGCCTTGTTCAACTATTACCTTGCACGCTGGCTGGGACGTCCAATAGTGTATAAGTTTGCAGACAGCCGCATCGGACACATGTGTCTCATTGACAGGGAAAGTGTTGAAAAAGCCGAAGAGTTCTTCCGCAAGCATGGTGCGGCTTCCACTTTCTTCGGCCGATTAATACCGGCAGTAAGGCAACTTATAAGCATACCGGCCGGACTTGCCAAGATGCGCCTCGACCATTTCCTTATATATACCACGCTTGGAGCTGGAATATGGAACTGCGTCTTGGCTCTTATCGGGTATCTTATTTACCAATATACAGACTTGAAAACAACCAATGACGTATATGTTCTGGCTACAAAATACAGCCATGAGATAGGCTATGTGCTTTTGGCATTGGCTGTAATAATAGTCGGAGTGTTGGTCTACAAAGCTTTGAAAAAGAAATAAGGATGTTCCCATCCTTACAAACAGCCGCCCCGTACACGCTTTGTTGTACGGGGCGGTTAGTTTATTTGCCGTTCATTTTGTGTAACATGTAATCGTAATAGTCATCTACTTTTATGCTGTTGGGAAACAGTTTGCCAAGCAGCAGCTTGGTTTCGTCAGGACTAAACTTTACCGCTTTCTTTAGATTTGCAAGAAATTCTTGCTTTTTCCCCAAGTCATAGCAGCATGCGGCGAAGTACGCATAACCGTCCGTCCAATCCTTGTTGCTTTTAAACAACATTGTGAACATCTTGTAAGCCGTCTCCACATCTCCACTTTCATACACCATTGAGGCTATCTTCATGAAGATATTAGGAGAATTGCCAGAGCCTTGCATGGCACGCAAAAAGAACTCTTTTGCTTCATCCACATACCCTGTTCCCAACAACAGACTGCCCCAATAGGCTAACATTTCATTATGGTCGCAGTCAAGTTCGGCGGTTTTGTCAAGCAAGGCGATGCACTCTTCCTTTCTTCCAAGCCTGCACAAGGCGAAAGCCCAGTCCTTGTATATGTCGATAAGATTCGGCGAATTCGGAGCCGACAGTTTCTCCGCCTTTTCAAAATGCTTTATCGCTTCCTCATGTTTCTCAAACAACAAATAGCAAAAACCTATAAGCATCTCCCCATACTCATCGTTTGGGCACAACTCATTGTATTTCAGGTAATACTTTAGGGCTTCCTTGTAGTTCCCGAGATTATAAAGTCCGTTGGCCTTGTTGAGCAGTGCCGATACGTTCTTAGGGTTTATGGCGATGGAGTATTCGCTGCTTTGTATCGACTCTTCTATCTTGTTATTGAAAAACTGCGACGAGGCAAGCGAATTCCAATACTGCGTAGAATAAGGGTTCTCGTCAATCAGCTCGTTATAAAGTTTCTGGCTTTTCTCATAATCCCCCTTGCCAAGCATTATCCTTGCTTCCTGCTCCCTATACTCTACCGAGTCAATGTCGTCTGACCGTTTCAGCCACTTTTCAGCTCGGACGACATCCTCGTAGTCAAGGAACAACGCCGCCGTATCTATTGCGAAATAATCCTTGTCGTCGTCATCCACCTCGCTGTACCGTGCCTCAAGATACTCGTCGGCAAGGTCGAAGCGCTTGCTGACAAGCAGGATTTCCGCCTTCATGTAATAATAGTCAAGGTCGGTCTTGTCCTCTATCTGCTCGGTGTACATCTCCGCCGTCTGCATGTCGTTCTCGTCTAGCAGCGCTATTCGCGCCTTGAAAAGCAACGGGGCAACGCTGCCAGGATATACAGACAAGGCCGTATCGAGTATTTTCAAAGCATAATTGACGTTGCCGTTATTATAATAATACTCGGCAACGTCAGCAAATTCGTCAGAGTCAAGCATGGCATACATGCCGTCTGCCTCGGCTTCCTTAAATCTCTTCAAGACAGACTTGAACTCTTTTGAAAGGAAATAATCTTCTGAATTATACGACATCCGTACCTATCCTTTGTTTATCTTGGACCAAGTGTCCTTTAGTCCTACCGTCTTATTGTACACAAGACATCCTTCCGACGAATCTAGGTCGGCCATAAAATAGCCTATGCGTTGGAATTGCAGGTACTCGCCCGGCTTACGGTTTGCGGCATAATCCTCAACATAACAGTCCTTCATGACCGTCAGCGAATCGGGATTTAGCAAATCCCTGAAATCGCGTTCATCAGCCGACGGGTTCTCTACGTTGAACAACCTGTCGTAAATCCTAACCTCGGCCTTCCTGCAATGGCCTGCGCTTACCCAGTGCAGGGTGCCTTTTACCTTGCGGTTCGCACCTTCCATGCCGCTCTTGCTCGTCGGGTCGTACTCCGCCTGAATTTCAACAACGTTGCCATCAGCGTCTTTCGTGCATCCTGTACACTTCACGATGTATGCGTTCTTGAGGCGCACCTCACGCCCAGGGGTCATGCGGAAAAACTTTTTCGGAGCATCCTCCATAAAGTCGTCACGCTCTATCCACAGGTTCTTGCTGAACGTTATGGTATGCGTTCCGTCTGCCTCATTCTCCGGGTTATTCACCGCTTCCATCTCTTCCGTCTGTCCGTCGGGATAGTTTGTGATGACAAGTTTCACGGGATTGAGCACGGCCGACACCCTTATGGCGCGCTTGTTGAGGTCGTCACGCACTGCTGCTTCGAGCAGGGCGACATCGTTCAATGCGTCAAACTTTGTATATCCTATGCTCTTTATGAAGTTCCTGATGCTTTCAGGCGAATATCCGCGGCGGCGCATTCCGCACAATGTAGGCATACGCGGGTCGTCCCAACCGTTAACCAAGCCCTCGTCTACAAGAGCGTGGAGCTTGCGCTTGCTCATCACCGTATAGGTAAGGTTCAAGCGGTTGAACTCTATCTGCCTCGGACGGAAGTCACCAAGATTGTCACCCTCGCCTTTGTATGTCTTCAGTTCGTCGATGAACTTGTCGTAAAGCGGACGGTGGGGCACGAACTCAAGAGTGCATATAGAGTGCGTTACGCCCTCGAAATAGTCGCTTTGACCGTGCGCGAAGTCATACATCGGGTAAGCATGCCACTTTGTGCCAGTGCGGTGGTGCGGCGTATGTATTATACGGTACATGATGGGGTCGCGGAAGTGCATGTTCGGATTGGCCATGTCGAGCTTTGCGCGCAATACCATCGAACCTTCCTCCGCATCGGGAGTATTCATCTTATGAAACAACTCCAAGCTTTCTTCTATAGGTCTGTCCCTATACGGCGACGGCGTACCAGGCTGCGTGGGCGTACCCTTTTGCGCTGCGATTTGCTCGCTCGTCTGCTCGTCTACGTAAGCCTTGCCCTGCTTAATCATCCACTCGGCAAAGTCCCAAAGCTGCTGGAAATAGTCCGAAGCGTAATATACATTTGCCCAATGGAAGCCAAGCCACTTGATGTCTTCCAGTATGGAGTCAACATACTCGGTGTCTTCCTTGCTCGGGTTGGTATCGTCGAAGCGTAGGTTGCACACTCCGCCGTAGTTCTCGGCCACGCCGAAATCCATGCAGATGGCCTTGGCATGGCCTATGTGCAGATAGCCGTTAGGCTCGGGCGGAAAACGTGTCTGTATCCTGCCGCCGTTCTTACCTTCGGCAAGGTCGTTCTCCACCATTTGCTCTACGAAGCTCAAGCTCTTCTTCTCTTCCGTATTTTTCTCTTCTGTAATCATATTTGTTGTACGGTTTTGAGGTTTTACGGTTGTGTATTTATACGGTTTTACGGTTATAAGGTTGTGCGGTTTTGAGGCTTTACGGTTATAAGGTATGGGTTCATACGAACATGCCGCATAACCTTATAACCGTAAAACCGTATAACCACACAACCGCATAACCGCCACTATTTAATTCCACGTTTGTTCAGTGCGGCTGAATATCTTGCCGCATTTTGCAGATGCTCGCCGTAAGTCTCGGCAAAGTTGTGCGTGCCGCTGAAGTCTTCCTTGGCGCACATGTACAGGTATTTATGGTGTACATGGTAGAGCACTGCATCGATGCCAGCCACTGACGGAATCCTAATCGGCCCCGGAGGAAGCCCTGTATTCCTGTATGTGTTATAAGGACTGTCAACGGTCAGCATGTTGTTGTATATGCGGCGTATGCCGAAATCCTTTAAGGCGAACTTCACCGTAGGGTCGGCCTGCAACGGCATACCGGCCTTCAGGCGGTTGTAGTACATGCCGGCCACCATGGGTTTCTCGGCGTCGTTGGCCGTCTCCTCGTCAACGATGCTTGCCAGCGTAATTACTTCCTCTTTTGTAAAGCCCATTGCCTTGGCCTTCTCCGTCCGTTCGAAGTTCCAGAACTTCTTACTTTCCCTGCTCATCTTGTCAAGCAGATTGTCTACGGACGTGTTCCAGTATACCTCGTAAGTGTTAGGTATGAACATGCAGAGCATCGTCTCCGGCGTATATCCGTAGCGCGCGCATGTGGCAGTATCAGTCAATGCCTTGTATATCGAGACGCTGTCGGCCATCAGCTTTTTCGACAACGCACCGGCCAGCCTGTCGGCTGTACGCGCATTGGGGATGGTAAGCCTAACCGACGACTGCAAGCCGTTCTTCAGCTTCCTGAACACTGCGAAAGTGCTGTTGCCCGGCTCTATCTCATAACGTCCCGTGCGCACATGCTCACCGTAAGAGCTATGCCGCGCCAAAGTCTTGAATCCCGACATGGCGTGATGCTTTGACACGGACTCGAGTTTTACGTAAACGGAGTCGATATTGTCATCATCGTCGATATACAGATAACGGCTGTTGTCGCCTGCAAGCATCGGCGTGAAAAAGTAATAATAGCATAAGAACAGTATCACGGCGAGGCAAGCCACGGCCGGGATGACAAATTTCTTTTGGCCTATTTTATTCATCTCGAATGTTTTTGTGCGCAAAATTACATTTTATTTTTGAAAAACATTCCTATATCCGGTTATATTTTCACACATGCCATAGCACCGCCAAGCACCGCCTGGCCATGTCATATGGATTAAACGCCGGCAGCCTGACAAACATCGGCTGTGCAAGAGCCGCTATCACGTACAGTCAGAGCCGTCTAAACGACGTGTTAGAACCGTCCAAACAACCGGTTTTGATGGTTCTTTGCGATGTGGTCTGCAACGCTTCTGTAAGTGCTTGATTATCAACATGGTTACAAAAGGCCATCTTTTAGCTTGTAAAACATGGCCTTTTAGCCGCCCAAAGACCACCTTTTAGGAGACGATTGGCCGCCAATCGGAAAAAACGCACGCTGCCATCCGCGATTTTACCCATAAGCGCAATAAAGGCAAGACGTATGCCGTTATTACAATAAAACACGTATGAAAAAAGTCTTGCTCATGATGTTAGTAGTGGCCAGCACCGCTACCGCACAGGCTCAAAGAAACGAGATATACGACCGTGGAATAGCGTCATTACAAGTAGTAGCCGGACAACAATGGCTTTCGCTGCCGGTAATCAAACTTGGAAGCCACAGCCCCAACGACAGGCTCAACATCAGTTTTGACGACCTTACGCACGCATACCGCCGCTATACGTACAAGATAGAACACTGCGAGGCTGACTGGACTGTATCAGAGCAGTTGTTTCCAAGCGATTTCATATCAGGCTTCCAAGAAGGCAACACCATCGACTACAACGAGGAGTCAATCAATACCGACACGCTGTATACGCACTACCGCCTGACAATACCCAACCCGGAGTGCGCCATCAAGATGAGCGGCAACTACAAACTGACCGTGTATGACGAGAACGACGACAACCGTCCTATGTTTACAGCCTGCTTCATGGTTATAGAACCTTTGGTAAGCGTGCAGCTCGATGTCACGTCAAACACTGATATCGACATAAACAAAAGCCACCAGCAGGTATCGATGCAAATCAATTATGGCAGCCTTGGCGTAACCGACCCGTCATCACAAATCAAGACTGTAGTAATGCAAAACCGCCGTTGGGACAACGCACGCATAAACACAAGGCCGCAAGCGGTAACCGCCGACGGGCTGAAATGGGAACACTGCCGTGACCTGATATTCCAAGCCGGCAACGAATACCACAAATATGAAATACTTGACGTGGCCTATCCTACCATGGGCATCGACCGCATCACATGGGACGGAGCCGACTACCACGTATTCCCCTACCCCTGCGAACCGCGCCTCAATTACGTTTATGACGAGGATGCCAACGGCGCTTTCTACATCCGCAACAGCGACAATATTGAAAACGACATAGCCTCTGAATACGTTTTCGTACACTACACACTGAAAACTCCGCAACGGTACGACGGCGACATTTACGTCAACGGGGCGTGGACAAATGACCTGTTCACACCTCAATACCGCATGGAATACGATGATATCAGGAAATGCTACACGGCAACGATAATGCAAAAACAAGGATATTACTCGTACCAATTTGTTTTGATTGGCAGTGACGGTACAAGCCAAACGGTACCGTCTGAAGGCAGTTTCTACCAGACAGAAAACAAGTATCAGGCTCTCGTTTACTACCGTGGCCGCGGAGAGCGCACAGACAGACTCGTAGGATACGGCGAAACACAATTTAAATGATAAATGAATAATGAAAAATGAATAATGAAAGCAATGGCATTGGCCAGATTTTTCATTATTCATTTTTCATTATTCATTTCCCGTCAAAAATACATTCTGCCTCCGCGCATTCCTGGTGGCGGTCCAGCTGGCGGCATGCCACGCGGCCCTCCTTGTGGCCTGCCGTGTCGGCCAGGCTCGGGCCTGTCCTTGCTTCCACCGCCAAATAGGTTAAAGCGGTAAACGGCGTGGAGCATGGCATAGCTGTTTATGCTGTTGTAACGCGTGTCGCTGCGCTGCATTGCGTTGATGGTACGGCTGAAATTGCTCTGCTCATGCAGTATGTCGTACAGCTGCAACGACACTGTAAGGGCGTTGCCTTTCAGGAAGCTCTGGCTAAGCTGTACGTTCCATATAAGCTCATTGGTATTCATGGAACTGTCGTTATAGCCGCGGCGGCTGTTCTGGTGCAAGTCCGTCGCTATACTCATGCCCCACGGCATATACAGGCTAAGGTAACCGCCATAGGCAAACTGCCATGTGTCAAGATTGTTCTGGCTCTGTAAAAGGTTGCGAGTATGGGTATAATCCACCGAGCCGTCAAGCGACACTTCAAGCCAACTGTTGCGGAAACTAGCCGTAAGCTGCTCGCCTACCGTGGTTGTCTTGGTTGTGTTCTTCTGCGAACTGGAATTACGGTCGAGAGCCAAGTAGCCTACATAGTTGTTATAACGCACATTGGTAAACGTGCTTAAAGTCCACCGTCCCACAGAGTCGAGCGCGGTGTTGAACATCAACGCGCCCGAAATGTTCCAGTTGCCGTTTATATTTTCCGGCTTGGTCGTGCGTCCGCCAGTCTGTTCGTCGTAAGTCACCATGTTGCTTATGCTGTTGCGCGTATTGCTGTAATTGAGGTGAACCATCATGGCGCGCTGATGTTCTTGTATGTAGTTGTTGTAGAACAGACGCAGAGTGTTCGTGAAAGACGGCTTCAAACCGGGGTTACCCATCGTAATGTTGAGGGGGTCGCTGTCGTCGCGTATGTCGAGAAGGTCTGTCATGCTCGGCTGCGATGTCGTTCCCCGGTAATTGATGCGCAGGTTGCTAAGCTTCGAGAAACGGTAACGGAAGTCGAGCGTAGGCGTTACATTCACCACATTGCGCACCGTGTCGGTATTCACTCCCTGGTATTTCTGTATGAAGCGGGTCTTCTGCGGCTGCACCATAACACCGACGTTGAGCCTGTACTTCTCGCGGATGACCCTCAACATGAGCTGCAGCTCATGTATGTAATTCTTGTATTCGGAATACCGGCTGAGGTCGTTGTCCAGATAAGTGTCAAGCGGATTGTCAAGACGTGCAAAGTAGTTGTCCCATCCACGGTAAGCGTTGTTTACACCGTCAAAGAACTGCTCGCCGAGGTTACTGAAGTCGAAGGTGGAGCGGTCGCTCTTGTTGTACTTGTAATTGAACTTGTAGCTGAACTGCAAGAACATCGCACGGAATATCGGTTCGCTGTAAGTGAACTGCACACTGTAATTCAACGTCTTCGTGGGAGTTGTGTTGAAGCGGTTTGTCTGGTAAGTAGAATCGTTGCCAAACATGTCTTCCACCTGATAAAGATGCACGTTTGACGTACTCAAACTCTTACTGTTCGACTTTCCATAAGTAAAGTCCGTGCGCAATGTAGCGTTCCTTCCCTTGCTGTTCAGCTTGCGGTTGAGCTGGAGCATTGCACCTACCGACGTATTGTCAGAGTATGTGATGGAACTGTTTGCCCTTCGGTTCACCATCAATCCGTCATCGGCCATCTGCGATATGGCTTCGTCTGATAGTGGGTCAGACACATACGAATAAGGGTCTTCGTTGTAGGACGCGCTCTTGCCGGCCGAGAGTCCGTCGCTTGTAGAATAGCTGAACGAAGGGCGGAACATGATGTTAGTCATTGAATCGGGCGTCCATTCAAGGCGCATACGTGCGTTCCAACTGTCTGACCGTGTAAAGTTCTTGTTCTGGCTGTTGGAAAAAGACCCTGCCGTACTTACAAAGTTTTCCGACGACTGCTCGATGCGCGTGTCGCCGTTTGAATGGTTCCAACGCACGCTTCCGTCAAGTTTTAGCTTGCCGGTCGGCTCAAGATTAAAGTTGACACCAAGCATCTTTGCGGTATTCAGACCCTGTGCACCACGCCCGAAGCGTCCCCCGCCACCTCCGCCAGGGAAGCCGCGGTCGTTTACATTGTTGGCGTTGCCCATGAGCATAATCCTCGTCTTATCCTTGAAAAGAGCCCCCATAAGACGTTCTGAATAGCGGCTGTGCGTACCGATGGATACATCGGCATTACCGAATATTCCCTTATTCATACCTTTTTTAATGCCGAAGTCGAGCACGGTCTGCTCCTCTCCATCGTCAATGCCCGTCACCTTAGCCAGGTCGCTCTTCTCGTCATAAGCCTTGATTTTATCTATTATAGACGTGGGCAGGTTCTTCAAGGCCGTCTGCGTGTCGCCAGTCATGAACTCCTTGCCGTCAACCAAAACCTTTTTCACCTCTTTTCCATTGATGGTTATAGTTCCGTCGTCGCCAACCTGCGCACCGGGCAGACGCTTTACAAGCTCTTCCACAACAGAACCTTCGGGTGTCCTGTATGCCGAGGCGTTATATACGAAGGTGTCTTCTTTCACCGTAACGCGCGCCGCCTGACCTACGACGGTAGCCTCTTTAAGCATGATTGCATCCGCACCGAACGTTATGCTTCCCAATGAAATATCCTTGTTGCCCGACACCTTGACGCTCTTCGCGAGCGGCGTATATCCAACACTCGTAAACTTCAATATATATGAACCTTGCCCGGGAGCTTCTATCGTAAAGTTACCTTTTTCGTCGCTCAATACGCCCTTGACGTATGTGCTGTCGGTTTTCAACATTTGGACTGTGGCAAGCATCACACCGTCCTTGGTGTCGCGGTCTACAAGCGTTCCGGTGATTTTTACGCCTTGCGCAATAGCAGCCACTGCTGCCAATGCCGAAAAACAAGCTACAAAAAATATTCGTTTCAATTGACAATACATGTTTAAGCTATCAGATTTTTTCCTTTTAGTTTTTTATGGCTTAGACGGACTAATGGCAATGTGGTTTAATCATGCGGATATTAAAAAATTCGTAAAAACCAGTTTTATCGACGAAAATGACTATTTTTGCAACCATTATCATTCCTTTATGCTTATGAAACAGAGTATTGTTATATCTAAATGTCTTAAACAGGAAATCGACAAGACTGTAGCGAACAGTGAACACGACAAGATTTTCATAATAACAGACGACACGACAAAGGACAAATGCCAGCCTCTACTTGACGGTGCGGAATGCCTATGCAACGCGGAAACAATATCAATCCCACCAACAGACACGAACAAGAACCTTGAATCGCTCGCCCATGTATGGAAGGCTTTAGGAGAGAACGGAGCCACACGACACTCTTGCATAATCAACCTCGGCGGCGGAATGGTAACCGACTTGGGAGGATTTGCCGCATCAACGTTCAAAAGAGGCGTGAACTTCATAAACATACCGACAACCCTGTTGGCTATGGTTGACGCTTCGGTAGGAGGAAAGACGGGCATAAACTTCAATGGACTGAAAAACGAAATCGGCGTGTTCAATGAAGCGAAGGCCGTAATAATCGATACAAACTTCCTGAAAACACTGGACGCGGCGAACCTATGCTCCGGCTATGCGGAGATGCTCAAGCACGGCCTGATAAGCAATGAAGAGATGTGGAGCAGTCTGTTGAATTTCGACATACTTGCACCGGACTACGCCAAGCTGCAAGGCATGGTAGCCGACAGCATAAAGGTAAAGGAGCGGATTGTAGAAGAAGACCCACACGAGGCCGGCATAAGGAAGGCGCTAAACCTCGGACATACGATAGGACACGCGCTTGAATCGTTTGCAATGAAGAAAGGAAGCCCCCTCTTGCACGGTTACGCCGTCGCCTTCGGCACCGTATGCGAACTATACCTTAGCTGCATAAAGACTGGGTTTCCTGTCGACAAAATGCGCCAGACGGCAACATATATCAAAGAGACATACGGCTCTTTTGCCTTTACATGCAAGGACTACGGCGCACTTGTCGAACTAATGAAGCATGACAAGAAAAACACTTCGGGGACAATTAACTTCACCCTGCTGGGCGGCATCGGCGACATAAGGATTAACCAGACAGCTACAAAAGAGGAAATATTGGAAGCATTGGACTTCCTAAGGGAAGGGTTCTGACAACAAGCGTCCATCAACAATATTTGCACTCACGATTGAGTAGTTTGCGAAAGACGGCTTTTTAGCTTGCAAAAGACCATCTTTCACGATGCAAAAGGCCGTCTTTGGCAAAACCAAAGACGGCCTTTTGTAAATCTATTGATTTTCAACGTGTCGGCGAGGAATCATACATCCTTACGCCACCATATCCGCATCATCTTGCGGTAGATGACAGCCATGTTGGCAACCGATACTATTACGAACAGCAATACGCCAAGCAACACGGACGGAAGCATCGAACCGTAATCTGCCTGGGGGAACAATGTCTCGACCACTCCCATATAATATCCGCGTACAAGCGAAACCGCTACAAGGGCTACAACAAGCACGGCGGCGTTAAGGCAGAGGGTCAACACCTCGTAAGGCAAGGCTACGCGAAACGGACTATAGCCTATCAGCAGAAGGTTCTCAAGCTTGGTAGTATTCTTCTGCACAAGCAGATATATGCTTAACATAAGTATGTAAAAGCTCAATACGCTTATCACCACCCCGACAAACATCACTACTGTGACCGTCATGCGCAGAAAATATGTAGTCTTTTCGTTCTGTAGCTTGTCGTCCTCTACCTCGTAACCGTTGTCGTCAAGGTATTTCGCGATGTTCTCGTCGCCTGGATTTACAGTCTCAATAATAAGGCGCGTCGGTGCCGACTGCCTGTCAGGAGCGTAGACGGAATTGCTCCAGTCCATGAAAGCCTGCGGCACGAGTATGGTGTTCAACCTGCTTGAGAAGCCTATTACCCTGCCCTTGAACTCGTCATGCCGTCCATTGCCATGTATAAAGATGCTGAAATCAATCATACCCACAAGCCCTTCGCTGATTTTGGGCAGCGAATGGGTCTGCGCAAAACCGAAATTATACATGTTGATATACGTGCGTGGCAGGATTATCGGCACGATGCGGCTACCCTCTTCATACTTCCAGTCCTTCAACGGAACATCCACAAAGCCGTCAGGAACGCTCTCAAAGAAAATCTCCGAACTCAATATCGACTGCCCGTCGATGCCCATCCTGGCATCAACACGGTAATCAGCTGATGTAAACTTGCCGACCTTACCAACAAAACCACGGCCAGACAATTCGTCGATTTCCGCCCCGGTAAACGTATTAAAGCGTCCGGAAAACGTACCGGCAGCACCGACTTTCTTACTTACAATCATGTAGTCTGCCTTCATGAAACTGTCCTGCGACGTAAAGACGGGCAGCACATCGCAATAAAACTGGTAGCCGAGAAGTACGATAAGCATGCCGAACAGATTGGCGAAAGCGAACCCTGCAAATTGTGGGACGCTTATATGTCGGCGCAACAATTTCCAAACCAATGTCATAACCTGAAAACCTTTTCGTAATCCAAATCCATGTGCTTGCCTATGCTGGTAACTATCACACCAGCACCACGAGCCTTAGCCTCGCTCATCATTAGCCGCCCCATGACGTCTGAATTGGCATCGTCAAGATGGCTGATAGGCTCGTCGGCCAAGATGAAGTCGAACGGCTGGGCAAGCGCGCGCATCATGGCGACGCGCTGCTGCTGGCCGAACGACATGTGACCTACCTTTGCATCAAGCTTGTCGCCTATACCAAGCTCATCAAACCACTCCACTATTTGCCTGCGCGTCTTAACCCCCGTGAGCTTGTTCTTAATCTCCACGTTCTCATACGCCGTAAGCTCGGAGAACAAGCGCAGTTCCTGGAAAAGATATGCCACATGATGCTTGCGCAACTCCACCCAATCTGCTACTTTGAAAGAAGAAGCGGCAATATCGTCGAACATCACTTTACCTGAATAATCATGGCGATAACCCATCACATAGCTGCAAAACGTACTCTTACCCTTGCCGCTATCCGCCTCGACAAGATACAACCCGCCTTTTTCAAAAGCAACATCCTTGCACCATATATCTGATTTCAAGCTGTCGGCACATGGCGAGAAAATATCTGGAACAACCTGCTGAAACTCTATCTTGTCCATTTATTTCATTACATATAAAACAGTATCGATGCCGCCGAGCATATCACTCACGAAATCATTGCCTCCAAACAAAGCTCCAATATTAAGTACAACGGCCAAACGCCGTCCCTTGATTTTATCCTGGAGGCTTGTCGGCAATTGGGAAGACGACTTTGACAAAAGACCACGCGCATCGTCCGCCGTACTGCCTGAATAGAACTGCATGTCAGAAGTCACACCGAAATAATAAGACATCTCGCCATTAGTATAACAATAGGCATCCTTGCTCCAATCGGTGATTTTGCTGCCTCCCGGGCATGACTGCTTCCAATAACCGACATCATCAAGAAACGACTTTCTTTTCAACTCTGCAGCCATGCTGACATTGGTCTTACCCTTTATGTCGGGCAAACAGATGACAACATCACCGTCAAAACTCTTGATAATGTTATCCATATCTATTGCCATATTCATTCCTGCCAGCAAAGCCTGAAAAGTTTTGTTTGCATGTAAAAGGGATATAAACTGTTCCCCATCGACATTCATGAACGCTCCTGCTACCGAATTTGCGGAAATACGGCCTACATACGTTCCTTTTATCGGACGGAACACCGCACTTGACAACTTCAACTTGGCATCTATATCCTTGTTAAATGAAAACGTTTCTCCTACGATTGTCAACAAGCCTTCATCACTTGTGTCAAGCTCTGCCGCAATCATAACCTGTGACACGTCGGCATTCTTCGGCGTACATATTGTAAACGGGATGGCGAACTTATCCGGCAATACCGCCGCCTGGGCAACAAGGGCGACGGGGCTGCTTATACTGTCGAGCCTATCGAACATCGGAGTGCTTTGTATGCCTTGCTCTTCATCCTGCCCAAGATACTTTGCAACCTGACGTCTCAACTCCTGTTGCTGTGAAGGCAGAACAGGACCAATGACAACCAAAACTTCAGAAGAGAAGCCGGCCACCCATGAACCTTTGACTACCGAAAAATTAAAGTCCTTATATTCCGTAACCTTCTGACAAGTACCGTCATTAGACAAAACGTCAAAACTCTCTTTCAGCCTGCCTTCATCTGCAACCTTTGCACAGAACCCGATATTGCCGTCGGGTGTTTCAAAAGCATATATCTTGGCCGACAAATCCAAGCCACAATCGTTTATATCATCGACTTTCAACAAACTTGCCATCTTGTCAAGCATCCTATCGTTGGAAAGTTTTTGAAAGTCTAACGACAAAAGAGCTTTGCTGTTTTTAGGTATCGTGTCTATATAATCACTGCCTGAACAAGACAAGAATAGCATAAACATCGGAAGCAAAGCCATATACGCTACTACCGATTTAATACGAATGTCCTTCATTTACCTTAAAATAAACCTATATTGACAAGCATTTGAAGCGGATTTTGCCGCAACGCTTATTTACGCAAAGCCAAATGAGCCATCATCGTTGCCGACAAAGCGGCCGTCTCTGTACGCAGGCGGCTTGTTCCCAATGTAACAGACTCAAAACCGTTATCCATGGCTAACTTCACTTCTTCCATAGAAAAATCGCCTTCAGGCCCTATTAACACGGTTATATCCTCGCCAGCTTCAGACGGGGAAGTCCCATAGATTTCAGTAAACAAATCCTTACGCTCAATTTCTTCATGGCAATGGGCAATGTATTTACGGCCATTGCGGTTGGCTGTCACAAATTCCTTGAACGACATCATTGCATTAAGTTTCGGTTTCCACGGCTTACGGCTCTGCTTTACGGCAGCCACGACAATCTTGTCCAAACGTACCGTTCGCATAACCTTGCGCTCCGACTGCTTGCAATTCAAGAATGTTATCTCGTCTATTCCTATTTCTGTCGCCTTTTCACAAAACCACTCTACCCTGTCCATCATCTTTGTGGGGGCAATCGCGATATGTACATTGCCTTTCCACCCCTTTTCCTGCGGAAGCACCTCCTTTATCTCGTACATGCAACGCTTTGTAGCAGCAATGGTGACTTCGGCACGGTAAAAATTACCTTCACCGTCCATCAAGAACATCTCGTCGCCGCTCTTCAACCGCAATACACGCAATGCGTGCAACGCCTCTTCCATAGGCATTTCAGTAAGTGTCGCAGCTGATGGTACATAAAAAAATCTTATTTCTTTCATAGTAATTGTTTTCAATATTAATTGTCGTGGTTGCCACTCTTTTTATTCCTACGCTTTTTCTCGTCGCGAAGATGTGATGCCAGCTCATAATTTTCATCAGCAATGGCTTTATCCAAAGCCGATTGCAACATTTCATCGCTTATTGTATTCACAGGCAAAGACACTCCTTTTGCATTCTCATTATACATGACAGACTGGCGTTTCATCAATCCTGTTTCAATATATAACGGAATGTTTGCGACAATTGACAGCAACACCGCATCAGAAGCCCTTATAAGCCGGGACTCCATCGTGTCTTTGTCATAAAGAAGCGTCCTGTACTGGCCGTCGATTATGTTGTCTATGAGCAATTCAAAATTCAGCCCTACATTACTTTTCAATATATTGCACAAAACTTCAGGCAACATAATCCTTGTAATAGGTATCTTTTTTATACGAAGTTCAAGCTGCACAGCCATCGCCTTGTCACAGACTACAGTTATCTGCCGTTCCTTAGCCTCGTCTGTAAGTATCAACAGGCCAAGGTCTTCAGTTCCAACAATCTCTGACACGCCTTTGAATATCAATCGCTCTTTTGTCATAACGCAACTATCCCATCACTTAACATGTTCTTTCTTCGGTCTGAACACCAAAGCGAATACAATGCCTATCAGCAAAGCATATCCGGCAAAGATAAACCAGCATGCCTGCCAATCCCCTATTGTATAAAAATCATCGCCTACCTGTATGCCTCTCGTATAGGCGTTTATTACCGCCTGTGCGCCCAACGTTCCTATCGTAGCGCCAATACCGTTTGTCATGAGAAAGAAAAGCCCTTGCGCACTTGAACGCACTGAAGGGTCTGTATTCTTGTCGACATAAAGCGAACCGCTTACGTTGAAGAAATCGAAAGCCACGCCATAAACAATCATGGACAAGACAAACAGCCAAACTCCTGAGCCAGGATTGCCTAAGCCGAAAAATCCAAAACGCATAACCCACGCAAACATGGCAATAAGCATAACATTCTTGATGCCATAACGTTTCATAAAGAATGGTATCAATAAGATACAACATGTCTCGCTTATCTGCGACAAAGATATAAGAATATTTGCATGTTGTACACCAAATGTATCTGAATATTCCGGATTAGCTGCAAAACTGCTTATAAAGGGATTGGCAAAACCGTTGGTTATCTGCAAACTTACTCCCAACAACATGGAGAATATGAAAAATATCGCCATGTCTTTTCTTTTGAACAAAGCAAACGCCTTCAACCCAAGTGCATCCGCCAAACTTCTCTTTTCACCGCCTGCCGTAACCGGACATACAGGCAAAGAAAAAGTATACAAAAAAAGCACTACGCTAAGCACGCCTGATACCACGAACTGATTTTGATTGGCTTGAAATCCCATCAAATCGACAAACCACATGGTAAAGATAAAACCTATCGTACCAAAAACCCTTATTGGAGGAAAATCTTTCACGGTATCCATGCCTACCTGCGTCAACGCATTGTACGCGACCGAATTGCTCAATGCCAAGGTCGGCATATAAAATGCAACAGATAGAGAATACAACGTAAAAAGTACCGAGAATTCAGAATCGCCACCTTCAGACATTCCATATAATGCCGCAAAAATCATAAAAGCACCAGCCACAAGATGGCATAGGCCAAGCAATCTTTGCGCCTGAACCCATCTGTCCGCAATTATACCCATCAAAGCTGGCATGAAAATGGAGACAATTCCCTGCATGGAATAAAACCAACCAATGTCGGTGCTCATCCCTATATTGCCGAGATAACGGCCCATCGATGTTAAATATGCACCCCAAACTGCAAATTCCAAGAAGTTCATGAGTGCCAAACGGACTTTAAGGTTCATAATTCAAAAAAACTATTGCAACACAGCATAATAGAAAGCACATCGTTACCCCAAGTCTTGGAGGCATCACACAATGTATGATAAAGCCTTGATTTTCTCTATACAAAATCAAGATTCATTTGTGTTTCTATTTACCAATACGTTAACTCTTATGCAAAGATAAAGCAAAAAAAGATATTGTCAAAATAAATAACATTATTTATGGAAGAGACATTTGACTATTCTCGCATTCTTTTCAAAATATCACTCATTTCCTTGAATTTGCGTCCCATATTCAAACGAAAATAAATATTATATAAAGACTGCGCCCAGTTCTCTTTCTTTTCCGGAGCTAAAGCACGATATTTTTCCATATAAGGTAAGGCTCTTTTATAATAATCCAAGATTTTATTCTTATTCATTTTCCTATGCTTCAAATCGGATTCCAATGCCAGCGCCATGTTTATATAAGAAACACCCGCATTAAGGTACACATCTGCTACTGTATCATTCTTAGCTATAAGGGTATCGCTTATAGCTATACATTCAGCATACCTTCCCATATTCAGCAACAAATTACTTTTTGCAAATAAAAAAAGCCTATTACTTCGGTCACTATATAATGCGGTATCTACAATGTTCATTGCTGAATCCAAATAGTTCTTTTCATTATAATAATCCATTAAACGACTAAAAAAGAACTTAGAAGTAGTATTCTCATGAAACCCCATCTTCAAAGTTTCCACATACTTGGCTGTATCCTTTTTCCACAAATAGGCTTCTGAAATATACATAAAAACGCGTCGTCTAAATCTTTTATCTTGCAGAGCCAAGCCTGAATGCCTTAATACACTATCAGCCCGGCTTGTTTTATAGCCACAAAATGTAGCCCAGAAGGCGGCATTGGCATATAATGAATCCGCATTTTGTTCAGCATACGCTGAAAACAACGGTTGCGTACGTGTATCAATATAAGTGTCAAACATTCCATAAGCAGCATCATAATTAGTTTTCTTCGCAAAATACAAACCTCCATTATAAAGGTTTGACCTGTACCTATTCAAGTATTCGGCATTTTTTTTCCTGAAATCTAACTTTATACGTCCTTTCCTATCTGGCATCATGTCAATACTGTCAAGAGCCTCATAAGCATGGAACATTTTACGGGTAATATTGAAAAATTTTGCAGTGTCTGTCTGTGTTTTCAAATACAGTTTCTCATTTTCCACCTCATACTGCACACGAATGGCATCAGCCAATGTCGCATAAATTTTTACATTGTAAATATTTGAAGAATCCTTCAGTAAATCACGCATTGACGCTTCCGCCTTTTCTAGATTGCTCTTTTTCTTTATATCTGCTCGAGACTGGCGAATCTCCTTCTTCTGCGCTAAAGCGCAAGAAAAAGACAATATCATAAAAAACAAAGAAATCAAACGCAACATAATAAATAAAAATAAAGAAGGGAATCAACACATGAAAAACCTATTAAGCCAAGGAGCTGCAACCTCCCCACTTACAACTCCTTGGCTTTTATCAGAAAAATTGTATATACTTTACTTTGTCAAAGCTTCTGCTTCTTTTGTTTTTGCATCATCTGGACCCAATGCCCTATAACAACAAGTGTATAAAGAATAAGCCCATACGCTCTTGAATTGCATGGATGTATCAAGATTTTTTGCCTTTTCAAGATAGCTGATGGCCTGCATATAAACATCTATAATCTGCTTTTCAGCTTCAGGAGAAAGTCTTTTCCCTCCCTGCGTCGCACGCTCAACCGCTTCCTGTGCCTTATACATATAGCTATTGCCAATTGAAGCGATTACAGCTACATTCTCTGGCTGTACGGCACTGGCCTTGGACAAAGCGGCAATGGCATCATCCCACTTATGCTCATTCATATATGACTGGCCACTCATTGCCAAAGCTGTAAAATTATTAGGATCCTGTGCAAGTTTTGCCTGCACAATTTCATTCAATGACGATTTGTCATTAATAGAAATATACATTGAACAAATCGTACTGAAAATCATTTCGTTATTTTCATCTTTCCCATAGAGTTCCTTCAACTTGGAAATATAAGTCAAAGTGTCCTCGTGCGTCTTCAACTGGCTCTGCATCACTGCAAGTTTCACCTGTAATGCTTCTTGTGCTACAGCAGTGTCAGCAAGAGCAATATCTGCATATTTTTCCGCCTTTGCATAATCTTTTGCAAAATAAGCAGAACGTGCGGCATAATATGCAATTTGAGTCAAATTGACATCCTTACTTTTATCCTGCTCCTTAAACAATGGATAATCAGCACTTTCCACATACGTTGCCAAATATTTATACGACAAAGCCTCGTTTGTCGACTGGTAGTAAATACCAGCATTAATAAGATGGTAACGAATAGGATAGAGTCGTTCTGAGTTTGAATTGTGGAACTTTGGCTTAATTTTTCCCTTTTCATTAGGCTGCATGTCAAACTCGTCACAAGCTACGCCATTCTCCAATGCCTGCAACACTGCGTCATAAAGTCCTACCGTGTCATACGGAGTAACCTTTGTCTTAAGCTGCTCGGCCATTTGATTTTCAGTAATAGTACCTTGTTCCTTGACAACTTTGTCATATGCAAGGTCTACCAATGCATTATAACACTTGGCCTTTTCTTCTGCAGACATGCTTCCTAAGTTGGACTGCAATAGATTATACGCCTCCTTATAATCCTTGATTTTTGAAATTTGCTTATACACGTCTTGTGCAAAAGCAGACGCGCTGAACACGACAGCAAGCGCCAATGTTGTTAATTTTTTCATAATCAACTGTATTTAGTTAAACTTAATTATTTTTGTCAGTTTCAGACTCATCATCAACTATGTTTTCATCAATAGTTTCAGTAGTCTCCGATTCCAAGCTAACAGCCAAAGCGTCGTTTCTTATTGCTTCACTAGTAACACTCCAATCCTTGCGACTTTCGGCTTCAGCTATTGCTTCAATATCTGAACTCATAACCTTGCAGACACTTGAAATCACATCATTCTTTTTTGCCAAATTAATGAGCCTTACACCTTGTGTCGCACGTCCCATGACACGGCACTCTGAAACCTTCAAACGAATCAAAATACCACTCTTGTTTATAATCATAAGGTCATTGTCATCGGTGACTACTTTTATAGCAACAAGGCGACCTGTCTTCTCTGTTATGTTAAGTGTCTTGACTCCTTTGCCGCCACGATTTGTCACACGGTAATCCTCTACTTGACTGCGTTTACCGTAACCATTCTCACTGACAACCATAATTGTCTCCGTATCGGGTTTATTGACAACGACCATTCCAACAACTTCATCGTCACCGTCGTCGAGCTTCATTCCACGTACACCTGTAGACACACGGCCCATAGCACGCACCGTATTCTCATTAAACCTCACGGCACGGCCGTTTCTGTCAGCCATAAGCAACTCGTTGTGACCATTAGTAAGGCGAACGCCTACAACTTCGTCATCCTCAAGCACATTTATCGCAATCACACCGTTAGCCCTCGGACGGCTATAAGCCTCGAGACTCGTCTTCTTTATCAAACCTTTTTTCGTAGCGAACACAACATAATGGCTATTGATGAACTCCTCATCATTAAGACTGCCGCGAAGTCGCAGGAAAGCCTTTATGCTGTCATCATTTTCGATATTGAGCAGGTTTTGTATGGCACGGCCTTTAGAATTTTTCGCTCCCTCGGGTATCTCATAGCACTTCAGCCAATAACAACGTCCCTTATTAGTGAAGAACATCATCGTATTGTGCATCGTAGCTGGATAAATGTACTCCGTGAAATCATTGTCACGACTATGTGCACCTTTGCTACCAATACCTCCACGAGCTTGTTCACGGAATTCAGACAATGGTGTACGCTTGATATAACCGAGATGACTGATTGTTATCACCACGGGGTCATTGGGATAAAAATCTTCGGGATTAAATTCCTCACTTGAATACTTTATCTCGGTACGGCGTTCGTCTCCATACCTCTCCTTTACTTCTTGCAGTTCATCCTTCATCACTTTCTTGCAAAGTTCAGGATTATCAAGTATTGACTGCAAATATTCTATGCGTCGCTCAATTTCCTCATATTCCGCATGCAGCTGGTCCATGCGCAGGCCCGTCAATTGGCTTAGGCGCATATCTACAATCGCTTTCGACTGAAGTTCGTCAAATCCGAAACGCTGCTCCAAATTACGCTGTGCATCAGAAGGAGTTTTGGATGCACGTATAATATGCACAACCTCATCAATATTATCACACGCCGTGATAAGGGCTTGCAATATATGCTCACGCTCCTTGGCTTTTTTAAGTTCAAAATTTGTACGACGGATGGTTACATCGTGTCTGTGTTCAACAAAATAACGAACACAATCTTTCAATGTCAAAAGCCGCGGACGACCTTTCACCAGTGCAATGCAATTAACTGAGAATGAGCTCTGTAATGCCGTCATCTTAAATAATTTGTTAAGTATGACATTTGCATTAGCGTCCTTCTTCACGTCTATTACAATGCGCATGCCGTGACGGTCGCTCTCGTCGTTGGCATTGCTTATGCCTTCAAGCTTGCCTTCCTTAACAAGGTCGGCAATATATTCTATCAACTGAGCTTTATTCACTCCATACGGAATCTCAGTCACAACAATCTTGTCGTGAGCTTCGCCGCTCTCTATTTCAGCCTTAGCACGCATCACGATGCGGCCACGTCCTGTTTCATAAGCATCACGCACTCCCTGCATTCCATAGATATATGCCCCTGTAGGAAAGTCTGGCGCCTTGATGTACTGCATAAGGCCGTCCACATCAATGTCAGGATTGTCAATATACGCACAACATCCGTCTATTACTTCGCCTAAATTGTGTGTTGGAATGTTGGTAGCCATGCCTACGGCAATACCATTGCCTCCGTTGACAAGCAGGTTCGGTATCTTGGTTGGCATGACGGTGGGCTCCTGTTGAGTGTCGTCAAAGTTATTTGTCATGTCGACCGTTTCCTTGTCAAGGTCGTCCATGATGTGTTCGCCCATTTTCGATAGTCTGCACTCAGTATAACGCATAGCTGCAGGCGAATCGCCGTCAACACTACCAAAGTTGCCTTGTCCGTCAACAAGCATATAACGCATATTCCAGTCCTGTGCCATACGTACCAAAGCACCATATACAGAACTGTCACCGTGAGGATGATACTTACCGAGAACCTCACCTACCACACGTGCACATTTTTTATACGGTTTGTCACTAGTATTGCCGATACCCATCATTCCGTACAATATACGGCGGTGCACAGGCTTGAAGCCGTCGCGCACATCAGGCAACGCACGAGCGACAATCACTGACATCGAATAGTCAATGTAGGAAGATTTCATCTCTTCCTCGATGTTGATTTTTATAATCCTGTCTTGGTCAAACGTATTGTTGTTGTCCATTTATTATTTAGTTGTATTAAATTCACATAAAATGCCGATAAAGGCCATTTATTTTCGTTCTAAGGCGTTTTGGCATCATTTACAGCGTGCTAAATTAATACATTTTCACGAACCATGAAAATGATTTACGGCAAAAATCATATTTTTTAAACTTTATTTCAACGTGTTTTTTAATCTTGTAAAACTATGGTCTTGAACCAGTCCTTCAACACTCCACGAAACCTGTTTTGCGAATCACTTACGAGAACAAGAACCTTGCTTCCGTCCTTAAGCGTCGGGCCAATACACATTCCTTCATAATTAGCCAACGACCTGTCAAAAACATTCAACTTTGTTGTAAATAAATGCACAAGGCGTTTGGGTAAGAAAAACATTTTGTCAACAGGCGCTTCTGGTATTATTGCCAAACTTTCGTTAGGCTCTATTTCATACAGTTTGCACTGTACAAACGCTCCCAATTTTGCCTTTGGAACATAAAACTCACGCTCAAGCACAAGCAAACGCCCTCCGCCAACAGGTGTGATTTCACTCACTCCCATTGCGTATTCACTTGATTTTGAATGGATTGTAGGCGCATCCATCATGTAGGCATATTGCATTTGTGGCTGCAAATCATCCGAAAAAGACTGCAATCTAAGGATATTCCTGACGGCATTAGTTGATGAGGCTCGCTTCCCGTCACAAGCCAGTGTACTCTCGTTTATCGTCCAAAACAAATGTTTTTCATCATCATATGCCAATGATTCCAAACCGTAGTTTCCCATGTCATGTTTATATACATCGGGTATGGCTAAACTTCGGCCAGTGATTTTTCCGGTGCTGTCAAGTTCTACTATCGTGGCATCAGCTTCCCTGCAAATAAAAAAAGTTGCTGTTGAGCGTCTATAAGCAATGCCTTCACAATCGCCATTGTACAAGCTGTCACCTAAAAAGGCTTTCTCTGCAACATTGATAATTTCACCTGAAATGGAATCTATGTCTATATTGAATATATGAAATCCATCTTTCTCTGACTTGTCTGATACGATGGCGTATTCATTCCCATCAATATGGGCTATTCCACTATAATTTCCAGCGGACATGTTTTTAGGAAATGCCCGTTGTTCGTTTTCTTTTACAACCGTTATTTGTGCACGTATTGCATTTGATAAGAATATGCAACAGGCGATAATAAGTATTTTCTTGGAAAGCATACATACTTGTTTTATATAAAAACAGGGATTATATCAACTCGTGACATAATCCCTTGACAACGTCGGGGCGACAGGATTCGAACCTGCGACCACCTGGTCCCAAACCAGGCGCGCTACCGGGCTGCGCTACACCCCGAATACGTACCTTTGGATTTAGCGAGTGCAAAGGTACGCTTTTTACTTGTGATTTGCAAATTTTCCAAGGCTTATTTAATTATGCCCTGCTCGACAAATATTTTTTTCAGAGCCTGCACACCACGCTCAACTTGCTCCGTAGTATGCGTTGCCATAAGTGCAAAACGAACCAGTGTGTCTTGAGGTGCGCATGCAGGAGGAATTACCGGGTTGATGAAAACACCTGCATCAAAAGCCAACTTGGTTACCAAGAAAGTCTTTTTCACATCACGGACATACAATGGAATGATTGGGCTCTCTGTATCTCCGATTTCAAAACCTTCTTCCTTGAAACGCCTCAAAGCGTATTTTGTAACATCCCATAGACGCTCGATACGCTCCGGCTCATTCTTTATTATGTGCAATGCTTCCATCGCTGCAGCCGTAGCCGCCGGAGTGTTTGACGCACTAAAGATGTACGTGCGGCAAGTATGTCGCAGATAATTTATAGTGTCCTTGTCGCCTGCTATGAAACCGCCGATGCTTGCAAGGCTTTTCGAGAACGTTCCCATTATGAGGTCTACGTCGTCAGTAACCCCGAAATAGTCACATACCCCCCTGCCCTGTTTGCCAAAAACGCCAAGACCGTGAGCCTCGTCTACCATGACCGAAGCATTGTATTTCTTTTTAAGACGGATTATTTCAGGCAGGTTTGCCAAGTCGCCTTCCATGGAGAACACGCCGTCAACAACAATCAGTTTTATTGATTCGGGCTTGCATTTCTGCAATTGCTTTTCAAGGTCTTCCATGTCGTTATGCTTGTATTTCAAGCATGTTGCGAATGAAAGTCGGCGTCCGTCTACGATACTTGCATGGTCGCGGTCGTCACATATTATATAATCCTCACGTCCACAAACGACGGCAAGTACACCAGCATTGACAGAAAAGCCTGTCGAGAAACACAACGCATCGTCTTTTTGCTCAAATTCAGCAAGTTCTTTTTCCAATTGCACATGAAGGTCAAGCGTGCCATTCAAGAATCGGCTTCCTGCACAACCGCTACCGTATTTGTCAAGCGCGGCTTTTGCAGCAGCCTCCACACGGGGGTCACCAGTAAGCCCCGTGTAAGCGTTCGACCCAAACATAAGCACTTTGTGCCCTTCCATTTGCACTTCCGTGCCCTGTTTGCCTGTAATTTCACGGAAATAAGGATAAACACCAGCTTCCATGAACTTCTGCGGCTCACGGTAATTCTTGTATCTCTCTTGTAATAATCCCATAATTAATAATGTGTAGTTTTGCTACATTAACTGTTTTATCAGCGTGTAAACCAGGAATAATCCATGCAAACACAGCCATAATCCAATCAGGCTGCAAAGATACAAAAAAATGCCGAACGCATAAGAAAAAACATGGAAAAGTGTTTCAAAATTGAAAATAATGCCTTCCTGAAAACATATTTACACTGAATAATATTAATTTTGCAGCACATATGGCGGCTAAGAAGAAAATATTGTTCATAATGAATCCCATTTCAGGGAATGCCCGTAAGACAGGTATTCCTAAAATTATCGAGACACGTCTCGATAAGGAATCTTTTGAATTTGAAATAGAACAAACCCACTATGCCGGCCATGCTTGTGAACTTGCAGCCAAAGCCAGAGAGAACGGTTACGACGCGGTAGTAGCTGTTGGCGGTGATGGCACAGTAAATGAAGTAGCAAAGGCTCTTACCTATTCTGACACTGCACTTGGCATCATACCGTGCGGTTCTGGCAACGGGCTTGCACGTCATTTAATGATACCAATGGATGCGGTCAAGGCAATGGAAGTGATAAACAATTTTATAATACACGACCTTGACTACGGTGTCATCAACAACATTCCCTTCTTTTGTACTTGCGGCATGGGCTTCGACGCCTTTATCAGCATGAAATTTGCAGAATCAGGACGCCGTGGCCCCGTCACGTACATCGAAAACATACTGCGCGAGGGAGTTAAGTACAAACCGGAGACGTATGAGATAAAAGACGGTAACGGTTCTTCATTATGCCGTGCATTCCTTATCTCCTGCGCAAATGCCTCTCAATACGGCAACAACGCATACATTGCCCCACAGGCATCAATGAGCGACGGATTGCTGGATGTCATCATAATGGAACCTTTTGACATATTGGATGCGACCCAAATCAGCATCGACATGTTCAACAAAACCCTCGACAAGAACCCCAGGATAAAGACGTTCAAAACCAAACACATACAAATACACCGGGAAAAACCTGGGTTCATTCATTATGACGGGGAACCTGTCATGACTGACAGCGATGTCGACATATCGATAAAAGACAAGGGTATTAAAATCATAATAAACCCATCTGCCGACAAGACAAGAAGAATGCCAACCGTTATGCAAAACGCATTCAGCGTATTTTTCAACGATATCGTCAATGCGATAACCGATAAGAAACTAATGCAGTCATTGAATAACGTAAAAGGCAAACTTGCCAACTTAAAATAAGCAATGCGCCGAAGCCAAATGGCTTCGGCGCATTGCTTATCAATTATTCTCCAATATAACCTTTCACCGCGTCCGCGCAACGCTCTCCGTCAACACCTGCCGACACTATGCCTCCTGCATATCCAGCTCCTTCACCACAGGGAAAAAGTCCGTGCAAGCGCACATGCTGTAACGACTCTGCATCCCGGAGAATGCGCACAGGCGACGAGGTTCTTGTTTCTGCGGCTATGAGTACCGCCTCGTTTGTAAGGAAACCGTGGCTCGTCTTACCGAATGTTCCGAAGGCCGTTTGCAGGCGTTTGCCTACAATTGCAGGAAGCCAGAAATGCAACGGACTGGAAATCAAGCCTGCCGCATACGAACTTTCAGGCAGGTCGTAACTTAGTCTGGAACGCGTAAAGTCAACCATACGCTGCGCCGGGGCGGTCTGCCTCATGTTGCCTTGTTGCCAGCACGTGCGTTCCATCTCTTCCTGAAAGCGCATCATGCAAAGCGTGTCGGGCGTTTCACACACGTCTTCGGGGTGCACTTCCACAACCATGCCGCTGTTAGACCAGCGCGAGCCTCGGTTGCTCGGGCTCATGCCGTTAACCACTATCTGCTCCGGCCCCGTAGCGGCAGGGATTACAAAACCTCCAGGGCACATGCAGAATGAATACACGCCACGGCTTTCCACTTGTGTGACGAAGCTGTATTCTGCTGCAGGCAACCATCGTCCGCGGCCATACTTGTTGTGATATTGGATTCTGTCGATAAGCTCCGCAGGATGTTCCAAGCGCACACCAACAGCCAGAGCCTTGGCTTCCATCTCAAAGCCGCAGCCGTTGAAATAGCGGTAAACGTCGCGTGCCGAATGCCCGGTGGCAAGTATTACCGGGCCGCGGTATTCCGCTTCTTCGCCTGTCTGCAACCGTACGGCCCTTACTCCTACAACGGTGTCGCCATCGAGTAGCAGCTCCGTCATTTTAGTCTGAAAATATACTTCGCCGCCATTACTTATGATTGTATTCCGCATGTTCTCGATGACGCGTGGCAACTTGTCCGTACCGATATGCGGATGAGCGTCGGCGAGTATGGCCGTCGATGCTCCGTGTTGGCAGAACACATTGAGTATTTTACGTATATTGCCTCGTTTCTTGCTGCGTGTGTACAGCTTTCCGTCCGAGTATGCTCCTGCCCCACCCTCACCGAAACAGTAATTGCTTTCCGGGTCAACCTTGTGCGTCTTGGTGATTAACGCCAAGTCTTTCTTTCGTTCGCGCACATTCTTGCCGCGCTCGATGACTATGGGGCGCAGCCCAAGCTCTATAAGCCTCAATGCGGCGAACAGGCCGCCAGGCCCCGCACCGACTACTACCACGGACTTGGCCTGCGACACGTCGCGGTATTCAGTCCGTTCATACTCGTCGTCACAAGGTTCTTCGTTGACATATACACGCACTTTCAGGTTGACGTATATTGTGCGCTGCCGCGCGTCGATGCTGCGTTTCAGCACGCGCACCGCATTCATCGTGCGCACGTCAAGCCCCTTGTCGCGCGAAATGTATTCTTTTATAGTCGCTTCGTTTGCCGCCTGCTGCGGAAGCAGCCGTAACTGATATTCGTAAATCATTATTATAAACCTTTGAACACAAAATCCGCATACAAAGTTCGTCAATATGCTTTTAATATGCAAACTCTTTATTAATTATTTTTAGTTTAACGCCACAAGCCACCCTCACCGTGCGCTCGCCGCCGGCGTCATACCTGTAGTTCGTCACGAAACCGCCGTCTTCGGAGACCAGCAGGCGATTCTCCTCGTTCCACTTCAACTTGCGCTCGCGGGCTTTCTTGTCAGCCACTCCGTCCTTCTTCGGGCAGTTATTAGTTTATGGTGTATATTTACTTTGTTCGTATAAACTTTTTGCCTTTCCAAATAAATGATTATACAAATCTAAAAATGATTTCGAATATGTTATTTTATAATGTTCTTGTCGGGTTCCTACAATATAATCCTTAACAATTTTCTTACCTCTAATATAAATTTCAAATGTAATCAAAGGTAAGTCTGATACTACTATTTCAGGCAAATATTTTTTAGAAACAATAATATCACTGTTAGACTCAATAAATACGTTACTGATTCTTTTTATAATTAACTTCGATTCTGCTTCTGATAGCTTTTCTTTAAGACGTGGAAAAAATTCCTGTTCAATAACACCTTCTCTGTCTTTATATACTGAAATGTTTATTGTATTCGCATCCAGGACAGACGCAAAAATAGTCACTTTAGCAGAATCAATAAGTAAAGTTTCTTTATGATTAACGTGGGTATCAGTAGCAGTGGAGTCAAGTAAGACAGTATTATGATTTACCACATTGCGTTGTCTGTCTTGCTGGCAAGGAAAGAGTATTAACGGATACATTAATAAATAGATAGCAAAATTTCTCATTTAACTTTTTATTAATTCTGTATGAGGTAAATCTACTTTAGTACGTAAAACTTAATAAATTAATACTGTTCTTATCTTATTTCTCCAAACCCATACTTGCAAACCTTCTTCTTCAAATTCATAAACATGTTGATTTTGTCCTTTTCCATTTTCCAGCAAAAGATATATGGTGTCTTCTTCTGTTGGAATACTATTTATTAGGTTCAAAAACGTTGCATAGTTTAATCAATTAAATTATGCCCTTTATACCAACAAGTAGTATCGCACCTTATTGTATTGACAACGCCATCTTCACACCACAACTCTATACCTCCTTCAAAGATATAACATTCATTTTCATACGTCCGTTCATTGTATATCTTCTTTTTGTATTTAGTGTTTCTTAAATAATCAATGACCGGCGTATTAAGAACAAACTCGCCATAAGACTTGTTTAATATCAATTCCCTTTCCATATTAATTCCAGTCTTATACGTTTATTTATAATTGTTCGTTCTTTAGGAACGCTTGGGTGGATTTCAATCTTTCAGATGCTTGTCAAGGAACTCTAATACACGCTGCTGCGCCTTCACGCCGCACGAATGCGGTATAGGCCACAGCTCGGCCTCGAAGTTCTGGCCTGCGCCCTGGCTATTCCATACATCGCGCATTATGCCGAAAGCCTTTTCCACGCCGGGTATTTTGAACAGCTTGTCTTGCGTGCCGTTTATGAACAGCATCGGTTTCGGGCAGGCTATGCTGGCTATGTGCGGATAGTCAAGATACTGGCGCAGGCCCGGTATGCAGTTGGCAAAGCCGCCGTTCTCCTTCCGTCCGTACTTCCATGTCATCTGCACGTCGGTAGTAACCATCCAGCACACTGCGGCGCAGGCGGCAATCTTGTCGGACAATGCCGCGAGCATCCACGACCTATAAGCGCCCATGGAGCATCCGGCGCAGGCTATGCGCTTAGGGGCTACCTCCGGGAGAGTAGCGAGAAAGTCGGTCGAGGCGATGTCATCATACGTCATGAACGCGCTCAAACACCGCCCGTACATCATCATATTGCCGGCGATGATGTCATACTTGTTGCGGTCGACGCCCTCCTTGCGCCCACGTTCGCCCCACATCGGGGCGTCTGTTGAGAACACTACGTAGCCGTGACGCGCCAAGTAGTCGCCCATAAACTGCCCCTCATAAATATTGTCCACCCACTCGTCGGCATCGGCAATGACAAGCGAATCGTCGGCGAACGGGCGCACCATCTTCTCCTTACCTATATAAAGGTGAGCCCCGTGGTCGTGCAGCAGGTTGACGGCAGGGAACGGCCCTTGACCGTCGGGCACGAGCAGATACGCCCTTACGCGGTAAAAGCCCGACAGGTTGAACTCTATTTTGCGAGCCGTATAGCCGTCGCGCCGCTCCTCGGCGAGCACCTTCATGCCGTAACTCTTAGGTGCCGGGGGCGGAGTCATCATGCACTCCAGCACCTTGCCGCGAGCGGCCTGCTTCCACTTGTCAAAATCTTTTATGTCGCTGTTGCCCCAGGCCATAGGGTATGTAAGCTGCGCTAGCAGCGAGTCGACATACACTGGAAAGTCTTTGTAAAACTCGTACCTGTCCCTTTTCTGCGCCGATGCGGACACGGCAGCGGACAAGAGTAATACGGCAAACACTGTTCGCCTTATATCAAGTAATTGCATTTGGTATTGATTTTTAGCGCAAAGTTAGCGATTTTATGGATAACATCATTGTAATAACTGTATTTTTCGCTGTTTTCGGCTATACTGACGAATAAATAGGGCAAATCAAGATGCAATACAATTCATCTGCAAACCAAGCATTTTGTCAAACCATTTATGTACTGGATTTTTGTAGAAATAGAAAAACGAGAGCAGCGATGACTGTCCTTTTTATTACCTAAAGCAACGGTTATTGTCCTGTTTTTCGGTTGGCAAAGCTATAAAAAGCGGCTTTTAGGCTCGTAAAAGACGGTCCTTTAGAGGCTCAAAGACCGTCAATCGCACGCTTAAAGGCCGTCTTTGACGACCATCAAGCACCGTCAAAATGATATTAAAGCACCGTTTTAATGCACACATTGACCTACATCCACAGTAACACAATAAGCCACAACGACTTATGTTTGCACACTTTTCTTGACGTTATTTGTGCCCAGCCGTCAATTGTTTTACGGCGAGGCTGCTCTACAGCGTCAAGCAAAATCAATGTGAAAGCAAACTCACAGATAGCATGGCAATATGTCATTGCCATGTAAAAGACATGCGCCGCAATTGTTTCAGAAATGATACGTTTAGGCGAAAAACAATAACAAAATCACACATTTCAGCCTAAAATCGTCAATTAAATTAAGAAAAGGGTTGCCGTAAAAATAAATTTTGCTATTTTTGCTGCGCGAATATAGGATGCGGCTCGGCAATGACAATCTAAAAAACTGCGTTTTTTGCTTGTCATTGCGCACGCCTTTCACTATATTTGCCGTCATTAACAGAGAACACCCCTTGGTTGTATCAAGGGTCTCAAAAGCAAATAAAACAAAGAAATGAAAGTATTAAAGTTTGGAGGAACATCCGTAGGTTCCGTTAAAAGCATCCTGTGCTTAAAGAGAATTGTAGAGAAAGAGGCAAAGCGCCAACCGGTAGTTGTCGTTGTAAGTGCGCTTGGCGGAATAACAGACAAACTGCTCTCCACCGCCCAGCTCGCGCTCCGCGGAGATGACAGGTACAAGGAAGAGTTTGACGCGATGGTGGCGCGTCACCACAAGATGATAGACACCATCATCACCGAACCCAAGAAGCGTGAGGACTTGTTCAATGCTGTTGACTCATTGTTTGAGCAGCTCAAGAGTATTTATTACGGCGTCTACCTAATCCATGACCTTAGCGAGAAGACGCAGAACGCCATCGTAAGCTATGGCGAACGCCTAAGCTCGAACATCACGGCAACGCTTATTCGTAACGCAAAGCTGTTTGACGCAAGGGATTTCATCAAGACCGAACATAAGAACAACAAGAACGTGCTTGACAGCGAACTTACCACCCAGTTGGTATGCGACGCTTTCATGGAACTGCCCAAGATATCCGTAGTACCTGGTTTTATCAGCCGCGACGAGCACACCGGCGAGACAACAAACCTCGGCCGGGGCGGAAGCGACTACACGGCGGCCATCATAGCTGCAGCGCTCAATGCCGAGGTGCTTGAAATATGGACCGACGTCGACGGCTTCATGACTGCCGACCCGAAGGTTATCCGCACGGCGTACACCATCAACGAGCTTAGTTACAAGGAGGCGATGGAGCTGTGCAACTTCGGCGCAAAGGTAATCTATCCGCCTACAATATACCCGGTATGCGTGAAAAACATACCCATCAAGGTAAAAAACACGTTCAACCCCGACAGTCCGGGCACTGTAATCAAAGAAAAAATCAGCAACGACCGCAAGGCCATCAAGGGCATATCGAGCATCAGCGGCACTACGCTCATCACCGTGACGGGTCTCTCCATGGTGGGCGTAATCGGCGTCAACCGACGCATATTCACGGCTTTGGCGGTGAATGGCATATCGGTTTTCCTCGTCAGCCAGGCTTCGTCGGAGAACTCTACGTCGATAGCAGTCAAAGACTCTGACGCGGAAGAAGCTGTAAAGGTGCTCGACGCGGAGTTCGCCAAGGAGATTGAAACAGGCGCGATGTTCCCCATGCACGCCGAAAGCGGCCTTGCCACAATCGCCATAGTCGGCGAGAACATGAAGCACACGCCTGGTATAGCCGGAAAACTCTTCGGCACGCTTGGCCGAAGCGGCATCAACGTAATAGCCTGTGCGCAAGGTGCGTTTGAAACAAACATATCGTTCGTAGTCAACGGCAAGAGCCTGCGCAAGTCGCTCAACGTGCTGCACGATTCGTTTTTCCTGTCTGAATACAACGTGCTCAACCTCTTTATCTGCGGCGTAGGCACTGTAGGCAACAAGCTGATTGAACAAATCAAAGCTCAATACGAGGAACTGAAGCAGAACCGCAGGCTCAAACTAAACGTTGTGGGCATAGCCAGCAGCACGCACGCCATATTCAACCGCGACGGCATCGACCTCGACAACTACCATGAACAACTGAAAAACTCGGATGAAAGCGACACCGCCCGTCTTCGTGACGAGGTAATCGGCATGAACATATTTAACAGTGTGTTCGTTGACTGCACCGCAAGCAAGGAGGTGGCCGCGCTGTATCAGGAGTTCCTTGAACACAACATATCGGTCATTGCCGCCAATAAAATAGCCGCATCGTCGGATTACGGCAGCTATGTAAGGCTTAAAAAGACAGCGTTGGCACGCGGAGTGAAGTTCCGCTTCGAGACAAACGTAGGCGCAGGTCTGCCCATCATCGGGACTATAAACGACCTGTGCAACTCCGGCGACCGCATACTTAAAATAGAAGCGGTATTGAGTGGTACGCTCAACTTCATCTTCAACGAGATTTCCGCCGATGTTCCGTTCTCAGAAACAGTATGTCGCGCCAAGGAACAAGGCTACAGCGAGCCAGACCCACGTATCGACTTGAGCGGCACTGACGTTGTGCGCAAGCTCGTAATACTTACGCGTGAGGCCGGATATAAAGTTGAGATAGACGATGTGGAGAAGCATCTGTTCATACCTGAAGCGCTGTTCAACGGCACACTTGACGACTTTTGGAAGAACTTGCCGCAACTGGACGCCGACTTCGAACAACGCCGCAAGCGGCTTGAAGCCGAAGGCAAGCGTTGGCGTTTCGTGGCGAAAATGGAAATGGGACACGCCGATGTATCCCTACAAGAAGTAGAAAAGGGACATCCGTTCTACAACCTCGAAGGCTCAAACAACATCGTTATGCTTACCACCGAGCGTTACAAGGAATACCCTATGCTCATACAAGGCTATGGAGCCGGTGCAAGCGTGACCGCCGCTGGTGTGTTCGCCAATATCATGAGCATAGCCAATATCTGATTTTCAAGCAGTTCCAGCAAAATGAAACACCTTATAATACTCGGCGACGGCATGGCCGACCACCCTGTCGGAAGGCTTGGCGGCAAGACTCTCCTGCAATACGCCAGCAAGCCATATATGGACATGCTGGCGCACGAAGGCCGCACGGGCCGTCTTATCACCATACCCGACGGCTTCCATCCGGGCAGCGAAGTAGCCAACACGGCCATCCTCGGCTACGACCTTAACAAGGTGTATGAGGGGCGCGGACCTCTTGAGGCGGCAAGCATAGGCTACGACATGCTCCCTGACGACATGGCCATGCGCTGCAACATAATAACACTGGCCGACGGCAGGATAAAAAACCATCACGGCGGACACCTCACTACTGAACAAAGCGATGTGTTGATAAAACTTCTGAATGCCAACCTCGGCAATGACGGAATACGATTCATAACGGGCATACAGTACCGACACCTGCTCGTAATCAAGAACGGCAACAAGCACATAGTGTGCGCCCCACCACACGACCATCCCGGCGAACCGTGGCAGTCACTCATGGTGAAGCCTGAACCAGGATGGGAAAACAAACACGACGGCGCACGCATGACAGCACAGGAGACGGCCGACCTGATAAACAACCTTATCCTGAAATCGCAAGAAATACTGCTGCACACAGACAAGGGAACATTAAGCATCTGGCCTTGGGGCGGCGGTTATAGGCCGGACATGAAGAAGCTGGTAGACATATATCCGCAGATAAAAAGCGGAGCGGTGATTTCCGCCGTAGACCTGATACGCGGCATTGGACATTATGCCGGACTGGAAATAATCAAAGTAGAAGGTGCTACGGGCCTGGCCGACACCAACTATGAAGGCAAGGCGCAGGCCGCGCTCGACGCTCTGCGCACACACGACTTTGTCTATCTGCACGTTGAGGCCAGCGACGAGGCCGGACACGACGGTGACCTCGCGCTGAAACTCAAGACAATAGAGAACCTTGACGCAAGGCTCGTGCGCCCAATTATAGAGGAAGTAAAGTCGTGGCACGACATGCCAGTAAGCATTGCCCTTCTCCCCGACCACCCTACCCCGGTTGAAGTACGCACCCACGTAAACGAGCCTGTGCCCTTCGCTATATGGCATCAGGGTATAGAGCCCGACACGGTGCAGACTTACGACGAGATGAGTTGCGCCAACGGAGCATACGGAACACTCAAACTTGGCGAATTCATGCAGACATTCCTATGCGACGGAGAGTGAACAACGCCATACATTTATTTATAAAACACCAAGCAAGAACATACCTAACACCCAAGCATGAGATATTACAGCACTAACAAACAGGCACAACCGGCATCACTTGACGAAGCCATAATCAGGGGGCTCGCGCCCGACCGCGGCCTGTACATGCCGGAGAGAATAGAGAGCCTGCCTGCGGATTTCTTCAAGGACATAGAGCATAAGACATTCCAGGAAATATCCTATGAAGTGGCAAAAGCCTTTTTCGGAGAAGACATCGAGGCCGACAAACTGGAAGCAATAGTATATGACACGCTGTCGTTCGACTGCCCTGTAGTCAATGTTGGCGGAAACATCTGGTCTCTTGAATTGTTCCACGGCCCCACACTTGCATTCAAGGATGTAGGCGCACGCTTCATGGCGCGTATGCTTGCATACTTCATAAGCAAGGGCAAGCTTACAGGCAGGCAGGGAAACGAAACTGTCAACGTGCTCGTAGCTACCAGTGGCGACACCGGCTCAGCCGTTGCCAACGGATTCCTCGGCGTGGACGGCATACATGTATACGTGCTATATCCTAAAGGCAAGGTAAGTAAAATCCAGGAATGCCAGTTTACCACACTCGGACAAAACATCACCGCACTTGAAGTTGACGGCACATTCGACGACTGCCAGGCTCTTGTCAAAGACGCTTTTGCCGACAAGGAATTAAACAAAATGCTGCGTCTCACGTCGGCAAACTCCATAAACGTGGCGCGCTTCCTGCCGCAAGCATTCTATTATTTCAACGCATACGCAAGGATGAAAGAACGCGGACTTGCCGACAACCTTGTGTTCTGCGTGCCAAGCGGCAACTTCGGCAACATCACGGCTGGCCTCTTCGCAAAGCGCATGGGGCTGCCTATAAAGCGTTTCATTGCCGCCAACAACGCCAACGACGTGTTCCATGAATACCTGCATACGGGCAAATACGCTCCACGTCCAAGCATCCAGACAATCGCCAACGCCATGGACGTAGGCGCACCAAGCAACTTCGCACGCATACTTGACCTTTACAACTGCTCGCACGACGAAATATCAGCCGACATCAGCGGAGCCGCATACTCTGACGAGCAAATACGCGAAGCCATGGCCAAATGTTACCAAAACAACAGTTACACGCTCGACCCTCACGGAGCATGCGGTTGGCGTGCATTGACCGAGAACTTAATGCCCGGCGAAACGGGAATATTCCTCGAAACGGCTCATCCTGCAAAATTCAAGGACACTGTGGAACAAGCCGTCGGTTCATCAGTTGCCATTCCGCCGCGCCTTGCAGCCTTTATGCAGGGTAAGAAGCAGTCTGTTCCAATGACAAAAGCCTTTGCCGACTTCAAACAGTTCCTGACAGAAGACATGGAATAAGGCTCTACGAACTATTGAAAAGAACAAACACGAATAGCACTAAAAATGTCCCGTCATGCAATACATGACCTTTTAGCTTGCAAAAGACCATCTTTTGCGCTACAATATGTGGCCTTTTACAAGACAAAAGGCCACATATTGCAAAACAGGGAAAAACGGCGCATAATAAAGGGGAATGCAAAGTCTGCATCCCCCTTTATTCTTAATCAGCACGTACAATCGCTGCCATGTGCCGCGTTTGCAATTTTCTGCGCTTCGGCGCGTGCCGGTTTGCCAGTTTCTGTTATCGGGATTTGACTTACAGATATATAATCCTTTGGCCGCCAATACTTAGGCAACACGCGCAAACAAACTTCTTTTACAGTGCCAATCATTGCGTCCGTGCCCTCAAACAACATCACGACAGCCTCACCCAATTGGCTGTCAGCCCGTTTTGTTATGACAAATGGCATTGGTACATGCTGGCGGAGCATGTCTTCAACATCCTCCATCCTTATCTTTATGCCGCCGCTGCATATCACGTTGTCTTTGCGTCCGAGTATGCGGAAGCGGCGCCCGTCGGCGTGCAGTTCGGCAATGTCGTTTGTATGAAGGACTGACTGACATACCGCCGGAGCGTCTATCACAAGGCAACCGTCATCGCCAAGGCTTACGCTTACACCTTCAAACGGAGTGTACCAGCAGTCAGCCCCACTGCCGCTGATACGTCGCATTGCTATATGCGACAGCGTTTCGGTCATGCCGTAAGTGCTCCACACGGCATTGGGGAAATCATGCAATTCAGCTTCAAGAGCTTGGTCTACAGCACCTCCACCGATAATCAGGTGCTTAACGGCCTTGAGCAAGTTGCGCTCGCGCTCCGTCCGCAAGCTGTTATATACCTGCATCGGCACCATTGCGGCAAATGTCGGCGGCGTGTCAATGCCTGCAAGCGGATGGCCTGAAGGCTTTACGCTGACAAGCTGCAAATCCTTTACAATGGAACGCACTACAACCATTTTCCCAGCTATATAGTCAAGAGGCATACATAGCAGAGCCGTATCGCCGGGCTTCAAGCCGAGAAAGTCGCATGTAAGCCGTGCACTGGCTTCCATCCGGCGTTTTTCCACACGCATGGCTTTGGGTTTTCCTGTCGAACCACTTGTGTGTACGAGGACTGTATCAGACTGATTGTTCCACTCGTCAAGGAACTCTTGTAAATCCATAAACAAACATTAGTTATAATGAAAAATGAATAATGAATAATGAAAAACAGATGACTTACTGTCAAGTAACATTTAAATTATTCATTTTTCATTATTCACTTTTCACTTAATATAATAGAGCCTGTCACCGCGTATCTCTATCGGCATGTCGATATTGTCGGTAAACAATTGTCCCGTACCAAGTCCTTGGGACATGGTTATATTCGGGCCATACACTTGTGCGGCAAGTTGGGCAATGGCATTCAGTCCTATGTTGCTTTCAAGCGCGCTGGTTATCCAAGTCCTGACATTGTTTTCATCAGCCGCCTCAATCCATTTCCTTACGCCATACATGCCACCATGCAACGACGGTTTCAGTATAATGTATGCAGGCCGTATCACATTGAGCATGTATTTCATCATTGACAAGTCGGTTACTCCGATAAGTTCCTCGTCAAGGGCGATGGGCAACGGTGACTCCCGACACAGCTCTGCCATGTAGCTCCATTGGTGTGGCTTTATCGGTTGTTCTATTGAATGTACGGAGTATTGTGACAGTAGTTCAAGTTTGTACAAAGCGTCTTCATGCGTAAATCCACCGTTTGCATCAAAGCGTAATTCTATTTCAGAAGGAGAAAAGCGACTACGTATGCGCTTTACCAAGTCAAGTTCATGGTCAAAATCAATTGCACCGACTTTCAGTTTTACGCAATGGAAACCCTGCTCGATTTTCTCTTCCATCCGTCCAAGCATCTCCTCATAGCTGCCCATCCATACAAGACCGTTTATCGGTATGCCCTCTTCCCCACGGCTGAACGGTGTGTCGAAAAATGCAGTTGTGTCCGCATTGAAATGCGCCAAAGCCGTTTCCAATCCGAAAAGCATTGAAGGATAATCCCTCATTTTCTCATAATCAACCGCTCCTTCGCGTTCAAAAACGTCGCAAAAGGCGCGCAACTTGTCTGCATAATCAAGACAGTAATCACAGCTCAAGTCAGGCAACGGAGCGCACTCACCTATTCCTTTACGTCCTGGAGCGTCGGGCGAAGTAAGTTCCAGCAGCCACGACTGCCTTTCGGTATATACTCCGCGCGACGTTCCTGCCGGTTGTTTGAAGTGGAACGTCCGCGGAGTTATTTTGATATTGTATTTCATTGGAATAAAGTCTATTGCGTCAAGGCAGCTTAGGATATTTCTTGAAGTCGGGCTTACGCTTTTCCAGGAAAGCCTTGCCGCCTTCTTGCGCCTCGTCCAAGAAGTAATAAAGCATCGTGGCATCGCCGGCAAGTTCTTGTATTCCGGCCTGTCCGTCAAGCTCGGCATTAAGTCCGGCCTTTATCATCCGCAACGCCAACGGACTACGTTCCATCATGGTTTGCGCCCATTCTACACAAGTATCTTCCAATTTGTCGAACGGCACAACACAGTTTACAAGTCCCATCTGTTCTGCTTCACGAGCAGAATACTGCCGGCACATAAACCAGATTTCGCGTGCTTTCTTCTGTCCTACTATGCGTGCAAGGTAAGAAGCACCGAAGCCTGCGTCAAAAGAACCGACTTTAGGGCCGGTCTGACCGAATATTGCATTCTCACTTGCTATTGTCAGGTCGCATACAACATGTAACACATGACCTCCGCCTATGGCATATCCGTTGACCATTGCTATTACAGGTTTAGGCAAAGAACGAATCTGCTTTTGAACATCAAGGACGTTGAGGCGTGGCACACCGTCCTCGCCTACATATCCGCCACGCCCCTTCACGTGCATGTCGCCACCGGAGCAAAACGCCTTGTCGCCAGCTCCAGTCAGTATCACAACGCCTATGCGCTGGGCCTCACGGCAATATGCGAACGCCTGGCTCATCTCCCATGTTGTTCTTGGTGTAAATGCGTTACGGTAACGTGGGCGGTTGATTGTAATCTTGGCTATGCCGTCAAACTCCTCAAACAAGATTTCCTTAAAATCAAAACCTTCAATGGTTTTCCAAATTCTATTTTCCTTCATTTCTAATGTATTTCATAAAATCACTTATCGCACGCTTGTCGTCCTCTGCATCAGTAAATACCTCCAACAACATTGGCCGTTTTGGCGAAGCTGTCATAAGCGTTGCCAATCCCCAACGCAGCTCTTCCATATTTTTTGCGGAAAGATAACCAATGTCGTTTTGCGCGCATATTCCTTTGGCATCAGTATCGTGATGCGCAGTAACCAACCCGTCGAATGCTGCACTTTCACGCAATCCGCCAAGGCTATAGAATATTCCGCCACAGCTGTTGTTTAGCAATATCATGCGCAGATTGCCGCACAGATTTGTATTCCATAATGCGTTCTGGTCATAAAAAAAGCTCAAATCACCTATTACGCAGAACACAACCGACTGTCTGTCGGCAACTGAAAATCCGGCAGCTGTCGACAGACTGCCTTCTATTCCGTTAACTCCACGATTGCACCAAACATGATGCGAAGCGTATATGCAGGCCAGCCTTATTGCATTGCTGTTGGCAAAATGCACATTCCACGTATAATCCATGTCGCAAAGGGAAAGCTCAAATTCCCTTACGGCAGCCATCTGCGAATATCGCGGCTCATAACTCCATGCGCACTTGCAAACTTCATCAATAAGTTTGTTCCATCTATTCACATAATCATTTCCTTGCCGCAAGTTCACAGACGAAGATTCTTCCAAATAAGACGAAAGAGACATTAATGCTTCTGTTGGAGAACCTTTGACTACCCCTGTCTGGCACATGAACGTATCATGGATATCTCCGTCTTCACACACAGCCCATGCCTCGGCTATGTCTGCATTCCTTATAAACTGCTTCACCCTTTTACTGACAATGGTATCGCCGACATAAAGCAAAAAATCCGGCGAATAATCAGCTGCATCGCCAATACTTGCAAGTGCAAAATCAGCCAATCGCTGCGTTCCACTTGACAACGGTTCTGACAGAACAACTACATGTTTCCCAATACGATTCAACGCATCTTCAACCCTGTCATTTTCACGGTTCACCTGACCGACAACAAGCATTGGACGCTTGGCCGCTGACATTCGTGACAGCACACATTGCTTAAAAGCATCCGTATCAAGTACAGCCCTAACGCAGTTGACCTTGGGAATAACAGGAAGTTCGGGAACGCTAAACTCAAACAAAGGCTCACTTATTGACACATTGATATGAACAGACATGCGCCCGTCTGTAGTAACGGCCGTCAACGCCTCATTGACAAGACGCTTGCAATGCCAACGCTCAATATCATCATGAGGTTCTGGCAGGTTGACACTTTTGCTTACAAAGCAGCCAAAAGCGCCAGGTTGATGCAAGGTTTGTCCGTCAAGTTGTCCAATCCAAGCCGACGGACGGTCTGCGGAAATAACTATGAGACCGTGATGTTGATAAGTAGCTTCGGCCACTGCCGGAGAAAGGTTGAGCAAAGCTGTGCCAGATGTAACACATACGGCAACAGGAGCATCGTCTGCCAACGACATGCCCAAAGCATAAAAGCCCGCACTACGCTCATCGGTAACAGGATAGCACTCTATGCTACCGCATTCATTAAGATTGTGAACAATAGGAGCATTCCTTGACCCTGGGCATACAACAGCACGCCTTACACCATGCTCTATGAGCAATGACGTCAATATGTTTACATTCTCTTTATTGACAAACATCTTCTCATTGTATCCATTTTGGCTTCTGTCTCAAGCCATTCGTCATAAACTTCACTGTCGGCAAGCAAGCCTCCGCCTGCATAAAGCCTGCACTTGCAACCGTCAATCTGCATGCATCTCAATGTTACATAAAGATGTGTACCTTCTTCCTTATTCATATTTAGCGGACCTGCAAAACCGCTATAATACATACGGTCGTATGCTTCGTTTTCACAAATGAATTTGTATGTGTCAGCTTTCGGTATGCCACATACTGCCGGCGTTGGATGCAGTTTGTTGACAAGTTTACCTATGTCTGCGGCATCCATATCGAAGTAAAAATCGCTGCGCAGATGTTTTACAAATCCAGCTCTCGCTGTGTAAGGGCCTATTTCATTGACTGCATGAGAGGAACAATCACGCAAACAGTCTTTTATATAAGTCGAAACATATTCCTGTTCGCGTATGTTCTTCACGCTCCATTCATGCACGTCACCAGCATTCTTCCTTTCAGCCAATTGCACATCCGAGTCATTGCACTCGTTGATACGCATCGTTCCGGCAAGAGCCATGGTGTGCCACGCTCCTTCATTGCTTTCCAACAATATTTCGGGAGTTGCCATAAGCCATGTCCCACATTGCGGCATTGACACCAAAGCGATAAACATACGAGGGTAAAGGACGCAAGCACGCATGAAAAGCTTTTCACAATCAAGAGGCAAAACAGATTCTTCTTCTGAATAGCGCGACAGCACAATCTTAGAGAACTCACCCTTATTCAGTTTCTCGTGGAAACGTAAAAACACTTTTTCGTACCTGTGACGCTCACCGTCAATGTCACGCCGGTGAAAAGGACTTGCATCAAAGTCTATAAGGCAGTTGACTGCACGCCGTTCCACAATATCGGGATTAAGCAGCAAGAAAGGATGCCCTGCGGCATGACGGAACGGGGCGAACACAAAGCCAGACTTGCCTTCAAGCCCTTCGCATGAAGACAAAATAAGCGGTTCGCCGCTTGTCTGTACCAACAATGTGTATTCGCTTGCATAAGGATACCTGTATAAGGCAAACGCACCATTCATCACCTGCTCGTTTTTATATCAATGATACTTATTTGAAATACCAAAAATACAAGGCGGCAAGGGCTGCGATTATCACTGCGAAGAACAGCGACTTCATCAAACAGCCGGCTACTTTCTTCAATACCACTATCGCCACAATTGCGGCTATGATGCAAAAAACATAAAAAGCAAAATTTCCCATTGATACAACTATCTTGTCCTTATTTGAACAGACTTCTGAACGCAGGCGGTATAGGCGTCTCAAACTCCATGCGTTCTCCTGTCACAGGATGGTAAAAACACAGCATATAAGCGTGCAAGCACAGACGGTGGAGGGGGGCGTCACCGTTTCCGTACTTCATGTCGCCACATACAGGATGCCCCATGTCGGCCGAATGTACTCGTATTTGGTTCTTACGTCCAGTTTCCAAACGATATTCCACAAGACTGTGTTCAGTTGTACGTGCGAGCGTATGAAAATGTGTCACAGCATACTTGCCTCCGTTGTCAACAGGCGACGAATATGTAATATACGCTTTGTTGTCCTTAAGCCAATTGGCTATTGTTCCGCCTTCGTCCTCCATTTCACCGCTCACTACGGCCACGTAACGGCGGTCATAGACGATGTCATGCCAATTGTGTTCCAAAATCTGTTCCGTTTCCATATCCTTGGCATAGACCATCAGGCCACTTGTGTCGCGGTCAAGCCTATGTACCACATGGGCGGTACAACGCTGGCGGCTTTTATGAAAATAATCATCAAGCACAGCCTTAACATTAAGCGAGCTATGCCCGGCAGCCATTGAAAGTATGCCCACATTCTTTTCTACCACGACAAGGAACTTGTCCTCGTACACCAGCCTGACATAACGGCTCTTAAGCTGCAAGTCTTCACGCTTACGCTTGCTTACAGCTACCTTCATGCCCGGCTGCAACGGAAAGTCAAACTGTGTGACGAACTTTCCGTCAACTTTTATTCCCCGCCCACGCAGCGTCGCCTTTATTTTTGTGCGGCTCTCGTTCTTGACGTTTGCCAGCAAGAACTCAAGCAATGGCTTTTCTTCTGTTACGGTAAGATACAAATAATCTGCAGGTTGTTTCCGGTTATCCCTATTCAACATGATATATCTTTACAAATCCGATTGAACATGATGTTCTGGCACAATAGCCAAATAGCGTAAATCTGCATCCGTATTATTTTCCATATAATGCGAATGTCCTTCAGGACAGTAATGCACCTGGCCTTCTGTCACTGTTTCCACTTTTCCGTCGTAATGGAATGTCGCAGTTCCGCTGACGATGTAAACAATCTCGCAATTGCCTTCATGCCTGTGCAGTCCGCTTGACGCTCCCGGGCGCAGGCAACTCATCATTATCTTACACTTGCCGTCTACATAATTCCGCGTAAGCAATTGGCCGTGACCGCCCTTGAAGCCTATTATACTGTCTTCTTTTATTTCGTCAAAATCTATCACCATAACCAGTCCCGTTATTCTTTATCCTTGTCAAACAATGTATTGATTTCGGCTATTTCGTCCTCGTCAAACCATTTGCCGAGCTTCGACTTGGCCTTATCCTTAATTTCATCAGAGACATTGCCCCACACCTTATTCAACACATATACCAGCACCGCCAGGTCGTCACCAAGTCCGGCAATGGGAATAGCATCGGGTATAACGTCTAAGGGACTTATAAGATAGCCCAACGCGCCAATGATTATAGCCTTGTCTTTGACGGAAATCTTGTCGCTCTGCAACGTATAATAAAGAATCAAAGCCGCATATACCAACTTGGCTCCTGCCCTTTTTGCTATTCTTGATATTTTTTCAACAAAATCACCAGCAGTGAATTTATTTGAATACGACATGAAATCAGGTAAGTTCATATCAATACATTTTTTAGACCGTACAAATTCATTTATTTGGCACAAAAGTAATAATTATTTTCATTTCCTCCAAAATTTATTTTGTGTTTCGATATAGTTGTCATATCTTTGGGAAAATTTTTGATTATGGATATAAACAGACCATCTGATTGGGGGAATATTGTAATTGACATTATAGACCAAAACAAAAGCAATACCGATTTTCCGAATCCTGAAGACTTCAAAACCACTGAAGACGAAGTCAAAGACTATATATATGACAAACAGCGTATATTAGACCGTTCAGAGGAGCGTGGCAAGAACCTGCTTGTACCAGGCATATTGCTGGTTATGCCGGCAATTATACTATCCGGATTCGGCGAAGGTGTGAAAATACTGCTTATAGGGGTACTCGCCGGAGTGCTGCTGACATTCTTTTATTTCATTATAGCCAAGCTGATAGACAAAAGGCAACTGGCAAAAATGCGCAACAATGACATCGAGGCATACATCAATAAATTGACAGACATTTACAGGCAGTAGCAACAACACCTGGACGCGCATTTGGAACATAAATGCAAAAGACGGCCTTTTGCACATCAAAAGGCCGTCTTTCATGAGACGAAAGGCCGTGTTTTGCACGATAAAACACGGCCTTTTAGAAATACAAATCACCTTTGCCTGCAAACAAGAGACTGACAGGCATGCAGTATTGCCTTTCACTATCTGTCTACAGGAGACAAATCAAACCGGAGGCTTAACCGAAGCGTATTTGTAAAATACATAAAAAAGGGACTGCCAAAGGCAATCCCTTTTATCGTTGGACATGACTGCATCCAGCCATACAAGTATCTGTTTTCAGAACGGCAGGTCGTCTTCACTGCCACCATCCTGCTGCGGAGGGAACGGAGCGGCCTCTGGCGTAGCCGCCACCGGAGCAGCGGCTTGCGGCTGTGCAGGCATCGGCTGCTCATAAGGAGCCGGCTGGACTGAAGGCTGTACGGCATTAGGGTCTATACGCTCGACCTTCCATGCGCGAATCTGATTGAACCAACGGCCTTGGTACTCATGCGCGTCGATGTCGAAACTTACACGGAGTTCCTCGCCTACCTGTATGTTGAACAACTGTATCTTGTCTGCCCCGAATACATTAAAGCAGCAACGGCGAGGATACTGGTCATGCGTCTCGATGACAAAATCCTGCGATTTCCATGAATTTCCAGTCCTTGGCGAAACCCCTTCCCTTGCCGGAATAACTGCTATTATTTTACCTTCTATTTCCATAATATTTTATTAATGTTATTTGATTTTTGATTGCGAAATTAGTAAAATACTTGTGAATAAAGAAATTTTTGCACATTTTTTTTGTTACACCGCTTGCTTTTTCGTATTTTTGTCTCCAATTAAGCCATACGGATTAAGCGACGAACAATGAAGTGTGACAACAAAACCACTTATCCAGCATGCGTTGTCGCTTGAAACAAAATGTACAGCCTGTAATGTCAGAAAACCATCGAAACAGGCAACACCTATTGCATTATATAATAAAAACCAAAATAAAACATCGACATAATGAGACTGACCGTATCAAGCACTGCTTTGGCAAGCCGCCTGTCGGCATTGTCAAAAGTATTCAACAGCAAGAATTCAATGCCAATATTGGACTGCTATCTTTTTGAAGTCAATGGCAACACACTGACCATAACCGCATCAGACAGCGAGAATGTGATGACAACCCAACTGAATTTGGACGAGGTGGACGGCAACGGAACATTCGCCGTAAACAACCGAACCATACTCGACGCAGTAAAAGAATTGCCGGAACAGCCGCTGACATTGGATATTGAAATGTCGTCATATGCAATAAAAATTGTCTACATGAACGGCATTTACAATTTCACAGGCCAGAGCGGCAACGAGTTTCCACGGCTGCAACCATTGAATGACAATGCGGCATCCATTGTCATCGATTCAAAAACATTGGCCAACGACATATCACGCTCGATTTTCGCGACTGCAAACGAAGAGCTCCGCCCTGTAATGAACGGCATATATTTCGACCTTACTGCAGACGCACTGGCGATTGTCGCCAGCGACGGACACAAGCTTGTACGTACACGCAACAACGGAATAAAAAACGAAACGCCAATGGCGTTTATCATGCCCAAGAAACCTGCAAACCTGCTAAAAAGCGTATTGCAAAAAAACGACGAGGACGTGCTCATACGTTTTGACGAACGGAATGCAACCATATCATTCCCGGGTGGAACATTGTCATGCAGGCTGATTGAAGGCCGTTATCCCAACTACAATTCCGTAATTCCGCAAGACAATCCCAACCATATGACTATAGACAGGATGGTGCTTGTCGGCGTGATACGGCGTGTATTGCCGTTTGCAAGCGACAGCAGTCAGCAAATACGCCTGCACATAGAAACAGGAAAAGCCGTAGTGTCATCGGAAGACATAGATTTCTACACTAGCGCCAAAGAAGAAATAATATGCGACTATGACGGCATGCCTATGGATATAGGCTTTAAGGGTACGTCGCTGATGGAAATTCTCAACAACTTGGATTGCGAAGAAGTGGAGCTGCAGCTCGCTGACCCGAGCCGTCCTTGCCTGATACTGCCCACGCAGCAACCTGAGAATGAAGACATATTGATGCTCATAATGCCCATGTTGCTTAACGACTAAGGCCATAAAGCTGTTATATCTTGGGGTCATGCGGTTTTGTCGCTCACAACATTCGGCTATAGATAAGCCGTGAGCCACAAGACCATATGGCCTCAAGACTGTATAGACACATAATGTTATAAACCAGATGAAACTCAACTTAACCAAGCCTTTGGTTGTATTTGACCTTGAAACAACCGGACTTGACCTTGTAAAAGACCGTATCATACAGATATCATACATAAAAGTGCATCCTGACGGACGTGAAGAACGGCATAATTACTTCATCAACCCGGGCATGGCAATACCGTATGAAGTGGCACAGCTTACTGGCATAACCGATGCCGATGTGAAAGATGCGCCAACATTCAAGGAAATGGCATCCAAGTTGGAACAGGAGTTCAAGGGCTGCGACTTTGCCGGGTTCAACTCCAACCACTTCGACGTGCCGATGCTTGCTGAAGAATTTTTACGCGCCGGCATTGACTTTGACTTTGGGAAATGCCGTCTGATAGACGTACAGACAATTTTCCACAAAATGGAGAAACGCAACCTTGCTGCCGCATATAAATTCTATTGCGGACGCAAGATGGAAGAAGATTTCACCGCACACAAAGCCGATGAAGACACTGAAGCGACATACCGGGTGCTCCAAGGAGAACTCGACATGTATGCACCAGGCAGGCAAGAAGAACCAGAACGTCAACTTAACAATGACATGGACGAATTGGCAGAGTTTTCAAAGACAAGCAACAATGTTGACTTTGCCGGGCGCATTGTATGGAAGGAAATGAAAGACAAGGATGGAAACATCTTACATGACGCGTCAGGTACACCTCGAATGCACGAAGTATTCAACTTTGGCAAGTACAAAGGTTGGAGTGTTGCAGATGTACTGCACAGAGACCCCGGATATTACAGTTGGATGTTAAGCAGCGATTTCACATACAACACCAAACAGGTGTTGACACGTATCCGCCTAAAGGAATTCAATAAAAATCAATAAGCTATACAGGCATCCCATATTCTAACTAAAACAGTTTCCCGGAATCATTCATTTTAATGTAGGTTATGCTTAAAGGTAAAAAAATAGTTCTCGGAATAACAGGAAGTATTGCCGCATATAAAGCCTGCCTTATCATACGTGGACTGATAAAGCAAGGTGCTGAAGTGCAGACTGTGATAACACCAGCAGGAAAGGAGTTTATCCCCCCAATAACCTTATCCGCGTTGACGCATAAGCCTGTAATCAGTGAGTTTTTCTCACAACGCGACGGAACATGGAATTCACATGTTGACATAGGGCTATGGGCTGATGCCATGCTTATCGCACCATGTACCGCAAGCACTATCGGGAAAATGGCCAACGGCATAGCCGACAACATGTTAATCACGACATACCTTTCGATGAAAGCGCCTGTATTCATCGCTCCGGCGATGGACCTCGACATGTATGCCCATCCCTCAACACAGCAAAACCTCGAAAAACTACGTTCATACGGCAATATCATAATCGAGCCGCAAAGTGGATTTCTTGCCAGTGGGCTGGAAGGTAAAGGACGGATGGAAGAGCCTGAAGCCATTATAAAGAAAGTGGATGATTTCTTTTACGACAGAAAGAACCAACTGAAAGGACACCGCATAATGATAACAGCCGGGCCGACGTATGAGAAAATCGACCCTGTCAGATTCATAGGGAATTATTCAAGCGGCAAGATGGGGTTCGCAATAGCAGAGGAATGTGCAAGACGCGGTGCAGAAGTAACATTGATAAGCGGTCCGGTGAACATTGAATGTTCAAAAAACATACACCGTATCGACATTGAATGCTGCCAAGAGATGTACAATGCAGCAAAAGACGAGTTTGCACATTGTGACACTGCAATACTGTGCGCCGCAGTTTCCGACTTCAAACCAGAAACTGCCGCCGAAAGAAAGATAAAGCGTGAGAAGGATGACTTGGTCATAAGGCTGAACCCGACACAAGACATTGCGGAAGAATTGGGCAAGAACAAGCGAAAAGACCAGCGACTAATCGGTTTTGCTTTGGAAACAGACCATGAAGAAGCCAATGCCTTGGGTAAGCTGAAAAAAAAGCATTTTGACTTCATCGTACTGAACTCCACACGCAACAAAGGCACAACATTCCGCACAGACGACAACCAAATAAAGATAATTACAGCCTCGACGGTGAAAGAATATGAAAAGAAAAACAAAGCGGAAGTAGCTTGTGACATCATTAACGAACTTGCCATGCTGTTTAACGACTAAAGAAGATTAAGAATGATGAAGAAGTGGCTTTTACCCATAATATTTTTCTTTACCGTTCTCAACAATGTGAACGCTCAAGAATTGCAAGCCAAAGTGACAATCAACCATAATCAAATACAAGGAACTGATGCCAGCGTATTTGAGAACTTACAGCAAACCCTCGAGCAGTTTATCAATGACAAACAATGGACATCCTTGCAATTCAACAAGAACGAAAGAATTGTATGTAATTTTAACATCACCGTAACAAAGTACGACCAATCATCAAACGCATTTACATGCACGGCCTTAATACAAGCCAACCGCCCCGTGTACAACTCAGCATACACATCAACATTGTACAACAACAGGGACGGCGACTTCAATTTCGAGTTCGCGCAATTCGACCAGCTTGAGTTTAATGAAGAGATGGTAGACAACCAACTAACTGCATTAATCGCCTATTATGCTTATTTGATTATCGGATTAGACCTCGACAGCTTTTCTCCAATGGGAGGGGAAGACGTGCTGCAACGCTGCATGAACCTTGTAAACAATGCACAGAACCTAAATTTTACCGGTTGGAAAGCTTTTGAGAATGACCGCAACCGTTTTGCAATAATCAACGACTATATGGACGGAGCAATGCAGCCATTCCGCCAATTACAGTACGACTATTACCGCACGGGGCTTGACGAGATGGCAAACAATGCTGACCGTGGCAGAACAAACATATCTACAGCAATACAGACAAACTTGAAGAAAGCTCATGACGACAAGCCGTTAAGCATGTTGCCACAGATATGGACAGACTATAAAAAAGATGAACTTGGAAATATATATAAAGGAAAAGGCACTCCTAAAGAAAAGGAATCTGTCTATGAAGTGCTGTTCTCGATAAACGCATCACAAAGCAACTATTGGGACAAGATAAAAGAATAACACCATACATGTAGACCAAGCAATGTTAAAACAATTATACATCAACAATTTTACACTCATTGATGCATTAAACATTCAGTTTAATCCTGGATTCTCCGTCATCACCGGCGAAACAGGCGCAGGAAAGAGTATAATTCTTGGAGCTGTCAACTTGCTACTCGGACAACGCGCAGATACAAAATATATTAGGCAGAATTCAAAAAAATGCATTATCGAAGCACATTTTGATGTCAGCAAATATGGAATGAAAGATTTTTTTGATTCCAATGGAATCGACTACGACCCTACGGATTGCATCCTTCGACGTGAAATCAGCCCTACCGGGAAAAGCAGGTCATTCATAAACGACACTCCAGTGCCTTTATCTGCAATGAAAAGCCTTGGAAGCCAACTAATTGACATACACAGCCAGCATCAAAACCTGTTGCTGAATGAAGAAAACTTCCAACTGAATGTTATCGACATCATTGCAAACAACCCAACCTTACTTGCAGAATACAAAGAAAAATATTCCGAATATACAGCTGTAAACAAAGAAATCAGACAACTTCAAGACGAAGCCGAAGAAAATAAAAAGAACGAAGACTTCATACGTTTCCAACTTAACGAGCTGCAAGAAGCAAAACTTGCTCCTGGGATACAGGAAGAGCTTGAACGCGAAAGCGACATGCTCAGCCATATAGAAGATATCAAGACCACATTATATAATGTGGAAAACATCTTAGGCAATGAGAACGACGACAATGGAGTTGCAGATAAACTGAAAGAAGCGGCACGCTTGTTGGAAAATATTTGTGGGATATATCCAGAAATCAAGCCAACAGCAGAACGGTTGAACAGCTGTTATATCGAGATTAAGGACATATTACATGAAATAAGCACCAATGCGGCAAATACCGACTTCGACCCCAAACGTCTCGAAATCATAAACTCTACTTTGGACAAAATATACTCTCTTGAAAAAAAGCACAACGTTGCAAGCATCGATGAACTATTGGAAATACAAACCGGCCTTGAAACAAAGTTGGAAGGGATAGACAATAGCGACGAAAAAATCAAAGCAATGCTTGAACGCGCACAACATCTATTTGACGAGTGCGAACGCACAGCAAGCAGATTGTCTGACATTAGAAGCAAAGCGGCAAAAAACATTGAGAGCGAAATACAAGAAAAACTCATACAGCTTGGAATGCCCAAAGTCCGTTTTGCAATAAAATTCGACAAACAGGAGCTTGGACGCGACGGACATGACCGCGTATCGTTTCTCTTCAGCGCAAATACCAGTACACCAATGTTGCCTGTAGCCCAAGTGGCATCTGGCGGTGAAATCGCCAGAGTCATGCTGTCGCTCAAGGCAATGATTAGCGGCACTGTGAAATTGCCGACAATCGTTTTCGACGAGATTGACACCGGCGTAAGCGGCAAAGTTGCAGAGAAGATGGCAAACATAATGCAAGAAATGGCCGACTCGGAAAGGCAGGTGATAAGCATTACACACCTGCCGCAAATCGCTGCGAAAGGCACAACCCACTACAAGGTTTATAAAGAAGAAGGAACAAACGGTACAACAAGCAACATGCGCATTCTCCAACCAGACGAGCGCATATCTGAAATAGCACAAATGCTCAGCGGTTCTGAAATAACAAATGCGGCAATAAGCAATGCAAAAGAATTACTAAAGCAACAATAAAAACAAAAACACTTGATAATAAAATGAAACTGACAAACACCTTAATCGCAATTGCGGTAATATTCAGCACTCAATGTCTTGCACAACCGTCGCCAGTGAAAGATGCGGCAAAGTCTGTATTCAAACTGACTACATACAAAACTGACGGCACGCCTTTGTCTGAAAGCAACGGGGTGTTCATATCAGCCGACGGCACCGCCGTAAGCTCATTGAAGCCTTTTTTAGGCGCGTCGCGTGCAACTGTTACCGACGCAAAGGGCAAGCAGTACGATGTAACGCGCATGCTCGGAGCGAATGAGATATACGACATGGCCAAATTCAAGGTTGACAAAGTAAAGGCTGAACCGGCGCAAACCGCAGCCACACCGGCAAAAAGCGGCGACGAGGTTTGGCTCTTAACATACGGTGGTAAACCAATATCCACAACGGCGAAAAGCGTCGAGACATTCATGGATAAATACTCTTATTACATCTTCACAATGCAAGCTCCCGACAATGCCAACGCCTGTCCTTTCGTCAACAGACAAGGGCAGGTCATCGGACTGCTTAAACCTTCTGCGACATCGACTGACACACACGCGACAGACATCAATTTCGCGTCCACACTACATACATCAGGGTTCGCACTCAACGACCCGATGCTGAAGCAGATTGGCATTCCCCCGGCACTTCCGCAAGAACAGGAACAGGCATTGCTTACACTGCTTATGGCAGAAAGCGCCGACTCTGTAAAACGCGCAGCAGTCGTTGCAGACTTCATGGCACAATACCCCAACCGTGCCGACGGATACTCGGCCATGGCACGCATACAAGTCGAAGCGAATGATTTTGACGGCGCCGCCAAAACAATGGAAAGGGGAATCAAAATGTCTGACAACAAAGACGAAGCGCATGCCGGTTATGGAAAAATAATATACGACAAACTTGTGTTTAAGGCTGACGCCCCTTACGACAAATGGACTTTGGACAAAGCCGAAGAAGAAACAAGCAAAGCGTATGAGATAAATCCACTGCCTACATACCGCCATCAATTGGCACAAATAACATACACAAAAGGAGACTACCAAAAAGCATACGACGAGTTTACACAACTGCTCAACACCTCAATGCGCAACCCAGAGCTTTTTTACGAAGCCGCACAATGCAAGACCATGATGAAAGCTCCCCAAAGGGAAGTCATAGCCCTGCTTGACAGCGCCATCAACAATACCGACACGCTGCGCATGCGCGATGCCGCCCCCTACTTCCTTGCCCGTGGCGACGCATACAACGCGGTTGACAGTTTCCGCCAGGCCGTCTTTGACTACACACGGTATGAAATACTGTCAGGCCAGCGCATGAACTCGCAGTTTTATTATGTGCGCAGCCAGGCTGAAATCAAGGCCAGGCTTTACCAGCAGGCTTTGGGCGACTTGGCCGCCGCTATAATACTGTCTCCCGAAGAACCCACCTATTATGCCGAAATGGCCTCATTGCAACTAAGGGTCAACATGGTTGACGAAGCCGCCGAAACAGCCGGCAAATGCGTTGAGCTGGCACCTGAATATTCTGACGGCTACCTGTTGCTCGGCCTTGCACTAATCAAGAAAGACGACATAGCCACAGGCTTGACAAATCTTGAGAAAGCCAAAGAGTTAGGCAATCCGCAGGCCCAACCGCTGATTGACAAATACTCGAAGAATTAGCCGCGCTTGCTTTGCCGCAAACGCAATATGTGTGACACGGCTCAAACATAACAACAGCCTTTGTAGTGACATGTTCAGCTTTAGCTGGCCATTAGCTACAAAGGCTGTTTTCTTATATAGGTTGAAATCAAACAAAACCTTGTCAGTGAAACCAATAACCTGCCCCACTTTGTAAAAGGCCACAAAATGCATTCCAATTAGCCGTCTTCCACCTTGCAATAAGCCACGTTTTACCCTCCAAAAGGCTATGTTTTGCAAAGCCATAGGCAACCGCCTGGAAACCAATACGTTACAAACAGCATTGTAAAAAGCCGTCCAAGCCGGTGGCTTGGACGGCTTTGACGATACGCTTTAGCGGCTGAAACACATAGTTTCAACGGCTGAAGACAAGTAGGACCATCATTGTCAACATTGTGACAACAGGATGACGCTTGAATAATCAAATGTGCAATAATTCCAAGAAAACGTTATATTTAGACACAAAATTCTAAAAATAATTGTCATTTTATTTGTAAATTACATAAAAAAGTGTACCTTTGCAAAAGTTTTCTGCAAACAAGCATCAGATGACAACATCAAACAACCAATAAAAAGACAATAGGTAATTATGAATGCAGCTAAAGTGGTAGAGAACCTTAAGCAAAGGTTTCCCAACGAGCCTGAATACATCCAGGCCGTAAGTCAGGTATTAGGAACGATTGAAGAGGAGTACAACAAGCACCCCGAATTTGACAAAGCCAACCTCATAGAACGCCTCTGCATCCCCGACAGGGTGATAGAGTTCCGCGTTTCATGGGTAGACGATAAAGGCAACGTGCAGACCAACATGGGCTACCGTGTACAGCACAACAACGTAATCGGCCCTTACAAGGGCGGCCTGCGTTTCCACCAGTCAGTAAACCTTGGCATATTGAAGTTCCTCGCTTTCGAGCAGACATTCAAGAACTCACTGACAACCTTGCCCATGGGAGGTGCTAAAGGCGGTTCAGACTTTTCTCCGCGCGGAAAGAGCGACGCCGAAGTAATGCGCTTCTGCCAGGCATTCATGACAGAGCTTTACCGCCACATCGGCGCTGATGTGGACGTGCCGGCAGGCGACATCGGCGTAGGCGGCCGTGAAGTGGCATACATGTTTGGAATGTACAAGAAGCTCACACACGAATGGAGCGGCATACTTACGGGCAAGGGCATCCAGTTCGGAGGTTCGCTCATACGTCCTGAAGCTACAGGCTACGGCAACGTTTACTTCCTTGTAAACATGCTCAAGACACGCGGCTTGGACATCAAAGGCAAGACCGTACTCGTAAGCGGCTCGGGCAACGTAGCCCAATACACTATCGAGAAGTGCATCGAGCTCGGTGCGAAAGTCGTAACCTGCTCCGACTCTGACGGCTACATATACGACCCCGACGGAATAGACCGCGAGAAGCTGGACTACATCATGGAGCTGAAGAACATAGAGCGCGGACGCATACGCGAATATGCAGAGAAGTACGGAGTGAAGTACGTCGAAGGCGCAAAGCCATGGTTCGAGAAGGCGGACATAGCCTTGCCGTCGGCAACACAGAACGAAATCAACGAAGAAGCGGCCAAAGCTCTCGTTGCCAATGGCGTAATAGCCGTAAGCGAAGGTGCGAACATGCCTACTACACCAGAAGCCATAAAGGTGTTCCAGGACGCTAAAATACTCTATTCACCCGGAAAGGCGGCCAACGCCGGCGGCGTAGCCGTATCAGGATTGGAGATGAGCCAGAACTCCGAACGCCTTAGCTGGAGCCGTGAAGAGGTTGATGCCAAACTGCATGACATCATGAACAACATACATGAGAACTGCGTGAAGTATGGAACAGAACCCGACGGATACATCAATTACGTAAAAGGTGCAAATATCGCAGGCTTCCTCAAGGTAGCCAAAGGCATGATGGCACAGGGCATAGTGTAACGACACACATTATAAGCACAGCAATGGGAGACACGGTAAAACCGTGCCTCCCATTATTTTTCATCGCAAGCGGATGTGTTAAACTTCTATAATTAAGACCAAATGTAACGGCGCAAACAAAGAAAACTCAACATCTTGGAATATCTTTGCAAACAAAAATCAAAGATGTTTAGGACGCTTTCTACTCCCCAAAGGACATTTTTAGTGTTGGTCGCTGTTTGCGTATGCTTTTTCGTGACGCTCGACATGTTGCAGGGTACGCAGCTGTTAAGGACACTTGACAACTGGGACATGTCCGCAATGGTGGCCTTGAACTTCGATGGAGGCCCAGCACTCGACAAATTCTGGCATGCCGTTTCAGCCAAATATATATGGATACCTTTGGGCGCAGCGTTGCTGCTGTCGTTCTCATACCGCAAAAAAGACATGCTGCTGCCTTTGTTCATCGTCGTAGGACTGGCGTTGACGGTAACCCTTGCCGACCAGATTTCGTCTTCACTGATAAAGCCGTATTTCTCACGTCTGCGCCCGTCGCACAATCCCGAAATATGCGACCTGCTGCATTACGTCAACAATTACAAAGCCGGAAAGTCGGGCTTCGTGTCAAGCCATGCGGCAAACGCATTCGGTGTCTTGGCATTTCTCGCCCCGGCCATGCGCCACAGGGCTTCCGTTGCGGTATTGGCGGTGTGGACATGCCTTGTATGCTATTCACGAATATACCTTGGCGTACATTTCCCGGGCGACATCATAGGCGGCAGCCTGGTCGGCTACACCGTCGGCCTTGGCGTACACCTGGCCTTGCAATGGCTTTACATCAAAGTCAATGACGCACGCAAAAACAAATTCGCAACAAGCGAGTTGAAGCAATCCATCAGTACAAATTACATAACCGTCGCGGTGATAGGCACGGCCATCTACATCCTTCTTTACAATTTCGGACAATCTACGATGCTGACAAATATCACGTCTGCCTACGTAAGTTTGTTGAACTAAAGACAAATACCGCAACAGTTCATAATTAAAGAAACGAGAAGGCATTGCCGTATTGACGGCATTGGACTGATTCATAAAAACAAGACGGCCGGTTGTTTGATACAACCGGCCGTCTTGTTTTTATTATCCACATCAGTCTACATGACGCACATCATAACGGTAAAACCTTATACTTCGTCGCAAACACGACTTTGGATTCATCGTTCTTCGCCAACGAGAAAGGTATGAATTTCTCTTCACCAGGAGCCAACTCATAATGAACTGCATCTCCAGACTTAACACCGTCTACATACATTTCCACTTTGCCTGTGTCCATTATCGTGCCGTTGTTCTTCACTGACACATATATTGTCTTCTTGTTTTCGTTCAAGCTTTCTTCCTGTTTGGCAACAGAGATGTCAAAATCAGCAGCGAACTCATGGGTGTAATCCAAAATACCCGATACGCCTGTGTTACCGTCCTTGTAACCAACGCTGTCCTTTATCTTGTCTTTCGCCACATACTGCGGACTTGTGCCGCCGACGGATATCTTGAATTCGCCTTTCTCCACAACCCTGTCCATCTTGTCATTAAGCAATGAAATCTGATAAGGAGTAAGCTCGAAATTAACGACCTTCGACTCACCCGGCTTCAAGTGAATGCGCGTGAAGTCCTTAAGCTCCATAACGCGGGTCTTGACGCTGGCGTACATGTCGGTGACATAAAGCTGTACAACCTCGTCGCCCTCACGCTGGCCTACATTCTTTACGGTAGCCTCCACTGCTATGTTGCCGTTTTCTTTCTCCGCAAACTTCAAGCCGGAATACTCGAATTTGGTATAGCTCAAGCCGTAACCAAAGCTGTAAAGAGGATAGAACGGCATGTCTGAATACTCATAACGACGACCCGAAGTCTTGAAGTTGTAATAAAGCGGCAACTGGCCTACGTGGCGTGGGAATGTCATAGGCAGTCGGCCGGCCGGGTTGTAATCGCCGAACAACACGTCAGCCGTTGCGGGACCGCCCTCTTGTCCGGGCAGCCAATTTACCAAAATGGCTTTGCACAATTCAGAAGCCTTTGTCAAGTTATAAGGACGTCCGGCTTGCAAAACCAATATAACGGGCTTGCCTGTGGCGCAAACGGCCTCTAACAGTTCCTGCTGTTTGCCGGGCAAAACCAATGTTGCATAGTCATTGTTTTCGCCTGACGTTTTATAAACATCTGTCGTAGACTCGCTTGTCGAGCAGTCGCCAAGAACCATTACGACAACGTCAGACTTCTTGGCAGCTTTCACCGCATTGGGAATATTTGTCGCATCGTCACCTGTAAATTCGCAGCCTTTCTCGAATATAACACGTGCATCATCGCCTATCGCTTCCTTTATACCTGTCAAAACCGATTTCAGCTGGCCGGGCTGGAGCTTCGGAGTATAGTCACCAGGCTGCAAATCATCAGCACCCGGGCCAATCACTGCAATCTTGCCTATCGATTTCGACAAAGGTAAAACAGCGTCTTTATTTTCCAACATTACGATAGATTCACGTGCAACCTGGCGTGCCAAAGCCTTATGGTCTTCCGTATTCCATCCGGGATAAATCTTGTTCCAATCCAAGGGTTTGTTGGGTTCTTTCTCAAACAGTTCGTTGCGGAACATCATTCGCAGCATTGAGCGGCACACGTTATCCAAGTTCTCCATATTGATACGGCCGTCTTTTGCAGCCTGTATGACATCCTTGTCATTATATGTGTCGCCGCAGTTTGTGGCAATACCTGCCGCCAAAGCCTGGTTGGCAGCCTCAATTTTGTCCTTAGCCGTATAATGCTTGCGCGCTGTAAGATTGCCGATTGCACCGCAATCACTGACAATGAAGCCACTAAATCCCCATTCCTCACGCAATATGTTTTGCAGCAACTCTTTGCTTTTAGCTACTGGCACACCCATATAATCAGAATAAGCCATCATTATTGACTGGCAATCATAATTCCTTATAACATGGCGGAATGGTACAAGTTGGACTTCGCGCATCTCGCGTTCGGAAAGTCCGATGTCATGAGAATCACGGCCTCCCAACGGCGCACCATGACCTCCAAAGTGCTTGGGAGTGGTAAACAAGCCTTTTGATTGGTATCCTTTAATCCAAGCTCCGCCGATTTCAGAAACAAGAACCGGGTCTTCGCCAAAAGTTTCTTCACAACGTCCCCAACGTGCATCTTGAGCCACATCGAGAACAGGCGACCAAGCCTGCATCGTTCCTGCGGCAACAGTCTCGTCGCCAATAACCATGGCTGTAGCCTCTGCCAACTTCTTATTAAACGTAGCACCTAAGGCAATTGCCTGTGGGAATATAGTCGCCCCGCTACCGTATGAGAATCCATGAACAGCCTCAACTTTTGTAATAGGCGGCACATACAAGTGTGGGATTCCGGGTATGCCCCACCCTTCTCGTATCAGTTCCATTTTATCCTCCGGCTTCATTACGCCCAACAGGCTTTCCACCCGCTGTTCAACAGGCATTGTCGGGTCCATATAAGGTAAATCGGTCTTATTGCCCTTGCGGTCTGTCATCTCTTTCTTGGCAAGCATCACCGACACCTCTTTCAAAGAAAAGGGCTTCATGCCGTTGGCGCAATCAAAGGCGAAACGTATATGCGCACCATATTTGGGTTCAAACTTAAGCACAAGCGTCTTATTGTCTCCGCCTACAGTATAATCAACCGGTTCGCCCAAATTCATCGGGTCGTAGGTTACAAAGATGTCCAGCTGCTCCTTGAGGTTATTCTTTGACAAGCCCTGAGCCTGCAAGTCAACCTCACAGACATCACCTGGGGTCTGGAGTGTGAACATAAGCCACTGCCCATTTCCCAATTCAGACTTGTCCAAGCTCCATGCAGTTTCGCTTTTTTGGTCAAAAGCAAAAGCGGCTTTTTCTTGATTAACAGATGCCGACACGGAAGAAATGCCCGTCATATCCTGAGCCGTAACCCAAGAACATGCCAGCATGCCTAAACAAAATAACAGATGTTTCTTAATTTTCATAATTACTTTTAGATTTAACTTAGGTAAATTTCTCTGCTGCAAAGTAAACTTTATGACATTAATAAACATGTCAAAAGGCTATTAATTACAAATTAAAATACAATTAACACTTAATTCGGCAAAGATTTTGAAACAATCGTATCTTATCAAAACAAGAGGCAGAGCACAACATAATGGTGTACTCTGCCTCTCCGACAAACGGATATCCGTAATAATGATATCCCATAAAAATATCTTACAATGCCGGCATCCTATTTTGTTATTCTGAACCAGTCGGCATCTATCCAACCACGATTGGCTTTCCCTGCCGGTTCCGCAGCAACGAAGCCGAATTTCGCTCCAATCCATTTCCCCTCACGCATGGCAAATTCCGCACCGGCAACCTTGAACTTCTTGCCGTCAAGACTGTAATAGAAACGGCACTTGCCGGCATCCACCTTCATGCGGAGATATATGTCCTCATGTGTCCCGGGCTGATAGTCTATGACGTCAACGGCGGTCGGTTTCAGCGTGGCTATAACGTTTACCGTCTCCGGCTTGCCCTTGTCGGCACTCTTACAAGTTACCTGCTGAAGCTGGAACTCGTCGCCGACACGCTTCACTACGAGAGCGGAATAGTCAAGCCCCATCATTATCAAGCCGCCAAACTGGTTCTGGTCTTTTGACGTAAAACGCACTTTCGCGGTAGCAGTGAACTTGTCGGCCGGGGTCTTCTGCAACAAGAGGTTGGGCACTTCCCACAGGTTTACAAAGTCCTCACTTAGCTTATGCGTGTAAATCCTGAACGTACCGAAAGCCGTCGGCATACCGAACATCTGGCTGTAATTGGCGTGCCACTGCCACTGCTTGCCTATAAAAGGAGAGTTGAACTCGTCGCTCTCAACCGGATTTTGTACCTGTACCTTGGCCGCCGTCTTGGGTTTGCGGTATGTAATGACAGGGTCGCCGCAATAGTCGCCGTCCTTGTCAACGCCCATTACAGGCCAGTTGTCCTTCCAGGTGACGGGTTGCAGGTGTACGACGCGGCCATAACAGCCCTTGTCCTGGAAGTGCAGGAACCAGTCTTCGCCGAAAGCGGTGTGCACCCATGCACCCTGATGAGGGCCGTTGACGCTGCTCTTGCCCTGTGCAAGCACAATCTTATGCTCATACGGACCGTAAACGTTCTTGGAACGCATGGCCACCTGGAAGCCCGTAGGCACGCCGCCGGCCGGGAACATTATCCAATACCAGCCGTCACGCTTATAGAACTTGGGGCCTTCACATGTGCGGCATTCGGTGCCGTTGCCGTCGAACACGATGACGGGGTCGCCTATGGCCTTGGTGCCGTCGGCCGAAAGCTCGCGCACAACGATGACTGACGCGAAGCGCGAACGGCTGTTTGCGTAAGCGTATGTAAGATAACAACGGCCGTCGTCGTCCCAAAGCGGCGTAGTGTCTATCATTCCCTTGCCGGGAATAACGCACAGAGGCTTGCTCCACTCGCCGGCAGGGTCTTTGGTCTTTACCATCATCACGCCATGGTCGGGGTCGCCCCAATAGATGTAAAACTCGCCATTGTGGTAACGGATTGACGGTGCCCATACTCCGTTTCCGTGCGAAGGCTTGTCGAACTCTTCGGTTGGGTACTGCGTTTTCAGTGCGTGTCCTATTATTTCCCAGTTAACCAAATCCTTTGAATGCAATATAGGCAGGCCTGGAATACAATTGAACGAACTTGCCGTAAGATAATAATCCTCTCCTACCGCACATGCATCAGGGTCGCTGTAATCGGCGTTTATTACAGGATTGGTGTACGTACCGTTACCGTTGTCAGGACACCATACTTCGGATTTGTACTGGGCATTTGCAAAAAAAGGCAGAAACGCCAATGCCATCAAGATTTGTTTTTTCATGTGTTGAATGTTTTTTGGTTTGTTTTTTATACTGGATTAAAACGTAAATGAATGAAAGCAGTGCAGACTCTTGTCCGCACGAATGCTACATTCCACCGCTTCATGTCATATTACCTTTACAAAATTGTTTTCCATGTTGTCAAACTTCAGTTTGTAATTCACATCGTGCACTATATGCATAAGCCGGCACGGTTCTGTCACAGGCGTACAAAAAGAATTTGCCACATGCCCCATTGTCCGCCTTACATTGACTTCCACGCACGGATGCAACATGAACCCGTTGCCACTGTCCTTGGCCACGACCATCATGTCTACACCCAACGGCCCGGCATACTCCCTGAATGCGCTTTCTGAAAAATAAGTTTCAAGCCTGCGCCTCGTCTCATTCATGATTTCATCAGGCAGATACTTATGAAGCAAAGCAGCCTTCTCCTCTTCTGCGGCTATGATGTTGCCTGCATAACTGTTCCTATTTGTCTCGAAAACAGAAAGCCCACGATACTCCACACTGCCGTCGCCATAAGAATAAAATTCAAGAGCAAAGTCTTTCACCTTTTTATAATAAGGCTCTACCATCACGCCGCCTTGACGTGCTATCGTTTTTGACACCCATCCATACAAAGACGCGCCGATGCCTCCTTCGGCATACTTCACTCCGCGGCCGCTGCTGCTCCACAAAGCCTTTACAACAACCGCACCATGCACACGCAACTCTTCTGTAACCATCTCGGCTGAAGTACAGAACCGGCTTTCGCCGCATGTACTATCTTCAAGTCCTGAACGCAGGCAGGCTAACACATCCACCGTATTACGCCTGTCGGCCAGACTTCTGATGTATGCCAAATACCCGTCGGACGGGAGTGCGCCAAGTGGCATCCCTGCATCAGCAAGCACCTGTCTCACGGCTTTGTCCCATCCCCATGGCTCAAAGCTGTCGAAAGCAAGATGCCGCAGGTCTTCAAAGGCAAGGAAAAGCACGTCGGCATGCGGTACGCGGCATTGCGACAACGCCTTGACTGCATACTGGACATCATCTACCAGCACAAAGTCGCCATCTTCCGCCCACAGAGCAGGCAGAAACCCCAAATTTGTCTTGAACTCCTGCACGGCATGTGGCAACGTCATATAAGCCGTATCAGCAGCCAAAGCCATTTCGTGTTCGGGATTGAAGATATGCAACTTCATTTTTCTGAAAAACTTTTTCCTGTGCAAAGATAGTGCAAAATTTCGGTTAAGCGAAATGAAAGCGAAACAGTTTTCGCTTTCATGAGCATAAGAAATTTATCCAAACCAAGCAGAATGCAAAATAAAAGAGAGTGAAACGAACTTTTATTTTCATTTGGAACTAAGTATTTACCCGTAAAAAGAGCCATACACCCAATCCTCGCACGCCCACATCAATGCCTCCTGCGGCATATTACGCCCTCAACATGTTTCCGTCAACTATCACACTGCAACCATTTGATTGTCAACGGATTACATACGCCTTTTCAAAAGACGGCAAATCAGGCTGCGAAACACGGTCTTTTACATGGCAAAACACGGCAAATTGCAACCTAAAAGACCATGTTTTACAAAACGGCAACCCAGCACACGGCATAACACAGGCACGAATGCGTGTTGCGCTCAACGCCACACATTCTGTAAAAATAAGTAAAAAAAATGAGTTTTTGCAATGTTCAGTTGTCAAACTAAATAATAAGTATTATCTTTGCAGAAGATAAGCCGTACCTGGCAAGAAAACTAATTGAAAAAGAATGGAAGCCTTTTATCGCACCCATACTTATTTGGTAGAACATACCAACGCACCTGTACGCCGCCTGCTGATGGACGAAATCAACTGGAACGACAGGCTCATTGGCATAAAAGGCACACGCGGTGTGGGAAAGACTACATTCTTGCTGCAATTCGCCAAAGAGCATTTTGCGTCCAACGACAGGCGTTGCCTTTACGTTAACATGAACAATTTTTATTTCCAAGGACGCGGCATTGCCGATTTCGCCAGTGAGTTCTGTAAAAACGGAGGCAAAGTGTTGCTTATCGACCAGGTATTCAAAGAGCCAAACTGGAGCAGCGAACTGCGAAGATGCCACGATGAGAATCCGGAATTGAGGATTATATTTACGGGAAGCAGCGTAATGCGCCTAAAAGAAGACAACCCTGAACTGAACGGCATCGTCAAAAGCTACAACCTAAGAGGGTTTTCATTCAGGGAATTCCTGAACCTTATGGCCGGAACGGATTTTCACGCATACACGCTTAACGACATCCTGCACGACCACGAACACATAACACGACAAATATTGCCGAATGTTTCGCCGAACAAATATTTTCCACTATATTTGCACCACGGATTCTATCCGTTCTTCCTTGAGCACCGCAATTTCTCGGAGAACCTGCTCAAGACGATGAACATGATGACGGAGGTTGACATTCTACTGATAAAGCAAATCGAACTCAAGTACCTGACGAAAATCAAAAAACTGTTCTACCTGCTCGCCTTGGGAGGGTCGAAAGCACCCAACGTCAGCCAGCTGGCAAACGACATCGAAACCAGCCGCGCCACCGTAATGAACTATATAAAATACCTGGCGGAAGCCAGACTCATCAACGTAATATATCCATACGGCGCGGAATTCCCCAAGAAACCGAGCAAGGTAATGATGCACAATCCCAACCTGATGTATGCCATTTACCCGATAATGGTAGAACAACAAGACATCATGGAGACGTTTTTCGTCAATTCCATGTGGAAAGACCATACGGTAAACCAAAGCAACAAAGACAATTACTATATAATAGACGGCGGAAAGAAATTCAGGATATGCGACGCGGCGGGCAACGGAAAGATACGTATGAACCCGGACACCATATACGCGCGCTACAACACTGAAATAGGCAAAGACAACCAAATACCGCTGTGGCTGTTCGGATTTTTATATTAACAAACAGATACATTAACATTAATATTTTATCAAAAATGGCTAAAGAGAAAAAGTTTATCACTTGTGATGGTAATGAAGCCGCCGCGCACATAAGCTATATGTTCAGCGAGGTTGCAGCCATTTACCCTATCACACCGTCATCACCTATGGCGGAGCATGTTGACGAATGGGCCGCCAAAGGACGCAAAAACCTCTTCGGACAGACCGTGTCCGTACAAGAAATGCAATCTGAGGGAGGCGCTGCAGGAGCTGTACACGGCTCACTCCAGGCTGGAGCGTTGACTACCACGTTCACCGCATCGCAGGGATTGCTCCTCATGATACCTAACATGTACAAAATCGCAGGCGAACTGCTGCCTTGTGTCTTCGACGTTTCGGCACGTTCACTTGCTTCCAACTCATTGTGCATCTTCGGCGACCACCAGGACGTTATGGCTTGCCGCCAGACTGGTTTCGCCATGTTGTGCGAGGGTTCCGTACAGGAAGTAATGGACCTTACAGCCGTAGCTCACCTTGCATCGCTTAAAACATGCGTACCGTTCCTCAACTTCTTCGACGGTTTCCGCACATCTCACGAATATCACAAAATCGAGCTTCTCGAGAACGAGGACATCGCGCCGCTGGTTGATATGGACGACATCAAGCGTTTCCGTGACCGTGCCCTCTCACCCGAGCGTCCTGTAACGCGCGGTACGGCCGAGAACCCCGAGACATTCTTCACCCACCGTGAGTCTTGCAACGAATATTATGACAAGGTGCCCGAAGTAGTAGAGCACTATCTCGGCGAAATCAGCAAGATTACCGGCCGTGAATACCATCTGTTCTCTTATTACGGAGCCGACGATGCCGAGCGCATAATCATCCTTATGGGTTCTGCCACAGAGGCTGCTCGCGAGGCCATCGACTACCTGAACAAGAACGGCGAGAAGGTCGGCATGATTTCAGTACACCTCTACCGTCCGTTCTCTGTAAAGCACCTGCTGGCTTCCGTACCCAAGACGGTTAAGCGTATTGCCGTGCTCGACAGGACAAAGGAACCGGGAGCAGAGGGCGAACCTCTTTATCTCGACGTGAAGAGCGCTTACTACGACGTAGAGAACAAGCCGCTCATCGTCGGCGGACGTTACGGCCTCGGCTCTAACGACACAACGCCTGCCGTTATCATCTCCGTATTCAACAACTTGAAGCTCAACGAGCCTAAAAACCACTTCACAGTTGGCATCATTGACGACGTTACGTTCACGTCACTGCCCAAGGTTGAGGAAATGGCGCTTGGCGGCGAAGGCATGTTCGAAGCCAAATTCTACGGACTCGGAGCTGACGGAACTGTTGGTGCAAACAAGAACTCTGTAAAAATCATCGGTGACAACACCAACAAGCACTGCCAGGCATACTTCTCTTACGACTCTAAGAAGTCAGGCGGCTTCACCTGCTCGCACCTCCGTTTCGGCGATACGCCCATCCGCAGCACATATCTCGTAAATACGCCTAACTTCGTGGCTTGCCACGTTCAGGCTTACCTGCACATGTATGACGTTACGCGCGGACTGCAGAAGAACGGTACATTCCTGCTCAACACCATATTCGACGGCGAAGAGCTGGTTAACTTCATACCAAACAAGGTAAAGCGTTACTTCGCACAGAACAACATTACAGTTTACTACATCAACGCTACCAAGATAGCACAGGAGATTGGCCTCGGCAACCGCACGAACACAATTCTCCAGAGCGCATTCTTCCGTATCACAGGCGTTATTCCTGAAGACCTCGCCATCGAGCAGATGAAGAAGTTTATCGTCAAGTCTTACGGCAAGAAGGGACAGGACGTGGTCGACAAGAACTACGCAGCAGTAGACCGTGGCGGCGAATACAAGCAGCTTGCCATCGACCCGGCATGGGCTAATCTTGCCGATGACGCTAAGGTTGAAGACGACGCTCCCGCTTTCGTTAAGGAACTTGTACGTCCTATCAACGCACAGGCCGGCGATTTGCTCAAGGTGTCTGACTTCATCAAGCATGACACAGTAGACGGTACATGGCAGAACGGCACTGCAGCTTACGAGAAGCGCGGCGTCGAGGCATTTGTTCCGAAATGGGATGCTGAAAACTGTATCCAATGCAACAAGTGTGCTTATGTTTGTCCTCACGCAGCCATCCGTCCGTTTGTACTGACAGACGAAGAGCTTAAAGGTTTCGACGGCACAACTATCGAAATGAAAGCTCCTGCCGCAATGAAAGGTATGCACTTCGTTATTGAACCAAGTGTCCTTGACTGCCTCGGATGCGGCAACTGCGCCGACGTTTGTCCTGGCAACCCGAAGAAAGGCAAGGCCCTTACAATGGTTCCGTTCGCTGGCGACGATGCAGAAGCTGCACGTTGGGATTACCTTGTTAAGAACGTTAAGAGCAAGCAAGACTTGGTTGACATCAAGTCAAACGTTAAGAACTCACAGTTCGCACAGCCTTTGTTCGAGTTCTCTGGAGCTTGCTCTGGCTGCGGTGAGACCCCGTATGTAAAACTGATTTCACAGCTTTTCGGCGACCGTGAGATGATTGCCAACGCAACAGGCTGTTCTTCAATCTACTCTGCATCAATACCTTCCACCCCTTATTGCACGAACGACAAGGGACAGGGACCTGCTTTCGACAACTCTTTGTTCGAGGATTTCTGCGAGTTCGGAATGGGTATGGTGCTCGGTAACAAGAAGATGAAGGAGCGCATCACAATTCTGCTCAACGAAGCTATCGCCAAGGAAGAAACTCCTGCCGACTTCAAAGCAGCCGCACAAGAGTGGATTGACGGCAAAGAGGATGCAGACGCATCAAAGGCTGCCGCAGCCAAGCTGAAGCCGCTCATCGCCGCTGGTGCTGAAGCTGGATGCGAAATCTGCAAGGAGCTGAAGACTCTTGACCACTATCTCGTTAAGCGAAGCCAGTGGATTATCGGTGGCGACGGTGCTTCTTATGACATCGGCTACGGTGGTCTTGACCACGTTATAGCAAGCGGCGAGGATGTGAACATCCTTGTACTCGATACGGAAGTTTACTCTAACACTGGTGGACAGTCGTCAAAGGCTACTCCTCTTGGCGCCATCGCACAGTTTGCAGCACAGGGCAAGCGCATCCGCAAGAAAGACCTTGGCTTGATGGCAACAACTTACGGCTACGTTTACGTTGCACAGATAGCTATGGGTGCTGACAACGCACAGTGTCTGAAAGCAATCCGTGAAGCAGAGGCTTATCCCGGCCCGTCACTCGTGATAGCTTACGCTCCTTGTATCAACCACGGCTTAAAGGCCAAGGGTGGCATGGGCAAGAGCCAGGCAGAGGAAGCTAAGGCTGTAGAATGTGGTTACTGGCATCTGTGGCGTTACAACCCCGAGTTGGCAGAGCAAGGCAAAAACCCGTTCTCTCTCGACTCTAAGGAGCCTGATTGGAGCAAGTTCCACGACTTCCTCTTGGGCGAAGTACGCTATCTGTCTGTGAAAAAGGCTTATCCTAACGAAGCTGAGGAACTGTTCGCCGAGGCAGAACGCATGGCCAAACTGCGCTACAAGAGTTACATCCGCAAATCAAAGGAAGACTGGAGCGAAGAAGAGGCTTAACGAACGACCGTCAAGCCTTGCCTGAAGAATGAAGACAAAGCTTGGGACTACAAATAGATGAAAGCTTGCAATGCTTCAAACATTGCAAGCTTTCACTTTTATTTCACCTGTAAACCCAAAGCATCCGAAGATACGGCAGGATGAAATAAACAGCAAAGATAATGACATAGACCATAACCAACTGGACGATGTTGACATTGATGCCGTCAATACTCGCCCCTGGCAGAGCTGCCACAAACGAAACACTTGCATTCATAAACTCTACAGTCTTCACCACTATGAGGCACAACACTCCCTGCAACCATGGCAACCATGCAAAAAGCAAGACAAACACAGCACCATAAAGGATGATTGTAGAGGCTGGGATGGCTATGAAATTTGCCAGTAAGAAATAACAGGAGAAACGTCCAAAGTAAAACGCTACCAGTGGCGCCACTCCCAACTGCGCAGCCAACGACACAGCCGTCATCTGCCATATATATCCCAATATTGGGATATGCCTTATCTTCTCCGGCACGATACTGTAAAAAACAGGATAGAACAATATAATGAACAACACGGAAACAAACGACATCTGAAAGCCGACATCATATAAATTCAACGGATTGGCTACAAGCACAGCGAATGCCGCAACCGACAATACGTTCAACGATATCTTATCACGGTTAAGCAAACTGACAAACGAATATACCGTAAGCATGACGGCAGAGCGAACAGCCGATACCGGCAGGCCTGCAATGAACACATAAGTCCACACCGCCAATACTATAACAGACTGCACAACAACCGAATTACGCCGCCTGAAGAACATAAGCATGAGCATGGCATAAATTATGCCAAGATGCAACCCTGACAATGACAGTACATGCAAAGCACCTGAAACGGAATAATCGTCTGTCATCTCTTCCGACATTGATACACGCTCGCCAAGCGTCATAGCAGCCAATACTGCATACACCTGGCCATCCACGCCAGACTGTCGGAAAACGTCAAGCAGCTTTTCCCTTAGCCGCAATGCCACAATCTTTGTGCGTTCTATCGACGACAGGCTTTCAAGGCTCACTCTACAACCTTGCCAATCGTCAACATACATAAACGCCGTAGCTGAATAACCATGAAACAGCAAATAACGACCATAGTCAAACGTTGAACCGGCAAAGCTCGCAGGTTTCTCCAACTGCGTCCTGCCCTTAATACCAACGCCTGGACGCAAGGCTTCCGTTCTGCCGTCACGGTAAAACGAAGCTCTCACCTTAATACGCCGCGGTCTGTCAGTTATAAGCATGTCGCAGCGCACCACCTTGCCCGCCACCACTGGCGTACTTACCACCACAGCCTTAAAATCCGTCTCTCCTTCAGGCAACGCCACATCGACCACTGACAGCTCATGCACCACTAGACCGCCGCCAAGACATACGCACGCAGCAAAAAGCATCACCGTCTGCAACACGACACGCCCCTTTGCTATGAGTGAAAGAACGAGCGACACAAGCAGTGCGGCATACCACATACTTGCAGATACATGTTCCCTAAGCCATGTTCCAAGCACTATGCCTGCAACGAGAAAAACCGTAACGCGCAACATCGGATACAGCTGCATACGCCCGTTCACTTTCATACTACATGCAATTTAAACAAAATACGTATCCACAAAGATAACGTTTTTATGCCAAAGACATACCTTTTTCATCGCAAAACACTACCTTTGCACAAGCTTCACATATAAAAAAGAGACTTATGATATTCTACATGTCAGGAACTGGCAACACGCGGTGGGCTGCCACAGCAATAGCCGAAGCCACAGGCGAGAAGCTTGTCAACATATTGGACAATACCCTCGAACAAACAAACTACTGTCTCGCCAGCGGCGAACGCATCGGCTTCTGTTTCCCCGTACACGGATGGAGACCGCCAAAAGTGCTAAGAGAGTTCATCGGCAAACTGACAATCAACCGTACCGCTAATCATTATTGCTTCGCTCTTTGCACCGCAGGCGACAACATTGGCGAAACCATCGACATTCTAAGAAATGACTTGTCTGCGAAGGGCATACGCCTCGACAGCGCATTCTCGCTAATCATGCCAGAGTCATACGTCGGTCTACCGTTCATGGATGTCGATACACCAGAAAACGAAACGCGCAAAAAAGAAAAGGCGGCGGCTGACCTTTCACGATTTATCACAATCATCAAGGAAAGGCGAAAAGGCATTGAAGAACTCACAATAGGCCGCTGGCCGAAAACCAACAGCCGCCTGCTCGGCGGTTTCTTTACAAAGCATCTGATAACCGACAAGCCTTTCCGCCTGTCAACCGACCGATGTATCGGTTGCGGCCTGTGCGCCGCATCATGCCCGACAGGCAACATAACGCTCGACACAGACAACCGCCCGACATGGCATCACAACGGCTCATGCCTTGCCTGCTTCGCCTGCTACCATCATTGCCCACACCACGCCATAGAATACGGGCGCATGACAAAGCACAAGGGGCAATACTATTTTAAGTAAAGAGTGAAGAATGAAAAGTGAAAAATCCATTACCTGACAAAGCATTTGGATTTTTCACTTTTCACTCTCCACTCTTACTATCCTAATACTCTCTTTCACCGAATAATGCCGTACCAACCCTTACCATTGTGCTACGGCACTGCATGGCAATCTTGTAGTCTCCACTCATACCCCAAGAACGCTCGCAGAAGCTGTCATCATCGGCAAAATACGTTTGCTTCACTTCGTCGAAGAACGAGGCTGCCGTTTCAAATTCACGCCTGATTTGCGCCTCGTCATCCACGTTCGAGGCCATCATCATCAGTCCGCAGAGCCTAATATTCTTTAGTTCGCGCCACTCACCAGCCGCCAACATCTCACGGCAAGCATCAAGCGTAAAACCATACTTAGTCGCTTCCTCGGCAATGTGAAGCTCAAGCAACACATTGACAACCCTGCCATACTTGGCCGCCTGCTTGTTGATTTCCTTAAGCAACTTCACCGAATCAACCGCGTCAATCATCGATATATACGGCACAATATACTTTACCTTGTTGGTCTGCAAGTGGCCAATGAAATGCCACTCTATGTCCTTCGGCAAAGCCTCATGCTTCCTTGCCAGCTCCTGCTCATGGCTCTCGCCGAAGACACGCTGCCCGGCAATATATGCAACCATTATTTCATCAGCCGGGTGAAACTTGCTTACAGCAACCAGCTTCACGCCCTCAAGCAGTGTTTCCTTTACGGCGCATAAGCGCGCCGCCACATCAGCAGCCGCCATCACTTGGCCTCCTCTCCAGCTTGCTCGTACTCCGGCTTATCGTCGGCCTCCGGTTTCTTTGCCGTCTTGTTATGCTCGAACACGTCCATAATCTGCGTTTCAGCAACACTGGCTATCACATAGTCTATCATCGTGCCGCCCATCACCTCGTCGATGCTCTTCACCGCCTGCGGCAGCGATGCCGCATGGACGAGGTAATTCACGTTGGAGCGCTTCTCCTTCTCGGTCTTGTCATCAATGGTGATAAACTGCAGCTTCGTCTTATACCAGCGGTCGGCCGACGGCGCGTCGCTGAAAAACACTTCTCCGTAAGCCGCCTTCTTGATGTCTCTCACCTCAAACTCTCCGCTGATGTAGGACGACATCTCTTCAATGATGCTCGACTCCGCCTCAGTAAAGCTCAACGCGTCAACCGTATATGTCTCTGTAACTTTCTTTTGAGTGCCGTCCTCCATCGTCTTCTCATAACGTATTTTGCACTCAAACCATGTTGTTGTCCTGCTTCTCATATCCCTTTTATTTTATATTATCAAATAAGTCCTGCAAAAGTAATCAAATATGATGACAAAGCAAAGACACACAGAAATAATTTAATATTTATATAAACCAAGAATAAATCCATGCTATTAGAAAAAGTATAGCTAACAAAAGCAAATACCCCGAACAACATCCCATACACCCAGAGCAGCCTTCCATCATTTCTGCCTTGGATTTCTGCAATCTATATTCTACATCTTCTTCTGGTGTAAAATTACGCAAATTTCTGTTCAACTGTTTTCTATTCATTTTCTAATAATTTTAGATATTCAACATAAATGTTTTTTCCTAATCTCGTACTATTGTCATTCATGAAAACAGCCACATAGCCAGTATATGTTACCATTATCATTTTATATGTATACGGATTGTTATAATTGTCATAAGCCTCGCCAACATTTGGATTTAGCAACACCATGTCACCTCTATTTATATGATATAGATTTTCAAAGCCATCAAGCAGAACGTGGCAAACGAATTCATTATTCCTTTTTACTTTATGTTTTTTCATTATAAAGCCACGATACATATTATCACCCAAAACTTCGAATAGCAAATAGTCATTTCCTTTTTTATACAAAAGCACTTCGCCTTCACCATAACCTGGAGCAACAACATATGACCCTACCAACTTATAAGTCTTTCTTATTTTATTCAATGATGTGGAAATCATCTTTCCATTATAACCGTATACAAGAACATTGTCAGCTTCGTCATCTTCTTTATTCTGGGCATTATACAAACTGGCGACAAACTCATCTTGTCCATTACCAACATCAGTGTCTGTTGTATCAGCAACTACTGTTTTTGGTCGAACGTATGAATGGTCGGCATTGGAATTTTTCCATAAGATTATGAAAAACAAGGCAAAAACTACAACGACAAGCAACTTCAAGAAAAATTTTTCAAATGTACTTTTCTTCCTTACCATATCGTTAGTTTGTCTTGTTTCCACACTCCCAGCAACTTTTTGCATAACACAAGAATTATCTGAAGCTAATGCATTTCGCCGAATATCAGTATACGGATTTTCTTTGTTTAACGGCAGATATTTTCCTTGAAGCAAAGAATCTTTACTTATTCCGTCTATCGGCAAAGCGTACAAGAAAACAGCATTTGCCTTCATCCAAACATTCAGTCTTTCAATATCTTCCTTACAAAAACTGGAATATTTCTGCTTCCATGTAACAAGCTTAAAGCCTAACAATAATCCTAACCGTCTGCGAAATTTTGACAAGATAAAGCTGTTTGACAAAAATTGGGTCACATATATAGAACGCAAACTCTTCGTTTCGCCGATAAAAACCACATCGTATCGTTTACCTTCATGCAAAACAATATCCATGCTATTACTTTCCACCACCTCAAAACCATCTACCAGCCGACCAAAGCCATATACTGCAATCGCATAAATTCCACTTGAAGACGGTATCGTGTCATAATCTTTGCGCTTTGGGTCAAAACATAAAAAATCATCCCATGCCATTACTATCATGTTTAATGGTTACTACTTATTTACTTTCTTCAATATTCTCATTGATGGAATGATTGCCAACTCTCTCATTCCCGAAGTCTTGCGAATTTTTATGCCGTAAAAAGTTTCTTCCAAAAATTCAACCGTATCACCTTCAAAAAGATGGGTAAAACCTTGCGGATTGTCATACATTACCTGAAGTGACGACATTGCATCATTCTTATTTTTAGCTATAGCCTTTATGTATACGTCTGCAACCTCATCATTGTTAGGTACGTAGCAACTTTCAGTTACAACATATAATCCTGACTTACTTTCACAGCTTGGTGAAAAAAGTATAACAAAATTCATGCAAACAACAACTGCGATAAAATGGAAAATATATTCCAAACCATTTGTTACATTTTGTTTTCTCATAATTAAATCCTCAAATTAAGCAAAACAATATTCTATCTAACAATAAATATCCTCAAAACACGACTTTATCATTACAATAATGATAAACGAATAATCAAATACGCTTAGGTTTAGTTTCATGGCAATAAATCTTGTTTTCGCCTCGCTTATAAGCTCCCGTCAAGTTCGGCTTGGTTAGTAAATGGAAAGTGTGGAGCTGGCCGTTTGCTATCCCGTGGAGGCTCTGGTAAACCTTTGGACATAACAAACAACAACCCCACACTTGTATATTTCCGGCGGCCAATACGGGCCGCACGGAAATACCAAGCGGTGAGCGTTGCGTCTATCCTCGTCCAAATTGAAATGTACCAGATTTCCACGAGAGGACAAAAGCGTAACACTTTCACCAATATGTCTTGCCCAACGAGTCGGGCGTATGGTGCAAATATACGAATATTCGGCCATACTGACAAATTGTGGGGTTGTTTTTATATGAAGTTTGTGTTGTTACATGATTTACCAAATGACAGATTACTGTAAACACCTGATTATGAGGCTGTTCCCAATATGCGGCCTTTCGCGTTGCAAAAGGTGGCCTTTCGGCTTGCCATTTGCCGCCTTTTGGCGTGCGAAAGGCCATGAGTTGCAAAGGCGTATGGTTTTAACTGTCAACACGAATCGTTTGAGCGGTCTGAACGATGCGTATTGACGGCCTTGACGTTACGTATCTACGGCTCTTGACTGCATCGACGCTCACAGTCAAGAATTGCGTTTCAACGCTTCCTCATAAATGTGACGTATGCGCTCGCGCAGATGTTGCGGCTTGATAACCTCGAGCGAGCGGCTGCGTGAGAGCAGCTCCATTACGAAATCGTTGGTTATGCGCAGGCGCAGGGAGATGCGCAGTTCGTCGGGCGTGTCGGCGAGGATGCACTGCGAATGGTGGATAGGTGCCGACTTTATGAAGCGTCCGTCGAGCGCGTCATAACGCAACTCGATGTCTTCGACGGGAATGTTCGGGTCGTTCCACAGGCCATAGCAGTCGCGGAAAAGGTCGTCAACGCTAATGTCAGTGTTGCGTTCAAACGTCTCGTCTTCAAGCACGCCGAGGCAGCGTATGCGGTCTACTCCAAACGTCTTCATCACCGCCCCATCATACGCCAGCAAGTACCACCGTTGGTTTGACTCTTTCAAGTAATGCGGCAATACGCTGAAATGCTTTTCCGAGCAGCCGTTGCGGTAGTCTACGTAATCAAACTCTACCGGGTGCAAATCGTGTATGGCCTTTACAAGCGGCATCAGCCACTCGCTGTACAGCGGCCTATGGTGCTCGGCTAGCACGAATGTCGAAAGGTTCTGGTCGCGGTCAAGCGCGTTGAGCAGGTCGAAATTCATCATCAGTTCGCATACGCGCTCGTCATAGTCGCCATAATTTTCGCGGATAAAATATCCCTACCGCGTGCGGTTGAACGATATTCCAATACCGAACAGCTCGTCTATATCCGCAATGTCGCGCTCGAGTGTACGCCCTGTTATGCGCTGGTAGCCATAGCGTTCCTCCATGCTGTCGTTCACGTAATCAAGCAGTTCGCGTCTCGGTATAAACTGTTTGCCCGGCCTTAACTTATTCAATATGAGGAGCATACGCCTCATTCCTTCCACTTGTTTGCTCATAATACAATCTTTTATGGCGACAAAGATAAACGGTAATGGCGACAAAACATGTCGTTGCATGAAAAAAACAAAAAATATACGGCATGAAAATGACATCTTCATCAGCCCATTATGGAGGTCATTCCCATACCGTACATATTTTGTTATGAAAACAATGTGCAGCCATGCTGCCAAAGTTTCTCAAAAATGAAACAAACCAAAAGGATTTATTCCACAATATTTTACGGCCATGCCGGCAAAGCGCGGCTACCGCTTGTCTCCCTCCTCCTGCATCTGAAACCACTCCTCGCAAATCTCAAGGAAGAGCATCGGGCTATAAGCTATAGTTTCCCAAAGACGGCGTCCGCCTTTCAGAACGCGTCTGTCAACATAATCAACAAGCCCCGGATGGGATCTCTTGTAGCGGATACGCATGGCGTTAAGGCTGACGACGCTGCCAGTCATGAAAGGAACAATGACACTGTCGCCTTTTAAACATACGCCGTATATGGTCGATATGTTTGCCGTACCCAACTGCATGGCCTGCCTGTCAACTCCGTTCCACCAGTACATCTTACCGACAGCCGTCTCACCCTCTACGTAGACGAACTGGCGCACGGTACGCCGTGGACGCAGCGTTGAGGGGTTTGCTACGAGATGTGACTCCAAGCGGTCATATCGGCCGTCGGCGGACAACTTCTCTACAAACTCGATGACATCAACGGTCGTTGCATCATATTCCTCTACATCCTTGCCGTCTGCTCCCGGCGACATAGTGAACGACGTGTTCATGCGGCGGAAAAGTTTGCCTTGCGTCCAATACTCTTGAATATAACCTTCCTTGACAGTACCGTCGACAAGCGTCAGGCGCACATGGTCGCGCTCTGTGGCTACGCCATCATGTGCAAAGCTGTTCAGCGAAACCAAAAACGATACTGCAATAAGAAAAATGTTCTTCATATCGAAACTAATTAAGAATGCAACAATAATCCTAATGAAACAAGCACACCGTAAACAAACATGTTACGTGCCGTCAAACCGAGTATCATGTTCAAAGCTTTTCCGCGATTTATCTTCACCATCCTGCGGTAAGCATGGTAATGAAGCACCAGATACGCAATAGGCAATACGGCAGCCCACACATGGCCGAACACTGCAAACAAGCTGCCCAACAATACTGACAAAAGACCAGCCGTAAAGTAGGCACAGCGGCCAAGACGCGCTCCCAAGCGGACAACAAGCGTCCGTTTTCCGGCACGCGTATCACTGTCTATATCGCGATAATTGTTTATCAGCAAAAGCGTGTCTATAACAAAACCGCATGCAACAGAAGCAAACAATGCTTCAAGCGTGACACGACCCACCTGGAGATAATACACCACGCAGACTGGCACAATGCCGAAAAACACCAGCACAAGAACGTCGCCAAGACCGAGATATGACAACGTCGTAGTGTAAAGGAAACAAAACAACACACATAACGCACCGACGACAATCATCTCAACTCCACCGAACATTATCAACGGAAAACCTACGGCACAAGCCAATACAGTGGTTATGATGATGGCGTGCATCATGGCCTTCGGTGCAATCCAACCTTGTGCGCAGGCACGGCGCGGACCAAGACGCGCATTGTCATCATTGCCTCGAATGAAATCAAAATAATCATTTATGAAGTTGGCGTCAACTTGCATTATAAATGCAAACATGACACAAAGCACTGCAGGCAAAGGCTTGAACTCCGCACCAATATCGGCAAAGGCAAGCGATAGACCTATCATTACCGGCACGGCCGCCCCCGTAAGGGTCTTTGGACGCGCAGCCAACAGCCAAGCCTTGAAAGAACCTGGTATAACTTTATTTAATTCACAATGCATAACTCATAATTCATAATCACAATGCATAATTCATAATCAAAACGCTGCCGACCCAATTATGAATTATGCATTATGAACTGTAACCGCTTGCAAAAATAAACATTTAATCGTATATTTGCAAGGATTTAACCATACAACCTCATAACCATAAAACCGAAGACCGAAATTATATGGACAACCACGTAAACCTCGACTTGATGGAATTCATCGAGACCGAAATACTACCACGCTACTCCAACTTCGACAAGGCTCACGGACTACCACACGTAACAAATGTGGTAAGAAAATCGGTAAAGCTCGCACAAGCTGTCGGAGCAGATGTCAACATGGCATACGCTATAGCCGCATACCATGACCTTGGACTCGAGGGGCCACGCGCCGTCCACCACCTTACAAGCGGCAAGATTGTAACCGCTGACGCAAGGTTGAAAAAATGGTTTACGACCGAACAGATAAAAGTCATGAAAGAAGCTGTTGAAGACCATCGCGCATCTGCATCACATGCACCTCGAAGCATATATGGGAAAATAGTTGCCGAGGCCGACCGTGAGATAGAACCGGAGACTGTATTCCGCCGCACAATACAGTACGGATTGGCTCACTACCCGGAAAAAGACAAGGAAGAACAATGGCAACGTTTCAACCAGCATCTTGACAACAAATATTCCACTCACGGATACATACGTCTTTGGATACCTGGGTCGGAGAACGAAGCCAACCTCAAGAAAATAAGAGTACTGCTGACGCAACCATCTAAATTGAGACAATTATTCGACAAAATATATGACGAAGAACATGATTCTTAAGGCCGTTATCGCTCTTGTGGCAATGACGGCCACGATATCGGGCATGGCGCAGAATGAGAGTACTACAAGGCGCGAAGTGCTGTTAAAGACGAGCAAAGGCGACATACGTATAGCATTATACGACGAAACACCGCTACACCGTGACAACTTTATCAAGCTTGTAAATGAAGGTTTTTATGACGGACTACTGTTTCACCGCGTAATCTACAACTTCATGATACAGGCAGGCGACAGCGCAAGCCGCAACGCACGGCCTGGGCAAATGCTCGGCGACTCACCCGAAGGCTATAAAATACCGGCGGAGATACATTATCCGCAGCTGTTCCACAAGCGCGGAGCGGTTGCTGCCGCACGCGAAAGTGACAGTGTAAACCCTGAAAAGGCATCGTCCGCATCACAGTTTTACATTGTATATGGCCGCAGGTTTAATGACACCATGCTTGACAACGAACAACGGAAACTGGACAGACAAACCGACGGCATGGTAAAGATGACACCCACAGTGCGAGAGACTTACAAAAACACAGGTGGAACACCACACTTAGACGGCCAATACACTGTATTCGGCGAGATTATTGAAGGACTTGAAGTCGTAAAAGAAATAGACTGGGCTGACACTGACGAGAATGCACGCCCGAAAGAAGACATAAGGATAATAAAGGCGGAAGTGATTAAGTGAAAAGTGAAGAGTGAAAAATCCATTACCATACGAGGCATTTGGATTTTTCACTCTTCACTCTTGACTCTTCGCTCTTATTGTTCCGGCACGGCATACCTGTCGCCTGCGGCTTTGACTATCTCACGAGCAGCCTTGTCTGTATATCCGGGACGCTCAACAGGAGCACCAAGCCCCGTAGCAGAACGCTTGAAACTGCCGTTTTCATCAGGCTTCACAATCATATCATTATATTTCACAATAAGATATACGGCCAGCTCCTTCCAACGGGCAAGCATCTGCTGCGCCTTGTCGTTGCTGTAAGCATTAAGGTATCTGACTGCATCCGCATCGTCCGTGCCACAAAGACGCACGGCCTCGGCCTCTATGACGGCCTGCGCTGCGTCATAGCTTGCCTCGAGAGAATCCCTTACTTCTTTCAGCGACCCGAACATCATCGAGTAGCGCGGATATACCATGTTGCTTACCCAGTTGCACACCCAATAGGCGTTCCTGTCACTGAAGGTCACAGCGTCGGCACCTGGCGTATTGTAACACTCGGGTTGCACGGTGTTGCCGCAATACACAGGAGTGTATGCCACCATGTTGCCGTCGTCGTTGCCAAACCACAGTATGCCGCCTACCTGCCGCGGAAGCCATGAACGCAACTGGGCTATGTACGAAAAGCCCGACTGCTGCGTTGACGTAGGACGCTCGTTAAAATATTCCTTGCCGTCAACCTTGAACGTAAGCGGCGTAGGGCGGTAAGGCATGCTCCACAATCCTTGCCCCGGGTCGTTGTCGAGGGCGAACGGAGTGCCTTCATAATGGTCACGCATACAGTCACGCATGTCCTGTAAAGTCACCTTCCTGTTCGGAACAATCCACAGCGGCATAGGCTCGGCATCTTTCACCTTACCCTCGGCGTAAGGCAAATAACGCTCCATATCGTCGGAGAAATGATTGAAGAAACTCCACACACGGGCCTCGCAGAAGCGGCGGCCGGAGAAGTCGGGGTATGCGTAAGTCTCGCAGAAGCTAAAATCCTCATCCTTCCCGTTGAACCATCCCTTCTCACGGGCGAAGCTGATGCAGTCGTCGGAGAACATAACATTCTCCTTGTCCTTCTGGTTGAAAGTGCGTATGCGGCTTTGGTTGGCATGTGCACAGATGGCATCATCGGGAATACGCAGAGCCACCCATACAACGCCCTTGCTGCCAGGTCCCTTACCCATCATCTCCATAATCCACGCCTCATTGGGGTCACAAATGGAAAACGTCTCGCCCTCGGAGCAATAGCCGTAAGTCTCGGCCAGCGTAGTCATCACCTTGATGGCCTCGCGCGCCGTCTTAGAACGTTGCAGGGCTATGTATATAAGCGAGCCGTAGTCAAGAACACCGGTAGTATCAACCATCTCATGACGGCCACCGAAGGTAGTCTCACCGATGCTGACCTGATACTCGTTGATATTGCCTATGACGTTGTACGTCTCCCTCGCCTCGGGGATTTGGCCATGATACTCCTTAGTGTCCCAGTCATATATCTGGCGCATCTCTCCCTTGGCGTGCTTCCCTGCCGGGAAATGGCAAAGACCTATGAACATGCCGTAGTCGTCAGCATTGTAAGTGGTGAACACAGAACCGTCGGCACTCGCCTTTTTGCCGACGATAAAATTGGTGCATGCCGTGGCGTACACATACGCCGTCAACACAACCAACATAATTGATAATCTCTTCATATCCTTTTTTGTTTTATTGATTTCAATACTTAAACCGTTCCGTTAGCACACTACGGTTGCCACGTTCGTCAACGGCAACCAACTTTACCGAATGCTCCCTACCAGTCTTATGCACCGGTGCATCCTTCAAGTTGCAGACATACACACCAGCTTTCTCCATATACTCAAACAACACAAAACGGCCGTCAATATAACCTTTCAGTGACCGCAGGCCACTTTGCTTGTCGTACGCCAACACACTCAACCTACCAGCCGACGCACTGAATGCCGACAGTACGGGAGGAATGTCATCATAGGCAATTTCGTAACTTGCGCCAAGCTCACGCATCCGCCCCGTAACCCAGCCGTCATTGAACGTTCCGCCCATATTGCGGTCTACGCCATAATGGCTCACTATATACAATTTACTAAGGTCTTTCACCTTGTGTTTCAACCTTAACGATATCTTCGCCCAGTCGAAAAGAGGGTATGACTTTCCATAAAAACTCCACTCGTCAGACAACGCACCGGGCTTTACCTGCACTCTCGGAGACAGCTCCACATCGTCAGGGAGAAGGCCTTTGGCTACAAGGAGCATAAGGCCAGGACGCTGAAAACTGTTAATCCTGTCATGCCATAACATATTCATCACGCTCCGTCGCCTTGCCTTAGGTATGCTCTGCCGCCTTCCCTTTACGGTAAAAGTATATTTACGGGAATTCCCGAAAACATCCGACACTGTATATGCCAAATGATAATCGCGCTCCTCGTCGAATGTAACAATGCCCCTGTCAGCCGTGCCTGCATGAAGCATAGGCAAAGTATTGCCGGGGTCGGCAAACGACTTCATGTACCACAAATGCGTGCGGCAGTAATGGTCGTAGTCACCCCATGAGTTCACCATACGGTTGCAATGGTCAGGAATGCTGTCTACCACACTCTCAAACACCGTCACGCCGTCAACCTCCAGTGTCGTCCGATGCACTCCGAGTATGCCGTAACTACCCTCCATATAGTCATTTGCCCATAAGCCGAAGCCAACCTTGCCCCAAGCCGTGAACTCCCGTGCAAGGTCTGTGGATGTAAAGCCATACGACTGCTTGCGCTGCGAACCGCAGAACAGTCCCTCACCTTCCATCGGATAAGCCATGAACGAATGGGCGATAGGCTTTGTTGTGTCGGTGACAAAGTCTTTCAGATAGTCAAGAGGGTCGATAAAATCCCATGTCTTTGTTGAATGAAACTCAAGATGAAGATGCGGAGCTTTACTCGCCCCGGTGTTACCGCTAACGGCAATGAACTGCCCTTTAGCCACAGGGAAGTCGGTAGGTCGAAGCCGAAGGTCGGCGAAACACGTCTGATTTTGGTACTGCCACTTACGCACCATGGCAGCCAGCTGCGGCACAAACTTCTTCAAATGGCAATATACCGTAGTGATACCGCCCGAATGACGGACATAAACGGCATTGCCGAAACCGTCCAAGCCTACCGTAACCCTGCTTACATAGCCGTCGGCCACGGAGAATATCGGCTTACCCTCCACCTGTCCCGTCCTGACGTCGATGCCCCCATGAAAGTGGTTGGGGCGCGGCTCTCCGAAGTTGCCGGCCAACGATATGGGATAATTGACGGGCGAGCCGAACGACAGGACAGACGCACAAAGCAATGTTACAAGAAAAGACATATATGTATTCTTATAGTTAAAGCAGTTAAAAGGATGTATGCGAAACGGCGAATCCCCTTAACTGCCTTACTATCAATTAGATATTCAACAAGCCTTAAAGCTCATGTCAAGACCCTTGACCGAATGTGTCAAGGCTCCGACAGAAATGAAATCAACGCCGCATTCGGCATACTGGCGTATTGTGTCGAACGTTATTCCGCCGCTCGACTCCGTCTCATACCTGCCGGCTATCATCTCAACGGCGGTTCGCGTGTCGTCAACAGAGAAATTGTCGAACATTATCCGGTCCACTCCGCCGCAATCCAGTACCTGCTGTATCTCGCTGAAATTGCGCACCTCTATCTCAATCTTAAGGTCAAGCGACTTCTCTTTAAGGTACTTATGGCAACGGTCAATGGCGTTCTTGATGCCTCCGGCAAAGTCAACATGATTATCCTTGAGAAGTATCATGTCGAAAAGACCTATCCTATGGTTCACTCCACCGCCGATTTTGACTGCCTGCTTTTCAAGCATACGCATGCCAGGCGTTGTCTTCCTTGTGTCAAGTACACGGGTGTTGGTTCCCTTCAGACGCTCCACATACTTATTCGTCATCGTGGCAATGCCGCTCATGCGCTGCATTATATTGAGCATAAGCCGCTCCGTCTGAAGCAAAGAGCGCACTTTACCTGAAACAATCATGGCCACATCACCTTTCTTTACCTTGGCTCCGTCACCCATCAGCACCTCAACCTCAAGGGTGGGGTCAAACCTTGCAAATACCCTCTTGGCAACCTCTACGCCTGCCAATATGCCATCTTCCTTTATCAGCAAATGTGACTTGCCCATGGCATCCTCTGGTATGCAGCACAATGTTGTATGGTCACCGTCGCCTATATCCTCGGCGAACGCCAGGTCTATAAGCCTGTCTTCCAATTCGTCAACTGAATACATAATCGCTTAAAATTTTACAGATAAACTCCTACACCTATCTTGAAACCTACTTTAGAATAATCGGAATGGTTTTTGAATGACTGGTCGTAATATACTGCCGGTTCGATGGTGACAGTCTTGTTAAGGAAGAAAGCGTAACCAACTTCCAAGCCTGGCATAAGGTCGTTGTAATTATGATTGGCGTGTATCAGCTTTGCATTGACACCCAAGTAAAGGCCGTTCTGTATAATATAATACCTGCCGCCAATGCCGAGCGACACCCTGTCGGCTGCTCCTTCAAGTCCGCTGTGCTGCCATCCTACCTGCCCCAAGAGCATCCAGTCATCAGCAAGCAGATATCCAGCCTTCGCGTCAAGTCCGATATTGAATTCCTCTGCGCCGCTATAGCTGATATCAAGCCCAGTGACTGACGCCCCAACATACCACTTACCCTGCTCAAACTGGGCATAACCGACAACAGCCGTAAGCACAGCTGTCAGCAACATTGCAAATCTCTTCATGATTACCTTGTGTTTGATTAATTGATTTGCAAAATTAAACATTAAATTTGAGATTACCAAAAATTGCTGTAACTTTGCAGGGCTTAAGCCCTTTACTTCGACAAAAAGACAGATGAATATCCCGAACAGACTATACACCCTCATTGCAGCCATCGTGCTTACGTTGGACTTTGCTACGGCGCAAGACATTACGGCATTCCCCAAACACGAGGTCAGAGCTGTATGGCTGACCACATTGGAAGGGTTAGACTGGCCGCAAACAAAAGCCAAAAGCCCACAGACAGTTGAAAGCCAAAAGCAAGAATTGCGCACGATGCTCGACAAACTTAGAGCGGCAGGAATAAACACTGTACTTTTGCAAACCCGTTTACGTGCCACCGTAACATACCCTTCGGCCATTGAAAAATGGGACGCTTGCCTGACTGGGACCTACGGACGCAGCCCAGGATATGACCCTCTCGCCTTTGCCATAACCGAATGCCACAAACGCGGCATGGAGGTTCAAGCATGGGTGGTAGCAATACCTATAGGAAAATGGAATTCGCCTGGTTGCCAGTCTGTACGCAGGCAACACCCTGGCATGATACGCAAAATCGGAGCAAACGGCTATATCAACCCCGCTCATCCGTCATCAGCCCGATACATAGCATCTATATGCAGCGAGATTACACGCCATTACGACGTTAACGGCATTCATCTTGACTACATCCGCTACCCTGAAACATGGCCGTCACCACGCAACGCATACGAACAGACCACACGGCAACACAACATAACCGCCATAGTCACAGCCGTAAGGGACAGCGTGAAAGCCATAAAACCATGGGTAAAGTTAAGCTGTGCAGCAATTGGCAAACACGCCCCACTGCCAAGAAGAGACAGCCGCGGATGGGACGCCCTGTACAAAGGCAGCCAAGAAGCACAATCGTGGTTAAGCTCAGGACTCATCGACCAAGTTTACCCTATGATATACTTCAGCGGCAACGATTTCTATCCATTTATGACCGATTGGAGCGAAAGCGCGCCCAACCCGAGTTCTGTAATTGCAGGTATCGCCGCCTACCGCCTCACGCGAAGCGAGGGCGACTGGCCGTTAATCGAAGTGGAACGCCAGATGAACGTGGCGCGTTCACAAGGAGCAGGGGTGGCACTGTTCCGTGCGCGCTTCCTCACCGAAGACACAAAAGGACTGTACAGATTCATGAAAGACACATTCTCCCCCATCCCGGCACTTGTTCCGCCAACAGGACAGACACCGTCCCACAAACCTGAAGCTCCGCAGCATCTTACCATTGCAAAAGCGGCACACGGGCAATCCGTCTTGCTATGGCATCCGGCAAACAACTCCACATACAACGTGTACGCCTCTGACACCTACCCCGTAGACACCGCCGCCGCACACAACATTGTGGCAGTAAACCTAAAAGAGAACCGTATACCCTTGTCATCGGCTGAACAAAAAATGCACTTTGCCGTTACCGCGACCGACAGTTCAGGACACGAAAGCCCGGCTGCACGCACAAACGCACCGGTACAACAGGACAATATCACTATTGAAAACGGGCGCATACCTATGCCAAAAGACGCACAGGACAACGTCTTCATCATGCTGAAAGACATAGCAGGACGTTCCATTGCAATACTGCCGTGTAAAAACGGGTATGCCAACACAGGCCGTATAAACGCTGGATATTATGCCGTCTACACCTTAAATGACAAAGGTGAAACGCGGCGCATAATGTTCGCGGCCATATACAGCGGCAAACGCATACGCTTGTTCCAGTTATAGCGTAAATGGACAGCGGCAAGAGCTACGCGCAAGTCTCACCTCCATTGTTCACCATGCTATATACTTGTACTATATTCCATTTTACATTCCCCAATAGCCACATTCAATAAAACACATCAAGCACCATTAGAACCACTGCAAACAACCGTCTTTTACAAACTAATTGACGACCTTTCGCGATACTATTAACGGCATATTGCGCTGCAAACAGCCACATATGTCTTTACGACTTATAGCCGTTCCTAAAATCCTTTTTACGCAAATATACAAAAAACTTAAACTATGTTCGGAAGCATCATCGGAGACATCATCGGCAGCATTTACGAGTTTGACAATATAAAGACAAAAGACTTCCCCTTGTTTCACGAACTATCTGATTATACCGATGACAGCATATTGACATTGGCTACGGCCGACTGGCTGCTAAACGGTGGTGATAGCGGACAGTACTATCTGAAATATGCATTGGAAAACCCGTATCCTATGGGGAGCTATGGGACGGGCTTCATTCAATGGGTTCACCTATCACAACGCGGCCAAATGCAGCCATATAACAGCTGTGGCAACGGAAGCGCCATGCGTGTAGGCCCAGTAGGCTGGGCTTGCTCGACAAAAGAGGAGGTACTGCGGAAAGCAAAAGAGTCTGCCGAATGCACACACAATCATCCTGAAGGAATCAAAGGTGCTCAAGCCACGGCTCTTTGCGTATTCATGGCGCATAATGGCGACAACAAAGAAAAGATACGTAGCACTATTTCAACAGATTTCGGATATGAGCTCGACATGCCGATAGACGAAATACGGAAGCGCTATTCATGGAAAGGCATAGACGGAACCGGGGACGGAGGTACATGCCAGTGCAGCGTTCCACAGGCAATTGTATGCGCCCTTGATGCCTGCGACTTTGAAGATGCCGTCCGCAATGCAGTATCCATTGGAGGAGACTCTGATACGATTGCCTGCATTGCAGGAAGCATAGCCGAACCTTTGTACGGTATTCCATCGTCCATCTACCTGGAAGCCTTGCGATATATTCCTGAACATTTCAAGGCTTTAATCCGCGATTTTGAAAATAGGTTTGGAATACCGGATATAATCTGACAGAGCCATTACAACAAACATCTATTCTTATCGATTGCATGGCAGACGTTTCATAAGTCCATGATAACATGCAAACATCTGACTTCAAAAAAAAGACCAGCGGTTTATTTGCAAACCGCTGGTATAGATGAATAACATGAAATAAGGCCAGCCAACACCTGCCTCAATCCTTGTGGTTGATACAAATGCCAAGCTTGTACCACTCGTAAAGACGATGTACCCCCTCGTCAATCTCCACCTTGTGACGCCAGCCCAGACTATGAAGTTTTGACACATCGGTAAGTTTACGCGGCGTGCCATCGGGCTTGGATGCGTCCCAGCGCAACTCTCCTCTGAAGCCAACTTCATCGGCTACGATACCGGCCAACTGACGTATGCTTAACTCACAGCCAGTGCCTACGTTTATATGACAGTTGCGTATCTCCTTGTCGTCGGGATTGTAAGTGTCCTTAAAGTCTACGTTGAGCAGCACATGGACACTTGCGTCAGCCATGTCCTCGCTCCAAAGAAACTCACGCATGGGACTGCCAGTGCCCCATAGGGTAACAGAGCCAGGGGTTATGCCGAACTTTGCAAGCTCTGCCAATATTACATCCTCCCCACGGCTTCCGTCGATACCTTCCACAGGGCGCAAATCGAGGTCCATCCTCACCTCGTCCCATCGTTCTTCGCCAAGACACTTTGCCAAATATATCTTGCGAAGCATGGCTGGCAACACATGACTGTTCTCCAAATGGAAATTGTCGTTAGGGCCATAAAGATTTGTAGGCATGACTGCCACATAATTGCAACCATACTGCAGGCTGAAACTCTCACACATCTTCAGGCCGGCAATTTTGGCTATTGCATACGGCTCGTTAGTGTATTCCAGTTCAGATGTAAGCAGTGCGTCTTCCTTCATGGGCTGTGGAGCCATGCGAGGGTATATGCACGTACTACCGAGAAAGAGGAGTTTCTTCACTCCGTGACGGAAGCTCTCGCCTATTACGTTCTGCTGTATTTGCAGGTTCTGATAGATGAAGTCGGCACGGTAAGTAAGGTTTGCCATGATTCCGCCAACATGGGCTGCAGCCAGTACTACGGCATCGGGGTGCTCACTGTCAAAAAAATCCTTTACAGCTACAGCATCCAGCAAGTCCAATTCACGATGGCTGCGACCTATAAGATTGTCATAGCCACGCTGTTTCAAATTATTCCATATGGCCGAACCAACCAATCCGTGATGTCCGGCAACGTATATTTTTGCACTCTTGTCCAACATGATGTACAATTAATGAATAATGAAAAATTTATAATGAACAATCATTTAATGAAAAAAAATGAATAATGAAAAATGAATAATCATTACTGCCATAAAAATTAAGCCGTAAGGCAATTATTCATTTTTCATTATTCATTTTCATTAAAAAGATTATTCAGCCATTTGAGCCTTGATGTAAAGTTTCTTGACAAACTTCATGTCATGACGTACCATGATTTTAACCAACTCCTCAAATGACGTTTTCGTAGGATTCCAGCCTAATACCTTTTTCGCCTTCGCTGGATTGCCGAGCAATTGGTCAACCTCACAAGGCCGGAAGTACTTGGGGTCTACTTCCACAAGCACCTTGCCTGTAGCGACATCTATGCCTTTCTCATCGATGCCTTCGCCCTCCCAACGCAAATCGACACCTGCTTCCTTGAAAGCCAATGTACAGAACTCACGCACGGTATGCATCTCGCCAGTGGCTATTACAAAATCGTCCGGCTCGGGTTGCTGCAATATCATCCACATGCACTCAACATAATCACGGGCGTACCCCCAGTCGCGGCGCGCATCAAGATTGCCGAGGTACAACTTGTCCTGGTATCCTTGGACAATGCGGCATGCTGCGAGAGTTATCTTACGCGTAACGAAATTCTCACCCCTGCGCTCACTCTCATGATTGAACAATATGCCATTACAACAGTACATACCGTAGCTTTCACGGTAGTTCTTCATTATCCAAAAGCCATACAATTTGGCAACCGAATATGGCGACCTTGGATAAAACGGCGTGGTCTCGCTCTGCGGAACTTCCTGCACCTTGCCATAAAGTTCAGATGTCGATGCCTGGTAGATGCGACAAGTCTTGTCTAATCCGCAGATACGCACTGCCTCCAACAGGCGCAACACTCCGACCGCATCAGTTTCTGCCGTATATTCAGGGACATCGAAAGACACCTTGACATGGCTTTGGGCGGCAAGGTTATAAATCTCGGAAGGCTTAGTCTCGCCTATTATACGTATCAATGATGAGGAATCGGTCATGTCGGCCCAATGCAAATTGACAAGACGGGTTTTCTTCATGTCACGCACCCACTCATCCAAATACAGATGCTCTATACGTCCTGTATTAAATGATGAAGAGCGGCGCAGCAAACCATGCACCTCGTACCCCTTCTCTATTAGAAATTCAGCCAAGTATGACCCATCCTGACCGGTTATTCCAGTAATTAAAGCAACTTGTTTTTTCATTTTGGACTACATCTCCATATTATTTCTGTAATCAGCCTTGTTCTGTGAACTGGGTTATGCGCTGTTCTTCAGAAAGCTTGCAAATTAGCAACTTGTCATCTTTCTCTGCTACAATATATCCGTCAAGCCCTTGAATTACAACACGTTTCTTGCCCAATGTATGGACAATACAGTTATGCGTGTCGAACAAAGATATGTTGTCACCTATGACACCGTTGCCATATAAATCGCGTTTGGTCTGCGCCAACAGGGAACCCCATGTGCCTAAATCACTCCATCCGAAATCCGCAGGACAAACAAATATTTCCTCTGCCTTTTCCATTATGGCATAGTCCACAGATATGGATTCACACTCTGGAAACCTGCTGTTGATTTCCTCCTGCTCACGCGGTGTCCCGTATACAGGCAGCAGGTTTTCAAAGATTCTACTTATAGTCGGCTGATAGACCCTGAAAGCATTGACTATCGTATTAACATTCCATATGAAAATTCCGGCATTCCAGAAATAGCTCTTGTTCTTTATATATTTATTCGCAGTTTCCAAATCAGGTTTTTCCCTGAATGAATCAACGCGGTATATTTCCTTATTGCGAGGAGAACTTGATGACAAATCTGCCTGGATATATCCATATCCCGTCTCTGGCCGGGTAGGTTTCATTCCCAATGTTATTATGGCATCAGTCTCGTTGGAGAACTTGAGACATTGTGATACAACACGACGGAACTCGTCCGTATCCATCACTACATGGTCACTAGGAGAAACTACAATGTTTGCATTTCTGTCCTTAGCCTTGATTTTCCAACTTACATAAGCGATACATGGTGCAGTATTCCTTCTGCACGGCTCACAAAGGATATTGCCTTCAGGTATCTCGGGCAGTTGTTCTTCAACCAAATCCTTATAATTAATACTTGTCACAACCCAGACATTTTCAGGACTGCACACCCCCTTGAACCTGTCAAAGGTAAGTTGCAGCAACGAACGCCCTGTCCCCAATACGTCTATAAACTGTTTAGGTTTTGCTGTTGTACTCATCGGCCAGAAGCGGCTCCCCACTCCACCGGCCATTATGACTAAATGATTGTTCGAATGAGCCATAAAACTGGAACTTATTATAACATTATAATGACAAAGGTAGTAAAAAAAAGACATAAATGGAAAACAAAACATGAAAAAAGGCGGAATTTTTTAATTCCGCCTCCTTTTTTATGCGCAATGACACATTACTTGCAATACCAGCTCACAATTGTCTCATAGAGTTCCTGCTTGCCTGAAGTCTGCTTAGGCTCACCTACAGTCTTCGCATATGCGACAACATCCTCAAGTGAAAGCTTGCCTTCCTCAAACTCCTTGCCCTTGCCAGAATCAAATGATGCGTAACGGTTCTTAAGCATCTCGCAATAAGGAGACTTCTCAATCAGGTTGGCAGCGTTCTCCAAAGCGCGAGCCATTGCGTCCATACCGCTGATATGAGCGATGAAGATATCCTCCAAGTCGGTAGAGTTACGGCGTATCTTAGCGTCGAAGTTAGAACCGCCATTGCCAAGACCACCATTGCGGATAATATGAATCATAGCCTGTGTAAGCTCCCAGTTGTCAATCGGGAACTGGTCGGTATCCCAACCGTTCTGGTAGTCGCCGCGGTTTGCGTCGATGCTTCCGAGCATTCCGTTGTCAACAGCTACAGCCAACTCATGGTCGAATGTATGACCGGCAAGCGTAGCATGGTTAACCTCGATATTAACCTTGAAGTCCTTTTCCAAACCGTGTGCACGGAGGAAACCGATAACTGTCTCTGTGTCAACATCATACTGATGCTTTGTAGGCTCCATGGGCTTCGGCTCAATCAGGAATGTACCTGTGAAGCCTTTTGAACGAGCATAATCGCGAGCGGCCTTCAACATTGTAGCAAGATGCTCCTTCTCACGCTGCATCTGAGTGTTAAGAAGGCTCATGTATCCTTCGCGTCCGCCCCAGAACACATAGTTTGTTCCGCCGAGCTTGATTGTAGCGTCGATAGCCGTCTTTATCTGAACGGCAGCGCGTGCAACAACATCAAAATCAGGATTTGTAGCGGCACCGTTCATGTAACGCTTGTTACCGAATACGTTGGCTGTACCCCAAAGGTTCTTGATGTTGGTGCCCTTCATCTTCTCAAGAGCATAGTCAGTGATGGCATTCATGCGAGCCTCATACTCTTCGATTGTGTCGCCTTCGTCTACAAGGTCAATGTCATGGAAGCAGAAATATTCGATTCCAAGCTTTTCCATGATTTCGAAGCCAGCGTCCATCTTGTCCTTAGCACGCTCAACGGCGTCAGCCTTCTCGTCCCAAGGATAAACGCGTGTGCCACCACCGAACTGGTCGCTGCTTGCCGGGCCGAGCGTATGCCACCATGCCATAGCGAACTTCAACCAGTCCTTCATTTTCTTACCCATTATAACTTTCTCTGCATCATAATAATGATAAGCTAACGGGTTGGTGCTGTCTGCACCCTCAAACTTGATTTTTCCAATCTGCGGAAAATACTCTTTTGCCATAATAAATGCAATTTACAGGTTATTAATAATATGTTAAAGTAAAAGGTCCAAAACACTATATATCAAGCACCTACAATCCTTTGCAGTTTCTCTTTCCACCTTGTATACGCTTCAAGATACTCTGCACGGTGCTTCTCGTCCGGTTCTATGACAGAAAGTTTTTTCAACGACGCAAACGCCTCGTTATTATCCTTATATATACCGCAACCCATACCAGCGCCCTTTGCCGCTCCTACGCTGCCGTCTGTCTCATACAACTCAATCGTAGCACCACTGACTCCAGCCAAAGTATCCCTGAATATGTCACTCAAGAACATGTTGGCCTTTCCAGCATGTATCTTACGTATGTCCATCCCCATCTGCTGCATTACCTCCATGCCATAACAGAAACTGAACACTATGCCTTCCTGTGCAGCACGCATGATATGAGCTTTACTGTGCTTATTGAAGTTTACGCCATGTATCGAGCAGCCGATTTCTCTGTTCTCAAGCACGCGTTCAGCACCGTTACCAAACGGAATGATTGTCACACCCTCGCTACCAATTGGTACAGAAGCCATCATATCATTCATATCAGAATAAGAAATGCCTTCAGGAGCAACATTTCTGCGCACCCAAGCGTTCAATATTCCCGTACCGTTGATGCACAGAAGTACACCGAGCCTGTCCATATCTTTAGTATAATTCACATGGGCAAATGTATTGACACGGCTACGCTTATCATAATTCACTTCACCTAAAACACCATAAACCACTCCAGACGTACCTGCCGTTGAAGCTATTTCACCAGGATTAAACACGTTTAAGCTCAATGCATTATTTGGTTGGTCGCCTGCACGATAACTGATAGGAGTACCCTCCTTCAAGCCCAACTCGGCAGCAGCAGCCGCACTCACTTCGCCCTGTATGCTGAATGTAGGGACAATGTCGGCAATCATGCTTTTGTCAAAGCCGAAATAATCCAGCAAGAAACCAGCCGCATCCTTATTCTTGAAGTCCCAGAACATTCCTTCGCTAAGTCCGCTGATTGTCGTATTTATAGTTCCGCTCAGCTTCATTGCGATGTAGTCACCAGGAAGCATAATCTTGTATATCTTGTCGAAAACGTCAGGCTCATTGTCCTTTACCCATGCCAACTTTGCAGCTGTAAAGTTACCAGGAGAATTAAGCAAATGTGACAAGCACTTCTCTGCGCCAAGCTCACCAAATGCCTTCTCACCATACGGAACAGCCCTTGAATCACACCATATTATTGACGGGCGCAACACCTGCTTGTCCTTGTCTACACAGACCAAGCCGTGCATTTGGTAAGAAATGCCTATTGCTTTAATGTCTTCGCCGCTAACCCCGGCATCGCTCATAACTTTTTTCAAACTTAGTTTGGCATTGTCCCACCACATCTGTGGGTCTTGCTCTGCCCAACCTGCCTTTATTGCGACTATCGGAGCTTCCTTTTCCGGATAAAAAGCTGAAGCTGCGCAGACACCAGTATCAGCGTCCACCAATGATGCTTTTACAGAAGAACTGCCAACATCAAAACCTAACAAATATCTTCCTGACATATCTAATTGTTTTTATTCATAGTACGGATGACAAGGATATTCCCTACCACTTCCGCGGTTTATTAATTTATAATATTGTCAAAACAGAGACAACGACTTGTCTTCACAAGACAAATTCACATCTGCTGTTTCATTTTCCTCGTCCTTAAAATCAAACTGTAGCTGACGAGAAGCATTAGACAGGTTTAGGCGATACACGCCACGAACATCCGTCCGTTCAATAAAAGAGTCTACCGACTTGCTGTTCCTGGCCAAGAACCCAGATACATAACGATGCACATCACCTAAGGAAACATTGTCAAACAGGCTGTTCCTGCTATTAAACACATGACGCGCTATCTTCCTGATGCTTAATCCCTTTGAACCAGCTTCTTTAAGAACATAAAGGATTTCGCTGTCGTAATTCATAGAATTAGAAGAAAGAAGGACCGGTAAACATGAAATGCCGACCCTTCTTTGATATCATTTCAACAGATTAAGCCAATGTAATCTTGTTCTCTTCTGCCTTGATTTTGCCTTCTTTGAAAAGCCAACCCATACCGAGCAGCGTCTCCTCTTCAGTTATTTTTGCAGCCTTGGCAATCTCGGCAACACTAAGTGCCTTCTCCGCAGTTGCAAGAGCCTGGTATACGTCACCAGCCTTGAAGCCGACAGATTCTGCGTTGATGTCAAAAACAACCTTCTTGGCAGCACTTCTCTTAGGTGCCGCTTTCTTCTCACCTGTAGCCTTTGTAGCTGCAGTCTTCCTTACGGTCTCTTTCTTTTCTGTCATAATCCAATTAAATCACATTTAAGTCTCCACTTTGTGGATGACAAAATTTAGTCTTTTGTCGATGCAAATATAATGTATTTCTTCAAAAGAATGACAAGTTTTTCAAAATAAAATCACGTCCAGAAGACTATTTCTTGACAAAAATCACTTTTCTTGACTTAAATCAATCTTGATTTGCAATTCGTCAAGTTGTTTCGGGTCAAGCGGCGCCGGTGCTTCGAGCATCACATCGCGCCCACTGTTGTTCTTAGGGAACGCTATGCAGTCGCGGATGCTGTCAAGACCTGCCATAATTGACACAAAGCGGTCAAGCCCGAACGCCAAGCCGGCATGAGGAGGCGCACCATACTTGAAGGCATTGATTAAGAAGCCAAACTGCGCCATAGCACGCTCCGGCGTAAAGCCCAATATCTTGAACATCTTTTCCTGAAGTCTGCCGTCGTGTATACGCAAGCTGCCACCGCCGACTTCTATTCCGTTGCAAACAAAGTCGTAAGCCTTGGCGCGTACGCGCTCAGGATGTTCCTCAAGCAGAGGTATGTCGTCAGGGTTGGGCATAGTGAAAGGATGGTGGGTTGACATCAGACGCTGCTCCTCGTCGCTCCACTCGAACAACGGGAAATCGACAATCCAAAGGCATTCGAACTTGTCCTTGTCCCTAAGTCCGAGCCTGTCGCCCATCTCAAGACGTAGCGTACAAAGCTGTGTCCGTGTCTTGTTTGCCCTGTCACCGCTCAAAATCAGCAACAAGTCGCCGTCGTTCGCTCCTGCCGCAACTTTAAGCTTCTGCATGACTTCTGGCGAATAAAACTTGTCTATGCTGCTTTTTATAGTTCCGTCCTCGTTGAACTTGACCCACACAAGCCCCTTCGCACCGACCTGCGGACGCTTTACGAAATCCGTCAGCTGGTCAAGCTGCTTCCTTGTATAGTTAGCACAACCTGACACGCATATTCCTCCGATGTACTCGGCATCGTTGAACACACCAAACGTACCCGTGCCCTTCAACACATCCATCAGTTCGATGAACTCCATGCCGAAACGCAAATCAGGCTTGTCGCTGCCGAAACGGCGCATAGCCTCAGCCCATGTCATCTGCTGGAGTTTGGCCGGGAGCTCAACGCCACGCACCTCCTTGAACAAGTGGCGGCACATATCCTCGAACAGGTCGATAACATCGTCCTGGTCCACAAACGACATTTCGCAGTCTATCTGGGTAAACTCCGGCTGACGGTCGGCACGCAAATCCTCGTCACGGAAACACTTTGCTATCTGGAAATAACGGTCAAAGCCGCTCACCATCAACAACTGCTTCAGCGTCTGCGGGCTCTGCGGCAGAGCGTAGAACTGCCCTGGGTTCATGCGTGACGGCACAACGAAGTCACGAGCACCCTCCGGCGTGCTACCTATTAATATAGGTGTCTCCACCTCGATAAAGTCTTTTGAATCCAAGAAATTACGTATGAGGATTGTCATGCGGTGACGCAATTCCAAGTTCTTACGCACTGACGGACGGCGCAAGTCCAGATAACGGTACTTCATGCGGATGTCGTCGCCGCCATCGGTATTGTCCTCTATCGTGAACGGAGGCGTTGCGCTCTCGCTCAAAACGTTGAGTTTCGACACAATAATCTCTATGTCGCCAGTGGGCAGGTTGTCGTTCTTGCTCTGACGCTCGCACACCTTGCCTTCCACTTGTATGCAATACTCACGCCCCAGCTTGTTTGCCTCGGCACACAAATCGGTATCTTCATTCTCATTGAAAACCAACTGCGTAATACCGTAACGGTCACGAAGGTCGACAAATGTCATGCCACCCATCTTACGGCTACGCTGCACCCATCCGGCAAGCGTCACTTGCTTGCCTGCATCAGAAAGGCGCAGCTCACCACATGTATTAGTCCTATACATAAACTAAAATTGCTAAAATTTAAGTGCAAAATTACAAAAAATGCGTGAACGGACAAAAATTAATGGTTAATTTCATATTATGAAAATTGCACAAAAAGGCTTAAAGACGAGGCGTGAACGCCGCTCTCATTTCCTTTTACGCAAGCGTGCAGCCAACAAGGACATAATACCGCCCAACACAGCGCCGCCCAATAGCCCGTAGGCAATGCCCATCTTGATATTACCAACCTTGTATCCGACAGCTACGCCAAGTACCAGACCTATCACCATGCCCTGCTCTACGACAAACAGAGCCATCAGTTTTCGTCTATCCATAAAATCCCAAACGCTTTATTCTAAATTATGAATACCATATAAAAATCGCCCACAAAATCGTTGATTTGTGGGCGATTGTCACTCATAGGCAATTTATTGTAAATGAAGCCTTGCGGTGCGTACGGGACTCGAACCCGTGACCTCCTGCGTGACAGGCAGGCATTCTAACCAGGCTGAACTAACGCACCTTTCGGACATTTCCTTATTTGCGGTTGCAAAGGTATGAATATTTTTTATAACGGCCAAAGATTGCCAAGACTTTTTATAAAAAAAGTTGCAAGAGCAGCGCATCATGATATTTTTTCCCGTCAAAAAGCCAGTCTTTCAACTCCGCTGACAGTTGAAAGCCGCACCGCTCAAACAGTTTTAACGACTGCATGTTGTCTTTGTCTACATAGGCATATATCTGATGGAGGTGCAGTATGCCGATAGAATAGTCCTTTATTTTGCTTATTGCCGCTTGGGCAAAACCGCGGTTTCTGTATTTGTTTTCTATTACAATGCCGACTTCCGCCCTCATGTGCTTCGGGTCAAAGTTTATAAGGTCCACTATTCCTACAACCTCGCCATGGTCATTCTCTATCATCAGCCTGACCTGCCGGTCTGTATAAATGTCGTTTTTCGAGTTGGCAATGTAGTCGTAAAGCGTGTATCGTGAATACGGAACGCTCGTCACACCGACATTCCACAGACTCATATCGTTTTCTATTGCATACAAGGCATCGAGGTCTTCTGGCTCGATGGCGCGCAGACTTACAAATGGGAGCAATTCTGTCATCAGTAGATTATTTCCTTGTCAGTTATGATTATGCCGCGTTCGGGAAGAAATGTGCCGATGTAAACATTCTCGTGGGGATTGCGCGAGAAGATATCGAGTATGGTGCTGTATCTGTATGAAGTGGTGTCATACACAATGTAAACGGGGCTTGACTTGTCGCTTTGCAGTGAATATGCTATGTGTCCTTCACCGTTCGACTTCTCGTCGCACTCCACATAATCAGCCGAAAGGCCGTTGTATTCGGCTATCCGCTTACATGCTGCGAGCGACTTTGCCGAACCTATGAACAAGTATCTCGGCGTAGACTTACGCCTTGCGCCGCCAAACCCGAGCATCTTGTTGATGCTTTTGTACGACATTCTCGCCAATGCGAAGGAAGCTTTAAGGTAGATTGCCATATTTATAGGTATAGACAACCAAAAGCCCAAATGCCCATAATGCTTCCTGAAGAATATCAGCATGGCGTTATAGAACACGTGGACGTACCTGAACGACGACTTCTGCGTGCTTTCGCCCTTATAGTGGAGTATAGCAGAAGGCAGATACCAGTTTTCGTATCCGCTTTTCAGCAAGCGGTATGACAGGTCTATGTCTTCTCCATACATGAAAAAGTCCTCGTCAAGCAGCCCCACCTCCTGTATCGCGTTTCTCCTTACCATGAAAAATGCGCCGCTGATTACCTCTATGCGCCCTGGCTCGTCCCACGGCATGCCACACATGTAATATTTTCCGAAGCGGCTGTTCGTAGGATATTTTGCACACAAACCGCACATTTTGTAGAACGCAGTCATGGGTGAAGGAAGCCCACGGCGACTTTCAAGGGCCTTTTCCCCGTTAGCCTTGAGCATCCTTACGCCTACAGCTCCTGCACGCGGATGCGCGTCCATGAAACTGACACACTCTTTCAGTGTTGACTCGCCTACAAACGTGTCGGGGTTCAGCATCAGTATATATTCACCCTTTGCGCGCTTTATCGCCATATTGTTGGCTTTTGCAAAGCCATTGTTATGCTTGCTTGCTATCAGCTTTATGCCACAACCGCATTTCTTAAGGCAATCCACGGTGCCGTCTTTTGAATGGTTGTCAACAACGAATATCTCCGCATCAATGCCGTCCAAAGCCCGTTGAAGGCTGTCCAAACACTGCAACAGGTAATGCTTTACGTTGTAACTTACAATGACGACAGACAACCTCATTGTTCCCCTCCCGTTTCAGACGCGCACCTGCTTGCGCTCGGATATACGAACACAAGGCATGCAAGACATATTATGGCCATGTAGCCGAAGGCCACGTTCAGCCCGAATAAATAATATAATAAGGTATTAGCCACCATAGGGACACAGAGCATAGCCATCCTTATGCTGCCCCATCTTACAAGTGCGCGGCCTTTGTAGGCGGTTAGCATGGCACCGACCTTCTTGAACTTGAACAGCCTCAATGCCAACGGCAGCATACATATTGTCAGGACTTCCATTGCCGACACGGTTATGAATTCCCCGTTTACGCAGTCTGAAAAGCTGCCCGGCAACAGGATTTCGTTTTCATACAGCAACACTATTGCCAACGCGACTATGACGCCTGTGTACATTTCGGCGGCAAGCAGCCGTCTGGCCTTATCTATTGTGGCGAATTTCTCCATCGTATTTTGTAATATAATATATGTATATGTCTGTGCATTTCGCTAAGCCTACGGCTTGCCGTCGAACGGCACACGGTTCAAAATCGAACGCCCGAGGGTCACCTCGTCGGTGTATTCCAGTTCCTCGCCTACCGACACGCCCCTTGCTATAACGCTTAGCTTCACGTCCAACTTGGACAGTTTCCGGTAGATGTAGAAGTTCGTAGTGTCGCCTTCCATGTCGGGGCTTAACGCAAGGATTACCTCATTTACACCTCCTGCCGAGACCCTGTCTACCAGCGAGTCGATTTCTATGTCGCCAGGCCCTATGCCGTCCATCGGCGAGATTACGCCGCCGAGCACATGGTACAGGCCGTTGTACTGCTGCGTGTTCTCGATTGCCATTACGTCCTGCACGTTCTCCACCACACACACGGTAGAGGCGTCGCGATGGCGGTTCGAGCAGATGGGGCACACGTCGGCGTCGCTTATGTTGTGGCATACGCGGCAGTATTTGATTTCATTGCGCATGTCGCCGATTGTCTTCACAAAGCGTTCCACTTTGTCCCTGTCTTGCCTAAGCAGGAACAGCGCCAGCCGCAAAGCCGTCTTCTGCCCCACCCCGGGCAATCCTGCCAGTTCGGAAACAGCCTTTGCAAATAGTTGCGACGGGTATTGTTGAAACATTGTAATTATGATTTTCGCGACAAAGTTACTTCAATATGCCGTAAAATCCAAGACAAATCATCATTTTGTTGACTCGCCGTTGTGATATTGGTCCCCATACTTGCCAACCTTGCCGCATACACTTTTGTACGGCATTTCAGCTCTGCAACGTAACTACCTGAAACGCAACGCATTACAAAAGACGGCCTTTCGTCAGCTAAAAAGCCGCCTTTTAGCGTGCAAAAGACGGTCTTTTACATTGCAGTTTACGGCCTTCCATATACTTGAGGGCAAAAACAATCTTGTTTTCATTTCGCCCAACCGAAATTTTGCATTATCTTTGCAATCTGTAAAAGGGAACTGACAAGCTTCATATCGGCTTGTATCATTAACAAAAGGCATGACATATTCCGTTTTTGCTACGCCACCAACGGCATTCAAATATGTATGCCATGCCTGAAATAATTATCTATATGGAAATAAAGAAGTCGGAATTTGTAATAAGCAACGCTACTTGGACGATGTGTCCTAAGGACAGCAAGCCAGAATATGCGTTTATCGGAAGGAGCAACGTAGGCAAGTCAAGCCTGATAAACATGCTGTGCAACCATAAAAACCTGGCCAAGACATCGTCAACCCCAGGCAAGACATTGCTGATAAACCATTTCATAATAAACAACGAATGGTATCTGGTTGACCTCCCCGGCTACGGCTTCGCCAAACGCTCCAAGTCGGTACAGAAGAAGCTGGAACAGATGATAACGTCTTACATCCTTCAGCGTGAGCAGCTTGTAAACGTCTTTGTACTTATAGACATACGCCACGGCTTCATGCAGATTGACAACGAATTCATAAACTGGCTTGGACGCAGCGGAGTGCCGTTCTCCATAGTATTCACAAAAGCGGACAAACTCGGGCCGGTAAAGGCGAAACAGTCAGTAGAAACATACATGGCCACACTCACCGAGACATGGGAAGAACTGCCACCTTATTTTATTACGAGCAGCGAGAAAAAGACAGGTCGTGACGAAGTGCTCGACTACATAGACAAAATCAACAAAACATTGAAGGACAACGCATAAAAGCCTGATGCCAAGCATTATACCATATCTTGACGTTCAGCATCTTACAAAATCGTACGGTGCGAATGTACTCTTCAAAGACATTTCCTTCGGAATATCCGAAGGACAAAAAGTCGGACTTGTGGCTCGTAACGGCACTGGCAAATCGACCTTGCTGTCAATCATTGCCGGTGTCGAGGGATATGACACCGGCAACATAACATTCCGCCGCGACCTGCGCGTAGGGTATTTAGAGCAGTCGCCCAAGTTCGCCCCAGCCGACACCGTGCTCGACGCTTGCTTCAACCATGCAGGCAATGAAGACAAGATACTCAAGGCCAAGCAAATCTTGACGCAGTTGAAGATTGGCGACCTGTCACAGCGTATAGGCACGCTAAGCGGAGGACAGATGCGCCGTGTAGCTTTGGCGAATGTATTGCTTACCGAGCCCGACATGCTGATACTCGACGAACCGACCAACCATCTTGACCTCGAAATAATAGAATGGCTCGAAGGCTACTTGTCGAGAAGCGACAAGACATTGTTCATGGTGACTCATGACAGGTTTTTCCTTGACAAGGTTTGCTCCATGATACTGGAGCTTGACAACAAGACCATATACACATACCGCGGCAATTACAGCTATTATCTGGAAAAGCGGCAGGAGCGCATTGACAACACAAGGGCGGAAATTGCCCGCGCCAACAACCTGTACAGAAAAGAGCTTGACTGGATGAGGCGTATGCCGCAGGCACGCGGGCATAAGGCGCGTTACCGCGAGGATGCCTTTTACGAATTGAAGAAAATAGCGAAGCAACGCATCGAGGAAAGGCAAGTACGCCTGAAATCGAAAAACATATACATTGGCAGCAAAATCTTTGAATGCCAGTATATATCAAAGAGTTGGGGAGAGGACAATGTCATCCTGAAAGACTTTTACTACAACTTTGCCCGGTACGAGAAGATGGGCATTGTGGGCAACAACGGCACAGGCAAGTCAACGTTTATCAAGTTGCTGCTTGGCCTGGAGAAGCCGGACAGCGGCCGATTCGACATTGGCACAACGGTCAAGTTCGGCTATTTCTCGCAGGAAGGTATACAGTTTGACCAGCAAAAGAAGGTGATTGATGTCGTAACTGAAATAGCCGACTACATCGATGTCGGCGGAGGGAAGCACCTTTCAGCATCACAATTCCTGCAATATTTCCTGTTCACGCCAGAGCAACAGCACAACTATGTGTACAAATTAAGCGGCGGCGAGAAGCGCAAACTGTATTTGTGCACAGTATTGATGAGAAATCCCAACTTCCTCGTACTTGACGAACCGACAAACGATTTGGATATACAGACATTGCAAATCCTTGAAGAATACTTGGCCGACTTCCCCGGATGTGTCATTGTCGTAAGCCATGACCGCTACTTCATGGACAAGGTGGTCGACCACTTGCTTGTATTCCACGGCAATGGCGACGTGCAGGATTTTCCTGGAAATTACACGCAGTACCGCAAATGGCATTCGCTTAAAAGCAAAGAAGACACGCCTGAAGGCAAGCAGAAGCCTACCGTTACAAAGGAAAAACGCAGTACCGAACGCCGCAGGTTGTCGTACAAGGAAAAGGTTGAATATGCCCGTTTGGAGAAAGAAATCGCCGAACTCGAAGCTGAACGCAAGTCAATTGAAGAGCAACTATGTAGCGGAACACTATCTGTAACAGAACTTACGGAAAAAAGCAAAAGGCTTCCTTTGTTGAAAGACGAGCTTGACGAAAAAGAATTAAGATGGCTTGAATTGGCAGAATTAGCCGGAGAATAGCCCCAAGGACGGACACACCTATATATTCCAAGCAAACATCCTTGACATTACCCACTAAAAAATCCAAGCCACAACCTGCGCCGCACACTTAAAAAGAGTTAAATATCGAAAGATGACTGGGGTTCAGGTTCTTTATCTTCAATATAAATTATTACTTTTGCACATCAATTAGAAAATCGACCTTTTGTTTCCAATCGTGAAACAAATTCAATCATTAAAATTTCCATAGATACATTGAATATGTATAGCAAAGACGAATTGTTATCTAAAAATGCCGCCGAACTTGAAGGTATTGCCGAACAGTTGGGCGCTAAAATAAAATCTGGCGACAGCCAAGAGGACATCGTTTACTCCATTCTCGATAAACAAGCCGAGGTTGAAGGTATCAAAAATCCACTTGGAACAAAACGCCGCAGAGTCCGCATTGTGAAAAAAGACACCGACCGCGTATATTCTGTAAACGGAAAAGAAGGAGAAAATTTTGACCTGAAGAAAAATAAAGTTGCGAATGAAAGCCCTTCGCTTTTTAACGATGTGCCTGTAGAAGCACCGGCAAAGCCTAAGACGACAAGGGGGAAAGGCAAAACAAAAGCCGCCTCTGCGGCTGCAACAGACATGCAAACCACGGCAGATACAAGCATGGAAGAAATGCAAGAACAAGCCATTCCTGAAGAAATATTGTCTGAAAATACATCTGCGCCATTACCTGAAGATGATAAAGCGGACAACAGCATTGCAACCTCCGTTCCTCCGTTCATGCAAGAAGAACAAGAAGCTGGTACTGAAGAACTGAATGTTATTCCGGAAGAAGAATATTCTCCCAACGAAGATGACAATGATGCTGAAGTACAGTCGGACTTGATAGCACAGCTCCAAGCCAAAGTTAATGCCCATAACGAACTGGCCGACGAAAAGCGTGAGGCTGTAGTTTCAGGCATATGGGAAGGCGACCCGGGCGATGGGACTGATTTCATCACAGTGGTTGACCTGCCGATTGAAGACCAAATGGCCATTCCAAACTATGACATGTTCGACAACCCGACCGTTCCAATGGACATGAATGCCGTTACGTATGCACCACGAATGGAACAGGCTACGATGCAGGCATTCGATTTTGAAGACATCATAACAGCGAACGGAGTACTTGAAATAATGCCCGACGGATATGGTTTCCTGCGTTCAAGCGATTATAACTACCTTTCTTCACCTGACGACATTTATGTATCTACCACACAAATAAAGCGTTACGGCCTGAAGACAGGAGATGTAATAGAATGCCATGTACGTCCTCCACATGACGGGGAAAAATATTTCCCGCTGACTACTATTGACAAGATTAACGGACGTGACCCCGTAGAAGTACGTGACAGAATTCCATTTGACCATCTCACACCGCTTTTCCCGGACGAGAAGTTTACGTTGTGTGGCGACCCGGCAACCACAAACCTCAGCACAAGAATTGTCGACTTGTTCTCACCTATAGGCAAAGGACAGCGCGCACTGATTGTCGCCCAGCCCAAGACAGGTAAGACAATATTGATGAAAGACATTGCCAACGCCATAGCTGCAAATCACCCCGAGGCTTACCTCATGATGCTGCTGATAGACGAACGCCCTGAAGAGGTGACTGACATGGCACGCACGGTAAACGCCGAGGTGATAGCTTCGACCTTTGACGAACCAGCCGAGCGGCATGTGAAAATAGCTGGAATTGTGCTTGAGAAGGCAAAACGTATGGTCGAGTGCGGCCATGATGTTGTGATATTCCTTGACTCCATAACCCGTCTTGCACGTGCATACAACACGGTTGCGCCGGCCAGCGGCAAGGTGCTTACCGGTGGTGTGGACGCAAACGCGTTGCAGAAACCAAAACGTTTCTTCGGTGCGGCCAGGAACATTGAGGGCGGAGGTTCGTTGACGATTGTGGCGACGGCTCTTATCGATACGGGCAGCAAGATGGACGAAGTGATATTCGAGGAGTTCAAGGGAACGGGCAACATGGAACTGCAACTTGACCGCAACTTGAGTAACAAGAGGATATTCCCGGCGGTTAACCTTGTCGCTTCAAGCACCCGTCGTGACGATTTGCTGCAAGACAAGCTTACGCTCGACCGCATGTGGGTGCTGCGTAAGTTCATTGCCGACATGAATCCTATCGAGGCGATGAACACAATCCATGACCGAATCATGCACACACATGACAATGACGAGTTTTTGGCAACGATGAATTCATAAGCCGATTATACGCTCTTCGGAGTGCGCCTAATGGTGGTATATAATTGTTTTATACTTCATTAGATGCCGATATATGACTGTTAATCAATTAGTTATATGGTGAAAGACGGTTCGTCCCGTCTTTCACCATTTTTCATTAAACGGTAAGAGTTAGCCTTTTGCCATGTAAAATACGGCCTTTTGTAGCGTGATATGCGGCCTTTTGCAGTCTAATAAGCCACATATTGCAAAGCCTTGAGTATCGAGTGCCGTATCGGTTGGTTGCGTTTGGAGTAAAAGGCCGTTGTCAACAGGGCTTTTTTAGTCTATTGCTTAATTTTTTGTCTTTTGCTTTTACGGAATGAAAAATATCCGATAACTTTGCGTAAATGCGTTTTGTGAGCAGGCTACCGTCATATTTCGCGTGATTATTCGTCGGTAATCTGCAAACTTTTAGTGTGTAAGACATGTCTGAATATTGAAAGAAGATGAGAAGAGTATTTGTTATTATGCTGTTGATTGCAACGGCTCTGAAACTTGAGGCGCAGAATTTTACAATCAAGGGCATTTTACCGATGTCAGTAACGATACGCTGCTGATAAGTTATACCATGCGTGAGCCCGACGAGAAGGATATAGACGTTAAGGTGCCCGTCGATGCGGAAGGATGTTTCAAATACAGTTGCGACATAGGGTATGCTTATGATGCGAGTCTTACGGTGCAGTCGAACGGCAATAAGTCGTTCCTGTTCTTTGTGCCGGATGAAAGCATTGAGATAGAAGGCCCGTCGGTTTCAGACAATTACTGGACAATTGGCGGCAGCGAGTTTTATCAAAGGTGGGACAGCATGAGGCAGTCGATGCTGCCGATTTTAAGAGAGTTTGATGCGGCGGCAGCCAAGTATGAAAAGGGCGTGGCCGATGGGCTTGACAAAGAGATGCTGGCAGATGAAAGGAAAGCGGCCAATAGAGATATAAATAAAGGACTGTGGAAGATGGGGCACCAATATATAATGAGCCATCTTGACGACGAAGTTTCTGCCACAATCTTGTTGCGCCAAGATTACAGGGACGTATTGCTGGCAATCAGGATGCTGTCTCCCGAAGTCAGGAACGGCCGCTTCAAAGACTATATTGATACGTTTGACGATTTGTTCTCACGGTTGGATAAAGAACAAAAGGCGGAAAAATCCGCAGTTTTGGAACTGAAAGAAGGACGGCGAGCACCTGATTTTACGTTGAAAGATACAGCCGGAAACGAGTTTACTCTAAGCTCCATCTTCGGCAAAGGCAAGTATGTGGTTGTTGATTTCTGGGGTTCGTGGTGCTCGTGGTGTATCAATGGATTTCCAAAAATGCAGGAATATTACGATAAGTATAGAAACAAACTGGATATAGTCGGCGTTGCCTGCTATGACAAGGAAGACAAATGGAAGGAGGCAGTAAGCAAGAACGGCATACCGTGGATTAACGTATTCTCGTCCGACGGCATTACGGAGGTGCGTTTCGGAGTGACAGCTTATCCGTATAAGGTCGTCATTTCACCTGACGGCAAGGTAGAAAAATGTTTTAGAGGAGAGACGGACGATTTTTACAAAATACTTGATGACAAGTTGAAATGATACTAGAGTTCTTTTGTTTGTCTTTTTATTCAATTTTCATATTGATTTAACTTTTGCTTGGAAAATTTGGGTATGAAGATTATTTTGCGTAACTTTGCACCCGATTTTATAGGTTCCGTAGCTCAGTTGGATTAGAGCAACGCCCTTCTAAGGCGTGGGTCTAGGGTTCGAATCCCTACGGAATCACTGAAAGGGACGCTGCGAGATGTCCCTTTCTTGTTGATTGTCAATGAGTTATACTGTACATCAATTATACGCAAACATATTAAAGTAGAAAAAGAGGATTTCTATAATTCTAAATATTTCTTACTATTTTGACGGATTAAAGCGTTTTTATATTATAACCAACAGCATGACAATAGATAAAGAATTGCCACTTCAAATTGTGATGCCAACCGTGCCTGCACAGACTGCGAACAACGGCCTTTCACAACGCGAAAGGTCGCCTATGGCAATCTGAAAGACCGTCTTTTGCAAAGCCAAACGCCGCATTTAGCCATTGGGAAAACGGCTAACAAACCTGCAAAATGCCGGATTTGTATCTCAAAACAGGCTTTTGGGCTACCTTAAAACACCGCCGACACTGCACATTTTCACGTACACATTTACAACGTGCTGTATTCCAGCACATTACAAATGCACACTTAGAATGGCGTTATTCATGACCGGCTGACGTAAAATCTGCGACAGCGGCCTTCTCGTGAACATAAAAAATCACAATGTAAGCAAACCTGCAATTTGTCTTACATTGTGATTATAACGAATATAGGAGCCTCTGCCAATCCATTCCAAGCACAAGCTCGACACGCTATTGCTTACTGCCTACATTGCACACGGCTTCATTTGCCGCCCGCCAACATTGCAAAAAGCGCGGCCGTCCAGTCCTCGCCGTTCCTCGGGCACATGGTGTTGAAGCCTAACTTGCGTGCGGTTTCGACGTTGCGCGACCCGTCGTCAACGAACAAGGACTCTTCTGGCAGGATGCGCTCATTCTCGATAATGGCCTGGAAAAACCTTGCGTCAGGCTTCATCACGCCAAGGCGGTAGCTAAGGTAAAGCGCATCGAAATAATTTTCAAGCGAGCCTTCACCGCCGTCAAAATCCTTTGTCAATGCCCAGCTCATCATAAACGGATTGGTGTTTGACAGGAGAATGAGGCGATAACCTTCGCCACGCAGCCGCTTTAACGCGTCAAGATTGCGCCGAGGAACTTCCTTACGGTAGCCAAGCCAACCGTATCTGCAATCGTCAAACGACAACTCACGGCCGACAATGCGGCTCAACTCCGCGCGAAACTCATCCGCAGTAATCTTCCCCTCTTCCACATCTCCGAATATGCCTGTCTGCGTATAAGGGTCAAGCCTGCGCTCTATATCGGCTACGCCCAGCTCCTTAAAGCGGCGCAACGCTTCGTTTTGGTCGATTGTCATGATGACACCGCCAAGGTCGAATATCAAGTTTTTTATCATTGCTTATGGTTTTAAGGCCATACGGTTACAGGGGTTTACGGTCATAAGTACATACAACAAAGCATATATACTTACTCCTTTACTTCTTACTCCTTCCCTCCTACTCCTTAATAATGCTTTATGGCACGGTCCATTTCCCGGCGGTCTTCCTTCTCCTTCAGCGTCTGACGCTTGTCGTATTCTTTCTTTCCTTTGGCAAGGGCGATGTCTACTTTGGCGCGTCCCTTGCTGTCTATGAACACAAGCGTCGGCACGATGGTGAAGCCTACCTGCTTCGTGGCCTCCTGAAGCTTGTGGATTTCGCGCTTGGTAAGCAGCAGCTTGCGGTCGCGCTTGGCCTCGTGGTTGTTGTAAGAACCGAAAAAATACGGCGATATGTTCATGCCTTTCACCCAGATTTCGCCGTTGTGTATATAGCAATAGCTGTCTACCAGCGAGGCTTTGCCCATGCGGATAGACTTTATCTCTGTGCCAGTAAGCACGATGCCAGCCGTATAAGTCTCGACAAAGAAATACTCGAAAGAGGCTTTCTTGTTGCGTATGCTTACAGGACTTTTCTTTCTTATCTGTTCTTCTTCCTTGTTCATTTTCATAGAAAGTTAGAGAGTTTGAAGAGTGGAAGTCATCAGCTATGCTTATAAGCAATAAGCAACTTTGGGATTTTCGCCCTTCACTCTTCACCCTTCACTTAAATTATTTCCGCAAAACGGTCGATGTGCTCGTCTATGTAATGCGCAATTTCGCTTACCCAGCGCTCCTCGTTCTCTACAAATTCGTCGTCAAGGTCGTCAAACTTCGGGTATTTCTCAAACAGAGCCATAAACTCCTCGTCGGTGCATTCCTGCTCTATTTCCCTCCCATATTTTCTGAAAAGGCGACCTGCCTTGTTTACAAGCGAAGCCAAGTCTTCAAGCCCCCATGTCTTTACGGCCTTCGCAAACGGATTGAAAAAGACAAAAGGCCCATAACCGTTGTATATCAACTGCACAAAGCCGCCGTCCATAACTTCATCATGCAAAATCTTGAATACGACCAATGTCATCTGGTCTGAATTCACATCCCGCATCGTTTCAGCCGTTACCTCACCGCCTGAATAATCCATTATGGCATCATAGAAAACATTTACGAATTCATCCATACCGGCTTGGGCGGCTAACTGCACATCTACCTCGTTTATCTTTACAACATTCATAGCAAAAATGTCAATTCTTATTTTTTAGAGTATAAGCCTATATACTCATCTAAATTTTAACTAAACCGTCAAGTTGTCCACCGTGGAACTCTCTATAACCCATCGGTCTCTGTCCTTGGAGAGAACCACCGTTCCACCTATCCATTCAGTGAAAGGCAATTCACCATCAAGTCGGTAATAGCATACAACCATGCCTTCTTTGATTTCCAACACGCAAGGACTTATTGTTTCCGTACCTACTATCACCTTATTTACAGCAATCCGTCTATACCCTGCCATGCGTCCATCATTTACCGCCCGTTTTCTTTTCTACCTTTACAGGTTTGCTTTCAGACATCTTCAACGGGACATCAAGCTGTCTTACAGGCATTATTTTTCGTTCTGGCGTAACCATTCCTTTATTATGTACAGGCATAGATGTAACGTTTTCTGCTGGCTTCCGCTTCTGATTTCCTTGCGTACTGTCACGCTGCACAGTTGCAGACTGCTGTGATTGCTGCGGCAAGGCAACATTTTCCACACCGGCACTTCTCATTCTAACCATCCTGATGTTGTCGATAAACATCAGGCGAAGGGCGTTCCGGTCTTCATTGTCATCACGCATCCTTTTCCTATTACCCAAATAAATAAAGCCCCGGATGGCTTTTATTCCTTTACGGTTGACATCAGAGACCGTAACATTATAATTTGAATTGGCAGACATCCTGACAGTGCTGCTCGCCACACTGTCGTTCTTGAACTGAACAGCAAGGAGGGCGACACCTTCCTTCAACCCATCCTTGTAGACAAAATCCGCGTTAAAACTGAATATGATTTTGTCACCAGGATGATAAGTACTGTCTGCCGCCACTTCAAAAGTCATTACATTGTAAGGAGCGCAAGGCATCAACATTGCCGCTGACACACCGCGCCAAAGGTTTGACGTGTCGCGTGCCGAAGTCATGCCGCCATAACGACGGATTTCATTAGCAGAAGCACCTAACGCCATAGCCTCATCTTCAAAACGTTCGGCAAGGTTTTCATAAATTCCATGCATCCTGTCGGCATGGCGCATGTAATATACAAGCGAAGAGTCGAATTCTGCCTGCGTAATGCCGTATTTACGCAACACAGCCTGCCTGTACAGCGTAACATTATAAGAAACATCACCACGCTCATCACCACCATTGGCTATACCGTCTGCAAGATGGAAGTCATACAATATGTCCTCAAACTCGTCAGGCTGTATATATTCGCGAGGCACTTGCGGCTTGCAAGAGAAAGCCAAGGCCAAGAGCAACAAGAATGGCACAAAGCGCAATGTTTTCATTTCTTTGAAAAGGATATTTTTGATAACTCCCTACGACAAAACAACAACATCATAATAACACCCACGCTGACACACGAATCGGCAAAATTGAATACCGGACTGAAGAAAACGAACTCGTTTCCACCACAGAATGGCATCCATTCAGGCCATGTCGATACAATAAGCGGGAAATAGAACATGTCAACAACTTTTCCCATGAGGAATGGAGCATAGCCATGACCAAATGGAACAAAATAAGACACGTAATAAGGTGAAGAAGCATTGAATATCAATCCGTAAAACATGCAGTCAACGAGGTTGCCTATCGCCCCGGCAAAAACAAGCGTAAGGCAGACAATCCACAGCATACGCACCCTCCGTCTCAACTGTCTAAACAGATACCAGCCCAACGCAACAATGGCAACTATACGGAAAATACTAAGAACCAATTTGTTTATCATCGTCATGCCGAACGCCATGCCGTTGTTCTCGATGAAGCTGATGTAAAACCAATCGGTAACCCTTATACTCTCATGCAAGCACATGCCCGTCTTTACCGAAATCTTTATCCACTGGTCAATGACGAGCAATACAAGGGTCAATACAAGCACAATCAAAGCCCGTTTCTTATAAACATCCGATGCAACCATCATTACGGGTACAATAGTTTACGTATAAAAACACTGACGGAAAACCGGACATTACGGTCACCTTGAAACTGGACTGTAATTAATACGCAAAGTCCGGTTTTCCTAAAATACAAAAACGTTAAGTATTACAAATCTTTATCACCAGCCCTACTTTTTCCTGGCATTTTTCGATGCTACGCTCAATGTTGCGTGTGGGACTGCACGGAGACGCTCTTTAGGAATAAGCTCGCCCGTTATACGGTCTACACCGTAGGTCTTATTCTCAATCCTTACGATAGCAGCCTCAAGCCCCTGGATAAACTTCTGCAGACGGCTGGCCTGTTGTATCAGTTCCTCCTTGGTCTGCGTTGCACTGCCTTCCTCAAGCACCTTGTATGTAGGCGACGTATCGTCCACATCATTGCCGTCGGCATTCATCAGCGTCCTCATCATCTGGTTATAATCGCGTCTCGCCAGTTTGAGCTTCTCATTGATGATTCCCCTGAACTCCTCAAGTTCCTCATCGCTGTAACGTGTCTTTTCAGCCATAATATATATGTTTTAAAGTTAATGTTCAACTCATGCAAAAACAATGTCTGCCAAGCACCCACTTCATGCCTTGGTGACATCAATGCGTACATTGAAGCCGTCCAAGTCAACCTCGTGACCGCCGTTTTTCACAATCGTGATACTGTCTGCAAGCACTTGCCCCTTTATGTAATCGGAGAACGAATCAACAGCCGCCTTTACACGGTCGTCAGGCGATATGCTTACGTTTACACGGTCGGTGATTTCCAGGCCGCAGTCTTTGCGGAGGTTTTGTATGCGGTTGATAAGCTCGCGCGCCATGCCTTCATTGCGCAGTTCATCATTGAGCTCAACCTCAAGAGCAACCGTCAGGTTGCCATCATTGGCCACAAGCCATCCGGGAATGTCCTCATTGATTATTTCAACGTCGTCCAATCCGACTGTAACATTCTGTCCTTCAACATCAAACTGTATTTCACCAGTCCTCTCGAAAGCCACTATGTCAGCCTGGCCTAACGCATCCATTTGTGCGGCAATGCCCTTCATCAGTTTGCCGAACTTCTTGCCCATTGTACGGAAATTGCACTTCACTTTCTTCACAAGCACATCCGCACCATCGACAAACTTCAGCTCCTTGACATTTACCTCGTTCTCAATAAGACTCTTTACAGCCTCGATGCGTCTCTTCTGGATGTCGTCAACCGCAGGTATCATTATGCACTGAAGCGGCTGGCGCACCTTGATATTGACCTTACGGCGCAGGGCCAGCACCATAGAAGTGATTTTCTGCGCCATCTTCATACGTGCTTCCAAGTCGCCGTCGATGAGACTGTCGTCTGCTTCAGGGAACTTGTCAAGATGCACAGACACCTTGTTGCCACGGCCTGTTGCCCTTGTAAGGTCCATGTAAAGCTGGTCTGCATAGAACGGAGAGAACGGAGCAAGCAGCCTTGCAACGGTCTCAAGGCACGTGTACAAAGTCTCATAAGCGGAGAGCTTGTCCTTATCCATCTCCTTTCCCCAGAAACGTTTGCGGTTAAGGCGCACGTACCAGTTGCTCAAATCGTCGTTTACAAATGCGTCGATAAGTCGCCCGGCGCGTGTTGGCTCGTAGTCGGCAAGAGCACAGTCAACACCTTTTACAAGCGAATTAAGCTCCGACAATATCCACCTGTCTATCTCCAGACGCTCCGCAACAGGGATTTCCTCCTGTGAATAGTCGAAGCCGTCAACATTGGCATACAGGCTGAAGAACGAATATGTATTATACAACGTGCCGAAGAACTTGCGGCGCACTTCGTCCACACCGTTAGGGTCAAACTTGAGGTTGTCCCACGGCGACGAGTTTGTAAGCATATAGAAACGCACCGCGTCAGCACCGTATTTCTCTATTGTGTCAAACGGGTCAACGGCGTTGCCCAAACGCTTGCTCATCTTATTGCCTTTCGCGTCGAGCACGAGACCGCTCGAAATGACATTCTTGAACGCAACACTGTCAAACACCATAGTAGCGATGGCGTGCAGGGTGAAGAACCATCCGCGCGTCTGGTCTACTCCCTCGTTGATGAAATCGGCGGGGAACGCCGTGCGCTTGTCTACCGCGTCGGCATTCTCAAACGGATAGTGTATTTGCGCGTAAGGCATACTGCCCGAGTCGAACCAGACGTCTATCAAGTCAGTCTCGCGCTTCATGGGCTTGCCTGTCTTACTGCACAATATGATATTGTCAACATACGGGCGGTGGAGATCTATGCGGTCATAATTCTCCTGAGAATAATCACCGGGCACAAAGCCTTTGTCCTTCAACGGGTTTGACGGCATGAAGCCAGCCTCAACGCTCTTTTCTATCTCACCGTAAAGCTGCTCGAGCGAGCCGATGCACGTCTCGTTGCCGTCCTCGTCACGCCATACGGGAAGCGGAGTTCCCCAGAAGCGGCTACGGCTGAGATTCCAGTCGTTAAGGTTTTCGAGCCAGTTGCCAAATCGCCCTGTACCAGTGCTTTCCGGCTTCCAGTTGATTGTCTTGTTCAGCTCTACCATCTTGTCTTTGCATGCGGTAGAGCGGATAAACCAACTGTCAAGGGGATAATATAGGATAGGTTTGTCCGTGCGCCAACAGTGAGGATAGTTGTGTACGTGCTTCTCAATTTTGAACGCCATGCCACGCGCCTTCAAGTCCATGCAGATGGTGATGTCGAGCGTCTCGTCCTTGTCTGTAAGCGTGTCGTCATACGCATTCTTGACGTAGCGGCCGGCATACTTGTTCCAGGCATCTACGTTGACATAATTCTTGACAAACGCCTCGTCAAGGTCGTCAACAACATAATACTTGCCTGTAAGGTCTACCACAGGGCGCTGGTTACCTTTCTTGTCGACCAGCACTATTGGCGGAACGCCCGCTTTCTTAGCCACAAGAGCGTCATCCGCACCGAAATTCGGAGCAATGTGTACTATGCCTGTACCGTCTTCCGTGGTAACATAATCGCCTTGGATTACGCGGAAAGCTCCGTCCTCCATCGGACTAATCAACGGCAGCAGCTGCTCATAGTGCATACCTACGAGGTCTGTCCCCTTGTAATGTCCTACTATATTATAAGGTATAACCTTATCGCCTTTCTTATAAGAAGCCAAGTCCGCGCCCTCACCTTCCTGGTTGAAGTAAGACTTTAACAAAACTTCCGCTAGCACCACAGTTACCGGCTCGCCCGAATACGGGTTATATGTGCGTACAGCTACGTAATCGATGTTAGGGCCAACGCACAGAGCCGAATTGGCCGCAAGTGTCCACGGGGTAGTGGTCCATGCCATAAAGTAAGGCTTACCCCACCCTGTCATCTCAGGCTTCGGGTCTTTCATTAGGAACTGCACCGTGGCTGTAGTGTCCTTAACATCGCGGTAGCATCCTGGCTGGTTAAGCTCATGGCTTGATAGGCCCGTGCCGGCCGCGGGTGAATATGGCTGTATGGTATAGCCCTTGTATAGCAGCCCCTTATCATAAAGCTGCTTCAAGAGCCACCAAAGGGTCTCAATGTACTTGTTGTCATACGTTATGTACGGATGGTCCAAGTCTACCCAATAACCCATCTTCTCCGTAAGGTCGCGCCATTCTGCGGTAAACTTCATCACATTCTCGCGACACTTACGGTTGTAATCCTCTACGGATATGTACTTGTCTGACTCCTTATTGTCTATGTCCGCCTTTGTTATGCCAAGCTCTTTCTCTACTCCAAGTTCTACAGGCAGGCCATGAGTATCCCATCCGGCCTTACGGTGAACCTGGTAACCCTTCATTGTCTTGTAGCGGTTGAACGTGTCCTTTATGGCGCGAGCCAACACATGATGTATGCCGGGATGGCCGTTTGCCGAGGGAGGACCCTCAAAGAATACAAACTGAGGACAGCCCTCACGCTCTGTAACTGACTTGCGAAACACATCATTCTTGCTCCACTCCTCTAACACCGACTTGTTTGTTGATGTCAAGTCGAGCCCTTTATGTTCGGCGAATTTGTTAGACATATATTTTTTCGTTTATATCTATAATATTTGAGGCGCAAAGTTAAGTAAAAAAAACCGTCATACCAAAAACTTTGCTTAAAACTTTGATTACTGCGCCACGACTAAAGGTCAGAGACACTGCAAAACAAGACACACAGTAACAGAATAAAAGGGGAGCAACGGAAAAACCATTGCTCCCCCTTTTATTTCAGAAAATCATCTCGTTACGTATTAAATCCACTTGACATAGCAGAAATCCTGACGATGCGGCAGGTTGTCATTCTTGGGATACATCCTGACTGCAGTACGGTATGTACCAGCTTCCGAAGCCTCAACTACTGCCTCAAATGTATACAAGTTGCCCTCATGACCTATAAGTCTGAATGGGAACACATTGGAGATACGCTCTGCACCATCCTTATCGGTTGTCACCGACACAAATTCGAGACCAACAGCGTCGTTGAGTCCTTGCTCGTCGATTACGTACTTAATCTTGTACTCCACACCTGTTTCCATACCTGTAACCGGCATGGTGGTCTCTTTTGATACTACAGCTATCGCATCCCAACGTTCAGCCACAGTTTCTTTCCACTGGGCTATATCCTTTGCCAATCGGTTGCCATCGGCAGAAAGTTTCTTGAAACGCGCAGCCTGCTTGGTATAGAACTTGCTGTAATAGTCGTCAAGTTGCCGCTTCATCGTGTAATGCGGAGCAATAGTAGCTATAGAATTCTTGATTACATTTATCCAACCTTCGCTATAGCCCTTTTCATTCTTGTTATAATATAAAGGTATGATTTCGTTCTCAAGAAGGCCATAGATAGTAGCTGCATCAAGCTGGTCTTGATAACCTTGGTTCTTATATGTACGTTTCTCGGTCAACGCCCAACCTGCGCCCTCGCGATAGCCTTCAAGCCACCATCCATCAAGCACAGACAGGTTGACAACACCGTTCATCTCAGCCTTCTCACCCGACGTACCTGAAGCTTCAAGAGGACGTGTCGGAGTGTTCATCCAAATATCAACACCTGAAACAAGGCGACGTGCGAGCTGCATATCATAATCCTCAAGGAAAATAATCTTACCTAAGAACTCTGGACGCTGACTTATTTCAAAGATTTTCTTGATAAGTCCCTGGCCGGCACCATCTGCCGGATGCGCTTTTCCAGCAAAGAGGAACTGCACAGGATGGTCGGGATTGTTGACGATTTTAGCCAAACGGTCAAGGTCGGTAAATAGCAGGTGCGCACGCTTATATGTTGCAAAACGGCGGCAGAAGCCAATCATAAGTGCATTGGGATTAATCTTCTCCAACAATGATACGACTCGTGCCGGGTCTCCTTGGTTTTTCAACCATGTCTCACGGAACTTGTCGCGTATATAATCGGTAAGTTTCTTCTTCAATGCCATACGTGTGTCCCAAATCACCTCGTCGGGAACATTGTAGATAGCGTGCCATATGCTCTCATTGCTTTGGTCCGCCATAAACGACGCGTCAAAATACTTAGCATACAGCTTACGCCACTCTGTAGCCGCCCACGTGGGGAAATGTACGCCATTGGTAACGTAACCAACATGGTTTTCCTCCGGATAGTAGCCCTTCCATATGCCTGAAAACATCTTTTGGCTAACCCAACCGTGCAATTTGCTCACACCATTGACTTCTTGACAGGTGTTGCAAGCAAAGGTAGACATACAGAACTTCTCGCCATGGTCGTCGGGATTGGTACGTCCCATGCCGATGAACTCATCCCATGTGATACCGAGTATTGAAGGATAGCCTCCCATATACTTGCCGAAAAGACCTTCATCGAAATAGTCATGGCCTGCAGGTACCGGAGTGTGCACGGTATAAAGCGAAGACGCGCGCACAAGCTCAAGTGCCTGATTGAATGTCAACCCACCCTGTACATAATCGCAAAGACGTTGCAGATTACATAAAGCGGCATGGCCTTCATTGCAGTGATATATGTCTTTCTTTATGCCAAGTTTCTTCAGCGCGAGCATTCCGCCTATGCCGAGCAGGATTTCCTGCTTAAGACGGTTCTCCCAGTCTCCGCCGTAAAGAGAGTGTGTGATGGGTTTGTCAAAATCAGAATTCATCTCATTGTCTGTATCAAGAAGATACAACTTGATGCGTCCTACATTCACACGCCAAACATATGCGTGAACAAGATAATTGGCGTATGGGACGTCTACAACCACAGGGTTGCCATCAGCGTCGAGCTGACGCTCGACGGGCAACGAGTTGAAATTCTGCGCCTCATAATTAGCTATCTGCTGACCGTCCATACTAAGCGACTGCTTGAAATAGCCGTAACGGTAGAGGAAGCCTACGCCGCACATGTCGACATTGCTGTCAGACGCCTCCTTGAGATAATCGCCAGCAAGCATGCCAAGACCGCCAGAATAAATCTTAAGCACCTGATTGATGCCATACTCCATGCTGAAGTATGCCACAGAGGGGCGCTTCTTGTCGGGCTTGACATCCATGTATTTACGAAACTTGGAGTATATGTCCTTGACATTTTTCATTATTGCCTTGTCACGCACTATCTCCTCCTTACGGTCATAGCTAAGGCGCTCAAGCAACAACACTGGGCTGTGGCCCACCTCCTCGTAAAGTTCCTCGTCGAGGCTTCTCCACAAGTCACGGGCCTCATAATTCCAGGCCCACCACATATTGTGAGCCAGTTCGTCCAAACATTTAAGCTGTTCGGGCAATCTTGACTTTACTGTCGTTTCCCTCCATTGTGGGGCGTTGACGTAATCGGCTTTAATCTTCATAATTTATCAATGTTCTATGTTGTTTTCAGTAAATCAGTTCTGACAACGCGCTTCCGCCTTGCGCAATGCATAATCATATGCCTGGTAATAATACTTGATGAAATTACTCCAAAGAGCTTTCCTTGATAGCTTCTCGGCGTTGTCGCGCGATTTCTTGACATCAGCCGCAGCGAGGTTGGAAAACTCTGTCACGGTGTCCTTTATTTTGTCGGCAACTTCCGAATAGTTATAATCTGTGCGATGGATTACCTTCACACCGTCAATAATCTCACCGTTATGGCCTATTTCCGAATTAGCCCAAAGCCCAAAACCTGCAAGGTCTGATGTTATACATGGTACTTTAAAGGCAATTGCCTCCAGTGGCGTGTACCCCCATGGTTCATAATAAGACGGATATATGCAGAGGTCATTGCCTAACACAAGGTCATAGTACTTCATATTGAACACACCATCGTTACCATTAAGATAACACGGCAGGAAGATAAGCTTCACGTTGTCTTCTCCACGGTTGTTCATGTCAAGGTGCTTCATCATATCAAGCACGTTGTCATGGCTCATGTTATGAAGCCAATGGGTTATCATCGGAACGTGCAACGGCTTGTCGTACTTTTGACCAGACTCAACACGCGACACCAAGTCCTGACGGGGCTCTCCAACCCAGCCTGGCACTTCTATAAATGCAAGTATCTTCTTACCGAGACGGCTGTCACGCTTCAGGCGGTTCATCGCCTCAATATAAACATCAACACCTTTGTTTCTGAATTCGTACCGTCCACTGGTTGACACAATCAACGTATCATCGTCATCAAGTTCGACTCCAAGCAAAGCGTTGGCCACCTCGAAGATACGCTTACGCGCAGCCTTACGTTTCTTTGTAAATTGAACACCTTTGGGAACGAAATCGTTTTCAAAGCCATTGGGAAGAACGAAGTCTGCTTCCTTGTCAAGCAATTCCTTGCATTCGTTGGCCGTAATCTGGCTCACAGTGGTGAAACAGTCTGCATAACGGGCGGTCTGCTTTTCTATCGAATGCTTGCTCTGCATATTCAACTCGCCAGCCATCTGGTCGCCGTTATACGCAAACAAATAGTCGTATAATGGCTTGTTATTGCCAGCGATACTTCGCCCTATGCTTGTGGCGTGAGTTGTGAACAATGTTGCCACTTTGGGTAACTTGTTGTTTATGTAAAGCAGACCGAGCCCTGTCATCCATTCGTTACCGTGATAGATGACTTTTTTTGTATCGTCCAGATAAAAATTATAGAAGCTTTCTACAACCTTGGCCGCCCCATAAGAAAACATCGAGGCTTCATCGTAATCACCATAAGCATGGAGACTGTCTACTCCATAATGCTCCCATAGCCAAGTATAGATATCGTTTTTATCCTTATAATATTGACTGAAATCCACCAATACGGCTATAGGTTCCCCCGGTACACACCAACGACCGAGCCTTACGATAAGTCCCTCATCTTGAGCCTGCGTTTTCCACTCCTTCAACAACCCGTCGTCTTCCTTGAAATAAAGGCTGTTGGCATTACCTAAATCAGGCCCGATGAATATTATTCTATCCTTAAATGCGTCTTGTAATGTCTTTGCGCGTGTTGAGAGCACTGTATATATGCCACCAACCTTGTTGCAAACTTCCCAACTCGATTCAAATATATAGTCAGGAGTCAATAATCCTCTTGCCATACTACTTCTTAAAATAGACGGCTGCAAAGATACAAAATTTTGTGTAGCCGCAAACCTTGCAGATGCAAATTTTAACAAAATCACACGCTTTCTTGATATATGCGAATACTTTGCATGCGGTAAAGCATCTTTACAATAAGCAGTAAACTGGAAACAAAGCAAGGGCGACCGTTAATGGCCGCCCTTGCCGCAACATTTATTACGGGAAACGCGCTTCCCGAATTGTTACTTGTCAAGCAAGATGTTCATCATTTCGCAAGCGTCCTTGGCAACAGACGTACCCGGTCCGAATATGGCAGCAACGCCAGCCTTATAGAGGAAATCATAATCCTGTGCAGGGATGACACCTCCAGCTATGACCATTATGTCCTCGCGGCCAAGTTTCTTCAGCTCTTCAATAAGCTGTGGGATGAGCGTCTTGTGGCCTGCAGCCAGCGAACTTGCCCCGACGATGTGCACGTCGTTCTCAACAGCCTCTCGCGCAGCCTCGGCTGGTGTCTGGAACAGCGGTCCCATGTCAACGTCGAAACCGCAGTCTGCATATCCTGTAGCAACGACTTTGGCACCACGGTCATGTCCGTCCTGTCCCATCTTTGCGATGAAGATACGCGGACGGCGGCCTTCCTTCTTTGCAAACTCTTCTGTCAACTCGCAGGCTTTCTTGTAGTCTGGGTCGTTTTTACTTTCTGATGAATACACGCCTGATATTGTCCTAATTACTGCTTTATAACGGCCTACTACCTTTTCGCAGGCATCACTTATTTCTCCAAGTGTACAACGTGCCTTAGCACACTCAACGGCAAGCTCGAGAAGGTTGCCTTCGCCTGTACGCACGCACTCTGTGAGAGCGTCGAGCGTCTGCTGCACCTTGGCATTGTCGCGCGAGGCACGCAGCTTGGCAAGACCTTCCTCCTGCTCCTTGCGCACAGCAGAGTTGTCCACCTCCAAGATGTCGATGGGGTCTTCATGGTCGAGACGGTACTTGTTCGTACCTACGATGGTCTGTACACCGCTGTCGATACGCGCCTGAGTGCGTGCTGCGGCTTCCTCGATGCGCATCTTGGGCACGCCTGTCTCGATGGCCTTTGCCATACCACCAAGTTTCTCGATTTCCTGAATATGCTCCCAAGCCTTTTGCGCCAACTCGTTGGTAAGACTCTCCACGTAATATGAGCCGGCCCACGGGTCAATGTGCTTGCAGATTTTCGTCTCGTTCTGAATGTATATCTGGGTGTTACGCGCAATACGTGCCGAGAAGTCGGTAGGCAGCGCGATGGCCTCGTCAAGAGCGTTGGTGTGCAGGCTTTGCGTATGACCGAGGGCTGCGGTCATGGCCTCTATACATGTACGGCCAACGTTGTTGAACGGGTCTTGCTCTGTAAGCGACCAGCCTGACGTCTGCGAGTGTGTACGCAGCATGAGCGACTTCGGGTTCTTCGGATGGAACTGCTCAATGACCTTGGCCCAAAGCATGCGTGCGGCACGCATCTTGGCAACTTCCATAAAGTGGTTCATCGAAATGCCCCAGAAGAACGACAGGCGCGGAGCGAACGCGTCAATGTCAATGCCTGCATTCACACCGGCACGCACATACTCAAGTCCGTCGGCAATGGTGTACGCCAACTCAATGTCAGCCGTAGCTCCAGCCTCCTGCATGTGGTAGCCGGAGATGGAGATAGAGTTGAACTTAGGCATGAACTTCGACGTGTAAGCGAAGATGTCGCTGATTATTCTCATCGAGAATGCCGGCGGATATATATAGGTGTTGCGCACCATAAACTCCTTCAGGATGTCATTCTGAATGGTACCTGCCATCTCTTCAAGCTTTGCCCCCTGCTCGAGTCCGGCCACGATGTAGAACGCCATGATGGGCAGCACCGCACCGTTCATCGTCATTGACACAGACATCTTGTTCAACGGAATGCCGTTGAACAGCACCTTCATGTTCTCCACCGAGCAGATTGAAACGCCGGCCTTGCCAACGTCGCCGATTACACGTGCGTTGTCAGGGTCGTACCCGCGGTGTGTCGGAAGGTCGAACGCCACCGACAAGCCTTTTTGTCCGCTGGCAAGGTTGCGGCGGTAGAACGCGTTGCTCTCTTCCGCCGTAGAGAAGCCTGCATACTGGCGTATTGTCCACGGACGGAACGGATACATCATGCTGTACGGGCCGCGCAGGAACGGCGGCAGACCTGCCGTATAGTCAAGATGCTCCATTCCTTCAAGGTCTTCTTTCGTGTACGCCGGCTTAACCATTATGTGCTCCGGTGTCTTCCAGTCGGGAGCTATGTTGTTGTCTTTCTGCCATTTAGCCCCGTCTGAAGCCTTTATGCCGGAAAATATGTTGACGTCGTTGAAATTCTTTCTCATTTTATTCCCAATTTAGCGTTATACTCTTTCAATGTCTCAAGCACGTTGCAACGCACGTGGATAAAGTTCTCTATGCCTGCGGCCTTGAGGTCGTCCATGCAGGCCGGCGCTCCGGCTACCACGAACATGGCGCGGCCGTCAAGATACTTGAACGCCGGAACGGCATACTCGGCATACTCGTCGTCGCTTGAACACAATACAACGATGTCGGCACCGGCCTTCAATGCCGCGTCAACACCTTCCTCTACAGTCTTGAAGCCAAGGTTGTCAATAACCTTGTAACCAGCACAGGCAAGGAAATTGCAGCTGAACTGGGCACGTGCCTGGCGCATGGCGAGGTTGCCTATAGTAAGCATAAACGCAACTGGAACTTTCCCGCTCTCTTCCACCTTCAGGCGCAAGTCCTCGTAATCGGCGGCAAGACGCGTGGTCTCGATGGCCTTGAAGGCTGCCTCGTGGTCGTGTCCGCCTCCGCACTGGCATGTACAGCCAAGCGGACGCTTGCCGTCTGACTTCTCCGTAAAGTTGGGGAACTGGTTTGTTCCGAGGATGAACTCCTTGCGCTTTGCTGCCGCCTCGTGGCGCTTTGCGTTCGTTGCGTTGATATCATCCTGAACAACACCTTTTTTCGAAGCCTCGAGGAAACCGCCCTCAGACTCCACTTTGAGAAAGATTTTCCAGCCCTCGTTGGCGAGTGACGTTGTAAGTTCCTCAACAAAATAGCTGCCTGCTGCAGGGTCAACCACCTTATCGAAGTGGCTTTCCTCCTTAAGCAGCAGCTGCTGGTTGCGCGCAAGACGCTCCGAGAAGTCGTTGGGAGTCTCGTAAGCGGCATCGAACGGGGTAACGACAATCGAATGCACGCCGGCCAAAGCCGCGCTCATCGACTCTGTCTGCGAACGCAGCAGGTTGACATAGCTGTCAAAAATGGTCATGTTGTACTTTGACGTTACGGCGTTGACGCACATCATGCACGAAGCGTCCGACTTAGGCTCGTACTGCTTGACAATCTCCGCCCAAAGCAAACGTGCCGCACGGAACTTGGCGATTTCCATGAAAAAGTTTTCAGAAATGCCCATGTTGAATGTCAACTTGCTTGCCGCAAGGTCAACATCCACACCTGCCTCGACAAGCATGTTAAGATACTCGTTGCCCCAAGCCATTGCGTATCCGAGTTCCTGCACGATGTATGCGCCTGAATTGTTGAGAGCAACGGCGTTTACGGAGATACAGCGGAAGCGCGGATAATCCTTCAAAGCGTCGACAAGCTGCGGAGCAAGCGCAAGTATGGGGGTTGTGTCATGTCCCTTCATGACGATTTTCTCCATCGGGTCCCAGTCAAGAGAACCACACACCTTGGCCTTGTCGTACCCTTTCTTGTCGAAATAAGCGGCGAGCAGGCGGGCCAACTCAAGCGTGTGACGCTTGCAAGTATTGAAGTTCAACTCAACAGCCTCGCAGTCAATGCCATCAAGCAGTTCCTCGACAAAAGCCTCGTCCACACAAGAACCCGGGAACTTGAAACCTACAGAATCGACACCCCTGCTGATGATGTCGAGAGCCTTGGCATTGGCAGCCTTGGCATCATCGGCAACTATGTCCTGACGGACATACCAGCAGTTGCAAGCCTTCTTGTTGCCTCTTACATAGGGGAACTCGCCTGGCAGAGCGTCGGGAGTGTTGAGTTTCAACACGTCTTCCCTCAGATAAAACGGCGGCACATCAAAACCTTCGTTAGTCCGCCAAACCAAACGTTTGTTGAAATCAGCGCCTTTAAGGTCAACTTGAATCTTGTCAAGCCATTCCTGACGTGTAGGCGCCTTGAACTCGCTAAAGAGTTTTTCTTTACAGTTTGACATAAAATCTTTTAATAATAAATAGTATATACCATAACAGTCAAAATCCACATGTATTCCATCTGCTCCACCCTGCTTACGGACGCACAGCCCGTCATCCGGCAGCACACATGCCCTACGCAGTTCTGCAAAAGGCCGTCTTTCGGATTGCCAAAGGCGGCCTTTCATGCGCTAAAAGACGGCCTTTCGCCATGCAAAACGCCACCTTTTACAAAGCAAGTCGCAACCTCCTGTCTTTCAAGTATTTACGGAACGCCATAAAACAAGACGCCAACAGCTGTCAAAGCGGCCTCCATATAGCGGCCCGTCAAAGCCTAACAGCCCCACTGAAGCCAAGCCGTTACGGACACGTATGCCTGCCGCCAGCCCCTGCACAAGCTATCTTTATGCAAAGATAGTACATTTTTTTGACAAGATTAAAAAAAGAAGCATAATTTAATCTTTAACCGTAAAAAATACAAAAAGCGGCCAAACGCCATCAAAATAATTGCACAAAAATTACCAAATGAGTAAGAATTTAGCTACTTTTGCACCATCTTAAAGAAATATTATGGATTGGCTGATAAATTTATTTACGGCGACAGATTCCGTAGCGCATATAGCACTGCTTTATGCAAGCGTCATTGCCGTAGGTGTTTTCTTGGGTAAAATAAAAATAGGCGGCATCTCCCTTGGAGTCACGTTCGTGTTGTTCGCAGGCATCGCAGCCGGCCATATAGGCTTTACGGCAACGCCCAGCGTGCTCTCGTTCCTGCAAGAGTTCGGACTTATATTGTTCGTATTCATGATAGGTTTGCAGGTCGGCCCTGGTTTCTTCGAAAGCTTCAAACGGGGCGGAGTGACGCTAAACGCACTGTCAACAACGACAATCCTGCTGAACATCCTCGTGATGTTCGCCTGCTACTATATCTTCTTCGACACGTCAGACCCGAAAAACCTGCCGATGATGGTCGGCACGCTATACGGAGCTGTGACCAACACTCCAGGACTGGGTGCAGCCAACGAGGCGCTGGCTTCAGTGTTCAAGGACGGCAACGTGCCGCAAATCGCCTCTGGCTACGCCTGCGCATATCCACTGGGTGTGCTCGGAATAATCGGTGCGACAATAGCCATCCGCTATTTCTGCCACATCCGTGCGGAAAAAGAAGAGGAAAAGCTTGACGAGGAAGAGAATGAAAACGAGGCCGTAAAGCCTCACTTCATGAGCATAGAGGTAAGCAACGGATATCTTGAAGGCAAGACGATTGCCCAAGTACACGAGTTTCTCAACCGCGACTTCGTATGCTCACGCCTGCTGCACGAAGGCCACGTGGTAACACCTATGGGGAAAACGGTATTCCACATCGGCGACAGGCTGTTCATTGTCTGCGCCGAAAAAGACGCCGAAGCCATAATAGCCTTCATCGGCCCGGAAGTGGAAGTGGACTGGAAGACGCAGGACGAACCGATGGTAAGCAAGCGCATCGTCGTAACACGCCCGTCAATCAACGGCAAAACGCTTGGGCAGATGCACTTCTCGCGCGGCTTCGGAGTAAACGTGACAAGGGTGACGCGCCACGGAATGGATTTGTTTGCACATTCAAGCCTCTCACTCCAAGTTGGCGACCGCGTAATGGTTGTAGGCCCGGAAGGGGCTGTCAACCGTATGGCCAATGTCCTTGGCAATTCCGTGAAACGCCTTAATGCACCGAACATCGCCACAATCTTCGTCGGAATCTTCGTCGGAATACTGTTCGGCAGCATTCCTATCGCCTGCCCGGGCATACCCGTGCCAATCAAGCTCGGCATCGCCGGCGGCCCGCTTATCATCGCCATTCTGATAGGAAGGTTCGGCTACAAAGTCCACCTTGTAACCTACACAACGACCAGCGCCAACATGATGTTGCGTGAAATTGGCCTGGTTCTCTTCTTGGCAAGCGTGGGCATAAAAGCCGGTGGAGGATTTTTGGAAACCATCGTACAAGGCGACGGACTGAAATATGTCTATACAGGATTTTTAATTACAATCATACCTATTATTATTGTAGGCCTGATTGCCAGACTGAAATACAAGTTCAACTATTTCACCATAATGGGCATGATAGCCGGAACATACACAGACCCGCCAGCACTGGCGTATGCAAACTCCGTATGCTCCAAGGACGCGCCGGCTGTAGGATATTCCACTGTCTACCCGTTAAGCATGTTCCTAAGGATTTTCACTGCACAAATCATCGTGCTTTTCTTCTGCGGAATATGATGAATATTGAAACACCGATGTAGGGTTACAGGCCGAAAAACAAGGTCTGATAACCCTACAAAACAACAAATGGACATATTCCCCATCACGACAACCATCTAACCATATAACCTTAAAAACCTTAAAAAAGCATCAAGACATGAAGAAAACCGTTTTTCTGCTTTGCGCCTTGCTGGCAGGCACGGTCTCGATGTTCGGCCAAGGGGCAAGAAACATCAAGATAAACGAAGTGCTTACCAACAACAAGGCCAACCTACAAGACGAATACGGGAACCGGGGCGCATGGGTAGAACTTGCCAATACCGCCTTCTCCACGTATGACGTGCGCGGCATGTACATAACGACTGACCGCCGCGTGCTCGACAAAAGCCTCTCTGTACCTCAACGTACAGCGATGATGAGCTGCATTCCCAACGGCGACAGCCGCACATCCATGTCGGCACGCGAGCACATCGTGTTCTTCCTTAACGGCAACCAAGCACAAGGAACATTGCATCTCTCTGCAAAAGCGGAAAAGGACAAACCTCTTTGGATAGCCTTGTATGACGGTAACGGAATTGACCTTATCGACTCCGTGTCCGTCCCAGCTCTTGCCGCCGACCAGTCTTTCGCGAGAATTAAAGATGGGGCTACCACATGGGAAGTGAAAAGTCCCGACTGCGTTACGCCTGGAATAGAGAACTACGTGCAAATGAGCGAGACGAAAATAGCGAAAATCAAGCGCGACGACCCATACGGATTAGGCATAACCGTGCTGTCTATGGGCATCGTCTTCTTCTGTCTCGCGCTGCTTTACGTGTTCTTCCGCGTACTCGGACTGTTCATGTCGCATAAGCAAGCGCTGAAAAAGGCCGGGAAAATACAGCCTATCAAGGCTGCCGTAAAGACTGGGGAGAAACTTGCAGAAACAGGACACAAGACTAAAGTGATACTGAAAGACGGACTGCAAACAGGCGGTATAGACAAGGAAATATACATCGCCGTCATTGCAATGGCTCTAAAACAGTATGAAGACGACGTGCACGACATCGAAAGCAACGTCATAACCATAAAACCGCACCACACAAACTGGAACATATATCCTGAAGAGACAATCATCCCATAAACGATTGCAAACAAATAAAAAACAATACTTTACAACCCAAACATAAAGCAAAATAAAATGAACAAGTATCAATATAAAGTACAGGGCGTAGACTATGACGTGGAAATAGTCAACGTTGAAGGCAACATTGCACAAGTAAACGTAAACGGAATATCTTTCGAAGTGGAGCTGAAACAGCCCATCAACCCTGCTACAATGCCTCATAAGCCAGTGGTAACACCGCCTCAACCTACTACAACCACTCCTGTCAACCAGCCTGAAAAGCCAACAGCAAAAGTGCCGACAGGAGGGACAAAAGTTACGGCTCCGCTGCCTGGAACCATCACCGAAGTAAAGGTGAAAGTCGGCGACACCGTAAAAGACGGCGACACAGTAATCGTGCTTGAGGCCATGAAGATGCAAAACAACATCGAAGCTGAATGCAACGGCACGGTAACAGCCGTACTTGTAAACAAAGGCGACACCGTAATGGAAGGCGACGCACTGATAACAATCGGGTAAAAAACAGTTGACAAGCAGACAAGAAACAAGCAAACAAGTAAAACAACCTTGTCTGCTCGTCACTGACGACTTGTCAACTAAAAAAGAAAGACCATGGGATTTACAGATTTCATTTCAAGCAACTTCAACGAGTTCCTGACATACACAGGCTTCGCCAACGCTGAGACGGGCAACATCATCATGATAATTGCCGGAGCGTTCTTCATCTGGCTGGCCATAAAGAAAGACTTTGAGCCGCTGCTGCTCGTACCTATCGGACTGGGCATCATACTCGGCAACATACCGTTCCGCGCCGACGCGGGACTTGAAATCGGACTATACGAAGACAACTCCGTGCTCAACATCTTCTACCAAGGCGTGCGCCAAGGGTGGTATCCGCCGCTGGTATTCCTCGGAATAGGCGCAATGACCGACTTCTCCGCACTCATAAGCAACCCGAAACTCATCCTGATAGGAGCCGCGGCACAGTTCGGCATCTTCGGAGCATACATGATTGCGCTGGCACTTGGTTTTGAACCGAACCAAGCGGCAGGCATTGCCATAATCGGTGGAGCCGACGGACCTACGGCTATCTTCCTATCGTCAAAGCTAAGCCCCAACCTTATGGGAGCCATAGCCGTATGCGCTTACTCCTACATGGCACTCGTGCCAATCATCCAGCCGCCGCTCATGCGCCTGCTCACCACCAAGAAGGAGCGCCTTATCCGCATGAAACCGGCACGCCAGGTGAGCCAGACAGAGCGCATACTCTTCCCCATCATCGGATTGCTATTGACAACATTCATCGTGCCTTCGGGCCTTCCGCTGCTCGGCATGCTGTTCTTCGGCAACCTGTTGAAGGAGTCAGGCAAGACAACACGCCTCGCCAAGACGGCAGGAAGCGCGCTCAACGACATCATCGTGATGCTACTCGGCCTTACTGTAGGCTGCTCGACGCAAGCCAGCGAATTCCTTACGCTGAAGACAATATACATTTTCTTCCTCGGCTTCATGGCATTCGCCATAGCAACAGCTTCAGGCGTGCTTTTCGTAAAGTTCATGAACCTGTTTTTGCCGAAGTCGAAAAAGCTCAACCCGCTTATCGGCAACGCAGGCGTTAGCGCTGTACCAATGAGCGCCCGAATATCCAACAACCTCGGCCTTGAATACGACCGCCACAACTTCCTGTTGATGCACGCCATGGGACCAAACGTCGCCGGCGTCATAGGCTCGGCCGTAGCAGCCGGAGCTTTGCTCGGATTCATGTCTTAAAAAATTATGAATTAAGAGTTAAGAATTAAGAAAACCACCATTGCCAATGTTTTTGGAAGAGCATATTTTCTTAATTCTTAACTCTTAATTCTTCACTTCCCCACCTCCATGTTCCCTAAAATAGCCATCATACATCCCGATACTCTCGCGGCAATAGGACTAAAGCACATGCTGCAAGAAGTAATGCCGACGATTGACATCGACACATTCCGCAGCGTAAAAGAAATCCCGGCGGAGTACGCCGACAGCTACATACACTACTTTGCAGCTACCGGGGCGGTGGTAGACGACATTCATTTTTTCACCGACAGGCAACGCAAGACCATAATACTAAGTACCTCGTCAACGCCATCACAACCCATATCTGGCTTCCACAGCCTATGCACGTCTGTCCCTGAGAAGCAACTAATAAAGTCACTGCTTGCCTTAGAACAGCATGCACACGCGTCAGGACGTAACTTGCCCCCTATGGAAGACACCAACAGCGGCAGACCTTTATCAGCAAGGGAGATAGAAGTTATGAGCCTGATAGTAAAAGGACTTATAAACAAAGAGATTGCAGACCGTCTCAACATATCGCTGGCTACGGTCGTTACACACCGCCGCAACATAATGGAAAAGCTAGGACTGAAGAGCGTTTCCGCACTTACAATCTATGCCGTCACACGCGGCTACGTCAGCATAGACGAAATCTGATTGCCACGCAAAACACTTATAAGCAGGCCGCATGCAACACTTTGTTTACCGGATGTAGATAAAGTGTTTTCCGAAAAGCCATGTTTCATGCCATAAAAGGAGGCATCTTGCAACGCAAAAGGCCACCTTTCAAAGAGTAAAAGGCAGCCTTTTGACAACATGCTGGTTTCAATGCAACTTCCAGTTGCATACATCACATACCTGTATCGTCATTATTGCTTGCAGGCAACAACCTGTCTAACAAGCAAGAATACTATTTCAATAAATCGTCAAGGAACTTGTCAAGGTCCTCGTCCAATCCCTTCATAAGGTCGCCACCGATGATTTTTATGTCGCTGTCGACAAGGTACAACTCGCACAAATGCTCCCGGTCATCATTCTCAAGGACAAAACTGTATGGCTTCAGTATGCACAAATTGTCAGCAACATCCTGCAAATTAGTTAGCACATCCCTTATAACACTGGCGACATTGTCATAAAAATCAGACTCCGAACTGTTTATCCAATCATCCATAACACAACGGGTTATCTCGTTGTCATTGTCGTCGAACGCCATAAGTTCTCCCGTCTCTTGAGACAAACTCAAGTGTATGTCCGTCATTATCGTAGGTTCTTCCACCAATGGGAACTTCTGCGCTATCTTCCTTATAAAACGCTCCAACTGCGCAAGGGTTGCATCACTCACTTTCATGGCCTGATATTTAATATTTAATTGACTTCTTCTTTGGTTTACTCTCATTGCTCATCCGGTCCAACGAAGTTACCGCATACTTGACCTTCTCGCCCGGACGGATTTCAGATGCAGGTATCTCGTAAAACTCATCAGTAGTCACGGCTACTATCTTTGACGGGTCGGCAATGTCTGTGCGGTCGCCTTTTTCAAATCTATACACCACATATTTTACCGCCTCATTCTTCCAGCCTTTTCCATTAGGAGCTTTCCAAAACAGCACAGGCTTTCCGTCCATGTCTATGAATTTCATTTTCTTTACCTTCTTAGGGGCTTTCCCGTCAATGTAAGGCATTGTAGGCACAAGCGCAGGATGCTTCCAATAAACCTTCTCCAGCAACGAGCCATAATTGCCGACATTGTCTACCACAGCCTTTGCGTACCACAATACCGTACCATTTACATTCCCCATCTCACCGTGAAGTTTGCGTTTTGCCGGCAACTGGTTGATGTTGGGATTGCTCAAATCAGAGTGTTTAGCTGTTCTCTCCACATCCTCACCGATGTAAAGATGACGCTTTCCGGCATACTTGTTCCACCATTTGATTAAAGTAGCATAGTCAGCTGCCTTATGGCCTATCTCCCAATACAATTGAGGTACACAATAGTCTACCCAACCGTTATTCACCCACATGAGCACATCTGCATACAAGTCATCATAGTTTTGAAGGCCGTTGGTATTGCTACCTATAGCTGGAGCCGACTTCTTATTACGGTAAATGCCAAACGGAGACACGCCAAACTTAACCCACGGCTTAATGCCGTGTATGGTCTCATAAAGCTGCTTCATAAACAGGTTGACGTTATAACGGCGCCAGTCGCCAATGTCTTTTATTCCATTATTATAAGCGGCGAACTCGCGGCCGTCAGGAATAGACTGCCCTACAGCAGGGTACGGATAGAAATAATCGTCGATATGCAGGCCGTCTATATCATAACGCTCAACAATGTCTGCCACCACCTTACATATATAGTCACGGTTTTCAGGAAGCCCCGGGTTCAATATCAATTGGCCATCATATGCAAAAACGGTTTCAGGATGCTTTATCGCCACATGGTTTTTCGCAAGTTCCCTCGTGGTCTTAGTCTTCGCCCTGTACGGGTTTATCCAAGCATGTATCTCCATCCCACGCTTATGGCACTGCTCCACCATCCATGCCAGCGGGTCCCAATACGGCGACGGAGCCTGCCCCTGCCGCCCTGTCAGGAAACGGCTCCACGGCTCGAACCTGCTTTCATACAAGGCGTCACACTCTGGCCTAACCTGGAATATTATAGCATTGACACCGCAGGCCTTAAGCCTATCGAGCTGATACACGAGCGTTTCCTGCATCTGACGGGTTGCCATGCCCAAGAATTGTCCATTGACACACTGTATCCAAGCCCCCCTGAATTCACGCTTAGGAGAATTGGCGGAACGCCCTTGCATCACACACAAAAGGAACATGCAAACCGCAAAAAGCAATCTTGACTGACGGTAGATATATGTTTTCATACCCCAAAAATACAATGTTTTATCCATTAAAACAAATATATATTAATAAAAAGTGAAAATAAGCCTTTCATCTACTAAAAAATCACCTCACATTTAATAAGATTTCAGCAGATATTGATTAATAAACGTTAAAATAGAAAACTGTGCAGGCACACACTGAATTTGTAAAAATAAATCTTTATTATTATTTGGTTAATAAAAAAAAAGTCCATATATTTGCAATCGTTATCCTGAAAACAATCTTTTTACCTTAAAAAACTAATACCTATTGAAGATATAGAGCGGTTGCCTGTGAAGGCCCACCGCTTTATTTTTTTGTATAAACTTACAATCAGGACAGCATTATGAAAACGAATTCAAAAACACAATGCCAAGCACATAGAACAACACATTTACAAAGCCTCCTCGCCGCATTGTTTCCCAAAAGCCATATATCAGCCCACAAAACATGGCATATCGCAATGCAAAATGCGGCCAATTGAAGAACAAAAGGCCGCATATCACATATAAACAAAATTCCTAATAACCCGGGAGTTTAACGAGTTGCCCTGAAACTTTCCATATTCTTATAGCGTTTTTTCATAAAACGGCGATAAATATTGGCAATCCACAAATTATACGTCATGATAAAAGCAATACCTGCAACGAGCAATACCGAATAGGAAGCGACCTCGCTAAATGAAATCCTTAACACGGATATAACTACTACGGGCAAAAACATCGCCACAAGCAAAGCTACCAATTGAAAATAATTATTTTCCACATTCCCTTTACTGATGAACTTCGTGTTAAGCGGCATTGTCTGCCTGTTGTATACCGCCATCTGCATGAAAAGGCAATACACAGGCCCTGCCGTAAAGCACATCATTGAAAACAAAGCCAACAGGCTATGCTTGCCTGTAAACACAGTAGGAAGCATCAACAAGAATGGCAGCACGAGAATAGAGCTGTAAAAAAAGTATTTCGCCTTAAGCAATTGCATTATATTTTCCTTATGCACAGCCAAGAAATCAATATAATTGCCCTCCGCACACATTATTTTTATCAGCGTATTTGCCCCATAAAGCAAAAACACATATGCAACCCAGAATATCTTTGAAAAATCATCTTGATACAAGTCTGTAAATGAAACCACAAGACTGAGAACAACAGCAAACAATGTGCTGAACACAAACGACTTACGCATATTCTTATTGCGCATAAGACTTTTTATTTCCAATTTCAGGTATTCACCAGTCTGACCGTACCTGTCAAACATTCGGAATTCGGATACACTTCTCAACTTTCCGTCCCCCGCATTGGCGCTCTCCATATATGTAAGGCGATATTGCAGGCGTTTATTACCTTCTATGAATGCTCCCAACACCAATAATAAAACAATGTAATATAACGGATGCCAAAAAGTGAATCCCCACCCCAAAGACGACGAAATATCAAACAAAGCCCCTATGCCGTCAAAATAAAATGGCGAGAACAATACGGCGTAAACCACAACAGGCAATATCCACCACTTCAGGCTTTGGTTAATCATTGTCCTGACCAGCATATACCATTGGCTGTTAATTGTAACGAACAGCTGGAAGGATACTATTATTCCCAATGAAGCGGCCAAGCCGTCACTGAAAAGCGTGGTCATCAATACATACGGAACTGTAACGGCAGTCCAAACAAGGTTATTGGGAGTGACTACGCTTGAGAGCACAAACATCTCGACACACATGTACTTTGGTATGGGAAGCAACGAATAAGGCTTGACAAGCTGTACCGGCGTCTGCTGGCTGACAAACCTGACAAAAAAGTCAACGACAAGGAAAAACGGCAGAAGCCCGAAAAGAAATTCATACGGTGTCTGCGAAGTTGACGCATTCGCTATCAGCGCCAACATTATAGCAATGAAAACGAGATACAACACGACAAAAGCGCCGCATATATAAATCAAAACTTTGGCAACCTTGTTTTGCTCGTATGCCACGCTCCGCTTTTCTGCCAATTTTATATGGCGGCGGAGAGTTCTGAACAGTTGAAACTTATTCATGATATATAATTTGCAGATTACGGTTCCGCGTAGCCCCTGCCGCGTTTCAAAAGCAGCATTGTCCAGCTTACCTCAAATCGATTACCTCTGCGTTAGGGAAGTCTTTTGAATTGAATCTGAACGCCGCATCATTCAACTGCTTCGTCTTATAATTTGAAACTTTTATAGTCGTCCACCCGTTGCCTTGCCTCATCTTTATCGTTTGGGGCAAATAGTTCTTGCCGATTGTCACATACATTTCCTTGATTGTACGTTTCTGATTTATGGCGTACATGTGTATCTGCCAACCGCCGGAAACATTTTTCAATCCAAGTTTAAAACCGTTCTTGTATATGTTTATGAACTTGTACGGATTCATTGACTGCTGCTGCGCCTCCGTCGGCGTACTTATATTGACTTCCTGGCTGCTCTTGACATAAGTCCACTGCGTTTTGCCGTCATACCAAACGATTGCCTGCTGTGTACGGGCATTGAACTTATTGCCTTTTACCGATATCGTTCCAGACGAGTTTCCATATTTGCCACTCACGCTGAAGCTCGCGCTTATTCCTTTGTTGTTGCCAATAATCGAAGCTGTCTTATCCAATATCTTGCGAGCCTGGGTTGCATTTTGAGCATTGACACAAACAAACAGGAACAACGCAAAAAATACGAGTAACGACCTTTTCATTTTACACATTTCCATATTTATTATAAGGTTGCAATATTATTTATATTCTGTCAAAACCAAGATTTGCGGATATCACCGTTTCAATTGCGATAGGAGTTTCTCCAAGCTGCCCTCATCTTGAATAAGGACTTCACGAGGCTTGCCACCTTGCGCCGCTCCTACTATGCCGGCTTTTTCCATCTGGTCCATCAAGCGCCCTGCCCTGTTGTACCCTATTGAGAAACGCCGCTGTATCATACTGGTCGACCCCTGCTGGCTAATAACTATCGCATGGGCAGCTTCTTCAAACAAGGGGTCAATGTTGTTCACTTCAAGGCCGCCGTTTCCAGACTCTCCGCCGTCGTCCATAGCTGGCTCTGGCAGTTCGAGAGGCTCAAGCGGACCGGGCTGTTCAGAGACATACCTGTTGATACGCTCTATCTCGGGAGTGTCAATGAAAGCGCATTGCACCCTGACGGGTTCGTTGCCGTTGAGGAACAACATGTCGCCACGGCCTATCAGTTGGTTTGCCCCCGGCCGGTCAAGTATTGTGCGCGAATCTATCATCTGGCTTACCCTGAACGCCATACGTCCGGGGAAGTTGGCCTTAATGTTACCCGTTATGATTGACGTCGTCGGCCTCTGCGTAGCTATGACCATATGTATTCCGACGGCGCGTGCCAACTGGGCTATGCGCGCTATAGGCAGCTCTATCTCCTTGCCGGCCGTCATTATGAGGTCACCGAACTCGTCGATTACCACGACTATGTACGGCATGTACTCATGGCCGTCGGTCAGTTTGAGCTGATGGTTCACATATTTCTTATTATACTCCTTGATGTTCCTTGCCCCGGCGAGCTTCAACAGGTCGTACCTTGTGTCCATCAGCTTGCACAGGCTGTTCAACGTGCGGATAACCTTCTTCACGTCGGTAATTATGGGTTCTTCGTTGTCGTCTGGCACCTTGGCCATGAAGTGCTGGGCGATTGGCGCATATACGCTGAACTCCACCTTCTTCGGGTCTATCAATACAAACTTCAACTCGTTGGGATGCTTCTTGTACAGCAACGACGTTATGATGGCATTAAGACCGACCGACTTTCCCTGGCCTGTCGCTCCAGCGACCAGAAGATGGGGCAGCTTGGCCAAGTCGACCATAAAGATTTCATTCGTGATGGTCTTGCCGATGGCGATTGGCAAGTCCATGGCGGTCTCTTGGAAACGCTTTGAGTTGAGTATGCTTTCCATCGAGACTATGTTCTGCTTCTTGTTGGGCACTTCAATACCGATGGTGCCCTTCCCCGGTATCGGTGCGATAATGCGTATTCCGAGAGCGGCAAGGCTAAGGGCGATGTCGTCTTCAAGGTTCCTTATCCTCGATATTTTCACGCCTTCGGCAGGAGTTATCTCATACAGGGTTATGGTAGGACCAACGGTAGCCATTATCGTCTTGATTTGCACGCCAAAACTGTTGAGCACGTCCACGATGCGGTTCTTGTTGGCCGTCTGCTCCTTCATGTCGATGTAAGGCTTGCCGTCGTTGTCGTACTTCTTGAGCAGGTCAAGCGTGGGATACTTGTACTTGACCCACGGTTCGCGCGGGTCAATCGGCACGGAGAGGTCTTTCTGTCCCGACACGTCCTTCGAATCGGCCGCAGCCTCGCCGCCGGTCTCATTGATGATTATCTCCTGCGGCTTTTCCTTTACCGCCTCCGCGGCCTCTTCCTTGGCGGCCTTGTCGCCGGTGTCCTCCCCCTCGCTGAAGACGACGGTCTGCGGCTCAGGGTCGTCAAACGTCGTCGGGTCGTCCAGCGATTGTACGGTGTCCTCCTCCCGCCCGTCTTTGCCTGGGGCATTGGTCACCCCGAAAGTAACCTTTCTCGTCAGTGCGCCTATCGGGTTGAGTACATTGCGGACTACGTTGACAGTTTCCTTGCTCAAATAAGTAAGGAAGGCGATGGCTGTGAGTACCAGCAAGGCCGTCAACCCGTACACGCCTATGACGTTCTCCAGCCACTGGCTGCAGTACAGCCCGTGGTCACCACCCGGATTATAGATGCGACTTCCCATCACGGGCGTCAGCACCTTGGCGGCCGCCACAGAGAGCCATATCATCATGACCATAAGGCATACAAACCATTTCAGCAGGTTTATCTTGTACGCCCTGACAAGCTTCAGCCCAGCCATCCCCATGAATACGGGAACGATGAAGGCCGAAAGCCCGAAGCACCTCGATATGAAAAAATATGATACGAAAGCCCCCAGCGAACCGCAGCTGTTCTTGAACTCCCTGCCCTTGTTCAGTATGTCCTGCGACGTATGGTCCAATATGACGCTTTGGTCATACTGCCCGGTCGAGAAATAAGATATGAACGCGATAATCATGTATATCGACAGGAGTATCAGGACGACGCCCAAGATGAAATTCAGGATGTCGTTTTGGAGTATGGCTTTCAGCCCGACAACTTCACTGAAGGACTTGCCGGGACGCACGTTTTTCTTCTTGCCCATTGGAAATTTTGCCGTTTTATTTGCAAAAGTAATCGAAAATTGTCAGAACTGACCATACAACTCGCCTTTTTTTTATATTTTTGCACACCGCCTGCGAAGTCGCGCAGGCTTCATTTTGCATGTACATTATGGGAAAAATTATATATGACAGATTTGACAAGCATGACATCTCCAAGCTCCCGAGAGCCGTTTTCGACGGGAGGATTATAGTCGTCACCACCCCGACCGACGCCGAGAAGGCCGTAGGCTACCTGCTATCGCAAGACATCCTCGGCATCGACACCGAGACGAAGCCGTCGTTCAGGAAGGGGCGCACCCACGAGGTAGCGCTACTGCAAGTGTCCACACACGACACGTGCTTCCTCTTCAGGCTCAATCTCACAGGCATGACGCCTGCCATAATAAGGCTGCTCGAGGATGTCAGCGTAAAGAAGGTGGGGCTGTCGCTGCACGACGACATCAACTCGCTGCACAAGCGCGCCGACTTCACTCCCGGCAACTTCATCGACCTACAGAAGCACGTAGGCGAACTGGGCATCGAGGACCTAAGCCTGCAAAAGCTCTACGCAAACTTCTTCCAGCAGAAAATAAGCAAGTCGGCCAGGCTAAGCAACTGGGAAACCGACATACTCACCGACAGCCAGAAGCTGTACGCCGCCACCGATGCGTGGGCCTGCATCAACATATACGAAGAGCTGCTGCGCCTTGAAAGGACGGGCGACTACCAACTTGTAAAATCCGAAGCACATGAGAACTGACAACACATACAAAAACGTATACCTCAAACGAGGCAAGGAAGAGAGCCTTAAGCGGTTTCACCCCTGGGTGTTCTCCGGGGCGATAAGCCGTATCGACGAGGGCGTCGGCGAAGGCGACACCGTGCGCGTACTGACCGACAAGGGCGAGTTCGCCGCCGTGGGCCATTTCCAAATAGGCAGCATCGCCGTGCGCGTACTATCGTTCGACGACATCACAATTGACGCCGCGTTCTGGCGCGCGCGGCTCGACTCTGCCTTGCGGATGCGCCAGGCCATAGGCATAGCCGACAACCCTGCGAACAACACCTTCCGCCTCGTACACGGCGAGGGCGACAACCTGCCCGGGCTCGTCATAGACTGCTACGGCAAGACCGCCGTGATGCAGGCTCACAGCGTAGGCATGCACGTATGCCGCCACGACATCGCGGAGGCCATCGCCGCCGTCATGGGCGACCGTATAGAGAACGTCTACTACAAGAGCGAGACCACCCTGCCTTACAAGGCCGGGCTGGGACAGGCGGACGGCTTCATATACGGCGGCTGCGACGACAACGTAGCCGTGGAGAACGGACTGAAGTTCTACGTCGACTGGCTGAAGGGGCAAAAGACAGGTTTCTTCGTCGACCAGCGCGACAACCGCCTGCTGCTGGAGCGCTACTCGCGAGGCAGGGCTGTGCTCAACATGTTCTGCTACACGGGCGGCTTCTCCGTCTACGCCATGCGCGGAGGGGCGAGCCTCGTCCACTCCGTAGACAGCAGCGAGAAGGCCGTCGAGCTGACAAAAGCCAACATAGCCCTCAACTTCCCAGGCGACAGCCGCCACGAGGCGTTCTGCCAAGACGCGTTCAAGTATCTTGACACGGCCGGCGGCAAATACGAGCTCGTAGTGCTCGACCCCCCGGCCTTCGCCAAGCACCGCGCAGCCCTGCACAACGCGTTGAAAGGCTACACGCGCCTCAACCTCAAGGCCCTCGAGCGCATCAAGAGCGGCGGCATTCTGTTTACTTTCAGCTGCAGCCAGGTAGTTACCAAAGACCACTTCCGCAACGCCGTGTTCACCGCCGCCGCCCTGGCCAAGAGGAACGTCAGGATACTGCACCAGCTCCACCAGCCTGCCGACCACCCCGTAAACATATACCACCCCGAAGGGGAATACCTTAAAGGGCTTGTGCTCTATGTTGAATAAGCGCTTCCTGCATAAGGTGTCGCGCTTCATCGCCCAGCACGGGCTTATGGAGCACAGCCGCAAGTACCTCGTCGCCCTGTCGGGCGGAGCCGACAGCGTGGCCCTGACGCTCGCCCTCAAGGAGCTGGGCTACGACGTCGAGGCCGCCCACTGCAACTTCCGCCTGCGCGGCAGCGAGTCTGAACGCGACGAGAACTTCTGCAAAGACTTCTGCAACGACAACGGCATCAGCCTCCACCTTGCCCATTTCGACACCGCCACCTACGCCGCCCTGCACAAGGTAAGCATAGAGATGGCCGCGCGCAACCTGCGCTACGACTATTTCAGCCGCCTGGCCGCCGACATAGGCGCGGCCGCCACCTGCGTGGCCCACCATCAGGACGACTCCGTAGAGACCGTCCTGCTCAACCTCATAAGGGGCACAGGCGTCGACGGCCTTACCGGCATAAAGCCGCGTAACGGCGGCATAGTGCGCCCCCTGCTCTGCGTCACGCGCGATGAGATAGAGACCGCCATGGCCGAGGCCGGCCAGGCGTACGTCACCGACAGCACCAACCTTGTGAACGATGTCGTACGCAACAAAATACGCCTCGACATCCTCCCCCTCATGAGAACCATCAACCCCTCCGCCAGCCAAAGCATCGCCGCCACCGCCCGACGCGTCTCCGAGGCCGCCGCCGCGCTCGATGCAATGGCCGCTAAAGCCGCCGCAGAGGCCGTCAGTCACCGGGGCCGCGCCACACTCATAAGCATACCCTCGCTCATGGCGCAGCCAGCGCCCGGCTACACGCTCTTCAAACTGCTAAAGGGCTACGCCTTCACCCCGACACAGATAGAGCAGCTACGCCAAGCCATGCAGGCAGGGCCGGGGCGCACATTCACCTCGCCCACTCACACGCTGCTCGTAGACCGCGACAGCCTCGTCATCGAGCCCAACGCCAACGCCGCGCCGCGTCCGCTCGTCATCCCCGAATGCGGCACATACCTATACGGCGAGCACGCCAAGTTCAGGATAGCCAAGACCTTACGCGACCAGAACTTCAAAATCCCAACTGGCGACAAGCGCCGCTGCATGGCCGACGCCTCGGCCGTGGCCTTCCCCCTAACCGTTAGGCCGGCCGCCCCGGGCGACCGCTTCACCCCCTTCGGAATGAAGGGCACTAAGCTCGTAAGCGACTACCTTACCGACGCCAAGCTCAACCTCTTCGACAAGCGCCGCCAGCCCATCGTCGCCGACGCACGGGGGCGCATCGTCTGGCTCGTCGGCCTGCGCACAGACAACCGATTCCGCATAACCGACAAGACAACGGAGGTTATCGAAATCACGTACACTGCGGACGAAGGCGCATAAACACACATTTGTTAAAAACATCTATAACACATTGACATACAACATCTTACAAAAGGCGGTCTTTTGCTATACGAAAGACCGCCTTTTAGCTTGCCGTTGATGACCTTTTGCATCACAATAAACGGCAACACACGTACGGACGGCCTCTCGAGGCCGTCCGCATTTTTTGCGGCACACCGCAAAAAATCATATTTCTTACTTCTTGTTTTCTTGTAAAATGCGCACTCTCCCCGTCCGCCCCAGGCAGACGTGCACCCCCACACAAGGAACGCCCTAAGGGCGCAACTTACTTTATTTTTATTAAAAAACGCGCATAAGAAAGAATATGTCGGCCGAATTGAGTAAATTTGCACCCCAATAACCATTTTTGAAAGAACCACGGCGACGGACGGGCCAAGGGGGACAGCGGGGCGCGGTGCGCCCCCACGCCAGCCGGCCTCGCCCGTCGACGCAGACAAAGACTTATGAACAAGGTAGCAAACAACGCATTCTCGATGATAGCCGACTACGAAGGCGACATAACCAAGCTGTTCGAGGGCGACACGGACGGTGAGCTGCCCGTGCTCGCCACGCGCAACCTGGTGCTCTTCCCGGGCGTGGTGTCGCCGGTGCTCGTCGGCCGCGCGTCGAGCCTGAACCTCGTAAACCATCTGAAGGAAACGCCCGGCGAGGCGCTGGCCGTGTTCTGCCAGAAAAACGCGGAAGAGGACAACCCCGTAAAGAAGGAGCAGCTGTACGAATACGGCGTGCACGCAAAAATCATACGCGTGCTCGAGATGCCCGGCCAGCAGGCCGGCGTAACCGTAATCCTGCAAGGCATGGGCCGCTGCAAGCTCACCAGCCTGGACAGTACTGCGCCATTCTTGAAGGGTACGATGGAGGTGGCCCCGGAGAAAATGCCCGACGAGAAAGACAAGGAGTTCATGGCCGCCATAGAAGACCTGCGCAACGTGACCATCGACTACGTGAAGAAGAACGACGAAATACCCGACGAGGCGCAGTTCGCCCTGCAAAACATCAACAACGCCGTAATACTGCTCAACTTCGTATGCACCAGCCTGCCATTGGAAACGAGCGAGAAGATAAAGCTGCTCAAGACCAACTCGCTAAAAGACAGGCTCTTCAAGCTGCTCAAGATGCTGCACCGCGAGATGCAGCTGCTCGAACTGAAGCACGACATACGCACGAAGACGCGCGAAGACATAGACGAGCAGCAGCGCGAGTACTTCCTGCAACAGCAAATAAAGAACATCAAAGAGGAACTGACCGGCGGCGACAGCTACCCCGAGCGCAAGGAACTGACGGAGGCGGCCAAGAAGAAGAAGTGGCCGGAGGGCATCGCGGCAACGTTCAACAAGGAACTTGACAAGCTCGACATACTCAACCCGCAAAGCCCCGAGTTCAGCGTACAGCTGACTTACCTACAAACGCTGGTGAACCTACCTTGGGAAAGCTACACGCAGGATGACCTCAACCTGAAACGCGCAGAGAAAGTGCTCGACAAGGACCACTACGGCATGAAGAAGGTGAAAGAGCGCATACTGGAGCACATGGCCGTATTGAGCCTCAGGAAAGACCTGAAGTCGCCCATAGTGTGCCTGTACGGCCCTCCGGGAGTTGGCAAGACCAGCCTCGGCAAGAGCATTGCCGCCGCAATGAAGCGCCGGTACGCACGCGTGTCGCTCGGCGGAGTGCACGACGAGGCCGAGATACGCGGACACCGCCGCACATACATCGGCGCCATGCCCGGCCGCATAATAAAGAGCATACAGAAAGCTGGCTCGTCGAACCCCGTGTTCATACTCGACGAAATAGACAAGGTGACACAGAACACAATAAACGGCGACCCTGCGTCGGCCCTGCTCGAAGTGCTCGACCCGGAGCAGAACTTCGCCTTCCACGACAATTACCTCGACGTAGACTACGACCTGTCGAAGGTGCTCTTCATAGCCACCGCCAACGACCTTAACACCATACCGCGTCCGCTGCTCGACCGCATGGAGCTAATCGAGGTGAGCGGCTACATAACGGAAGAGAAGGTAGAGATAGCCAAACGCCACCTCATACCGAAGGAAAAGGAGAACACGGGACTGGCCGACGAGAAGAAGTTGGTGTTCACCAAGCAGGCCATAGAGAAAATAATAGAGCAGTACACGCGCGAAAGCGGCGTGCGCCAGCTGGAGAAGCAAATCAACAAGGCGCTGCGCAAACTGGCCTTCCTCAAGGCCAAGGACGGTGCGCTGCCCTACTATAAAATCACGCCCGAAGAGCTGAAGAGGCTGCTGGGCAACCCTCCCTTCTACCGCGACATATACCAGGGCAACGAATACGCAGGCGTGGTTACCGGCCTTGCATGGACAAGCGTAGGCGGCGAAATACTCTTCATCGAGACAAGCCTTAGCAAGGGCAAGGGCTCGAAGCTGACGCTCACGGGCAACTTGGGCGACGTGATGAAGGAGTCGGCTGTGCTTGCGCTTGAATACGTCAAGGCTCATGCCGACACCCTCGGCATTGACTACCGCATATTCGACCACTGGAACATACACATCCACGTGCCCGAAGGCGCGACACCCAAGGACGGTCCGTCGGCAGGCATCACCATCGCCACGTCAATCGCGTCGGCGCTGACGCAGCGCAAGGTGCGCGCCAAGACAGCCATGACCGGCGAAATAACGCTGCGCGGCAAGGTGCTACCCGTAGGCGGAATTAAGGAAAAGATACTTGCGGCCAAGCGTGCGGGCATTACCGAAATAGTAATGTGCAAGGACAACAGAAAAGATATAGAGGAGATATCCGAGGAATACATCAGCGGAGTGAACTTCCACTACGTGGAAAACATACAGGAGGTATGGGACTTCGCCCTGACCGACGAGCAGGTGAAGAACCCCGTAACGTTCAGCATTGAGGATTAAAGACATGTTTTTCGAGCTACAGCATACAGACAACGCCAGCGACGCGCGCACCGGACTAATCACAACCGCACACGGGCAGATACAGACTCCGATATTCATGCCCGTAGGGACATGCGGCAGCGTGAAGGGCGTACACTTCAGCGAGCTTAGGGAGCAGGTGAAGGCGCAAATCATACTGGGCAATACTTACCACCTGTACCTACGCCCGGGACTTGACGTACTGAAAGCCGCCGGAGGCCTGCACAAGTTCAACACATGGGACAGGCCCATCCTTACCGACAGCGGCGGCTTCCAGGTGTTCTCGCTGACAGGCATCAGGAAGTTGAAAGAAGAAGGTTGCGAGTTCCGTTCGCACATCGACGGCAGCAAGCATTTCTTCACTCCTGAAAACGTGATGGACACCGAGAGGACTATCGGTGCGGACATTATCATGGCTTTCGACGAATGTCCTCCAGGGCAGAGCGACTACCAGTACGCCAAGAAAAGCCTGATGCTCACACAACGCTGGCTCGACCGTTGCATCAAGCGGTTTAATGAGACCGAGCCTCTTTACGGATATGACCAGGTACTGTTCCCCATAGTTCAGGGCTGCACTTTCAAGGACTTGAGGCGCGACGCGGCAAAGTTCGTAGCCGACAAGGGGGCTGAAGGTAACGCCATCGGCGGCCTGGCCGTGGGAGAACCTACGGAGGTAATGTATGAAATGATTGAAGTAGTCAACGAAATTCTGCCAAAAGACAAACCCCGTTACCTAATGGGAGTCGGTACGCCGCAGAACATACTCGAAGCCATTGAGCGCGGAGTCGACATGTTCGACTGCGTGATGCCGACAAGGAACGGCCGCAACGCTATGCTCTTCACATACAACGGCACAATGAACATGCGCAACAAGAAGTGGGAAAAGGACTTCTCTCCCATCGACCCCGACGGCTGCGACGTAGACCGTACATACTCCAAGGCATACCTGCACCACCTATTCAAGGCGCAGGAACTGCTCGCAATGCAAATCGCGAGCATACACAACCTGGCCTTCTACCTGCGCCTCGTACAAGACGCACGCAGGCACATAGAGGCAGGCGACTTCACAAGATGGAAATCTTCAGTAATCGACCAACTGGGGAAACGGATTTAACACAACGGCATGAAGACGAAGGACATCAGGAAATTCAGAAGGATATTGAAGTGCGCGAGGTGGACGAAGAAACATCTCGGGTGGCTTTACGCATCGTTGGCGTGGCTCGGCAAGAAGCTGGGCTTCCTAAACCCGTCAAGATACCTGAAAATCTTGGACTGGTACATAATCAGGAAATTCATCGGCACATACTTCTACTCCATCGCGCTAATCATATCAATCTCGATAGTTTTCGACATCAACGAGAATCTTGCCAAGTTCACCCAGTACCACGCGCCGCTTAGGGCCATTGTGGTAGACTACTACATGAACTTCGTACCCTACTTCGCCAACCTGTTCAGCCCCCTGTTCGTATTCATCGCCGTAATCTTCTTCACATCGAAACTGGCAGGCAATTCGGAGATAATATCGATGCTTGCCGCCGGCGTGAGCTTCAAGAGGCTGATGCGCCCATACATGATTTCGGCGGCGCTGATATCCGTCATGACATTCTTCCTCGGCGCATACGTCATACCCAAGGGAACAATCATAAGGCAGAACTTCGAGACCATATACAAGAACAAGAAAAAGAACACCTCGGCCGAGAACGTCCAGCTGCAAGTAGGCAAAGGCGTAATAGCATACATACAGCATTACGACAATACCACGAAAAAAGGCTACGGCTTCTGCCTCGACAAGTTCGAGGACAAAAAGCTGGTAAGCCACATGACCGCTTCGGAAATCCAATACGACACCATCTCCGACTCCAAATACCACTGGAAGGCCCGCAACTGGCGCATAAGACAGCTCAAGGGCATGCGCGAGACAATCACCAGCGGCTCGGTCAAGGACACTACAATCATGATGGAACCGACCGACCTTGTATTCTCTAAAGGCCAACAAGAAACGTTCACCAGTCCGCAACTCCGCGAATACATAAGCAAACAGATAGACCGAGGGTCGGGCAACGTCGTACAATACGAGGTGGAATACCACAAACGCATAGCCACTTCCTTCGCATCGTTCATACTGACAACCATCGGGCTCTCGCTGTCGTCAAGGAAACGCAAGGGAGGAATGGGGCTGTACCTCGGCATCGGACTCGCACTTAGCTTCACATACATCATGCTGCAGACGGTGTCGTCAACGTTCGCCATCAACGCCAACACGCCGCCGATGCTAGCAGCATGGATACCTAACATAATTTTCACAATCGTAGCATACTTCTGCTACCGCAAAGCACCAAATTGATATTCAACATGGATTTTTACGACTTAGATTTGAGCGACAACACTCTTGACGCAATCGACGATATGGGATGGACATCGTGCACACCCATCCAAGAAAAGTGCATACCAGAGATTTTGGACGGCAAGGACGTCCTCGGAATAGCGCAGACAGGCACGGGAAAGACCGCCGCCTACCTGCTGCCAATACTCAGCATGCTCGACGAGGATGACTTCCCCGAAGAATCAATCAACTGCGTAATAATGAGCCCAACACGCGAACTGGCCCAGCAGATAGACCAGGCCATGCAGGGATTTTCATACTATATGCCGTCGGTAAGCAGCGTCGCCGTTTACGGCGGCAACGACGGCAGCCGTTACGACCAGGAATACAAGAGCATGAAGATGGGCGCCGACGTCATCATCGCCACCCCTGGCAGGCTGATAAGCCATATAACAATGGGCAATGTTGATTTGAGCAAAGTTTCATTCTTTGTTCTCGATGAGGCCGACCGCATGCTTGACATGGGCTTCCACGAAGACATACTCTCCATAGCCAAGCTGCTGCCAGGCAACAGCCAGACAATCATGTTCTCGGCCACGATGCCTCAAAAGATAGAGGAGCTTGCCCATACTATCTTAAAGTCACCAGCCGTAATAAAGCTCGCAGTAAGCAAACCGGCAGAGAAAATCAAGCAACTGGCATGCGTCTGCCACGAAAACCAGAAGAACGGGGTGTTGCGTGACATCTTCAAGACATACGGACAGAAACGTGTCATCGTATTCTCAAGTTCGAAACAGAAAGTAAAGGAAATCAACAAATACCTCAAGTCGGTAAAAATCAACAGCGGCGAAATGCACTCCGACTTGATGCAAAGCCAGAGAGACGAGGTCATGTACCTCTTCAAGAGCGGACAAGTCGACGTACTTGTCGCCACCGATATTGTGGCGCGAGGCATCGACATCGACGACATTTCAATGGTGGTGAACTATGACGTGCCCCACGATTGCGAAGATTACGTACACCGAATAGGGCGAACGGCACGTGCCGACCACGACGGTGTGGCCGTAACCCTTGTACGTGGCAAGGAAATATCGATGTTCATGCAAATAGAGAAATTCCTCGGGAAAGAGGTTGAGAAGCTGCCGCTGCCCAAAGGCTTGGGCAAAGCTCCTGAATACAAGGCGTCCGAGCCAAGGAAAGAACGGAGGAACGGCGGAAAGCGAAACGGGAAATTCAAAGGTAAAGGCAAGCCTAAGAGAAAAAGCGACAAGCCTAAAGAACAGCGTAAGTAAGCACCTTATTGTCAAATACACGATAAAAAACGTCCAACGTCTCACCGCGTTTGACGTTTTTTGCTTTTACAATCCCTGCAGCTTCGCATCCTTCAACAGACAACACCTGCATGTCTTTCAAGGCCAGATGCTCGTCTGAATAGAGTTTATACAGAGTCTCCTTTGTACACCAGTGCAATAAAAGTCCGAGCAAAGTATCGGCCTTCTCGTCAGGACGCAGCATCTTCGCCGCCACCTTGCCCACCCTCTCGCTTATATACTCAACATCGACAGCGACCTTACGGCTTGGCGAAACGACAACGGAGGCAAAGCCTTTAGTATGGCTTATGCCTACATTCATGCCGTTGGAAAGCCACGGACGGCCAGACCGCTCATGCCGTAGTTCAACTTCCGCCCCAACCATTCTGTCCAACAACATACGCACCGCCAGCACCTCACGGCGGCGCTGTTCTGATGAATAGCCGTCAATCAAAGCCTCCAAGACTGCAGCATTACCGCCTTGTCCTAAAAAATCGTCGACACTTTCAGTAATGTCCCACAATCCCATCCGCACATCCGGGGCAATATTTTCAACTGACTTCAACGGCATAGCTCATACATTCATATAATAAACAAACGCACCGCTTCTCAAAACGGTGCGCTGTCTGCTGTTTCCTGATTTGCCGGCTGCATGTCTTGCCCTGTGTCGGAATTACGAACTGGCTTCGGCGATAGCAGCTCCATGTTGTCGGCGTACACCTCGGTCACATAATGCCTTATACCCTTCTGGTCGTCATAAGTACGGTAATGTATGCGCCCTTCGATATAAAGTTTGTCACCCTTGTGCACATATTTCTCCACGACTTTGGCCAAGCCACGGTATAATACAATGTTGTGCCAATCAGTCCTGTCAGGCACTTGCGTTCCATTCTGCAACGTATAACCGCGTTCGGTAGTAGCCAAAGGAAAAGTAGCAACCGCCTGGTCGTGGTCGTAATAACGCACAGCAGGCTCCTTGCCGACATTTCCAATAAGCATCACTTTATTCATTTGTTTCAGATATTACGAAGCTACATTGTGCAGAAAACAAAAAGCAAGCAACAACTTATTTCCACATTCCCAAATACTTGAAATGGAAATTCTTGCCCTTTGCCGAAGGAAACTGGCTACGGCTGTCGACACGTCCGCGCAAATGCTCCACCATACGGTTGTAACAGTCAATACCCGACATGGCCTTGCAATTGACAACGAAGTGCGTGTCACGATATTCATGCTTGCCTGTAACGGGAACAAGCACAACCCGCTTGAAATCAAGCGTGCCTTCATACCACCCGGGCCTCTCTTCCGTCAACTTCGCCAATACCGGCGTTATGTCGTCACGCTGGTCGCCCGGATGCAGGTTCGAGCGCAGCGCCTTCTTCTGCTTGAAGTCAAGCATTGTGGCCGCCTCTGTTTTTATTATTATGAAATACACTCTCGGACGGATTTTATATCGCTTGGGATAGTAAACGTTACTGGCAACATAATCCCTTACATCACGCTCCAAATCAGGATTCATACCGATTTCCGCTATGGAATACAAAAAGGCAATGGCATCGTCAACATTGTCGACCAATGTCTCTTTGTCAAAATATCTCAAATATAAATTCATGATTGTATTTTTCGTTTTAAGAAGAGCGGCAAACGGGACTCGGACCCGCGACCTCGACCTTGGCAAGGTCGCGCTCTACCAACTGAGCTATTGCCGCCTGAAAATATTAAAACAAATATGTGAAGAGGAGGAGACTCGAACTCCCACGAAACAATTTTCACTACCCCCTCAAAGTAGCGCGTCTACCAATTCCGCCACCTCTCCAGCATAAAAATATATTCTGAATAAATCGTGCCCAAAACAGGACTCGAACCTGCACGCCGTGAGGCACACGCACCTGAAACGTGCGCGTCTACCAATTCCGCCACTTGGGCTTAAAACGGGATACCTCCCGATACTTGGTTTATTCAGAATATTGAGCGGCAAACGGGACTCGGACCCGCGACCTCGACCTTGGCAAGGTCGCGCTCTACCAACTGAGCTATTGCCGCCTGTTCCTTTTCAAAGGAGCATTTCTCTAAATGCGGTGCAAAGATACCACTTTTTCTGAAATCCACAAAACTTCTGATGTTTTTTTTCTCCAACAAGCAAAAAAAACTTGTTTTTCCATACTTATTGCCTCGTCTTAGCAGGTTCCATTGCATATATACATTAATAATATACAGATGCAGGCAACAAATGATATCACCGAAAAAACGTTCAGTCCATACGGCTGCGATAGTCCTCATATCCGAACACGCGCAGCATTTCAAGCGTTCCGTCCTCACGGGCCAAGGCGATGGAGGGATGGGTGACGCCGTTGAACATGTTTGTCTTCACCGTTGTATAATGCAGCATGTCCTCGAATATCACGTTGTCGCCGACCTTCAGGCCATTTGGGAAACGCCAGTAGCCCATGAAGTCGCCCGAAAGACAGCTGTTGCCGCCAAGCCGGTAGACGTTGACTGAGCGCATATCGGCCTCCGAGGCATCCTCGATAGTCTCCGCGCCGCGCACCGCCGGCATGTAAGGCATCTCCAAGCAATCGGGCATGTGGCACGTAAAGCTGACGTCAAGTATGGCCGTGCGTATGCCGTGGTCTTCCACAATGTCAACCACCTGGCTCACCAACGGCCCCGTCTGCCAGGCGAATGCGCTGCCCGGTTCGAGTATGACGGACAGATGAGGATACCTTGCACGGAAATCCTTTAACGTCTTCACCAACAGGGGTACGTCATAGTCGCGACGCGTCATGAGATGTCCGCCGCCGAAGTTGAGCCACTTGATTTGGCCGAACCACCGCGAGAACTTGCCTTCTATATGCTCCAATGTCCTTACGAAAACATCAGCCCCACTCTCGCAATGGCAATGGCAATGGAAGCCGTCGATGCCTTCAGGCAGGCGTTCGGGCAACTTGTCCGCCGAAACGCCAAAGCGCGTGCCTGGCGCGCATGGGTTGTAAAGAGCCGTGCCAACCTCTGAATATTCAGGGTTTACGCGCAACCCTATGCTCAACGAGCCGTTTGCACGCATGGCACGGTCGTGCAGACGGCCGTATTGCGACAGCGAATTGAACGTAAGATGGCTTGAACACCTTGCTATTTCGTCGATTTCGTAATCAGTATATGCCGGTGAATATGTGTGCGCCTTGCTCCCAAACTCTTCGCAGGCGAGCCTCGCCTCGTACAACGAACTGGCCGTCGTAGCGCCGATATACTCGCGGAATATTGGAAAAGTCTTCCACAGGGCGAACGCCTTGAAGGCCAAGATTACCTCCACCTGCGCCTCGTCTGCCACACGCCTTATCAGCTCAAGGTTGCGCCGCAAACGTTTTTCCTCAAGCACGTAGCACGGTGTTGCCAGTCCTTCAAATGTTTCAAGATTTATTTTCATTGTACATAAAATAGTCGTTTCACGTGCAAACTTACATATTTTTTACCATTACGGAGCACTTTCATTAAAAGATTTTCAAGCCTGCGGCAAAAAGGCCGGGAACCGGCAAGATTGCATTAAATTGCAAAAGGCCGCATATCACCGTGCAAAAGGCCATGAATGACACGCTAAAAGGCCGTCTTCCGCAATGCGGAAGACGGCCTTTTGCAACAGCGTTACGACTCGCCGCCTTAATCAATCTGCATTGTCAAATGAATGCGACGGTAAGTCCTGCCATGACAATGCTTACCATTGACATCAACTTTATAAGAATATTGAGCGATGGACCAGACGTATCCTTGAACGGGTCGCCAACAGTATCACCTACGACGGCAGCCTTATGGCATGGAGAGCCTTTGCCGCCGAAATTGCCTTCCTCAATCATCTTTTTCGCATTGTCCCATGCTCCGCCTGAATTTGCCATGAATACCGCAAGCGTAAAACCTGTTGACATTCCGCCAACAAGCAGTCCGAGTACGCCAGCGACGCCAAGCACCATTCCTACAACTACGGGTATCACAATCGCCAAAAGCGACGGCAATATCATCTCACGGAGTGCTGAACGGGTGGAAATCTTTATGCAACGGTCATAGTCGGGCGTGGCCTTGCCTTCCAATATACCCTTGATTTCGCGGAATTGCCGCCTTACCTCTTCGACCATAGAGCCTGCAGCACGGCCAACAGCGCCCATTGTGATGCCGCTGAACATGAATGCCGCCATCGCACCAATAAACACACCGACAAGCACATTGGGATTCATTAGGTTTACCTGGAAGAAGTCAATCATGTCAAGCAGTCCTGCATTGTCCGGGTTAAAAGTGTTCCCTACATTGTCAATAAATGTCTTTCCCTCAGCAACAGCTCTCGACATGTTGATTTTTATCTCCTCGATATATGAAGCAAGAAGTGCCAACGCCGTAAGTGCCGCACTGCCAATAGCAAACCCTTTACCGGTAGCGGCGGTGGTGTTGCCCAGCGCATCGAGCGCATCTGTACGCTTGCGCACTTCCGGGTCGAGGCCGCTCATCTCCGCATTACCACCGGCATTGTCGGCAATAGGCCCGTATGCGTCGGTGGCAAGCGTTATCCCAAGCGTCGAAAGCATACCAACGG